>Ga0189287_100006_pt1 | contig 489460 bp, 439 predicted proteins | sample UW86minimetaG_FD_130319 | JGI IMG/M metagenome (GOLD analysis project Ga0189287, IMG submission 130319) | Marine microbial communities from the Costa Rica Dome - UW86 mini metaG | ecosystem: Environmental > Aquatic > Marine > Oceanic > Photic zone | place: Costa Rica: the Eastern Pacific... | reverse complement strand
GCCTGCCGCACTCCGTTTGCCGCCTGTGCTCATGGTTCGGAATCAAGGGGCGGGCGTCCTCCCCCGACATCCTCACCACTCCGGATGCGCACTGTGGACCAGCCAGAGCCCGCCACAAGGCCAAGGGGCCTGCGGCCCTGGCGCTGCGCGCCAGCCTTGTAACGGTCACTGTCCGGCCCCCTGGTCGTGCGCGAGTGGTGACGATGACGGGGGCGGACTCGAAGGCTTTTCAGGGTGTTGGTCCTGGGCGCCAAAGGTCGGGCAGCCAGCCTCCAGCCATGCAGTCAAAACGGAACCTCCGAGGGTCCACAGATCTGTTCCGCGTTGGATGGCTTCCTGTTGCAGCTGGAGGTAGATGGAGGACGGGGTGCAGACGTAGAAACGGCGGTCTTTGTCTTCCACCTGGTCTTTTCTGGGTGGGATATGGCTCATGGTTGCGTCTCCGTGACGGTGGGAAGATCCAGGTGGCCGCAGTCCCAGGCGTCCCGCAGTTGTATGAGGCGGTCAAAGGCCGGGCTGTGATGGCCGTTGGCTTCCAGTTCGTGGATCAGGGCGTCGGTGAAGCCGGCTTTGCAGCGGGCCATGTAGTCGCACGGGTAGTCGGTGCGGACTTCCTGCAGGTGGCTTAAGTGGTGCAGGAGATTGTTAAAAAGGCCTTCCAGGGCCTGGGCAGTGAGCGCAGAGGACGGACGAGGGCCCTGGAAGGCAAAAGCGCTGTTCCGAATTTCTTTGGCCAGAATCCGGTTTGTGAGCTGGCCATGAAGCCTCTGGGCGGCCGCGTGATGATGGAGGTTGCCCAATACGAACAGCTGGGCAGCGGCTTTGATAGCGGCGTCTACGTCGTCGTTATTCAGGGCCTTCAAGCCGGTTTGGAACACATTTACAGGCTCGGATTTCGGGCGCTGAAAAGCGAGGCTGTTTAGCTTGCGGGCGACGTTTAGGCGTGAGGACTTCATGCGGCGGCCCTCAGTGCGGTACAGGCTTGCCCTACCGCCCAGGCATTGAAGTCGCGGGTTTCGTCCTGGAGGAAGAATTCGGCCCAGGTGATGGTGAGGTTGAGGCCGTACCAGTAGAGGTCAGAATCAACGCCCATATTAGAGGACACCATCTGATGGATCTGGCTGATGCGTTGGGCGGCTTCTTCGTAATTGCCTTCCTGGTGGGCTTCACAGGCTTGCTGGAAGCGCAGGCGCATGATGGTTTTCTTTTGGTTGCGAACGTCCGGAGTCATTGCCAGTCCTCCTGGTCAAGGGCCTGCTGAGAGAGCGCAGCAATATTGACCATGCGCACCCGGCCGATTTTGAGTGAAGGCAGATGTCCCTTTTCGATCTGGCCCCTGACCTGCCCTTCCGTTAAGCCCGTAAGTTGGGCGTAGCGGTCCTGAGTCATGACGGGGGTTGCGATCAGAATGATTTGCTTTTGCTCGTCCACTGTTTTGCACTCTGCTACACTAAATTTCACATTTAGCTGCTCACGAATGAGCAGTTTACTGATCATAAGCAGAATATAGGCCTAAAAAAGCTTACAGTCAACAGTAAACTGTTAAGTTTTTAAGCCTTTAACTGGTGACAACCAAAAATGCGTGAAGAAATAAAGTCAGAAGAGCAGCAAACTGTTGACGACAGCGGCTTCACCGAACGTTTAAAGGGCCTCGTTGGTAGCGGATCGGCAAGGTCGTTCGCACATAAGGCAGGTATGGGGGACAGCACTTTTAGAAATATTCTAAACGGCGCCCTGCCCCGGCTGGACAGTTTACTGCGCATTGCAAAAGCGGCCGGAGTATCGGTGGAATGGCTAGCAACAGGGAAAGAACCAGCAAAGTCTGATTCACAATTTGAGGAAGAGTTTGCTCTTATCCCTGGATACAATGTGCAGGTGGCAGCCGGCCATGGATCAATTGCCGGGGATGAAGCACCAACCCGAGAACTGGCGTTTAGAAGGAAGTGGCTGAGGTTTCGGGGACTGCAGGAAAACGAATTGGCGCTGGTTTTTGCCAAAGGCGACTCAATGGAGCCGACCATTTCTGACAATGAGACTGTGATGGTAGACACTAGCGAAAAGAAGCTAAGAGACGGACACATCTATGTGATCCGGAACGGGGATCACTTGTTGGTTAAACGGATTCAAACGCTTTGGAATGACGGAGTCCAATTACTCAGTGACAACAAAGAATATCCGCCGCAAGAGATATCTAAATCAGACTTGGAAAATCTCGATGTAATAGGCAAAGTGGTTTGGGTTGGCAAGGATCTCTGAAGTGACTGAGAAAACAAGCAACACGGTACTGAACGCAACAATATTCTTTCTATTTGGCTTCTTAGTTGGCGTTGCGGTATTAGGAACTAGCATAAGTGGATCTGACATTTCTTCATTTTTTATTGCTGTGGCTGCGGTTTATGGTGTTGTAAAGTGGCGAGCTCAGCATGATTATCAACGAGAGAAAGAAGATCAAAGACAAATAATAAAACTAGTTAAAAAATGCTCCTCATACTGCTTTGAATGGCACATAGCTCAAAAGCTTATTTCAGACAATTTAACGTCATATATCAACAAGAAAAACGATGACCTAGCAACTGAAATAAACAAGTGGATAGTCAAAAAAGGCCTAGAACGAATAGAAGACTGCAAGGATAGACTAAGAGACTCCTGCTCTGAATTAGAGTCAGAAGCGGCGACAAACTCAATTGTTAACAATAGTCGAGACTTATTTTTCCACATACACTGCATGCTACATCGAGCAAGTGATTGCATTTCTACTGCAAACTCAACTATATCTGTATTCCAAAGCTTTGAGTCACTACCTTACAACAAAGAATCCGACTTTAAAGATATCAAGGAGATGGCAATTCTCGAATATAAAAAATTTATGCTTGAAGCAAAGAATGTAGAGAACATGCTAGGCATAAGAAATAGCACTAGAACAAAAGCCAGAAGTTATCAAGCACTAAAGGATCTTGACGAAGCTGAGTAAAAAATCCAGTATCAGCTGCGATGATGTCGACACCACTCTACCGCTGTATGCGTTTTCTCTGAAGTCACACGATCTAGTCAATGGAAACTCTTAACAATACATATCTATAATTTCGCCCAGCATATTAAATACTCCTAACAACATAGGCGCAGTGATTAGAGCAAAGGGAAGGAGACATATCTTAGTCGCACCTGCATTTTACAACACCCAATTTGTGACAATTGACATACTACAAATAATTATTGCGCTTACTGCAAACATGACTAGCCGTCGTTAGAGGGCGGAGAAAAGATATCATAAATAGCCACTAATCTAAAAATTGCAATTACCGCTGCTACGGAGAGCGTCAGCGCATAAATAGTGAAAAATGAACCTATATAAGAGAAAATAAATTTTATGTCCGGATAAGGCTCACAGATAGAGAAGCAAAGAGTTATTGAAGAGTTTAGAAGCTCTGGCGTAGACTCATACAATACCGAATATAACAGAGCTAGCACTTGACAAAAAATAAAGTGTGCAAAACTTGCACTTATCTCAACCAAGGGCGAGGCCTCATCTTTGGTAGACCCAGAGATAACGGAAAGGAATTTTTTATCACCGAAGGCAACGAAAATCGCAAACCCCCCAAGTGTGAAGCCTAAAAGGTCTGGGAAAATTCCTTGAGAGTACTCAATCCACTTCTCTTCACGCCAAAGCGGAAAGAAAACAAATGAAAGAAATACCGAGGACCATAAGTAGGGACTGGTAAACAGAGCTTTCCAACCTCCGTAAGCCTCCCAATAACCTTTCGGTCTTTCAGGGTTAGGCATTGCTCACCCACTCAGCAAATTTATCTTTAATTTTTTTTGCGAAATTAGAAAACGCTTGGGTTTCAAGCTCGACCTCCTCATCGTAGAAAACACTATCATTAAGAGGATGATCATCGGTTTTATACTCTTGCTTGTGCCCTTCTTCGTCTTTCCCTTTGATGTAAACGCGGCCATTGCGAGCTGCGACGTCCGCCTCACTTCTTAGCTCATCATCAGGCGTCATTCCTTCACCTTTTACAGATCTATAAGAAGTGTCAACTCCACTAGCATTCACACTATTGAGCCTACCGAGTATTTTCTGCTCTGTTTTCGCGAAACCATCTGGATTTGGCCTGAAGATGGTTAACCTCAGCGTTTCCAACATGTGGATCCTGAACGCTGAATCGAGTTCATCTCGATCAGGAACAAGCGTGACTTCCACGTTTCCATACTTCTCTATAACCCTGGAATTACTTAGCAGTCCATCTATCATCCTCAGACAACTCGAGGGTCCCATCCTCTTCTTGCCTGCGTAAGTTTGGAAAACAAAAAGATGGCTTTCCGGAAAGAACAAGAAAGAAAGCCTCTGTCCATTGGGGCGTAGATTTGGTGGAATTGACACACTGCGGACTTCGTTCTTAGCTACTTGCTCCTGGGTATCCATATCGAACCAACCGTCGATGGTGGTAAACCTCAGAATGTCGCCATAATAACACCAGTCGTCAACGTAGCTTGACTCCTCATGGAACTGAATTATCTGTCCCCACTCCCGACTAGCTATTTTTGCACTAAGGTTCCAACGCAGAATGTCCTTGAACAAGGAAATATAATCTTCTGGCCTATGACCTTCAGTAGTCAGCCTGATGTTAAGAGCAGAAGCTTGTATTTTCTTTTCGCGAGCCATAATGAATCCTTTCTTGTTCTACGGTGTGTACGGCGATGGTATTTCTAACCATATAATTTTTGCAAATTAGATTTTCACCTACGTCAATACTGATGACAAACGAGGTGTAATCAGTCCAAGGGTTTGCCAAACATCTCAATGATCGAGCATTCAGATCTTTTCCTATCTAAAAGGTAGGCGAGCGTCCTTTTCAATGCGATTCAATGATATAAAAGACCACCAGCCACATTGATTTGTCCCGAGTGTATGCCATATCGGCGCTTTATAATGCTGTGATTTTAACTCTGCTGGTTTAAGACCGCGATCTCACCGGCGGCTTTGTGAAGCATTTTTTTCAGCTCTTCGGGATCTGTCTCTGGGGATTCCATTTCAGTGCCGGAATCCCACTGTTTGATGCGACGCCTCATCTTCCAACGATGAAAAGCGCTGCTTTTCCTGGCAAGCTCCAGTAAAACCTCATCGACGGCAGCAAGAAGCTCGCGTGACGACTGAATTTGCTGTTTCTCGAGCAACGCATTGCAAACCAGTCGAGTATTCTTTCTTACCTGCTCAGGAAGCGTCTGGTCTACCTCGCTTTCGAGTAGATCTTTAACCTCTACCAGATAATCTTTCTGGGCTTCCAAAGCTGCAGGCAGCTTCGCAATAAAGGCGATCCTATTGGCCATAAACGGATCATCCTTTGATAAATCTGTTGTTGCTGCGCTCACTGCTTCCGAAAAGCTCGCTCCGTCCAACGCGAAGAACCTTTCTTCCAGCGCAGAACCGAACTGTGAAGCTTTTTCCTTATTCACTCTAACGGTTTTCTCGTCAACGTCGCCAATCTCTTCTGAAAGAGCCGACACCGTTGAGGAGACCGTGGAGCCTACTGTCTTTTCTACATCTTGGATAAGCGCGAAGAGGGAAACTCGCACCTGCATGACAAGAAAGAGAGCATGTCGGACGGACTTTTTGATCTCAAGCCTTGTTTTATACCCATAGGCAACTGCAGCGACCAAGGCTGAAAAAACGACACCGTTCTGTTCAATGAAATGGGTAATCCAGCTCCATAACCATTGCATAGCGTCGATCATGCTTTGAGTTCCTTCTGCTTGATGAGCTGCATCACTTGCTCAACCGTAAGCGTTCGATCACGTCTCCGGTGAACAATCGTGTGACAGTTTGCGCAGAGAGGTATTAAATCCGTTTTGGGGTCGACTTCCTGCGCCTCGCCATTTTCGAAAAGTGGTTTAGTGTGGTGAATGTGAATGAGTCCCTTTCCGTAATCGCCATATGTCTCGCCGAAATGAAAGTCGCAGGCTTTGCACCTCAACCCATGTATATCGATCGCACGTTTCCGTAGCTTGGGATCCCGCTCATATACCGTGGTATAAACAACCCTTTTTTTACCCTCAATACCGGTAGACGAAAGATCACGTTGACCTTTGGTTTTAAAGGTTCCAGGAGGAACAGGGAGAGGGCTGGAGGCATCTAGAATACGTTCAAACACGTCCGGACTGATGCCTCGAACGGATCGCCGCCAATAATTGGATTTCTGTGATTCGGGAATGTCCTCAAAGGTCTCCCCGTCCACTTTGTGTGGCACGGCTTCCAAAAACTCCTGATAATTTATTAGGCGGGCCATCCAGCCACCGCCCTCCTCTTTGCTGAGCGCATCAATACTGGCAATTTCGGCCACTCCGAAATAGTGAGGTTGATTTGAGAGGCGGGCAGATTCGTACTTTTTATCTTTTCCTATTCGTCCCTTGTAGTAGACAACTTTTGTTCCAGGCTCCAAATACTTCTGGTACATGACGGGATAGTGGTACTGAACACCCGTCTCGTCATCCCATTTCGACTCATCGTTTTCTGTAATGACTGCAAAGCCTGTGGACACAACATCCCTCCTTAGAATCTAACTTTTCGTCAGAGTATCAGGATCAGAAAGGTAGTCTAAGCTGGTAGACATAAAGTTTGACTATGAATTGCAATCGGGGGAATGATGCTTGTTAGGAACACTCGAACGGGAGAACAACTCGACCTGGAAGGAAGTGTTGCGGAAAGGTGGCACCACTCATGCTCACCATGGACTTATGGATGGAAGTCGAAGATCAACCCGACTGGATACAACTTCTCCGAGATCGAGCCTGAGTCGATGCACCAATTTTGGAATAACAACATGGCGTTCGTAAGGTCTGCTCTTATAGCTAGACAACTGTCAGCATCTATCAAGGAGCTCGGAGTAACCAACATTATATGGACTCAGCTGATCAACAGCAGCTACACGACCGCCGTTATTGAGTGGTGCAAGGCATACGGGACCAACAACGAGGAATTCCATTGGAAAAAGGTTTTCGGGGAAAACTCGAGTTTTATAACTGATCTTTCTTGGGAGCTAAATCTTACCAAGGACGATTTAGAGCGCTATCGCGTCGCGATGACAGAAGCACGGTCAAAAAGAATTGCGCACTCGAACATGGATGGAGAGGCTGAAATAAAGCTTCCCCAATTCGATACCGCTATCAATATGGCACGTGCAACCCATGCCTTAGTGATCGAGTTAATTCCGAGAATCCCCACAGAACCTAATGAGATATACAGGCTGAATCCACCGAACTTCGAGTCTTGGATAACTCACCTCCAAGATTCCATTAGCTCGACGATCCCCGATGCACTAGCTGCTACCAAAAACGTCGTATTCGAAAGATAGAAACCCCAGGTGTCAACAAAGTGTCCACGCCTTTGCGCTTTTCTGTGGTCATGAGTGGTTTTCTAACTTTGGAAGTGACTGTTTTAACGGTGATAGTGGTTTGCTGTGTTGCTTCGAGAGCGTGCGACATCGGGTTCAATTCCCGCCGTCTCCACCAAACAACCAAAAGGCCTCGTCCCACGACGAGGCCTTTTTTTGTGCCCGGCCAGAGTGGTCTAAACTGGTTCCCTCAACGAAGATTACCCCCACACCCAAACATTCATTCTGTTTACAAGACGGAAGAGGGATTACGTATGCCTACCATGCTGACTCGCATTACCGGCCTGACCGCCGGTGTTCTGTTTGCGGCCGCCGCCCAGGCGGAGGCTCCGATGGTAAAAGAGCAGGCTCCGGGCTATTACCGCACCATGCTCGGCAACTTCGAAATAACCGCCCTGTCCGATGGCACCGTCAAGCTGCCGGTGGACAAACTGTTGCTGAACACCACCGAAGAACACGTGCATAACACCCTGGCGGATAACTTCCTCTCTGCCCCGCTCGACACGTCCGTTAACGGCTATCTGATCAACACCGGCAACCATCTGGTGCTGGTGGATACCGGTGCAGGCAGCCTGTTTGGCCCGACTCTCGGAAAACTGGTTGAACATCTGAAAGCGTCCGGTTACGAGCCCGCAGATGTCGACGAGATCTACATCACGCACATGCATCCGGACCATGTTGGCGGGTTGGTGTCAGACGGTGAAATTGTGTTCCCGAATGCCATTGTCCGCGCCAGCGTGGAAGACCAGAATTTTTGGCTGAACGAAGACAACCTGAAGGCCGCTGACGAAGGTTCCAAGGGCTTTTTCAAAGGCGCGATGGCCTCTTTGAATCCGTATGTCGAGTCCGGCCAGTTCAAGCCTTTCGACAAAGACCAGGAGCTTGTGCCGGGTATTTCTGCAGTGTCCGCCAGCGGGCACACCCCGGGCCACAGCCTTTACAAGGTGGAAAGCGGGGACAACACGCTGATGCTTTGGGGCGACCTGATTCACGTGGCAGCGGTTCAGTTCCCGCAGCCGGACATTGCCATCCAGTTCGATGTGAACAGTGAACAGGCAGTGGAGTCTCGTGCACAGGCCTTTGCCGACGCTCAGGAAACCGGGTACTGGGTAGGCTCCGCCCACCTGTCTTTTCCCGGCCTGGGGCACCTGAAAAGCGCAGACCAGGGTTATGAATTCATTCCTGCCAACTATCAGGGTGGTGTCGGCGCCACTGAAACTGGCGAGTGATGAACCAATCCTGAAGACGAAAAAGCCGGAGCAACCCTCCGGCTTTTTTCATTCGCTTTTGGCAGATTTGCTACCGCCTAAAGGCCTGCCAAAGAACAATCCTCTGGGTCATCTTCAGTTTCTGACAGCCCAGCACATGCAGCCACGCAAACATACCGATTCACGATCGATGCAAAGGTGCCATCATCCAGCATCGACTGCAGCGCGCGATCAAAATCTGCCACAAATCCGGCTGTAACCGTGGCTTTGGAGAAAACAAAGTACGCGGGCTTGTTGGACACGACCAGGGAGCTGGGAATAAGAGTTCCGGTCAGCCCCAGTTCCTGAATCTCGTAGAGCCCGGTTAACTGACTCGCCACCACACCATCGACCCGATCCCGGGCCAGCATGAGCCATAGCGGCTCCCTGCGGGAGAGGTACTCGATGTTTTTGTCGTAGTCTGGATTCTGGATGAGGGCGCTGTATTCATCGCTGTAGGACACATGAATCTGGGCACCAAGCCTGAAACCCGATTCCAGCAGCTGCCGCAAGCCATTCAGCTCGAACCTGGACTCGTCAGATCGCCGAATAAACAGGATATTGGGCGATACCAGACCGACCACTTCGGAGTAATGGGCATACTCCTCTCGCTCCGGAGTCCGGTAAGCGCCGGAAAGCATATCCACATGCCCGTCACGCAACTCCCGAAGCGCCCTGGCCCATGGCATCTTCTGAAAGGAAATCCCGCAATCCAGGCGTCCCATGGCCTCACGGACCAGGTCGGCATCAATGCCGACCACCTTACCCTCCTGAACCATGAAATACGGCGGATCATCGTCCCAGCGCAGGGTGATGTCGCAGTCGCCATAGCTTGGGGCGGAAAAACAGAGAATGAACGCGAGCACCAAAGCAGGTCTGCACAGGGCGGGCGTCAAAAAACGCGGGTGCAACAACTTTGAGAACGGCAACCCGTTGCTCTGGCCTGGATACATCTTTGATGCCGTCGACGAAGGAAGGTCTAATTAATATAGACTAATTGATCAGGCACTCAATATTCTGAGTAGCAACGCCCGGGCTAACTCCCTGTCATCTTGTGTTCATGCACTCGTTGCGCAATCAAGGTAGTGTCTGCAAAACCTGTTCAATAGGAGACCACGAGCACCACCATGAACCAGCCAGACGATCCGGCCAGCCTGACAGAACTTCTGGAACGCCTTCGCGCAAACACCGAGGGTCAGGTTCAGGTGTCTGTGGGCGATGTACTGGCAGCTGTTGGTGAACGTTCCTTCGGGCCGATGGTTTTGATCGCCGGCGTAATCACCCTGGCCCCGCTGATAGGTGATATTCCGGGAGTACCGACGCTGCTTGGTCTTATGGTGCTACTCACCCTGGGGCAACTGATTTTCCAGCGCCACTCGATCTGGATTCCCTCAAAGCTGGCGCGCCGGAACATCGAAAGAGAAAAGCTTGCCAGGGGGCTGGACTGGATGAACAAGCCCGCCCGGTTTGTGGATCGATGGACAAAACAAAGGCTGCTCTGGCTGGTTCGCGGGCCGGGGCAATACGTTATCGCCATCATCTGTATGATTGTGGCCGCTGCCATGCCACTGATGGAGGTGATTCCATTCAGCGCCAACGGTGCCGGAATCGCCCTGATGGCGTTTGGCCTGGCTATCGTGGCGCGGGACGGTCTGCTTGCCCTGGTGGCAATCCTGGCGACCGGCGGCACCGCCTGGTTCATCCTGAATAACCTCCCCTGGTAGGCAGCACTTCCGGCAGGGATCGCCAGAGACCTGTGCTAATGTTGAGCCTCAGCCACAAGGAATACAAACATGACCATTCTTATCACGGGCGCCAATCGCGGCATCGGCAAGGGCCTGGCCGATGAGTGGAGAGAGGCGGGCGAGCATGTCATCGGTACGGCCCGCAGCGAACCGGGCATGGAGGTGCTGGATGTCGCCGACCCCGCCAGCGTGACCGCGCTGGGCGAGCGCCTCGAAAATCAACCGATCTCAACCCTGGTCTGTAACGCCGGCATTCTGCTTGATCGCCATGAACAGCTGGAAGGCGGCTATCCGCCAGAACTCTGGGCGGAGCACTTCCAGGTCAATGTGACCGGCGTATTCCTCACCATACAGGCGCTGCTACCCAATCTCAGACTGGCATTGGCCGGGGTCGGCACCCCGAAAATCGCCATCATATCCAGCAAGCTTGGATCCCAGGCTTCTGCCGGTGGCGGCCGGTACATTTATCGTGCTTCGAAAGCGGCGGCGCTCAATCTCGGACGAAATCTGGCCGTGGACCTGCGTGAGCAGGGCATAGCCGTGGGCATCTACCACCCGGGCTGGGTGGCCACGGACATGGGCGGTAGCGACGCCGAGGTATCGGTTGAACAATCCGTTGATGGCCTCAGGCGGCAGATTGATAGCCTCACTCTCGCCGAAACCGGCTGCTTCAAGGCCTGGGACGGCAAGGACATGGCGTTCTGAGGGCACACTGATATGGCAACACAAGTCCTCGCGCGGAGTGTTTCTGTCACCATTTGAAACAATCCTTCTGAATCCCGATTCGCGGTAAAGCTGCTACTATTGCTACATACCTCAGGCTTATGGGCTTGGCAGCGCCCGCCAGACAGCCTGCTGAATCCAATTCTTGAAAAGCTCCTGCGTCAGGGGCTTTTGCGTTTGAAAGGACCCGGTTGTATGTCCAGCAAAGCGAAGCAGACCCAGAAACTTCTGCTGTTCCGGCTTTCCGGCGAGCGTCTGTTCGGGATCGGAACCCTGAAGATCCGGGAAATCCTGCCTTTCATGCGGCTGACGAAACTGCCCCACAGCCATCACGCCGTCATCGGCACGGCCACCTTCCGGGGTTCCGCCGTTCCGGTGATTGATATGGCTGCCGCGGTCGGCTATCCGCCGCTGACACAGGAAGAACGGGAAAAAGCCTCGATTATTGTCACGGATATCCAGCGCCAGGAGATCGGTTTTCTGGTGCGCAGCGTGCAACAGATCATCGAGACTGACTGGAAATCGGTGATGCCGCCACCCAAAGCCCTGGGCAGCAAGGCGTTTATCACAGGGCTGCTGGACGTGGATGGCGATATCATCCAGCTGCTGGATGTGGAATTGCTGTTGGCAAAGGTGTATCCGGAATCACTGGACACCCAGGAGGTCGTTCTCACGGATGTGCAGAGTGAGACGCTCAAGTCCCTGAACATTCTGATGGTCGACGATTCCCAGGTGGCCCGTAAGCAACTCTCGGACGTGCTGGACAGCAAGGACATCCCCTACCAGGTGACGTCGAACGGTGATGACGCGCTGCAGATTCTGCTGCGCGACCATGAACTGGGCCGGCCCACGGACATTCTGGTCAGCGATATCGAGATGCCGGGGCTCGATGGGTACGAGCTGGCGTTCAATGTGCGGGACAATTCAGCGCTGAAGCAGCCTTACATCATCCTGCATACGTCACTGAACAGTGAGATGAGCCTGAGCTATGCCAATCAGGTGGGCGCCAACGAAGCGCTGACGAAATTCGATGCCGAGGAGCTGCTTCAGGCCATGCTGCGAGGCGCCGAGCAAGCCCGCTAAAGTCTGAGCTGCTCGATGAATTCGTCCGCGTCGGCGCGCATCTCAGCCAGGCTCTGCTGCCACTCTTCCCGGTGACGATTCAGCGTTTCCTCACTCAGGCGCGTGAAGCGTTCGCCGGTTTCGGCCACGGTGCGGCTGGCATTGGCGATCGATTCCATGGTGGGATCGTTCAGCTCATCGGCCTGGCGATCCAGATCCCGGGCGGCCTGCTCCAGAATCACCCGGTCCTCTTCCGGTGTCGGCTCACTGTCTTTCAGGGCGTCTTCCACCGAGCGCTCAAGCTCCCGCATGGCTTCCTGCAACTTCTTGCCGAACGCCTCCATGGCGCCCTCTGCCTCGCGGCCGATTTTCTCGGAGTAGGCTTCCAGATCCCGCGCCAGCTGCTCCATCTGCTGCTCAAAGTCATCCGAAGACGATGAGAAACGGGCGCTGAGCTCGTCACCGAGCCGGCTGAGCTCGCCCATGATGCTGCTGAACGGGGAAGGATTAAGGATGGCCTCGCCAGTACGGTCGTAATCCACCAGCCACTGATCCTGGAACCGTACGAGATAGGTGACCAGCTCCAGCCGCTCACCTTCGGTTCCGGCTTCGGCCGGCAGGCGGGTCACGATAGTGGCTTCGCGATCTTCAATGACGACCCGGCCGAAGGATGGCACGGCGTCGGTCCAGCTGCGCTTGTAACCGTCGAACGCGGCGGATTCCGCCAGGGTGGAGTATTCCATCACGTCACCGGCGTCGTTCTCGGCCATGGCCTGCCAGAAGGCCGCCGCCACTTCCTGGGGTGTCTCGGGGTTGCTACAACCGGCGAGCAACGTCAGTGTCGCGACGGCCACCAGGCCGCGAAAAAAGGGACGGATCATTGCAGTGCTACCTCGGGCTCATCATCCATGGACGCATAATACACCCCTCAGAGCTTGCAGGTCAGTTCCGCCAGCTCCTCATCAAACACCCGGCGGTTTTCACTGTAATCCACGGGCACGTCCACCACATGAACACCGCCTTCAGCCAGGGCACCTTCCAGGGTCGGTCGCAGGTCCTCCGTGCGGGTCAAGCGGTGACCCTTGGCGCCGTAGGATTGGGCATAGGTGACAAAATCCGGGTTGCGATAATCCAGGCCGAAATCGCTGTAGCCTTCCTGGCCCTGCTTCCACTTGATCATGCCGTAGGCACTGTCGTTGATAATCAGCACCACCAGGTTGAGGTTCAGTCGAACCGCCGTTTCCAGCTCCTGGCTGTTCATCATGAAGCCGCCATCGCCACAGATCGCCATCACTTTCAGGTCCGGATACAGCATGGAGGCCATCATGCCGCTGGGCAAGCCGGCGCCCATGGAGGCCAGGGCGTTGTCGAGCAGTACCGTATTGTTGTCGTAGGCGCGGTAATTGCGGGCAAACCAGAGTTTGTACATGCCGTTGTCGAGCGTGATGATCCCGTCATCGGGCATTACCTGGCGCACATCGTGAACAATGCGTTGGGGGATCACCGGGAAGCGATCGTCTTCGGCCCGCTCCTGCAGGTGCGCATCCACCGCCTCCTTCACCTCCATCAGACGGGTGAAGTCGTGGTTGGCGCACTGGCCGCAGTTCTCGGCCATGTATTCCACGCTGTTGGCGATATCCCCGACAACCTCGTGCTGGGGGAAGTACACCGGGTCCACGTCGGCCGCACTGAAGTTCACATGAATGACCTTCTTGCCGCCGGGGGTCATGAAGAAAGGCGGCTTTTCCACCACATCATGGCCCACGTTGATCACCAGGTCGGCGCGGTCGATTGCACAGTGAACGAAGTCCCCGGCCGACAGGGCAGCGTTGCCCAGGTAGCGCGGATGTCGCTCATCCACCACGCCCTTGCCCATCTGGGTGGTGAAGAACGGGATGCCGGTGACATTCACGAGATGCAGCAACGCCTGGGAAACCCGTTTCCGGTTGGCGCCGGCACCGATCATGATCAGCGGATGCCGGGCCTCGCGCAGCATTTCGCACGCCATCTCCAGGCTTTTCGGGCTGGCCGAGGGCCGCCGGGCGTCACTGGGTTTGAAGATGTGGGTATCGGATTCGGGCGCCTCATCGGCGATGTCCTCTGGAAGCTCCAGATGCACGGCACCCGGGCGCTCTTCAGAGGCCAGGCGGAAAGCTTCCCGAACCTTGGCAGGGATGGTGTTGGCATTGCTGATTTGCCGGGTGTACTTGGTGAGCGGACGCATCAGGTCCACCACATCCAGAATCTGGAATAGCCCCTGCTTGGAGGACTTGATGGGTTTCTGGCCCGAGATCATCATCATGGGCATACCGCCCAGCTGAGCGTAGGCGGCGGCAGTCACGAAGTTGGTGGCGCCGGGCCCGAGCGTGGAAAGGCAGACTCCCACGCGCCCCGTCAGTCGGCCGTAGGTGGCGGCCATGAACCCGGCAGCCTGCTCATGGCGGTTGAGGACCAGCTGAATACTGGAGGTCCTCAAAGCCTCAAGGAAGGCAAGATTCTCCTCACCGGGCACCGCGAAAATGTATTCAACGCCTTCGTTTTCCAGCGCCCGGATAAACAACTCGGCCCCATTACGGGCCGGGGTCTGTTCGTTGGCCATGGCCTTCCTCTTGATCTGTGGATTCCGGGTGATCGGCAGGTTCCGGGATCAATCGGTTATGGGCGGCTCCGCCTGCAAAGCATCCGCCGGCACGCGATCCAGACCCCAACTGCGATACACACCCTCTGTTACGCGCCGAAGGGCATCCTCGTTCACTTCCGCAGGTTCCCCCCGCTCCAGGGGATCGTAATGGAAGATGTACAGTCGCGATGTGAACTGTTCGAAAGGCAGCGACGACTCGCCAAAACGCTCTCCGTTGCCCGAGGTACTGACTTTGACTCCATCGCCCCAGTTCTGGCCGCTGTCGTTATTGGGATTGAAGAAATAAATCCGCATCTCACCTTCCGGGTCAAGCGCGGCCCGGAGAATGGTAATGGCGTGCCAGCCGATAAACCGGGCGGCACTGTCGGTCACTGCAATACCCGCGGGCTGCGGGTGGATCAGCGGCTGATTGCCATTGTAGTAGGGGTGATAGCTGGCATAGAAATGCCGGATAAAGCCTTCCAGATCATGCAGCTTGCCAGTGGCCACATCCACGTTGATGGCAAATCCGCGCCCGGCAGACCAGCCGTGGAACTCCGGGTTCACCCATTTGTGGGGATCGCCCTGGCGGCCGACGCACAACCGGCCCATCTCCACATAAATGCGGTCCAGATGCGGCACTACAACCAGGGAGACAGGATCCAGATCGAGGGTAACCTCGGACGCGACACCGCCGACACTGCGGGCCGACGACACCGGCTGGCCTTCAAAGTGAATGACGATTTCATTGTCTCGGGCAGCCCAGGCCACCATCTGCAAGAGATAATCCGGATCGTTATAGGCCCACATCGAAAGAGCACGGGCCGACTGGCAGGTAGGATTGTTGCCCTGCCCCACGCCCAAAGGCTGGCCCAACATATTCAATACGCCCTGAATCAGCCAGGCATTGGGTTGCGGTTGGTAGCCATAGGCCAGTTCAAGTCGCTCCCGCGCATGGGGGCACAAAGACAACCGTGCCTGGCGCCACAGACCCGGCGCAACAGGAGGTTGATAAAGAATACCCCGCTCCAGCAGTAGCGCCAGGCCGTAGATGCCCTGTGCCGTTTCCGGATAGATACCTTCTTTAATGAGGGTGTGGACCAGCTCCCGATAGCACATCAGGCAATCCCGGCCGGTACTGGACAGCCCCAGCGCCTCGCTCAGCAAGGTGTCCTGGTCCAACAGGATGAAACGTATGAACGAGGCATGGTAAGGCGAGACCAGGCCGGTATCGTGCATGGAACGCGCAAACCCGGTGGCCTCGTTCTGCAGGGCCTGGGCGTCCATGGTTTCCAGCCGCTGCTCGTAGACCACAGTTCCGGGGTCTTCACTGCAGGCCCGGGTGGGGCCATAGAGGCTGGAGATCAATCGGTCGGCACCGCGCCCGGCACTGCCCAGATCGGCCTGCGGATCAGCCCGACAAAGGGCAATCTGGGTAATCATCTTGCGTACGTCCGATACCTGGATCGGTCGCTGTTCAAGGATCCGCCAGATCTCCTCGATCAGGCTATCAATGACATGTTCGTAGCCGATGTGGTGGGCCACGTACTGCACAAGGTTCTGGCTGATCAGCGCGAGCTTGCCCTGCTCCCGCTCAGCCTCGCCGGTCATGCCAAACAGCAGGCCGAGGTTGATGGCAAGAACCTGGGTCAGATAGTGGTGGGCCTGTTCAGCCGACACCGAAGGGTGCAGATAGCTGCCCCGGGCGACGGCAAGCAGCCGCAATTCGCTGAAGGCCTCAATGACGACGGTATCGGCATTCTGGCTCTGCAGCGAATAGGTTGTCAGCGTGGGAAGGAGAATACCGGGTTCGGCCCAGTCGGTGCCGGCAAAGACACCCGCCAGCTCAAGGCGCTCAGCGCGCTCCTCGATGATCCGGCAGCCATCCGGCTGCAGCAGGACCCGGCGGGCAATATCCAGCACACGCGGCAGTTTGCCGGCCTTGGTAAAAGACCGGCTTTCTTCCAAAGCCTGAATGGCGTCATCCAGGCGTTGAGCCAGCTTGTCAATGTTTACAGCTGGCGCTGCGCTGCCCGATTGGTGATCGTTCAAACGATAATCCTCAGGGCCTGGCACCAAACCCGGTTGTTGTTAATGCTTCTCCTGATTATACATAGAAATCGAGGTCTTCCTGATGTTTCAGGAGGTCCCGCATGACATAGGGGTCTTCACCGAAGAAATACACCAGCCCCCAGTGGGTACCGAAAGCGGTACGCTTGGTGACCGTTTCTTCAAGCGGCGCAGTCAGCTCGTGAGACTCGAAATACTCGTGATTTTCGGTCTCCTCCGGAATTTCCAGCTTGCTGACAACCCGGCGGCGCGGATACACACCGAAACAACCGGCGTAACCCTTCGCATCCACCACTTCCTTCGGGAAGAAGGCCTTGATTTCCTCTTCCGTGGTCTTCGGGTCAAAGGCCAGGATCATGCCCTGATACGCGTTGAAACCATAGGCACGCTCAAGCAGCTCGAATACCTTGAAGCCCGGTGGACGATAGGCCACCTCGCCAAAGTACATGGTCCGGTCGCTGGTCACGAAGTACTCCGGGTGGATAAACCCGAATTCGATATCGAAGGTCTTGATCAGCTTCTCGATTTCGCCGCGAATCTGGTCGCGATACTTCTCCAGGTCCGGTGTTGCGGGCACAAATACCGAATAGCCCAGCGTCACGTACTCGGAAATGTTCAGGAAAGCGATCTTGCCGTTGTGAATCCAGGCCTCGACCGCAAACTCCCAGCCATCCAGGTGCGACTCCATCAAAACCGGGAATTCTTCTTCCGGGATGGTATCGACTTCATCCGGCGTACGGATCACCCGGTGGCCAAGGCAGCCGGCCTTATCAAAGGCCTTGAGGTGAATCGGATCGTTGGGGTCACCATCCAGTTTCAGCAGAGTCTGATTAACCCGCTTGAGGAACCGGATAACATCACCCTTGTCGTGCGCTTCCTCGAAGATACCCACCCGGATACCACCGAGCTGGGCACGGCGTTTCATCAGGGCCTTGTCACGCAGCAGCATGGCCTGACCGAACAGACGAGGCTTGTCCATCAACACTGAGTTAATGGCACCTGCCCACTCCACAGTCTCCTCAAACAACGGGATGGCAACGTCTACGCCCATCTCCTTGAGGGTCTGCGCAATTTCTACCGAACGGTCATTCAGGCGCTCAAAATTCCAGGGCACGTAGGGAATGTCATGCTCTTCGCAATAGGCTTCGGCCCAGTCCGGTGCCACGACAACATACCGACGATCAAATTTGTCGGCCGCTTCAACCGCATTCAGGCTCCAGCCCAGTAATGCAATATACCCTTTCTCAGGATTGTACTTTTGCTCACTCACAGGCTCTCTCCTTTCATAAGGGTTGACTTATAACCCTACGCATTAGCTGTGAAATCGCAAATTTCACCCCCATTTGAAACGCAAAAAGCACTACAACAGCCGGGAGTGAATCCAGCAATCGCAGTGCCTTAGGCTTTCTTAGATCGATTGGGAATATCAGCCCAGTTTCAGGGTCGACAGGGTCCTCTCGCGAACTTTGGTAAGCAGTGCTTCGTCCTCTACCAGGGACTGGCCATAGGACGGAACAAGCTCTTTCATCCGTTCCTGCCACTCCGGCGTCTTGATCTTCTCCGGGAAACAACGCTCGATCACGTTGATCATGGCATTGGCTGCGGTGGAGGCTCCGGGCGAAGCACCCAGCAGCGCCGCCAGCGTTCCATCTTTTGCCGCCACAATTTCGGTGCCGAACTCAAGCTTGCCACCGCCACCATCGACCTGCTTGATGATCTGAACGCGCTGGCCGGCCATGCGCAGTTGCCAATCATCCTCCATGGCGTCCGGGAAGAAGTTGCGCAACGATGCCACCCGGTCACCGTGGGACTGGAACACTTCACCGATCAGGTAGCGTGTCAGGTCCATGTTGCTCTTGCTCACCGAGAGCATGGGCTTCAGGTTGGTGGGCTTCACCGAACCAATCAGATCAAAGATAGAGCCCTGCTTCAGGAAGCGGGTGGTGAAACCGGCGAAGGGGCCGAACAGAAGGGCCGGCTCGCCATTAATGATGCGGGTATCGAGGTGCGGTACCGACATGGGCGGTGCCCCGATCGGCGCCTTGCCGTATACCTTGGAGTTATGCTGCTTGACGATGTCGGGCTTGCCACACACCAGCCACTGACCGCTCACCGGGAAGCCACCGTAGCCACGTGCTTCGTCGATACCGGATTTCTGCAGCAGCGGCAACGCGCCACCGCCGGCGCCGAGGAACACGAAGCCGGTCTCGAGCTTGGTCAGCTCGCCGGTCTTCTGGTTCTTGACGCGGATCTTCCAACGGCCGTTGTCCCGCTGGTCGATGTAGTGCACCGGTGAGCTGAGCATCAGCTCGAAATTCGGCTGGGTTTCCAGCCAGCTCACCATGCTGCGGGTAAGCGAGCCGAAATCCACATCGGAACCGTGCTTGATCCGGGTCGCGGCAACCCGCTGCATGGGGTCCCGGTTATTGACGATCAGCGGCATCCATTCCTCGAGATCCTTCGGGGACTCGGTGTATTCCATGTCGCGGAACAGGTGATGGGCACTCAGGCGTTCATAACGACGCTTGAGGAAGGCCACATCCTTCTCGCCCCAGACAAAGCTCTGATGCGGTGTGCGGTTAATAAAGCTGGAGGGTTCGGGCAGGATGCCCTGCTCCACAAGGTAGGACCACAGCTGCAGTGACACCTCGAACTGGGCGTTGATCTGCAGGGCCCGATCGATGGTGACATCGCCATCACCGGTCTCGGGAGTGTAGTTAAGCTCACAGTACCCGGCATGCCCGGTACCTGCGTTGTTCCATCCGTCTGTGCTCTCATGGGCAACGTGGTCGAGACGCTCCACCATGACGATGTCCAGGGACGGATCAAGCTGCCTGAGCATCATGCCGAGAGTGGCGCTCATGACGCCACCGCCGACCAGCACTACGTCTGCCTGTCTAACGGCCATTGGTTTTCACCCTAGCTAGTGTTGAGCCTTTTTGCCCTCTCACGATCAGCAAGAGAGCCTGTCGGAAGCCGGTCGGGCGCGAGGTAAACGGCGCCGCCGTCTGCTTCCGGTCTGAATGTGCGCGCAATTATCCCGATTTTTGCCGGGAGAATAAATTGCGATTGTCAATCGTTGCGTCTTTCTTCGGCATCTATTTGCTTCAGGGGCCGATACGTGCACTTACGAACAGTGGTTTGCTACGGGTCAAAGGTCTAAAATCCGCCCGCGTGATCTGTCTGGCCGGCTCAGGCCTCCACTTTGACAAACCAGGACGGGATTTCCCCAATGTCTGCCCTTGATGCGTTTCTGATTATTCTCGCGGTTCTGGCGCTGCTAGGCGTCATATTTGAAGAGGTCATCCACATCAACAAGGCCAAGGTAACGCTGTTCTTTGGCACCATGAGCTGGATGCTGCTGTTCCTGTTCAGTGATAACGCTGGTGAAACGTCTGCCATTTCCGATGGTCTGTCCGAGAGCATCGCCGAAATCGCCGGGCTGTGGCTGTTTCTGGTCGCAGCCATGACGTTTGTCGCCTACCTGAACAAGAAGGGTATGATCGAAAACGTGATTTACCTGATCATGCCGAAGCAGGTAAGCGAGCGACGGCTACTGTTCCTGACCGGTCTTTTTTGTTTCATTTTCTCCTCTTTAGCAGACAATATCACCGCCACTTTAGTCTCATGCTCGCTGATTCTGTCTCTGGATCTGGAGCTGAAAAAACGTATCCAGTTCGTCACGCTGGTTGTGTTTGCGGTCAACTCGGGAGGCGTTTCCCTGATCACCGGCGACGTCACTACGTTGATGATTTTCCTGGCGGAAAAGGTTGAAATACTGACCCTTCTGACCCTGGCCATTCCGGCCTCGATCACCGTTTTCATCCTTGCGGTTTTCCTGTCTCGAGGGCTCACAGGAACCGTGACCCTGCGCTCCAACAATACCCCTGTGCGACGGGTGGACGCGATCATCAGCGGGCTGTTTTTGTTAACAATCCTGAGCACCATTGCCGGGAATGCCCTGTTCGGGATTCCACCGGTACTGACCTTTCTGTTCGGCCTGTCCATCATGTTCCTGGTGTCTCGATTCATGAGTGACGACTCCGATCTGGACCCGATTCTCGAGTACATCCGCATCATCGAGTTTGAAACGCTGCTGTTCTTTCTCGGCATCCTTCTGCTGGTGGGCATGCTCAAGGAGATCCATGCGCTGGATTCGCTGGTGGCGATTTACGACATCCTGCCGCCGCTGTACGCCAATTACCTGATGGGCATCTTCTCGGCCGTTATCGATAACGTGCCTCTGACGGCGGCCCTGCTGAAGGCCGGCATCGACATGAGCCCCGGCGAGTGGATGGGCCTGACCTATGCCGTGGGTGTGGGTGGATCGCTCCTGGTGATTGGCTCAGCCGCCGGTATAGTGGCAATGAGCAAGATTCCGGGGCTGACCTTTGCCGCCTATATGCGGTATCTTGCACACCTTCTGGCGGCCTATACCCTGGGCTACGCCGGTGTCTACATGCTCGGGCGTTTCATCAACTGAGGTCTATCTATGCTAATGGCATTTGGCGCAATCATCGCCGGCCTGATCCTGCTGGTCTGGAGTGCCGATAAATTTGTGGAGGGCGCCGCGGCGACCGCCAAACATCTTGGCATGCCCACCCTGCTGATCGGCATGGTGATTATCGGTTTCGGCACCTCGGCACCGGAACTCGCCGTCTCAGCCATGGCTGCGTCTGATGGCAACCCTGGCCTGGCCCTGGGTAACGGCTATGGCTCCAACATTACCAACATTGCGCTTATTGTCGGCCTGACAGCCATCATCGCGCCCATCGCAGTGCACTCCCAGGTGATCCGCAAGGAGCTGCCACTGCTGATCGTACTCACCCTCATTGCCGGCGCCCAGCTGATCGACGGGCAACTCTCACGCATGGATGGCTGGGTGTTGCTGGCGGTATTTGCTGTGGTTATGGGATGGTCAATCTACCAGGGCCTGAAAGGCAAGGCGGACCCTCTGGCCGGTGATGCCGACGCCGAGATCATTGCGCACCCCATGCCCCTGAAAACCGCCGTGATCTGGCTGGTAATTGGCCTGGTACTGCTGATCGTCAGCTCCCGGATGCTGGTCTGGGGTGCCGTCACGATTGCCCAGAGCCTTGGAGTCAGCGATCTGGTGATCGGTCTCACCATCGTTGCCATCGGCACTTCCCTGCCCGAACTCGCCTCGGCTCTGGCCGCGGTCAAAAAGAACGAACACGACCTGATCCTGGGCAATATTCTGGGGTCGGGCATTTTCAACACCCTCGCCGTGGTGGGTCTCGCGGCTGTTATCGAACCCCTCGCGGTGGACCCGGAAGTGCTCTACCGTGACTGGACGCTGATGCTGGCGCTCACGGTGGGTCTGTTCCTGATGGGTTACGGGCTTACCGGATGGCGAAAACTGGTGAGCCGTGTGGATGGTGGCATCCTGGTGCTGGTGTACGTGGCCTATACCGGCTATCTGCTCTCCACGGTGGTGGCTGCCGGTACGGCCTGATCTGCGTGCCGATGTGAGGCCGGTGCTAACCGGCTTCACCGTCTCCCAACAGCTCCGTCAGCCTTCCGCGCACCTCGGTCATGACTTCGTCCAGGTCGGCTTTGGTCTTACCGGCCGTATCCAGCGGTTCTCCTACCCTCACATCCACCGGCTGCCCGAGGTTGATCTGCCAGGTGCGGGCCGGTAAAACACGGTGAATACCCCGCACGGCCACCGGCACGATCACCGCCTCAGTATCCAGCGCCAGGTGAAAACAGCCTTTCTTGAAAGGCAGAAGTTTTCCGTCCGGCGAGCGGGTTCCCTCGGGCGCGGCCCAGAGCACGATTCCACTTTCCATCATCGCCCGCGCCTTCTCCAGATCCCTGACTGCACGTTGCCGATTGGAGCGGTCTACTGAGGGGAATTCCGCTGCACGCATGGCCTGCCCCAGCAGCGGGATACTGAACAGCTCCTTTTTTGCCAGCATGCGGATCGATCCCGGCAACGATACGAAGGTGACCGGAATATCATAGTGGCTGGCATGGGTGCACATGATGATGTACCGGCGCCCGTCGCCGAAATCAGGCACTTGCCCGCGCACGGTGAGGCTGGCACGAACCAGTCGTAACAGCGAGGCCGACCACTCGCGGCAGTATTTGTCGACGATGGGCCGGTTCAACCTCCCGAACAGCGCCCTTAGCAAAACCAACAGGGAAAAGAGTGCTGTCAATCCGACACTGCCCAGAACCACACCCGCCCGCCGAAGAAGCGTTGCTGACTCCGTTAGCGGATTCATCTTCAATCGAATCATCTCAGCTACCCTTCTCTGTTTCCCGGGTTCGTTCGCGGCCTCGTTGCTGCGCGTTCAATAGGGGGCGAATTATAGCGACTGAAAAACCCGTTGAATAACACACAAAAGTATTGATTAATTTTTAACCATTACCTATAAGGTATAAGGATATAACCTCGAAGAATTGGAAGAGCAGTCCCACCGTCCGACGACAACCCTAAGAAGGAGACGGATAATGAAGCAGGAACCAGCGCTGATGCGCGGCCCGAATGACCCGGGCCTTCAGAACCCCTCCCGCCGCACCCTGCTACTTGGCAGTGCCGGCGCCATGGCCGCGGTAAGCGTGCTGGGATTTACGCCCCTTGCCAAAGCCGATGAACCAAAATCACTCCCGGATTACGCCGCCTGGAAAGAACGCAACGCCCTGATTGTTCACAGCGCAAACACGATGGAAACCCAACGGGGGGCCATCGGCAATGGCGTTATTACCTCAAGTGACCGCTTGTTCGTTCGTAATAACCTGCCCGCGCCACCAGCCTCGGTAACCGATAACCCGGATGCCTGGGAGGTGCGGATTGAGGGCGTGAAAAATCCCCGAACCCTGACGGTCGGCGACCTGAAACAGATGGGGGTTACCACCGTTGCCTCCGTATTACAGTGTTCCGGTAACGGTCGCGCCTTCTTCCCCCATGGCGCGAGTGGTACCCAATGGTCTGTTGGCGCTGCGGGCTGCATCATGTGGACCGGTGTACCGCTGAAAGATGTTGTGGAGGCTCTTGGCGGCCCTGTTGACGGTACCCGGTACATCACCAGCACCGGCGGCGAGACACTTCCCGACGGCCTGGACCCGAAAACGATTATCGTGGAACGTTCCGTTCCCACCCGTGCCATGGAAACCGCATTGCTGGCCTGGGAAATGAATGACGAGCCTCTGACCCACACTCACGGTGGCCCGCTAAGAATGGTTGTGCCGGGTTACTACGGCGTGAACAACGTGAAGTACGTCAAGAACGTTGCCTTCACCGAAAACCAGACGGACGCCAAGATCCAGGCTTCAGGCTACCGGGTTCGTGATGTCGGCGTGAAAGGCGCCCCGGATCAGCCTTCCATGTGGGAAATGAACGTCAAATCCTGGGTAACATCGCCTCTGGAAAGCGGTCAGAGCGGTCGCAATATGATCTATGGCGTCGCTTTCGGTGGCACTGTTCCGCTCGAAAAAGTCGACGTTTCAGTGGATGGTGGTAAAACCTGGAAACAGGCTCGTTTCCTGGGACCGGACCTTGGTCCCTATGCCTGGAGGCCGTTTGTCCTGGCAGCGGATCTAGCGGCCGGAGAGCACCGGATTGTCAGCCGGGCGACCGACGTGCAGGGCAACACCCAGCCTGAGGGTCGGATCGAGAACGAACGTGGCTACGGTCACAATGGCTGGAGCGACCACGGAGTCACGGTTGCCATCAGTTGATCATTGGCGGAGCCGACCCGGGAGTACGGCGGCTCCGACCTATCCGGAAAGCAATGATATGAGAAAAACTGCAGTACTGGGCGCCATAGCCCTGATAGGACTGTCGCCCCTGACGATCGCCAGCGACTTTGACAAAGGGAAACAGGTATTCACTCAGGAGGCACAACCTTCCTGCACCATATGCCATACCCTGGCGGACGCCGGTTCGGCTGGTGCCATCGGCCCGGATCTCGATGAACTCAAACCCACGATGGAACAGGTGGTCAATGCCGTAACCAGCGGGGTGGGTGTCATGCCGGCGTTCAACGAGTCGCTGTCTGAGGAACAGATAAATGCTGTGGCCCACTACGTGGCGACTGTGACAGGCGGCAATAAATAGAATCGGGGGCCCTGCGGCCCCCTTTTTTTCGTCTCAGGCGTTTTCCTGAAACACCATGGCAACCGAGTTCAGGCAGTAGCGCTGCCCGGTTGGCGGCGGGCCGTCAGGAAAGACATGGCCGAGATGGCTGTCGCAACGGGGACAGCGGATTTCGGTGCGAGTCATGCCAAGACTCGTGTCCTCAATGTAGCGGATATGCTCCGGATCAAAGGGCTGAAAGAAACTCGGCCAGCCGGTTCCCGAGTCAAACTTCGAGTCCGAGCTGAACAAAGGCAGATCGCAAAGCCGGCAGTGGTAAACACCAGCTTTTTTGTTATCCAGCAAGGTTCCGCAAAACGGATGCTCGGTGCCATGGTCGAGCAGTACGCGCCGCTCTTCCGATGTCAGATCCGCAGCTTTCTCCTCAACCTGTGCTTCGTTTAGTGGTGTCAGGTCATAACCTGCAGCGGAAACTCCCATAGTCTGCCTCCTCAGGCGGTGCTGCCTGCGTCGTTGTCTGTAAATTCCGGCTTCAGGCGATCAGGATAACTGTCTACAAGCTTTTCCATTTTCGGGGCGGCCACGGCCATGATGTATGGCTGGTAGGGATTACGGGCAGCAAAATTCTGGTGGTACTCTTCTGCCGGGTAAAATGCCTCCAGCGGCTCCAGCGTGGTCACTATCGGATCCGGGTACACTTCGGCCTGATTGAGCTGGTGGATGTAGGCCTCGGCTACCCGCCGCTGTTCGGCAGTCTCGTAGAACACAGCCGAGCGGTACTGGGTGCCCCGGTCGTTGCCCTGACGGTTCAACTGGGTGGGATCGTGAGCAACCGAGAAGAACACCTTTAGCAGTTCGCCAAAACTGACCCTGGCAGGGTCATAGTGAACATCCACCACTTCTGCGTGGCCGGTAGTACCTGAGCAGACGGCCTCATAATTGGCAGAGCTGGCGTGACCGCCAGCGTAACCGGACTCAACACTGGTTACGCCATCGATGGCCAGGAAAACGGCTTCCACACACCAGAAGCAGCCGCCAGCCAGCACGACACGCTGTTCGCCCTCGGCTGCCGGCAGGTCCTGTTCAGGATCGGGAAAACGGCTACGTGGTACGTTGAGACCCGGGATACTGCAGGATGTCGTCATGGTAACCTCTGCGTTCGAATTATCTGCGTTTAACCGCTCGATTGTGGCTGGAAACCTGCTGATTTGCCAACCCGTGTGCCGGCTCAGGAAGAAAGGATTATATGTACGTTGATCAGGACAGCAGGATCACTCCAGCCAGCGCACTCAGCGGCGCCAGTAGCCAGACCGGAACCCGCCAGACAGCGAGACAGACCCAAATGGCGAGCACGAGTGCCAGATCATGCGCACCATGGACGGCGGAGACCCAGACCGGATCGTAGAGAGCCGCCAGCAACAACCCCACCACGCCTGCATTCACGCCGGCCAGCGCTGACCGGGCGCGACGATGCTCCCGAAGCCAGCTCCATAGGGGAAGACCGGCGAATACAAGCAGGGTTCCAGGGAGGAACACAGCCAGTACCGCAATCACACCACCGAGAACACCGGCCTGTGAACCACCCAGAAATCCTGAAAAGGAAAACAGCGGTCCCGGCATAGCCTGGGCAACGCCATACCCCGCCAGGAAAGTGTCCGCCGGCATGGCACCGGAGGCCACGAAGCCCTCCTGTAGCCAGGGCAGCACTACATGTCCGCCGCCAAACACCAGTGCACCGGCCCGGTACATTTCAGCGCCTATCCAACCAAGACTGCCGGTGGTCTGAGGCAGGAAGGAAACCAACAACAGAATCAAAAAGGCCCCTGCAAAAAGCGCAGGTTTCCGGGATTGTAGCGGCACATGCAGCGGCTCAGATGCCTCTCCGCTCCCCAACCCCAGAAAGGAACCCACAGCCCCGGCAATGACCAGCGCCAGTATCTGCATCCAGGTTTCGCCCATCACCAGAAGGCTCACCGCTACCAGCAACGCCATGGCGATTCGGGGACGGTCCGGGCAAAGGGTTGTTCCCATCTGCCAGACCGCCTGGGCCACCACCGCCACCACAAACAACTTGAGACCCTGTATCCAGCCGCCACTGCTGGCCTCTGGCCAGGCGCTCAATCCCAGCGCAAGACCAATCATGATCACCGCCGATGGCAGGGTGAACCCCAGCCACGCTGCGAGTGCGCCTCGGTAATGGCCGCGCAGGAACCCTATAGTCAGACCGACCTGGCTGGAAGCCGGTCCCGGCAGCAACTGGCAGAGGACCACAACTTCTGCGTAGGCACTGTCTGAGAGCCACCGCCGACGTTTGACAAATTCATCGTGAAAGAATCCGAGATGCGCTGCCGGACCACCAAACGACGTCAGCCCCAGCCGAAGGAACAGCAGAAAAATCTGGCTAAACGACAGCCTGTCATCACTCGATGGTTCCGTCATAAATCTCCTGAGTCTGTTGCTCCGCTGGTTTCACCGCCAGTTTGTGATCAAACATGAACATTGTGTCGTTTTGGTTGCATACCTTCGAGGGCCATCCATAATGACAGACAGGGTTTGCCACTTAGTACATCGGCCATGCCCGGCTCGGCATATAAGGGAAGAAAAATGACGGCAAGGGCTCGTACACCGGAGAACCAGGATGAACTCCTGGAATACCGCCTGAGCCTGAGGCTCGGCCCTGTTCACGCCCGCCAGAGGCTCGGCATTGAACGGGAAGCTGAAGCGAAGGTATTCGGGCAGGATCACAGCTCATTCCATCTGGAAAACTGGGCCACGGCACCCGGCTTTATCCGTACCTGTTTGCGCATGGTTGGCCTTTGGGGCCGGGGCCAGAGCAACAGCCGGCGTCTGAACACCGTGCACAATCATTTCCAGCTTCCCGGCCTGCCGGAAGCCTTCGAGGGCTTTCGCATTCTGCATCTGACCGACCTGCACGTAGACATGGACGAAGCCAACCTGCAGGCAGTCCTGCGCCAGATCGAACCGTTAGACTACGATCTGTGCGTGTTGACCGGCGACTACCGGAAACTCACGTGGGGCCCGATTGAGGGCGCCCTGGACGGCATGGCGCGGCTGAGGGACGGTATAAAAAGCAAGCCCTATGCGGTTCTGGGTAACCACGACAGCGTTCGCATGGTACCGGCATTGGAAGACATGGGTTACCAACTGCTGATGAACGAAATGGCGCCCATTGAACGGGAGGGCCAGACCCTGTACCTCGCGGGTGTGGACGACGCCCACTTCTTCAAGGTCCACAACCTGCATCAGGCGGGGGACAATATCCCTGCGGGAGGCACCAGCATCCTGCTCAGCCATACGCCGGAGATCTGGCGCGAGGCTGCCCACGCCGGCTACGACGTCTTTCTCTGCGGCCACACACACGGCGGCCAGATCTGCCTGCCCGGCGGTATTCCGGTGACTCTCGACTCTGACTGCCCGCGCACACTCGGTCGAGGTTACTGGCGGATGAACGGGATGCAGGGCTACACCTCACCGGGTTCCGGAACGTCCGTGGTAAACGTTCGCCTGAACTGCCCGCCGGAAGTAACCCTTCACACCCTGACTCGCGGCCCGGTTTAGTGGGGCTGCCGGCGTATACCGAGACGGTAGAGCAGCGGTGAGCCATAGATGTTGGACAGGGTAAAAACCACCACGACAACCAACACTACCCACAGGCTCACCGGCAGCCACCACATCGCCAGCAGCATGGGCAGGAGGGCTTCCGGGATCTGATCCAGCCCGACAGCCCGGGCACTCGATTCCAAACCCATTCGGCGCTTGATGAAGCTGCTCAGAAGATCTCCTCCCAGCCCCAGCAGGCCGAACAGAAGCCCGAACACGAATCCCAGCCCGGTAAACTGGGCGAAAAGCCCGCAGGCCAGTGCACCGGATACAACACCCCGCCAGGTTTTGCTTTCACCAAATACGGGGCGGCCATCGGACAGCAGTCGACCGCCGTCCACCGGGGCCGACCAGCGGTTTTTCAGCAGCCCGGCGGCAACCACCGGCGTGCCGTTGGCCAGCACCAGCATCACAAACAGCTCCAGGATGATCAGCAAGCGTTTGCGCCCCTCTGAAACGACCGATCAGGCGATACCGCCCCGAGTCAGCTTGAGCGGATCCATCAACTCCTCAAGCCGCTCCCGGCTCAGGCCGCTGCGTTCCTCCGCTACATCGATGACTGGCCGGCCCGTTTTATACGCTTCCTTGGCGATGTCTGCCGCCAGGCTGTAGCCGATCTCGGGATTAAGCGCTGTCACCAGTACAGGATTCTTGCCCACGCCCGCGTTCAGATTGTCGGCATTGACCGTGAAATCCTTGATCGCCTTGTCCGCCAGCATGATGGCCGCATTGGCGAGCAAATCGGTCATGTCCAGCAGGTTGCCGCCCACCAGCGGGAGCATCACGTTGAGCTGGAAATTACCGGACTGACCGGCAATGGCCACGGCGCTGTCCAGCCCCATCACCTGGGCGCCGACCATGGCCACGGACTCCGGGATGACCGGATTGACCTTGCCCGGCATGATACTGCTGCCCGGTTGCAATGCCGGAAGACTGATTTCAGCCAGGCCGTGAATAGGGCCGCTGTTCATCCAGCGCAGATCGTTGGCGATCTTGGTCAGCACGATGGCTGCTCCGCGCAATTGTGCGGAGAGGGCCACCGGGGCATCCACCGCGCTCTGGCCGGTGAATTTGTGATCGAGCGACGTAAAAGGATAGCCGGTGTTGGCCCGCAGGAACTTGACGAACTGGCCCGGAAATTCCGGTAGCGCATTGATTCCGGTACCCACCGCCGTGCCGCCCTGGGGAACGGCCAACAGCTCATCAGCTGCGGCTTCTACCCGCTTTTCCACGGCCAGAAGCTGTTCGCGCCAGGTTTTCAACTCCTGGCCGAGGGTCACCGGCATGGCATCCATCAGGTGGGTGCGGCCGGTTTTTACCTGGCTGGAAAACGCCGCTTCCTGCTCGTAGATCACACCGCAAAGATGTGACAGCGCCGGCAGCAGCTTCTCCTTGGCTGCAATCACGGCACTCACGTGGATCGCCGTTGGAATCACGTCGTTGGAGCTCTGGCTCATGTTCACGTGATCGTTCGGGTGCACCTCGAAGCCTGCGTTGCGGGCGATACTGGCGATCACCTCGTTGACATTCATATTGGTGCTGGTGCCGGAGCCGGTCTGGTAGCGGTCTACCGGAAACTGATCCGCGTACTCGCCCTTGACCAGATCTTCGCAAGCCTGAGAGATCGCATCCCGCAGATCGTTGTCCAGCAGGCCCAGGCTGGTATTGGCCTCGGCGGCTGCGCGCTTGATCTGGGCAACGGCGGCAATAAACGGCTGAGGCATTGGCTGGCCACTGACCGGGAAGTTTTCCACCGCCCGCTGGGTTTGAGCGCCCCAGAGCGCATCAGCAGGTACCTGGACGTCCCCGAGGCTGTCGGTTTCCGTTCTGAATTCGCTCATATTCCCTCCTGTCCGTGCATTTGCACTGTGGGCTTCTTGGCGTGTACGCCAGGGGCCCGGCCATGGCTCAGCCGCCGCCCTGGGATCTGAGCCGGACATGGTCGCAGATGCCCGTAACCTGTTCAAAATTGAGGATCAGGGTATGAACGGTGTTGGTGTAGGTGTCGTGCAGGTGAAACTTGTAACGGTGCTGCTTTTCACCCTGCAGAAACGCATCGTACTCGCGGACCAGCTCACGCACATCCCCACCGGAATCCTTGCTCCAGGTCGCATTGAACGGACCCAGCACGGCACCGCCAGCCAGGCAGATGGTGACTTCGTGATTCGTCAGACCATTCTCAGGAACTGTCATGGTTATCTCCCTTTCGATGAGCCTCTGGTAAGTGTAGTACTGCCTGGCAATTCATGTCTGAGGTATGGAGAAGGGAGATATATTTCAGGCCGAGGCAGAAGTCAGCAAGCTGGTCATCAGAGCCCTGAGCCGGTTCGGCTTCACAGGCTTGTTCAGGATGGGCAGTTCCTGGGCCCGAAGGAGTTTGCGGGTGTCGTCGCTACGATCTGCAGTGATAATGGCGGCGGGAATATTCTTGCCAAGGTAACGGCGAACCCCGTGAACTGCATCGTAACCGGTTCGCTCATTGTTCAGGTGATAGTCCGCAAGGATAAGGGCCGGTATCTGGCCGGTTTGCTCGAGAGCCTCCACGGCCTCTGCCTTGCTGGCGGCTGTGAGCACATCACAGCCCCAACGCTCCAGCAGCAACTGCATGCTCTCCAGAACCGCCGGCTCGTTGTCGATCACCAGCACCGGCACACCGTCAAAGCCATCGGCGAAATTCTGGAGCGAATCTGTACGGGCCATATCCGGTCTGGCCTGAGCGGGTTCAAGCGGCAGGGTCAGCACGAAGCGGGAGCCACGACCGGGCCGTGATGACACATCAATGTCGTACCCCAGCACCCGGACCATCCGTTCCACGATGGCCAGCCCCAGGCCCACGCCCTGCCGGCCGCCGGTGCCCTGGGGCAACAGCTGGTGAAACTCGGTGAAAATGTCCCGGAGCTTGTCTTCCTCGATGCCAACACCGGTGTCCCAGACTTCAATCCGCAGACGGTCGCCGCGGGATCTCAACGCCATGACAACACCGCCCTTGCGGGTGTACCGGAAGGCATTGCTGAGAAGATTTCGGAGGATACGGGTCAGCATGCGCTGATCTGTTCGTACCATCGCCGGAATGGTGCGTACCCGGAACCCGAGGCCGGCATTGCTGGCAACGGCCTCGAACTCCTCCCCGAGGGATCTGGCCAGGGCGGCTACATCGGTATAAACCAGATCAGGCTTCATTGCCTGCTGGTCGAGCTTGGAGATATCCAGCAGGTCCGCCAGCAGGTCTTCGGCGCCCTCCAGTGCCCGATGTACCTGGTGCACCATGCGGGTTTCCTGTTCCGGCAGCGTGCTGTCCTGGAGCGCGGATATCATCAGCCGGGCTGCATTCAGGGGCTGGAGCAGGTCATGGCTGGCCGCCGCGAGATATTTATCCTTGCTGCGGTTGGCCTCTTTGGCGGCTTCCATGGCAACAAAGAGCTCGCGCTCAACCTTCTCGCGCTCCTCAATCTGGTAGCGCAGGCCCACATTGGCATTCTGCAATGCTTCGGTCCGCTCTTCCACGCGCCGCTCAAGGGTGGCGTTCAACTGCTCCAGTTTCTGCCGGGCCAACACTCGCTCGGTTATGTCGGCAACGAAGGCTTCCACCACTTCCGGTCCGAGGTCCGGGCGTCGCAGCAGGGTGACAGCAACGTGGACCGGCGTGCGATCAGCACGCTGGAAACGGGTTTCCCGGGCACTCAGACTGCCCTCGTCGAGAAGCTCCTGACGTATGGCATCGAATTCACTGGAACTGCAGAACAACTGTTCACGGAGCCGGATGACCTTTTCCGTGAGCGCCTCGGGGCTGTCATAACCGCAGATTCTCGCCATCGCCGGGTTGCAGGCCAGAAAGCCGCCCCGCAGGTTGGCCTGGAAGATACCGTGCAGCGCGTTCTCGAACAGCCATTTGTAGCGGTTGCGTTCCTGCTCCAGCTCGTCAATGCGTTCCTGCAGAGCCGGGTAATAGTTCTTGCGGACGGACTGGCTGCCCAGCCCGAGAAGATCGCCAATTCCGTAGCTACTGTCCTGTTCGCCATCCTTGCTGTCAGAGGGCTTCTTCATAGACAACCTGGACATCCCGCAGCGACGACTTCCGGGGGTTGGTGAGAATGCACGGGTCCTGCAACGCAAAGCCGGACAGGTGGGGAATGTCGGACACCGAAACACCCAGCTGGGCGAGACGCGCCTCCAGCCCAACCCGACGCTTGAGCTCTACAATGCGGTTCATCAGCCGTTTTTTGATTTCCGGCTTGGCCATTCCACGGGTATCGATATCCATGGCTTCGGCAACGCGGCGGAAACGGTCTTCGGCAGACTGGAAGTTGTAAGCCACCACGTGCTCCAGCAACAGCGCATTACACAGACCATGAGGCAAATCCAGGAAACCACCCAAGCTATGGGACATGGCGTGTACTGCCCCGAGAATGGCATTGGAGAAGGCCAGCCCCGCCTGCATGGAGGCCAGCATGATCTGCTCGCGGAGATAGGGATCTGCCGTGTTGTCCACCAGCGGCTCAAGATTCCGGTTGATTAACCGGATTGCCTCCAGCGCATGGGTATCGGTCAGCGGGCCGCTGCCAGTCGACACGTAAGCCTCAATGGCATGCACCAGGGCATCCACCCCGGTGCAGGCGGTGAGGTAGGCATCCATGGTCTCGGTAACTTCCGGATCGATCAGGGACACATCCGGCACTACGGCCTTGCTGATGATCGAGAATTTGAACCGGCGGTTGGGATCGGAAATGATCGCAAACTGGGACACATCCGCCGAGGTACCTGCCGTGGTGGGAATCAGGATCAGAGGCGGTGACGGGTTGGTGATGGTATCGACGCCCTCGAATTCCAGGATGCTACGACCGTGAGTGGCCACGATACCGATGCCCTTGGCGCAGTCCATGGGGCTGCCACCGCCGATGGCAACGATGACATCACACTCATTGGATTTGTAGAGTTCGGCCCCGGTCATCACCTCATCCACCTTGGGATTGGGCGATACGCCGGTGTACACGGTCGAGCGGATACCCGCATCGGTCAGCAGCGTCACGATTTCATCCACCCAGCCGGCGGCGGCTACCCCCGGGTCCGACACCAGGAAGACATGACGGGCACCGAAATTACTGGCGAAGTTGGCCACGGACTTCCGGGAGCCGGCACCAAACACGATTTCCGGTGAGACAAACTTTCGCAAGCTGGATATATCGTGACTCATCAGACTGCACTCGACCGCTTGTTGTTATAGGAATAGCCGAGAGTTTAACTCAAGTTCTCCGCGTGATCATTGGCCTTTTGGCTATGCTTTCGGTAGAAGCTGAACATCCATTCGAGCATACCTGCCTGGTTGGCCTGGCGCCGGAAACCGTGACCCTCGTCTTCAAACCAGTGGAGCTCTGGCGCCCTGCCAGCCGCTTTCATGGCCTCTGCCATGGCACGGGTCTGCTCGGGCACCACAACCTTATCCTGCCCGCCCTGGAAAAAGATCATGGGCGCGGTAATGCGATCAGCGTGAAACAGAGGCGTTCTGTCCCGCCACCGCTTCGGGTGCTTTTCTGGCGAGCCCAGCAACCAATCCAGATAACCGGACTCAAAGCGATGGGTCATGGCCCGTAAGCGCATGGGATCCGTCACGCCGAACATGCTGGCACCGGCGGTAAAGCGCTGGCTTCGGATCATCGCCATCAGGGCCGTGTAGCCCCCGGAGCTGCGACCCTGGATAAACACCCTGCTGCCATCAGCCAGGCCGAAAGAGGCCAGGTGATCTGCCGCCCGTTCCATATCCGCGACATCCACTTCACCCCACCGCCCTTCCAGGGCCAGGCGGAACTCACGACCAAAGCCGGTGCTGCCTCGATAGTTGATTTCAGCGACGGCAAATCCCCGCTGACACCAGTACTGAACCTGGGGATTGAATACCGGATAGGCCGCCGACGTCGGCCCTCCGTGAGCAATCAGAATCAGTGGAGGGACGTCTGGCGTGGCCAGCTTGGGCGTGTAGAAAAACCCATGGATAGAAGCTTCGCCCGGGTTCAGGGCTGGAATCTCGATATCCAGCGGCAATGCCGCCCTCGCCTCTGGCATGGCCTCCTCGCCCCCGGCAATGGTGCGGGCCTGTCCGGTCTCGAGATCAATCTCGAGGACGGCGTCGAGGCGACTGGATGCTCGGCCGATGCAGTAGAGATGCTCGCCAGCCGACTGCAGACAACGGAAGTCGCCAAAATCCCGGGCAGCCCGGATTGCGTCACCGGTTTGACCGGAGCTGAGCCAAAGTTCACCCGTGCCATTACAATAACGAACCCTTGCCCAACCGCCCCGGCCTGTTGGGCAGTGGTGGGACTCGCCCAGCTGCCAGGGGGCATTGGCATGATCCCGGGCGGGTGAATCGCTGGCGTGCCAGCTGCCCTCGCCCGACGTATCAATACGCCAGGGTTGCCACCAACCCTCGTGGTCGGACAAAACCCAGAGTTGGTTGCCATCGAACACCGGCTGCTGTACCGAAGCCTCAGAAGGTGTTGGCCATTCCCGGCCTTGATCCAGCAATCCATCTTCAGAGCAATTTGCGGTCCACAGCCGTGAACGCAGCCAGGGCATATCGGGCAGCTGCCAGCTGGTCCAGGCAACCTGACTGCCATCGGCCGAGACCGCCGGCGCGCTGTAAAAATCCAGGCCGGAATGAAGCACCGAACGCTCGCCCTGCATGGAGACGGCAACCAGCTGCTGCTTGCCCTCTGCTTCCCGTACCGCGAGCACCCGTTGACGGTACTGGTCAGCGACCAACCCACCATAGGCCGCCCCGGGGTCATCGGTCAGGCTGTGGCACTGGCCGTCGGCCAGACTGACAAACCGTATCTGTTGATCCTCGCCAACCACGAACACACCGCTGTCGGCAGCCGCCAGGGCACCACCACCGTAGCCATTTACCCGGCTGCGAATGCCAAGATCATCAGGTCCAAGGCGAACAGGCCCCTGATTGGAAAGGTGCCAGAGCGTATTGCAGCCGCGGGCCGGATCCGTCTCCAGCCAGAACACACCCGCCGGGGACACCGCAAGTTCCCCACGCTGGACATGCGCCGAGCAGGCCTCGTAGGCACTCAGTACCGTTTTGTCGTGGTGATGGCCGACCAGTGCAGGATTGATGGCGGAGTTGTTAACCCCGGAAGAAAAGCCGTGAATTGTCCGCATTTCGATATACCAGTTCAGTCAGGCCGGCCGTGGCATGATCGGCAGCTTTCCTCGCTGCCAGTATTCGATCATGATACGACGATTTGCTGCATACTGGATCTGCGTTATCGGCGTTGCCGGTCAATAGATAGGCCTGACAGCGGCAACCACCAAAGTCTTTTTCCTTCTCATCGCAGGAACGGCAGGGCTCCGGCATCCAGCTGTCGCCCCGGTAATGGTTGAATCCAGGGCTGTCGTACCAGATGCTTTGAAGATCCATGTCTCGAACATTGGGGAAATCGATGGGCAATAATCGCGCGCTGTGACACGGCAGCGCCGTGCCGTCCGGCGCGACCGTCAGGAACAGATTGCCCCAGCCATTCATACAGGCTTTCGGGCGCTCTTCGTAATAGTCCGGTGTGACAAAGATCAGCTTCATGGCCGAGCCGGATTGCTGCAGCCGTTCCCGGTACCGGTTCACTTCCTGCTCTGCCTTCACCAGCTGCGCTTTGGAAGGCATCAACCCTTCCCGGTTTTCGAAGGCCCAGCCGTAATACTGGCATGTGGCCAACTCGACGTAGTCCGCCCCCAGGCGCTCGCACAAATCCATGATGTCGTTCATCTGGTGGATGTTGTGGCGGTGGATCACGAAGTTGAGCACCATGGGATAGCCGGCTTCCTTCACCGCCCGGGCCATGGCCAGCTTCTGGTCAAAGGCCTTTCGGGAGCCGGCCACGGCGTTGTTCAGTTCCGGATCGGACGCCTGAAAGCTCACCTGGATATGATCCAGCCCCGCCTCGGCAAAGGCATCCACCTTGGCCTCCGTCAGGCCCAGCCCTGAAGTAATCAGGTTGGTGTAATACCCCAGGTGCCGCGCCTCGGCGATCAGCTCCGCGAGGTCCTGGCGGACCAGGGGCTCGCCGCCGGAAAAACCCAGTTGCGCCGCCCCCATCGTGCGGCCCTGTCGAAGCACACTCACCCACTCCTCGGTGGTCAGCTCCTGTTGGGTTTGCGCAAAGTCCAGCGGATTGGAGCAATAGGGGCATTGCAGCGGGCAGCGATAGGTCAGCTCTGCCAGCAGCCACAGGGGCGGCCCGGCGTTGTGGGGGTTGGTCGTGCTCATGACAGTTCAATCCAGTGTTGGTGCCGGGCGTCCTGCAAAAATTCGCTGACGTCCTTGCCAAGCGGGCCGGCGTCGGGGAACTGCTGCTCCAGACTGGCGACGATGTCGGCCACGGTACGCTGACCGTCCACCTCGTTGAGAATGGCGCCGGCACTGCCGTTGAGCTTCACCATACCTTCCGGATAAAGCAGCACATAACTTTCCTGTGCCGGCTCCCACTGGAACCGGAATCCTCGCCGAAAACGCGGTACTTCATACATACCCACCTCCATTACAGTCCCCGGTGCCAGACCTGTTCGTCGGTCACGGTGTGGTACGGCGGGGTGCGGTGGCTGTAGGCCATGGTCATGGCATCCAGCATGGTCCAGAGGATGTCCAGCTTGAACTGAAGAATCTCCAGGGCCCGGGCCTGCTGTGCCTCTGTGGTGAAGTGGTCGAGGGTAATGGTCAGGCCATGTTCCACGTCTCTTCTGGCTTCGGACAGACGCTTGCGGAAGTAGCTGTAGCCGCTCTCTTCAATCCACGGATAGTGGGCGGGCCAGCTGTCCAGTCGGGACTGGTGGATTTCCGGGGCAAACAGCTCGGTCAGTGACGAACAGGCCGCCTCCTGCCAGGTCGCCCGGCGGGCGAAGTTCAGGTAGGCGTCCACGGCAAAGCGTACCCCGGGCAGCACGTGGCGTTGATCAATCACCTCTTCCCGGCTCAGGCCCACCGCCTCGGCCAGGGACAACCAGGCTTCGATGCCGCCGACATCCCCGTCGTGGCCATCGTGGTCCAGAATCCGCTGCAGCCAGAGCCTGCGCACACCAGCGTCCGGGCAGTTGGCCATGATGGCGGAGTCTTTCTGGGGAATCTTGATCTGGTAGTAGTACCGGTTGGCCACCCAGCCGCGGATCTGTTCGGGCGTGCACTGCCCGCCGTACATGGCTTTATGGTACGGGTGGTGGATGTGGTAGTACTGGCCCTTGGCGCGCAGGGTCTGCTCGAAATCCGTCCGGTTCATGGCGGTGTTGGCTTTGGCGTTCATGGCTGCCCCGACAGGTCGATGTGCATTCCATCCCAGGACACCTCGATGCCGTGGCGGGTCAGCTCCGCCCGCTCCGCGGAGTCCTCGTTCAGGATCGGGTTGGTGTTGTTGATGTGTATCAGGATCTTGCGCTGGGCCGGCATGGCGTCGAGCACCTCGATCATGCCACCCGGGCCGCTCTGGGCCAGATGGCCCATGGCCTGGCCGGTCTTGGTGCCTACTTCCTGGCGGATCATCTCGTCGTCGTGCCAGACGGTCCCGTCCACCATCAGCACGTCGGCCTGGCGCATCCAGCCGAGAATACGGTCGTCCGGCTCGCCGAGGCCCGGGGCATAAAGGACTGTCTGACCGGTGCGGGTGTCTTTCAGGAACAGGCCAATGTTATCGCCCGGGTGCGGGTTGTCCCGGCGCGGTGAATACGGGGGTGCGTTGCTCAGCAGCGGAATGGCGGTCAGCTCGATGGACGGTGCGCAGGGAATGGTAAAAGGCGTCTGCTCGGATGCCTCGATGCGCTGCCAGTTCAGGCCACCGTTCCAGTGCTTGAGCATGGTGAACAGCGGAAAACCACCGCTGAGGTCTTCATGCACCTGTTCGGTACACCAGACATCCATCGGAAGACCCTCGCGCAGGGACAGCAGGCCGGTGGTGTGGTCCACCTGGCTGTCCATCAGCACAATGGCATCAATACCCGTGTCTCTCAGTGCTCTGGCAGGCTGCATGGCGTCGAACGAGGCCAGCTGGGCGCGAATGTCGGGGGACGCGTTAAACAGGATCCAGTGCTCGCCGTCTTCACTGATGGCAATGGAAGACTGGGTACGGGCCCGGGCGTTCAGGGTGCCCTTCCGGAAGCCGTCGCAGTTGGCGCAGTTACAGTTCCACTGGGGAAAGCCACCGCCTGCAGCGGAGCCCAGAACGTGAATCAACATGGTGGGTTACTCCACAAGCAAAACGGCCAGCTCGAGGCTGGCCGCTTCAGCACTCAGCGATTGGCGAAGTACATAGTGACTTCGAAACCGATGCGGAGATCTTCGTAGGCTGGTTTGGTCCACATAATGCTCACCTCTATTGTCATGATTGTTAGCGCATTGAGGGTGAATCAACGACATTGCCGATAACCCAGTTCCCATCCTATCGGCCGGGGCAAGGGGCCAATATGGTACTTTGGAACTGTTTTTGGCCACCACAAAGTAGCATCGCTCCCACTTGGGAGAGCGAATCCCATTCCGCCCTGGCTGCACCCCATAGCAACTTCACTTGATTTTATTAGACGACCAGTCTAGTTTATTCCGATAATTAAATAGACGATCGGTCTAAATTGAGTCAAGACGATGAACCAGACAGCAGACATCAAGCGAAAACGGGGCCGCCCCCCGAAGACTGAAAATGCCGATTTCAGGGATACCCGGGAAACGCTCATCACCGTGGGCCTGTCAGTGCTGACGGAGAAGGGTTACTCCTCCACCGGCATCGACGAAATACTTCGCAAAGCCGGCGTACCGAAAGGCTCCTTCTACCACTACTTCGACAATAAAGAAGCCTTCGGCCGGATCCTGATCGAAGCCTACGGCCGCTATTTTGCGCGCAAACTTGATCGCTGGTTTGAAGATCGCGCCCTCACTCCTCTGCAGCGGCTCGAAGCGTTTGTTGAGGATGCCAAAACGGGCATGGCCAGGTTCGAGTATCGCCGCGGCTGCCTGATCGGCAATCTGGGACAGGAAATGACCGCCCTGCCCGAGGGTTTCCGTGTTCTGTTACAGGACGTTTTCACGGACTGGGAGTGCCGCACCGCTGGGGTATTGAGAGAGGCCCAGCAGGCCGGTGAGATTTCCAAGGATCTAAAGTGCGATCAGATGGCGCACTTCTTCTGGATTGGTTGGGAGGGCGCGGTGTTGCGCGCAAAGCTGGATCAATCCCCAGAACCACTGGATCGGTTCGCCCAGGGATTTTTGTCGCTACTTCGCGGCTCATGACACGGGACGAAAAACCATCCTCATTACCCAAACACGGAGGCAACATGTTTAAAGGCATACTCATTGAAGGATCACGCGGCGACCAAAAAGTGTCACTGACATCCATAGAAGAATCGGAACTGCCGGAAGGCGACGTTACCGTGGATATAGCCTTCTCAACCTTGAACTACAAGGATGCTCTGGCCATCACCGGAAAGTCACCGATCGTGAAACAGTACCCGATGATTCCAGGCATCGACTTTGCCGGCACCGTATCAAGCTCCACGCATGCAGATTTCAAGGCAGGCGACCCGGTTGTCTTGAACGGGTGGGGCGTTGGCGAGAAACACTGGGGCGGCCTGGCCGAGAAGGCCCGTGTTTCCGGTGACTGGCTGATTCCTCTGCCCAAGGCGTTTTCTCCTCGACAGGCCATGGCCATTGGCACCGCCGGCTATACCGCCATGCTTTGTGTCATGGCACTGGAAAAGAATGGCGTAACACCTGATTCCGGCGACATCCTGGTGACCGGGGCAACCGGCGGCGTTGGAAGCATCGCGGTGGCGCTGCTGGCCAAGCGGGGTTATTCCGTGACCGCGGTGACCGGCCGATCCGAAGAAGCAGACTATCTGAAGTCGTTGGGGGCCGGAAACATCCTCGATCGCGCTGAGCTGAGTGAACCAGGCAAACCCCTGGTGCGCGAGACCTGGGCCGGCGCCATTGATGTGGCCGGTGGACAGGTGCTGGCCAATGTCTGTGCCGGCATGAAATACCGTGGCGTCGTCGCAGCCTGTGGTCTCGCGGCCGGCATGGACTTCCCGTCCACCGTTGCCCCGTTCATTCTTCGGGGTGTGACCTTGTGTGGCGTGGACAGCGTGATGGCGCCCAAAGCTGAGCGACTCGAAGCCTGGAAGCGCCTGTCGGAGGATCTCGACATCGATCTGCTCGAGCGCATGATCACGGAAATACCCTTTGAAGACGCCATCGAAGGTGCGAGCCAACTGCTGGACGGCAAGGTTCGTGGGCGTATCGTCGTACCGGTCGCAGGCTGAACCGAAACTTCTTGAATCATAAAACCGCCGTAAAAGGAATTGTTATGAGCTCATCCACCGAACAACCAATAAGCCGATTCCAGGTTCCGTCGCTTGAATCACTTCCTGAGGACATTCGGGAGAAGATTCTCGCCGTTCAGGAAAAGTCCGGGTTCATCCCCAATGTCTTTCTGGTACTGGCACATCGCCCCGCCGAGTTTCGTGCCTTCTTCGATTACCACGATGCCCTGATGGAAAAAGACAGCAACCTCACCAAAGGCGAACGCGAGATGATCGTGGTCGCTACCAGCAACCTGAACCAGTGCCAGTACTGCGTGGTGGCCCATGGCGCTATTCTGCGCATCCGTGAAAAGAACCCGGAGATCGCAGACCAGATCGCCGTGAACTACCGAAAGGCCGACATCACTGATCGCCAGAAAGCCATGCTTGATTTCGCCATAAAGGTTTCCCAACAAGCCCAAGAGGTGTGTGACGCGGACTTTGAGGAACTCAAACGCCATGGTTTCAACGACGAGGATATCTGGGACATCTCCGGCATCGCCGCGTTCTTCGGGCTTTCCAATCGGATGGCAAACGTGACAAACATGCGGCCTAACGCAGAGTTCTACTCACTGGGGCGATAAAGCGCTTTGACACCACAATCCGCCCCAATAAAAAAAGGCCCTGGGAAGGGCCAAAAGAGAGTGACAGAAAAACCCGAACTCTCGTCAGAGAGCCGCCCCGGCCAGACACCGGGGAATGAAGGTGCACATCCGCTGTGCTGACTCACAGGCGGGCCCGTGTGGGAGGCCCGCTTACCGCTCATTGATTCAGAAGAAACCCAGCGGGTTGGTGTCGTAGCTGGTCAGCATGCACTTGGTCTGCTGATAGTGCTCGAGCGCCATCTTGTGGGTTTCACGGCCAACGCCAGACTTCTTGTAACCACCGAAGGCTGCGTGAGCCGGGTAGGCGTGGTAACAGTTCATCCACACCCGACCGGCCTGGATGTTGCGGCCCATCCGGTAGGCGAGATTGGTGTCGCGGGTCCATACGCCGGCACCCAGACCAAACTCGGTGTCGTTGGCGATGGCCAGGGCTTCTTCCTCGGTCTTGAAGGTGGTAACACCCACAACCGGCCCGAAGATTTCTTCCTGGAACACGCGCATCTTGTTGTCACCCTTGAACAGGGTGGGCTGGATGTAGAAGCCATTGTTGAACTCTTCATCCAGATGCTCGCGGTCGCCGCCAGTCAGCACCACAGCGCCCTCTTCCTTACCAATGGCCAGGTAGGACATGATCTTGTCGAACTGTTCTTTCGACGCCTGGGCACCTACCTGAACATCGGTGTCCAGCGGGTTGCCACGCTTGATCGACTTGGTGCGCTGAACCACCTTCTGCATGAACTCTTCGAACATGTCTTCCTGAACCAGCGCCCGTGACGGACAGGTGCAGACTTCGCCCTGGTTGAAGAACGCCAGCACCAGACCTTCCACGCACTTGTCGATGAATTCCGGCTCGGCCTTCATCACGTCGGAGAAGTAGATGTTCGGGGATTTGCCACCCAGCTCCACTGTGGACGGGATGATGTTTTCAGCCGCGCACTTGAGGATGTGGGAGCCAACCGGGGTGGAGCCGGTGAAGGCAATCTTGGCAATACGCTTGCTGGTGGCCAGGGCCTGGCCGGCCTCGATGCCGTAGCCGTTAACAATGTTCAGCACGCCCGGCGGCAGCAGGTCACCAATGATTTCCATCAGTACCAGGATGCTGGCAGGCGTCTGCTCGGCAGGCTTCAGCACGGTGCAGTTACCCGCAGCCAGACAGGGGCCCAGTTTCCAGGCCGCCATCAGAATCGGGAAGTTCCATGGAATGATCTGGCCAACGACACCCAGCGGCTCATGGAAATGGTACGCCACGGTGTTGTGGTCGATCTCGCCCATATGGCCTTCCTGGGCACGCAGACAACCCGCAAAGTAGCGGAAGTGATCAGCCGCGAGAGGAATGTCGGCGTTCAGGGTTTCGCGCACGGCCTTGCCGTTGTCCCAGGTTTCTGCAACTGCGAGCTTCTCGAGGTTGGCCTCGATACGATCCGCAATTTTCAGAAGGATGTTGGAACGCTCGGTGGGCGACGTCTTGCCCCACGCGGGTGCCGCCTTGTGCGCTGCATCCAGAGCCAGATCAATATCTTCTGCACTGGAGCGCGGAATTTCACAGATCACATTGCCAGTGACCGGTGTGATGTTCTCGAAATACTGGCCTTTTACCGGGGCAACCCACTCGCCACCGATGTAGTTCTCGTAACGGGATTTGAAAGAAACGACGGAGCCATCCTTTCCTGGTTGTGCGTAGATCATGATCTCGACCTCTTGTTGTGTTTGTCGCAGGGCAACGCGGCCTTTCGCGTTTACCCATTCAATGTAGACCCCAATTCCCAAGGTTTGAATGATGCGATGGAGGCGAAAAACTCCTCCCTTGGTAGTAGATGGCTTGAAGGCCATGCCATCATTGGTCTGGCTCTGGAATCAGTCTCCGAAAATAAATGCACTGGAAGCGCACTGACCGATGCACAAAAACGGTGCGCCCGCCCAGGCAGGAAGCAACACTGCCCCACCACGGAACTTCCACCTTAATAAAATCAGTGACTTGCCGATTGGCATGGACTCTGCAGTACATTCAGCACGCAGCGAGACGTCGGTTACTGAAACCACAATCAAAGCGCCACAATCTGACCAATGGTCAACTAGGGTTCCGGTCTGCAACCACAAACGCAGGCGACTGGTCCGAGAGTTGACGACCTTTTCCAAGGTTACACGGCGGGACAAAAGCCCGGGAGGATCGCTCAGTTACTGACGCCTCTCGCTTTTTTGGATGCCCTAACCAGGAGGAAAAGGCCATGTTGCAAACCGCAGCCCCCCTCTACGACGATCTGATTCCCGGCGGATCCCACTGGTCCTTTATCGTGCGCCGTGGCCATGTGCTGCGCCTGATTGACGAAACCGGCGGGACCAACGTCGGCATGTTGATGTACAACCCCGAGAACCCGCTCGAGCGGTACAACATGCCGGACACCCTGAAGAACCAGCACACCTTCCTGCTCACCAAAGGCCACGTGCTGCTCTCGGACATGGGCCGGGTGTTTGCCTCCATCATCCGCGATGATCTTGGCTGGCACGATACCGTCGCTGGCACCTGCAACGCCGATCTGGTGGAAAAGCGCTGGGGCAAAAAGACCTATCAGGAAGCCCATAATCACTACCACCGGAACGGGTTCAACAGCTTCCTGAACGAGCTGGCCAAGTACGGCCTCGGCAAGAAAGACCTGACCGCCAACCTGAACTGGTTCAGCAAAGTAAAAACAGATGACGACGGCAACATGGTCTTCTCCGAGGGCCACTCCCACGCCGGCGCCACCGTCGACCTGCGCTTTGAAATGGACACCATCGTGGTGCTGCACACCTGCCCGCATCCGATGAACCCGGCCAGCGAGTATCCCAGCCATCCGCTGCGGTACCAGTTGTTCAAGGCGGCCCCGGTAACCGATGCCGATCCCTGCAAGACGTCGTCCCCCGAGGCCACCCGGGCCTTCGCCAATAACGCCCTGTACCACCTGTTCCAGTAACGGAGGCCGGACATGATCAAGCAAAGCGTATTGAAGCCTGAAAACGCCGCCTTCCGTGAAACCGTACCGGCGGGCGAGTATTTCCTGAAAGTGGTAAAAGCCGGCGAGACCGTCCGGATCCTGGATCTGGAAGGCAACCAGGCCGCCGACACCCTGTTTTACAACGCCCACAATCCGACCGAACGCTACAGCGCCATCGACACCATCCGCGAGCAGGGCAATGTCTACCTGACGGCTGGTTCTAAACTGATGTCTTCTGAAAACAACGTGATGCTGGAAATCACCGCCGACACCTGCGGCCGTCACGACACCCTGGGCGGTGCCTGCGCGGCGGAGAGCAACACAACCCGTTATGCCCTCGAGAAAAAGTGCATGCACGCCTGCCGGGACAGCTGGCTGGTGGCCGTCACCGAACATGAAGAACTGGGCATGAGCAAACGGGACATCACCCACAACATCAACTTCTTCATGAATGTCCCGGTCACGGCCGACGGCGGACTCACCTTCGCCGACGGGATTTCCGATGCCGGCAAATACGTGGAACTGGAAGCGAAGATGGACGTTCTGGTGATGATTTCCAACTGCCCGCAGCTCAACAATCCGTGCAACGGCTGGAACCCGACACCGATCGAGGTGCTGGTATGGAGCTGAGCGGCAGATTCTCAAAGGTCCTGATCGCCAACCGCGGCGCCATCGCCTGCCGGGTTATTCGCACGCTGCGTGACATGGGGCTGACCTCGGTTGCCGTCTACGCCAAAGCGGATTCCGATTCGCTTCACGTACGGCAGGCGGACGAGGCGTATTCCCTGGGAGACGGCCCGGCAGCGACCACTTACCTGGATCAGGACAAACTGTTCGAGGTAATCCGCAAGAGCGGTGCCGGCGCCATCCACCCCGGCTACGGCTTCCTGAGCGAAAACGCCGATTTTGCCCGACGCTGTGACGCCGAAGGCGTGGTCTTCCTGGGCCCGACACCCGAGCAGATGGAGCAATTCGGTCTCAAGCATACGGCACGGTCACTGGCTGAAAGCGCCGGCGTACCACTGCTACCAGGCACCGGCTTGCTGACTAATCTGGAGGAAGCGATAAAAGCCGCCGACACCATCGGCTACCCGGTGATGCTGAAAAGCACCGCCGGCGGTGGCGGCATTGGCATGTCCCGCTGCTACGGCCCGGACGATCTGGGCAAGAGCTTCGAGTCGGTCCAGCGCCTGAGCCAGAACAACTTCAGCAACAGCGGCGTGTTCCTGGAGAAATTCGTGGAACACGCCCGCCATGTCGAAGTACAGCTTTTCGGCGACGGCCAGGGCCAGGTGCTGGCCCTGGGCGAGCGTGACTGCTCGGCCCAGCGTCGCAACCAAAAAGTGATCGAGGAAGCTCCGGCGCCGGGGCTGTCCGACGACGTCCGCTCCCGCATGCACGCTACAGCCCGTCAGCTGGGTAAAAGCATTGGCTACCGCAGCGCCGGCACCGTGGAGTTTATCTACGACCCGGACACCACCGAGTTCTACTTCCTGGAAGTGAATACCCGCTTACAGGTGGAGCACGGTGTGACCGAGCAGGTTTATGGCGTGGATTTGGTCCGATGGATGGTGGAACTGGGCGCAGGCACCCTGCCCGACCTGGCAAAACTGGGCAGCAACCTCGCGCCTTCCGGCCACGCCATCCAGGCCCGGATCTATGCGGAAGACCCCAACAAGGATTTCCAGCCCGGCGCCGGCCTGCTCACCAACGTGGCCTGGCCCGAGGACGAGGCCCTGCGAATCGATACCTGGATTCAGCCGGGCACAGAGGTGTCGCCGCTTTATGATCCCATGCTCGCCAAGGTGATTGTGCATGAGGCCGATCGCGAATCGGCCCGCCAGCGGTTGATGCAGGCACTCGACGACAGCCAGCTCTATGGCATCGAGACCAACCTGAAATACGTGCGCCAGGTGCTGGACGACCCGCGCTTTGCAGAGGGCAGACTGTTTACTCGAACCCTCAACGAATTCGATTACCAGCCGGCGACGGTGGATGTGCTCAGTGGCGGCACCCTGACCACCATCCAGGACTACCCCGGTCGCATCGGCTATTGGGAAATCGGCGTACCACCGTCGGGTCCTTTCGACAGTTATTCGTTCCGGCTTGGCAATCGACTGCTGGGCAATCCGGAAGGGGCTCCAGGCCTGGAAATCACCCTTAAGGGGCCGGTGCTCACTTTCAACCGCGCCACCCAGATTGCGCTGACGGGCGCCCAGCTGGACGCCACACTGGATGATCAGCCCGTGGCTTCCTGGCAGGTGATCAACGTGCCCGCCGGCGCTACCCTGAAGCTGGGCGCCACCACGGCGGACGGCGCCCGGGCCTACGTGCTGTTCCGCGGTGGGCTGGACTGCCCCGAGTATCTGACCTCCTGCAGCACCTTTACCCTTGGCCAGTTTGGCGGCCACTGTGGTCGCGCCTTGCGGGCCGGCGATGTGCTGGCGCTGGCAGATTCGGAATCTGCCCCCCTGATCACGCTGCCTGCAGAACTTAAACCGACCATCGGCAAGACCTGGAAACTGCACGTCACCTATGGGCCCCATGGCGCGCCGGATTACTTTACCGAGGAGGACATCAACACCTTCTTCGCCAGCGACTGGGAGATCCACTACAACTCCAGCCGCACCGGCGTGCGCCTGATTGGTCCGAAGCCGCAGTGGGCGCGCAGTGACGGCGGAGAGGCCGGCATGCATCCGTCCAACATTCACGACAACGCTTACGCCGTGGGCACCGTGGATTTCACCGGCGATATGCCGGTGATTCTCGGTCCCGATGGCCCAAGCCTGGGCGGCTTTGTCTGCCCGGTGACGGTCATCAGCGCTGACCTGTGGAAACTGGGCCAGCTGAAAGCCGGTGACAAGGTCCAATTTGTTCCGGTCAGTCAGGACCAGGCCGTGGCCCTGCGGGAAGCCCTCGACGAGTCCATCGCCACCCTGACCGCCGCGACCGCCCATATCAAACCGATCACACCAACCTCCCCGGTTCTGGCGGCACTCAGTGACGATGAACACGAAACCGGCGTGGTTTATCGGGCCGCCGGCGACAACTACGTGCTGGTGGAATACGGCCCAATGGAGCTGGATATCCGCCTGCGCTTCCGCGCCCACGCGCTGATGCTGTGGCTGCGTGAGCAGAATCACGATGCCATTCTGGAGCTGACCCCCGGCATCCGCTCCCTGCAGGTGCATTACGACAGCCAGAAACTGAACCAGCGCACGCTGCTGGACCTGCTGATCGGCGCCGAAAAGGAACTGGAAAAACAGCCCGAGTGGGATGTGCCCGCGCGCATCGTTCATTTGCCCCTGTCCTGGGATGACGAAGCCTGCCAGACCGCCATCGCGAAATACATGCAGTCGGTGCGCAAGGATGCCCCCTGGTGCCCGAGCAACCTGGAGTTCATCCGCCGCATCAACGGACTGGACAGCATCGATGAGGTAAAAAAGACGCTTTTCGAGGCAACCTATCTGGTGATGGGCCTGGGCGACGTCTATCTGGGCGCGCCGGTCGCTACCCCGCTGGATCCCCGGCACCGGCTGGTGACCACCAAATACAACCCGGCCCGTACCTGGACCGCGGAGAACTCCGTTGGCATCGGCGGCGCCTACCTGTGCATCTACGGCATGGAAGGCCCGGGCGGCTACCAGTTTGTTGGTCGCACCCTGCAGATGTGGAACCGCTACCGCACGACCGACCTGTTCGAGGCTGGCAAGCCCTGGCTGCTCCGGTTCTTTGACCAGGTGCGCTTCTACGAGGTCAGTGCCGAAGAACTGCAACAAATCCGGCGGGACTTTCCCAATGGCGACTACCCGATAAAGGTCGAGGAAACCCGCTTCAATCTGAAGGACTACGAGCAGTTTCTGGCGAACAACGACGACGAAATTCAGACCTTCACAGCCAAGCGCAAACAGGCCTTCGATGAGGAGCTGCAGCGCTGGATCGAGTCGGGCCAGATTAACTTCAGTTCCGAAGCACCGATCGAGGACACCGGCGAAGACGACATTGCCAACCTGCCAGCAGGCCAGCACGCGGTGGAAAGCCACGTAGCCGGTAACCTCTGGGAGTGCCTGGTCAAGCCAGGCGACACCATCGATGCCCAGCGGCCGGTGGCGGTTATTGAATCCATGAAAATGGAAATCGAATTACTGAGCCCCGTAACCGGACGCGTGGTAGACGTGCGCCGGGAAGCGGGACAGGCGGTCTCGCCCGGAACGCCGGTCGTGATCGTTGAAGAGATTACCGAGTAATGCCAGCAACCCCAAAAAACTGAAGAAAGACCAAACCTGCAAACACGGGCAAGGCCCGAGGAGAGACACCATGAATACACGCGACATCACCAAACGTCTGGCGGCCGGTCTGTTCACGGCCTCCCTGTCCATGGGTGCAATGGCCCAGGAAAAGGACTCCTTCAGCATCGCATGGACCATCTATGCCGGCTGGGTGCCCTGGCAGTATGCCGAGGACTACGGAATCATGAAAAAGTGGGCGGACAAGTATGATATCGAGGTGGATATCGTGCAGGTGAACGACTACATCGAGTCCATCAACCAGTACACCGCCGGCCAGTTTGACGGTGTGGTAGCCACCAGTATGGATGGCCTGTCGATTCCGGCCGCCTCCGGCGTGGACACAACTGCGCTTATCGTGGGCGACTACTCCAATGGTAACGACGGCCTCGTATCCAAGGATGCCAAGACCATCGAAGAGCTGGAAGGTGAAACCGTTCACCTGGTTGAGCTCTCCGTATCGCACTATCTTCTGGCACGGGCACTGGCAAGCGTCGGTCTCGAAGAGCGTGATCTGAGCGTGGTGAACATTTCCGATGCCGATCTGGTTTCCGCGTTCCAGACCGACGATGTCCGCCATGTGGCTACCTGGAACCCGCTGCTGGCGGAAGTGGAAGCCTACCCGGGTGCGACCAAACTGTTCGATTCCAGCCAGATTCCGGGTCACATCAAGGATCTGACGCTGGTGAACACGGAAACCCTGGCCGACAACCCGAAGCTGGGCAAGGCGCTTGTGGGTGCCTGGTACGAAACCATGAGCATCCTCGCCTCCGATAGTGAAGAAGGTCAGGAAGCGCGAGCATTTCTCGGCGAGCTCTCCGGTACCGACCAGGCCGGTTATGAGGCTCAACTGGCCGGCATGAAGATGTTCTGGGAACCGCAGATGTCAGTGGATTTCATTAACAGCAATGAAGCCCTGGACGCCATGGACAGCGTTCGCCAGTTCTCGTTCGAGAAGGGCCTGCTGGGCCAGGGCGCCATGAGCCCGGACTTTGTGGGCATCGAGTTCCCGGATGGCTCGATCATGGGTGACACCGGAAATGTGAAGCTTCGGTTTAACGACAGCTACATGCAGATGGCGGCAGACGGGGAGATCTGAGCGATCGTCTTCTAAAACTCTGCTAGGATCGGGCACGATTAGTCGTGCCCTTTTTTGTGGGCTTCGGAGGTGGATTGGATTTATGCGCCGTACCAAGGAAGATGCCGAGAAAACCCGCCAGACCGTGCTTGAGGCCGCGCTCAAGTTGTTTAGTCGTGACGGTTACTCACTGACGACCTTGAGCCGTATCGCCAAAGAAGCGGGCTGCAGCCGTGGGCCGATTTACTGGCACTTCGAGAACAAGGATGATCTATACGAAGCCGTTCTTGCCTACTCCCAAGAACCCCTGGAAGCCCTAGTTGCGGAGTGTTCGGGCATGCGGGAAACGCCCATTGAGGCCATGGATCATTTCATCGAGCGCTGGCTGGGCCTGCTGGCCAATGATCGTAAATATCGCCAGTCGTTCGAGATTCTGCTGAACAAGACCGAACTGACCGATGCCATGAGCCGGACGCTGAAACGGGAGCGGGCGTTGACCAAGTCGATTATTACGATGTTCCGGGATCTGGTGGGCCAGGCCGCTGAGCGGGGTCTGATCAGTACGCAGGAAGATCCTAAGGATCTGGGGCTGCTGAGTTACACCTATCTGATGGGGATTACCCAGACCTGGCTGTTTGCGCCGAAGCTGTTTTCATTGAAACGAGAGACCGCGTTTTTCCAGCGACAGTTCTGGGTGTTACTCGGCCGAGGCTGAGCGTTCCTGTTCCAGCAAATGCTGCTTTCGGTCGAGCCCCCAGCGGTAACCGCCCAGAGAGCCGTCACTGCGCAGCACCCGATGGCAGGGAATCAGCACGGCGATGCGGTTTCGCCCGCAAGCGGAGGCCACCGCCCGAACGGCTCTGGGCTCACCCAGTCGCTTTGCCAACTCTGTGTAACTCACCACCTCACCTTCGCGGACGCTCAGCAGGAGTTTCCAGACGCGTGTCTGGAAAGCGGTGCCGCGGATATCCAGAGGTACATCCGGGCGAGGCGTGTTCTGGCTGAGGTGTTCGTCCAGAGCGGCAATCCAGGCATCCAGCTCCGGCGATGCCTTTGCCTCAGAGGGAACCAGTCGTGCCTTCGGAAACTCTCTCTGCAATCGATCCTGAAGCGCCGCTTCGTCATCCCCGAATTCGGCAAAACACACGCCCTGATCGGTGGCGGCCATCATCAACAGGCCGAGTGAGGTTTGCCGGCAGGCATGGGTGATGGTTTCACCTTCCCCACCCTTGCCGTAACGGGACGGCGACATGCCGACCTGTCGGTCCGCCTTTCCGTAAACGCGACTGACCGACCCAAAGCCGGCATCGTATATGGCGTCGGTCACCGTTTGACCATGCTTGAGGGCCTGTTTGAATGTCTTCAGGCGCAATGCATCCTGATAGGCCTTTGGCGAAACTCCGAAGGTTTTCTTGAACGCCCTTTGGACGTGGGATGCCGAGAGCCCTATGAATGCCGCCATGTCTTCGAGTGTCAGACGCTCATCCGGCCGGCTTTCAATAAATCGCGCCAGCTCGACCATTCTATCGGGCGCACTGGCAGACAGTTCCGGTTCGCGGTCCACCGCCGAGCGTTCATTGCAGGCCATGTGATGACTCCTTTATCTGCATCCGACCATTCGTTGAAAGGATGCGCGTTTGCGGCCGGCGCTGCCATCCGTTTCTTGCGGTGATCACACATCATTAATCAAGCGATTGGATATACGCCTGCAAGGCCCGGGGACTGCAAAGGGTAATCTGTCCGTAGCCCAAGGCGAGCAAGCTCCGGCTTTCGAGGGCCTTGATACGACTGTGCACCCCTTGCCTCGTCATGCCCATCATGTTGGCCAACTGTTCGCGAGTGAGTTTCAGGGCGACTGGTTCCACCGATGAAGTGCGCACGCCCTGGATTTCCGCCAGGAACAGCAAGCGCCGCCCAATCCGCGCGGTCACGCCTCGCAGGGCGTCATCCTCAATAATCGACATGGCTGACCAGAGTCGCCGGCTGACAAGGTCCAGAGCAATCGGATAGCTCTCAGGGTAGCTTGCCATGAGTTGCCGGAAACTTTCGCCAGGCAACTCAACGATGACAGCTTCCTCGTGGGCTGTCGCTCCATAAACTCTGGGCATACCCGGCGAGAAGACGGTATCTCCGAACCAGGATCCGGCATCAAAGATGATCAGGGTCGCCTCGCGGCCCGCTGCATTCACAGAGGTGATCCGCACGGTTCCGCTGGCAATCACGCAGAGTGTTGACTGCATTGATCCCCGATCATAAATGGGATCGTCGGCGCCAAACCGTCGCGTTCTGGCCATGGCCGCCACTTCCCGAAAAGCCGTATCCGGGAAGCCCGCCAATAAAGGGCAGGAACGCATCACCGCTTCCACGTCTGGCACCGCCATCAACAATCTCCAAAACTGGCAAGACAACCCCATCAAATGTAAACCATTTGACAGTTTGTTGACCATAAATAGGCCTAGACTCGGAGCTGATCCATTCCAACAACAACCGGACACCCCAGAGGTCACCCGAATGTCTGAACCCTTATCAATTCCGTCCAAGAAAGAACAGGTGAGTGCTGAAGAATGGCAACTGCGCGTTGATCTTGCCGCCGCCTACCGCCTGATTGCCCTCTACGGCTGGGACGATCTGATCTTCACGCATATTTCCCTGCGGATCCCCGGTGACGAGCACCATTTCCTGATCAATCCTTACGGCATGATGTTCGAGGAAATCACGGCCTCCAGCTTGGTGCGCATTGACCAGGAAGGGAACAAGGTCAACCCTGACGATTTCGACATCAACCCGGCCGGGTTCACCATTCACAGTGCCATCCATGCGATTCGTGAGGATGCCGCCTGCGTAATGCACACCCACACCACTGCCGGCGTGGCTGTCTCAGCGCAGAAGGAAGGATTGCTGCCGTTGTCCCAGCAGAGCCTGTTCCCGCTCTCGGGTCTTGCCTACCACGACTACGAAGGCGTGGCTCTGAGGGAAGACGAAAAAGCGCGCCTGCAGGCGGATCTGGGCAACGCCCGTTTCATGATCCTGCGCAACCACGGCCTGCTGACCACCGGGCCCAGCGTAGCCGAAGCCTTCCTGGGCATGTACATCCTCCAGCGTGCCTGCGAAGTCCAGATCCAGGCCATGTCCGGGGGCCAGCCGCTGGTGCAGATTCCGGACAGCATTCTCAGTTCGATCCGAGAACAGGCCAAGCAGGTCACCAAGGGTATGGGCGGCAACCTCGCCTGGCCGGGACTGCTGCGCAAGCTGGATCGCATTGATCCCGGTTTCAGAGATTAATTTCGGAGGAAATACAGCATGAGTGACGTCAATGCGCCCCAGGCGCAGTTCACCCATATGAAAGACGGCACGGCAGAGGACTGGCAGACCATCGCAAAGTCATTCGGACAGTTTGCCAAAGGGCTTCCGGACAGGATCCTGGAGCACCTCAAACTGCTGGAGGGCGATTTTGGCGGTTTTCCGGTCGACCGGCTGTCCCATTGCCTGCAGACGGCTACCCTGGCCTACCGGGATGGCAAGGATGACGAATACGTGGTCTGTGCGCTGCTACACGACATCGGCGACACCCTGGGCACCTACAACCACGCCGATGTGGCAGCCGTATTGCTGGAGCCCTTTGTCAGTGAAGCCAATCACTGGATGATAAAGCATCACGCCATCTTCCAGGGCTACTACTTCTTCCATTACCTGGGCATGGACCGGGACATGCGTAACGAATATCGGGATCACCCCCACTTCGAGCGCACCATCGAATTTGTCAGCAAATACGATTCCCCGGCCTTTGATCCCGAGGGCGAGACCCTGCCCCTCGAGTTCTTCGAACCCATGGTGCGCAAGGTCTTTGCCCAGCCGGTAAAGTCGCTTTACAAGGACGCCGAAACCGCCACGGAATAAGCCCCGGACGGGCTATCAGAACATCTTCAGGTAACGATCCACTTCCCAGGAAGAGACGTGGTTCTGATAGCTCTCCCACTCGCCTTTCTTGAAGTCGATGAAGCTGTTGAACATGGCTTCACCGAAGACTTCTTTCGCCAGCGGATCGGCCTCAAAGGCCTCCACCGCCTCGCCCAGGTTCCTCGGCAGATACTCGATGCCCTGCTCGGCGATTTCAGCATCGCTGTAGTTGTACATGTTCTCGTGGTGGGGTGCGCCCGCGTCCAGACCTTCACGGATGCCTTCCAGGCCCGCAGCCAGTATCAGTGCACTGCCAAGGTACGGATTGCAGGCAATGTCTGCGGCACGGCATTCGATGCGCCCGCCCATGCCGGGGATCCGGATCATATTGGTGCGGTTGTTGGAGCCATAACACATGAACACCGGTGCCCAGGTGGAACCGGACATGCTGCCCTGGCGAACGAGCCGTTTGTAGCTGTTCACTGTCGGCGCAATCACGGCACTGATGGCCGCGCCGTGTTTCAGCACACCTGCGGTGAAGTGATAGGCGATCTTGCTGATGCCGCAGTTGTGCAGATCGTCGCCCCTGGGTTCGAACAGGTTTTCGCCGGTTTTCAGATCCGCCAGCGACATGTTGTAGTGGGCGCCACTGCCGGTGCGGTCGGCAAAGGGCTTGGGCATGAAGCTCGCGAAAGCGCCATGTTTGCGGGCAATCTCATTGGCCATCATCCGGAAGAACACCAGGCGGTCGGACATGGTCAGTGCGTCGGCATATTTGAAGTCGGTTTCGAACTGGCCGTTGGCGTCTTCGTGATCAAACGAGTACACATCCCAGCCCAGCTCGTTCATGGCGTCTACCAGCTCATCCATGATGGGCAGGTTATCCATGAGCGTGCGGGGGTCGTAACAGGGCTTGCCCAGGTTGTCGCGATCACTCAGCGGGGCAAAGCCACCATCCTCGGTATCCCGGAACAGGAAGAACTCGGTTTCAATACCGAGATTGAAGCGATACCCCATATCGGCCGCCGCACTCAGCTGACGACGTAGAATATTCCGGGAACAGGCTTCGAAAGGCGTGCCGTTCAGGAACAGATTGCCCGGGAACCAGGCCAGCTGGCGATTCCAGGGGCAGATGGCCAGCCCATCGGCATCCGGCATGGAGGCGACCTCGTCGTCGGAGATATCCTGGGGCACGCCATCCAGGGCGGCGCCTGTGTAAAGCTCCGAGCCTTCCATCATTTGCCCCAGGTGAGCCACGGGCACGAACTTGCCTTTGGTCACACCGTGGATGTCCACGTAGCTGGCAATGGCGTATTTCACACCTTCCTCTGTGAGCTTCTCTTTCAGGGCCTGGGTGTTGGTCAATTCCGTCATCCTGTTTTTCTCCGGCCCGTCATGCGGGCAATCAGTTTGGGTTCTGGCACGTTTCTTTCTTTGTTTTTGCCATTCAACATACATGCCAGCGTGTATATATAAGAGCGAAGGCGACAGACTTCAGGCAAACAGTCAGCCTGAAAGAGAGGGGAAAATGGCGTCGAAGCAATGGCTTGTAGAAGATTACGAAGCAGGTGACCTGCCTCTGACTTCCGGCGAAACGTTGCACTCCGCGAGATTGCGGTACCACCGCATCGGCGAGCTGAATGCACCAAAAGACAACCTTATTATGCTGCCCACGTACTACGGTGGTGCAGCCGCGGGTAATCACCCGTGGGTTAGAGGCAACAGCCCCCTCGATCCGGATCGTTACTGCATCGTTATTCCCGCTTTGTTGGGCGCAGGCGAATCATCCTCACCCTCGAACACCGCCGGAGCACAGGGCGGCCCGGGCTTTCCTTCCGTGTCCCTGTATGACAACGTGATGCTACAAAAGCGGTTGGTGGAGGACATCTTCGGAGACGCCCGGATCGCGCTGGTGATGGGCTGGTCCATGGGCGGGATGCAGGCGCTGCAGTGGGGCTGTTTGTTTCCGACGCAGGTGCGCGCAGTGCTGGCCACCTGCTGCACCGCGCGGTGCTATCCCCACAACCGGGTATTTCTTGAGGGCGTAAAGGCGGCACTGACCTGTGACCACGCCTTCGAGAATGGCCGCTACCGGACTCCACCCGAACTCGGACTCCGGGCCTTCGGCCGGGTTTATGCGGGCTGGGCTTATTCCCAGGCGTTTTTCCGTCACGAGCTCTGGCGCGAACAGGGTTTTGGCTCCATTGAAGAGCTGCTGCGATTCTGGGAGCAGGATCATCTGGGCCAGGACGCCAATGATCTGCTCACCGTACTGAACACCTGGCAGAACGGCGATATCAGCGACAACCCCGTATTTGGCATGGATTACGAAGCGGCGCTCTCTGCCATTGCCATGCCTACCCGAATGATGCCCTGCACCACCGATCTCTACTTTACCGAGGAGGACGCCAGTGAGGATGGCCGCCGGATGCCCGGCGCAACCGTGGAATCGCTGGAATCGGACTGGGGCCACGTTGCCGGTGGTGCGGGCCGGGAGGCTCAAAGCCACAATCGCATCCTTGCGGCCGCCCGGGCCTTGCTCTCGGGAAAGGCGTCATGATCGAGCATCCGAACCTATGCCGCACCAACCCGGTGCATATTTTTGCCGATGCTTTTGCCGGGATGACCCGTTTTCGCCCGCTCTTCGGATCTGGCATGCCATCTGCACTGTTTCCGACTGACGGTTTTCAAAAACCCGATCCGTTCAAAGCACTGTTCACAACACCGCAGACAGAGCGACGGACAAAATGGGTGACTAGGGTTCCGGTCCGGGCAGTCAAGGTTCCCGGATGGCTGGTCCGAGAGTTACCGACCTCTGGGGAGGTTACACGGCGGGACAAAAGCCCGGGAGACTGAATCGCAAGGGACGTTGTTACCCGCGATGACCTTGCCGTGTTGTGTAACCAGAGGAGACGATTCATGCGAATGATCAACCATCACCCCGGGCGTGTTTCCGCTACCCTCTTGGGCCTGCTGCCCTTTCTGTTGATCATGCTCATCTACAGCTTGGCCTCCCAGGAGCGCCTGGCAGACAACCCCAACGACAAACTCCTTCCCGGCCTGGAGCAGATGACCGCGGCCGTGGATCGCATGGCTTTTCAGGAGGACCGTCGCAGCGGCGACTACCTGATGTGGCAGGACACGACCGCCAGTCTGGCGCGCCTTGGAATGGGCGTCGGTATCGCCGCCTCGCTGGCGCTGGTGGTCGGTATTCTCAATGGAGTGCTGCCACTGGTCAGGGCCAACCTTGCTCCTCTGGTTTCTGCCCTTTCCATGGTGCCGCCGCTGGCCATACTACCGATTCTCTTCATTGTGTTCGGGCTGGGCGAGCTTTCCAAAGTCATGCTGATCGTGATCGGCACTGCGCCCATCATGATGCGAGATGTGGCCCAGCGGGTCCGCGAACTTCCCGGCGAGCAACTGATCAAGATCCAGACTCTGGGCGCGAATTCCTGGCAAGTAATCACCCGCATGGCCCTGCCCCAGGTGCTGCCCCGCCTGATCGACGCCGTGCGCCTGAGCCTTGGCCCCGCCTGGCTGTTCCTGATTGCCGCCGAGGCGATTGCCTCCACCGAAGGCCTTGGCTACCGGATCTTCCTGGTGCGGCGCTACCTGGCCATGGACGTGATCCTGCCCTATGTCATCTGGATCACCATTCTCGCCATTGTTATCGACCAGTGCCTGCGTCTGGCAAACCGCAGGCTGTTCCCCTGGTACAACGCAGGAGGCCACTGATGAGCTTCATTACTGTCAACAATCTCTGGAAGGAATACGGCGATCAGGTGATCCTGGAGAACCTGAACCTGAGCGTGAAACAGGGCGAATTCTGCACCCTCGTGGGCGCCTCCGGGTGTGGCAAATCCACCTTCCTGAAAATGCTTCTGGGCCAGGAGACCCAGACCCGCGGCGAACTGCTACTGGAGGGCGAGGCCTTCCCCGGCGAGCCGGACCGGAACCGGGGTATCGTATTCCAGCGCTACTCGGTGTTCCCACACCTGACGGTGCGCCAGAACGTGCTAATGGGTCTGGAGCTGGAACAGAAACCCTGGCTGGGCAAGCTGTTCGGCGGCGCCCGCAAGGTAGCCCTCGAAAAAGTGGACGCCATGCTGGAGTCGGTGGGCCTGAGCCCATCGGCCAACAAATGGCCCCACGAACTCTCCGGCGGCATGCAGCAGCGGCTCGCGATAGCCCAGTCGCTGATCATGCGGCCACGGGTTCTGCTGCTGGATGAGCCTTTCGGCGCATTGGACCCCGGTATTCGCGGTGACATGCATGATCTTCTGTTGAAATTATGGCAGGAGACCGGTACCACCATCTTCATGGTGACCCACGATCTGAAGGAAGGTTTTTACCTGGGCACCCGACTGCTAGTGTTCGACAAGGTGCGCAACGATCCCCATGACCCACAGGCATTCGGTGCCACCATCACCTACGACTTGCCGATCGGGCAGACGGATCGAAAACTGTTCGAAGACATTCACCAGTCGGTCAGCGAGACAGCCCGTAATCAGGCCGCCTGATCTAACGGACAGCTCAATAAAAAAGGTCGCCCCAGGGCGACCTTTTTTGCACTTTGGCTTGGATCAGTTGCTGGCAACCCGATCCTTCGGCAGTTTGAAGGTCCAGACCATACCGCCCTGGTTGAAGTCCTTCACCACCTTGGCCACTTCGCCACCCCAGAGCGGAACCGCGCCGCCCCAGCCGGACGCCACAGAGACGTACTGCTCGCCGTCCATGGTCCAGGTGATGGGCGTGCCCACGACACCGGAACCGGTGTTGAAGCGGTAGAGCTCTTCGCCGGTCTTGGCATCAAACGCCTTCAGATGGCCCTCGGGCGTACCGGTGAACACCAGACCACCGGCCGTTGTCATCACGCCACCCCACAGCGGTGCGGTGTTCTCGTAACGCCAGACTTCCTCACCGGTTTTCGGATCCATGGCCCGAAGTACGCCGATGTAGTCATCGTTGGCCGGCTTGATGGTGAACCCTGCACCCAGGAACGCAGCGCCCTTCTTGTAGGAAACAGGCTCGTTCCAGATATCCATGGACCACTCGTTCGAGGGCACATAGAACAGACCGGTCTGCTGGCTGAAGGCCATTGGCATCCAGTTCTTGCCGCCCAGGAAGGCAGGCTGAGCCAGAACCATTTCACCCTTGCCACCTTCCATATCGGCAGGGTTGCCCGGGCGCCCGCCTTCGGCGTAAATCGGACGGCCGGTCTTCGGATCCAGGCCCTCTGCCCAGGTGATCTTGTCCACGAACGGGAAGCCACGAATAAAGTCGCCGTTCTCGCGGTTCAGTACGTAGAAGAACCCGTTACGGTCGGCGGTGGCCGCTGCTTTCACGGTCTTACCGTTCTCTTCGTAGTCGAAGGAGATCAGTTCGTTGACACCATCATAGTCCCAGCCATCGTTCGGGGTGGTCTGGAAGTGCCACTTGATGCTGCCGTCGTCCGGATCAATCGCCAGGCGGCTTGAGGAGAACAGGTTGTCGCCGGGACGCAGGTGCGAGTTCCAGGGCGCCGGGTTACCGGTACCAAAGAACAGAGAATCGGTGTCCGGATCGTAGGTGCCGCCCAGCCAGGTAGCCGCGCCGCCGTTCTTCCACATTTCGCCGGGCCAGGTCACGCCGGCCTTGCCACCGGAAATGCCGTTTTCGATCTTTTTGCCATCCTTGTAGACATAGCCCATATGGCCTTCTACCGTCGGACGGGTCCATACCAGATCACCAGTATTGGCATCGTAGGCTTCCACCTTGCCGACAATACCGAATTCACCACCGGAAACGCCGGTAATGACCTTGCCCTTGATGACCATGGGCGCGGCGGTGATTGCATAACCGGCCTGGTAATCGGCCACCTTCTTGATCCACATCGGCTTACCGGTGTCCTTGTTCAGGGCAACCAGTTTGGCGTCCAGGGTACCGAAGATCACCTTGTCGCCGTAGATGGCGGCACCGCGGTTAACCACGTCACAGCAGGGCATGATGCCATCGGGCAGGCGGGCATCGTACTGCCAGATTTCTTCGCCGGTTCTGGCATCGATGGCATAGATTCGGGAGTAGGAGGCGGTCACGTACATGACGCCGTCCTTGATCAGCGGCTGGGATTCCTGGCCGCGCATTTTTTCGCTGCCGAAGGAGAAAGCCCAGGCCGGCTGCAGATACTGAACGTTGCTGGTGTTCAGATCTTCCAGAATGCTATAGCGCTGTCCCTGGGTACCCATGCCATAGCTGACAATGTCTTCAGGGGTCTTGTGATCGTTGATGATGTCTTCGTCGGTTACCGCATGGGCCCCGTAGGAAACTGCCATGGCCAGGGCGCTGGCCGCAATGCGAATCCCGAACTTGTTGGTTCTCATGGTTGCGCTCTCCAAGTCTCTTGTTTTCAGTTCTCTTGAGTTCGTTTCAGGCCGAACCGGGAACTTTTCCCGCCTCTGATACGATTCTTCGCCTCGGGGGCAAAACCAACAATTGCTCGCCGGAACAGGTTTCCTCATCACTTGGTAGTACTACTCCCAAACTCCACGCCCCCTTCCGCCCGGGCGATGGCCTGTTCATCAAGGAACGCCCGGTAATAGCCCGGCACGCTGTAGCGAAGATTCTGGGCGGCCATCAGCTCGTTCATCTCGCCGGTTTTCACCAGCCTGTCGACGATGGCTTCGAGGGCATAACCCAGTTGCCGATGGGTATGCTTGATGGCCATACCGACATCCCACACCTGTTTGCCGATGCCCGGAAAACCGTTACTGGCCGCTTTGAACCCCTCGTTCTCGGGCTTTGCCAGTTCGTGATCAATCTCCGAACGCATGGCCATGACGGCACTCACCTCGCCCTTGCGCAGTGCCTCGAAGGCTTCAGCAACTTTGTGGTAGTGACGCACCTTGTCCCGCATGCGGCCGCCAAACGCGGAAGTCAGGTAAAAGTCGGGAAGGGTGTCGATCTCAACGCCGATCGGGTTGTACTGGAACACCGCCACGGTTTCGACGCTATCGAGCTTTTCGGGGTTGTAGGCAATCTGCCAGGTTTCCTGCTGATATGGGCCGAACAGAACGACCTGTTCGTTGATGTACTCGCCGGTGGAATCCTGCATGTAGGCGTAGGTCTTGTCGTACGGCACCCGGAGCATCACATCGGCGAGCCGCTGCTTGGCCAGGTAGTGCCCTTTCCAGACGTTGTTGCGCAGGTCGTCTCCGAGATTTTCATCGGGGATGATCCAGTGCACCTTGAATTCCACGCCCATTTCCTCGGCAATCCGTCGCCCGAGTTCAATGTCGATGCCCATGGGCTCACCATCGACCTCATAGGAATAAGGCGGGAAATTCTCGTAGACGCCGACTTTCAGATAGCCGGAGTCCAGGATGATGTCGTAGGTGCGCTCGGCAGGTCGGTTGAGGAGTTCGTTTCCGTCGTTAACCTCCTGGGCCAGGATCACCTGGGCGAACAGCAAAAGGGCGAGTATTCGAGACAGACTTTTCATTGTTTTCTCCCAACGACGAAGGGCCGGCACAGGGCCGGCCCGAGTTCAGGCATTCGTTCCGATCGGAATGGTGTTCATCACTCCGGCTTGGGTAGAGATTCCACATAGGTGCGGATAGCCCACATGGCGTTCTGGTCCATGCTCTTTTTCCAGGACGGCATGCCACGATCGGTGCCATTCATCACCCGGCCGATGTAGTACTCGTCATCCCACTCGGTCAGTTCGCGAAGATCCGGCGTGAGACCGCCGGACATCGCCCGGATGCCATGGCAGGCGGCACAGTTTCCCGCGTAGGCACTCTCACCGATTTTGATGGCCTGAGCGTTGAACTCGCCAAACTCGTTACCTTCGCGGAAAGGATTCTCTGCGCGGACGTCATCCCCCAGTTCCGGCAGATTGCCCGTATCCACTTCCTGTGGTGTGACATTGCCGTGCGCGATAGCAAAGCCGGCCAGGCCAAGCATGGCCGAAGCCACGATTGCTTTGAGTGAAAAGGACATTGCCATTGGTCTTACCTCTGTTATTGGATTCCCCGTGGTTGGCTATTGGATTTGTCAGTTGCCAACTTGCTGATCTCCAGTCTAGGAATCCCCTTCTCCAATCCGAATGCCACTTTGGGGTTTTTGACTTAGTTCCTTGGTAGTAGATGGTTGGAGCGAAGGCCAAAGCACGAGCCCCCTCAGCAAGAACGGAAAACCGACCAACTTTCATGAAGAAGGCTGCGGTTCGGGAATTTTTCCCGGTTTTTACGGATTTTTTCCCGCACTGGAAGTGGGTTTTTCCGTCGCCATCAAAGTCCGCCTGCGCCAATACTCGGGGCGTCGATGCCATGGGCAAGACAATGGTTACAACAAAAACCAAGGGGAAAGACTATGAACATCAAGACACGCAAACACCCGCTGCTTCGCGGGATCGGATTGGCCCTGGCTCTGAGCTCAGCGGCCGGACTGGCCAGCCAGGTTCACGCCAAAGACGTGACCTGGGACGACATTGCCAATGACGCGCAAACACCTGAGAACGTTCTCGGATACGGCATTGGCCCCAAGGCACAACGCTACAGCCCCATGACCACCATTAACCGGGATAACGTCGAGCGCCTGGTTCCAGCGTGGTCGTTCTCATTTGGCGATGAAAAGCAGCGGGGCCAGGAATCCCAGGCACTGGTTCATGATGGTGTGGTCTATGTTACTGGCTCCTACTCTCGCCTTTTCGCCCTGGACGCCAAGACCGGTGAGCGTCTCTGGGAATACTCCCATCGCCTTCCCGAGGGTATCCGTCCCTGCTGCGACGTGGTCAACCGAGGCGCAGCCATTTTCGGTGACAAGGTGTTCTTTGGCACCCTGGATGCCGGCATCGTTGCCCTGAACAAAGACACCGGCAAAGTTGTGTGGCGAGAAAAGTTCGCTGACCATGAAGCCGGATACACCATGACCGGCGCCCCCACTCTGGTAAAAGATCAAAAAACCGGCAAGGTACTGCTGATTCACGGCTCCTCCGGTGATGAATTCGGCGTTGTCGGAAAGCTGTTTGCGCGGGATCCCGATACCGGCAAGGAAATCTGGATGCGCCCGTTCGTTGAAGGCCACTATGGCCGCCTGAACGGCGAAAAGAGCACCCCCACCGGCGACCCCCGCGCACCCAGCTGGCCGGATGACCCCAACACCGAAACCGGCAAGGTCGAGGCCTGGAGTCATGGCGGCGGTGCCCCCTGGCAAAGCGCCAGCTTTGACGCGGAAACCAATACCATCATCATTGGTGCCGGCAACCCCGCGCCCTGGAATACCTGGAAACGCACATCCCCCGGCGGTGACCCTGCCGACTACGACAATTTGTACACCTCCGGCCAGGTGGGTGTAGACCCCACTACCGGCGAAGTGAAGTGGTTCTACCAGCACACGCCGAACGATGCCTGGGACTTTTCCGGCAACAACGAGCTGGTGCTGTTTGAGTACGACGAGAACGGCGAAACTGTCAAAGCCACGGCCCATGCCGACCGCAACGGTTTCTTCTACGTGGTTGACCGTGAGAATGGCGAATTCAAGAAAGGCTTCCCGTTCGTGGACAACATTACCTGGGCCGAGCGCATTGGCGACGATGGCCGCCCTGTGGAGAGGAAAGGTCAGCGTCCGCCACCGGTAGCACAGGGTGAGACCCGAGGCGAAGCCATTGAGGTATCTCCGCCTTTCCTCGGCGGCAAGAACTGGAACCCCATGGCTTACAGCCAGGATACAGGACTGTTCTACGTGCCCGCGAACCACTGGAAAGAGGATTACTGGACTGAAGAGGTCACCTACAAGAAAGGTGCCGCTTACCTCGGCCAGGGCTTCCGCATCAAGCGCATGTACGACGACCACGTGGGTATCCTTCGCGCCATGAATCCCCTCACTGGCGAGATCGAGTGGGAGCACAAGGAACGGTTGCCACTCTGGGCCGGCGTACTGACTACCAAGGGTGGCCTGGTGTTCACCGGTACCGGTGACGGCTTCCTGAAGGCGTTCGATGCTGAAACCGGAGAAGAGCTGTGGAAGTTCCAGACCGGCTCGGGAATCATCTCCTCTCCGATCACCTGGGAGATGGACGGCGAGCAGTACATCGGCGTTGCCTCCGGCTACGGCGGCGCGGTTCCTCTCTGGGGCGGCGACATGGCCGAACTGACCAAGCCCATTTCCCAGGGCGGGTCATTCTGGGTCTTCAAGATGCCCTCCTGGGCACAAGCCTCCCGTTAACCATCCTCCGGACTGGGTCTGGCAATTCGCCAGGCCCCTTTTTCCACCCGGGATTCAGGAGTGAAATCATGAGACCTGTTATTAGCGCCTCGCTTTTATTATTCATTGCCCCGGCACTGGCCGGCGATTATATGGCCGAACTGGATCAAGTCCCCGTTATCAACGGCTGCAAACTGGAGAGGGAGGCCAGCTGTGCTGGCGCCGACCTGCAGGGAGCGGATCTGTCGAATATGGATCTGCGTTCCGCCAACTTCCGCGGTGCCAACCTGTCTGGCGCCAACCTAAGCCATACCAGCCTTCGGGGTGCCAACCTTGACGGGGCGAACCTTAACGACGTCACCGGATACCGCCTGCAGGTTTATCGGGCCAGCATGCGGGGCGCGTCGTTGAGGAATGCCCGGTTACAGGGTATGCAGGGGGAATATCTGTTCGCCCAGGGTGCGGACTTCAGCGGAGCAGATCTGTCTGGCGCCAACTTCGACTTCTCCCGTTTTTCCGGGGCCACCCTGGTAAACGTCAACATGCCTTTTAGCAGTTTCGAGATTTCCTGGCTGCCCAAGGCGAACCTGGAGGGAGCCAACATGAGCGGGGCAAATCTTCAGGAAGCCAAGCTGGGGCTGGCCAACCTGGCTGATGCCGACCTGACCGGAACCCGTATCCACTATGCCACCTTCGAGGGCACCCATATGGAGGGCTGCACGGCCTGTCCCTTTGACTGGTAAACCTGGGCGGGCTCAGACCCGCCTTGCTTCCTCCAGCTGACCGTAGCGAATGAGGCCTGCATCCACGGCCAGATGAATCAGCTCCACAGACGACGACACCTGAAGCTTGCTTTTCAGGCCGGCCAGATGGTTGGAAACTGTTTTACTGCTGACACACAACCGCTCGGCGATTCCACCGAGACTTTCACCTCTGGCGTACATCAGCAATACCTCCATCTCCCGCTGGGTCATATCCCTGAGCCGGTGATCGACGGGCCGCTCCTGATTCATGGCCAGCCGGGTCGCAATCGGATGTTCGATATAGGGCTGCCCGGCAGCGACCCGCTTCACCGCTTCTGCCAGTTCCTCGGGTGCGCAGCTCTTGGACACAAACCCTAAACCACCAACATCCAGGGCCTGCCTTACCATTGGCAGCTCATCATGCATGGTAAAAAACAGGATAGCCGCCCCTCGCCAGCGCTGGCGCAGTCGACGCCCAACTTCCAGACCGGAGATGTCGGGGAGCCCCATATCAAGCAGCACCACGTCCGGTCGCAACTCGCCATATCGGGCAACCGCGTCCTGACCGTTCTCGACTTCCGTAATCGCAACTGCTGGCAACATTGAGCGCAATAGATTGGCAATGCCCTGACGGACCACCTGGTGATCATCCACAATCATCAGTTTCATAAAACACCTCCGGTATTCGGGCTGAGCGGCACGGCAAGCCGAATGCGAGTTCCCTCGCCCATCCTGCTCAGAAACCTGACCTCAGCACCCAAACAGCGGGCGCGCTCACACATGGAGCGCACGCCGAGACCCGCATTGCCGGGTAGCTGATCATTGCCGACTCCGTCATCACGCACCTCAATGCTCAGCTCGTTGTCTTTGCGGGCAACCGCCAGCGTGGCGCAGGACGCGTTGGCATGTCGGGAAACATTGTTCAGGGCTTCCTGCAGAAATCGGTAAAGGTGGGTTTGCTGCTCGCCGGTAAATTCAGGCAGGCGCTCGTCCATGGCCAGGCGACATTCAAGCCCGCTGAGCTGCTGCCATTGCTCGGCCAGGTGACGGATTGCGCTGCCAAGACCCAGTTGCTCCATCACCAGCGGATGCAAATCCTGCAACAGGTGCCGAAAATGTTTCTGGATGGTCTCGCAGTGTTCCGCCAGATCCCTGGCCTGCTGTTTCTGTCGGTCACCCAGGTCCGGATCGTAGAGCAGACTGCGGGCCTGAGCCCGAATTCCGGTCAGGTACTGTCCCAGATCGTCGTGCAGTACCCGAGCGATGTGTTCCCGCTCCCGATCCTGCAACTGCAGCAGTTCGTTAAGGAGCCGGCCAACAGTCTGCTGTTCAGACTCGAGCGCATCGGCCATGGAATTGAACCGGCACACCAGCGCATCCAGTTCCTGCTCGCCCTGACGCGGCAGCCTGGAAGTCAGCTGGCCCGCGGATACCGCTCCCATGGCCTCGGACAGACTGGCAAGCGTGCGCACACCTCGCCGGACCATCACGAACAGCGCCAAAAAACACAAGCCCATACCGATTGCATAAGCACCCGAGATCAGCAGGAACCCTTCCCAGATTTCCTCAACCTCGTCGGCGGGATCAACCTGCCAGCCATTGACCACTGGTCGGGAGGATTCTCCGGCAATCAGGGCTGAGAACCAGACTGGTACTTCTCCCTCGGAACCGGATCCCACACCACCCGCCGGGGTCAGGTGGCGCATGCCGCTGACTGCGGAGCCCGGAAGACCGGCGGGGTTTCCCAGGCTCTGTGCCAGGCCGGCAACACCGTCGAGCTCACGCTGGACATCGTGTCGGGCCTGCTGGGTGTAGAGAAGCGCTCCAATCAGATAGATCAGGAGGAAAACTGCCAGCATCAACAGGGAAATCTTCCGATATACGGTCATTGTTTTTATCCGTTGCGGGTAAACAGCATTTCTACCTCCATGCTAAAGCCGCCAGTTTTCACAGGAATAGTTCTTTAGTACCGCCACTTTCCTACTTTCTGAATATTTCCGGGACTTTTTCCCTTCTCTAAGCTGGAAGCACAACAACAAACCGGAGAATCCCATGTCTTTTCTTTCCCGGACAGCGGCCACTTCACTGATCACACTGGCGGTGGCAAGCCCACTTCAGGCTGAGAGCCTCGATGTGCGGATTGGCTATCTGCAGTGGGTTCCGGATCAGGGGCCGGTGCTTTCCAACGTCATTCCCGAACCGGAAGATGCCGGCCTGCGAGGCGCCGAACTGGCCATTAACGACAACAGCACCACCGGCAAGTTTCTGGGCCAGACCTACTCACTTCAGAGTGACGTTGCCGATTCGGAAGAGGCCGCCATCGCAGCCTTTGATGCCATGCGCGAGAACGGTTTGGACCTGTTTGTGGTGAACGCGCCTGCCTCGACCCTGAAAATCCTCACCGAGAAGGCCGGCGACAACACACTGATCTTCAACGCCGGTGCCAAGGACGATGCCCTGCGCACCGGCCAGTGCCACGTGAACCTGCTGCACACCATGCCCAGCTATTCGATGCTTACCGATGCCCTCGGCCAGTGGCTGAACCAGCGACGCTGGGATGAGGTGTTCCTGATTACCGGGCCAACCGAAGCCGACAAAGGCTGGGCCGATGCCTTCCGCCGTTCAGCGAAGCGCTTCGGGCTGGAGATCGTCGAAGACAAGCCCTGGACCTTTGACGCCGACCTGCGCCGAACCGCCTCGAAGGAGCTGCCGCTATTCACCCAGGCCAGCGATTACGACGCCGTGGTGGTCGCCGATGTGCGTGGTGATTTCGGCGAATACGTGCCCTTCAACACCTGGCTGCCACGCCCGGTGGTAGGGACCCAGGGCATGGCACCGGTCACCTGGCACCGGGTCGTTGAGAGCTGGGGGGCGGCGCAATTGCAGAACCGTTTTCGTGAACTTGCCGATCGGGACATGAACAGCGAGGACTACGCTGCCTGGGCCGCTATTCGCTCCATCGGTACCGCCGTCACCGACCTGAACTCCGTAAATCCCACTGAGATTCGAAACTTCCTGTTCAGCGACAAATTCCAGCTGGCCGCTTTCAAGGGCCGCAAGGTTACTTTCCGGGACTGGAACGGCCAGATGCGACAGCCCATCCCGCTGGTTCACCCCAGAGGCCTGGTTTCCACCGCACCGTTCGAAGGCTTTCTTCACCCGAACACCGAACTCGACACCCTCGGCTTTGACCGGCCAGAGAGCGAGTGCCGGATCAACGGCTGAGCCATGGGTTGCCAACGTTCAAAACAAGAAGGAGTTACACCATGAAAACCCTGTTCAAGCGCACCGCCCTGGCCGCCATGATCGGCCTGTCGACACCGGCTCTGGCCAGCGTGGCCTATGTGTCCAACGAGAAGGACAACACCCTGTCGGTGATCGATACCGAGACCCAGGAAGTGATTGAAACCATCGACGTTGGCCAGCGGCCCCGGGGCATCCTGCTCTCCAAGGACTACACCAAGCTGTACATCTGTGCCAGCGACGACGACACCGTGCAGGTGCTGGATCTGGCCACCCGCAAGATTGTCGACACCCTGCCCTCTGGCGAGGATCCCGAGCAATTCGCGCTGCATCCGAACAACAAGCACCTGTACATCGCCAACGAGGACGACGCCATCGTGACCGTGGTGGATGTCGACAGCAAAGAGGTGCTCGCCCAGATTGATGTAGGTATCGAGCCGGAGGGCATGGCGGTGAGCCCGGATGGCAAGTGGGCCGTGAACACCTCCGAAACCACCAGCATGCTGCACTGGATCAACACAGAGACCTTCGAGATCGAGAAGAACATCGTAGTGGGTCAGCGCCCACGCCACGTGGAGTTCAGCAAGGACAGCAAGATTGCCTGGGCCTCCGCGGAAATTGGCGGCACCGTTCACATCATCGATGTCGACAACCTGGAACAGATCCACGAGATGTCCTTCAAAGTGCCCGGTGTGAACCAGGACCGGGTTCAGCCTGTGGGTATCGAACTGACGTCCGATGGCAAATACGCCTTCGTAGCGCTTGGACCCTCCAATCATGTAGCCGTTGTTGATGCCCAGACCTATGAGGTTCTGGATTACCTGCTGGTCGGCGCCCGTGTGTGGCAGCTGGATCTGGACAAGGACGAGAAGCACCTGTACACCACCAACGGGGTGTCCGGCGATATCTCTGTTATCGACGTGGAAGATCTGAAGGTCATCAAATCCATCAAGGTAGGCCGCTACCCCTGGGGTGTGGTCATCGATCCGACTTCATGACCATCGCAGCGAGCAACCTCAGCTTTCGTTACGGCGACAAGCCGGTGCTCCGGGAGGTCAGCTTTGTGCTGACCTCTGGCCGTTTTCACGCCTTGCTCGGGCCCAACGGCGCCGGCAAATCAACCCTGTTTGGTTTGCTTACCCGCCTGCTGGCCCTCCAGCAGGGGGATATTCTGCTCGCCGGGCAATCCCTGAAAAATCAGCCGGCGGAGGCCATGCATCGGATCGGCGTGGTGTTCCAGCAGAATGCCCTGGATCTGGACCTGACCGTTCGCCAGAACCTGCAATACCACGCGGCGTTACACGGGTTGTCCCGCAAGGAAGCCCGGGGGCGCGGTGACCGGGAACTGGAACGCTTCAACCTGCTGGACCGGGCCAACGATGCCGTTCGACAGCTCAACGGCGGTCACCGCCGGCGCGTGGAAATTGCCCGTGCTCTGCTGCATGAACCCTCTCTGCTGTTGCTCGACGAACCCACGGTGGGTCTGGACGTTGCAAGCCGCAAGGCGCTCAACGAGCACGTGCGTACCCTGTGCGAAGAAGACGGCCTGACCGTACTCTGGGCGACTCACCTGATCGAAGAAGTTCGCACTGACGACCGGGTGCTGATCCTGCATCAGGGCCAGTTACTGGCCGACGGCAACGGCCAGGCCATCTGCGAGGCCGAAGGCACCCGGGATCTGGCCGAAACTTTCCATTCTCTGACCGGAGCCGGCTGATATGAACGCAGCGCACTACTGGCACTGTTTTGTGGGCATCCAGACCCGGGAGTGGCTGCGGTTCTGGCAGCAGCGCACCCGCTTTGCCAGCGCCCTGGTGCGGCCACTGCTCTGGCTGGTGGTGTTCGCCGCCGGGTTCCGGGCAGTGCTGGGCATTTCCATCATCCCGCCCTACGAAACCTACATCACCTACGAGACCTACATCGCCCCGGGGCTGTGCGGCATGATCATCCTCTTCAACAGCATGCAGGGCGCTCTTTCCATGGTGTACGACCGGGAGCTGGGCAGCATGCGGGTGCTGCTGATGAGCCCCCTGCCCCGACCGTTCCTGCTGGTTACCAAACTGCTGGCGATGGGCGTGGTATCCATTGGTCAGGTCTATGTGTTCCTGTTGCTGGCGCTGCTGGTGGATGTAGAGCCACCGCTATGGGGTTACCTCGCGGTGTTGCCGGCGCTGATTCTGACCAGTCTGATGCTTGGCGCCCTGGGCCTGCTGATCGCCACCTGGATCAAGCAGCTGGAGAACTTCGCCGGGGTGATGAACTTTGTAATTTTCCCGATGTTCTTCATGTCCTCGGCGCTCTATCCCCTTTGGCGCATGAACGAGGCCAGCCCCTGGCTCTATTGGATTTGCCAGTTCAATCCGTTCACCCATGCGGTGGAGGCGATCCGGTTCTCTCTTTACCTGGAGTGGAATCCGATGGCTTACGGGATTACTGCCGGCGTGACGGTGGTGCTGGCGTTACTGGCCACGGCCGGCTTCCGGCCGCAGCGCACCCGGATTCTGGGCAGCAAGCCTGCCTAGCTGCACCGAAGACGCCTGATCCAAGCTAATTTAGTGTTGGTGGCCCCGAGTGCGACTCTGTGGCCATAGCTGGCCCTGCCAGACCACACCAAGGGCGAACCTCAGTTCATCGTCTGCCAGGGCTTCGTCCTGAATGACTTCTGCCCGAAAGGCGACATCCGGTCGCCACTGGTAACGCCAAACCGCGGTGTATCGCATCGGGTCATGGCCCGATGCATTGGCCAACCCGGAGTCCTCGGCCAAAACGGGGGCCGCGGAACCGGTCAGATGATTGTCCGTGGTCAGCATTTCCCCTCGCAGACCAAGGGTGTGCCGGCGCCACGAAACCGACGGCTGCAACCAGCCCCCCTGTTGATCGGCATCCAGACGGGCTTGCCGGCCGACGGCATCGTTAAGCGTTCCATCCATCGCAAGCTCCATCCACTCGACCTGCAAACCCAGAGACCAGTCCGTCGACAGTTCGTACTGAAGGCTGGCGTGCACACCGTAAACATCCACGTCACCGGTGAAACGGGTATCGGGGAAAGCTTCAGCCGTTGCGCCGGGCGGTGCCACCGGGGTGTGGGTATGACCTCCACCGTAGCGGTGATCAGCCCGCGCGCTGGCGTTCGCGCGATAATACCAGCCACCGGCGGTGGTGCGGATGCGACCAGCGCTCCAGGCATGCCTGGCAAACACATCCCAGGCACCGTCACCGTCTGTGTTGGCGGGAAACGCCTTACCGCGCCAGTACTCGGCGCCAGCCGACCAGCCCGCCGTTTCATGCCACCACAAGCGCACCCCCTCATCGTGAAAATCCCGCCCGAAAAACACGTCGTTCACGAGCGGCGATTCGCTCGTCAGACGGTCGCCGGCGTGGGCCGCCAACGAGGGCGAAAAGGCCGAGCTCATCCGCCCCACCTCCAGCACCCAGGGCCCCGGCTCCTCGCAGCATTGGAATCCGAGGTAGGCGTGCTGGACTTCGGCGCTGTCACCGTGTCCATCACCGCCGCCATGTGTCCCTACCTCAATCACGGCGAATGTCCGCTCATTGATTCTGGCACCAAGACCCAACAAGGCTTCGTCAACCGCCACGCCCTTTTCGTAGGGCCAGGCATGGCCGCCCATGAGCGTGCCCGGTATCTGCCAGTAGTCGTTCTGTTCCACAATGTCGTCTGATCGCCAGGTCGCCACAACGCTGGCCGAAAGCTCAACCGGGCCATCGCCGGGTATATAGTGGCCAAACGTTGGCATGGCCATGCCAAGCCCAGTCAAAAGCATAAATGTTTTTCGAATCATGGTGTTTCCTGACCGGTACTGTTCCAGGGATTGCTGAAGCGGGGATTGGTGATGAAGGATTCGTCAGTGAGCGACTCAAGGAAAGCAACGACGTCGTCGATTTCCTGCTCGCTGATTGCAAATGAGGTGATGAATCCATCCTTAAACGGATTCATTCGGCCATCACCGGGGTTGGGGCCTGTGATCAGCACCCGTCCGCCAGCGGCGTAGTTCCGGATGACTCCCTCAAGGGTCTCCACGGAGCCATCGTGATTGTAGGGCGCCGTCAGGGCGATGTTACGCAGCGTTGGGGCCCGGAATTGCCCCATGTGATCGGGATCACCCGTCACCTCATGGCGGCCGGTATTGGGTTCCGGGTAGCCGCCCATGCCATCCACGTTGTAAAGCCCGGTGTTGTGGAATATCAACTGATTGAACGTGGTCAGCCGGTCCACGGTGGCATCGGAGAAATTATAACCGGCGTGACAGTGGAAGCACTCCAGACGCTCGCTGTTGAACAGGCGCTCGCCCCGCTGTGCGGACGCGGAGAGTTCCCCCCGGTCGAACTTCGAGTCAAATGACACCAGACCACGCACGAACGAGGCGAGCGCCTTCACAACGTTGTCCCATGCGAGATCGCCAAACAGCGGGTCGTTTTGCTCTGGAAAGGCCGCCTGGAATAGCGGCCCGTAGGTCGGATCTGCCTGCAGGCTCCGTAGCACCTGTTCCGAATTCGCTTCATTCAGGCCATGCTCCACCGGATCATCGCCAAAGAGCGGTAGTAGAATCTGGCGCTCGATGGTTCCGAGGCTCGGGTTGCCCCAGGTCACCGTGGATGCCCAGGCAACATTCACGAGCGGCTGGCTGTTACGCGGATGCTGCTCACCCGTGGCGCCAAACGGTCGCGCCACGCCATCACTAAAAGCCTTGTCTTGCTGATGACAGCCAGCGCAGCTGACCGTGCTATTGGTCGAAAGCCTGCGATCATAAAACAGATGTCTACCAAGCTGGAACTTGGCCTCTGTCATCGGATTGTCTTCCGGCTCCCTCGGCAGGGGGATGGATTCCGGCAAGCCCCAGTCAAATGAGGACACCCGCGCACCCTGGTCATCCACCGTGGTGGAACTGGACTCCAGGCAACCCGACAGGAGCGCCGACACGCACAGCAGAAGCGCGGGCCAGACAGGCCCCGCGCGAAGCTTCTTAACAAACATACTGATTAGCGCTCGACAATCGAGAACACCATAGCGTTGGGGTTACCGCCGGTGTTTGGCTCGCCACCCCACGGCAGGGCAAGGCGCTCGAAGACGGCATCACACTCAGGGTCTCCTGGAAAAGACATGCAACCTGGTGCACCACCCTCGTCCAGACCAAGGTTTGATCCTGACACCAGGGCGGCGTAGTCGATCTGGATCGCCAGTTCCTCGGGATCCAACCCACCGACTGGCAGCGTTACCTGCAGCCGGTTTTCATTGGCACAGGTCTCCGGCTCAGCGCCCTGTTCGAGTTCAGACGGTGTTACTTCGCAGCCGGTACTTCCGATGTGAAGATTCCAACGGCTGGCGCCGACCGGCAATACATCAGCCGCCAGGAATTTATAACCGTTCTGCCAGTTCCAGGTCATCCCAGCGGCCTGTCCCGGACTGCGAAGCGGCTCCTCGGCACTGGTGGGGTTTGCGTGATTGAGATCGAACGGCACGCCGAGAGTGAATTGCACAGACTGGATCGTGACAGCAGGATCCAGCGTAACGGTGCCCTGAACGGCATCTTTAAAACCGGGATTGTCGTCAGTACCCGCGGTGCAAACATCCACCAGATCACCGTTGTCATTTACATCGGCCTTGTCGCGGAAGTCCAGTAGCGCGACGTTGCTATTCTGGCCTTCGGCGGAAGCATCGAGAGAAACAGGGATCACCTCGCCCTGATCGGTAACCAGCGCCAGGTCATGAATGAAGAAGCGGAAATCAGCGAAGCTGACGTCAGTACCCGAGGTGCCAAGGCCGGAAAAGGTGGTGCCACAGCTCACCGGCTCTGTGCCGACAACGGCCTTGAAGGGAAGGCTTAGCTGGGTTTCAGCAGACTGCTGGTTCGTGTCTGAAGAGGAGGAAGACCCACCACAACCCGCCAGAGCGAGAAGCCCAGAAACTACTCCCAGACCAACGCATTTATTCATAACATTCTCCGTGTTATTACGATTATTATTTCGTTCAGGGAAGTATGAGAGAGGGTTTGCCAGAAAAGTATGTGGCACAGTGTCGCACCCTATCAGCCGCGCACGTGCTACCAGCAGACGATCTGCAACTAATCGGAAAGGACCGCAGCTGAAAGACGGGCCCCAAAGCCGCAGAGCACCGAATACCAGAGCAAAGCTATGCCCAGGGTCATGACCACGATGGCTGGCCCGACCGGCACATCGAAGGCAATAGAGAGGCCAATGGCGGCCAAATGGCCAGCGACGGCACAGCAGGCAGCCAGGAACGGTGCCTTGCCAGCCAGAGTGCCAAGGATCAACGGCGTCATGATCAGGGTCGCAAACACCACGTAGATGCCCGCCAGCGAGACCGAGTAGGTCACCGCCACCGCGAACACCGGCAAAAAGGCCGCGCCTGTCATCCAGGCGGGGCGACACCATCCCAGCAACCAGACCAGAACGGTGAGCGTGGCAACGGCCAGCACCAGAGGCCAATTGGCCCAGAGCAAATCGCCCGACGCGGCTCTATGTAGTGCCTGAGCTCCATGGGGATCACCACTGACCAGAAGCACGGCCAGGCTCGCCCCAACCACGTACAGAATACCGATCCAGGCTTCCTTCGCTTCCGCCAGGCGCCTGAAGATCAGGTGCACTGCCAGGGACGCGAGAAGCGCGAACATCAGGCTGCTGACCGGTGCCCCGGCCAGCGTGTGGTTGGGCAGAAAATAGAGCCCGGCCAGGGTGCCGAGAGCCGCCCACTGGGCAATGGCCAGGTCGGCAAAGATCACGCCTCGGGCAATCACCTGGTAACCCAACGGGACCAGCAGCAGGCAGAGCATGGCACTGCCGGCTGCTGGCAAGAGCAGCCATTCATATTCCGCCATCAGAGGCTCCGGGTTCGGCCGACTCAATCTGACGGATAATCTCACTGATCAGCCCGCTCAGGGTCGCTGTAGGTGCTTCACCCGTGACGGTGCCAGGCACCACCACAACCGGCAGCCCGGTTTGCTCCGCCAGCCATTCAGCAGGCTGAGGGTCCTGATAGCTGGTAATCAGGATGGCGCTCGCCTCCAAAAGGGCCGGATCGGCCAGAAGCTGACTCAGGTGGCTGGCACTGGGGGGCAGACCCGGCTTTGGTTCCAGATCCGCTGCCGCCTCCACACCCAGCCAGCGTAACAGGTAGCTGAAGCTGGAGTGCTGAACCACCAGGGATCGCCCTTCAAGCGCCTCTGCCCTGGCGCGCCATTCGGTTCTGGCCCGATTCCAGTCACCCCGCCAGCGGATATACCGGACCTGGATCGCCGCCGCTTGCTCCGGCTCAATCTCGCCAAGGCGCTGGGCCAGGGCCCGGGCGATCTCTGGCAACTGCTCCGGGGACAGGTGCACATGGGGATTACCCTCCGGGTGGACGTCGCCCATGCTCCGATCCACGTGATCGTGGGGCGCATGCAGTTGTGCATGGTCGGCCGCAAAAAACAGTCCCGCGCGTCCGGTCTGAATGTCCGCGTTCGACGACCGTTGAAGCAACATGGGCAGCCAACCGGCTTCCAGAGAAGCGCCGGTGCAGACTGCAATATCCGCGCGCCGCACCGCCGCAATCAGGCTTGGCCGTGCCTCAATGTAATGAGGATCCTGGAGATGACTGGTCGCCGTGGTGATCTCGGCATCCGGTGCCAGCGCCCGAACCAGGGCCGCCCACTCCGGTTCACAGGCGAACACCCGAAGCTGGGCCTGAGCCGGCACGGATGCCACTATCAACATAAGTGCCGCAACCGCGTTACGAAGTGTCATATCAGTACCCATGGGCGCCGTGGGCACCAAGCGACATAATGTACTGCACCATCACGGTATTGTCGGCGTTGCTGAAGCCGGTCGCTTCCTGATGGGTGTACTGCAGCCGTACCGTGGAGAAATGGGAGCGGGACCAGGACAGCATCACGTCAGTTTCTTCCAGGGTCTGGTTGTGGAAGTGATCGCCGTGGGCTTCCTGAAGATCCACCTCACCGTAACGAACACCCGCCGACCACTGGGGTGCGAACTGGTAAACGCCGGAAACATACCAGCCTTCATTGGTATCATCAGACGCCGCAAACTGGTTCAGCTCGTCCCCGTAGAGGTATTCGCCGCTGAGCGTCAGCTGTTGTTCACGGTTGTTGCCATTGGGAGCCCACTTCCAGACCACATCGGCAATGTAAAGGTTTTCGCTGGTGTAGCCGGCACCATGACTGTGGCCGTGGTCGTGCCCTTCCTCGTGATCATGGTCGTGACTACCGTCTCCGGTATCTGCCGATTTGGCATGGCGGTTCCTAAGCCAGGAAAGCCCCAGCTGCCAGCTTTGGGACAGGCTGATATCGCCACCGAGACGGGTATTGACGGTGTAAACGCCAATGTCCTCGTCACCCTCGGTCAGCTGGTCGCCGGCAAAGGCTTCTGCGCCGACCTGCCAGAAAAAGGGTGTAGGCAACAGCACATTCAGTCGCGCACCAGTATCGTAATAGTGACTACCGAGCATCGCGCGATAAGCGGCAGGACGTTCGACGAAGTCGTCTTCATGCATGTGACGACCGTTCAGGTAGCCAACCTGCGACAGGAAACGACCGGCCCGCACGTTCAGTGCGTAAGGCAAGCCGTTCGTCTGCAGATACGCCTCTTCAATCAGCACCTCACTCTCACCGTCATGCTCTTCGAACACGGCGGTGAGTCGGCCGGAGAACAGGTCATCGATCGGGGAAGACAGGGACAGCTCTGTGTGGCCCAGGCCAAAGCCCTGTTCACGGTGGGACAGAGCGGTCTCGTTCTGTTTGTAGTATCCGTCCAGTGTCACACTGACGTCGGGATTAAGTTCGTTGGCGGTTGCGCCGCCTGCTGTCATGGCCAATGGGAGAATGGCAAAGGGTGCAAAACGTTTAAACATAGGTACTCCGGAGATAAAACAGCAGGGCGCGCCACCAGGTGTCGACGCGCCCTGCTGGATTCAAAGCAGATTAGTGTGAGTGCTCTTCTTCGTGATCGTGGTCGTGGCCTTCTTCCGCCAGACCCAGCCATGCGATTGCAGAAGCACTGAATCCAAGATCGATGGTCCGCACCACATCACCATCGGTGGCATCCACCTCATGCACAGACTGGTTGTGCAGCACGAACAGGCGTTCCTGAGCCGCAGATACGGCGACAGCGAGGGTGTCACCTTCACCCGGCGCGTCCATCAGCTCAGCCGTGGTAATCAGCGCCCAGTCGCTGGCGGGGTCGAACAGCCTCAGGTCACCATCATCGCCGAGCACATAGAAGACCTCGCCGTGGGTGGTAAAGCCCTGGGCCAGTCGGCCCACGCCTTCGCCAAGTTCCAGTTCGTGGTAAACCTCAGTGGTTGATTCCGGATGGATCACGAACAGGCGGTCACCGGCAATGCCGACCAACTCCTCAACATCGTGATTGGCAACCACGGTTCCGATGCGAGAGCCCTCCGCCAGGCCTTCGGGGTTTTCCAGTTTGGTAGCGGGGTAACCAGCTTCGTGCAGATCAATTACCAGAACGCCATCACTGCAGCCGAAGCCAAGACTATGGGCGTTGGCGGCGGCGCCATGAAGCCTCGGGCAAGCCTGGCTGTAGCGTTCTTCAAACTCGAAGTCGGAACCGTCCAGGTGGTAACGCTCGACAGCCGCCGGCAGAGTGGTGTCCGTAATCGAGCTGTCCCGATAGGTCACAAACAGGTGGCCATCGATCACCTTGGCAACACCGTGCATGTTGTTCTCCAGCGGCAGGCTGGCCACGGTGGCGCCGCTTCCCAACGTCGCATCTGAAAACACGGTCACTTTGGAGCTTGCGGCCTCACCGCCGTCGAAGAAAACGACACCTTCCGCTTCACCAGACGAGTAGTGCGTCGGTTTGTGATCGTTCAGGGTCAGGGACAGCATGCTCGGCGTCTCTGCGTAATCATGCATGTGATCGCCGTGGTCCTCGGTGTAAAGCCCACCGTCAACAAACGACACCAGATCGTCGCCCCGCTGAATGGCGACGGCATACCGGTTGCCGGGGGATGCATAGAGGCGTGGGGCCTCTCCATCCATCGCCATGGATGCGATCACTTCACTGTTGTCCAGGTCCAGAACCTTGAGCTGCGAAGCGTCGGTGTCGAACAGGGCCAGACGGCCCGCGGTGTCAATATCCGTGTGCTCATGCTCATCCCCGGAGCCGCTGCTACCGCCACAGGCCGTCAACATCGCTGCAGAGACCAGTAGTAAAGAGGTAGCCATCGGGCGCAGCCTGGAGGGGAATTGGCGGGATCGATCAGACATCAAGAACTCCTTATTTAACGTTATAACATTGCTTTTATTGCTTCAGGAAAGCCAGTCCAGTCCCAGAACCAGCCTGGGGGTATCACCCGGCGCGGGCGAGCGGTGAACAAGGCCTCGGCCTTCATTGCCAATCCAGGCTTCCCCTTTCAGGATCGCAACCGACCCGGTAGGCATGACCTGGATGCGGTGTTCCGCTAATGGCTGCTCCGGCAACGGCCCCGGGCTTTCCGGACGTAAAACATCCGATTCTGCAAGCCACTCGGTTCCACGTCCCGAATAGGTCACCAGCAATCGAGCCGGAACCCGGTCCGTGTGAAATCGGGGACACATGGTGTCAGCCAACACATGAACCCGAACCCCCACGGCGGCAGGCTCGAACAGGCATCGATACATGGCGATCAGTTCCCTGACATCCGCCAGCCACGCCCGGGCGCCGGGCAATTCCAGCGCCCAACGCGGAAGAACCTCATCAACGGGCTCGTCTTTCTCCTGCGCCACAAAGCGCTCGAAGCTGGAAACCTCTGACGCGAAATGGCGTGCAAAATCGAGACATTCAGTACGCGGCTCCCGCCGCCAGACGGCCAGATTGACCTCATCCCGGAATATCTCTGTCAGGCATTCAGGTTTGCCACCGTGAACAGCCACAGGGCCGGCAACCGAATTGGACTCTACTGTCATTAACAACCTCCCGCGCCTGCCGCATGCAGGAATGGACTTGGAAAAGGAATATTTCGAGACGGCAAATGTTATGTTATAACATTACTCAAGTAAAGGACGAAGGTTGCAGCGGATAGCGTAAAAACCAGGGGCTGTTTTTTATAGACCGGGGATTTGATCAGGACATAGTCGGATCGAGCCTGCGTAGTTTGCCGAGCAGCCCTTCGACGATGCCAGCCTCCCCAATCTGATCATCCCACTGCAGGCGCGCAGGTTTTCCGTCGAGGTACCAGAGCCGATTGGCCAATATCTCTGCATCACCACCATCGTGGGTTACACAGATCATCGCCATATCCGGTTGCGAGTCCAGGATCCCGGCGATCAAGGCTTTCAGTTCGCCGGCCATGATGGGGTCCAGCGAGGCAAACGGCTCGTCCAACAAGAGCAAGTCGGGCTTCACCGCAAGGCAGCGGGCCAGGGCGGCTCTTCGGGCCATACCGAGTGACAGTTGGTCCGGGAGATAATGGCCGTAGCCGGCCAGGCCAACCTGGCCCAGCAACGTCCCGGCCTCGTCATCGCTGGCACCAACCAGCCTGAGATTGGCCTGTAAAGTCCGCCATGGCAGCAGGCGATGCTCCTGAAACAGGTAGCCCACCCGGAGTTTGTCGCGCCCGATTACCGCGTCTTCGGGAACCGATTTGTCGAGACCGGCAATCGCGTTCAGCAGGGTGGTCTTGCCGATACCCGAGGGACCCAGCAGGCAGATCCGGTCGCCTCGCGCAATGGTTGCGAAGACCTCTCCGAGCACCGGCTGGCCGAAATCACGGCCTGCGATTCTGAGCTCAAGCATGAGCGGCCTCCGGCTGGCGCCAGCGGCTGGATCGACGCTCGAGGGGCTGCAGGATGGCCAGCTCGATCAGCTGGACGACGGCTATAAAGGCCAGGCTGTAGGCCAGAATGGCGGCCACGTCGAATACCTGAAACGCCATATGCAGCTGGAAGCCGACGCCACTGGAGCGGCCCAGCAGTTCCACTACAAGGACAATCTTCCAGATCAGGGCAAGACCACCCCGGGTGGCGGCCATGAGGTAGGGAAACAGCTGCGGCACCCACACTTCACGCAACCGTTGCCAGCGGGTGAACTCGTAAACGGTGGCCATTTCCTCAAGCCGGTAGTCGAGGCTGCGGGCGCCTTCCCGAACGGTAACGGCAACATTGGGCACTTTGTTGATCACGACCGCCATCACGGCAGCCACTTCCACCAGGCCGAACCACACGTACATAAGGATGATGGTGACCAGCGCCGGCAGGTTGAGTAACAACACCAGCAGGGGATCGAACAGGGCATTGGTGGTTTGTGACCGGCCCATCACAATGCCGATGGCGGTGCCAATCGCCATGGCCAGAACAAAGGCGACCACCACGCGGGCCAGGGTTGCCCCCAGGTGATGCCAGAGTTCGCCGGACGCTGATTCCCGAACCAGGGTATCCAGCACGCTCACCGGCGTTGGTAACAGAGGCGACTGAAGCAGCCACGCCGTCAGCGCCCAGAGCACGACAAACGAGGGCAGAACTATCCAGTAGCTCCAGAGCGGCGGGCGGCCGGGAGGGCCTTTCACGGTTGGCTCCGGTAAAACAGATTGGCGGGCATCAGGCGGTCCGGGTCGGCACCTGTGAGGGTCATCAATCGCTGCAGGTCTGCAATACGCTGTTCTGTTTGTGGCGCAGGCGTGCCGGCGACGAAGCCCTCGCGCAATGCCGTGAAGACGCCCTCTTCAGGATTACCCATCAGGGGACGCAAGCGTTGCCAGGGTGATTCACTGTCCGCCAGCTCGGCTTTGGCCTGTTGAAGGGAGGCCGCGAAACCATCTATCAACGATCCATGATCGGTCGCCCATTTCGCAGGGAAGACATAACCCAGCACCGGCAGGTTGCGATCCAGGTCCAGCTCAGTGAGCAGATCGGCCATGCTGAAGTCCGACCGCCAGCCGCCCTCACCCCGGAGACGGGCCGCGAAATGCCAGTAGGTGACGATCACGTCTACCTGTCCCCGCTTGAGAGCCTGGCTGAGCAGCGGCGGAGCAGCGAACTGGATCTCTGCGGATTCGTCCAGATTGATACCCTGCCGCTCTGCGACTTTCTGGAGCAGTATCCAGCCCTTGCTGTCCGGCCCGCCGGCTACGCCGATGCGCTTGTCCGCCAGATCCGCCACCGAGCGGATCGGGGAAGTCTCGGCGACCACGATATCGCCGATCTGGGATGAAAAAGGCACATAAAGGTAGGGCGCTCCTGCCTGAAACCTGGACTGCGCCCACAGCAGGTCGGCCACTGCGCCATTCACCGAACCGCTGGTGACCGCGAGCCTGGAGGCCGGCAGGTTGGCCACCGGTTTCAGGTCCAGCCGATAGCCATTCTCCCGATCCAGTTCCCGATGCAGGATATGGTCAAGCTCCCAGTGGGCCGTGCCGAACTGCAATACGCTGACGGACAGTACGGGCAGCTCAGAGGCTCCCTCCCCGGCCTGGGCACCACCTGCGAGGCTGAAGATAAGACACACCAGGGCGGTCACTCCCTTTTTGATCCAGCGATCGGCAAGAGAGGGTTGGGAGACTGGAGTTATTGTTGGTTGTAGGCTCATTGCTCCACGATACGAAGCCCACAGCCCGGCAAGAATAGTACTTTGGTGCCTGTTTTTTGGTGCGATGGTCGCATTCACCCCGAGACCAGGATGGCGTGTAATGAAACCATCACAATAATAAACAGAGGATCGACTCCGACTCCGGCGATTCTCTGCACAGGAGGCCGCTATGCTGAACGAGCTCGATGCCGCACTCTCTTCCGAAAACCGTTATCATGATTCGGAAGCCATTCCCGACACTGAAAACAAACAGGTAGACCCATCCATGGAGCCGGCTTACAAGATCCTGATTGCCGACGACCACCCGCTGTTCCGGGAAGCCATCAGCAGCGTTATCGCCTCTGGCTTTGAGGGCAGCGAGATCATCGAAACCGACGATCTGGACAGCGCTCTCGACATTACCCGTGAGAATGACGACCTGGACCTGATCCTGCTGGACCTGAACATGCCCGGCATGCATGGTCTCAACGGTCTGATCACGTTGCGCAACGAAGCCCCGACCATTCCGGTGGTGATTGTCTCTGCCGAGGAAGACAAGCAGGTGGTACTGCAGGCCATTACCTACGGCGCCTGCGGATTCATTACCAAGTCCTCGCCCAGGGCCCAGATGACCGAGGCCATCCAGCAGATACTGAACGGCAATGTCTACCTGCCCTCGGACATCATCCGAACCGGCAAGGAGAGCAATACTCGTCGTGGCCGCAATGAAGACAACCCGATTTCACCGGAGCTGCTCAACTCACTGACACGTCGGCAGCTGCTGGTGCTCGAGCGCATGTCCAAGGGCGAATCCAACAAGCAGATCGCCTATAACCTGAACATCGCCGAGACCACGGTGAAGGCCCATGTTTCCGCAATCCTACGCAAGCTCGGGGTTCACAACCGGGTGCAGGCGATTCTATCTGCCAGCGATGTGGATTTCAGTCAGTATCTGAAGCGGTAATAAGTTCAGGACTTCACAGGCTAAAAAAAGGGTCAGGTGACATGTTCATCTGACCCTTTTCGTATGAGACCGCCGTCAGCTTCTCAGTAGATGACTCAGCGCACTCCTCAGCTTCAGAGGCTTCACCGGCTTGTTCATCAGCAGGTGCCCAAGTTCGCGGATATGCTGCTTGAGTTCGTTGGTGTAGTTAGCCGTAATCATCACCACTGGCGCCGGACATCTCCGGCGGCCATTGATCTCCGCAACCACATCCACGCCGTTTTCATCGTTGTCCAGATGGTAGTCCGCCAGGATCAGGTCAACCGCACTGCTGGCCGGGTCCAGTTGGCGTTCGAGATCTTCCAGGGACACCGCCGTCACCACCTGGCAGTCCCAACCTTCGAGCAGGGTTTGCATGCCCTGGCAAATAGACTGGTCGTTGTCGATCACCCAGATCCGGGCCCCGCCCAGACCGCTATCGAAAGACAGGGCCCGGTTCTGGTCGGGCGCTGCTTGCCTCGGCTTCAGCTTTCCGACGGGGACCCGGACGCTGAAGACTGACCCCCTGCCCTCGATGGAATTCACCGTCACCTCGTGCCCCAGCATTCGGGATATTTTGTCGACGATGGCCAGACCGAGTCCCAGGCCTTTATCCGGCTGAGAACCGGCGGGGCGAATACGCTTGAATTCCTGGAAGATCTCGGTGAGTTTGTCTTCGGGAATCCCCGGGCCGGTATCCCACACCTGCAACAGCACATGATCCTTTTGTCGGCGAACGCCAAGCAGGATCCGGCCGTTGCCGGTGTAGCGAATGGCGTTGGTGAGGAAATTCCGGAGAATCCGCGCCAGCAACTGGGAATCGGACTCCACAATCGCGGAGCTGGCAATAAAGTCCAGTTGCAGCCCCTCGGCCATGGCCATCTGCCGGAATTCCCGTGCGATATTGTTGAGCAGGTCCCGAAGGTCAAAGGCGGTGACATCCGGCTTGATCACGCCGGCATCGAGCTTGGAAATATCAACCAGAGTGCCCAGCAGGTTTTCAACGTCATCCAGAGAGGTGCTCACCGATCGAACCAGGCCTTCAGCCTTGGGCCCGAACGACTGTTCCAGCAATGCACTGGTGAATAACCGTGCGGCATTCAGAGGTTGCAGCAAGTCGTGGCTGACGGCCGCCAGGAACTTGGTTTTAGAAAGATTGGCCCGTTCGGCCTCCAGTTTGGCATCCCGAAGGCGCGCTTCCACAGCCGCCCGCTCGGTGATTTCCTGGCGCAGCTGGTTGTTCAGGCCGGTCAGGGCTGCGGTGCGCTCCTTCACCCGTCGCTCGAGGTTGTCATAAGCCTGCTCCAGGGCCAGGGCGGTCTTGCGGCGGTCGGTGATGTCCCGTATCAGCACGAAGAAACCGATGATATCGCCCTGCTCATCGAAATTCGGCACGTAGGAACGCAGCATGTGGCGTACCTCACCCTGCTCACCGGTCTCCTCGAATTCGAACGTCACGTTGTGGCCGTCCATGACATCGAGAATCTGGGGAAGCAGGCGCTGGTAAAACTCCGGCGAATGCACCTCGTTAAGACGTTTGCCAAGGGGCGACTCGCCTTTGCGCCCGTACCATGACTCATAGACCTTGTTGCAGAACTGGATGGTCATGTCGGCCCCGATATAGGCAATCAGCGCGGGAACATGGTCGGTCACCACCCGGATCCAGCGCTCGCTTTCTTCGAGCGCCTTGATCCGGCGGGCCATTTCGCTGTTCTTCACATCGGTGATGTCGGAATAGAGCACCACCAACCCACCTTCCCGGGTCGGTCTCTCGGTAACCTGAACCCAGCGGCCGTTGGCCAGCAGAAACACCACGCCTTCCGAATCCGGATGGCTGTGTTCCTCCAGGACCAGACCGCAGGCCACCGCCTGCCGCTTTACGTCTGAAATCCGGGTACCCTGGCCCGGCGCGTCAACACCGGCATGGCGCCAGTAACTCCGGAACCGGCTGTTGCTCTGGATCAGGCAATGCCGGTTATCAAACAGCACAAAACCGTCGGCAATGCTCTCGATGGCATCGCTCAGTCTCTGGCGGGTTGTCTCGGCTTCTTCCCGGGCCCGGTTCAGGGCCTTGTTGCTGCCCTTGAGCTGCTCCATGGCCTGGTTCAGTGCCTCGGTCCGCTCCCGAACCTGCTCGGCAAGCACCACCGAGTGCTCGAAGGCGGCGTAGGGCTCCGGCTTGTGGGCAGAGCCGGACTCCACCCGGACAATCAGGGCATCGCGAATCCGCCGCAGGCGCTCGTTCTCCGCCTCAAGTTCGGCAATCCGGAGATCCCGCCTGTCTTCAACGGGTGCTTCAATCTTGTCCGGAATGGACATCAGGCTGGCCAATGACCACCCCCGTAAACGTCTGGTTGATGTGCATACCGTCGAACTGTTCGCCGTACGTGTTGAAGCCAATCACATTGTGGTGGCGGAGGAACTGCGAGACCGCTTCCACCTCCCCGGTGAGTTCAGCCTCCAGCCTGCGCAGAAAACAATCGCAGCCGATGGTCACCAGAGGTGGCCCCACAACCCGTTCTGCGGCTTCTATCTGGGTACGAACGCTGTCCAGCAGGGATTCCGGCTCCATGGCCGTCATCACGATTCCGGTTTCCACGGCGCAATAGAAAGTCAGACTCTTGTCCGGGTTCACCCGCTGCACCGAGCGGACAAAATAGTGGCCGCCGATTTTCACCCCCATGGGCCGTAGCGCAAACACCTTGCGATCCAGTGCTTCGACATCCACGCCAACGGCTCGGGCATAGGCATCGGCTGCCGGCTCTGCATTAAGCTCGAACACCGTGCGGCTTTCCGCGCAGGCGTCCGTCACCACCAGCTTTTCACTGCGTTCGACCATGTGGTGCGTGGAAAACACCCGGAAATCCAGCGGTGTTTTTACCAGCAACACCGTGGCGGCTCCGGTATGGAACTGGCCGTCGTAGAACACATGGGTATTGGCCAGCCGCTCATCGTCGCCGGCAGAACCGCCAAACTGGGGAATGGTGCCAAGGGCCGAGTTGAGCGTTGCCAGCACCAGCTCTTCACGGCTGGACAGGCCGTCCAGCAGCGTGATGGCAAAGGTGTTGCCTTTGACCGGCGCGAGTCTGGCATCCCGGCAGGTCGAAAGCAGACCGTCGATTACCCCCTGGGCATCCTGCAGGGTGAATCGGTCCAGCTCCCAGATCAGCGCGCAATCGATGGCAAAATAGCGGCTGTCAAAGCCGATGGCGGTGATGCATCCACGTCCGTAGCCGTCCGGAGTGATCTCCCCGGCCGAGGTGCAGCCGCAGACGCGCACACCCTGAAAACTGTGCTCAAGGGCACTACCAAGTCGACCCAGGTCGTATTCCGCAGAACAGAAAAAAAGCACACAGCCAAGATGCTCGTGGCTGAGCTGGCTGGCGAGATTGGTGGCGGCCAACATGGGATCGCGAACGCTGGAGCTCGCTACCCGGACCGCAGGCAGGGTCGTCGCTGGCTTCATAAACGCGGTTCCCGAAAACGGATGACTTTTCACCGATTCTACGGCATCCGTAAACGCAGCCAATGCGACTTCAGTGCTTTTAATAGGCGCGCCAAAATGATCGTAAGCCATTGATTAAACAGCCTCCTGAATCAATGCCTGGTGGCGCTGCCGGTTTGCCTCAAGGCAAACCGGCACTTTAGTCTTAGACAAACCAGCGCAGCGAGAGGCCTCCTGCCACCCGCAACGCCAGGTAGGGCTTAGAACATCACGATGGCGCCAAGGGCGATGGTGTCCGCCTCAGTGGTGGTTGCACCGGTGGTGCGGTTGTTGTCTTCGTACATGTTGTACTCGGCAACCAGCTTGAAGTTGCTGTTTACATCGTGGAAGAACCCGAGCGTTGTGCTCTCGGTTTCCAGATTCAGGATTTCAGCGTCCGTCTCGCCGTAGGAAAGCACAACGCGATTGGCACCGAAGGCATAGGAGCCCTGAACCAGGAAGCCGTCGGCATCGTCTTCGGTCACCGCACCGTTGCCAATCAGAACCGGGTTGTCACCCTTGGAAGTAAAACCGGAAGCGGCCAGGGTCAGTCCCGCGACCGACGCCTTGATACCGTACCCGAGGCCCGTGCTGTCGACGGTTGTCGTGCCGTTCTCGGCAGACTGGTAGCGGCCGTTCACCCAGCCGGTCAGGGCCACATCGTTCAGGTTGGCGTTATAGGTTACCTCGGACTCGAAGCGGGGTGCGGCGTTTTCATCGTTGGCGCCGGTCACCGTATCGGCGGGATCCAGCACACCGGCCGCGACTTTGAGGCCGCCCATATCCGGCGAGCGATAGGTAATCTGGGCGGAAGGTGTCGGGTATGGATAGCCTGCGCGGATATTGCCGAAGGAAACGCCACCGGCAACGCCCGGGGAACCGAATCCCATCAGGATTTCGTCGAGGAAAATGTTGGAGCGGGCATACAGGCCGAAGTCCTTACCAATCAGCACCTGACCAAAATCGCCGTCTACCGTGGCATAGAACTGACGCACGTCGATGGCGGTGTCTGTGGGTGAATCAAGACTGTCATTGATGGTGGTCCAGAACGAAGAACGTCCGCCCAGGGTCAGATCACCTATATCCTTGCTGAAATTGAAGCCGATGGTGTTCGGCAGGAAGCCCATCTTGATGCGGGAATCCCGAACGTCGTTCTGCTTGTCGTCACGGTTTACGTAGAATGCGTTGAAGTAGCCATCCACGGAAAAGCTGGTGCCGTCCTGGTTATACAGCTCAACAGCGGCATTGGCTCCTGCGCTGGCGCCCATGGCCGCTGCCATGGCAATCGCTAACCCTGACTTTCTGACGTTATTGTTTTTCATAGTTCCCCCGGTTGTTTTTGGAAATCTGGGATCGGAGGCCCGGATCATCCGGACGCCCCAGGCGCGGTCTGTCGCCTGAATTCCATGGTCGGTGATGCGAGGGAGGGGGAAAATGCTTCGACGGAGCAGGTTTTCTGCTCATTTGGGAGGCACTTGAATTGAAACTTTGGGAGTACGACCCGGCGGATCAGTCGCCGGGGAACTGGGCCAGTTCCTGCAGGCAGTCGTTGAGGAAGTCTTCGGGGTCGGCCATCACCGCCTCATCGGCAACGACGCCAAACTGCACCTGGTCGGCGTAGCTGACAATGCTGATGCCCAAACCGATATCCCCGGCCTGGGGCACCCAGAACATCTGTTCGGTTATCCGGCAGCCGGCAATATACCGGGCCTCCGGAGTGCCGGGCACGTTGGACACCACGGCACTGGCCTTGCGGTAGAACACCTCGGCCAACGGCTCCCGCCAAGGCTCTGGAACAATCGTGGCGCTGGCCGCGAGACCCCAGGCAATGCCGGGCTGCCAGCTTTTCTTAAGACGGCGGGTTTCGTGCTTGATGCGGAAAAGTCGCTCGAGGGGACTTTCACCATCCACCGGCAAAGGTACAAACACGGTGCCAAAATAGTTGCCCAGCGCGCCGGGTGCCGGCTTGAGCTCCTCGGGCAGGCGACTGCGAATATCCACCGGTACGGCGGCATGCAGCACGGCTTCATCGAGGTCCTCGCCTTCAATGCCCAGGCGGGTGCGCACAGCCGCCGCCACACAGCTCAGCAACACATCGTTGATGGTTACATTGGTAGCTCGGGCAATGTTTCTGAAGCGGTCGAGGGGTACCGGCTCGGACCAGCGACAATGTCGCCTCCCCAGCAGCGGCTGCCTGAGATCCGTCGCCGTGTCTTCCGGCTCCACCAGGAACTCCGAAAATTCATTGACCAGCTTCAGGCTCTTCTGGGCGACCCGCTCCAGCAAGCGACCCGCGTCCTGCCATTGATTACCGGCGGACCGGTCTGCATTGCCAGCACCGTGGGATTCTTCAGAAGGATCTTCGGATGCCATCAGTTGCCCGAACCAGGCCTTTGCCGCAGCCGTCCAGCGTGACAGCTCCGCGATTTCGGGGGCGCCGTAAATGGCGGGATGCTGCTGGGGAGAGGATGGGCACAGTCGGTCAAAGATGCCCAGCAGAGACAGGCCATCGGCGTAACAGTGGTGAATGCGCAGCAGTAGCACCGCCCCACCCTCGGCATTGGGCGCAAGCCAGAATTTCCAGCGCGGACGATACATGGGCAGAGGCTGGTTCAGACGCGCGGACACCCATTCCTGAAGGCTGTCGGGCGTGAAACGATCCACAACCACATCAAGGTGGTGGCTAACATCAAACGTCGGATCCTGCTCCCACCACCAGGCAGGTGAGCGCTTGACGGGCATGTACCGGAAACGCTCCCAGGCCATCCAGTACACCCGCAGAAACTCCCTGAAACGGGGCGCAGTGAGCCCATCAACCCGCAGCATCACGGTGATGGTCATGGGGTTTTCCGGGCGCTCCAGGGCCAGCCAGGCCGAATCAGCAGGTAGCAGGAGATGCGATTGCTCGTGACTCAAACCCGAACGTCCCTGGAGAAGTAATGAAGAAAGGGGCCCTGGATCCAATGCCAAGCACGAGGCGCCCTAAGTAAAAACCGAACTCCGCATTGTGCCAGACAAGCCGCGCCGTCTCCATATGCGGCACCAGCGCACGCTGTTACAAAAAATTACACGTGAGTAACTGTTCAGTCCTATACTGGTTATAAGCCTTGGTGCAATGGTTATTAAACGCTGCCGATCCGTGATCGATTGGCCCTGAGACATCAAAAAACCCGTACTCAGAGCCAGTAACATAACGAGGTGATCGGGGTACAAAAGGCTTACCAGCACAACCAAATTCCAACAACAGGCCATTGCCGTGCTGGGTGGGAGAACAGTTATGAAAGCGAGCCATGTTCGCAAGCTGATCAAACCGATTGAAAGCGCCTACTCGGAAATGTTTTCCGGGCATGTGTATCGCGTCGGCAAGGGCGCTGTTTCCGTTCGCAACCACAGCGGCAAAGCGGAGCAGACGGTTATTGGCGTGCACGGTTTTCTGGAAAACCACTGCTACTTCACCCAAGCTTATGAAGCGCCGACCACTGAGCTGATCCTGCTCACCTGCAGCAACTACCACATCCCGGTAAACGGCGTTACGCCGGAAACGCCGGAATGGGAAGTGCCGATCAAGCAGCTGGAAGGCACGATCGAGTACGACGCCTGCATTCTTAACCAGGCGCTCTCCAGCCTCCCGACTACTCAGAACATCCGGGTTCATGGACATTCCCGTGGCGGAGCGGTCATTCTCGAGGCCATCAAGCAATGGCCCGAGCTCTATGATGACGTGGAAGTGGTTCTGGAGGCACCGGTACTCCCCAACGGCAAGCTCTCAGCTCTGGTAACCACCATTCTGGAACCGGTCAGTCACGGCATGTGGCCCTGGCTGATCCGGCTGATCAACAGCGCTCCGTCGTCGGCCTATGGCCAGACCTTTTTCGGCAAGATGAATCCGCGCAAGAAGCAGCTGTTGAGCAAGCTGTTCTCAGCCACCAAGGATCACCTGACCATTGTTCGTAACATCGAGAACATCATGGACTGGATGGCGCGGACGGACAGCAGTGTCTACGGTCATGTGCGCCACGGCACCTTCCTGATCCCTGCCGTAGATCGCATTCTCGATCGCTCATCCATGCTGGCCAGCGCCCGCCAGAGCCCGACCACCATGCGCATCGTGGAAACCGAGGCACCGAGCCACTTCATTACGCTGGACAGCAAGGAATGGGTTCCGGGGTTCGAAACGCTCCCGACAGCCGCGCAGGGCTGACGCCCGGCTTGCACCCTGCTGCAAGACCACTGCAGCTCCGCTAAACTACGCTCTTTTCCTCAGGTTTAGTGGAGCCATCGCCCATGTACCGTGAGCGCCTCGTCGCTACCGAAGCCCGCTCTGAAAGCGCTCGCCGGCTGCAGCAACTGCTTCTGGACTACCATGATTTCCGGCGCCTGAAAGCCGAGCATCCGCTTATGGAACACGCCGTCTCCGTCGCCGACTGGCAGGCGGAGCGGCTGAAGTCGACCCATGAGGATCTTTATCGCCATCCCGGATATCACCACGGCCTCGAATTTCTGCTGACCGACCTCTACGCCCCGGCCGGCATGACCCGCCGGGACGACAATATTGATCGGGTGTTTCCCAAAATGGTGAAGTGGTTACCAGATAATCTGCTGGACACCTTCGCCGGCCTCGTGGAACTGAACCTGATCACCCAGCAGCTGGACCTTGAGCTCGCCGAACTGTTCCACCAGCAGGGTGTGTCGGTGTGGGCAATCACCACGGACGCCTATTGTGCCGCCTACCGGGAGAGCCGACGGCTGGCGCAGAGAGAGAAACAGATTACCCTGGTGGCAGACGTTGGCCAGCAACTTGATCGCTATGTCCGCAACCGCTCCCTTGGATGGCTGCTATCGATGACCCGGGGCCCGGCAGAGATGGCCGATCTGACGGATCTGCACAGCTTCCTGCACCGGGGTTATTCCGCCTTCCGGAAGATGGACGATGTGGAGCTACTGATCGACCGGCTGGTTTCCCGGGAGCAGCGGGTGATGCGCAACATTCTCGACCATCACCCGGACCCGTTCAGTCTGCCGGAAAACCTCTGAGCCGGGGATAGTTGGCTGGCTCAGGCCTTGATGATCTGGTCCAGCTGGGAGTGGATTTCCTGCTCGATCCGCGATTTGAAGGGCCGTAGCATCATGCCCAGCTCCAGGTGAATGTGCAGGTCTGTCGGCGTGATGTTCAGGTGCCCCTTGACGCCACTGCGCTTGAACTTCAGGTGGTCGCCTTCCCACTCATAATGCACGTCAAACTGACTGGACAGGTCTTTGGCAAGGGATTCTGCGGCCTGCCTTGCGTGTTCTTGATCCAGGGTGTGCGGGCGATGTACATCAATTACAGACATGAAGCGGTTTTCTCTCGGATTTGGATAGATTTACAGTTTAGGGCGCTATTTAACTCACCGCCACCCTTGTAGCAACCCCGTCAGCGGTTAGAATACGGGGTTCAGATTCTGACAGGACATGCCCCATGAGCGAGCAGCAAACGCCAGCCAACCAGGCCGCAAACAGCAACGGCCAGGACGACGTAACCCATTTCGGTTTCCGCAATGTGCCCAAGAGCCAGAAAGCGAGCCAGGTGGCCGAGGTGTTCCACAGTGTGGCGGGCAAGTACGACCTCATGAATGACCTGATGTCCATGGGAATTCACCGGCTCTGGAAACGTTTCACAATTGAGCTTTCGGGCGTGCGTCCCGGCCACCAGGTGCTGGACATTGCCGGCGGCACTGGCGATCTCACCATGAAGTTTTCAGACCTTGTGGGTCCGTCCGGAAAAGTGGTACTGGCCGACATCAATGCCTCCATGCTGCAGGTGGGCCGCAGCCGGCTGACCGATCGCGGCTATGCAGGCAACATTGAATACGTACAGGCAGATGCCGAGCATCTGCCGTTTCCAGACAACAACTTCAATGCGGTATCCATCGCCTTCGGCCTGCGCAATGTCACCGATAAAGACCAGGCCCTGCGCGACATGACCCGGGTTCTCAAGCCCGGCGGCAAGCTGATGATCCTCGAATTTTCCAAGCCGACCAATCCATTGCTGAGCAAGGCCTACGACACCTACTCGTTTTCCGCCCTGCCCCTGATGGGCCAGCTCATCGCCGGCGACAGTGAAAGCTACAAGTACCTGGCTGAATCCATCCGCATGCATCCCGACCAGGACACCCTCAAGGGCATGATGGAGAACGCCGGCCTGGTGAACTGCAAGTACTACAACATGACCGGCGGTATCGTCGCCCTGCACGTGGGAATCAAGCCCTGATGTTTCCCGGCCCCACCCTGCTTTCCGCTGTCTCCGCTATCCTGGAAAGTGCCCTGAACCGGGCACTGGAACTGGATCCGGCGGGGCATAGTGCCTTGATGGAAGCGTTGGCGGGTCCGGTTCAGTTCAATATCACCGACCCGATTGCCCTGACTTACACCCTGGACCGGGCCGGAAACCGCGTCCGCGTCGGCAGCCAGCCGGTCGAACAGCCAGCGCTCGAGATCACCGGCAAACCCATCGCCTTTGCAGCGCTGGCCACCGGCGATGACCGGGTCTTTGCCGACGGCCGTCTTGACGTGACCGGCGACACAGCGCTGGCCCATCAGCTGCAACGAGCCCTGAACCAGCTTGAACCGGATTGGGAAGCCGCCATCGCCCGGCACATCGGCGATGTGCCCGCACACTTCCTGGGCCAACGGGTTCGCGGCGCTATCCGATGGAGTCGACAGGCCTTTCAGTCCCTGAATGCCAACATCGAGGAGTATGTGCACGAGGAAAGTCGCGCCCTGCCCGGTCGGCGGGAACTGGAAGCTACGTTCGAGGATATCGACGAACTGAACCTGCGCACGGAAAGACTGGAAGCGCGGCTTAATCTGATTGAAAACCGCGGCAAGACTGACGAATCGGAGAACCTGTGACCCGCCTGCAACGCCTGTTCCGAATTGCCTGGGTATTTTGCCGCTATCGGCTGGACACGTTCCTGCCAATCGCAGAACTGCCCGCGCCCCTGAAGGTGTTTTTCCTGCTGGCGCCCTGGCATCTGTTCCCGCAACCGAAGCTCAATCGTGGCGACCGCCTTCGGCTGGCGCTGGAGGAACTGGGCCCCGTGTTCGTAAAGTTTGGCCAGATCCTCTCGACCCGAAGGGATCTTCTGCCGGACGACATGGCGGAATCCCTGAAGAATCTCCAGGACCGGGTACCGCCGTTCCCGAGCAATGAAGCCCGGAGCATTATCGAAACCTCCCTCGGTGCCCCGGTTTCGGACCTGTTTGCCGAATTCAGTCCGGACCCGCTTGCCTCGGCATCGGTTGCCCAGGTGCATGCAGCCACCCTGCGCAACGGCCAGAAGGTAGTTGTGAAAGTTCTGCGACCGGGCATCGAGAAGGTAATCCGTCAGGATCTGGCCCTGATGTACCTGATGGCCGGCCTGCTGGAAAAATACTGGTCCGAAGGCAAGCGCCTGCACCCGGTGGAAGTGGTAGCCGACTACGATTCCACCATTCACGATGAGCTGGATCTTCAGCGCGAAGCCGCCAACGCCAGCCAGCTGCGCCGGAATTTCGAAAACTCCTCGCTGATCTACATTCCCTTTATCGACTGGGACTACACCCGCAAATCCGTGCTGGTGATGGAGCGGATTCACGGCATCCCCATTGCCGATACTGCGGCTCTGAAGGCCGCCGGCGTCGACATGAAGGTACTGGCCGAGAAAGGCGTGGAGATTTTTTTTACCCAGGTATTCCGGGACAGCTTCTTCCACGCCGACATGCATCCGGGCAACATCTTTGTGGATACGTCCAATCCCTCGGATCCCCGATATATCGCCATCGATTTCGGCATCGTCGGCACCCTGGCACCGGATGACCAGAGCTATCTTGCCCGAAACCTTCTGGCCTTTTTCCGCCGGGATTATCGGCAGGTTGCGCAGCTGCATATTCAGTCCGGCTGGGTACCGCCCGATACGCCAGTGAACCAGTTTGAGGCGGCCATACGTACTGTTTGCGAACCCATCTTCGAGAAGCCGTTGAAGGATATCTCGTTCGGCCACTTCCTGTTGCGCCTGTTCCAGACCGCACGGCGGTTCAATATGGAAGTGCAGCCCCAGCTCGTTCTGCTGCAGAAAACCCTCCTGAACGTGGAAGGTCTGGGCCGACAGCTGTATCCGGATCTGGATTTGTGGAGCACCGCGCAACCCTACCTCGAGACCTGGATGCGCAAACGCATTGGCCCTTCGGGGCTGATCAAGTCGCTGCAGTCGCACCTTCCCTCCTGGCTGGAACAGTCGCCGGAAATGCCCCAGCTGGTGCACGATGCGCTCTTGCAACTGCGGCAGGCGGGGCCCACCGAGCCCCAGAACCGGGCAACACTGGCGTTGCTCCGGGAGCAGCAGATCCGTACCGAGCGGCGTTGGCGGCGGGCGACATTGGCGGTACTGCTCATTGCCGGCGGCTTTCTGGGCACTCAGCCCGAGAGCCGGCAGTGGATTGAAAGCGTGCCTGCCTGGAGCTGGGCCCTGTTTGCCGTCGCCGGCGGGCTCATGCTCCGGGGCAGCCGATAACCGATAAAGATTTCAGGATTCACAAAAATGCAAAATAGCTCGGATAACGTCGAGACCCCTGACTGGCTGGATGCCATTCGCTGGACAGAGGACGGCCTGGTTCCGGCCATCGCCCAGGACGCCGACACCGGCGATATCCTGATGATGGCCTGGATGAACCGCGAGTCGCTCAGGCTGACCGCCGAAGAAGGCCACGCCGTATACTGGTCGCGCTCCCGGGGCAAGCTCTGGCGCAAAGGGGAAACCTCGGGGCACCAACAGGTCATCCGGGACATTCGACTGGACTGCGACGAGGACGTCATCCTGCTGAAAGTAGAACAAAAAGGCGGCATCGCCTGCCATACTGGCAGACGCAGCTGCTTCTACCGGACTTTGAAAGACGGTCAGTGGGTCAGCGTTGACCCGGTGATCAAGGACCCCGGCACTATTTACGGCAGCAACTGAGGAGCACGGACTGTGAGCGATGTATTGGAAAACCTGGCGAGGGTTCTGGAGGCCAGGAAAGAGGCAGACCCGGAAACCTCCTATGTAGCCAGCCTCCACGCCAAGGGCCTGAACAAGATCCTGGAAAAAGTGGGGGAAGAGTGCACGGAAACCCTGCTGGCAGCCAAGGACGCAGAGCATTCCGGGGAAACCCGGGACGTGGTCTATGAAACCGCCGACCTCTGGTTCCACAGCATGGTCATGCTGTCGAGACTGGGCCTTGGCCCGAAGGACATCCTGGACGAACTGGCCAGCCGGTTCGATCTGTCAGGCCTGGAAGAAAAAGCGTCGAGGAACAAGTGAGCGGTAATACCTCTAAAGGGGTTTCCGCGTAACGGTTCTGGTAACGTACAATGTCATTGAACAGAAACATTAAAATGAGGACCCCGTAATGGGTATCAGCATCTGGCAGTTACTTATCGTACTCGGCATTGTCATTCTGTTGTTCGGAACCAAGAAGCTTCGCAACATCGGCAGCGACCTCGGTGGTGCCATTCGCGGCTTCAAGAAGTCCATGAGCGATGAGGACTCCAAGGCCGAGAACCAGGAATCCCTGGAAGGCAAGGAAGGGGAGCAGCCACAGCAACAAGCGGCGGCCGAAGACAAGCCCCGGGACAAGTCCCACAGCTGAGACCAGGCTGAATGTTCGATATCGGCTTTCTTGAGCTGCTGATCTGCGGCGTCATAGCGCTATTGGTACTCGGCCCCGAGCGCCTGCCTGCGGCCGCCCGTGCGGCTGGCCGCTGGGTGGGTGGTGCACGGCGCATGGTTGGCCAGTTCACCTCGGAACTGGACCGGGAGCTAAAAGCCGGCGAACTCCGCGACGAGCTTCGCAAGGCAGGAGATGTTGGCCTCGACGACGTTCAGAAAACCGTGCGCGGCGCCCTGGACGAAGCCAGGAAATACGAGCACATGATCCTGCCCGAGAACGAGACCCAGAAGCCAAGGCCTGCACCTGCGACACGGCGGGTATCCGGCCAGCCAAAGGCCTCCGAGGCTCCAGCGCAGGATCAGCCCGATGCTGGTAGCTCCTCGCAGACGCCAGATTCCGGCTCTGACGGAAACGAACAACCCAAACGCGAAACCCCGCAAAGTCCGCCGGATAATCGTTCATGAATGCAAAACCCGACGGCAACCAGCTGCCTCCGGAGCAGCAGGAAATGCCACTGATCGAGCATCTGCTCGAACTGCGTAATCGCCTTCTGAAAATGGTTCTTGCGGTGCTGGTCTGCTTCGCTGCCATTTATCCGTTTGCCAACGAACTTTACCTGTGGCTGTCGGAGCCCATCCGTTCCCTGTTGCCCGTTGGCCAGACCATGATCGCAACGGATGTTACCTCGCCCTTCTTCGCACCGCTGAAGCTGGCCCTGGTTCTGGCTGTGTTCGCTGCCATTCCGATCATTCTCTACCAGCTCTGGAGCTTTATTGCCCCGGGCCTCTACGCCCACGAAAAACGCCTGGCCTTTCCGCTGCTGTTTACCTCGGTCATCCTGTTTTACGCGGGCGCGGCGTTTGCCTATTACGTGGTTTTCCCGCTGGTGTTCGGCTTCTTTACTGCGATAGGCCCCGAAGGCATCGTCGAACTTCCGGACATCACCAGCTACCTCAATTTTGTACTCAAGATGTTCTTCGCCTTCGGTGTGGCCTTCGAAATTCCGATCGCCACGGTGCTGTTGATCCTCACCGGCGCCACCACACCCGCCGATCTTGCAGCCAAGCGCCCCTACGTGGTGGTGGGCTGTTTCATCATCGGCATGCTGCTGACGCCGCCGGATATTATTTCCCAGACCCTTCTCGCGGTTCCCATGTGGATCCTGTTCGAGGTCGGTATCCTGTTCGGGCGGCTGGCAAAACGGGAAGTCGCAGACCCGGAAAGCGATGAGCCCGCCGGCGAATGAATCTGGCGTTACTGTTTGACGAGGATTTCGTGGCAACTGACCGTGCCGTTCTGCGCGGTCGACGCCTGGCGCACCTGCAGTCCGTGATCAAAGTGGTTGCTGGCGACACCGTGCCGGTCGGCCGCGCGGATGGCCAGTTGGGAACCGGCGAAGTTATCCGGCTTACCGATAACGAGGCGGAGCTGCGGGTGACGCTGAATCAGGATCCGCCGCTGCCTCTGCCGCTCACCCTGATACTCGCCATGCCCCGGCCCAAGATGTTCCGTCGCATCCTGCAAACCTGCGCTGCCCTCGGCGTGAAGGACCTCTGGCTGATCAACAGCTACAAGGTGGAGAAAAGCTTCTGGCAGACGCCGTGGCTCTCAGACGAACAACTTCGGGAGAACCTGACGCTGGGGCTGGAACAGGCAAAAGATACCCTGATGCCACAGGTGCATATCCGCAAGCTGTTCAAACCCTTCGTGGAAGATGAGTTGCCGGCGCTATTGGCGGATAAACGAGCCCTGGTAGCGCATCCAGGCACAAGCACCCCCTGCCCTGTGCACCTCAACCAGCCGACCGTGCTCTGCATTGGCCCGGAGGGTGGCTTCACGGCTTACGAAGTGGGCAAACTGGAAGAAGCCGGCTGCCAGAGCGTGCATCTCGGCCCCCGTATTCTGCGGGTCGAAACCGCGGTACCGGTACTGGTGAGTCGGTTGTTCGACGCCTGCCTCTAGAGCCCCGGTCTTCTCAGGCCTTTCTCGCCTGCCACCATCGCGTCAGTGGCGTGACAATGGCCACCAGTAGCGCACCTGCCAGCACACCGAACAGGCCATTGGCCACCGTTGGTACGAGCACACCAGCCACACCACTGAAACCCTCGGCAAAGTGATGAATAGCGTCGTATACCGGCGTCAGTCCGTGGGTAAGAATGCCACCGCCCACCAGAAACATCGCCAGAGTGCCCAGAATGGAGAGCGTCTTCATCAGATAGGGGGCCAGCCAGAGAATGCCTGACCCCAATTGCTGGAGCACCGGGTTCTCTTGCTGGCTGAGGTAGAGACCGCCGTCGTCCAGTTTCACGATCCCCGCCACCAGACCGTAAACACAGACCGTGATGAGGATGGCGACCACCGCCAGCACCATGAACTGCATGCCGATGGTCTGGGTCGTTACCGTTCCAAGGGTAATGGCAATGATCTCGGCAGACAGAATGAAGTCGGTGCGGATGGCGCCTTTGATCTTGTCTTTCTCGATCGCCCGCAAGTCGACGTCCGGGCTCTTCAGGGCTTCACGCAGCTCGCCTTTGCGCTTCTGGTCCTGCTCCCGGTGCAAAAACTTGTGCACCAGCTTCTCGAAGCCCTCAAAGCAAAGGAATGCACCGCCGAGCATCAGCAGAGGCGTTACCAGCCAGGGCATGAAAAAACTGATCGCAAGGGCCGCCGGCACCAGGATGGCCTTATTGATCATGGAGCCGCGGGCAACCGCGAGGACCACTGGCAGTTCCCGGGCAGGCTTTACACCGGTCACCTGCTGGGCATTGAGCGCCAGATCATCCCCCAGAACACCTGCGGTTTTCTTGGTGGCGGCTTTTGTCATCAGGGCAACATCGTCCAGAACGGTGGCGATGTCATCGATCAGAACCAGAAGGCTGCTTCCTGCCATTGGACAATTCCTTTTTTATTCAGCCGTTAAGCCCCATGGCCTCGGCAGCTATACGATTTTTCACCGGCCCCATCTGGTTGAGCCAGCGCAGGCCGGTATTTCGCAGCCAGCGGACCGGCAGCTCATCACGGCCGAACAGCTGCTTGAAGCCCTCCATGGCGGCCATCATGGCGAGATTCTCGCCTTTCCGGCGGCGCTGATAGCGCGCCAGAACCAGCTCATTGGCTGGACTCTGGCCCGCCTTTTTGGCTCGCGAAAGCTCATCGAGCAGAGCCCGTACATCTCCGTAGCCAAGGTTGGCACCCTGTCCCGCCAGCGGATGGATGGTATGGGCCGCATCGCCGACGAGGGCAAAACCGGGGGCAATGTAGTCCTTCGCGTGGCGCTGTCGAAGCGGAAAGGCGAAGCGACCGGAAATGGACTCCACCGATCCCAGCTCGCGCTCAATCGCACGCTCAAGTTCAGCGGCAAAGTCGGTGTCGTCCAAAGCCATCAGACGCCGCGCTTCCCCGGTATCCTGCGACCAGACAATGGAACAGAAATGCTCATCTCCGGACTCTGGCAGCAAGGGCAAAAATGCCAGCGGCCCGGTCGTCGAAAATCGCTGCCACGCGGTGAAACGGTGACTCTGGCTGGTTTTCACCGTGCATACGATTGCCTGCTGGTCGTAGTCCCACTCACGCGTTGGCAGGCCAACCCAGTGGCGCAGACGGGAATTGGCACCGTCACACCCTACCAGTAGCCCCGCCGACAGGGATCGACCATCCTCCAGCTCAACCGTATAAGTTCCAGACAACCGTTTACAACCAGTAATCCTTGCGCCATCAATCAGTTCGACCGGACTTTGTTCCAGGGCCCTGAACAGTGATCGCACGATGCTGCGGTTCTCGACAATCGTTCCGAGAGCCCGCGCCTGAAGCTCGGCGGCCTCGAACTGTATACGCCCCGTGCCGTCGCCATCCCAGACCGTCATGGTCTGGTAAGGACAGTGCCGACCGGCGGTCACCTCGGACCAGACTCCGAGTTGCTCCAGCAATTGCTGGCTCGCCACCGAAATGGCACTGACCCGAGGTTCAAAATCGGCAACGGTGGTGGCGGAGTCCGGCGCCTCAACCAGAGACTCATGGCCGGAACCTTCCACCAGCCCCACATGCCAACCCTGTTGTGACAGCCCGAGAGCCAGGGCGGAACCGATCATGCCACCGCCAGCCACAAGAATATCGAACGTTTGCGCCTCACTCATTAGCCGGCGCCTCCCGGTTCAGGTTTCCGGGCCGCTCAATCATGGCCCGTCGGCCGCCCAGGCCCATGGCCTTGCGGGCAAACCAGCGTTTTGCCCCAGGCAACAGATCAAGACCCACCAGGCCGGCATCGCGGGCCGCCGCAACCGGCAGCATGGAATGCCCGAACAAACGGACAAGCGAATCGGAGAAGCGCACCGTCTGTTGCCAGTCTTCCCGATGCAGTGCCTGGTAGCGCTTCAGGACCTCGATATCGCCAATCGACCTGCCCTGCTCTTCAGCCAGGCGAAACTGTTCGACCAGCGTCATGAGACCTCTCAGCGCGAGATTGAAGCCCTGCCCGGCGACCGGATGCAGGGCATGGGCCGCATTGCCCACAAGGGCAACCCCGGGGCGCACCGGCTCGTCTACCGTCGTCAGGGTCAGCGGGTAATGGTGACAGGTGCCGATGCGGGTAAACCGGCCCAGACGCCAGCCAAACCGGTCCTGAAGCCAACGACATTTCTCGTCGTCGGGCAGCGCCAGAACCTGCTGCAGAACCTCATCGGATAGCGTCCAGACCAGTGCCGACTGATGTCCGGCTCTGGTCGGTGATCCATGGGGCAGGAGAGCCATGGGACCGGCATCGGTAAATCGTTCAAAGGCAGTGAATCCATGGCTGTCACTGGTGGAGACATTAGCGATCAGAGCATTCTGGCCATAGCTGTGACGATCCGGCCGGAACCCGAGCCTTTCCCGCAGACCGGAACGACCGCCATCTGCAACGACGAGGCAACGGGCCGTCAGTTCCGCGGTCTCTTCACCCTCTTCTGAGAGCTGAACACGGACGCCGCCGGGAATGGGCGTCATGTCCGTTACTTCTGCCGGCGCCCGCCACTGGACGTTGGTATCCAGAAGCTCACGCATCAGACACAGCCCCATCCAGCGATTGTCAGCCACGTACCCGAGCGCCGCCTGGCCATGCTCGGCAGCATGCAACCGTGTGGCGCCGAAATGGCCCCGATCTGAAACATGGATATGTTCGATGGGTGTGGCATGTTCGGCCAGCCTTTGCCACAGCCCCAGCTCCTCAAAGATTAACCGGGAGCCCCACGCCAGTGCGGTTGAACGGGCATCGTAACTCGGCTGGTAACTCTCGGGCAGGGCGTCGGGCGAGAGCGGGAAGGCCTCGACCACGGTCACGCGCAGTGACGGCACCATCCGTGCCAGCGCCAGAGCCAGGGTCGCTCCGGCGAGGCCACCGCCGGCAATGATCAGATCGGTATCAGGCTTGGTCACAGGCTGTCAGTCCGCCATCAGGGCTTCGATTTCGGCAATGGTTTTCGGCACCGCTTCGGTCAGGACCCGGCAGCCGTCTTTGGTCACCACCACATCGTCTTCGATGCGTATGCCAATGCCGCGCCATTTCTCATCCACGTCGGTGTTATCCGGCGCAATGTAGAGGCCTGGCTCGACGGTCAGGGCCATGCCGGGTTCCAGCTGGCGCCAGGCGTCACCGACCTTGTAATCGCCGACGTCGTGTACATCCAGCCCCAGCCAGTGGCCGGTTCGGTGCATGAAAAAGGGCTTGTAGGTTTCGTTGGCAATGGCATCTTCCAGGGTGCCGGACAACAGCCCCAGATCAATCAGGCCCTGGGTCAGTACTTCCAGCGCAGCCTCATGGGGCCGGTTCCAGTGATTTTCAGGCGAGACCGCCTCGATGGCCCGATACTGCGCCGCCAGCACCACCTCGTAGAGGGCCCGCTGTTCATTGCTGAACTTTCCACTGACCGGGAAGGTGCGCGTTATGTCGGAGGCGTAGCACTGGTATTCACAGCCGGCATCAATCAGCACCAGATCGCCGTCCTTCAGCGGTGCACTGTTCTCGATGTAATGCAGGATGCAGCCATTGGCGCCCCCGCCCACGATGGAGGGATAGGCCGTAGACCGTGCGCCATGCTCCATAAAGGTGTGGATAAGCTCGGCCTCGAGGTTGTACTCGAAGCCGCCCTTGCGGGCCCGTTTCATGGCCCGGCAATGGGCCTCGGCACTGATCTGGCCGGCCTTGGCCATGATCTTGATCTCATTGGCGCTCTTGTATAGCCGCAGATCATGAAGCAGGTGCTCCAGGGCTACGAACTCGCCCGGCGGATGGGCGCCGCTGCGAACCTTGCTGCGAATCATCTTCACCCAGTCCATGACACGGGCGTCAAAATGATCATCCTTGCCGAGGGGATAATACACTCGGCTGCGACCCTCGATCATGCCCGGCAGGATATCGTCGATGTCTGCAATCGGAAACGCATCGTCCAGGCCGTAGCGTTCGATGGCGCCTTCCGGGCCAACCAGGAAACCGTCCCAGAGCTCCTTCTGCGGATTGCGCTCTTTGCAGAACAGTACCGATTCCCCGTGTTCACGGCCCGGGATCAGCGCCAGGACGGCCTCCGGCTCACCAAAACCGGACAGGTAATGAAAATCGCTGTCCTGGCGGAACGGATGCAGCACGTCCCGATTACGAACGCGCTCCGGGGCGGCCGGAATAATCGCAATGCTGTCTGGCGCCATACGCTCCATCAGCTTGCGACGGCGCTCGGCAAACTCCTTTACGGGAATCATGGAGTTCATAGTCTCTCCTGCAATCAGGACCCGGCTCAGTGCAGGGTCGGCGAATCAGACTTCGGTGGTTCAGGGGCGTTGAATTCAGTGAACACGGCGAGCGCCCCCAGCCGGATGTATTCGGTAATCTCCAGCAACTGCTGCTCGCTTTCGTCGTCCGCTTCTTCCTCTTCGGATAGCTGGCTGATGGCCACCATATCCTCGATCAGCTCCCGGATCTCGTCCGGCGCCTGGCCGAGTGACTCGCCGGCCGAAAGTGCCATACCCTCGAGAAATCCCCGCACCCAGGAAACCAGGGCTTCCAGCCGCTGCTCAATGGCATAGTCGTCATCCGGCAGTAAAGGATGGAAACTCATGTCTGCTGATTTCAAGAGCTCGAGGGTCTGTTCATAGGCTTTGTTCATGAACGGAGCGAGATCATCGGACTCTTCGGCCGCGTTCTCGGCCAGCCCCATGTGTTCACACACCATCGCCAGCCACTCCGGCTCTTCGATACGCGATCCGGCCGCCAGGCGACCACAGAGCGCGCCGTGCAATTCGGATGGGTGGCTGAATGCCTTGTGAGCTGTAAAAACGTTGGCCCAGCGCTCGAATTCTGCGGCGCGGGCAGCACCGGAAGTGTCGGTTTCTGACATGAAACAGGCGGATCCTGTGTTAATGGATTAGAGGTCTATCCTAGCATTCAGGCGGTGCCAAGGCACTGCCTGTTGATTTTTATCCGGCAAGCGAACAATATGTTATAACGTATCATTTTTGCCGAGAGATAAAGCCATGTCCTTACGAGCCAAAACCTGCTTCTTCCTGGCTGGCGCCGCTATTGCAAGCGCTGGCCCTGCGTTTGCCAGCGACAATCCAGGTGCTCACCAGCACGGTCATGCCGAACTACAACTGGCCATCGAGGGAGAGCAGATTGATCTCCTGTTCACATCGCCGGCCTACAACCTGCTGGGGTTCGAGCATCGTGCCCGTTCGGACGACCAGAAAGCACTGGTTAACGACGTAACCAACTGGCTTGGACAGACCCCCCTTGCGAACACCAGTGAGGGGGGCTGCACCGTCATGAATGCGGTAGTGCATCATCAGGCAGGTGGCGATGATCACGGACACAGTCATGGGCATGACCATGATCATCCGGACGAATCATCCCACTCGGATTTCGAAGTCACCCAGACCCTGAGCTGTCCGGGCCTGAGCTCATCCCAGGCGCTTGCAACACCCATTACAACCCGGTTTTCCGGAATAGAGCATCTCGGCGTTCAGTGGGTATGGCCAGAAGGTCAGGGATCAGCCCGTCTGGGCCACGGACAAAGCACGTTTGAACTCCGCAGCCGATGACAGCGTCTATTCTTCGTACGGCTCAACCCCGGTTGCGACCATAGAATAGGAAGACGTTCCGATGTCGTTTTCGGTGCGGTCAATTACCAGCTTGCCTTCGATCCACACCGGATCGTACAGGGCTTCGAGCGTGAAACCTTTCTTGTACTTGACGTGAATGATCTGATTGGGGGGCGGTGGCGGAACATGAATACAGGCGCCGTAGTAGGGCACCAGGAAGAACTCCAGGATGCGCATGTCCTCGGTTGTCTTGAGGGGCACCACGAAGCCGGGAATGCGGCCTTCAACATTGCCCATTTCCGGCACAACCCGACCGGTCATGATCTCATCCGGCAGCAGCGGCGGGCCATCGCCCTCGTGCTCAATCTCTGGCATATTCTCCAGCAGCGCCAGATCCTCGGCGGGCATCAGTTCAAGCCAGTCGATCTCCCGGGTTTCAGTCCGGCCTGTTGATGGAAGTACACACACCAGGGTAAGCGCGATGAAAAAAGGCAGCGCAAAGCGCGAATGTGCCGGGGCAGACATCATTGGACCAAAGACTCCTGAGATTACTATCCGCAAACCGCCATCATACACCGGGCCGACGGCAACCAACATGACCAGCAAGACAGACTCAGCCAGCAACAGTTCCCGAAGCACAGAAACTGCGATGGAAGTCAGCGGGCTCGCCTTTTCCTGGGATCCTGTCCAGCCCCGCCTCAGCTTTCCGGACATCATACTGAAACGCGGCGAACACCTTTTCCTGCACGGCCCGAGCGGCAGTGGCAAAAGCACGCTGCTCAGCCTGTTGGCAGGCATGCTTCGGCCGGCCTCTGGCACTGTCCGCGTACTCGGAACCGATATCCACCGGCTCGGTGCCGGCGCCCGCGACCAGTTCCGGGCCGACCACATGGGCGTGATCTTCCAGCAGTTCAATCTGGTGCCCTACCTGAGCACACGAGCCAACGTCACCCTGCCCTGCGGACTTTCTGAACTGCGCAGAGAGCGCACCGAACCGACCGTCGAAGACGAGGCTGAGAGATTGCTTGCCGCCCTGTCCATCCCCGCGGACCACTGGCAGAGGAAAGTCATCAGGCTGAGTATTGGCCAGCAGCAACGTATCGCAGCCGCCCGGGCGCTGATTGGCGCGCCCGGCCTGATTCTCGCGGACGAGCCGACTTCCGCACTGGATGCCGACAACCGGGACCGGTTCCTGGAACTGCTTCTAACTCTTGCGCACCGGCACAACACCTCGGTTCTGTTCGTCAGTCACGACCAGTCCCTGGCCCGCCATTTCGATAATCAGCTGGAACTGCAGGGTGACCGGACATGAAAGCACGCCTGGCCCTGACACTCGCCCTGGCCAGCCTCTGGCACCGGAAAAGAGTACTGGCCCTGGTGTGCCTGACCCTGACCCTGAGCGTTTCCCTGTTGCTGGGCATCCAATACCTCCGCACGGAGGTCAAGCAGTCCTTCACCAGCACCATCAACGGTACAGACCTGATCATCGGCGCCCGAAGTGGCCAGTTGAACCTGCTGTTGTACACCGTGTTTCATATTGGCGATGCCACCAACAACATTCGCTGGTCGACCTATCAGGGCCTGAAACAGGATAACCGCCTGGCCTGGCTGATTCCGATTTCCCTGGGAGACAGCTACCGGGGTAATCGTGTGGTCGCCACAGATGAGAACTTTTTCAAGCACTTCCGCTACGGCCGCGACCTGCCCCTCGAACTGGATGAAGGCCAGTGGTTTGAAGGCGTCTTTGATGTAGTGTTGGGTGCCGGCGTTGCCCGCTCGCTGGCGCATCAGGTGGGTGAGCAGATCGTGCTATCCCATGGCGGTGGACGCACCAGTTTCTCCAACCACGAAGACACGCCGTTTACCGTCACCGGCATACTGGCGCCCACTGGCACGCCGGTGGACCAGGCCGTGTATATCAGCCTGGATGGCATGGAGGCCATGCACGTAGGCTGGGAATCCGGGGTCGCCATCCCCGGACGGACAATCACACCGGAGCAGGCAAAGGGCCGAGATTTCACACCCGATGCCATTACCGCCGTGTTCGTTGGTATCGACCGGCAAATCCTGACCTTCCGCATACAGCGGGAAATCAACCAGTTTGCCGGCGAGCCGCTCTCGGCCATACTTCCGGGAGTCGCCCTCAGTGAACTCTGGCGGCTGATGGGCCAGTTTGAGCGAGCACTACTGGGCATAACCGGTTTTGTCGTGGTAACCAGCCTGATCGGACTGATTGCCGTACTTCTGACCCTCCAGGCCCAGCGGGCCCATGAAATTGCGGTGCTGCGGGCAACCGGTGCCTCTCCGGCGTTGATTGCCTCACTTTACATCCTCGAGTGCGTGGCTCTTGCCCTTGCCGCCTGCGTGATGGCTTTGGCCCTTGGCATGGCGGGCCTTGCACTGTCGAGCCCATGGTTACTGGCCAACTATGGCCTGCAGATTGAGCTTCGCCCATTAACGCCCGAGGAATGGACGTTAATGGCCCTGGTTCCGGTTGCCGCCTTCACCGTGGCGCTGATACCCGCCTTCAACACATGGCGCCAGAGCCGCCGGCTGGGCTTTGGCGAGGCAGCAGATCAGTGATGGGCATCACGCAGGGAACGCAATGACAAGCCTGTAAATTGACCGACTTAGCGTCCACACTTATAGTTGAGCTTAATATCATAAAACCACTGCTGGGCACGTCATGGAACAGTCCGAAGTACAGGCATTAGCGGACAAGCTGGACAGGCTGATTGAACGCTGTCAGAAACTTGAGCGGGACAACGCCACATTGCGGGAACTGCAGGACGACTGGAACCGGGAACGGGCCCAGCTGGTGCAGAAGAACGATCACGCGAAGCACAAGATCGAAGCAATGATCAGCCGCCTTAGGGCCCTGGAGCATCACTGATGGCACAGCAATCCACCACGGTTGAGGTGAAAATCCTCGACAAGGAATACCTGGTCGCCTGCCCCGAGGAAGAACAGGAGGCACTGCTGCGTGCCGCCCGACATCTGGACAGCAAAATGCGGGAAATCCGCGCCGGCGGCAAGGTTTTTGGTACCGAGCGCATTGCTGTAATGGCCGCTCTCAACATTACCCACGAACTGCTCGAGCGCGACACCATGTCCGATGCCACCAGCACCTTGCTGCGAGCCATGGACAACAAACTGGACGGAGCGCTGGGTGATGGCTCCGGTCGTTAAATCCCCGGAGAATCTCAGACAGGTGTTGCAATCGGCCCCGACACTGCCCGTATAATGAGAACAACTTCCTGGGCTGTTCGGGATAGTCGGATACGTCCTCGAGCCGATGCGCACTACCCAGGTGGCTACTTCAGGGCATTGTGAGCACGTCCCCGACAGGGGAAAGCCTAATATGTCACAGCGGCCACCGACCTTGAACTTTGGGTTCAAGGGCCACATCCGATAACGGCAGCCCGGGAAGCTTTATTTTGAGCCAGTTTATCGAGCCTCAACCGTTCCAGTCCCACCCTGATACCCTGTCGCGCAGTGAACTTCGCAAACGCCTGCGGCAGAATCGTCGCGACCTGAGCGCTGAAAAACAGCAACAGGCCGCCGAGCACCTGGCCCTCAATCTGCTGAAGAATCCAGACCTGCACCGGGCCCGGCACATTGCCATTTATCTGCCCAACGACGGCGAAATTGATCCCCACGTATACTTGGACATCGCCCGGCGCAAGGGCATCCGCTTCTACCTGCCGGTGCTCCATCCGATTCATGAAGGCAGGCTGGTGTTCAGCCCCTACTACGACGGCGTGGAACTCACCGCCAACCGGTTTGGCATCCCCGAGCCAGGATTCAGCAAAGGCCTGCGGCGCCCGGCCTGGGCACTGGATGCAGTACTGTTTCCGTTAGTGGGGTTTGACGAACAGGGCGGAAGACTGGGGATGGGGGGAGGCTTTTACGACAGAACGTTTGCCTTCAGCCGGATACGGCCAAGGCTGGCGCCAAAGCTGATTGGCCTGGCCCACGATTTCCAGAAAGTTAAGAAACTGCCAATAGAGCCCTGGGACGTGCCCCTTCACAGCGTAGTGACCGATAAGCGACGTTACCGGTTCAGCGGCTGATTCATGACCTGAACGGAGCCAACCAGATTGGCCGCTCGTGCGTCTTTATCTTCGGAGGCGTGGATGGATGTGAAACCAGTAATCACAAGGCCGATGGCAAAAATCAGCACAATGGCTTTGATGATGTCAGGCTTGCCGCCCATGGCTTCAGTTCCTCAAGATGCAGTTTTGAAATTGTTGGTAAATCAGTGAGCTATTCTTGCTTTCAAGAATCAGAAGAAAGACTAACACCTATCTTCGGTTTTACAATTTTTCACAGATTAAACTTCCGTAAGCTTTCTCAGAGCTTACGAAACGGTTGGGGACACCCTTTCTGAAACTGAGCGGAGCCATGGATGGCGGAGCCCAAGCGACACAAGGATGTGCCGCCAGGAGCGTGTTTCTGAAAGGGTGTTCACAACCGGTTCCCGCACTGAACTCACGAGCTAGGAGGACCGGGCGTTACCCTGCCCGAGAAACAACTGATAGGCCTCATTATCCGTCATGTTTTCATAGCGGAAACCGACCTTGTCGAGCATTTTCTCGAAGTCCTGCACCTCGTGGTCGTCCACCTGGGCGCCCAGCAGAACACGGCTGTAGGCTGCACCGTGGTTGCGGTAGTGGAACATGGAGATATTCCAGCGGGTACCAAGAGACATCAGGAACTTCAGCAACGCCCCCGGACGCTCCGGGAACTCGAACTGGAACACCTTTTCGTTGGTGATGGTAGGCGCGTGACCGCCCACCATGTGACGGATGTGCTGCTTGGCCAGATCGCTGTCGGTTAAATCGACCACCGAGTATCCGCTCTCCCGAAGATCCTGAACCAGATCCTCGCGGCCGTGGCCACCCGCGGCAATCTGGATGCCAACGAAAATCGTGGCATTGGTAGCATCGGCGTAGCGGTAATTGAACTCGGTGATGCTGCGCTTGTGCAGGGCGTTGATGAAGGTCTTGAAGGCGCCCGGTTTCTCCGGAATGGTCACCGCCAGGATGGCCTCGCGTTTCTCGCCCACTTCCGTGCGTTCGGAGATGTAGCGCAGACGGTCGAAGTTCATGTTGGCACCGCTCAGGGTGGCAATCAGGTTCTCGCCCTCGACTTTCTCGCGCTCGATGTATTTCTTGATGCCGGCCACACCCAGGGCACCGGCCGGCTCGGCAATGGATCGGGTATCCTCGAACACATCCTTGATGGCCGCGCAGATTTCGTCGGTGGATACGGTGATCACCTCGTCCACGTGGTCCTTGCAGATCTCCCAGGGGTACTTACCAATCTGCTTGACTGCCACTCCATCAGCAAAGATGCCCACTTCATCGAGCACCACGCGCTTGCCCGCTTTCATGGCGGCCTGGAGGCAGTTGGAGTCCTCCGGTTCGACACCAATCACCTTGATCTCGGGGCGCAGATACTTGATGTAAGCGGCCATGCCGGCAATCAGCCCGCCGCCGCCAACACAGATGAAGATGGCGTGGATCGGCTTGCTGAACTGCCACATAATTTCCATGGCCACCGTGCCCTGGCCGGCGATCACATCGGGATCATCGTACGGCGGAATGTAGGTGTAGCCGTGCTTTGCGATCAACTCCTGAGCGTGGGCCGCCGCCTCGTCGAAGGCATCGCCCTTGAGAACCACCTTGGCACCGTGATCCCGTACCGAACGCACTTTGATCTCCGGCGTGGTCTGCGGCATCACAATTACCGCCTTGATCCCGAGATTCTTGGCAGCCAGCGCCACACCCTGGGCATGATTTCCCGCCGAGGCACAGATGACACCCTTGGCCTTCTGCTCCTCGGAAAGCTGCGCAATCCGGTTATAGGCACCACGAATCTTGAAGGAAAACACCGGCTGAAGATCTTCACGCTTGAGCAGAATATTGTTGCCAAAGCGCTTGGACAGACTGCGGGCTTCAGTCAGGGGTGTTTCGATGGCCACGTCATAGACGCGCGCATCGAGAATCTTCTTGATGTAGCGTTGCGGCATAGCAGTTCCGGCTTTTGGTCGATGTGTGAGTGATGACTGGCTGAGAAAAACCCACAGTGTAGAAAGTTTGCACGGCAGCCGTCTATAAGCAGAGGGCTCTTAAGCGCTATAATGCCGGCAAAGCCAACCTGATTTGCAGCCGGAGCCAATGATGAACCAGGACGAACTGAAAAAAGCCGTCGCCAAAGCCGCCATTGATTACATTGCTCCTCGTCTTGATAGCGAGAGCGTGATCGGTGTGGGCACCGGTAGCACGGCCAATTTCTTCATCGACATGCTCGCGGAATTCAAGACCGAGTTTGACGGCGCCGTTGCCAGCTCGGAGGCCACCGCCGAGCGTCTGAAAAGCCACGGCATCCCGGTTTACGACCTTAACAGTGCCGGAGAACTGGAGTTCTACGTGGATGGCGCTGACGAAACCAACGACCGCCTGGAACTGATCAAAGGCGGCGGTGCCGCGCTGACCCGGGAAAAAATCGTGGCCGCGGTTGCCAAGACCTTCATCTGCATTGCCGATGACTCCAAGATGGTCGGCATATTGGGCAAATTCCCTCTTCCGGTAGAGGTCATCCCCATGGCCCGGAGCCATGTTGGCCGGGAAATCGTGAAACTGGGCGGTGACCCGGTCTATCGGGAAGGGGTAGTGACCGACAACGGCAACATTATCATCGACGTCCACAACATGGACATTTCCCAACCGATCCGGGTCGAAGAAAAACTCAACAACATCGTCGGCGTGGTCACCAATGGCCTGTTCGCCCTCCGCCGCGCTGATCTCCTGCTGCTGGGAACCAAGGACGGCGTGAAAAGCATCTCCAGCGAAGGCGCCTGACCGACTTCTGTCGCTCCTCGATGTCGAAGCTGGCCTTTCGGGCCAGCTTTTTTATTGCCTGAATGAACGAACAACCAAGCGCTTGCTTGGTAATAATATTTAGGCGACACTGCTTCCCATTGATTCCGATCAGGGAGAGCCAGACCGTGTCCGAATACTTCAACGAAACCCATCAGCAGGTCCGCGCGACCGCCCGCAAGTTCATCGAAACCCACGTATTGCCGCACATCGACGACTGGGAAGAAGCGGGTGAATTTCACCGGGATCTCTACAAAAAAGCCGGGGATGCAGGTTTGTTGGGCATTGGCTTTCCGGAAGCATTGGGGGGCATCGGGGAAGGCGACATTTTCCTGAAAGTAGCCGTTTCTGAAGAGCTTATGCGCTCCACATCAGGCGGCCTCGTCGCTGGCCTGGGGTCTCTGGATATCGGGCTGCCACCAGTCGCCAGATGGGCAAAAAAGGACATCCGTGAACAGATCGTGCCGCCGGTGCTGCGGGGCGAAAAAATTGCCGCCCTGGCAGTGACCGAACCCGGCGGAGGTTCCGATGTCGCCAACCTCAAAACCCGGGCCGTCCGCGACGGCGACCATTACATTGTAAACGGCAGCAAAACCTTCATCACCAGCGGCATGCGCGCCGACCACTACACCGTGGCCGTACGTACCGGCGGCGAGGGCCATGGAGGCATCAGCCTGTTGTTGATCGACCGGGACATGCCCGGATTCTCCACCGGCAAGAAACTGCGAAAAATGGGCTGGTGGGCCAGCGATACCGCCGAGCTGTTTTTCGAGGACTGCCGCGTGCCGGCCGACCGCCTGATCGGCGCCGAAAACGCCGGCTTCATCGCCATCATGAGCAATTTCCTGTTCGAGCGTCTCAGCCTGGCCATCATGGCCTACATGACCGCCCAACTGGCCTACGAAGCGGCGCTGGAATACACCCAACAACGCACGGCGTTCGGCCGCAATATCACGGGCTTCCAGGTGACCCGCCACAAGCTTGTGGATATGGCGACCCAGATCGACGTAGCCCGGGAATACACCTACCGCTGCGCCGCCCTGATGCAGGCGGGCAAAAACCCCATCAAGGAAGTGGCGATGGCCAAGAACTTCTCGGTGGATGTCTGCGAAAAGGTCACCCGGGAAGCAGTGCAGCTGTTCGGTGGCATGGGGTACATGCGGGAAACCGTCGTCGAGCGCCTCTATCGTGACGCCAAGATTCTCTCCATCGGCGGCGGCACCACCGAGATCATGAAGGAGCTCATTGCCAAGCAGATCAAGCTCTGAGCTGTGGGTTCCGCGTTCGCCCTCTTGTCCTGACCCAGCCTGCTGGGTTTTGGTGGCGGGGCATGTCAGTGGCTGTTCCAAAACACGCTACGAGCACATCCATGTGCGCTTGTTTCGGGCCATCCATGGCCCTCTACAGTTTTGGAACAGCCACTGACACGCCCCGTTCGAACACTTTGCAATCCTCGTGTTGAATATTGCGTTCTTTGTTTCGGGTTTACTTCAACGGTTTTCCTCAAAGGTTCGGGCGGGTATCTGGCGGGGCTATCCGAAAACGTGGAGCGCCAGGGATGGCGCGACCGAGCCCTACATGGACGTATTCACGGGCGCTTTTCGGAAAGCCCTGCCAGATGGCCGCTTGCACCAAACATAAAGGCCAAGCGATACCAGCAACCAAGCCAAAAACCAACGACCAAGGTTTAGTTTCGAACTGCAGGATACTCCCGTATAATTGCGCCCACTTTTTAACCGCAGTTAAACGTACCTTTAACGTACCAGGAAGGATCGCACATGCAATTCGACAACATCCCCGCAGGCAAGAACCCGCCTGAAGACATCTACGTTGCTATCGAAATCCCGGCCAACAGCTCCCCGGTGAAGTACGAACTGGACAAAGACATGGGCGCCCTGCTGGTAGACCGGTTCATGGCGACCCCCATGTTCTACCCGGCCAACTACGGTTTCATCCCGCACACCCTGGCCGACGACGGTGACCCCCTGGACGTACTGGTTGTAACCCCCTACCCGATCCAGGCCGGTTCCGTGATTCGCTGCCGCCCGGTGGGTGTGCTGAACATGGAAGACGAAGCCGGTGGTGACGCCAAGCTGGTTGCAGTTCCCCATGACAAGCTGACCACCACCTACCATGACGTGAAGGAAATTGACGATCTGCCCGAGCTGCTGCGCGACCAGATCAAACATTTCTTCGAGAACTACAAGACGCTCGAGCCCGGCAAGTGGGTAAAAGTGCAAGGCTGGGACAACGCCGACGCCGCCAAAAAAGCCATCGTGGATTCCGTGAACGCCTACAAAGGCTGAGCCGGACTCCTCTTGGTTTAATGGCATAAAAAAACCGGGCTTCGCGCCCGGTTTTTTGTTTCTGGATCGAACTCTCCTGTCATCAACCCCGGGACAACAGGTCCCGCATGTCACTGATCGCCGAGTTGGCGCGGGAAAGGTAGGCAGCCATGGTCAGCGAGTGGTTGGCCAGTACGCCAAAGCCGCTGCCATTGAGAATCACCGGGCTCCACATTTCGCCCTGAGCGCCCTCAAGCTCGATGATCACCTGCCGTACGCTGGCCATGGCGTTCTTGTCCTGCAGCACTTTCCGGAAATCCACTTCAATTGCCCGGAAGATGTGCAGAAGCGCCCAGGAGCTGCCGCGGGCCTCATAGAAAACGTCATCAATCTTGGTCCAGGGTGTCTTCACATCTTCTCCGGTCGCTTCCTCAGCAAGAGGATCACCGGAATTCATGGTGATCACGGAATCTGATACCGATGCCTTGCCTACACTCTCACCAAGGGTACGGGACAGACTCCCCAGGCGAGTCTCCAGGTCTGCCAGCCAGTTGCTCAGGTTATCCGCTCGAGCAAAAAACTGGGCGTCGGCCTGTTCCGGGCTCGACAGCCGGTCAAGGTAACGCTTCAGAGCGGTAATACCCCGACGGTACTCGGCCTCGGTAGACGGGATTGCCCAGCTCTCGCTGTCGAAATGGAACTGGGGCTCGGCGATCGTCAGATCCCGATCTTCCGCGGACTGGCTTTGCGAGCGGCTGATGTCCTTGCGCATGGCGCGCGAAAGATCCCGAAGCTGAACCAGAACGCCGTACTCCCAGTTGGGCATGTTATCCAGCCACAGTCCTGGCGGGAAAATGTCGTTGGAAATATAGCCACCAGGCTTGTCTAACAGAGTTTCTGCGATACGAATCATGGTGACCGTGGTGGCAAAGCCGGTAATCGGCTCCCTTTCCATGGTGTTGGCCACCGACCTCGTGTGCTCGCGCACCGAGAAAGTGTCCGGCTCGCTGCTCCAGATCATGCCGAGCACCAGCGCCACCAGCAGGTAGACCACAACCAACGCCAGAATCAGTTTGCCAATTACGCCGCTGCCACCGGCATAATCCTGAACATCGTCTTTCTTGTCCTTGAAGTACTGTCTGATTTTGCCTGGCATATGACTTTTAATCCCCTGTCTGTTGATTGTCAGCGGCAAACGGCCTGCCCAGATGGTAACCCATGGCCCCGTCGATACCCAGTTTACAGAGTACCGAGTATTCCGCGGCAGTTTCCACTCCTGTGGCGAAGACTTTCACGCCACGACTGTGAGCGATGGCCACCACAGACTCAAGGTAGAAGCGGTTATCTTCATGGGTGTCGATATTGTGGATGAAGCTGTTGTCGATACGCAGGGCCTGAAACCTCAGATTTCTCAGGTAACTGAACGGTACGCCTCCCACCCCGAAGCGGTCGACCAGTACCGGAACACCGAGTCGCCCCAACGCCCGGACCAGTAGGCCCACCGCGGTCCGGTGGTGATGGATTGCCTGTTCTGAAATACCGATCCAGAGATTCCGTGCCGGCGAACCAGCCTGCCGCAGCTGGTCCAGCAAATCCGTGCGAAACGCCTCGCTGGCCACGGAGGCATTGCCAAGCGAGACCGCCAGCGGCTGATCCGGGCTCTGTTTAAGGCGATCGAGCACCCGCTGGACCAGCAGACGATCAAGTTCCGAGATCAGCCCGAAACGCTCAGCCATTGGTACAAAAGTGCCTGCCTTCAAGGCCCCTTCGGCGGAATCGATCCGGGAAAACACCTGATGATAGACCGGCATGAGCCGGCCCTCGTTCACCATGGGCTGGAGCCACAGCGACAGAGCCTGCCGGCGGATCGCCTGACTGATAATCACCCGCCAGGTTTCGAGGTTGTGATGGCCGTCTTTCTCAGGGTCAGCCAGATGGCAGCCACTCTCGGCCCTGCTCTGGGCAGCGCGCAATGCTTCGTCCGCGGCCGCCATCAGATCCCGGGCACCACGACCCTCAAGCGTTCTCGCCAGCCCGGCATGAACAGAGGTGTCCATCGGCGAAGCAAGATCTGCATATACCCCATCGAGGTCCGTGACCAACTGACGACACCAGACACCGGCATCAGCCGGCATCGCACCGGGCAGAAAAATGGCAAATTCGGCGCCCGTTCGGCGCCCGGCAAACGACCCGGCATGCTGCATGACGAATTCGCCAATCCAGGTTGCTACCCTCAGCAGCAACCGGTCGGCCTCGCTCCGGCCATAGGCCTGGTTATATCCCGAAAAGTCGGCCAGTTGAATCAGCATGAGAATTCCGGGTGCCGCCTTTTCCTCGGACTCCACCTCCACCTTCAGGCGCTGGTCGAAGGCACTCCTGCTGGCCAGCCCGGTGACCGAATCCTCGTTGTTTACCCGGCGCAGGTGCTGAATGAGTTTCGCCTGGCCTTCGAAGAGCTGGCCGAGGTCATCCGCCATCCGGTTCATGGCGTCGGTCACCTGATTGATCTCGCGGGTCGACTTGATAGAGACCCGCCTCCTGAAATCCCGCTGCCCGAGTGCCTTTGCCTGATCCTCCAGTGCATGAAGCGGGCGCAGGGTACGACGAAGCAGAAGGAAAACCGCAAACAGTCCAATCCCCCCGATGACGGCAGTACTGGCAGTCAACCCGACGGTGATTCGCCAGAGGTCCTCATAGGCGCGACCGGGATGGCTGATTACCTGCACGGTTCCCAGACGGCTCCAGCCACGGACGACTTCTGCCTCGGCAACTGGCAGCGGAAGATCTGCGAGGTCGCGGAACCAGGCGGGAACAGCCACTTTATTGAGCGTCATGGCCCGACCGGCAACCTGCTCGCCCTGATGATTCAGATAGCTGACTGACAGGTAGCGGCCACTATCAAACACCGCATCAATGAGGGAGGCGGAGGCGACCGGATCGCGGCCGTCGATAGCATTGGACAGGGACAACCCGATGGCCGTGGCCCCGTCACGGGCATGACCTGCCAGCTGATCCGAGACATAGTCCCGGAAATAACCGTAGCTGGTGATAAACACCGCAACCAACAGGGTAACCAGCAGACTTCCGGTCAACACCAGAAGCAGGGTTCGCAATGTGACCGCACCCTGTTGCGTCTGCTTCAGGGGGATGTGCTTCCGTGCCATGGGGAGTTTCTCCGCATTGGCTGTGAGCCAGCCGGCCAGGTGTTTGTGACCTGCACCGCAGAGTTGACAAACATTTACATAGCGCAACCTACGCCGACAACATTAAACACTATAGACTCTGCAAAAGGACTAAGGTTGAAAAATCGTCCACACCGGGAAAGGACGACCAATAACGAAAAAGAGACAGGCTCGAGCAACATGAACGACGAAAGCCAGAAAGAAAAACTCAGGCAGCATTTCGCACGCCGTGTGACAACCCAGGCCCGGGTTGTTCTGGATACCTGGCAGAAAATTCACGAGGACCGGGACAAGGCTTCGGCCCACCGCAACGAGTTCGCGGCGGCTACGGACAAACTGGTGCGCTACGCCCAGCGGTTTGAAATGGACAGCCACGCCCGGGCCGGTCAGACCACGCTGGCGCTGATCAACCAGTGGGAACCCGGATCTGCCCTGAACGAGAGCCTCGAGCGACAACTGCAGGATGCCATCGAGACCCTGTCCCAGAGCACTCTGCGCAGGACCGACCTCAACAGTTCTGAAGCGCCCCACCAATTTCGTCGAACCCCGGTTTACATTGCCCTGGCCAACCAGGAAATGGCAGCCCGCCTGATCCGGCAGCTGGAATTCTTCGGCTTCCGGGCATCCGCTTTTGCCAATGCCGATGAACTGACCGAAGCCTGCGCACTGCACAAGCCGGAAACCATCCTGGTAGACGTCAATTTCGGCGGCTCGCCCAATGCCGGCATTACCACCATCGAACGCCTGCAGGAACGACACGATACGCCGATTCCGATTATTTTCATGAGTGACGAGGACGGGTCTATCGAGACCCGTCTGCAGGCCTCCCGCTGCGGCGGGGAAGAGTTCTTCTACCCTGCTGTCGATCCGGGGCAGCTGATCGAAAAGATCGAGACCTACACCCACGGCAACACCGTGGAGCCCTACAAGGTCCTGGTTCTGGATGATTCCCGGGCCCAGGCAAAATATATGGAAACGGTGTTGAAGAAAGCGGGTATGACCGCCCACATCATCACCGACCCGATGCAGATCATCCACGCCCTGGAGGAGTTCTCGCCGGAGATCATCATCCTGGACATGTATATGCCGGGCTGTACGGGCATGGAAATCGCCCGGGTGATCCGCCAGCAGGACCGTTTTCACAGCGTGCCCATCATTTACCTCTCGGCCGAGGAAGACGTGACGAAACAGCTCCATGCCATGAGCCTGGGCGGCGACGACTTCCTGACCAAACCGATCGACCCGAAACACCTGATTGCCACGATCCACAATCGCGGGCGACGTGCCCGCTCGTTGCTGGCCCTGATGATTCGCGACAGCCTGACGGGCCTGTTCAACCACACCCACACCCTCCACCTGCTGGACCAGGAGATCGTGCGGGCGCGCCAGAAAGAACAGCCGCTATGCTTTGCGATGATCGACATCGACTATTTCAAGAAGGTGAACGACACCTTTGGCCACCCGATCGGCGACCGGGTGCTGCGCAGCCTGTCGATGTTCCTCAAACAACGCCTGCGCAAGACCGACCACATCGGCCGCTACGGTGGTGAGGAATTTGCCATCATCCTGCCCAACACCCGCCCGAGCGATGCCCGGAACGTTCTCAATGAAATCCGGGAGCGGTTCTCCGAGTTGCAGCAACCGGCCGGCGACCGGGAATTCAATGTCACCTTCAGTTGTGGCATCGCAGCCTGGGACGACAACACCTCACAGGCACTGTGCGAGCGGGCCGACCGTGCGCTGTACAGCTCCAAGGAGCTTGGCCGCAACTGCGTAACCCTGGCCGATTCCTGAATCCGGGCCGTGCCGCGGCCCGAATTCCTCCCCCCAGACTTTTCAGACAATTTTCGGTCGGGCATGGCTCAGTCACTGCCCGGCTGCTACCTTTTATGAAACCAACGTCGTATGGAAGTTCGTTCCGCCGTTCACGACAATGATTGTCATCAGCGGAAAGATCCCGTTTCGATTCATTTGCCGTCTTTTTACGACCAATGGACAACAGGAACGATTGTCAAAAAGTGTTGATCTGAACAAAACAAGCACGCACCATTGGGGGAACATGCCGTTAAAATCGGCGATCCTGTAAAAAGACATCAAGGCAGACAGAACCATGTCGACAATTCTCGTGCTCCACGGACCCAACCTCAACATGCTCGGTACCCGCGAGCCGGAGGTCTATGGTTACGAGACACTGGCGGACATCGACGACCGGTTGCGCTCACTGGCGGCAGAGCAGGGGCATCATCTGCTGCACCTGCAATCAAATGCCGAATACGAACTGATTGAGCGGGTTCACGAGGCCCGGGCGGAAGGCGTGGACTTCATCATCATAAACCCCGCCGCCTTCACCCATACCAGCGTTGCCCTGCGCGACGCCATGCTGGCCTCGGGAATTCCATTTATAGAAGTGCATCTTTCGAACGTGCATGCCCGGGAACCGTTCCGGCATCACTCCTATTTCTCGGATATCGCCGAAGGCGTTATCTGTGGGCTGGGTAGCCAGGGGTACGACCTCGCACTCCAGGCAGCCCTGAAACGCATTCACCGATAGACCTGACAAAACGGGACTGGACTGACTATGGATATTCGTAAAATCAAGAAACTGATCGAGCTGCTCGAGGAATCTGACGTCGAGGAGCTGGAGATTCACGAGGCCGACGATTCGGTACGCATCTCCCGCCGGCGTGAACCGGCTGCCGGCACCCAGTACGTGAGCCACTACCCTGCGCCAGCGCCTGCCCAGCAGCCAGCTCCGGCGCCGGCAGCGTCCGCTCCGGCTTCGGAAGAGTCCTCTGCGCCAGCGGCCCCGGCCGGACACAGCGTGAAGTCTCCCATGGTAGGCACTTTCTATCGCTCACCCTCGCCCACCGCCAAGGCGTTTGTGGAAGTTGGCCAGACCGTCAATGTGGGTGATGTCATCTGCATCGTGGAAGCCATGAAGATGATGAACCAGATTGAGGCCGACAAGAGCGGCACCATCCAGGACATCCTGGTCGAGAATGGCCAGCCGGTTGAGTTTGACCAGCCCCTGGTCGTCATTTCCTGAACGCGGTGATAGCTACTCATGGCCATGTTAGAAAAAGTTCTGATCGCAAACCGGGGTGAAATTGCCCTCCGGATTCTGCGCGCCTGCAAGGAGCTGGGCATCAAGACCGTGGCAGTGCATTCCCAGGTCGATCGCGACCTGATGCACGTACGTCTTGCCGACGAGTCTGTCTGTATTGGCCCTAACAGCGCGACCGACAGCTACCTGAACATCCCTACCATCATCAGCGCCGCCGAGGTAACCGATTCCGTGGGTATTCACCCCGGCTACGGCTTCCTTGCCGAGAACGCCGATTTTGCCGAACAGGTGGAAAAGAGCGGATTTCGCTTTATCGGTCCCAAGGCCGAAACCATCCGGCTGATGGGCAACAAGGTGTCCGCCATCAACGCGATGATCAAGGCCGGCGTTCCGACCGTGCCGGGCTCCGATGGCCCGCTGGACGACGATGAGGAGCGGACCCTGAGGATTGCCAAGGAAATCGGCTACCCCGTCATGATCAAGGCGGCTTCCGGCGGCGGCGGCCGCGGGATGCAGGTGGTCCATTCTGAAGCGGCCCTGCTCAAGGGTGTCCAGATCACCCAGAGCGAGGCCAAGAATGCCTTCGGCGACCCGACGGTTTACCTCGAGAAGTTCCTGGAAGCCCCGCGCCACGTGGAAGTGCAGGTACTTGCCGACATGCACGGCAACTGCATTCACCTGGGCGATCGCGACTGCTCCATGCAGCGCCGGAACCAGAAGGTGATAGAGGAAGCACCGGCTCCGAACATCAATCCGGAATCCCGGGAACGCACCCTGAAAGCCTGTACCGATGCCTGTAAGGAAATCGGTTATGTGGGCGCCGGTACGTTCGAGTTCCTGTATCAGGACGGCGAGTTCTATTTCATCGAAATGAACACCCGTGTCCAGGTAGAGCATCCGGTCTCCGAGATGGTCACCGGTGTTGATATCGTCCGCGAACAGCTCCGGATTGCCAGCGGCCTGCCGCTGCAATACACCCAGGACGACATCCGGATTTCCGGCCACGCCATGGAGTGCCGGATCAACGCCGAGGATCCGAAAACCTTTATCCCCAGCCCCGGCAAGGTTAAACACTTCCATGCCCCGGGCGGTAATGGTGTGCGGGTGGATTCTCACCTGTACAGCGGTTACACGGTTCCCCCCTACTACGATTCCCTGGTGGCCAAACTGATCACCTGGGGCGACGACAGGGACATTGCCCGGCGCCGGATGAAGAACGCGCTGGACGAACTGGTGGTCGAGGGCATCAAGACCAATCAACCGCTGCATCGGAAACTGGTACGCGATGGTGGCTTTAAACAGGTAGACTTCACCATCCACTACCTTGAGAAACTGATGCGGGATTAATCATGCCCTGGATACAACTCCAGATCCCGGCTGATCCGGACAACGCGGATCAGCTGGAGGATCTGCTCATGGAGATGGGCTCTGACGCCGTCTCCATGGAAGATGCCGCCGACCAGCCCCTCTATGAGCCGGATCCCGGCACCACACCTTTATGGAGCCAGACAACGGTGACCGGGCTGTTCGATTCCGGCCGGGATATTGAGCAGCTCTGCGCCGATATCCGGGATGCCTGGCACCAGCAAACCCAGCAGGCCCTTCCGGAGATCGACGTCACTCTGGTTGAGGACAAGGATTGGGAACGGGCCTGGATGGACGATTTCCAGCCCCTGAAATTCGGCGAGCGGCTCTGGATCGTCCCGAGCTGGCATGACGCACCTGACCCGGATGCGGCGAATCTGATGCTGGACCCCGGTCTGGCCTTCGGTACCGGCACCCATCCAACGACCGCCCTCTGCCTCGAATGGCTTGATGGCCAGGATCCCCGTGGCAAGCAGGTGATCGATTACGGCTGTGGCTCCGGCATTCTCGGCCTTGCGGCCCTGCTCCTTGGCGCAGACCATGTGATTGGTGTTGATACCGATCCGCAGGCCCTCGAAGCCAGCCGGGAAAACGCCCGCCGCAACGGTGTCGAAGACAGCAAGCTGGACCTGTTCCTGCCAGACAACGAACCCGATACCAAAGCCGACATCATGCTTGCCAACATCCTGGCCCAGCCCCTGATCGGCCTTGCGCCCCACCTTGCATCGCGGACCAGGCCCGGCGGCGATCTGGTGCTGTCCGGCATCCTGTCTAACCAGGCCCGGGAAGTAATGGCCGCCTATGAGCCATGGTTCGTCATGGACGAGCCCGAGCAACGGGAAGAGTGGATACGCCTCACAGGACGGCGCCACGACAGATGACGAAACCGGTCTTAACGACTAAACTCCGAAACTCGTAGCCTAGTCGCTTTCAGGAAGAAGCATGACCCAGAGCAGCCTGCAGACACAGTGCCCCAATTGCCAGACCCGGTTCCGGGTAACCGAAGAACAGCTTGGCATTGCCAAGGGCAAAGTGCGCTGCGGGAACTGCATGAAGGTGTTCAATGCCATTGAGCACCAGGTTATCCCGGGCGGTGGCGAGAAACCACGACCCCCCGCCACCCCGGCACAACCCGCAGGTGCATCATCGCCTGCCGGCTCTACCTCCGGCTCCGGCGTTAGCGAGGAGGATTTTGTCTTCGCCGATAACCCGGAAGAAGATGCGGCGGAAGGGCCTTACGCCGGCACCAAGCTGACCTTCTCCGATGACGAGTTAAGCGATAGTTTCCGCAGCTTTGATGAGCGCGACGAAACAGATTACAAAGACGCTGACACCGACAGCCCCGATGAGCAAGTCGATGAGAGCTGGGCCGAAGCCATTCTTCAGGATGACGAGCCAGCATCCCGAAAACCTTCTGCCCCCCAGCGCCCCGAGCCTGCCCCCGAACCGGAACCTGAAGACACCTCTCCCGAACCGGAGCCGAGGCCAGAGCCTCGCCCTGAGCTGAGCCTCGAGGAAGAACCGGTATTTGAGCAGACCGGAACACCCTCTTCCGCGGCGACCGGGCCGGCCAAAGATTCCGATCCGTTCGATGACTTTGTGGACGAATCCGGTTTCGATTTTGATGAGCCGGAGCGACCGGCCGACGCGTTCCATGCCGACCCGCCCTTCCGGGATCTACGCCGGGAGCCGGTTGCTGTCGATTCCGGTGGAAGTGGCGTCCGCACGATCGTGTGGAGCGTGATTGTACTGGGCCTGATCGGTGTTCTGATCGCCCAGGTAACCTGGTTCCAGTTCGATCGACTGTCGGCCATCCCCGAGCTGCGCCCCTTCTATGAGAAAGGCTGTGAACTGGCCGGCTGCGAACTCAAACCGCTGATCAATGTGGAAGCCATCCAGAGCCGGAAACTGGTGGTGCGGACCGATCCGGATAATCGCTCGCAACTGGTGGTCGATGCCGTGATCATTAACCGGGCCGACTTCGAGCAACCCTTTCCCGCCATTGCCATCACCTTTTCCAACCTGAATGGCGATGTGGTGGCACAGAGTCTGTTCACGCCCGAGGAGTACCTGGCCGGCGAAGGTCGGGAGCTGGACGCCATGCCCACGGATACTCCCGTTCGCATTGCCATCAACATTCGGGATCCGGGCCGTGACGCGGTGAATTACAACATCCTCTTCCGCCCCCACGCACCCTGATGCCGTAAGCAAGTATTCACTCGACAGCCATTCCAGACGGCCATCGTACAGAACAAAAGTCAACCAGAAAGGGCGAAAAATAATCAGTTTTTTCACCGCCCAGCCCCTTCAATCATGGTCCACCCGGCGGTATCATTACCGCCCTTCGGATGCTGGATCGGTTACTTATTGAACAACCGCTCAGCCCGACCTTTGCTTAACCCGCTGTGACACGGACTCAGATCATGCTGCCAACGGCAAAAATCGGGCCGTACACTTTGCCCAACCCCTTGATTGTTGCGCCCATGGCTGGCGTGACAGACCGCCCTTTCCGTCTTTTGTGCCGGAGGTTGGGCGCGGGTCTGGCGGTGTCGGAGATGGTCATAGCGGACAGCAAACTCTGGCATACGCGCAAATCACAGACCCGCCTGAACCATGAAGGCGAGCCTGAGCCCCGCTCGGTGCAGATTGCCGGCGGCGATCCGCAAATGCTGGCCGATGCCGCCCGTCAGAATGCGGAATTCGGCGCCCAGATCATCGACATTAATATGGGCTGCCCGGCCAAGAAGGTCTGTAACAAGGCCGCCGGTTCCGCCCTGATGAAAGATGAAGCCCTGGTTCGCGACATTCTGGAGTCGGTGGTTCAGGCGGTTGATGTCCCAGTCACCCTCAAGATGCGAACCGGATGGGACCGGGACAACCGCAATGCACTGGTTATTGCCCGAATGGCGGAGGATGCCGGCATTCAGGCAGTGGCCATTCACGGTCGGACCCGTGCGGACAAATACGAGGGCAATGCCGAGTACGACACCATCGCCGATGTGAAATCCCGCATCAGCATTCCGGTGTTTGCCAACGGGGATGTTACATCGCCTGAAAAAGCCCGGGACGTCCTTCGCCATACCGGCGCCGACGGCCTGCTGATTGGCCGCGCTGCCCAGGGCAGCCCCTGGATTTTCCGGGAAATCCGGCATTTCCTGGAAACCGGTAGCCACATGGCCGCACCGGAGCTTGATGAGGTCGAGGAAATTCTGACCGAGCATCTCCAGGCGTTGCATGCTTTCTATGGTGAGACCATGGGCGTGCGTATTGCCAGAAAACACGTGGGCTGGTACCTGCAGTCCCACGATCCGGGTAAACAGTTCCGCAAACGCTTCAACGCGATCGACGATGCGCTGGAGCAGAGAGACACGATTCAACGGTATTTTGCAGGCTTACGAAATGGAGAGGTATTCGCAGCATGAGCGCTGAGACTTTGGCAAACGACAACCTGAGCACCCCGGCCAACGATGATATCCATCAGTTGCAGACGGTGAACAACAGCGGCAACACCGTCACCCTGCGCGACAGCGTTGAGGTTGCCCTGAAAAACTACTTCGCCCAACTGGACGGCGCTCCGGTGACCGAGGTCTACCAGCTGGTGCTTTCCGAAGTGGAAGCTCCGTTGCTTGAACAGGTGATGAAATACACCCGCAACAACCAGACCAAGGCCTCCACCATGCTGGGCCTGAACCGCGGGACCCTGCGCAAGAAGCTGAAGCAGTACGGTCTGCTATAATCCAGACACCCTGATTTGAAGAGGGCCTCCCGGACACCATTCGCGAGGCCCTTATTCGTTCATCTCCAGCGAAGAAAGTGACCCATGGCAAACCAGGCTAACACCTCCGTCCGTCGCGCCCTGATCAGCGTGAGTGATAAAACCGGCATCGTCGATTTCGGCCGTGCCCTGACCGAACGCGGCGTCGAGCTGCTCTCCACCGGTGGCACCTACCGTCTCCTGAAAGAAAACAGCATCCCGGTAACCGAAGTCTCCGACTACACCGGCTTTCCCGAGATGATGGATGGCCGGGTAAAAACCCTGCACCCGAAGATCCATGGCGGGATTCTCGGGCGCCGGGGCACTGACGATGCGGTGATGTCCGAGCATGGCATTAGCCCTATCGATATGGTTGTGGTCAATCTCTACCCCTTCGAGGAGACCGTGGCAAAGCCGGACTGTGATCTGGCGACCGCCATCGAGAACATTGATATCGGTGGTCCGACCATGGTTCGCGCTGCTGCCAAGAACCACAACGACGTCGCCATTGTGGTCAACGCCAGTGATTACAGCCGGGTCCTGAAAGAACTGGAGGCCAATGATGGCCAACTGAGCTACAGCACCCGGTTCGATCTGGCCGTAAAAGCGTTTGAGCACACCGCTGGCTACGATGGCGCCATCGCCAACTATCTGGGCGGCCGCACGCCGGATAACGACAACGCTGATTTCCCGCGCACCTTCAACGCCCAGTACGTGAAGGTCCAGGACATGCGTTATGGCGAAAACCCGCATCAGCGCGCCGCATTCTACGCCGAGCGCAACCCCAAGGAAGCCTGCGTGGCCACGGCCAAACAGCTTCAGGGCAAGGAGCTCAGCTACAACAACGTGGCCGATACCGATGCCGCCCTGGAATGCGTGAAGCCTTTCGCGGATCCGGCCTGCGTGATCGTCAAACATGCCAATCCCTGTGGTGTGGCGATCGGCGCCGATATCCGTCAGGCCTACGACCTGGCGTTCGCCACGGACCCCACATCGGCTTTTGGTGGCATCATCGCTTTCAACCGTGAGCTGGATGCGGAAACTGCCAAAGCCATCATTGATCGCCAGTTTGTGGAAGTGATCATCGCGCCTACCGTTGCTCCGGAAGCAGTGGAACTGGTAGCCGCCAAGAAGAACGTGCGTCTGCTTGCGTGCGGCGAGTTTGACGGCGACCGTGCCCGCTCCATGGATTACAAGCGTGTGACCGGTGGTCTGCTCGTTCAGGACCGGGACCTGGGCATGGTGGCCATGGAGGACGTCAAGGTGGTCACCGAGCGCCAGCCCTCCGAGCAGGAACTCAACGACCTGTTGTTTGCCTGGGAAGTGGCCAAATACGTCAAATCCAACGCCATTGTCTACGCCAAGGCGGGCCGCACCATCGGCGTCGGCGCTGGCCAGATGAGCCGTGTTTACAGCGCGAAGATTGCCGGTATCAAGGCCGCCGACGAGGGCCTGGAAGTGAAAGGATCGGTCATGGCGTCCGATGCCTTCTTCCCGTTCCGCGACGGCATTGACGCTGCGGCGGCGGCTGGTATCACCGCTGTCATCCAGCCTGGTGGCTCCATGCGCGATCAGGAAGTGATTGATGCGGCCAACGAACACGGCATCGCGATGGTCTTCACCGGCATGCGCCACTTCCGGCACTGAGGGGTTATCACCATGAATATTCTCGTTATTGGCTCCGGCGGCCGCGAACACGCCCTGGCCTGGAAAGCCGCGCAATCCCCCAAGGCAGACCGTGTTTTTGTGGCGCCTGGCAATGCCGGCACGGCACGGGAAACCGGCCTGGAAAATGTCGACATCGACGTGATGGACCTGGACGGCCTCGCCAACTTCGCCGCCACCAACCACGTTGGGCTTACCATCGTCGGCCCGGAAGCTCCGCTGGTTGCAGGCATAGTCGACAAATTTGAGCAGCGTGGCCTGAGGGTTTTCGGCCCGAGTGCCGGCGCTGCCCAGCTTGAGGGCTCCAAGGCTTTCACCAAGGATTTTCTGGCGCGCCACAAAATCCCGACAGCCGGCTACGGCAACTTCACTGATGTGGACGAAGCCCTGGCCTATGTTCGCCAGCAGGGCGCTCCAATCGTCGTCAAAGCCGATGGCCTGGCTGCCGGCAAAGGCGTGATCGTTGCGATGACCCTGGAAGAAGCCGAAGATGCAATCCGCGACATGCTGGCCGGGAACGCGTTTGGTGATGCCGGCAGCCGTGTCGTCATCGAAGAGTTTCTGGAAGGCGAAGAAGCCAGCTTTATCGTGATGGTGGACGGCGAGAACGTTCTGGCCATGGCCACCTCCCAGGATCACAAACGCGTGGGCGACGGCGACACCGGTCTCAATACCGGTGGCATGGGCGCCTACTCGCCGGCCCCGGTGGTGACCGCAGATGTTCATCAGCGCATCATGGATGAAGTAATCTATCCGACCGTGCGCGGCATGGCGGCCGAGGGCCATCCCTACAAGGGTTTCCTCTACGCCGGCCTGATGATTGACAACAGCGGCACGCCCAAAGTGATCGAGTTCAACTGCCGTTTTGGCGACCCGGAAACGCAACCGATCATGCTGCGGATGAAGTCGGACCTTGTAGAACTCTGCGACGCGGCCATCGACGGCAAGCTCGACCAGTGCGATTCCGAATGGGATGACCGAGCTTCCGTCGGTATCGTGCTGGCTGCCGGTGGTTACCCGGGCAGCTATAACAAGGGCGACGCCATTTCCGGCCTGCCGGACACCGAGACCGAAGGCGAGAAAGTGTTTCACGCCGGCACCCGTCTCAACGGTGACCAGGTGGTTACCAACGGCGGTCGGGTGCTCTGCGCCACGGCGCTTGGCAATACCGTTACCGAAGCCCAGAAACGGGCCTACGAGCTGGCCTCCAGGATCCAGTGGGATGGCGCGTTCTACCGCAAGGACATCGCTTTCCGTGCCATTGCCCGGGAGCAGTCCTGACGCCTGGCCTGAACCAGTCCTCGAAAACGCAGCCCGGTCATTGACCGGGCTTTTTTATGGAGTAATGTAAACGCCTCGCAACGGATGCCGATGAGCCGCCCGACAGGAGCCCCAGATGCAACGCTCTCTATCACTGAACCTTGTTTTCATTCTGACTGCCTCACTGCTTCTGAGCGCCTGCTCACGCCAGGGCATTTACGAGACAGCCATCGGGCTTGAGCGGTCCTCCGCCGGCCTGGAAGCGGATACCGTGATGGTTGATGACCTCGAGATCGCCTATCTGAGAAATCATCAGGCGGTTGATGGCGACACCATCGTGATGATCCATGGCTTCGGGGCCAACAAGGACAACTGGACCCGCCTGGCCGGCCACCTGACCGACGACTTCAACGTCTACGCGATCGATTTGCCGGGGCATGGCGAGAGTAGCAAACCGCTGGACATCGGCTACCGCCTGGAAGACCAGGCCGGCTACGTTGCCCGGATTATGGAGACGCTGTCGGTCGGAAACGCCCACATCATGGGCAACTCCATGGGTGGAGCAATTACCGCTCTGTACGCGGCCAGTTACCCGGAAAGAGTCAAGTCAGCGGTATTGTTCGATCCGGCCGGCATTCTGGAATACGAGAGCGAACTGGTAGATCTGGTGATGGATGGCGACAATCCCCTGATCCCGAAGCAGCCTGGTGATTTTGAACGACTCATGGATTTTGCGCTGGAGAAAAAGCCTTTCGTGCCCTGGCCGATCATGGGTGTGATGGAGGAGCGCGCCATCGCCAACCGGGACGTCAACGAAGTCATTTTTGCAGCCATTCGTGATGCCGGCTTCGAGTCGGGCTTTCGCAATGCCATTACCCGTATCCAGGCCCCGGTTCTGATCATCTGGGGTAAGGAAGACCGGGTGATCAACTACAAGAACGGCGAGGTGTTCGCCGCAGCAATCCCGGATGCCAGGCTGGAACTGATGGAGGGCATCGGCCACGCTCCAATGGTGGAGGCCCCTGAAGAATCCGCAGAGCTGTTCCGGGCGTTCCTCGACCAACGGGTCAGGTGAGCCTCAACCAAGAGATACGGCAGCATTCCACCTTCAGCGACTACAAGGGCACAGCAAAACAGGGTAGCCTAGCAACCATTGTGCTTTCGACGTCTGAACTGATATCCCATGCCTGAAGCGATCTGGATTACCTTTGCCTTCGGCCTTGGCCTGCTGGTCAAGCTCGTTGGCCTCCCCCCTCTTGTTGGCTATCTGGCTGCCGGCTTCGTGCTAAGTGGCATTGCCGAGGCGACCGGCGTCGTGATTGAGGCGACCGACGTTCTCCAGCACATCGCGCACCTTGGCGTACTCCTCCTGCTGTTCACCGTGGGGCTCAAGCTGAAGCTCCGATCCATCGTCAGTCCGGAAGTGATTGGCGGCAGCCTTCTGCACTTTGGCATCACCTGCGCGGTATTTACCCCCGGTGTCTACCTGCTGATGGACCTCGATTGGTCGACCGCGCTGATGCTGGCCATCGCCTTGTCATTCTCGAGCACGGTGCTGGCCGCCAAGGTTCTTGAATCCAAACGGGAACTGCGGGCGTTCCATGGCCGGGTCGCCATCGGCATCCTGATCATGCAGGATCTGATCGCCCTGGTTGTCATGAGCCTGGCCGCTGGTAAAACGCCCTCCGAATGGGCCCTGATTGTATTCGGACTTCCCCTGCTTCGCCCGCTGCTGTTCCGGTTGCTCGATGCCAGCGGCCACGACGAACTGCTGGTGCTCCTGGGACTGCTTCTGGCACTCGTTGTCGGCGGGCTTGGCTTTGAGGCCGTCGGCCTCAGCTCGGAGCTCGGAGCCCTGGTTTTCGGTGCCATGCTGGCCAATCACCCCCGGTCGCAGGAACTCTCCAAGTCGCTCTGGAGCGTCAAGGAAGTGTTCCTGGTGGGTTTCTTCCTACAGATTGGCATTGGCGGTCTGCCCGACGGGGATGCGCTCATTTTCGCAATCATTGCGGGGCTGGTGCTGCCACTGAAAGGCATCCTGTTCTTCTTCCTGCTGCTGGCCTTCCGTTTACGGGCCCGCAGCGGCTTCCTGAGCGCCCTGGCACTGACCAACTACAGCGAATTCGGCCTGATTGTGGCAAGCGTTGCCTTGCCGGAGTGGTTGGTACCTCTGGCAATTTCGGTGTCTCTGTCGTTCCTGGTTTCTGCCCCGATCAACCGGTTTGCGCACGGCCTTTATGAACGTTACTCCCAAGATCTCAGCCGCTTTGAAGGCAGCAAACATCATCCCGATGAACAACCGATTTCCCTCGGGGATACCCGCGTCCTGATCATGGGCATGGGGCGGACAGGGACCGCAGCCTACGACTGGCTCTGCGAGGATCAGCCCAAACTGATGGGGCTGGATTCCGACCCTGCGAAAGCCAGTCAACACCAGAAAGAAGGTCGCAACGTGGTTTTTGCTGATGCCGAGGATGCGTCCTTCTGGAACGGGTTGCACATGCCTGCAGTGCAGTCGGTGATCCTGGCAATGGGTGACATAGAAGGCAAACTGATCGCCGCCCGAATGCTGCGCAAACTGGGTTTCAAGGGTTTTATCGTGGCCCACACCATGTATGAAGATGAGGCGAAACAGATCCGGGAAGCCGGGGCCGATGAAGCCTACCTGACCATGAGTGAAACCGGCGTGGCCCTTGCCAGTCATCTGATCGATAAAAAGCCCGCCAAACCATCCCTGGTTGTCGGCAAATCTGATTAACTGTATCGGCGATTACAGTCGACGTTCAGGGCTTTTCGAGCGCGCAGGTTCGAAAACCAGTGTATACGTCGTTCCGAAGCGGGAGATAGGCCTGCCGATAGGTACCCCGGATAAGGCAGGATGACGTTGCACAACTGCCCCCCTTGGTGACTTTGTGATCACCGAACTGCAGGGTGGACATGAAAGGGTACATATCCACTTTGAAACCGTCGTAGGGCAGGAACTGATCGCCGGTCCACTCCCAGACCGTGCCAGTCATCTGCCGGCAGCCGAACGGACTGTCACCCGCAGGAAAGTCGAACACCGGGTTCTGCGCCATGGCGCGCCCGTTGAGATCCGCCAGCTGTTCGGTCGGCGCCGAGTTGCCCCAGGGAAAACGCCGGAATGGCTCGCCCGGGCGATTGCCCAGAGCCGCCACTTCCCACTCGTATTCCGTTGGCAGCCGACGCCCTGCCCAACGGCACCAGGCCTCCGCCTCCCAGAATGTCACGTGAGTGACCGGTGCATCCGGATTGAGCGACTGCCAGCGATCGAACACCCGCTCCTGCCACTGCTCATCATGCCAGCGCCAGTAAAGCGGGTGACGGGGCGTCCGTAAAAGAGGCTCGTCACTGCCGTGAACCAGGGCAACATCGGTTTCGGTCTGGAGCCATTTCCGCCCGCCAAAAGACCAGAGCTCTGGCCGCCGGTAGCCACCGTCTTCCACAAACTCCATAAATTCCCGGTTGCTGACCAGGCATTTTGAAATTGCGAACGATTCCAGCTTCACGGTAAACCATGGCTTTTCATTGTCGAAGGCAAAATCGTCACTGGCGTACTGCCCGGACTCACCCGGCATCCCGATCAGCCACTCTCCTGCCGGAACATAGGCGTCTCCCTGATGCGAGTCACCTGGCGCCGGTCGGTACAAATCAGTACCCGGCGGAGCCGGGTAGCCAACGGTCTGACGGCACCAGATCATCGATTCGATGTGCATGTTCTGGTGGTAGATTGCGTAGCGGTAGAGGTAACGGGCCTGGTCGGTTAACGGTTGCTTCTCGATCCGCTCGGCCACGCGGTCATAGATGAGATTGAAGTAGTCGAGGGTTTTCTGCCGCCCGGGAAACAACTCCCGGTTCCATCGATCCCGGTGTTCGATGTGGAACGAATCCCACAGGTCGTCCATGGCAGGATCATGGCTCGGTGTGCCATCCAGCAGGTTGAAGACGAAGACTTCGTAAAAGAAGGCCGCATGCCCCATTTCCCAGAGCGGTGGATTGACGCCCGGATGGTAGGGAACGTCCAGCGCGGTCTCGGGAAGAGAACACACGAGAGTCTCGGTTCGCTTCCTTGTCCATTCAAGCTGCTCCAGCAATTCCGACTTTGCCAGATCGATTTGCTCAATCACTGTCATCGTGCCAGTCACCCATCAAAACAGATGAGCAACAGCATAACAGAGAGTACAGAGACCGGTTAAACGGCGTCACGCCCAGACCGCCAGAATGACCGGCACAGCTACCACGGTCACGAGGAGAGACAGCGGCAGCCCCAGCCGCCAGTAGTCCCCAAAGCGATAACCTCCGGGCTCCATAACCAGAGCATTGGATTGATGCCCTACCGGGGTCAGAAAGGCGCAGGAGGCGCCAACCGCCACCGCCATCAACATGGCATCGGCGGCAATGCCAAGCTGCCCGGAAAGACTCAAGGCAATCGGCGCAACCAGGATGGCCGCTGCCGCGTTGTTCACAACGTTCGACAGCAGCATTGTGCCCGTGAGGACAATGGTAACAACCACCCAGGCATCCCCTCCAGAGCCCAGCATCAGCATCCAGGACGCGATCAATTCTGCCCCACCGGTAGTCTCGAGGGCCTGCCCGACAGGAATCATGGCGGCCAGCAGAACGATAACGGGCCAGTCAATCGCCCGGTAGGCTTCCTGGTTGCTGAGAACCTTGCTGAGAACCATGACCACGGCGCAGGCGACCAGCGCGACGGGGGGCGATAACCAGCCAACCACAATCAATGCTATGGCGGCGATAAAAAGGCCGCCAGCCAGAAGGGAGTTGCGCTCCCTGCCAAACCGGAGACCCCGCTCGGCCAGGGGCAGGCAGCCGAGCCCCTGAAGCGTGACACGCAAGGTTTCCTCCTCGCCCTGGACCAGAAGGATGTCGCCAGCCTGAAAACGAATATCACCGAGGCGTCGCTGCAACCGTTGCCCCTGACGCGCAATCGCAACGATGTTGAGACCGTTCTGCTCGCGAAGATTGAGCCTGTTGGCGGTTTTTCCGATCAGCCCCGATTCCGGCGTGATGACCGCTTCGATCAAACGCACGTCGCCTTCGGACAGGGACTTTTCGCCCGGCTTTCCCGATTCTGTTTCGTCCTGATCGGACGCCTCGGAAGAGGCTTCCTCCACACTCGCCAACTCGAGCCCGGTGCTGTCCAGAAAGTCCTGCAAGGCATCGGTATCCGCTTCCACCAGGAGCAGATCGTCGCCGCGCAGGACGGAGAACGTAGAGGGAGCCAGCGACCGCTTGTCATCCCGGATAAGCGCCAGAACCACGACGTCCTTCTCGGCATCCGCGCGCGTCAGAAGCCCATGAAGGGTCGCCCCAATGTGGGAGGAATCCTCCGGCACCCGAAGCTCGGTAACATAGTCGCCCACACTGAACAGCTTGCCACCGTCGTCGGGTTTACCCCGTCGCGGCGTCAGCCGCCACCCGACCAGCGTGATAAAGCAAATGCCTGCCAACGTAATAGCAAGGCCCACCGGTGCGAAGTCAAACATGCCGAAAGAACCAGCTTCCCGATAACTGGCAATGATGATGTTCGGAGGCGTGCCAATCAGTGTCATGGTTCCCCCGAGCAGGGAACCAAATGCCAGGGGCATCAGCAGCAGCGAGGGCGACCGCCCGGCTTCCCTGGACATCCAGACCGCCACCGGCATCAACAATGCGAGTGCACCAACGTTGTTGATAAACCCCGAGCAAAGGGCCACCACTGAAGTCAGCATCAGCACCTGCAGCGTGGGCCGGTGCCCGACCTTTCCAAGCAGCCTGGCCAGGCGGTCAACCACACCGCCGTTGACCAGCCCCTGGCTGATCACCAGAACCGCCGCCACCGTGACAACCGCCGGATGACTAAAGCCGTCGAACAGTTGATCCACAGGCACGATCCCGGCAATCGAGACAGCAAGAAGCGCGATCAGGGCGACCAGATCGAACCGGATTCGGTTCCAGACGAACAGCACCAGGGCGATACCCAGTATCGAAAAAACAATGGCCTGATCCGTGTTCAACACCTTCCCTCCGGTTGGCACCGAGCTTGTTTCTCTTCAGGTTACAGTATCGAACACATCACGAGCGATACACCAAATATCCTCGCCTCAACGAAAAAACCCCGCCGAGGCGGGGTTTTTGTGGCTTCCGGATTACTCCAGAAGAGACAACTGAACTGTTCTATTAACCGAACTGGTTCATGGTGTTGTCTTTACCACCGGCCTTCAGGGCCGCTTCACCAGCGAAGAACTCCTTGTGGTCGTCACCGATGTTGGAACCAGCCATGTCCTGGTGCTTAACGGTAGCGATACCCTGACGGATTTCCTTGCGCTGTACACCAGCCACGTAGGCCAGCATGCCTTCGTCACCGAAGTAACCCTTGGCCAGGTTGTCGGTAGACAGGGCCGCGGTGTGGTAAGTCGGCAGCGTGATCAGGTGGTGGAAGATACCCGCTTCGCGTGAACCGTCACGCTGGAAGTTACGGCACCACTCGTCGGCCAGCTGACCCAGCTCGGTGTTGTCGTACTCTTCGCTCATCAGCTTGGCGCGGTCGTAGGCAGAAACGTCCTTGCCTTCTTCCTTCCATGCGTCGAATACCTGCTGACGGAAGTTCAGAGTCCAGTTGAAGGACGGGCTGTTGTTGTAAACCAGCTTGGCGTCGGGAACCACTTCCTTGATGCGGTTAACCATGGCTGCAATCTGGCCAACGTGCGGCTTCTCGGTTTCGATCCACAGCAGGTCAGCACCGTTCTGCAGGCTGGTGATGCAATCCAGAACCACACGGTCTTCGCCAGTGCCCGGCTTGAACTGGAACAGGCCAGACGCCAGACGCTTCGGACGAACCAGCTGACCGTTCTGCTTGATCACAACGTCGCCGTTGTTGATGTCTTCTGCCTTCTCGATCACTTCACCGTCGATGAAGCTGTTGTACTGGTCGCCCAGATCGCCCGGCTCGTTGGTCACGGCGATTTTCTGAGTCAGGCCAGCGCCCAGGGAGTCAGTACGGGCAACGATAACACCGTCGTCCACACCCAGCTCCAGGAACGCCAGACGAACGGCGTTGATCTTGGACAGGAAGTCGGCGTGGGGAACAGTTACCTTGCCGTCCTGGTGACCACACTGCTTCTCGTCAGATACCTGGTTCTCGATCTGGATGCAGCAGGCACCGGCTTCAATCATCTGCTTGGCCAGCAGGTAAGTCGCTTCGGCGTTACCGAAACCAGCGTCGATGTCAGCGATGATCGGAACAACGTGAGTTTCGTGGTTGTCGATCTGCTTGATCAGCTCTTCAGCCTTGGCGTTGTCGCCGGCATTCTCGGCTTCTTCCAGGGCACGGAACAGGTGGTTCAGTTCCCAGGCATCCGCCTGACGCAGGAAGGTGTAGAGCTCTTCGATCAGGCCAGATACGGCAGTCTTCTCGTGCATGGACTGGTCAGGCAGCGGACCGAACTCGGAACGCAGTGCAGCAACCATCCAGCCGGACAGGTACAGGTAACGACGCTTGGTGGTGCCGAAGTGCTTCTTGATGGACAGCATCTTCTGCTGACCGATGAAGCCGTGCCAGCAGCCCAGGGACTGGGTGTACTGGGAAGTGTCCTTGTCGTAGTTCGCCATGTCTTCGCGCATGATCTTGGCGGTGTACTTGGCGATGTCCAGACCAGTCTTGAACTTGTTCTGGGCGCGCATGCGAGCGGCGTGCTTCGGGTTGATGGCGTTCCAGGTCGGGTGCTGCTTCAACAGGGAAGCGATCTGGTCAACGTCTTGTGCGTAGGGCATGGTCTCAATCCTTTCTACGTTGGTTTTCTAAGTCGATGCGGAGAAGCGTACAGCCACTTCCGAAGCCAACAACCTGCTCACTTTTTGAGCGAAGCGCTGACGTTGATGGTTACTTTAGTGGTTTCAAATTTATAATTGAAATTTATATGATCTATTTTCGGCATTTTCCTGGTGAATGGTAAGAGCCCCTTATTCTTGAGTTGGATCAACATCGGAAAAGTGGCTATTGTTACTGTTACCAGTGAGCAAGCATCACCCGACCCCATCAGGCGCAAACAGTGTTCTACCTGCGAGCTTTCAGCCACTCCCTTGTGCATGCCCTGAAGAACCTGTTTCCTATCATCGCCGTCGTTGTCTTCTTCCAGCTTGTTATTCTCCGGCAAATGCCGGACAACACGTTTGCGATGGCAGCGGGTCTGCTGATCGTGGCTGTCGGCGTTGCCTTGTTCCTCCAGGGCCTTGAGCTGAGCATCTTCCCGGTTGGCAAAAGTCTGTCCAATCAGTTTGCCCGCAGGGGCTCTGTGCCGGTTCTGCTCTCGTTCGGCTTCGCAATGGGCTTTTCTGCGGTGGTGGCAGAGCCGGCACTGATTGCCGTGGCCCAGCAGGCGGAGGAAATCAGCGAGGGCAAGATAAAGGCCCTGACACTCAGGATACTGGTGGCCGTTTCCGTTGGCCTCGTCGTTGCCCTGGGCGTGTTCAGAACCATATTTGGTTACCCGCTGCACTGGTTCATGATCATCGGTTACATCGTGGTGGTGATCATTACCTGGTTCGCGCCACCCGAGATTGTTGGTCTTGCCTACGATTCCGGTGGCGTGACCACCAACATTGTCACCGTTCCCCTGATTGCCGCCCTGGGCATTGGTCTCGCGGCTTCCATTCGGGGTCGAAACCCCCTGTTGGACGGCTTCGGACTGGTTGCCCTCGCGGTGATGGTTCCCATGATTACCGTTCAGCTTTACGGGATTTTCGTCTATTCCGGTGTGACAACCGATCCGACCACGGTGCCAACCCTGGTACACAATGGAACCGCCGATCAGACTCCCGTTCTGCTGACGATGCTGCTCGATCTTGCCGGCATGATCCGGGATGTACTTCCGATCATTATCACCATCCTTTTTTTCCAGTACCTGGTGTTGCGCCGGGGGCTGACCAACCCGCGCAAGATCCTGTTCGGGTTTGCGCTGGTGGTGCTCGGTCTCTATGCCTTCGTGGTCGGTCTGAAACTCGGCCTGTTCCCGATCGGCACCAGTATGGCCCGGCAACTGATGAGCATGGAGGGCTTCGTCTTTGTCTATCTCTTCGCCTTCATGATCGGGTTCGCCACCACCATGGCCGAACCCGCGTTGATCGCAATCGGACACCAGGCGGAACAGGCCGCGGCCGGTACCATAAACGGCAATGCCATCAGGATTATTGTGGCGGTCGGGGTCGCTGTCGGGATCACCCTCGGCGTCCACCGGATCATCAGTGGCGACTCCATTCACCATTACATCATTGGCGGCTATATTCTGGTCATCATCCTGACCGCGCTGGCCCCGAGATACATCATCCCACTGGCGTACGATCTTGGCGGGGTTACCACCTCCGAGGTTACCGTACCTCTGGTAACCGCACTGGGTATTGGTCTGGCCAGCAGCATTGAAGGCCGTAACGTGCTGATCGACGGGTTCGGCCTGATTGCCTTCGCCTCCACCTTTCCGATCGTGACGGTGATGGGCTACGCCATCATTGTTGAAATGCTTGCCAAGCAGAGGAAAACAGACTCATGAAATTTTCGGTTCTGGTAGCAATTGTTCCAGAGGATCAGGAACAGGACTGCGTTAATGCCGCGAGGGACCTTGGCGCCGGTGGTATCACGGTGATTCCCGGCCGCGGCATCAGCAACACCGCGAAAAAAACCTTCTTCGGCCTGACCTACGACGGCAGCCAAAGCGTTCTGCTGATGGTGCTGGAGAAGGGCCTCTCGCTCGATATTCTGAAGGTTATCCAGAAGATACTCATGCCCGACCACAACGATTCCAGAGGACTGGTGTTCACACTTCCCCTGGAACACTTGGGCGGGATCGACATGTCCCAGGTCGCAAAATTCGAACAACATCTGAAAGATTCACTGTAACCGGAGAACAGCCATGAAACTGGTCAAAGATGTGATGGTGCGGGATGTAATGACCATCTCTCCGTTTGCCAGCATCCGTGAGGCGCTGTCACAGATGAAACAGCACTCTGTGAAATCGCTGGTGGTGGAGAAAACGAGCGAGCACGATGCCTGGGGTCTGATCACCTATACCAACGTTTTGAAAACGGTTATTGCCGAAGACGGCGACATCGACCTTCTGAACGTTTACGACGCCTGCGCCAAGCCTGTCATCAGCGTTGGCGAGAATCTGAACGTCCGACACGCTGCCAGCCTGATGAGCAAATACCGGGTAAAGCGCCTTCTGGTGCTGGCCGACAATGATCTCAAAGGCTTTGTGGTCATGGACGACATCATGGCGGCCCTGCTCGACAGCATCGACTGACCGGCATTCAGGTCATGCAAAGCACAACCAACCGGTCACCCGGTTGTAACTCAAGGTAGTCCTTGCGGGGAGGGTTCAGCTGCAGGTGGCGCCCGCTTTCATTGGCACGGTGCCGAAATATCCCGAGTGCCAGTTCACCTTCGGCCGCCACCGTTTTTTCCAGCACCTGAAACGTCGCACTGGCGGGCAAAGGGTAATCCGCCGGATCCCGGAACTGGATCTCGGCACCGCCAACGGTGAACAGTTCATCCAGCACGATGCGAAGCTCGCGCCGCAACGCCACCTGCGCCAGAACGTGACTGAGAATCATGGGGCTGATCATCATCTCGCTCTGATGCCCATCCAGCAGGTGCCGGTTGTCGGGGTCGCTCAACTCCATGATCAGTTGAGGCCTCCGGGCAAAATCGGCCAGGATGTCTTCAAGCTGCAGGTAGCCCACCATCGCGCGGGCATCGGCCTCTTCACCAGAAGCCAGCCGGTCACTGCTCAGCAGGATCACGGTATCGTAGCCTGCCGGCCCTATCCGGCGGAGCTCCCCCTCCACCATGTAGTCCGCCTCGATATGCCGACAGGTCAGGCGGCCCGAATTGTCGACATAGCGTGCAATGGCCTGTTCCCGTTCGGCTTTGGGAACCACGGAGACCAGATCCACCTCAAAATGACGGTGGCCATAGCTGAGGAACTCCGCGATCAGGCTGGGCACGCGTCGGTTCCAGCCTAACACCAGAACCCGATGATTCATCTGGTCCACGGGCCGCTCAACCCGTACCGCCTGCCCTCTAACCAAGCTCGGCAAGGGCGCCTTTTTGGGATTCGGCTCGGTCTCGGAGTAATCCCGGGCCATGATGACCACCCGATCAGCCGATGCAATGGGTGAGTCTGAGGGCGCCAGCAACTGGACGTCCCATCCTGAACTGCCCGGCTTCAGCAGCCCCAGCACGATAACTTCGGGCCGGGCGGCCGCCAGCTCGCCCAGCGTCATGCCAGCCAGCGACTCGCCTCCGCGGATATAGATCTCGTTACCCTCACCGGCTGTCAGCAGCTCGTTGAACACTTCCGACAGGCCGGGATGAAGGATGTTCTGCACCATCAGGCGACTGATGGTGGCATCGCCGGCCACGACCTCCACGGCCCCGGGGTAGGCCCGCTCTATCACCGGGAGTTTGCGGACGTCCTGGATCTCGGCCACCACAAACGGCAACGAGGACTGAAAATGCCTTGCCTGCGCGGCTATGGACAGCAGCGCCTTGACCGTCTCCACATCCGACGTAACCAGGCTGCCAGCTTCGTGGGCGGCACTGGGCACGATAACCGCCGCTGCATCCAGGCAAGCCACTCGGTGCAGGGCATCCGGCTGGATTGCGGATCCCGATCGCAGGATGATCTGGCGGGCCCGGCGCCCGATACCAGGCTCGGTGCGCAACTCATGAACCTGGGCTGCAGACGCCTCTTCAGACAACACCACGAGGTTGAGCTTCTGGGCATCGTGCTTTTCCAGAAAACGGCGCACCCGGCCACTGGAGCCCAACAGCTCGGAGAGCAACGGGAGGGTCTGGCTGGTCCAGCCCAGCACCACCACATGATTCTTAAGCGTAACCGGCGTAAGGCCTCTCTCAAGATCCGCCATTTTAGCGATCAACCACCGTGTCAGGATCGCCACCAGAGTGCCCATGAACACCACATAGCCGCTGATAGTCAGCAGGGTCGAGACAAAGCGCTGCCAGGTGCCAACGTCGTCACCCAGGTAACCTGGATCGGTCAACCGAAGAAACGCCCACCAGATTGCCGAGCCCGGATCTTCGAAGTCGCCGCCCTGGGGAACCACAAGCAGGCCACCGATTAACGAGATCAGGCCAATGAAGACTCCGACCACGAGAAGCTGAAATCCCGCGCCTTTGACGAGCTGGCGTTCCAGTATGAATTTGACTCGGTCGATCAGCCGGAAAGGCAGCATGGCAGTCCTCTTGAAGAGAGTATTTTCGTCGCGTCAGGGTAGACCATCCGGAAACGGATGAAATCACGTTTTTATCCGGAAGCCCGATCAGTTTCAGACGCAGGGCAACTGATCAGACGCAAAGCTTCGTCCAGGGAGGAAGTATAGCGGCTAACGCCAGCTATCGGCGCAACCCCGGCACGAGCGAGGGTGCGCAAAGGCTGAAACTGAAGATCGGCAATCACAATCTGGGTACCGTCCCTTTCACAGGTAGCAATAAGCTTGTTCAGGGCGGACAGCCCGCCGGCATCGAGAATCGTCACGCCGTCCATGTACAGAATGAATCCGCGGGCGTTCCGGGCGAGCACTGCCAGCTCCCCGAAAATCCGGTCCGCGGCGGCAAAAAACAGGGGTCCGTTAATCTTGAACACCTGCCAGCCATCGGGCAGCCGGGATTCTGCAATCCGTTTGCTCTGGGTGATATCTGTAACCCGGGTCATCTGGGCCATTTCCCGCATGAACAGGACCGCCGCCAACAGGACGCCGGTGGTGATGGCAATCACCATGTCGAGCAATACCGTCAGTGAAAAGCAGGTGAGAAAAACCAGGATGTCGCTGCGCGGCGCAGTTTTCAGAAGATGCAGGGACTTGGGGGCCTCACTCATATTCCAGGCCACCATCACCAGCAGGGCGGCCATGGCCGGCATGGGAAGATACGCCAGCAGGCCCGCCAGCGAAACCAGCGCCAGCAGAACGACCAGCGAATGCACCATTGCGGAGACCGGCGACTCGGCGCCGGCCCGGTAGTTGGCCGCCGAGCGGGCGATGGCGGCCGTGGCGGTAATGCCGCCGAAAAACGGCGTGATGATGTTGCCAAGGCCCTGCCCCATGAGCTCGCTGTTGGCGCTGTGGCGTTTGCCAGTCATGCCATCAAGCACCACGGCGCACAGGAGGGACTCGATGGCCCCGAGCATGGCGATGGCAAAGGCTGCAGGCAGCAGATCCCGGACCAGCGACCATGACAGCCCGACGGGCTCGCCCGATGCCCCTGCCTGCTGCCACGGCCAGGCGAATTCCGGCAAGAACGGCGGAATACCCGCTCCCTCGGTGCCGTCCGGCAGGAGATAACTGAACCTTGAACCAATGGTATCGATAGCAGCACCCTGGGCATTCAACCAGAGCGCAAGCAGGCTTCCGATCACCACCGCTGGCAGATGCGGGGGCACCGGGGTTTTCAGGCGTGGCCAGAGCAACATGCAGGCAAGGGTGACACCGGCCACCAGGGCACTCATACCATCAAATTCCGGCAGCGCACCGGCCAGCAGGGCCAGCTTGTCCCAATAATGCTCGGGCATATCGCTAACCTGAAGGCCCAGAAAATCCCGGATCTGCAGGGTGGCAATCACCACGGCGATCCCCCCGGTAAATCCCAGGGTAACCGATTCTGGAATGTACTCGATAAAACGACCCAGTCGCATCAGAGCCATCAGAATCAGCAAAACGCCCGACATCAAGGTGGCCAAAAGCAGACCGCCCAGCCCATAGCTCTGGGCGATAGGGTACAGAATGACAACGAAAGCAGCGGTGGGGCCGGAGATGCTGAACCGGCTGCCACCGGTCAATGCGATCACAAACCCGGCAATAATGGCGGTGTAGAGGCCGTACTGGGGTGCAACACCACTGGCGATCGCCAATGCCATGGCCAGGGGTATGGCAATAATGCCCACCGTCAAACCCGCCATCACATCGCGCAGGAAACGGCGGCCCCGGTAGGGCTCATCAATACACGCTTCCCGGAATGCGTGGGCCATCCGGAGAGAAAAAAGGTGGGCACGATGCGGCATGAGTGACTCGTTAATTGCAACTTTTAACGACTAATTATATGCTCATTGTATCTGCATTCAATGTTAATACGGTTAACATAATCGAAAGCCACCCGAGGTAAAGAAGAACTCAATGGAAAACCGCACTGCCCGCCTGACGCTGCTGATCGATCCCGAGAAAAAGGCCGCCTTTGAAGAACTGTGCAAGCAGGAAGATGTGACGCCATCCCAGAAAGTGCGCCAGTTCATTCGGGAATACGTGGAAGAAAGACTGGGATCGGACTGGCGCGAAGACCGTAAAAAGAAATCCTGACGGGGTTCATTACGTAAGGACTATGATGAAACCTATCGCGCCAATCCTGCTGTTTGCCACTCTGTCTGCTATGAACGGATGCACTGCCATGCCTTCATTGAAAGCCCCCGACACACTGAATTCGGCACCGCGAACCCAGTACGATGCCAAGCTGGTAAACCCGGCAAACAAGACCGCGCTGACTCCGGAAGAACTGGCGCAGCAACTGGCCGACGTCGATGTTGTGGTTGTCGGGGAATACCACGGGCACCATGGCTCACACCTTCTGCAATCCCGGCTTCAGAGCGCCCTGTTTCGGCTGCGGCCGGAGCAGATTCTCAGCATGGAGCAGTTCAATCTGGATCATCAGGACGAGCTGAACCGTTATCTGCGGGGAGAGACGGGCGAAACCGAAATGATCGAAGACGCCGAAGCCTGGGATAATTACCGTGCCTCCTATCGGCCATTGGTGGAATTTGCACGCCGGCACGACCTTCCGGTGATCGCGTCCAATGCGCCGGCCGACGTGGTCCGCTGCGTTGGCCGCAAGGGCCCGGGCTATCTCGACCGTATTTCAGACACCTTGAGACAGAATTTACCCGCCACCCCCTTCATGGACACCTCGGAATACCGGGAAAAGTTCATGGCGGCCATCGGTGCCAGCCACCAGGCAGACGACACCATGAGCGAGCGGATGGACAACACCTACAAGGCCCAGTTGCTCAGGGACAACACCATGGCGACACGTATTCTTCAGGCGCGGACAGAGCACCCGGAGCACCAGGTACTGCACGTGACTGGCACCTTTCACAGTGAAAACGGCCTGGGCACCGTGGCACTTCTGAAACAGCGTGCGCCGGAAATCTCGGTTGCCGTCGTAAGCCCGGTGTTCTGGCCTTCGGAGGTCAACGAAGCGCCCCTGGATAATAATCGCGCCAAGGGTGATTTCATCTACTTTATCCAGCCTCTGCCCGACGAATTCCGGGATGCCCAGCGGGAACGCGAGGCGATGACAGCCCGCTTCCGCCGCTCGACCGACAAAAGCTGTGACTGAAACAGCCGGCTACCGGCCTGACAGGCCCGATTCCAACTCAAGAGCCTGTTCAAACACCTTCCGGTCCTCGTCGCTGAACAGCACAAACCGGACAAGGCGAACAGAGTTGAGCTCCGCCAGCGTGTCAGACACCGCCTTCATGGCCACTGCCGCCGCATCCTGCAGTGGATAGCCGAAAACCCCTGTGGAGATGGCGGGAAAAGCGATGGACCTCAGCTTATGCCGATCTGCCAGCAACAGGGCATTTCTGAAACACTCAGCCAGCAAACGGTCGGATGGCTCGTCGACCCCGTAAACGGGGCCCAGACAATGGATTACGTGCTGGTTTGGCAGCTCGTGAGCCGAGCTTATGACTGCCTGCCCCGGCCTGATCGGCGCCAGAGCCCGGCACTCCTCTGCCAGCCCCGGTCCGGCGGCGCCGTGTATGGCGCCTGCCACGCCACTCCCTGGCAAAAGTTCGGCGTTGGCGGCATTGACGATCACATCCATATCCTGCTGTTCAGCAATGTTTCCTCTGATGCACTCAACTTTCACAACCGTCATGTTTCCTTCCTTTTCGCATGGGGCGTGAAACGCTAATCTTGACCATGACCTCAGGATAGCAGCCAGACACCGGATGCTTTCAGGAACATTCCGGTGACGTAATACAGGGACACCCCATGAAACTTTTTGCCTCAGTGATTCTCGGCGTCAGTGCCATCATTTCTGCCGCCCTGATTGGCAATGGCCTGACCGATCTGCGCACCGGCGACCGCTACGTGACCGTTAAAGGCGTGGCTGAACGAGAAGTGAATGCCGATCTGGCCTTGTGGCCGATCCGCTTTGTCGCCACCGGTGCGTCCCTGAGTGAAGCCCAGGAAAGGGCCAGAAGCAGCCGGGACGCGATCATGGCGTTCCTCAAACTGCAGGCCATTGACCAGAATGCGGTCGAACTCCAGCGCCTGGATGTCACCGATACCCGGGCCAACCCTTACCAGGCCAACAACGGAGAGCAGAAGTTCATCATCAGCCAGACGCTGATGGTACGCAGTACTGACATCGACCGAATCCGGCAGGCAGCCCAGGGTGTCAGTGAACTGGTGGACTCCGGAGTGGTGCTGTCTTCGGACTACGGCCCGTCCGGCCCGACGTACGTGTTTAACGGGCTCAACGACATCAAGCCGGAGATGATTGCCGAGGCCACGGCATCGGCCCGGGAAGCTGCCGACCAGTTCGCCCAGGATGCAAAAGCGGAACTCGGGGGGCTGCGACGCGCCAATCAGGGCGTTTTCCAGATTCTGGCCCGGGATCAGGCGCCGGGCATTATGGAGCAGCAACAACCGGTAAAAACCGTCCGGGTAGTCTCAACCGTCGAATATTACCTTCGCTAGGCCAACCGCCTACTGCGTGGCCACCATCTCATCGGTCACCTGATATTCACCCGCCAGCCAGCGCAGAATCTCGTTGGCTGCAGGGTGGTCAAAGGCATCGTAGGTGTGCTGAAGGCTCTGGCGCTTTTCATCACTGATCCGGCCCAGGCCGGCGTCCTGCAGCACCAGTAAATCCGAATGCAGCTGCGCCGCCAACTCCCTGCCCAGCACCTCGCGGGCGACATGGCGGAATGCCTGGCCGTATTGATAGGAGGGTCCCAGGCGGTAGGACTCCGCCAGCGTGATAGCCGGGATGGCCGTCAGCGTTGGCTGCAGGGCCGGATTGATACCATGGCCGGCAAGGTGCGCCGCGTTGGCCGCCGGTCGCCCGGTGAAGGCTCGCAGGTGCAGATGTTGCGACATCCGGTCGCCGTCGTTGACCGGGTAGTTGTCCCAGAGCACCGGCTTGCGGCCAAGCAGGTCTCCGACACGTTTCAGATGGCCGGGTGACACTTCCCGGGAACACACTTCCTCTCCGGTCCAGAACACGTTCACCGAGTGGTCCAGCTTGCGCCCGAGCGTCTCCAGATAATCCGCCGGACGCTCCCCGAACACGCGGTCGAGAACCGGATCATCGGAATAATAGCTGGGACAGACACTCAGCTGTTTGATTGAAGTACGGTCACGGACCCAGTGCACAATGTCCGTCTGGGTACCGGCAAGGTCCGGAGTGTCTGACCGCATGTCATCGAACAGAATCGCCAGCTCATCTATCCCGATGCGCTCCAGCAGGGCGAGTTTTTCTGCCAGCGCCGCCCTGGCCTCGTCGTCAAACCGGTTGAACACCTCGAACGGACTCAGGCCGACACCAAAACGAACGCCTTCGCTACGGCAAAAGCGCGAGAAATCGGCCAGCTCCGCGGCCATCGCCGGCGGGTGCGGCTGCTGCCACTTCCGACGCAGAAAAACATCCGCCTTGGGGGCATAGAGATAAAATCCGTAACCATGGGGCGCCAGGGTGCGAACCAGTTGCCGCCGCTCCTGCCAGGTCCACATGGGGCCGTAAAATCCTTCAATGATGCCGAGTGTCGTTGCCATGGCCGATTTCCGCTCCGCTGGTTCCCGGGCCCGGTTCAGGTACCCTGTAACCTCCAAGTTTGACTAGACTTACCGGTAAAGCCAACTACAACCGAACTGCCCGACAAGGAGCAACTCAATGGAAATAAAAACGTTCGAGGATCTCATCGAATGGACGAGGCAACTGCACGCGCATCTTGCAAGGTGCCTGAAGGAGTCCGCCAAGCTCAACAACGACGAGCGAGCCAGCGCCCTCCTCGACTACGTTTCCAGCCACGAAACCATTCTCGAGAAAGCCGTACGGGAATTCGAGAAACAGGCTGATCCAAAGGCTCTCAATACCCGCATGTACGACTACCTGAACCACAAACCGATCAGGGCCAGTGCTGACTCCTACACGCACTACGCGTCAATGAGCTTTCAGGATATTGCCAGGGAAATCTTCCAGTTCCACGACCAGGTGATGGATCTCTACGATTCCCTGATTGGCAAGGCAGAGATTCCCGAGGCCAAGGCCTTGCTTGAGGATCTGCTTTCCCTCGAAGAGCACGAGGCCATGCGACTGTCGAGCCAGATCAGCCGCATGGAAGACATCTGATCCGCCGTACGACCAAGGTCGTACACCAAGCGGTTTTTGATTTCGTTTGTTAACGATAATTGCTAACGTGAACTAGCATTGAGAGTGGTTTTCCCCAAAAGGGGAGACGCTCGACCCACAAAAAAGATAAGAGGATAGAAGAGCAATGAAGATCCGTTCTGTTCTTTCCGCGGCTGTGCTGGCTGTGGCAACAACCTTTGCCTCCTCGCAGGCGCTCGCCCAAGACACCTTCACACTCCGCCTTGCAGAAACCTGGGGGCCAAACTTCCCGATTTTCGGTGACACCACCAAGCGCTTTGCCGAAACCGTCGAGAAAATGTCTGACGGACGCCTGAAAGTCCGCATCGATTCCGCCAACAAGCACAAAGCCCCGCTGGGCGTGTTTGATATGGTCAAGGCCGGTCAGTACGACATGGGCCACTCCGCATCCTACTACTGGAAAGGCAAGGTTCCCGAGACCCTGTTCTTCACCAGCATGCCATTCGGCATGATTGCCATGGAACAATACGCCTGGTTCTACCACGGCGGTGGCATGGAGCTGATGCAGGAGGTTTACGAGCCGCACAACATGCTGTCGTTCCCGGGTGGTAACACCGGTGTTCAGATGGGTGGCTGGTTCCGCAAGGAAATCAACTCCATTGACGACCTGAAGGGTCTGAAAATGCGCATCCCCGGCTTCGCCGGTGAAGTGTTCGCAGAAGTTGGCGTTAACCCGACTAACATCGCCCCGGGCGAGCTTTACACTGCCCTGGAACGCAACACCATTGATGCGGTTGAGTGGGTGGGTCCTGCCCTGGACTTGCGTCTCGGCTTCCAGCAGATCGCCGACTACTACTACACCGGCTGGCATGAGCCTGCGACCGAGCTCCAGTTCCTGGTGAACAAGCGGGTTTGGGACAAGCTGCCGGCGGACCTGCAGGAAATCATGCGCGTTGCCATGCGCACTGCTTCCTACGACATGCTGGTTCAATCACAGCACGCTAACGCTGAAGCCTGGGCCAACATCAAGGAAGAGTATCCGAACGTACAGATCAAACAGTTCCCGGATGACGTGTTCGACGCTATGTACGCTGCCAACGAAAAGCTGCTGGATGAAGCCGCCGAAGGTAGTGAAATGGCTGCGAAGATCATCGAATCCCAGCAGAACTACCTTGAGAAGAGCCGCGCCTACACAGACATTTCTGAGCGCGCCTACCTCAACACCATGGCCGAAGTCGAGTAAGATATAGGCTTTAACGGAGCCGGGATCGCTCTCTGAGTGATCCCGGTTTTGTCGTTTATAGCAACGGATAAAAGCGCCAGTCCGTCTGGCGGGGGATCATCAATGCGGTGGATTATCAAACTGGACGACGGGCTTGCCCGGCTGTCCATCTTCTGTGGCTGGGTTGCCTGTGTCGCGATGATACTGATGGCAGCCAACGTCTTTTACGACGTAGTGGCCCGATACGCTTTTAACAACGTTTCAATCGGCATGCAGGAAATGGAGTGGCACCTCTATTCTGTGGTGTTCCTGCTGGGTATTCCCTACGCATTGCGCACGGATGGTCATGTTCGGGTCGACGTTTTCTATACCAAATGGAGCAACAAGGCCAAGGCCTGGGTCAACCTTGTTGGCGCCTTCATTTTCGTCATTCCCTTCGCTTACCTGATCGGCATTTACGGCTACGATTTCGCCCTCGACTCTTACAGCATGGGTGAAGGTAGCGGTGATCCGGGCGGGCTGCCGCACCGCTGGATTATCAAATCCGTTATCCCTGTCAGTGCCGTCTTCATCGGTATTGCCGGCCTCAATATGGCGACTTACGCCGTACGAGTGATGGCGGGGGACAAGGAGTATGAAGGTGAACACAGCGGAGGAGGCCTCGCATGATCGGTATGATTATGTTCGGTGTGGCCCTTGTGATGCTGATGCTGGGCTTCCCGGTTGCATTCACCTTCGGTGGCGTTGCGCTGTTTTTCGGAATTTTCGCCGAGGGCATGGATCTCTTTGCCTTCATGCCCTATCGCATCATGAGCGTGATGCAGAACACCGTTCTGATGGCAGTACCGCTGTTTATCTTCATGGGCGTGGTGCTCCAACGCACCAGGCTTGCGGAACAACTGCTCACCTCCATGGGCCGTCTGTTCGGTGGCCTGCCCGGTGGCCTGGCTATCTCGACGATTCTGGTCGGTGCACTGCTGGCCGCCTCTACCGGTGTTGTAGGCGCCAGCGTGGTTGCCATGGGTCTGATCTCGCTGCCGGTCATGCTGGCGCATAAATACGACAAGAGACTGGCCACCGGTACCATCTGTGCGTCCGGCACCCTCGGTCAGATCGTGCCGCCATCCATCATCCTTATTATTCTGGGCGATGTCCTTGGCCTTCCGGTTGGGGATCTGTTCAAGGCCGCGGTCTGGCCCGGTGTTGTGTTGGTGGGGCTCTACATCATCTACATCCTGGTGCTGACCAGACTGAAACCTGAAACCGCGCCGGCCATGCCGGATGAGCCAGGCGTTTCCCGTAAAAAGGAAGTTTTCAATGCGCTGTTGGCGATCATCCCGCCGCTGGCACTGATTGTGGTGGTTCTGGGCTCGATCTTCACCGGCATTGCCACGCCAACCGAGTCATCCGCTCTGGGCGGCGTTGGCGCTGTGGTTCTGGCCATCATCTACCGCCAGTTTTCCTTCAAGATGGTATGGGATGCATCCAAGGATACGGTCAAGGTGACCGCCATGGTCTTCGCGATCCTGATCGGTGCAACAGCCTTCTCCATGGTGTTCAGCTACACCGGCGGCGACTATCTGCTGGAAGAGTGGCTGCTCCAGCTGCCCGGCGAGAAGTGGGGCTTCATCATTCTGGCCATGGTGGTCATTCTGGTACTGGGTTTCTTCATCGACTTCGTTGAAATCTCTTTCATCATCGTGCCGATCCTTGCCCCGGTGGCGGAAGCTATGGGCATCAACATGCTCTGGTTCGCCATCCTGATCGCCATGAACCTGCAAACGAGCTTCCTTACGCCACCGTTCGGGTTCTCGTTGTTCTACCTCAAAGGCGTCGCACCGCCGGGAGTGCGAACGACCGATATTTATAAAGGCGTACTGCCCTTCATCCTGATACAGATGTTCGTGCTGGCGCTGATTGTGATTTTCCCTGAATGGTTTGGTATGAGCTCCTCATACTGACCCGAATAATGCCGGGCCCCTGGGCCCGGCATTTTTTTATCCGCCTGTTTTCGCTCTTCGCTATCCTTCCAATAGTTTTCCTCTATTTTCAGCCAACCTGACAAAATCTCACTGTTTTCTATACTGAACGGACAACCGGCGATTCTCAGACTGGTATTCGGGAACCCTGGCGCGCGCATCGACAAAAACATTGATGTTGAGGTTATCAAGGGAGAGCGGAGTCCATGAACCAGAGCACTGCCCAGAAAACCCGTGACAACGGGCAAGAATCCAAAAGCCATGTTCTGACCCTGCCACTGGAAAATACCCACGTGGACCGGTCACCGCACACTTACGAGCGCTGGCTGATCGCGAAGCTCATGCGGATGGCGGGATCACCGCCGCTGCGCTTCCGGCTCTGGAACGGCGATGTGATCGAACCGGAGGGCCAACACGCGCAGTTCACCCTGCATCTGACCGACCCCAAAGCCCTGTATGCGCTGGTAACCAATCCCAACCTGGCGTTCGGAGACCTCTACAGCGCCGGTCGCCTGGAGGTGGAGGGCGACCTGCCGGACCTGATGGAAACCCTTTACCGGTCCGTTCACCAGGCGCGTCAGAAATGGCCGAAATGGCTGGAGGCCCTGTGGCGCAACCACAACCCCCGATCCACCGGCATCCCGGAAGCCAAGGAAAACATCCACCATCACTATGATCTGGGCAACGAGTTCTATCAGCTCTGGCTGGACAGCGCCGAAATGCAGTACACCTGCGCCTACTACGAGACGCCGGATCTGAGCCTTGAACAGGCCCAGCTAGCCAAACTCGAGCACGTTTGCCGCAAACTCCGGCTAAAGCCGGGCATGACGGTGGTCGAGGCCGGCTGCGGCTGGGGTGGCCTGGCCCGCTACATGGCCCGCAATTACGGCGTGAAGGTCCATTCCTACAACATCTCCAGGGAACAACTCGCATTTGCCCGAGAAGAAGCTCGCAAGCAGGAACTCGATCATCTGGTGGAGTATATCGAGGACGATTACCGGAACATCAGCGGGCAATACGACGCCTTCGTATCCATCGGCATGCTCGAACATGTGGGCAAGGAGAATTACGAGGCCCTGTCCGAGTTGATCAAACGCAGCCTCAAGCCTGACGGCATTGCCCTGCTGCATAGCATTGGCCGCAACCGCCCGATGTTGATGAACGCATGGATCGAGAAACGCATCTTCCCGGGTGCCTATCCGCCGAGCATCGGCGAATTCATGCAAATCTGTGAGCACGGCGATTTTTCAGTCCTGGACGTCGAGAACCTGCGCCTGCATTACGCCCAGACCCTGAGTCACTGGATGGAGCGCTTCAACCAGAACGAGGACAAGGTCACTGCCATGTACGACGGCCACTTCACCCGGGCCTGGCGCATGTATCTGGCCGGTTCCATCGCCGCCTTCCGGGCAGGTTCTCTGCAGCTGTTCCAGGTGGTCTTCAGCCATGGCGACAATAACCAACTTCCCCGGAACAGAAGGGATCTTTACGACTTTCCTGCGGCAGCCGAGGAGGCCTGATGGACTACTACGACCTGATCATCGTTGGGGCCGGCCCTGCCGGATCCACCCTGGCCAGCGCCCTCGAAAACAGCGGCAAAAAAGTGCTGATCATTGATAAACAGAACTTCCCCAGGGACAAAACCTGCGCAGGCTGGGTTACGCCTGCCGTGATGGAGACCCTGAACATTGACCCGGAGGAATACTCCCGCGGACGAACCCTGCAACCCATCCGGCGGTTTCGCATCGGGATGATGGGCCAGCCGGCCGTGGAGAACGATCACGGCGACGTAGTCAGCTATGGTATTCGCCGGTGTGAATTTGACGACTACCTGCTCAGCCGCGTCAACGCTCCGAAACAGCTGGCCACGCCGGTCAAATCCATCGTTCGTAAAGACGGCAACTGGGTCGTCAATGACACCTGGGAAGCGCCTCTTATTGTCGGTGCCGGCGGTCACTTCTGCCCGGTTGCGCGATTGTTGGGGGATGGCCCCGGTGGCCATGAAACCGTTGTGGCGGCCAAAGAGGTTGAATTTGAAATGACACCGGACCAGGCTTCAGCCTGCCTGGCCCGGGGCGATACGCCCGAACTCTGGTTCTGTCGGGACCTGAAGGGCTATGCCTGGGTGTTCCGTAAGGGCAATTTCCTGAATATTGGCCTGGGCCGGGAAGACAACCACAAGCTGACAGGGCATCTGGAAGCGTTTGTTGAGGAAATGAAATCCACCGGCCGGATTCCACAAGACCTGCCCGGACGTTTCAAGGGCCACGCCTATCTGCTCTACGCCCATGCCGACAGACCCCTGGTGGACGACGGTGTGATGCTGATTGGCGACGCCGCTGGCCTCGCCTACACCCAGAGTGGCGAGGGTATCCGGCCGGCGATCGAATCCGCCCTTCTGGCAGCCGATGTGATCGGCGAGGCCACCGACTACTCAGCCTCCTCCCTGCAGATTTACGGTGATGCCATTGCCGAACGCTTCGGCACTCGCGCCTCCGAGCCAGACCAGGGCTGGCAGGTTCCTGACTGGGTCAAGATGCCTCTGGCCAGCAGCCTGATGCGCTCCCACTGGTTTACCCGCAAGGTGGTTACAGAGAAGTGGTTCCTGCACCAGGAGGTGCCACCGTTGAAAGTTGCTGTCTGAGGCGAAAAGCAAAACCCGGGAGCACCTATCATGATGCTTCCGGGTTTCTTTCAGGGTCAGAACTCAGTTTGCAGTCAGTTCAATCACGTCGATGCTGTACAGCGTCGTGGTGCCGCTCACTTCGTTGCCAACCGCCAGCATTGGCTTACCGCTGGGGCTGTCATCCGCAGAAATGAACGCCAGGCCTTCCGGTCCAAGATCACCGGCCATACCCGCCTCCAGATCCGCCTGGGACACCGAAAAATCTCGATTATTCAGATATTGGACAAACTCCGGATTCTGGGGATTAGTAACGTTGTAGACCATGATGCCGCCAACTCGCTCCAATCCAATAAACGCGAAAGTCTGGCCATTGATTATGCCTACGGCCACCGCCTCCGGCTCAGGGCCCTTGTCGTCCGATCGATTGTCGAAGGAATTTTCGTCATTGTTGCCGTTGAAGTTGTCGGGGATCAGGCTAGCGGTGACTCGTTCGAATTCGCTGCCGCTGTCGAAAACACGCTGGCCGTCAGCGCTCCAGATACTGAATGAGCGTGCCCCATAGCTGTACAGGGTGTCGTATTCGCAGCTGTTTTCCACGTAGAACTTGACGTCGTCCACGTCCACATTGGTGTCACCGTTCAGGTCGCCGAGTTCAGCGGGCAGCTGTGATGGGTCGCAGCCGTTGCTGATGCCCATGGTGGAGGTGGTGTTGAGACGACCCAGGTTTTCGTCTTCCAACAGATTGGTTATGGCCGCCAGCTCACCGGCTGGGTTCAAGGTCAGGTCGCCCATGCGGAATTCTTCGGTCCAGCCATCGTAATCCCGCGAATCGCCCTCGTTGGCGGTGATGTAGTAGGTTTTACCGTTGTAGCCGTAGCTTGCGATGGCGTCGGGCATGTACATGCCTTTCACTGGCCAGTTGCGAATGTTGATACCGCTGTCACGGTTGCTGGCGTCCAGTTCGTTGCCGATGATGCCGTGGTCCTTGAAGCCAAGCGGCACGATGGCCGTGATTTCACCGGCAGCGATGTCCAGTTCGGCCACGGCGTTATTTTCCTGCAGGGCTACCCAGGCTTTGGTGTTGTCGATGGATACGGCTATGTATTCCGGCTCCATGTCCTGAGCCAGTGTGGCGCCTGGGCCGAAGACCCGCAGGCCCGCGGTTACCAGGTCCGCCTGGTCAGCATTGAAACCGGTGAAATCGGCGGTGGTCACGGTGGCAGACGCTACGCCGTTGGACAGATCAATAATGCTGACTGAGCCTTCAGGATCTACGCTATAGTCGTCACTCGGCTCGCCTTCGTTGGCAACCAGCACTTTCATGCCATCCCGCGTGAAGGTCACCATGTCGGGCAGCGCGCCAACCACAACTTCACCAACTTTGTTGAGGTCCGTGCTGTTGTAGAACACAACCTTGCCATTTGCCTGCTTGTTCTCGGCCTCAATGGCTACGGCGACAAGATCACCATAAACCGCGACGCTATTTGCAGCAGCACCCTCAGCTGTGGCGTCAATCGTGCTCAGTTTCACAGGCATCGCTGGATCATTGATGTCGAGCACATCGATCGTACTGGCGAGGGCATTCACTACGAATAGTCGCTGATTCGAGGGGTCGTGGGCGACAATCTCGGCAGCACTCTCGTCAAAAACCTCTCCTTCCGCCTGATAGGAGCCCACCACATTCAGCTCAATGAGCGTCTGACTGGTGCCAGGTGCACCGTCTGTGCCGTCGTCGCCGTCACAGCCGGCAAGGCCGAGAACTGTTGCCAGTATGGCGGTACCAAGGAGGGATTTACGCAGTTCCATATTCGCCTCGTCTTTTAAAGTGTGTTGGTTCACGACACACGTTATTGAGGCAAGGTGACATAACTGCGTCAGACAGAAGACAATCTGATGACAAACGCATTGCAGCGACAAAAAAATGGCGACCCCGCAGGGTCGCCATTCATTCAGCGCACTCGGCTCAGTGACCGAGGTAGCTGCGATACATCCACACCGTCTTCTCTTGCTGGGAGATATAGTCGCTCATCAGGGCAACGGTACCCTCGTCGTCCGCTTCACCGGCCAGACTGAGCAGTGTCCGCTGTTTGCCGATCAGCTTGGCAAAACTTTCAACGATGTTGTCCATCGCTTCCTTGCCGTCGGAAACATCTTTTCGCTCAGGCACTTCCGAACGCTCTATGTAGGTACTGTAGGCATGGGCCGGACGATGGCCGAGCGTGAGAACCCGCTCTGCGATCTCGTCGATCTTGAGTAGCAGATCGTCGTAGAGCTCCTCGAACTTTACATGCAGCTCAAAGAAGTTGTCGCCTTTGATGTTCCAGTGGTAGCCGCGAACATTCATATAAAAGATCTGATAGTTGGACAGCAGATCATTCAGGGAATCAGCAAGCTTTGCCGTTTTCTCGGTATCAAGACCAATGAAATTCTTACCCATAACGCTTCTCCTTCGCGGTTATATAACAGGTTTATATATGAATATACGCCTGATCGGCGGTCGTCAGGAAGTTTAGTTTGCTAATCTCGATGATAGGAGCGATGCATGACCCTATAGAAGAAGAAATTAAGATAGCTCTAACCTATCAATCATCTCAATACATTTCATTTAACAATCATTCTCACCCGGCGTCTAATGATCACATTAAAGAACGACACCGGAGACAATCATGAGCGCGTTAAAACTATTCGTACACAACCATGGCACGAATGGCGACCAGTCGCTGATAAAGACGGTAACGTTCGCCCTCACCCATTTTACCGTCGCTTTTACCGTAGCTTACCTGCTCACTGGTGACCTGCTCATCGGAAGCCTCATAGCCATGGTGGAACCGGCAATCAACACGGTTGCCTATTTCTTCCACGAAAAGATCTGGGCGCGGCGCCAGCGAAATACAAGGGTCCCAGAGGGAACGCTGAGCAAGGCGAGGCCTCATATCTGTTGATTCCTGCTAAGGGCCGACTCAGACACCCGGCCCGCAATCGGTGCAACCCTCCTCTGGCGCCGGTCCGATGCTGAGGTTGCGGTTCAGGTCCTTGAGCGCGGTCCTCAGGCCTTCTTCGATAACCGGATGATAAAACGGCATTTCCAGCATCTCGGTGACGGTCAGCCTTCGCTGGGCAGACCATGCGAGCAGGTGGGCAATATGCTCCGCGGCCGGGCCAAACATCTCTGCGCCCATGAACAGGCCGCTTCCATGTTCTCCATAAAGTCTGAGTAGGCCGCGGTTCTTGCCGATAACCCGACTGCGACCCTGATCCTCGAAGGACACCTCTCCAACGGCGAAACAGCCGCGGCAGCGCTCATCAACCTGGTGAATCGTCAGCCCCACCGTCGCAATCTGCGGATCGGTGAAGACCACGGCCAACGGCGTGCGGCGAAGCCCGGTTCGCACATCCGGGTATGACCCAGCGTTGTCGCCCGCGATCCGGCCCTCGTCGGCTGCCTCATGCAACAGCGGCAGACTGTTATTGGCATCGCCTGCGATAAATATGTGGCTCTGGCCACAGCGCAGGGTATGGGGATCAAACAGGGGCGTTCCCTTTTTATCCAGCTCAATACCGGCGTTCTGGATATCCAGCCCGTCGACGTTGGGACGACGCCCGGTAGCCGCCAGCAGGTAATCGAAGGTTTCCGTCTTTGCACCTGCGTTGCCATTCTCAAAGGTAATGGCAACGCCGTCTTCAACACGTTCAACCTTCTTTACATCCGAATCCGGATCCAGAGGAAATTCTTCGTTAAACGTTTTCAGCGCGTAATTCCGGATGGTTTCATCCTGGATAGGACCAACCGAACCGCCAACCCCGAACATACGGACACGCACGCCCAGCCTGCTCAGGGCCTGGCCCAACTCCAGACCAATCACCCCCGGGCCAAAGACTGCCACCGAATCGGGAAGATCCTGCCATTCGAAGATATCGTCGTTTACAACCAGCCGATCCTTGGCATCTTTCAGAAACCCGGGAACATTGGGTCGGGAGCCTGTGGCGATGATGATACGCCCCGCCTCAACCTCGGCATTGCCGTCGACGACCAGACGATTCGGGCTGGCAAACCGGGCGTGGCCTTCAATGCGGTGCGCATCCGGAAACTTCTCGACCGAATCAATCACCGAAGCAACAAAGCGGTCCCGTTCGCTTCGCACCCTTTCCATCACCCGCTTTCCGTCGATCCTGATATCCCCGGCAGACACGCCGAAAAGCTCACCAAGCTGCATCTGATAAGCGTTGTCGGCGGCCGCGATCAACAACTTGCTCGGCATACACCCGACTCTGGCGCAGGTGGTTCCATAATGGCCGCCTTCGATCAGCACAACCTTGGCGGTTACTTTGCGCACGCGCTGGTAAGCAACCATACCGGCGGTTCCAGCTCCGATAATGGCAACGTCTACGGTTCGCTTTTCCATACAAGGGTCTCCTGACAGGCATTCCCGGAATCGGGAACAGGGAAGATTGGGACGGCAGTGCCCCCAGTATAGAAGCCGTGACAAGTTTCACCCACACGATGAAAAACGCACCGATTCCGCCTATGCTGTCAGACTTTTCAGGCAACGGACGTCTCAACGGAGGAATTGGGAAGATGCAGAGTTACTGGCCGGAATTTCTGACGGTAGCCTTTGTCCACCTGCTGGCCGTGGCCAGTCCCGGGCCGGACTTTGCCGTGATGCTCAGACAGGCTCTGTGCCAGACCCGGCGAAACGCGCTGCTAAGCGCCATTGGTATCGGCGGGGGCATTCTGGTGCATGTCTGTTATTCCCTACTTGGCATTGGCCTGCTGATCCAGCAATCGATCATGCTCTTCAATGTTCTCAAGGTGCTGGGGGCACTTTACCTTGCCTGGATTGCTGTCCAGTGCCTGCGGGCAAGGGCCAACGGCATTCATGTGGAACAGGATCCGACGGGTGGACAGTCCGGTATTGCAGCCCTGCGATTGGGCTTTCTGACCAACGCGTTGAACCCCAAGGCAACGCTGTTCTTTGTGTCCCTTTTCTCTGTTGTGATCAGCCCAGGCACACCCATTGTGCTCCAGGCCGGCTATGGCATTTACATGGCCCTGGCCACGGCACTCTGGTTCGCCATGGTTGCCATTTTCTTTACCCTGCCCCGCGTCCGCCGCGGGTTTAACCGGTTCGGGCACTGGCTCGACCGGCTGATGGGCGGCGTTCTCCTGTTGCTGGCCGGACAGCTACTGCTGTCTACAGTGAGCGGATCAGAGCCTCCGTCTGCGCCCATCCAAGACACGGATCGGTGATCGAACAGCCGTAGCGCAGATCTTCGCCGTCGTCCTGACGCCCCGGCTCCAGGAAGCTTTCCAGCATCAGACCCCGGATATGGTGGTTACCGGCGCGGCGCTGCGCCATCACGTCCTGGGCAATATCCAGCTGTCGTTCTGACTGCTTGCAGGCGTTGTCGTGACTGCAGTCCACCATGACGGCTGTGGACAATCCCGCCTCTGCCAGGGCGCCCACGGCCTGCTCAATGCTGGCCGCATCGTAATTGGTGATACCGCGGCCACCGCGCAACACCAGATGGGTGTCGGGGTTGCCCCGGGTGGTAATCATCACCGGCGCGCCTGTTGCCGAAACCCCAAGATGATGATGGGGATGGGACGCCGACTTCATGGCATTGGTAGCGACAGCGATACCACCATCGGTGCCATTCTTGAAGCCGGTCGGCATGGGTAGCCCACTGACTATCTCCCGATGCACCTGCGACTCGGTAGTTCGGGCACCAATAGCCGTCCAGCTCACCAGATCCCCAAGGTAATCCATGGCGAACGGGCTCAGGGCTTCGGTGGCCAGTGGCAGCCCCATGGCAGCCAGATTCAGGAGCAGGCGGCGGGAGCGACGCAGCCCCTCATGCAGATCGCCTGCACCCGTGCGCTCGGGGTCGTACAACAGCCCTTTCCAACCCACCGTGGTCCGAGGCTTTTCCAGGTAGGCCCTCATAACGATAAGGAAGCGATCACTGACTTCATCCGCCAGGGCTTTCAGCTTTTCCCCGTATTCGAGTGCGGCCACCTCATCGTGGATGGAGCAGGGCCCCATGACGATCAGCGTTCTCGTGTCGCTGCCCTGCAGAATCCGCCGGATTGCCTGCCGGTGTTCATCGACCTGCCGGACAATGTCGTCGCTGGCCGGCATCTGAAGTTTGAGCTCCGCCGGCGTTGGCAGAACCACTTCTTCCCGGTGGGTGGCCGGTGATCCGACTACCTGGTGTGTCAGTTCAGTGTTCAAGGACATATTCATGTCAGTGCTTCCGTTTCCCTGCGTCAGAATCAAAAAAGCCCCGGCTGGTGGGCTACCAGTCGGGGCTTTTCGAGTCCGGTGGCAGCCTGGGTTTTCTGCCGGGCTGCCTTCCTCGTTATTCGTTCGATGAAGATCCTATGGGCGGCCCCGGCTCTGGCTAAAATAAAAGCCATAACCAAACCACCAGAAAAACACAGCAGCGACTGCAGCCGCCGGCTTGGCGCCGAAAGCTTGCAAAACATTCAATTGACAGGTCGCGTGTGTCGTCTTCATGCTTTTCAATATATACCCACGGTTTTCACCTTGGCAACCCGCATGCCGGAGTTTTTTCACCACCGACATCAGGGTTGGGAGCAATCAATGGTCTATTTTGTCCGACGATATCCTCTGCAGCTGGCCCTGGCGTTCTTGCTCGGGCTGATCTCCAGCCAGGTTCTGGCCCAGGCCGAGTCCCGCACCTACCAGCTCAACAACAGGCCGGGCGACGATGTGGCGGTGCAGATCCGCGAGCTCTATCAGGGCTCGCCGGTAACCGTGACTGCAAGGGGGCAACAACTGGTGGTGCGCGGCGAACCGCCCTTGCTGGAGGAAATCGGACGGCTTGTCGAAACGCTGGATGTAGCGCCAGTCCAGGTTCGGATCACCGTTCGCTCCAGAACCGACAGCGGCGGCAAGCGCTCAGGTGCAGGCATCTCCGCGTCCAACGGTCAGGCAGGAATATCCGCAGAGCGTCGCGTTACCAGTACCGGCAGCGCTCAGGAACGATCAGTGATCATGCAGGATGGCCAGTCGGCGCACATCACCTCGGGCCAGGTCCGGACAATCCCCGTCGCTGTTCGTGGTGGCCGAAATCCTGCTGCCTTTCTACAGCAGGTCGAAACGCGCAGTGGCTTTCTGGTCAGCCCCCAGGTTATTTCTGATCAGGCGGTCGAACTGAGCATTGTTTCCTTCGAGGAAGAGCCGGCAAACCTGAACGGCTACGAAACGGAGGCGGTGGTCACCATCCGGCGTGTGGAGCCGGGACAGTGGGTAACATTGGGAAGCACCGCAACCCGATCAACCCAGGAGCGCAGTGGCATTACCTATCAGGTGAACAGCAGTCGGTCCGAGAACCGGAGTTTTGAAGTGCGGGTCGACGTTCTGCCCTGATATCAGGCGTGGCGCTTGCCCAGCAGGACCTGCTTGGCTTCGTTCAGCTTGGCCGCCAGGTAGTCGTTCCCGCCGCGATCCGGGTGCAGTTTCTGCATGAGCCGGCGGTGGGCCATCACGATGTCCTCCTCGGCACAACCGGCTTTCACGCCGAGGATATCGCAGGCTTCGCGCTCTGACATCTGGCCGACCAGATCAGCGCCCGGACCAACGTGATCGTTCCCCTGCGCATGCCCGTCTTCCCGCTGTTTCGACCCCATGAACCGGTTGATTTCAGGGGCAAACTTCAACAAGGCGGGGAGTTTGCGCAACAGCGGAATAACGGCCGCCACCGCCGCTGTCAGCACATGGATCCGGCCCGTTAGCACCATAAACACCAGCAGTGCGCCGCCCACGACCAGGATAACTTTCCAGGTGGCCGCCTTCTTCTTTTCGGCGGACAACGCACCCCATTGTTTCAGAATCACAAACACGGCGGCTGCCAACGCGATTCCCAGAATCCACTGCATTGTTGATCCTCACCCTGAATACCGTCGTAATTCTGTCACTGTCGCCTGTTACATTACCAGTGCCCTGCGCGGAAAAGCTCCCGCCAAGAAAACGACCATGATATCTGTCAAATCTGACCAACCCGAAGTCTAGATAGAAATACTTACAACCCGGTGACATTAGCGACCCTGTTTTGTAGGATGCTATGCTTCCCAAAATCTGACACAGATCCTCAGGACCCGAATCATGCGCACTGCTTCCCGCTTTCTGATCGTCATTATATTTCTCGGCGTAGTGCTCGGAGGCATCTTCGGCTACAAATTCTACCAGTTTGGCCAGATGCAAGAGCAGATGTCCCAGCCCCAACCGCCGGCGCAGATTTCCGCCGTTGAGGCTCAGAACGAAGCCTGGACACCCGCCATAAAGGCCGTGGGCAGTGTTGAAGCCATTAACGGCATCCGGGTGGCCAATGAGGTACCCGGTGTGATTGAGGCCATCAATTTCGAATCCGGCGACGTGGTCAAACAGGGCGATGTATTGATCCGCATCGACGCCGCCATTGATGAGGCTGCCCTTCGCACTCGCCGTGCCGAGGCGCAACTGGCCGAGCAGGAATTCAAACGGGTATCCGACCTGTTACCCAAGCGCGCAGTGTCGCAGTCCCAATACGATGAAGCCAAGGCCAATTTCGACGCCGCCCGTGCGCGGGTCAATGAAGCCGAGGCCCAGTTGAGCAAGAAAATCATCCGCGCGCCCTTCGATGGCACGCTCGGCATCCGGATGGTCGACCAGGGCGAATACATTGCCACCGGCACCCCAATTGTCGAGATCAACATGCTGGATCCGATTTATGTCGACTATACCCTCTCCGAGAAAAACCTGCCGAACGTAGCAACAGGCTACCCGGTGGTCGCCACCGTCGCAGCTGTTCCGGAGCAGGATTTCGAGGGTTCCGTCAGCGCAATCAACACCTCGGTTAACCCGGAGACCCGGACTGTCCGAGTCCGCGCCACGCTGTCTAACCCGGACAACCTCCTGCGCCCGGGCATGTTTGCCACCGTGTTGACGCAGCAACCGGAAGACAACGAGGTAGTCACGGTGCCGCGCACCGCCATCTCCTACAACACTTACGGCGACTTTGTGTTTGTCGTTGAAGAGAATGACGACGGGAATCTGGTGGTTAATCGTCGCACGGTAACCACCGGCGAAACCCGCAACACCCGCGTAGCCGTTCTGTCCGGGCTGGAAGCCGGTGAAACCGTTGTAGAGAAGGGGTTGCTGCGCCTGCGCGCAGGTCAGAAAGTTGCCATTCAGGACGAAGAGCAGAAGCAGGGGGCGTCTGAGTAATGCGCTTCACCGACATTTTTATCCACCGTCCCGTGCTGGCGACGGTGGTCAGCCTGCTGATACTGCTCCTGGGCGCCCGCGCGGCCATGGAAATGGAAATTCGGCAGTACCCTGAGCTTGAAAGCACCACGGTGACCGTGACAACGGCCTACCCCGGTGCCAGCTCCGACCTGATCAAAGGCTTCATTACCACGCCGCTGCAGCAGGCCATTGCCGAGGCGAGTGGCATTGACTATCTCACATCCACAAGCTCGCAGGGCACTTCCACCATTGAAGCCAAAATGGTGCTGAACTATGACGCCAACGCAGCCCTTGCTGAAATCCAGGCGAAGGTGGCGAGCCAGCGCAACGTGCTGCCGGCGGAGGCCCAGGACCCGGTCATCACCTCCACCACCGGTGACTCAACCGCCCTGATGTATATCGCCTTCTACAGTAACGAGCTGGCGGTGCCCGAGATCACCGACTACCTGACCCGCGTTGTCCAGCCCCGACTGCAGGCGCTTTCCGGTGTCGGCAAGGCCGAACTGCTGGGACGTAAATTTGCCCTTCGGGTTTGGCTGGATCCGGAGCGCCTGGCGGCCGTCGACATGACACCGCAGGAGGTAGTCGCAAAGCTCCGCGCCAACAACTATCAGGCTGCCGTAGGTAACACCAAGGGCACCTACACCGAAATCAGCATGACCAGCGACACCGACGTCGCTGATCCGGATGCGTTCCGCAACCTGGTCGTCAAACAGTCCGAAGGCACCCAGATCCGACTGCAGGACATCGCCCGAGTCGAACTGGGCTCGGAGACCTACGATCAACTGGCTCTTTACAAGGGACAGCCTGCCACTTACGTGGCGATTGAACTGGCCCCCGGAGCCAACCCGCTGACCGTCGCCGGCCTGGTGAAGGGCGAGCTGCCGGACATCGAAAGCCAACTACCTTCGGGCCTGGATGTTCGCCTGGCTTACGACGCCTCAGACTTTATCGAAGATTCCATCAACGAGGTTATCCAGACACTGCTGGAAGCCATGATCATCGTTCTGGTGGTGGTGTTCCTCTGCCTCGGCTCGGTTCGGGCTTCGATTGTTCCGTCGGTTGCGGTGCCGCTGTCACTGATTGGCGGCGCCTTCATCATGTTGATGTTCGGTTTCTCGCTGAACCTGCTTACCCTGCTGTCGATGGTTCTCGCCATCGGTCTCGTTGTGGATGACGCCATTATCATGGTAGAGAACGTTCACCGGCACATTGAGCAGGGAGAATCCCGTTTTGACGCCGCAATCAATGGTGCGCGGGAAATGGCGGTTCCCATCATTGCCATGACCACCACCCTGGTGGCGGTGTACGCCCCGATCGGCTTCATGGGCGGGCTTGTTGGCTCCCTGTTTACGGAGTTCGCCTTCACGCTGGCCGGTACCGTGGTTATTTCCGGCATTGTTGCCCTGACGCTTTCTCCGATGCTGTCGGGCAAGGTTCTCAAACCCCACGGCAACCCGGGTAAATTCGAAAACCTGGTAGAGAAAACGTTCAACGGCCTCGCCGCCACCTACAAGTCGGCCCTGAGCTCACTGATGCAAACCAAGTCGGTCGTGGTTTTCTTCGCCGTCGTGGTGCTGGGCTCAATCTATTTCATGGTCTCCATGAGCCAGAACGAGCTGGCTCCCACCGAGGACCAGGGCATTCTGTTCTATCAGGGCCTTGGCCCACAGACGTCGACACTGGATTACCTGCTGGAGCACGGCGATGAAATCCAGGAGCGTATGTCGACGGTTCCGGGCTACAACGAAGACTTCATGATCATCGGGATCACCGGCCCAAATGCCGTATTCGGTGGTTTCAAGATGGCGCCCTGGAGCGAGCGGGAAATCAGCCAGTTTGAGGCCCAGCCCAAACTTGATGCCGAGCTCAAAAACGTCACCGGGCTGCAAACCGCAGTCTTCCCGCGCCCCTCACTGCCGGGCTCCGGCGGCGGTTTGCCGTTCCAGTTCGTAATCACCACCGGCAACAACTATGAACAGCTCGACCAGGTGGCTGACGAACTGCTCGGCAAAGCCATGGGCAGCGGTAACTTCATGTTCCTGCAGAAGTCCATCAACTTTGATCGTCCGATCACGCGTATCAACGTTGATCGGGACCGGGTGGCGGACCTGGGTCTGTCCATGCAGGACGTCGGCCAGAGCCTGTCGAGCATGCTCGGAGGCGGCTACATCAACCGGTTCAGCATGGAGGGCCGTTCCTACCAGGTCATTCCGCAGGTAGATCAGCAGTTCCGGCTGGACGCCCAGGCACTCAATGAGTACTACATTCGGGCAGACAACGGCGAACTGGTGCCGCTGGGCAGCGTCGTCAGCTTCACCCAGGACGTTGAGCCGTCCAACCGGACCCAGTTCAACCAGCAGAACTCGCTGACCCTTCAGGGTGTGGTTATGCCCGGGGTAGCCGCCGGTACTGCCATGGACTTCATGGAGCAGACCGCCGCCGAAGTGTTCCCGCAGGGTTACACCTACGACTACACCGGCCAGACACGACAGTTGGCCACCCAGGGCAGCGCATTGATGGTGACCTTCTTCCTGTCGCTGCTGGTCATCTACCTGGTTCTGGCAGCCCAGTTCGAAAGCTGGCGGGACCCGTTCATCATCCTGGTTTCGGTGCCCATGTCGGTAGCCGGGGCAATGGCGTTCATCGTGCTCGGGTTTGCCACCATGAACATCTATACCCAGGTGGGTCTGATCACGCTGATCGGGGTGGTGTCCAAGAACGGTATCCTGATTGTCGAGTTCGCCAACCAGTTGCAGAAGGAGCGTGGGCTTAACAAAGTGGATGCGGTCATCGAGGCTGCCGCCATTCGTCTGCGGCCAATCATCATGACATCACTGGCGCTGATCTTTGCCATGGTGCCTCTGCTGATTGCCATCGGCCCGGGTGCAGAGAGCCGCTTTGCCATCGGCCTGACCATCAGCGCAGGTCTTGGTATCGGCACCCTGTTCACTATCTTTGTCTTACCGGCGTTCTATATCCTGTTGGGCCGTGATCATCACGGCTCAGCCTCCGAGGAATACGGTAACGGCTCCGGACCTGAGGAAAAGTCAGCTCCGGCCCACTGATAGGAAGCAAGGTATCAGGCCCGGCCACGGCAACGTGCGCCGGGCCTTTTTTTGCGTGAGACAATCACGTCTCTACAAGTTCCTCCGCGGACGCAACGCTGCGTCGCAGCAGGTTACGGCGCCATTGGACGGTTTCGCTGGGCAGCTCCCCAAAATGCTCACGGTACATGGCGGCAAATCGGCCAAGGTGGGAAAACCCCTCATCCGCGGCGTACCAGGAGATGTGTGGCACCTCACACTGACAGTCAACCAACCGCTCCCGAACCCGGGTCAAACGAGCCCTCTGATAGAACCGATAAGGCGTAATACCCGTTTCCCGCTTCATCAGGTAGTAGAGATTCCGCTCGCTGACCCCGGCGTAACTTGCCAGTTCCTTGAGGTCGAACTCCCAGGCAGGATCCTGCATGATTTTTTCGACCACTCGCTGCAAACGGCGGTCAAGGTTGCGTTCCGAACACACAGCTGCCTTCCGGGGTGTCCAGGGCGTCGCCAACGTATCGAAAAAGCGGTTCGTCAACTGCCTGGCCTGTTCATCTCCCCGAACAAATGGCAAACGTTCCAGGTAACAGTCAATTATTGCTTCAAGAACGGTAAGACATTGATCAGATGATTGCGCGATCCAGTCACCCAGAGCACCAACATCTGGCCTCAGGATCATAACCTTTGTTCCAGGTGCCAGACGAAGTTCGAACCTGTCTTGTGGAACAAGTACAAGCAGTCGGTCCAGAGGCCGCCAGAGGCCTCCCCGAATGGCGATTTCCGGCACCCCTTCCCGGGGTAACAACAGGACAGATTCGGTTGAACGAAAACCCGACACGTCTATCCCTTTGCTGGCTTTGAGCGAAATAACCCGACCGCGCGCACTATCAAGAGCAGAGAGAGAACCAATACTGCCGCCGCCCGAATGCGGGCGGCATTTTATATCGTCGCAGCCAGACAGCACGCGGAGAGCGGTGATCCACTCCTCAAATGAGGCGTTATTCAGCCTCAAATACGCGTCCAGATCCGGTTTTGGAGATGTCTTTCTCATTTGAGCCCTGAAACAAAATATTGGGCTACTTCTATAGGAGGCAACACTTTCCCACTAGCCATATCTTGCAAAACCCTGTGAATTTTAGGGTTATTTGCTCTTCTCTTGACTGTGGTCAATCAGATTGGCGCTCCATACTCTCCAGGGAGCCGGCCGCGCCATCAAATATCCCTGTCCTCTCTGGCATTTCAATTCTCTCAGTTTTGCGTGCTGCTCGGCGTTCTCGATTCCCTCAGCAACCACCTCCAGTTCAAGGGCATCGGCAATTGCCAAAATCGCGGAGACGATGCGTGAATCTCGCGATTCCCCACCCAATCTTTGAGTAAACTGACGATCAATTTTCAGCACCTGAACTGGCAACGTGTGAAGGTAGGCAAGCGAAGAGTATCCTGTGCCAAAATCATCAATTGCGACGACAACCCCCTGCTCACAGAATTCCGCCAGTCTGTCGAGACATTGACGTGAAAGATTCATCAAATGGGTTTCGGTAATCTCGATTTCAGGGCGCCACCCCACTGCTCGAATTCTCTCGAACAGTGGGTTCAAGAGGGCTTCAAGACGGGAATCCGTGATCTGCCGGGCCGAAATATTGAGAGCAAGCCGCAGACCACGGAGAAATGAGGCGGGGAATTCGGAGAGATCCGACTCAATGCAACGGACCAAATGCTCTGTGAGCTCGTGGATATGGCCTCGTTGTTCGGCGATCGGCACAAAATCAGCGGGTGACACGGCACCGAATTCGGGGTGGGTCCAGCGTAGAAGTGCCTCCAGCCCGGCCATCTTGCCGGTATCGAGGTGGTACTGTGGCTGGTAAACAACCGTGAACTCCTCCGGTGCCGTTTTCAGTGAAACAATTAACGCCTCGGATAGCAGCTCGGCCTGCCGACCCTGTTCGGTGTCGATCGCATCGTAAATCCGGAAACAGGCCCGCCCCGCAAGCTTTGCTGCGTACATGGCCCGATCCGCGTTCTGCAGAAGCTCGGATGCCTGACTGCCATGGTCCGGATAGACGGCGGCGCCAACAGATGACGACAAAAAATACTCGCGATGATCGACAATCACTGGCGCCCTGAAGCTCTGAACCATCCGCTGACACACGCTCTCAAGGTCATCATCATTCCGCAGCTCGATAATAGCGGCGAATTCGTCACCCGACAGGCGGGCCACGACATCCCCGCGGCGCAGCACACTCTGGATACATAGAGCTGCCTGCTGCAAAACCCGGTCACCACAATCATGTCCATGCAAATCGTTTACGGACTTGAAGAAATCCAGGTCGATATAGAGCACCGCAAACGCCTGACCGTCCTTTACCCTCTGTGAGACACGCGCCTTGAGGAACTCCTGAAACAGCGCGCGATTGGGCAGCTCGGTCAACGGGTCGTAATAGGCCAGCGAGGCGAGGCGCTCATCGTCAGCCGTCATATCACCGACATCCATGAAAACGCCGGCGTAAAACCGATGGTTTTCATGCTCAACCGGATAGATCATCAACCACTGTGGATAGGTCTCGCCGTTCTTGCGCCGATTCCAGACCAGTCCCTCCCAGCGCCCCTTATGACCAATGGCCCTCCACATGGATTGATAGAACTCGCGGGAGTGAAATCCCGAGCTGAGCACAGAAGGGGGTTGGCCAAGCACCTCGTCCGACCGGTAGCCGGTGACTGAACGGAATTTCTCGTTCACGTAAAGAATCCTTGGCTCCCTGGTTGCCAGCATGATGGCTTTTGGGTGGTTGTCGACGAGAGCCCTGAAATCTTGTTGTTGTAATGCCTGCATGCACTGCTCACTCCTTTTTAGCAGCCCCTGAATCATGTCCGATCAGTTCCACCCACCAGCATAAGCAGTATCTGTCGCCAACCTAGCCACATATTGCAAAAGACGAGAAACCACCAGGGGAAACAGCAAATAGATGAACATATTTTCATTTATTGCAATAACCGGATATTCAGGACAAAAGAACGGGTTGATAGTAGGCCAACAACGAGAAAAACACTGACCCGTGCAAGGAAACGCCATGCGAGTCAACGAACCGGTCACTCAGAAAGAACAGGTTTACCCGGACCACTACCACCTGATCACCACCACCGACCTTCGCGGCAAGATCACCGCCGCAAACGAAGAGTTTGCCGAAGTCGCTGGCTATACAATTGACGAACTGGTCGGCCAGCCCCACAACCTGATACGGCATCCGGACATGCCGCCGGGGGCATTCGAAAATCTCTGGCAAACCATTAAATCCGGCGAATCCTGGCGGGGTATGGTGAAGAACCGCTGCAAGAACGGCGATCATTACTGGGTGGACGCTTTTGTTACGCCAATTCGCAAAGACGGCGAGATTGTTGAGTTCCAGTCTGTTCGCACACGCCCCCGACCAGATCAGGTTGCCCGGGCGGAGAAACTTTATTCGGCCTGGAAACAAGGCAAAGTCCCCCGCAGATACCTTGCAGTCAGTCCGCCCCTGGCATTGAAACTGGGCTGCCTGTATGGACTGCTGGCGGTTGCCCTGCTCTGGTTCGGACTTTCAGAGCTCGCCCTGTCCCATCTAGTGACATTGCAAGGGCTGCTGCTGGCAGTATTCGCGGTACTGGTCTGGCTTACCCTTCCTGTGATGCGCAGCGCCAGATCGGCTTGTACCGAGACCCACCCGGCCATGCCCTGGATCTATACCGGACGCAGGGATGAAGGTGCCTGGATCGAATTTGATCGCCAGAAACGGGATGCCGTTCTTCGGGCCGTTTCCGCCCGCATGCACGCCAATGTGGGCAAGCTCCACGGCCGGAAACAGCGGACCGTCGAGTGGGTCGCCAACTCTGTAGCCAGCATCCGCAGCCAGCAGGGCGATATCCAGGACATAACCCGTGCTTTTGAGGAGCTGGCGGAAAGCGTGCGGCGGGTCAGCGAACTGACCGCACGGACCCACGACGCAACGGACGACGCGCGCCAGTCAGCCAACCAGTGTCGCGGACAGATGACATCCATGAATCAGTCGCTGTCCGAGCTCGGCGGCCAGCTTTCTGTGGCCAATGACCGCATGCAGGCGCTGTCCGAAAAAAGCGATGCCATTGGCATGGTTCTGGATGTGATCTCCGACATCGCCGAGCAGACCAATCTGCTGGCTCTCAATGCCGCCATCGAAGCGGCGCGAGCCGGCGAATCAGGTCGCGGCTTCGCCGTGGTTGCCGATGAGGTTCGGGGACTGGCCCAGCGAACTCACGAATCCACCCGCAAGATCGATGAGATGATTGCTGCCCTGCAAAGCGAAACCCGTGAGGTGGTCGAGGTGATCAACAACGGCACCCACTGCTGTCAGCAAACGGCAGGCATCGCCAATGAGGCCAGCGAGACGCTGGAAGCGACCCTCAGAGATGTGGATCTCATTACGTCCTGCACCCATGAGGTAGCCGGCGCTACCGAACAACAGGCGGCCTTGAGCGTTCAGGTGGAACGTCAGGCAGCACGACTCCTGGAACTCGGTAACCGCTCCGTCGAGAGCAGCGAAAACGCCCGGGAAGAGTCGGAACACCTCGGCAATAACGTGGATCAGGCCCAGTTGCTGACCAGCCATTTCCTGCAGATGCTGTGTGACCGACTGTTGCCGGCGTCGGAATCCGGTAAGCGTCAGCGATTCCCCGAGCCGACGCAATAGGGTAGGCTGGCGATCATCCCTCTGAGCAACCGTGGAAGATCGCTGAGACCGTGACTCTTGGAACCCTGTTCTGGCTATTCGTGGCCGGATTCGCTGTCTGGTACTGGTGGCGCGCCAAAGCCATCAAGGATTTCGTGCTCCAGGCAGCGCGTCGCTATTGCAAAAGCATGGACGTGATGCTGCTGGATGATGCGGTATTCCTCCGTGGCCTATGGTTCAAACGCGACGATCAGGGGCGGATCCGAGTCTGGCGCCGCTTCCTGTTCGATTTCACATCCACCGGTGAGGAGCGCTACACCGGCCGTATCATCATGCTGGGCCAGCGCATCCAGCATATGGAGCTGGAACCCCACCGGTTTTCCTGAATACGCAGCCTTCCTGTCCTCACCCATTTGGGCGATTCCTGATCGCTCCTGACATACCAATAATCGACAACGCATCGACGACCGTCGGCTGCCTGATGCAGCCGTCAACAAAAACAACAGGAGTCACACATGCGTATTCGATTTACCACAGCAGTTGTGCTGGGGCTGGCCTTGCTGTCCGCCTCATTTTCAAGCCACGCCGGCTACACCCAGACCCGCCACCCGATTGTCCTGGTTCACGGCGTCACCGGGTTCAACACCATCGGCGGCCTGGTGAACTACTTCCATACCATTCCCTGGAATCTTGAGCGCAGTGGCGCACAGGTCTATTCCGCCAGCGTGTCCTTCGTCAACAGCAGTGAGCAGCGGGGCCAGCAACTGGCGAACTACGTCAACAGCCTCGGCCATTCCAAAGTCAACCTGATGGCCCACAGCCAGGGCGCGCCTACCTCCCGGGTGACGGCAGCCCTGATTCCTCACCGTATTGCCTCAATCACCTCCATCGACGGCGTTAACAAGGGCTCCAAAGTGGCCGATGTGGTCCGGGGAATCCTTCCGCCGGGTAGCTATGTCGAAGGCGGCGCCAACGCCATCGCCAACGCCCTGGGCGATCTGATCAATGCCTTGTCCGGAGCAGACAACCCTCAGAACGGGCTGGCGGCGCTGGAGACCCTCACCACACCTGGCACAACCAGCCTGAACGATGCCCTTGGCTGGAAAGGCGTGAACCGGAATAGCTGCGCCGGAACCAGCGAGGATGTCTGGATAGACGGCAATCGCATCAAGTTCTTTTCCTGGACCGGCCGGGGCGTGTGGACCAATGCGTTCGACATTACCGACCCGTTCCTGGGTATCACTTCACTGGCCTTTGGCAGCGAGCCCAACGACGGGCTGGTAGGCGTCTGCTCAACCATGATGGGCCGGGTGATCGGCACCCACTACGACATGAACCACGTGGACGCCATAAACCACCTTCTCGGAGCCCGTTCTCTGTGGACCAACCCTGTCACCCTTTACCGCACCCAGGCCAACCGGCTTAAAAACCGCGGTCTGTGAGGTGACCATGAAGCGGACATCCATCGAAGCGCGTCGGTGGCTGTTCCCGGGTGCACTGGCGGCCGTCCTGGTCGCCGGTGCTCTCTGGTATGGCCTTGCCGGAACAGCCCAGACAAACGCCGAAATTTCGGCTTCAATGCCACCATCATCCGCGGCCCCGGCGAAGTCGCCAACGCCAGCATCCGAGCACAGCGCCAAAGCGGTCCCGGAAGAGCCTTCTTCTGGACAGGAGCAATCCCGAACTCCTGATTCCCTCGGGCCGACCCCGTTTGCGGCGTCGCTATCAGGGACACAAATTGACGGCGCCCTGACAGCCGATGACAACGGCGAGCTGGTTATCAATCTCCGGGTGCGTGACTTTTTCGATTACTTCCTCAGCACGGTCGGCGAGGTGACTCCGGAAACAGCCATTCAACAGATCGAAACCATGGCCAGGAACCACTTGCCTGAACCCGCTTCCACCCAGGCGCTGGCGCTCCTCGATGAGTATCTCGCCTATAAACAGGCGTCACTGCAAGTCCTGCAAACCCGACTCGACCCAGCCCGAACAGAGGATCCGGGCTATCAGCTGACGGCGCTGGGCGATGCCCTGGCACAGCTGAAAGAACTGCGCGCCAGCACCTTCAGCCCTGATGCCCACCGGGCTTTCTTCGGGCTTGAGGAGGCTTACAGCGAATACACACTGGCGACACTGGCCATTCAGCAGCGCACAGACCTGAGCGAACAGGGCAAACAGGCACTCGTACAGTGGCACCGCAATCAGTTGCCCGAGGAATTGAGGACAACCGAAAAACACCTTCACGCGAGCAGCCGACAACAACAGGCCCGGACAGCAGCCATTGAATCTGCCTCGTCTCCGGAAGCCGCCGGCAGGCAACTGGAAGAGCTTGGCGTGGGTCCGGACGGTGTCGAGAGCGTCGTAAAGTATCTCAAGCAGCGTAAGCGCTTCGACCAGCGCTTCGATGCGTTCCGGGACGCGATGGAACGGGAGGAATCCTCGGGTCTGACCGAGGCCGACATCCAGGAACAGCAGGAAGCTCTGCTGGAACAGCATTTCCCGGATGAGCAGGACAGAACCTGGGCACGGCTGAAGATGCTCGGTAACGGCTGACCGGAATGTGCTCGGGTTCGCGAAGCCAGTCGGCCGGGGCGGATACAATCCAGAAACCTGCCCGACACTGGAAACGGCCATGACAACCGAGCAGATCAGACAACAACAGGCCGCCGGATTTCGGAACCTGCGCTTTGCGCCCGATCTGGAGGAGGCTTACCGGCGAACCCGGTCCGGACTGATCCGACAGCGAGCCCGGCCCGTTTCAGTGGCCGGCCTGTTCCTTTTTTTGATCTACGCGGTTATGGATGCACTGACCCTGCCGCCAGAACTGGCTCAGGTCACGGTCTCCATCCGGCTCGCCGTCACCTGCCCGGTGATTGCATCAGTTGTCTGGCTCGCCTACCGCGCGTCTCCCTCGGACAGGCTCTTCGAGCGCATCTATACCCTGGCCTACCTCGTAGGTGGCCTGAGCGTGGTCGCAATCATTGCCGCCGCGCGACAGGTTGCCTTTCCGCTGCCCTACGAGGGCATGATCCTGATGCTCATGTTCGGATACTTTGCCATGGGGCTGCCGTTCTTCAGCGCGTCCATGGTCTCGCTTGTTCTGATCGTCGGCTACCTTCTGACCGAACTCTGGAGCGGTATGTCCGGCTCCGACATAGCGACCAACCTGTTTTTCCTGACCACGGCCAACCTTATCGGCATGGTTGGCGCGTGGACCAGTGAATACCGCCACCGAGCGCACTTTCTGGACCGCAAGCTGCTGGATCACATGCATCAGGCGGCCCGCGACGAGAGCCGGCGAAAAACGGAACTGATCACCGCAGCCAGCCACGACCTGCGCCAGCCTCTGAACGTGATCGACATAACGCTGGAAAGCCTGTCGCCAAGCAAAGACGGCCCCGCAGCGCACCCGGCCACCCAACAGTTGAGGGACATGATTCGTCATCTCCGGCGCCTGCTGGGCACCGTATTCGACAGCGCACGGCTCAACGAGGGCATGGTGCAAGCCGTTGTCCGACCAACCACACTGGCACCGGTATTCCGGGATCTCAACGATTTGCTGGCGGACTCGCTTGGCAATAACAAGATAGAGGTTCGGATTGACCACCCGGGTAGTGATCTTCAGGTTATGGCGGATCCATCACTGTTGTCGCGGATCCTCCAGAACCTAATATTCAATGCGGTGCAACACAGCAGCGGCACGGCCGTTACCCTGTCAGCAAAAGCCATGGGCTCACATGTGTTGCTGGAGGTCGCGGATGACGGCATCGGCCTGCCACCCGGGCTGGTGGATAACCTGTTCTCACCCTACGTGAGGGGCGCAGGCCCCAGTGAGTATCCGGGGCTGGGACTTGGCCTGACCATTGTTCAGGAATTTGTTGCGCTGATGCGGGGAGAGTGCGGCGCCGAGTCGAGGTCTGGCGGGGGGTCTGTGTTCTGGGTCCGGCTTCCCGCGGCCGTCACAACCACCCACGAGCCCGCGCCAGATTCACGCATTCTGTCCGATTGTGAACACCAAGCTGGGTAAAAATCGCCTTGAGATGGGTTTTCACCGTGTGCTCCGTCAAATTCAGGCTCTGGCAAATCCGTTTATTGGGAAAGCCCTGGGCCAACAACAGGAGCACGTCCATTTGCCTCGGGGTCAACGACAGCCCCGGTGCCACAGGATCGTTACCGCCAGGGAAATACCTCTCACCGCGGCTTACAGAGCGGACCATGCTCACCAGCGCCGACCGCCCGGCAGATTTCGCCAGAAAGCCACTGGCACCGGCTGCCTGCGCAGCTCTTACCGTAGCTTCGTCTTCACTGCTGGAAATGATCACCACCGGAGGTGGCTCCCTGTGGCTTGCCAGCCTGGGTAACAACGCCAACCCTGTTTCGCCCTGCAAAGCGATATCGAGCAGGATCAGCTGAAAATCGTCCTGACGGACCAACAAATCCGAGGCGCCCTCAACGGTGCTGGCGATCACAACGGATTCGGCCAAGCCTTCCTGACGGATCAGGCCCGCCAACCCCTGGGAAAAAAGGGCATGGTCATCAACCAGCAACACCTTCTTCATGGGAACTGGTCGTGCGCCCGCAGCAGGGGCCTGCCCGGCTTTCGATGTTATGGCATCCATGGATGTGCCTCTGCCCGCTGTGTTTATTTTTGTTACGGCGGATGCGTCACTATAGGCCAGCCGAACGCTGCGCTCCGCGCACTGCTTAACATTTTTTTACAGGGACCTGCGGCCTTGTGTCCCAATGTCTAGGCAATGAAACACAAATGTCATATTTCTGAAGCATCCTTCCAGCTTCTCAACCAACTGTCTGGTAAGGGTTTTTCGAAAGATGCCGCGATTCACACGGATGACTGCAACACTCCCGGGACTGCTACTGCCCGCTCTTATGGCCTTTCAGGCCCAGGCCTATGACCTGGAAATTCACGGTTCCAATACCGTCGGCGCTACCCTGGCGCCAATGCTGGTTACCGGCTATCTGGAAGAGCATGGCGGCGGACAGGTTGCAGCCAGGGGTACCGGCGTGGAAAACGAAAAGATCCTGCGAGCGCCTGTGAACAATCGGGCGGCCGAGGTGCTGGTTGCAGCGCACGGATCAAGCACCGGCTTCAAGGCGATGGCCGCAGGCAAGGCCGACATCTGGGCCTCTTCCCGCCCGGTAAAACCGCAGGAAGCAGAGCAATTTCGCGCCCGGGCGGATCTCACTGCGCCCGAGAGCGAGCACGTTATTGCCATTGATGGCCTGGCCATTCTGGTACACCCGTCCAACCCCGTAAGCAAAATGAGCATCGAAACCCTGGGCCGCGTATTCTCCGGGCAGATCCGGAACTGGTCCGAGCTGGGCGGCCCGGACCGCCCGATTCATCTCTACGCCCGGGATGACCGTTCCGGAACCTGGGACACCTTCAAATCCCTGGTTCTTGGAAAACAGTTCGAACTGGATAGCAACGCCAGGCGCTACGAATCCAACGACCAGCTGTCGGATGACGTAAGCAGGGATCCTTCGGGTATTGGTTTCTCCGGCCTCGCCTCAGTGCGTAAGAGCAAACTCCTGGCGATCTCGGAAGGCAATGCCCCGGCGCTTCACCCCAACCAGCTCACCGTTGCCAGCGAGGATTATCCGCTATCACGACGCCTGTTCATGTACACGCCCGGGAGTGACGTCCCGCCACTTTCCGCAGGTCTGATTGGCTTTGCCCTCGGCCAGCAAGGCCAGGCACTGGTTGCCGAGTCCGGATTCATCTCCCAGAATCCCATCGCGGTCAAGCCGGAATTCGACGAATCGACGCCCGAGAGTTTTCGCCGCCTGACCAGCAACTACCATCGCCTGACGGTCAATTTCCGTTTCTCCGAAGGCCGGACCAAGCTCGACAACAAGGCCCGCCGCGACCTGCAGCGAGTTCAGCAGTATCTGAACCAGAACGGCCGGTCCGCTGACGACCTGTTACTCATCGGATTCGCCGACACCCAGAGCCATGAATTACGTGCCCAGATGATTTCCGAGCTCCGGGCCCTGTCGGTCCGCAAGGCCCTGCAGGAAGTGAACGTGCCGGATGTTGCCTACACGGGTTATGGCCAGTACATGCCGGTGGGCGGCAGCGGCAGCCCGCGCAATGGTCGGGTGGAAGTCTGGATCAAATCCCGCTAGCCGAGACCAAAGTCTGAGGAAAAACTGCGGCAATCACCTATCCGCCACGACATCACAGATATGTTGGGGTTTCCTATACTGACGGGGTCATTTCCAACCAACAGACAGGGACAATGGACATCCAAAACGACCACCGTTACGCGATCAACCTGAACGTCCGGGGTATTCAGCCCTCGGCCACCCTTCGAATCAATGAGCTGAGCAATCACCTCAAATCCGAGGGCAAGGACATTATCAAACTCGGGCTGGGGCAGTCCCCCTTCCCGGTTCCTGATCGCGTGGTGGAGGCGCTCAAGGAGCACGCCCACGAAAAGGACTATTTGCCGGTAAAAGGGCTCAAGGGCTTACGCGAGGCAATCGCCGGCTACATTCGCCGGAGTGAGCGCATGCACTGCACCTGGGAAGACGTGCTGATTGGCCCGGGCTCCAAGGAACTGCTGTTCATGCTGCAGCTGGCCTACTATGGTGATCTGCTGATCCCGCGTCCGAGCTGGGTTTCCTATGCCCCGCAAGCCCGGATCATCGGCCGCTCGGTTCACTGGTTGCCGACCCATGCCGAGAACAACTGGCAGCTTACCGCCGAAGAGCTGGATATCATCTGTCGGGATGATCCCTCGCGGCCCCGGATTTTGATCCTGAACTACCCGTCCAACCCCACCGGCTGCACCTACACCGACGACCAGCTACTGGCCATTGCCAATGTGGCCCGAAAATACCGGCTGATCCTGCTCTCCGATGAGATCTACGGTGAGGTGCATTTCGAGGGCAGGCACAAATCCATTGCCCGGTATTACCCGGAAGGCACCATCATCAGTACCGGCCTTAGTAAATGGGCAGGTGCCGGCGGCTGGCGCCTTGGTACATTCATTTTCCCCCGGGAACTGAGGCCGCTGCAGGACGCCATGGCCATCATCGCCAGTGAAACCTACACAGCGACGAGCGCACCGATCCAGCACGCGGCCATTGCAGCGTTCAATGGCGGTGACGACATCGACGAATACCTCAAACAGTCCCGTCGGGTGCTGAAGGTTGTTGGCGAGTACATGCACCGTCGACTGAGCGACATGGGCGCGGTAGTCCAGAAACCGGAAGGCGCGTTCTACCTGTTCCCGGACTTCTCCGGCTTCCGCGAACAACTGGCCAGTAAAGACATCAAGACCAGCCAGGCCTTCTGCCAGGCCCTGCTGGAAAACACTGGCGTTGCCATCCTGCCGGCCAGCGATTTTGGCTTCGTGCCGGATCATCTGGCGGCGCGCCTGGCCTTCGTCGACTTCGACGGCGCCGAATCGTTAGAGCTCGCCGGCGGCGACTATGCCGAACAGGAATTGGGCGACGACTTCGTGAAACAGGCTTGCCCGCGGCTGGTCACCGCCATGGACAAGATGGAGCAGTGGCTGAACAGCCTCTGATCCCGCCGTGTTAGACTGGCGCCCTCATTCTCTAACGGGATATCAACGGGGGCGCCATGTCTGATTCAGTTTCTCTGCTCGAGATTACCGACTTTGCCGAAAACCTGGCCCGCGAGGCGGGCGAACTGATTCGCCGCGAGCGGGACAGCAACGCCCTGCGCACCGATTACAAGCATCAAACCGAGCTGGTAACCCACGCCGACGTGATGGCGGACGAATTCATCACAGGCGCCATCCGAAAACGCTTCCCCGGCCACCGGATTCTCTCGGAAGAGACCATGCCCGACCTTAGCCAGGCCGAGGAGCTGGATACACCCCTCTGGATCGTCGACCCCATCGATGGCACCGTGAACTATGCCTATGGCCATCCCCAGGTAGCCGTCTCCATCGCCTATGCCGAAAAAGGTCGGGTTCAGGCCGGTGTGGTGCATGCGCCCTTCCCCGGCGAAACCTTCCGGGCGACCCGCTCAGAAGGCGCCACCCTGAACAACCATCCGATCCGCCACAGCGGCGCCACCGTGCCCCGTGATGCCCTGTTTGCAACCGGCTTCCCCTACACCAAAGACGCCCTGGAACCACTGGTCAAACGCCTGGATGCGATGATTCACCAATGCCGCGACCTGCGCCGCATCGGTTCCGCGGCACTGGATATCTGCTGGGTGGCCTGTGGCCGATTAGATATCTACTATGAAAACGTCAGCCCATGGGACTTCGCCGCCGCCCGCCTGATCGCCCTGGAAGCAGGCGCCACCGCTGGCCATTTCAGTGAAGTGCCCGACGGCTATCCTGCCGACCTCTGGGGCCGCGACATCCTGATTTCGGCGCCGGCTCTCTGGGAGCCTGTTCGGTCTATCCTGCGGTCGGCCTCGGGGTATGACTGATTAGACCTGTGCTCGCCGGTAGATTTTTGGCCGTAGCCTTCCAGCTTTGGGGCTGGCACGGAATGGGAACCTTCTTCCCGGAACCGCTACGAGCACATCCATGTGCGCTTGGCGCCGGCCATCCTTGGCCGTCGACATTCCGGGAAGAAGGTTCCCATCCCCTGCCGGCATTGCAGTGAGATATCGCAGAAATTTGGAAGAAAGATCGGATAGGGGGTAATCGAAAGATATATCTCTAGAGCTGGAGAGTCGCTGTTGGGTGGGGCTTTTACGGAATGTCGGCGGCCATGGATGGCCGACGCCAAGCGCACATGGATGTGCTCGTAGCGGTTCCGTAAAAGCCCCACCCAACGGCGCCAGACTCCCAAGCCTTCAGGCTACAGAATTTAAAGCAGCCGACTCCAGACTCAACCCCAAACACCCTCGGCAACCAACCCCCAACTCTCGTCGAAGTCAGTAGAAGGCAACCGCGAGAACGACGAACGGATAAACCGCTGAATCCGGCCCTCAACAAACACCAGGACAAAGTCCGCGCCGCGAGCAGACGTCGTCCGGGGCCGCAGACCCTGGCGGATTTCGCCTTCTTTGAGGGTTTGCCGTACCTGGGTTTCCAGGCGCTCGAAGAACTGGGAGGCACGCTTGCGCAGGGTGTCGTTCTCGCCCATCAGGGCATCGCCGGTCAGCACACAGCACAGGCCAGGGTTGCGCTCAGCGAACACCAGCACCAAATGCACCAGCTGTTGAAGGCGAATCCGCACGTCCTCCTGCTCCTGCAGGATCACCTGGCAGCGAGAGAACACGGCCTCTTCAGCAAACTCTATAAGCGCCTCGAACATTTTCCGCTTGCTGGGAAAATGCCGATACAAAGCGGCCTCGGTAACGCCCACGGATTTGGCGAGACCGGCGGTGGTGATACGGGCGCCCGGATCGGTCTCCAGGAGTTCCACAAGAGCATGGAGAATCGCCTCGCGGCGACTGGGTTTCTGGTCAGTCATGGCAGGACAGCAGCGCTCTGATTTATCGTTGTCGGGGCCGGTCGTTCAGCGCCGGCCCTCGGTTATCGTTAGTCAGGATTGTGCCCGAGATCAGAAGAAGGTGCCATCAATGGGCGAGGATGCGCTGGCATAGAGCTTCTTGGGCATCCGGCCCGCCAGATAGGCTTCACGACCAGACTCAATGGCCAGGCGCATGGCGTTGGCCATTCGGATCGGGTCTTTGGCCTGGGCAATGGCGGTATTCATCAGTACGCCGTCGCAGCCCAGCTCCATGGCGATGGTGGCATCCGACGCGGTGCCAACACCGGCATCCACGAGCACCGGAACATTCGCATTCTCTACGATCAGACGGATGTTATACCGGTTCTGGATACCCAGGCCGGAACCGATCGGGGCACCAAGGGGCATGATGGCCACACAGCCCATCTCTTCCAGACGCTTGGCCAGCAGCGGGTCGTCCGAGCAGTAGACCATGACCTTGAAGCCGTCCTTGATGAGCTCTTCGGCGGCAACCAGGGTCTCAGTCATGTTCGGGTAAAGGGTTTTCTCCTCGCCAAGGACTTCCAGCTTCACCAGGTCGTGGCCATCCAGAAGCTCGCGGGCCAGCTTGCAGGTGCGGACCGCGTCTTTCGCGGTATAGCAGCCCGCCGTGTTGGGCAAAATGGTATAGCTGCTTGGGGAAATCACATCCAGCAAATTCGGCTCATCCGGGTTCTGGCCGAGGTTCGTGCGGCGCACCGCAACGGTAACAATCTCGGCACCGCTGGATTCGATAGCATGGCCGGTTTCCATCATGTCACGATATTTGCCGGTCCCGACGAGCAAACGGGACTGGTAGACCCGCCCGGCAATTTCGAGCGGTTTGTCTTCTGGAAGCTGGAGTTCGGATGTCTCTGTCATAGTGTTCCTGAATCGTTTGTTACGGGAGGATGGGAACCGCCGTCATGGGTGGGCTGGGCAGACTGTTCAGCCGCCGCCAATGGCGTGAACGACTTCTACACGGTCGCCATCGCTCAGAGTAAATTCCGGGTGCCGGCTTCGTGGCACTATGTCCTCGTTAACCTCAACCGCAAGCCGCTTGCCGGCCAGCGCCATCTTTTCAATCAGCGTGGCAATGGTGGCGCCACTCGGCAGCTCCATTTGATCGCCATTTACCTGAACCTGCATCGTGACTCTTGAACCTCTGTATTCTTCACTTGTTCCGGCGGAGACCGGAGGTTATTAACAGCGCCCAGCCCACCATGAAACACAACCCACCAAGGGGCGTGATCGGACCGATCCAGCGGATGTCTGTCAGCACCAGAAGGTAAAGACTGCCACTGAATAACAGAATGCCGGCCAGAAAAAACCCGGCCGACCAGGCCAGAAGCTTTCTGGACAGGCCCTGTGCAGCCAGCAATGCCAGCAGAACCAGCGCAATGGAATGATACATTTGATATGTGACGGCGGTCTCGAAAACTTCAAGGCCCCGCTCACTGACCAGATTGCGTAGCCCGTGTGCACCGAAAGCGCCGGCCATCACTGCCACCAGGGCCAGAAAAGCACCCGCCACCAGCGGTAACCGAAGAATGCCGCTTCTGGCCGGTTGTACGGATTCAGCAGTCACAGTGGATCTTTTCTCCCGAATCCAGGTTCATCATGGTCAGTGCGCCACCCCAGACACACCCGGTGTCCAGGCCGACAAAACGGTCACTGCCGGTTTTTCCTTCCAGGGCTGCCCAGTGGCCAAACACCACCCGTACATCGTCATTGCGGGGAAAATGAAACCACGGCTGGTAACCTTCCGGCGCGCTGTCGACGCTTTCCTTGGCCGCCAGTTCCAGAGAGCCATCCTCGGCAATAAAGCGCATGCGGGTGAAATAGTTGGTAATGACCCGCCAGCGGTCCATTCCCTGCAGGGACTCGTCCCAGCGCTCGGGCTGATTGCCGTACATATGGGTAAAGTATTCCTCGGCGGTTTCGCCCCGGATCACGGCTTCAACTTCCCTGGCACACTCCATTGCCTGGCTGACCGTCCAGATATGGGGCAAACCGGCGTGGGTCATCACCAGATTCCGGGCCGGGTCGTGAACACAGAGATTCTGCTGCCGGAGCCAGTTAACCAGCCGCTCGTGATCCGGAGCGTCAAGGATATCGGACAGGGTGTCTTTGCGACGCGTCTGATGACCGCCCAGGGACACCGCCAGCAGATGCAGGTCGTGATTGCCAAGCACGACGACCGCCGAATCCCCGAGGCTCTCGATATATCTCAGGGTTTCCAGCGAAGACGGGCCGCGGTTGATCAGATCGCCGGCCACCCACAGACGGTCACGGGAGGGAGAGAAATCCACTTTCTCCAGGACATCCCTGAGACGCTCGTAACAGCCCTGAATATCGCCGATCGCGTAGTCAGTCATCACTTACCTCGTTTGCCGGATTGGCTGCACCCTTCTCGGTAAAAAGCAGGTCGGCAATCGCCACGAAATCGGCCAGCGCGAGGTTCTCCGGTCGCAGACCGTCATTGATGCCAAGGCTCCGGAGCTGTTCGGCCGACACCATGCCGCCCAGTGCCTTGCGGAGAGTTTTCCGCCGGGCGTTAAAGGCTGTGCGGACCACAGCCTGGAGTGTCGTCAAATCCTTCGCCGGGTGTGGCAGGGTCTTGTGAGGCACCAATCGGACAATCGCCGAATCCACCTTGGGCGCCGGTCGGAAAGCGCCGGGCCCCACTTCAAACAGCGGCTGAACCCGGCAGAAATACTGGGTCATGATGCCTAGACGCCCGTAATTGTTGTCACCCGGCACCGCTGCCATTCGCTGAACCACCTCTTTCTGCAGCATGAAGTGCATATCCTGCACAACACCGGCCTGGGACAGCAGGTGGAAAATCAGCGGTGTGGAAATGTTGTACGGCAAATTACCGATGATCCGCAGGGGGCGATCCACCATGAGCTGGCTGAAATCAAACTTGAGTGCGTCCGCCTCGTGAATCCGGAATTCGGGATAGTTGAAGAACTTGGTGCGCAGCACGGGAATCAGATCCCGATCCAGTTCTACCACCTGGAGCTTCGGGTTCACCGCCAGTATTTCCTCGGTCAGTGCGCCCAGGCCAGGGCCAATTTCCACGATGGCGTCATCGGGTTTCGGGTTAATGGCGCGGATGATCTGCTCTATGACCCCCGGATCATGGAGGAAATTCTGGCCAAACCGTTTTCTGGCCTGGTGGCCGGCTTTGTTGCTCACGAACGGGTCTCTTCAATTGCAGATTTTCGACAACGAGCCATTTGCTCGCCTACCTTCAGGGCCGTATGCAGACTGCCGGCATCGGCTCGACCGGTTCCCGCCAGATCCAGGGCCGTGCCATGATCCACGGACGTGCGCACAATCGGCAACCCCAGGGTAATGTTCACCGCGCGCCCAAAGCCCTGAAACTTCAGCACCGGCAGCCCCTGATCATGATACATGGCCAGAACCGCATCGGCCTGGTCGAGCCAGTGCGGAGTAAACAGGGTATCCGCAGGTAAAGGTCCGGTCAGAGAAATGCCTTCGGCACGCAGAGCCTCCAGGGTTGGCTCGATGGTGTCGATTTCCTCCCGACCAAGGTGACCACCTTCGCCGGCATGAGGATTCAGGCCGGCCACCAGTATCCTGGGCCGGGCAACACCGAAGAACTTTTTTAGATCAGCATCGAGAATTCGCGTTACCTGAGTCAGGCGCTCCGGGGTAATGGCGGCGGATACGTCCTTGAGCGGTAAGTGGGTGGTAACAAGCGCAACCCGCAACTCTTCGGTCGCCAGCATCATGACCACACGATCCACACCGCAGAGCTCCTGCAGGAACTCGGTATGGCCGCTGAACGCGATGCCGGCATCGTTGATAACGCCCTTATGGACAGGCGCCGTCACCATGCCGTCAAAATCGCCGCTGAGGCAGCCGTTCGCGGCGACTTCCAGCGTTCTGAGCACATAAGCACCGCTGCCGGTATCCAGTGTGCCCGGTTCATGATTGGCACAACCGTCCACATGCAGAACCGACAGCAGGCCTGCCTCCATTTCCGGCGACTCTCCGGGCTGCCAGGCACGCAGTTCAACCGCCAGGTTCATTTGCTTCGCCCGGGCCTCCAGCAATGGCCGGCTGGCAACCACCACCACACCTGCGCTCCGGGCTTCAAGAGCCAGTTGCAGGCACAACTCCGGACCAATGCCGGCAGGTTCGCCGGCCGTCAGTGCCAGCACCACGGGATTACTCATCAGGAGACTGGCTCTTCTTCGGCCGGTTCGTCCTTGGCGTACTCGCCCTTGAACTCGACAAAGGCCTCATCGCGGATCTCCTGAAGCCAGTTCTGAAGTTCGGTCTCAAACTTGCGGCGATAGATCGCCTGGCGGGCCTCGGCGTCGCGCACATCACCGCTGATGTCTTTCTGGCGGCGCTCCTGAACCTGCAGAATGTGCCAGCCAAACTGGGAACGGAACGGCCCGCGCAACTCGCCAATATCAGCATCGAGCATGGCCTGCTCAAACGCCGGCACCATCTGGCCCGGGCTTACCCAGCCCAGATTACCGCCATCGGAGCCAGACACCGGATCATCGGAGTACTCTCTGGCCAGCGCACTGAAGCTGGCTCCATTCTGAAGCTGCTGGTACAGATCCCGGATCACGGTTTCAGCCTGGCTGTCCGTCGTAGCTTCGGAAGGCCGAACCAGAATGTGACGGACACGGTGCTGCTGGATCATCTGCTGCTGCTCGCCGCCTCGCTTGTCCATCACCATTACCAGGTGGAAGCCACTGTTGTTTTCCAGGACGTCTGAGGGCTCACCCACCGGCAGCTCCGGCACGACCGGAGCAACCAGAGACGGCAGCTGACCCTCGGCACGCCAGCCCATATCGCCACCTTCCAGGGCATTACTGGCATCAGACTCGGCAACAGCCACTTCGCGGAAATCACGGCCATTGGCGATCTCACTGCGCAGCCGCTCGGCTTTCTCCCTGGCGGCATCCACCTCCGCCTCATCAGAGGGGTCGTCTACGCTCACAAAGATGTACGCCAGCCGGTACTGAGCGTTATTCCCTCCACGGGCCTCCAGACTTTCCAGATAGTTTTCAACTTCCCGATCGGTCACCCGGACCCGGTTGCCGACCTGGCGCTGCTGAACCCGGCTGGTCAGCATTTCCTTGCGGATCTGTTCGCGGGCCTGGTTGTAAGTCACGCCTTCGGCTTCGAGCTGGTTTTCAAACTGCGGCAGGCTCATGCCATTGCGTTCGGCAATGTTGGCCATGGTTTCGTTCAACTCGTTATCGCTGATGCGCATACCGGCCCGATCTGCCATCTGCATCTGGATCGATTCGGTGATCAGCTGGTCAAGCACACGCTCTTCGAGGACCTGCCTTGGCGGCAGCGCCGTGCCCTGTGCACCAAGGCGACTGGTGATGGTGTTGATTCGGGCCTCCAACTCGGTCTGAAGGATGACATCCTCATCGACGATGGCCACTACCTGGTCCAGCAACTTACGCTCGGCCTGAACAGACAACGGGGCCAGGACGGCTAGAAGAACCAGTAACGCTTGTACACCATGGCGAAGGGTCGCCTTCATAATCACCTCTACAAATAGAATTTGAGCTTTTCTGGCGTTTTGGGGGCCTTAGTCCGGGATCCAGTCAGGGAGTTCCAAAACGACGACGCTCCCTTTCATCAAAACCATAAATGGCCTCGGAAATACTCGATGAGGCACCATCGCTGCCGCCCAGGCCCTTTAGCTGGATCTGGAACAGTATGCGGCTATCGAGCTCCCGGTCATCAGTCAGATAGTTCTGGTGAACCACCTGAACACTCCAGCAGCAGTTATTGTATTCCAGCCCGGCCAGGGATCCGACGGTTCGATCAAGGTCGGAGTCGTAGACCCAGCGGCCGATCAGACTAACACGGTCCGAGACCGGGAAAACCGCCGCGATATCCGACTGTTCCAGTTCGCCCCGGCTGTAAGTGTGCCCCACACTGGCCAGGTACCGGTAGTCAGTAGAGTGAAAGGTTAACTGGCTGCGGCCTTCCTCGGTATCCCCGGTATCAGGATCCCACAATCCGGAGGAGCGGATTTCCAGGGTATCGAGTGGGTTCAGCACGACTTCGCCCGCCAGCGGTGAACGGCTCCGGGTACCGGCACCCTCGCCGAACAACGTCACTTCGCGATCCTCGAAATACTGTACCTGTCCAATACTGAATCGGGCACGCTCCGCACCGGTGAGGAGGTCATTGAAACGGCTGGTCAGGGCAACGGTCAACTGGTTGGCATCGCCTACCCGGTCACCGCCGGTGAACCGGTCCGGTCGAAACAGCTGTTCAAAACGGAAGGTCTGGAGGTCGGTGTCAAAATCCGGGATGTCGTTCTGATCCGGATCGGCATCGGCCCAGGCGTAATAGAGCCGGGGCTCCAGAGTCTGGTTGTAGGGCACATCAAACAGGCGGCTCTGTCGGTCGAAATACAACCCGTTATCCCACTCGACAACCGGCACGGTGCGATCGAAACTGCCATCCCCCAGCACGTAGTCGTCCAGGTTGTAGCGGGTGTAATCCACGCTTACCGACGGCCGACTGAACCCCCACAACGCCCGCATGGGCAACGCCAGTTCCGGCCGCGCCCGGAAACGCTGCCCGTTGGCCCGATCCAGACCGGTCAGTGCTTCGTTGTCCCGGTAAAACACCGTGTACTGGCTTTCCAGGTTCGCCTCCACGATCCCTGCGCCGGTCTGGCCTGCGTAGATCACTTCCGGCAACTGGGCATAGGGCTTGTCCACATCGGCAATGCGATCACTGATGGTCTGGTAATCGTTGAGGTAGGCATCGAAATACTGCTTGTCGCTTCGGTAGGTAACCCCGCCCTTTCTTTGCAAGTGAGTGGCCTGGTTAATCTCCAGGCTGCGGTTCAGATCACTGAGATAGTCCTCATCGCTCACCACAGAAAAATCTCCGTAGCCCCGCCAGCCACGGCCAAAGGCAGCCCGGGTTGTGGCATCCAGGGCCCAGCGCTCACCGGATTCACCGGGGTTTTCCTCCTGAAACGCCGAATCGTTGCCGATGTACCCGAGCTGCAGAGTAGTTTCCCCGAGAGAGCTGAGATACCGGCCCTCGACTTCGTTGAACAGGCCCCGGCCATGAATGTACTGGGGCGTCAGCGTCGCGTCGTAATGGGGTGCCAGATTGAAGTAGTAGGGCACGGCAAGAAAGCCACCGCTGCCGGCACTGGAAGAGCCGAACTGCGGGTAAAGGAAACCGGACTTGCGGCGGTCATCAATAGGAAAGCTTGCCCACGGCCAATAGAACACCGGCACATCCAGGACTTCCAATCGAACGTGTTTGGCGGTACCGAATCCTTGCGCCCGATCCAGCCTGATATCCGAGGCAACGATGGCCCAGTCATTCTGGCTGGGGCCACAGGTGGTCAGCAAACCATCTGCAATGACGACCTGTTCCTCGCTGATGCGCGACAGGCTGCCTGCACGACCGCGCATTTCCGGACCATGCAGCAGGAATGTCGCAGTGTTGATGTCCAGGCGTCCGCTATCGACGTCGTAGTTCGCGTTCTCACCGGTGAGAAGGAAACCCTCGCCGCGACTGACCAGCGGCCCCTGCACCGATACTGCACCCTCCTGCTGGCTGTAGCGGGCCTCTGAACCGGTTACCTGAAAGCCGCCCTGGCGAATGCGGACATCACCCTCAAGAAACAGTGTCCGGTCTATCTCATAGCGGGCGTTCAAGCCGCTGGCTTCCAGCGGTTGCTCGGAATCGCTGCCAACGGCAAACGCATTGCCAACACCATTGGCGCGACCGGAAGGCAGATACCCCCCTTCGCAGAAAAGGGGCAACGAGGCCCGGGCCTCGGCTGGCAACTCTGCTCTGGGCCGCCAATCTATTTCCGCCGCAGACGGCGGTGTCTGGGCTTGCCCATCCGTAACGCCCAACCCAAAAACCGCGGCCAGCAACACACGGCCATACCGGCTCTGCCACCGGGTTTCCGGCGATTGCAGTGGGCGTTCGGGACATGGCACGGTGGCTGGATCCTGTTCCGGGTGAATTGGAGGACGGGCAATAATAAACGCCGCCTAGTTTACACGTGCCCTGAAGGGTTGTTAACGGAAACTCCGCTGCAAAACCGATTTACCCTCTTTATACTCGTCTGCTAACTTTCGCTGTCAGCGACAACTTTTTTCAGGATCGCAACCCGAACTATGGATACCCGCCTGCAGTTGCTGACCAACTGGGTCAGACAATTTCCCGGCTTCGAACAGTGCGAAGCCGAACCGGTTTCCGGCGATGCCAGTTTTCGCCGTTATTTCCGGGTCTGGCAGCACGCAAATCCGACGACCGCTCCCGGGGACGGTGCACCGTTTATCGTGATGGATGCGCCCCCGGAACATGAGGACTGCGAGCCCTTCGTGGCCATCGCCCGGCACTGGCACCGCCAAGGTATTGCGGTGCCGGACATTGTGCAGGCTGATCTGAAGCAGGGCTTCCTGCTACTGGAGGATTTTGGCGACCAGCTGATGCTTGGCCGACTGAACACCGAGTCCGCAGACCAGCTCTACAGGAACGCCCTGCAAGAGCTGACCCTGATCGCGAGCCAGACCTCCCCCAGTGATTACCCGCTACCGCCTTACGATGCCACCCTGCTTGAGCGGGAAATGGCGCTGTTCCCGGACTGGCTTCTGGAGAGGCATCTGGGCATGAACCTGGAAAACAGCGAGCGGGCCCTGCTGGACACGACCTGTTCCATGCTGCGGGAAAGCGCCCTGGCGCAACCGGAAGTGACGGTCCATCGGGACTACCATTCCCGAAACCTGCTGGTTCGCCAAGACCAACCTCGCCCGGGTGTCATCGATTTCCAGGACGCGGTTACCGGGCCGGTCACTTACGATGTGGTCTCGCTGCTGAAAGACTGCTACATCCAATGGCCAGAGAAGCGCATCTGCGAATGGCTGGAAGACTACCGCCAGAGCAGCCTCGAGGCTGGCCTGCACCGTGCGGACCCGGAGACCTTCCGCCAGTGGTTTGAACTGATGGGCATGCAGCGGCACCTCAAAGCTGCCGGCATTTTTGCCCGGCTATCGATCCGCGATGGCAAGCACGGCTATCTCAAGGACATTCCCCGAACCGTTCAGTACCTGATCGTCGCCAGCGGTCGACAGCCAGCCCTGCGACACTTCCACGAATGGCTGAGCGATACGGTTATGCCCCGGATCGAGACGAGCATCGGCCCGGCCCCGGGTCAGGAGCACTTGCCCCAGTGAAGGCCATGATTCTCGCAGCCGGCAAAGGTGAACGCATGCGGCCACTGACGCTGGCCACACCAAAGCCCCTGTTAAGGGCCGCTGGCAAGCCTCTGATCACCTATCATCTGGAGCACCTGCGGCGGGCGGGAATCCGTGAGGTGGTGATCAATCATGCCTGGCTGGGCGACCAGATTGAGGAAACCCTGGGAAACGGCGAAGGGTTCGGGCTATCCATTCAATATTCCCGGGAAGGCGAGCCGCTGGAAACCGCCGGTGGCATCGTGCGCGCTCTGCCTCTGCTTGCCGGTGACAAATCTGACTGGTTTCTGGCGATCAACGGCGATATCTGGAGCGATTTCGACCTTTCTGGACTGACACCGCCGCCTGACGCAGACGCCCTGCTGGTGGTCACCAGCAATCCGCCACACCATCCCGAAGGTGACTTTCACCTCACTGACCAGGGAGTACTCCATAGTGATGGCCCGGACAAGCTGACCTTCACCGGCATTAGCCTGTTACACCGGCGCCTGTTCGAGGGGCTGAGCGATCAGGCGGGGAAACTGGGGCCGGTGCTTCGCGATGCCATGAGCAGAGGCCGGGTAAAGGGTCTTTTCCATCCCGGACAGTGGGTGGACGTCGGCACCCCGGAACGCCTGCAGGCGCTCGACCGGCAACTGGGCTCCAAGGAACCTGAAAGTCATGGCAGGCGATAACAGACAACCGGCACTGCCGCCCAGAATGGAAGCCGAATTTTCCAGCTTGATGCGGGAACTCTCGGCCTGTGGTCACCAGGCCCCCGCTCTGATTGAGCGCGCCCGCCTTCCCCGCTGGTGCCGACATTCCCTGTTTTTCTTCCTCGGCTATATCGCCAAGGCAGACGGACGCGTCACCGAAGCCGACATCGGTTATGCCGAGTCGCTGATCAAGGCCATGAGGCTGTCCAGACGCCAGCGCAGGCGAGCCATTGGCTGGTTCCAGCAGGGCAAGTCGGCCGGGCAGCTGCCGTTCATCCGCGGGCTGGCCATGCGACTTTCCCGCCGTCTCTGGCCCGCTCCCGCGTTGAAAACCGCCATCTGTCTCTGCCACGCCACCCAGCTTAACGGCCGCCCCGGCAAACCCAGACGTTATCGCTGCGAGGACGCCATTGACCAGATTGGTCTGCCGGTAAGCATCAGCGAGGATATTTTCGACAGTTATGCCAGCAAGGTCTGGACCCGGCACAGCGAGAACCTTTCCAGACCCACCAGCTATCAGCAGGCCTGTGAACTTCTAGGCGTTACCCGCCGGGATTCCCTGGAAGTGATCAAACGGGCCTACCGCAAGAAGATATCCGAGTGCCACCCGGACAAGCTTGCCCAACAGCAGGTCAGTGACCGCGACCGAAGCCTGGCCAAGGAACGCCTGCTCCACTACCAACAGGCCTGGGAACTGATAAAGCGCCACAACACGCTCCGTCCCTAACGCTCGCGGGATTCCAGCCAGGCGGCAACACGACTGGCCACCCCATCGCCCAGAGTCTCAGGCGCAGGGCTGATCCAGGCAATCGGTTGTCGCTCAAAGCCGCTCATTCCGGCGCGCCGCAACTGCATGCCAATACTCCAGCCCGATTGATCATCAGCCGTCCCTTGTGGATACAGCTCCAACAAATCAGTGCCGAGCGACTCCAGACGGTCCGGCAGACCTGACCGGTCAACGGGATAAAACTGTGGCACCACCCAGATCAGGGCAGAGGCATCGGCGCCATCCAGTACCCGGTTGGTCACATGGATACTGGCTCGCCCGACACCAAGAACTGCCGGAGCTTCATAGCCCCGCTCAACCAGCAGGGCCAGCCCTGCCTGCAGCATCTGGTTGATGCGGCTTCTGTAGCGCGCCTCTAGATCATCGGCGCTCTCGGATGAGGCCATGACATCGATCATGACTGAATCTGATGCCCCCTCCTCGCCCGCGCCTGCTTCAGCCGCCGGCGGCTCCATCACGGGGCGCATCAGGAACTCACTCAGAACCGGAGAGGGCGACTCCAGACCAAGCGTCAGCACGGCCCAGCCCCGGGAAGCCAGCCCCGCTGCCAGTGAGCCGGTTACCCCGGAAGCGGCAGTTTCACCTTCGTCCGACAGAACCAGCACCGCACCGCGAGCCGGCAACCTGGCTTCCGGGTAGAACAGGCCCAGCGCCCTATCACCCTCCTCAAGCTCCAGCCATACCGCTGATTCGGGAAAACGCTGGATCAGGGAGCGTTCGCCGGTGCCTGTCCAGATCAGGGCCCGACTCGCAGACTCTGACGCCTCGACGCCTTCGGCCTCACCGGCCGTCCCGCTCTCCTCCTGCCCGAGGGTGATGGACGGTGCGACACACATCAGCGCCAGGATAAAAAGCCAGAACACGCCGGGCCGGTAAATCTCGAATCTCTGCACAGATACTGATCCTTTGACTGCGAAAAAACGCCACTGAGCTGTTAGACTAGCAGCCATCCTGAACGTGCGGCAGGGACCGCTGACCAAGCCATTATCCATTGTTGTGAGAGAGCCGTCATGAACCCTTACCTGATTGCCCCATCCATCCTGTCCGCCGATTTTGCCCGTCTTGGCGAGGAAGTCGATAACGTGCTGGCCGCCGGCGCCGACGTGGTGCACTTCGATGTGATGGACAATCACTACGTACCCAACCTCACCATTGGCCCCATGGTCTGCGAGGCGCTGCGCAAGCACGGCGTGACCGCCCCCATCGATGTGCACCTGATGGTGTCGCCGGTGGACGACCTCATCCGTATGTTTATCGACGCCGGGGCCAGTTACATTACCTTCCACCCGGAAGCGACCAACCACATTGATCGCTCACTGCAGCTGATCCGCGACGGTGGCTGCCAGGCGGGCCTGGTGTTCAACCCGGCCACGCCGCTGCATTACATGGATCATGTGATGGACAAACTGGACATGGTGCTGATGATGTCGGTAAACCCCGGCTTCGGTGGCCAGAAGTTCATTCCCGGCACGCTCGACAAACTCCGGGAGGCCCGCAAGCGCATCGATGCCAGTAACTACAATATCCGCCTGGAAATCGACGGTGGCGTGAAGACCGAGAACATCCGGGAAATCGCCGAGGCCGGTGCCGACACCTTCGTGGCGGGATCTGCCATCTTTAACACCGACGACTATAAGACCACCATTGATGCCATGCGCGAAGAACTGGAGCAGGCCCGCAGGGTGATCAGCCAATGAGCCTGGCAGGGCTGTTCAATCCACGCTGGCCGGGGGTTGCCCTGTTTGATCTCGACGGCACCCTGGTGGACAGTGCACCGGATCTGGCGGCCGCCGTGGACCAGATGCTGGCGCATCTTGGGCGCTCACCGGCAGGCATTGACCGGGTACGGAACTGGGTAGGCAATGGCGCCAGCGTTCTGGTGCGCCGGGCCCTGGCCGGCCAGGTGGACTGGGAACCGGCGCGACCAAAAGACGAGGCCCTGTTCAAGGATGCCCTGGCGATTTTCTATCACGCCTACGGCACGCTCAACGGACAGCATTCGGTAGTCTACGCCGGCGTCGAGGCCTGTCTCACGCACCTGAAGAACCAGGGCTGCCGGCTGGGCATCGTCACCAACAAGCCGGAACAGTTTGTGGCACCGCTGCTTGAGCAAATGGGACTGGATCACTGGTTCGACCTGACCGTGGGTGGTGACACCCTGCCGGTCAAGAAACCGGACCCCGCTCCCCTGCTTCATGCCATGGAAACCCTGGGGGGCACCCGCGGAACCACAGTCATGGTAGGCGACTCCGCAGCGGATATTAACGCGGCGCTGGCCGCGGGCATTCCCTGTGTGGCGGTGCGGTACGGGTATAACTACGGGCCTGCGGTGGATACTCTGGGCGCCGACGCGGTTGTTGATTCGCTGGCCGAGCTTTTGTAATCTCACAAGGAACTTACATTGAGCACTTCTTTACGGGAGATTCCTGCCGTGCAGGGACTGAATCTGACTGCAGCGCGAGGCATCCTGACAACCCGCGCAACACGATGGTGGCGATGGCGCACCGGCTGAGCAAGCCCGGAGGCTGACTGGCGTCTGCTGGTCGAGCCCGCAGCACCTGATGGAAGCACAGGCTTTCATCCACAATGCAGATCAGATTTCAGGAAACCGTACCATGACACCCGAGCAATTCATCGAGCTCGCCGACGCCGGCTTTAACCGCATCCCTGTGTATCGTGAGGTACTGGCCGACCTCGACACGCCCCTGAGCACCTACCTCAAACTCGCCAGCGGACCCTATTCCTACCTGTTCGAATCCGTTCAGGGCGGAGAGAAATGGGGCCGGTATTCGATCATCGGCCTGCCCAGTCACGAAGTACTGAAGGTCTTCGACCACCGGGTGGAGATCAGCCGCGGCGGCGAGGTTGTTGAAACCGAGGAAGTGGACGATCCGCTCGCCTTTGTCGAGGCCTACCAGAAGCGCTTCCATGCACCGGATCTGGATGAGCTGCCCCGCTTTAATGGCGGCCTGGTGGGCTACTTCGGCTACGACACCGTGCGCTACATCGAAAAACGGCTGCGCAAGAGCTGTCCGCCGGACAAAATCGGCACGCCGGACATCCTGCTGATGGTGTCCAACGAGATCGTGGTATTCGACAACCTGCGGGGCAAGCTGCATCTGATTGTCCATGCCGATCCGGCCATTGAGGGCGCCTTCGAAACGGCACAGAACCGCATTGATGAGCTGGAGAACCATCTGCACCGGCAGACCGCTGACGCGCCCCGCACCCCAGAACACCTGCGCGGAAAAGCCGTGGACGAGAGCGACTTCATTTCCGGGTTTACCCAGGACAAATTCGAAGCCGCGGTAGACAAGATCAAGGGCTACGTGCTCGACGGCGATGTCATGCAGACAGTGATATCACAGCGCATGTCGATTCCCTTCGAGGCACCGCCGCTGAACCTGTATCGCTCGCTTCGAGTGCTGAATCCTTCCCCCTACATGTATTTCCTGGATCTGGGTGATTTCCACATCGTCGGCTCCTCCCCAGAAATCCTGGCCCGGGTGGAAGACGAGGAAGTGACGGTTCGGCCGATCGCCGGCACCCGCAAGCGCGGCGCCACCGATGCCGAGGACAAGGCGCTGGAAGCAGAGCTGCTGGCTGATCCGAAAGAAATTGCCGAGCATCTGATGCTGATCGACCTGGGCCGTAACGATGCCGGCCGGGTGTCGGAAACCGGCACGGTCCGGCTGACCGACAAGATGATCGTGGAGCGCTACTCCCACGTGATGCATATCGTCTCCAACGTCACCGGCCGGCTGAAAGACAACACCAGCTGCCTGGACGTGCTGCGCGCCACCCTGCCTGCTGGCACCCTCAGCGGTGCGCCCAAGATCCGGGCCATGGAGATTATCGACGAACTGGAGCCGGTTAAGCGTGGGGTCTACGGCGGCGCCGTGGGCTATCTGTCGTTCAACGGCAACATGGATACCGCCATTGCCATCCGCACCGCGGTGATCAAGGACAACACCTTGCATATCCAGGCCGGCGCCGGCGTGGTGGCCGATTCGGTGCCCCGCCTCGAGTGGAAGGAAACCATGAACAAGGGCCGCGCCATTTTCCGGGCGGTGGCCATGACCTACAACGATTTCGACCACTGAGGCGGAGGAACAGATTATGTTGCTGATGATCGATAACTACGATTCCTTCACCTACAACGTGGTGCAGTATCTGGCCGAACTGGGTGCCGACGTGCAGGTGCACCGCAACGATGAAATTACCATCGAACAGATTGAAGCCCTGAACCCGGAGCGGCTGGTGATTTCCCCCGGCCCCTGCACCCCGAACGAGGCTGGCATCTCCATGGCGGCCATCCGGCATTTCGCCGGCAAGGTTCCGATCCTGGGCATTTGCCTGGGTCACCAGGCCATCGGCCAGGTCTACGGCGGCGACGTCATCCGCGCCGGCCGGGTCATGCATGGCAAGGTGTCTCCGGTATTCCACAAGGACACTGGCGTGTTCCGGGGCCTGAGCAACCCGCTGCAGGCGACCCGCTACCACAGCCTGGTGATCGACAAGGCCACCCTGCCCGACTGCCTGGAAGTGACCGCCTGGACCCGCAACGACGACGGTTCCATCGAGGAAATCATGGGGGTTCGCCACAAGACCCTGCCCATCGAAGGCGTGCAGTTCCATCCGGAGTCTATTATGACGGAACAGGGCCACGAGCTGCTGCGCAACTTTCTGAGAACACAATAAGAGGCCGACACATGGACATGAAAGAAGCTCTCAACCGCATTGCCTCCAACCTGGACCTGTCCCGGGAGGAAATGAAGGACGTGATGCGTATCGTCATGAACGGCGAGGCCACAGACGCCCAGATTGGCGCGTTTCTCATGGGGTTGCGCCTCAAGAGCGAAACCATCGATGAAATCACCGGCGCCACCGAGGTTATGCGTGAGCTGGCCACGAAGGTTTCGGTCAAGGCCGAACCTCTGGTGGACATCGTCGGCACTGGCGGCGATGGCGCCAACCTGTTCAACGTGTCTTCCGCCGCCTCCTTCGTGGTGGCAGCAGCCGGCGGCTTTGTGGCCAAGCACGGCAACCGGGCAGTTTCCTCAAAGAGCGGCAGTGCCGACCTGTTGGAAAAGCTGGGCATCAATCTGAGCATGAAACCGGAAGAGGTGGCCCGCTGCGTCGAGGAAATTGGTGTCGGCTTCATGTTCGCTCCGGCCCACCACGGTGCCATGAAACATGCCATCGGCCCCCGCAAGGAGCTGGGCTGCCGGACCATTTTCAACATCCTGGGCCCGATGACCAACCCGGCGGGCGTTAAACGCCAATTGGTGGGCGTGTTCAACCGGGAGCTGTGCCGCCCGATGACGGAGGTGCTGCATCGCCTTGGGGCCGAGCACATCATGGTCGTTTGCTCCAAAGACGGCCTGGATGAGATCAGTCTGGCAAGCGCCACCCACGTGGCGGAACTGAAAGACGGCAAGGTCACCGAATACGACATCACCCCGGAGGATCTCGGGATCAAGAGCCAGGCTCTGGTGGGCCTGACCGTGGACACCGCCGACGATTCCTTAAAGCTGATCAAGGCAGCCTTCGGTCGTGGCCACGATGAAATGGCCGAGAAAGCCCGGGACCTGATTGCCCTCAATGCCGGCGCAGCGATCTATGTCGCTGGTTTGGCCAAGACGCCGAAAGAAGGTGTGGATATGGCCCTCGACGCCATGGGCTCTGGCCTCGCTGCCGGCAAGATGTCGGAGCTGGCTGATTTTTCCCAGTGCTTTTGATCCCGGCCTGCTGATTTTGCAGCCGGACGAGCCGGAGGGGAGGGAGCTTCCAAAACACGCCCGTGAATACGTCCATGTAGGGCTTGGCTGCAGCCATCCGTGGCTGCAGACAGTTTTGGAAGCTCCCTCTCCTCCGGCTCTCGCTAACTTTTTACGAGCCTGATATGACTGACAGACATCTGGATAAAACACCGACGATCCTTCGGAGAATTGTTGATCGTAAGTGGGAAGAAATTGACGAGCGCAAGCGCCAAGTCTCGATTGCAGATCTGAAGGCCAAAGCTCGTGATCAACCGGCAGCCCGAGGTTTTGCTAATGCTCTGCGCAGCCGAATTGAACAGCAGACTCCCGCTGTTATCGCAGAAATCAAAAAAGCCTCACCAAGCAAGGGCATTCTGCGGGATCCGTTCGAACCAGCGGTCATTGCCGAGAGCTACGAGAAAGGCGGCGCCGCTTGTCTTTCGGTACTGACCGACCGCGACTTCTTCCAGGGCGACGAGGACTATCTGGTCGCCGCCCGCAATGCCTGCAGTCTGCCCGTGATCCGCAAGGACTTCATGGTCGCGCCCTATCAGGTCTACGAGAGCCGGGCCATTGGCGCCGACTGCATCCTTCTGATCGCCGCCTGCCTGACCAAAGACCAGATGCAAGAGCTGGAAGGTATTGCCCATGAAATCGGTCTGGATGTGTTGGTCGAAGTGCACGATGGTGAGGAACTGGATGATGCGTTGACGCTGACGACGCCTCTGGTCGGCATCAACAACCGGAACCTGCATACCTTCGATGTTTCGCTGGACACCACGTTTGATCTGCATGAACGCATCTCACAGGACAGGCTGACGATTACCGAGAGCGGCATCATGACCCGCAGCGACGTAGAAGCGATGACTGCTCGCGGGATTTACGGTTTCCTTGTGGGGGAATCGTTTATGCGGGCGGAAGAGCCTGGTCAGAAACTTCAAGAACTGTTCTTTCCAAAAGGCTAACTCACAAGTTTAAACAGTTCGGCGGGTACGACCTGCCAAAATCGTGCGGAGCCATGGATGGCGGAGCCGAGCGTACAGGGAGGTATTCACAGCGTATTTTGGCAGGTCGTACCCGCTGGACTGTGCACAAAAGTTCGCAACAGGCATTTGATGCTAGGCGTCGGCCAAAGCCTCCTGCAAAAGTTCCAGAAGGTGCGCCGGCATCCCCTCTGCCAGCTTGAGTGCCGCCTCGTGCCCACGGGGCGACATCTTGCCCCAGGTCCGGCGCACTATGCGCAGCCATTTATCCCGGTCGTACTCGGCTTTCTCTTCATAGAAATCCGCAAAGTACTTCTCCAGGAAGACCATGCAGGCCACGTCCTCCAGCAGTTGAGTGTCGGCATCCTGCCTCAGTTCCCGCTTGGTCAGGATGGTCTCCACCCGCTCGCACTCCTCCTTCGGGTAGCCACAATCCGCCATGATTTCCCCAGCACGCTGGCCATGCATACGGCCACAGGCCTGGCGCCACTGGTAATAGGCTTTACGACCTTCCGGATAGTCCTTCCGCGGCATGGTCCAACGCTCGATGTGCTGGGCGCGGCAGGCGATCTGCATGCGTTCGGAAGGATCGGATTCAAGCTCGAACAGCCAGCGGGTCATGTGCAGGCTGTAGGCGTATTCCTTCGGGAGGCGTTCGTTGTCGAAAGACTCCTGATTGGGATCGGCCTTATTGGCTGCGTCAATAGACGCCAGCGCGCACTGGAGTCTTGAATCCGTTGTGGTCATTAAGATCTCTCTTCTGGTTTCTGACTGGCCTGTGGCTCAGACCTGGGCAGAGGGTCGTTCCTTGATGCGGTCGTACCAGGCCTGCAGATTGGCCTGCTCAGGTTTGATCCGGATGCCCACCACCCGCGCGAATGCCACTGTTGTGAAGGCGTTGATATCGGCGGCCGTAAAGCGGTCGCAGCAGATGTATTCCTTGCCTTCGAGCTGCTTGTCGAGGAAGTGCATGAACTTCTCAACGCTCTTGCCGCATTCCTCACCCCACTCCTTGATCGGGTTCATCCGGTCCTTGAAGTAGCCGGTGGTGTGTTGGAAACACATGCCAGTGGGCATGAAGAAGAACAGCTCGATCCACCGGAGCCACTGCTCAAGCTGGGCTTTTTCAAGCGGGGTGTCGCCCATCAGGGTTGGCGTGTCCGGGTAGCTCTCTTCGAAATAGCGGCAGATTGCCATGGTCTCGGCAATACAGGTGCCGTCATCCAGTTCCATCACAGGCACTTTCTTCATCGGATTTCGGGCCACAAATTCAGGTGTCAGGTTTTCACCCTTCTGCAGGTCAATCTCGATGAATTCGGCCTTTTCCAACAGGCCTTTCTCGGCCATGAACATGCGCACGCGGCGGGGGTTGGGGGCGGTTTTGGTTTCGAAGATTTTCATTTTTATCGGCTCCGTTCCTGATCAATGGCGGCTTTGACGGTTCAAAACGAGAAGACTGACCGGAAAGAAGAGTTGCGTCAAGCAACCGGCGTTACCGGGGCAGCCAGTTGCGGATCTGCTGGATAATCCACTCCGGGTCGTCCAGTGGAAGGTCATGGCCAGCATCCGGGTGCAGTTTCATGGTCCATTGCCAGCGTTCCTCCAGCGTGGAACTGCAGCGCCAGTGAACGATGCGATCGCCGCGGCTGGCGAGAATCAGGGCATCTGGCACAGGACGCTTTTCACCGGGTTTGTAGCGGGCGGCAGCCGCCAACTGGTTGATCGCATTGCGGGTACTGACGGGGCGTTGTCGTTGTATGCTGTACCACTGTTTTGCCAGTGACAGAGGCACCTCACGGTTAGACGTGAGCCGGAGAATATCCCGCTCACGGTCAAACAACTCCTGACGGGCCAGCAGCCGCAGAATTCGCGGCCAGACCCCAGGCCGCATGCGTTGCCAGGGCGGGCTGAAGCCGGAACTGGTATTGATCAGGACCAGGTTCTGGATCTGACCATCCGCAGCCTGCTGGGCCCAGTCCAGGGCCACCATACCGCCCATGGAAAGTGCCAGGATGCTGAAAGGACCGGGGATATGGCTGACGTGCCTGGAGACGGCTTCCCGAATCGCCGCTACCGTTGCCGGACTGTCTTCTCGATAACGCACGCCCGTCCCGGGCAGGTCGACCAGATGGAACTGGTGCTCGGGAAATGCCTCCCCAAGGCGAGCCGGGAAGCTGCCCCAGTGGGCGTGCTCCCGAGTCAGACCCCGCAACAGAATCCAGTGCATACGATAGTTCCGATTGATGGATGCCAGGGCCGGCTGGATCGCTAGAGAGTATCGCGATACCAGTGCATGATCGCGGCTTCTTTCAGCATGGACTCCTCATCCCGAGCCGGCAACCAGTTTTCGTGGCTGGCGGCGGCGTTAATCAGGAAGTCCATCCAGGTCAGGTGACTGCGCAGGACCCGCTTGTGCCGGTGCGGAACCAGGGGATTGAAAAAGCCGTCGAGTCTCAGCAACTGACGGGGCCGCTTGCGAATCCAGCGCCAGGAGCCCATTTCCAGGGTCAGGGGTAGGAAAACACCGGCATTTTCGCGATTGACCTGTTTGTAGAAGTAATCCCACAAGTCGCCATGGGTGAGATAGTGGCGGGACTGGGGCTCGAAGCGGTAGTCGTGATTTGGGTATGACTGCTCCCAGATAAGCTTCAGCGCCATAATCGATGCGACTCGACGCATGGGTCGACGCCGGTAGGCGTAGGGAAACCAGATCTGGTCCTGCATCCCGAATCCGGAATGGCAGTCCAGTGCCACACTGAACGGCCGCCCCGGCAGCAGCTGTTTTATGACCGCCTCAAGAGCCAGGTTTTCGGGCTCCATGCCCTGTTCAGGGTCGCCGGTGTACCACGGCAATCGGGGTGAAATTCTCTGGCCGCCGAGCAGGAATGCGCTACGTTCCTGGGCCTGGATCGGCGCATTGCGCATCAGGTCCACGCCGTTGGGATTACTGCGCTGATTCAGGTACATACCGCCCGGGTTAAGGATTGGCAAAAGGGTAATTCGAACCTTCTGCAACAACCCCAGCAAATGTTCGTCCCAGGTCACTCTGGCGAGTAGCGACTTCAGCCAGGCCATCACTACCTGGCTTCCAATGCGTTCAAGCCCGTGCACGCCGCCAACAAGCAATACCGCTGGCACATCGGGCCGGGAAGAGCCGATATCGACACGGTAGATGGGCAAGGAGAGGTCCTTGAGGGCGACCCGCTCCACCACTTCGGTTGTGATGAAATCCGGCGCTTCCGCCAGGATGCGCTCCAGGCCAACGAGCTCCGGCAGGAAGGTTCTCAGCAACCTTCGCTGACGCCCATCCCGGGAGGCCTGCTCGTGGCTGATTGATGTGTGAGGTGTCAGGTCGCGCAGCTCTGTCATGCTGTTCTCCGGGTTCAGGTACCCGGAGTGTATCCATCGATTACTACACCTTCTTGACAGTTCTCCCGGGGCATAATGTGTCTCTTTTAAAGACGCATTTGGAATACGCCCTTGTAACTGAGCTGAGGTTCGTTATCCTTACAGTTAAGTATTAACCGAGACCTCCTGATTTGTTCGACCTTAACAGCGACCATGAAAGAGCTGTTTTCCCGATCCTTATGGATCGCGGTCCCCTCGTATCGGCACTAACACCGACAACACCCTCCAAAAATCACAAACCCTGAAAAGGAGAAGTGACTATGCGAAAGCTTAAGTCTGCTGCACTGCTTTGCGCGCTATCCGTACCCGTCGCGGCCCAGGCCAATTGCGGCGAGGTATCCATTACCGAAATGAACTGGGCGTCCAACACGGTCGTCACCAACGTGGCCACCTTCATCATGGAGCAGGGTTACGGCTGCGACGTCACCATCGTTCCTTCCGATACCGTTCCGGCGGTAACCTCCGTTGCCGAAAACGGTGAGCCTGACATCGTCACCGAGCTGTGGCTGAACTCCGCGGGCGAGGCCTACCTGCGCCTGGAAGAACAGGGCAAAGTGGAGCGCCTTGGCAAGGTTCTGGATCCGGGCGGTGTTGAAGGCTGGTGGATTCCCACCTACCTCGCGGAAGAGCATCCGGAGCTGAAGACCATCGAGGGCATCATGGCCAATCCTGAGCTCGTTGGCGGCACCTTCAACAACTGCCCGGACGGCTGGGGCTGCCGAGTTGTGAGTGACAACCTGGTTCGTGCCCTGGATCTGGAAGAGTCCGGCATTGACGTATTCAACCATGGTTCCGGTGAGACCCTGGCGTCCTCCATGGCGTCCGCTGTCCAGAACAAAGAGCCCTGGTTCGGCTACTACTGGGGTCCGACCGTCCCGCTCGGCAAGTACGACATGACCCGGGTTGATCTCGGCGACATCAAGCCGGACGTGCACCAGAAAAACCAGACGCCGGATGTCGACAATCCGGGCGTATCCGACTTCCCGGCGGCAACGGTTCTGACCTCGATCACTACCAGCTTCAAAGAGCGCGAGCCGGAAGTGGCCGAGATGCTCAGCAAGCTGACGTTCAAGACCGAGACCATGAGCAGCATCCTGGCCTGGATGGACTCCAACAATGCCTCGGGCGAAGAAGCTGCGGTTTACTACCTCAGCAACAACAGCGACGAGTGGTCAACCTGGCTGAACGACTCCGCGCGTGAGCGTCTGGCCAACGTTCTTAACTGATTGACCTGCCCCTCCCGGGGCATCCTTCGGGATGCCCCGGGTCGTTTCCCGAAAACCGTTCTGATTCCAGACGTGCGCAGGAGAGACTGACCGCCCATGGCAACCTACGATTCCCTTTTTTCATCGCTCGGCCTTGAGCAATGGTGCTCGGAAGGCAAAAGCAGCGGCCCCATGTCGATGGCCGACCTGCTGAATAAAACCAAGGGAGAGAGCGCCGAACCGGCCTCTATATGGGAACTCCCGTTTCCGTCCATGGACGCCCTGAACGAATCCTGCTCCGCCTTCCCCCAGTCCCGGGAACTTACCAAGGGCCTGGAACAGGGATTTCTGGCAATAAAGGACAGCCTGAGTCTGGTTCTCGATCCATTAACCCAGCCTCTTAGCTGGTTCCTGGATGGAGCACTTTACGCCATGCTGAACACGCCCTGGTGGATCGTGATTCCACTGTTACTGGCGGTTGTTTACGTGGTCACCAAATCCTGGAAACTGATGCTCTTTGTAGGCGGCAGTATCGTGCTACTGGCCTTCATCGACCATTACGATTACGCCATGCAAACACTGGCGATCATTTTTGTATGTGCCTTCCTCTGTGTCTTGCTGGGGGTACCCATAGGCATCGCCATGGCACGCAGCAATTCTCTGCAACGGATGATCATACCGGTGCTGGACATGCTGCAGACGCTGCCACCTTTTGTGTATCTGATCCCGCTTATCTTCCTGTTCAGTGTTACCGAATCAAAGCTGTACGGCATCGCCATCATCCTCTACGCGATTGTTCCTGTGATCCGGCTGACGAACCTGGGCATCCGGCTGGTAGACAAGGACGTGATTGAGGCCGCAGACGCCTTTGGCATGACGCCCCGACAGAAACTCTACAAGGTGCAGATCCCGTTGGCGCTGCCCAACATCATGGCAGGGGTTAACCAGACCATCATGATGAGTCTTGCCATGGTTGTTATCGCATCCCTGGTTTCCGCGCCCGGGCTTGGCGTTCTGGTCCTGCGGGGCATCCGTAATCTGGAACTGGGTGTTGGCCTGGTATCCGGCCTTGGCATCGTGATCCTGGCGGTTATTCTCGACCGGGTAACCAAGGCGTCCCTGGCACGAATTAACGTCTCCCAGAAGCAGTGAGGAAAGCCCCCATGGCAAAAGACATCAAGATTTCGATCCGGAACCTTTACAAGATCTTCGGCCCGACCCCGGATGTTGCCCTGGAGTATGTTCGCAAGGGCATGGGCAAAGCCGATCTGCTGGAGCAGCAGCGACACGTCCTCGGTCTGCGTGATATCAACGTGGACATCCACGATGGCGAGATCACGGTCATCATGGGCCTTTCCGGCTCCGGAAAGTCCACACTCATCCGGCACCTGAACCGACTGATCGACCCCACGGCCGGCGAAATCCGTGTCGATGGCGAAGACATCATGAGCTACAGCGAAGAGCAGCTGCGAAAGCTTCGCCGCGAGCGGATGTCGATGGTGTTCCAGAAGTTTGCCCTGCTGCCCCACAAAACCGTGCTCGAGAACGCCGGCATGGCCAAGGACATTCGCGGCTATACGACATCGGACTTTGAGGCCGACGCCCGAAAATGGCTCGCGCGGGTTGGTCTGGAGGGTAACGAATACCAGTATCCACACCAGCTGTCCGGTGGCATGCAGCAGCGGGTGGGCATCGCCCGAGCCCTGGTGTCCGACGCCCCGATCATGTTGATGGACGAAGCTTTCTCGGCACTGGATCCGCTGATTCGGTCCGATATGCAGGACCTGTTGCTGGAGCTCCAGGAAGAACTGCAGAAAACCATCGTGTTCATCACCCATGATCTTGATGAGGCCCTGAAACTGGCCGACCACCTGGTCATCCTGAAAGATGGCGAAGTAGTGCAGCAGGGAGATCCCCAGGAAATCCTGCTCAATCCCGGCGATCCCTACATCGTCGACTTCATCAGCGATATCAATCGGGCACGGGTGCTGAGGGTACGATCGGTCATGAGCCCCCCTGATGACGGTGAGGCCACGTTCGCCGGTGACATCTCGGAAAAGGACAACCTTGAAACGGTACTGCTGAAATCCGACGGGGATATGTCTCTGAATTTCCGGGTAGTCCGGGACGATCAGCACGTGGGCACACTGCACATGAAAGACCTCGCCCGGGCGCTGGTGCCGACCGCCGCCTCGGCTGACAGGAACAAAACCGCAGCCTAGGGGCTTTTAGCCATTACAAAACCGCGACCAGGGTCTATGCTTCAGGGAGAGCCGACGTCATCGGCATCCCGGTTTTATCACCATGGCAAAAACCCTGGTTCTTTCCATCGCGCTCTTTCTTGCCGCCTGCTCGCAGCCAGAAGACCCGCCACCGCTGGTTCCTGAAACAGCGGCAAAGGCAACGAAGACCGCTCCCGCTGCGCCGGCTCCCACAGAGCCGCGCCATAGCGTCGTCATTGCCGCTGATCCCTGGTGTCCTCACAATTGTGAAGCCGGCTCCGAGCACGAAGGCTATATGATAGATATTGCCAGGGAGGCGTTCGGACTCGCCGGTATCGATGTCGAGTACGTGAACATGAGCTGGGCACGGGCCCTGCAACAGGCCCGGGACGGGTATATTGATGCGGTTGTAGGAGCCCTTCCGGGGGATGCGCCGGACTTCGTGTTTCCGGACGCCGCTACTGGTTACTCGACGATCGCGCTCTACACGCACCCTGACAACAACTGGCAGTACGCTGGCATCGACTCACTCAGCCAATCCAAGCTGCTGGCGATCAACGGCTACGCTTACTCACCGGAACTGGACAGCTATATCGAGAAGTACCAGGACGATCCGGAGCGGGTCTGGGTGCTGTCCGGGCCGGCACCACTGAGCCGGGCAATCGAACTCCTGCACCAGCAGCGCTCTGACGTATTCCCGGAAGACCGCTATGTGATGCAGTGGCAACTGGAGCAGGAGAACAACACGGAAAGCCTGCGAATGGCCGCGGTGATCCACGAGTCGCCGATCTACGTTGCATTTTCACCGGTCGGCCGTGATTCCGCCCAGCTCGCAGCGCTCATGTCAGAGGGAGCGAGAGCCCTGCAAAGCAGTGGGCGGGTGGAAGAGATCCTGACGCGCTATGGACTGTCGTGGTCAGACTGAAACGCCCGGATCGACTCACCGCCCGGTGTCGACAACAGCAGTTGGCCCTGCTGCCCGATCCGCACTGAACTCACCTGGTCCAGCAGGTTCAGAAACCGCTCTTCCTGATTCATCAGCGCGGGCGCACAGGCCATCCGTGTTGATACCAGTGGACCTATAGCCATGCCCTCACCCCTGAGTTCATAGGTGCCAGTGTATCGGTTGCAAGACGCCCTGCCCGCGATCCGATTGCCCTCAAGAAACTCGATCGTGATCCGGGACCGATCGATGATGCCTGCGCCCGCAAGATCCTCAACAACCCAGATTGCGCCCCGTAACAGACGCTGGCGATCACCACCACATCCCCTGAACTCATCATCACCGACCTGCAGGCGCACCTGCGCGGGATATTGAGCCCCGGACATGCTGTCGTCACAGAGCTGACGGGCGACTGTCAGGGTAATGGGGAGATCTGCCAGCGTCGCGACAAATGTCCGCCCATGCCGGTTGGCTGTTTTGACTTCAACCGGTACCCGACGGGTTCCCTGTTCCTCGAAAGGCCGTGTTATCAAGAGCTCACCGCCCTCAAGCGTCGCGTGCCAGAAAGGCTCATTCCCCCGCGCCTCAAACGGCATTTCCAGATCGCCAGGCTGCAAACACTCCGGATAGGTTTGCCCCTTCACTGTCAGGGTCGCTTTTTCACCCTTGCTCCAGAACCGCGTCTGGTCGTCGCCGGGGGCTACGTACAATGCGCCCGAGGCACTTACCTCCGGCTTGAGCAGAATACGTCGATCCAGATAGTCGATGCTGATCAGATCGCTGTCGTCTGTGCCGGAGACGGCAATATCGAGTTGCCCGCAAGCATAGCTCGCGGAAACCGGCTGACTGGTTTTGGATAGAAAGGAGCAGGCGGAGATGGCAAGGCTCGCCGCAGTGACGACGGACAACATCAAAACTCGTCGTGAGTGCATGGTCAGTTCCCTTGTTTGAGCGTCTTTTCGGCCTACAGTTTAGAACCCAACGACCGATGAGGCCACCATGGGCATCTGATGGGACTTCTTATACCGCTCCACCGGCAGTATGCTAGAACGCTGAACCAAGGAGACACCCCATGGCACTGAAACTTTACCAATTTGCCATTTCCCACTACTGCGAAAAAATACGCTGGGCCCTGGACTACAAGGGGCTCAACTACGAAACGGTGAACCTGCTGCCGGGACAACATGTGAAAACCATCCGGAAACTGACGGGTGAAGCCTCCTCTGTGCCGGTGCTGGACCATGACGGCCACGTGGTTCAGGGCTCAGCCGCCATTCTGGATTACCTGGACCAGACGTTTCCCGAGCACCCGCTGACACCGGCAGACCCGGACGTTCGTGAGCAGGCGCTGGCCTGGGAACGCCGGCTTGACGAGGAAGCGGGGCCGGCTATCCGCTGCTATTCCTACCACCACTTCCTGCAGCGCCCCAAAATTGTGGTACCCATGCTGGCCGCGGGAACGCCTTTCTATAACCGGATACTGCTCAGCCTTGCTTTCAGCCGGGTTGATGAAGTCATGCGTCAGTGGATGAAGATCAACGAAAAAACCTCTGAAAAGTCCCGCCAGGTAATGGAAGAGTTGCTCACCGAGCTGGCTGCCATCTACACCGAAAGGCCTTTCCTGGCCGGCGACCAGTTTTCGCGCGCAGACCTCACCGCAGCCGCCCTGTTTGCACCCATGTTCCAGCCCGCACAGTATCCGGTGCCATGGCCGAAAACTGCGCGAATTCCCAAAGACATCAAACATTGGCTGGACCAGTGGCAGCCACAGATCCGGGCTCTGGAAAAAGTGTACGAAGACAACCGTCGACCAGGCTGAGTACCGGATTGTCGGAATCCGTTAGCCAATCTGGCGTGAACCGACATTCCGGTTTCCGGGTTACGTGCCAGAATAAACGGACTTGATGAGGAAACCGGCAGAAACCCGATGGCTTTGACCGACATGATACTGGCCGTACTGGAAGACAGCGGCCTGCTTTCTCTCTGGGCGATGGCTGCGCCTTGGCTGGCGCTGGATGAACGCCAACTGATCTTTGTGATTGCAACACCGGTTTTTGTGGGCGTTACCCTGTGGGAATACCTGAAGATTCGCCACGATCCGCAGCTGATGGATACCCGTGAGGCGGTCAGAAACTTTGCCCTAGGCGCCGGCTATCAGGTGACCGAACTGCTCTTCGCCGGCCTCATTGCCTTCCCTGTCTATGCCCTGTGCTACCACTACCGGCTGTTTGATCTGGAATTGAACGGATTCACCGTGCTGCTGGCTTTTCTGGGCGTGGACTTCTGTTTCTACTGGATGCACAGGGCCAGTCACAGGGTGCGCTGGTTCTGGGCGGCCCATGTGGTTCACCATTCCTCCGAGCGGATGAACTTCTCCACTGCCATGCGCCAGAATGCCACCAACATTTTCAACGGCATGTGGGTGTTCTACCTGCCCCTGGCGCTGCTGGGACTCAATCCTGTCTGGATCGGCGTAGCCTATGCCCTGTCGCTCGTCTACCAGTTCTTTATTCACACCACACTGGTCGGGAAGCTGCCCGGCTGGGTCGAACTGGTGTTCAACACGCCCAGCCATCACCGCGTCCATCATGGCCGAAATCCCGGCTACATCGACCGTAATTACGGCGGCACGCTGATAGTGTGGGATCGCCTGTTCGGCACGTTTGTCGATGAAAATGCCCAGGATCCGCCCGAATACGGCATCACCCGGCCTGTTCGCTCCAATAACCTGATTGTGCTCTGGACCCACGAATACGTGGACCTGTTCCGCGACATGGCACAGCCCGGCGGATTATTGTCTCGCCTTACCCATCTATGGAAACCGCCGGAGTGGCAACGCCCGGCTGCGGAGAAAAACAACAAGGAACCGGGTCGTGACAACGAACGAACACCCTCTGACGCTGAGCAGTGGTGATGACCACAGCATAGCCGGAACAGTCTTTACCCCGACGGCTCCCACCGGCCTTCTGATCATCAGCCACGGCATGGCCGAGCATGGCGACCGTTACCAGTCTCTCGCTCGCTGGCTCTGCGAACGCGGCATGGCCGTTATCACCTTTCACCACCGGGGCCATGGCCCGAATTCAGGAGTCGAGAACCTGGGGCACTATGCGGACCAGAACGGCTGGGCCAGCGTGTTGGCCGACCTGCACCAGGTGGTCCAACACGCCCGTTCACAGTTTCCCGGGCTGCCGGTCAACCTGCTGGGCCACAGCATGGGCTCGTTCATTGCCCAGGGTTACGCCCAGAGGTACGGTGATTCCCTGGATACCCTGATCCTGAGCGCCACCAACCGGATTGATCGGGGCCAGCTATTGGCATCCCGGGCCCTGATCGGCCTGATCCGACTGCTCCAGGGCAAGCGGCACCGCAGCCCGTTGATTACCCGCATGACCTTTGAGCAGTTCAATCGCCGGTTCCGCCCCAACCGGACCCATGCCGATTGGCTCAGCCGCGATCCGCACCAGGTTGACGCCTACGTTGCCGATCCGCTTTGCGGGTTTCAATGCTCAACCGGGCTCTGGCTGGATTTTATCGGCGGCATGCTGGCCATCAAGCCGCCGACCTGGCGAAAAGACCTGCCTGTGCACCTGTTCTCTGGAACGGCGGACGCGGTTGGTGAAATGGGCCGCGGCGTGCGCCAGCACTTTCAGGCCATTCGAGAGGCGGGTGTTGGCCATGTGACCCTGAGGTTGTTTGAGGGCGGGCGCCATGAGATGCTCAACGAAACCAACCGGGACGAGGTGTGGCAATACTTGCATTCCCTGTGCCTGCATAGGGACAATGCGTCTGCCCAATCAACCGCCGAACAGAAAGCCCTGCTCCATGCCAGAGCCCCATGAGCGCCGCACCAGAATCTGCCACCCAATAACCCGGGCTTTCGCCTGCCTGTGCGTGTTGTTCAGTTTTGCTTCCGGAGCCATCGCCGGCGAAGTCAGTATTGGTGTGGCCGCAAACTTCACCGATACCACCCAGGAACTGACCAGGCACTTTGAAGCGGAAACCGGTCACCGGGTGTCCGCCAGCTTTGGCTCTACCGGCAAACTTTACGCCCAGATCAGGAACGGCGCGCCCTTCGACGTATTCATGGCGGCCGACGTGCTCAGGCCAGAGCTAATCGAAGAGGCGCAGGTCGGGGTCAACGGAACCCGCTTTACCTATGCCCGGGGCAAGCTGGTGCTCTGGAGCCCGGCTCCCGATGCGTTTGAGGATGCCCCGCGCTATCTGGAGCAGCAACCCTTCGCCAGGCTGGCCATCGCCAACCCGAAAACCGCACCCTATGGCCTGGCTGCCCAGCAGGTTCTTGAGCACATCGGCCAATGGCAAACGTTGCAACCGAAACTGGTCCGCGGTGATTCCATAGCCCAGACGTTCCAGTTTGTTGTCAGTCGCAATGCCCAGGCCGGTTTCGTGGCCGCTTCCCAGGTGAAAGTCTGGGACGAGGATGCCGGCACCCTATGGCAGGTGCCTCAGGCCTATTACCAGCCCATCGACCAGCAGGCCATCCTGCTGAACCGGGGCGCCAGCAATGAAGCAGCCCGCGCCTGGATGGATTTCCTGAAATCCGATACAGCCATCGGCATCATCCGGAGCTATGGTTACGACGAAGGACATGACGCGATCAACTGATGTTTGAAACCTACTGGGATCCAGTCTGGCTGACTCTGAAACTGGCCACGACAACCACTCTGCTGCTGTTGCTGATAGGCACGCCCATCGCCTGGTGGCTCGCCAGAACCCGGCACTGGCTGCGCCAACCGGTAGCGGCCGTGGTCGCGCTGCCTCTGGTTTTGCCGCCCACGGTCCTTGGCTTTTACCTGCTGCTGGTGATGGGGCCAGAAGGCTGGGTTGGCCAGGTCACCCAGTCGCTCGGCATCGGGCTGTTGCCGTTTACCTTCGAGGGTCTGGTGGTGGCTTCCGTGATCTATTCCCTGCCGTTTACGGTGCAACCGCTGCAGAATGCCTTCGAGTCGGTTGGCGACCGTTTCCTCGAGGTCGCTGCCACGCTCCGCGCCGCGCCCTGGGATCGCTTCCTGTTTGTTGCCGTGCCCCTTGCCCGCAACGGTTTCCTCACTGCCGCCGTACTGACCTTCGCCCATACCATTGGCGAGTTCGGCGTGATTCTGATGATCGGGGGTAACATTCCCGGGGAAACCAAAGTTCTCTCCGTTGCTATCTATGACCACGTGGAATCCCTCGAATACACCGAGGCACACTGGCTTTCTGCCGGCATGGTGGTGTTCTCCTTCGTGGTTCTGGTCACCCTCTACGCTCTCAACGGTAAGGCCCGGTCGGGAGCACTGAGATGAGCGAAAAGAAAAGCATCTCTGCCCGCTTCCGTTGCGCGTTTCCCGGGTTTGGTCTGGACGTTGACCTGACCCTGCCCGGCACAGGCATCACCGCCCTGTTCGGGCATTCCGGCTGCGGCAAGACCACTGTTTTGCGCTGTATGGCGGGCCTGCACCGCGCAGAGGGAGCCATGACCGTTCTCGACGAACACTGGCAAAGCGCTGATACTTTCCTGCCGGTTCATAAACGTCCCCTCGCCTATGTATTCCAGGAAACCCACCTGTTTCCCCATCTGACCGTGCGCAAGAATCTTGAATTCGGATACCGGCGCATTCCGGCCACGGACCGGCAGATCGGGTTTGACGAGGCAGTGAACTGGCTGGGACTCGGCGGCCACCTGGACCGTATGCCCGCAGGCCTGTCCGGGGGCGAGCGCCAGCGGGTAGCGATAGCCCGCGCGCTGCTGACCAGTCCCCGGCTGTTACTTATGGACGAACCGATGTCGGCCCTGGACAAAGCCAGCAAACACGACATCCTGCCCTATCTGGAGCGTCTTAGGGACGCCCTGGCCATCCCGATCGTATATGTCTCCCACTCTACCGCAGAGGTGGCCCGGCTCGCCGACCATCTGGTGGTCATGGAGGACGGCAAGGTGTTAGCCAGCGGGCCGACCCGGGAGACACTTGCACGCATGGACAACCCGTTCCGTCTCGAGGACGACGCGGGCGTGCTTGTGGAGGGGACAATAAGAGAACTGGATCAGCGCTGGCACCTGGCGCGCTTTGAGTTCGACGGTGGCTCCCTGTGGCTGCGCCGGGACAACGGCATGAAAATCGGGGATCGGGTCCGGATCCAGTTGCTGTCCCGGGACATCAGCCTGGCTCTGGAAGAGAACCCTGACCAGAGCATCCAGAACCTGGTTCCGGCAACCATTGACCGGATTGAGCCGGACGTTACCCCCGGCGTCAGTATCGTCCGCCTGCTCGCCGGACCCACACCGGTCATGTCCCGACTGACCACCCGGGCTGTTGACCAGCTGGCCCTGGAACCCGGCCGGCAGGTGTGGATGCAGATCAAGTCAGTGGCCCTGGCCGACTGACACCGGCGCCCCTGCCCCAACCAGAAAGGCCGCTGATATCAGCGGCCTTTCTGGTTACATCGATGCTCTGCTGTCCGGAGACTCAGCGGGTGCCGTACACCACCATCGTTTTGCCCTTGACCCGAACCAGGCCCTGATCTTCCAGGGTCTTCAGAACCCGTCCAACCATCTCCCGGGAACAACCCACGATACGGCCGATTTCCTGGCGGGTAATCTTGATCTGCATGCCGTCCGGGTGAGTCATGGCATCCGGCTCCTTGCAGAGATCCAGCAGGGTGCGGGCGACCCGGCCGGTCACATCCAGGAACGCGAGATCACCCACCTTGCGCGTGGTCTGGCGGAGGCGGGAAGCCATCTGCTCGCCAATGAAATACAGAACCCTGGGATCCTGCTGGGCAATCTCACGGAATTTGGTGTAGCTGATCTCCGCCACTTCGCACTCGGTCTTGGCCTTTACCCAGGCGCTGCGGGAATCCATGTTGTCGAACAGCCCCATTTCACCGAAAAAGTCACCGGCGTTCAGGTAGGCCATGATCATCTCGCGACCATCGTCGTCTTCAATGATAACCGTCACCGAGCCTTTGACGATGTAGAACAGGGAATCGCTCTTGTCCCCGGCATAGATAATCGTGCTCTTGGCTGGGTAACGGCGGCGATGGCACTGCGAAAGGAAATAGTCGAGATGCTTGGTTTTCTGCTCAACCGGCTTGACGATAGTGGCCATAATGCGAGTCGTGCCTCCTCAGATACTGGCGGGTCCCAATGTTTGTTATGCACCCGGCTTTCCTTGCGGGTTCGTTCTTTTTTACTGCAAAACTCCGCAACTTATAACAAGAAGGTCTGTTGCGGGCAACCGGAAAGAGTATACAACATGTATCCGAGATCGGCCTGCCTGGCGAAGCCGGTTGTGCTAGCATCCGGCCACAGGTCATCTTTATCGGGGCCAACACACCAGTTGGTCCCGCGTCATCACAACGGAGAGTCGTCCCATGAAAGCAACCGTAGACTGGACCGGCAACGCCAGTTTCAAAGCCACCAGCGGCAGTGGCCACAGCGTGCAGCTTGATGGCCCGCCAGACCACGGCGGTGAGAACCTGGGCCCGCGCCCCATGGAAATGCTGCTGATGGGGCTCGGAGGCTGTTCGGCGTTCGACGTCATGAGCATCCTGAAGAAAAGCCGCCAGGACGTGACCGCTTGCCACGCCGAGCTCGAAGCAGAGCGGGCCGACGCGGTTCCGGCGGTGTTTACACGCATTCACCTGCACTTCGTGGTAACCGGAAACAGCCTGAAAGACAATCTGGTCAAGCGGGCCGTGAGCCTGTCGGCAGAAAAGTACTGCTCCGCATCTATCATGCTTGAGAAGGCCGGCGTCGAGATCAGTCACAGCTACGAGGTTCACCAGGCGTCATAACCCGTGTGAGAAATCTCGCCAGGGCCGCTCATGGACCGATTCCCCGGGCCGGATGCAGGGGAAATCACGAATGCTAAAATGTCATTGCGAATACTATTCAACGTCACTTGCGGTGTGCATAATACGCACCCTCTCCGCCGGTCTGCGCAAAAGGTGAACAACCCGGTCAGTAGTCGGTGGCGGCCTCGGCAGAGCTCAGCAATGCAGCTCTGCAGTCATTCATCTCCACGATCCGGAGGGGCTGAGCATGGAATCAAAACTCCAGCTGCATGGTTTCAACAACCTGACCAAATCCCTGAGCTTTAACATCTACGACATCTGTTATGCGCAGACCGAAGAACAACGCAAGGCCTATATCGACTACATCGACGAGATGTACAACGCCGAGCGCCTGACCCAGATTCTGACCGACGTCGTCAAGATTATCGGCGCTAACGTTCTTAACATCGCGCGTCAGGACTACGAGCCCCATGGCGCATCTGTCACCATGCTGATCGCCGAGCACGAGCTCACCAATGGCGAAGAGCCCGACAACGAAGAGTCTCCCGGACCGCTGCCGGATACCATCGTGGCTCACCTGGACAAGAGTCACGTCACGGTGCACACCTACCCGGAAAGCCATCCCCACGATGGCGTGAGCACCTTCCGGGCTGACATCGACGTATCCACCTGTGGCCTGATCTCACCGCTGAAAGTGCTGAACTACCTGATCCACAGCTTTGATTCTGATGTCGTTACCGTGGACTACCGGGTTCGCGGCTTTACCCGTGATGTGGACGGCACCAAGCACTACATTGATCACGACATCAATTCGATCCAGAACTACCTGACTGAAGATACCCAGAACGCGTATCAGATGATCGATGTGAACGTGTACCAGGAGAACCTGTTCCACACCAAGATGATGCTGAAGAACTTCAACCTCGATAACTATGTGTTCGGGGTGAACGCCGGTGATCTTGATCCCGCCGAAGCGCAGTCTATCGAGGACCGTCTGCGTCGGGAAATGCTGGAAATCTTCTATTCCCGCAACGTCGAATGATCGCCTCCTGTGGCGCCCCGCCCGGGGCGTCACGGGTCCTTCAGTTTTTTTGATGTCACCCCCCAGATTTCTGCGTTTTATTCTCTCCTCCCATCCCGTTTAAATAGAGCCAAGAGCTAACGAGAGGAGGACAACATGACCCTGCGCTCCCTGAAACAGATCATACCCGCCCTGGAAACGTCCGACGGCGCCGGCGTGCGCATCAAGCGTTCCATTGGGCAGCAACAGAACATTCGCCTTGACCCGTTCCTGATGCTGGACGAGTTTGGTTCCGCCGAGGCCGCCGACTATATCGCAGGCTTCCCCTCGCACCCCCATCGGGGGTTCGAAACCGTGACCTATATGATCGAGGGGCACATGCTGCATGAAGATCATCTCGGAAACCGGGGCGACCTGCGCAACGGCGGTGTGCAATGGATGACCGCCGGTCGCGGCATCATCCATTCGGAGATGCCCCAGCAGGAAGAAGGCGTGATGCGCGGTTTTCAGCTCTGGCTGAACCTGCCAGCGGCGGAAAAAATGACGAAGGCCGGCTACCGGGACATCCAGCCGGAAGAGATTCCGGAGCTTGCCTTCGACGGTGGCAAGCTGAAGCTCATTGCCGGCACATTACAGATTGATGGCCAGGCCCATGCAGGGGCGATGCCCGATCGCACCACCCAGCCGATCTACGCTGATATTCACCTGGCATTCGATGGGAGTCTGAGACTGCCCCTTCCGGAAGGCCACAACGCCATGCTCTATCTTTACGAGGGTAGCGCGAGCCTGGGGGAAAGCTCGCTGCAGCGAAGCGCCGCTAACGTTCTTTCCGACGACGGCGACCAGATCGAACTCCATGCGGGGAAAGCCGGAGCGCGACTGCTGCTGATTGCCGGCAAACCGATTGGCGAGCCGGTGGTCCAGTACGGTCCTTTTGTGATGAATACCCGCGAGGAGATCGAGCAGACGCTCCGGGATTACCGGGATGGACGCCTGACGGCCTGAAGGCCTCAGGCAAATGGCTTTCTTGCCATCAGCCGCTGCACCATCGGCCTGACAATCAGGTCCATGGCCAGCGGCATTTTTGTGCCCGGAACCACCAGGGTGTCGTGTCGCGACAGGCTGCTGCCTGCAATCACCTGCAGCAGATACGGGAAGTCCACCTCTGACTGGTCCCGGAACCGGATCACCAGCATGCTTTCGTCCTCAGTGGGGACTTCCCGGACGACAAAGGGGTTGGAAGTATCGACCAGGGGAATGCGCTGGAAATTGATGTGGGTGTGGGAGAACTGGGGCACGATGTCGTGCACGTAGTCATCCATGCGGTTGATGATGGTTTCCACCACCGCCTCCTGGCTGTAGCCCCGCTTGTGCGTGTCCCGGTGGATCTTCTGGATCCATTCAAGATTCACAATCGGAACCACACCGATCAGCAGGTCGACATACTGGGCAATATTGCAGGTTTCGCTGACCACACCCCCATGAAGCCCCTCGTAAAACAGCAGATCGGTATCGGCGGGCAAAGGCCCCCAGGGCGTGAAGGTGCCGGGCTTGTGCCCGGCTTCAACCAGCCTGCGATCCTCATCGTGAACGTATTGACGATACCGACCGTTGCCGGTGTGGCCGTAGTCGTAGAACAGTGCTTCCAACTTGTCGATGTGATTGGCGGCCAGCGCAAAGTGGTTGCGCTCACCGAACTGGCCCTTGGCCGCAAGCCGGGCCATCTGTTCACGGTTGTAGCGATGGAAACTGTCACCGCTGACCATTGCGGCGTTCAGCCCCTCACTGGCAAACATCCGGCTGAAAATCTGGCCGGTGGTCGTGGTGCCCGCTCCGGACGAACCGGTAACCGCGATGATGGGATGACGTTTTGACATAGAGGCAGGTTGCCGGAATCAGGTTAGGCTGTCGAGCAGACGGGGTTTTTCAACCACGAAGCCCTGAGCGTAGTCCACACCCAGCTGTCGGAGCATGTCCAGAACGTCCCGGGATTCAACCTGGGAGGCAATCACTTCCCGGTTCATGTAGTGGGCCATATCCACCATTGAGCGCACCATTGCCCGGTCAGTCTCGCTGGTCGACAGCTGGCCGGTAAAGGCGCTGTCGATCTTGATCAGGTCTACCGGTAACGAACGCATGAACTCGAACGAACTGGGGCCACTGCCAAAGTTGCCGAGACAGAACCGGCAGCCAAGTTCTTTCATCTCAATGATGAAGTCTGCCACTGACTGGACGTCGTTGATCGCCGAGGCCTCGGTAATCTCGAACCACAGCCGCTCGATAGGCGCATCTTTTTCACTCAGCTTTTCGTAGATGAACTCCAGCAGCGACTGGTCGTTCATGGAATAGCCGGACAGGTTGATGCAGACGCCGCCGAAATGCCTCGGGTCCGGCGCCTGCTCCCTGAGCCAGTCCAACATGTGACCAACAACCCAGCGATCCACGGCCTGCATTCGGTCATAACGCTCGGCCATGCGCACGAAGTCCCGACCGGTAATGAGGTTGCCTTCGTCATCGTACATGCTGATCAGCACCTCATACTGCGCGGCCATGGAGGACTTGGCATGCAGAGGGATGATCTTCTGGCAACGCAGCAGCATGCGCTCCTCGTTCAGGTCGCTGAGGCTGGCGACCTTGGCGGCAATCTGCTCCTGACGGGCCTGATCATCGGCGTCCAGGGCATACTCCGAAACCTTGCCGTGGCCCTGCTGGCGGGACGCGGCAAGCGCCTGCTCCGACGCCCGTAACCAGCGTTCAGCACTGACCAGGGCCGGCAACGTGGGGACCACACCGGCGCTGGCAGAGAGCCGGTAGTCGCGACCACCAAAACTGAACTCGGCGGCCTCCACTGCCCGGATGAGATCTCTTGCTGCTTCGCTGGCACTCTCGGACGGCACCAGCATGGCAAACTCATTGCCCGCAAGTCTGGCCACGGGCATACCGTCACCGACGTGGCTGCGCAGGATATCGGCAACCCGTTTCAGGGTCTCATCACCGGCCTGGTAGCCGGCGGTGTCGTTCAGCAGGCGGAACCTGCGGAGATCCAGGCGCACCAGGGAGCGCTCGTCCTCCCGACGGGCCAACTGCTGATCGAGCATGCGTTCGAATTCGCGACGCCCGAGAAGGCCGGTCAATTCATCATGGGTGGAGGCCCAGGACAACTGGTCATAGACCTTGCGGACCATGCGATCGATACTCTCGTCCACCAGCGGCCGCTCATACTGGCTATCGGGCACGATGATGCCTTTTCGCATCTGCCGGGCCAGGGCCTCCAGCTCCAATTCCACCACTCGCATGCCCTGGTGATTCACAAAGACAAAGCGGCTGAAACCGCGGGCCACCCAGACCAGACGAATGTACTGGGGTTCGTCCGGTTTTTCCTGGTCGCGAAGCCAGTCGCCGGTTCTCAATTTCTGCGCCCGGTTTATCCAGCGCTGAAGACTTCGTTGCTCCCGGTCGGACAGTTTTCTGGCATCCGGTTGCTCCGGCTTTGCCACTGGCACTTCAACCAGTTCAGGGCTTTTTTGCGGACTGCGAACCAGGAACTGCTTGAGCTCGTCCCGGATTTGCGAAGAAGGCATGTGGTTGCTGGAAATAGAGGCAAGACCATCCTGGATTACCCGCAGCAGCTCGGGCAGATTAATCGAGCTGTTCGGATCATCAGCGAAGGATAGGAGCGAATCGATAACGGCCAGGTAATCATGCCACAGCTGGCTGTCAGGCCCCTGCCGGATCCAGGTCAGCGAAAGCAGATCCCGCCAGCCACCATCCAACAGGCTGATTACCGCCTTTGGTACCTTGCGCCCACCCAGTTTGTTGTCCAGCACATCGGCCACAGCCTTTTTTGACTCGGCTACCTTCTGGGCCCCCTCTGCGGCCGCTGTCACTCGCTCGACATTCCGGCGATAGACAAGATTCTGGCGATCAATCAGGGTGTCCAGTTCCTGGACCGTTTGCTCGAATACCCCGGTGTCCTGCTCGAAGTCCGTTGTAATGCGCTCTACCAGCTCATCCACGCGACGCTGAACCACCGGATTGATGCGCCCGCCCTTTACCCCTAGCTGGGCCAGACGGTTCATCACCCCGCGTACCGGGCTATCCTGATCGTCAAAGAACGCAGGGTCCCTCATGACAACTTTGAGAACGGGCACTTCCAGCTGCCGCATGCGCTGCTGGGCATACTCGCTGAGCTTCGGGCTTTCCACCACCGATTTGAAAAACCGGTCGACCACATCGACCGTTTCCTGCTGTTCTTCATCCAGCCGGTTATCACCGCTTGCCTTTACTTTCTCTACCACCCGCTCCTTCAGGGGAGCCAGCTCCTCGCCAGTATCCACGGGCTGAGATTGCAGCTGCTGGAGTTCTCGCTGGAATTCTCCGGACGACAAAGGCCTGGCGTTGGGCTGGAACGGCAAAGGCTCCGGATCGCCCCGGGCCACACGGCTCGCGCTCAGGGTATTCAGCAGGTTACGCACCGTGGCGAACGCAGTCTGGGCCGCCTGGGCATAACCCCGAAACTCGCCCCCCAGCATGCCAGCTCTGCGACGAGACTGGGGCTGTCCGGCGTCTTCGGCACCCGCCTTCGGCTTTGACTCTGCAGCAGCACTCTCCGCGGCAACCGGCTCGGGCTCCGCGGGCTGTTGTTGAGTCTCCGGCTTTGCCCCGGCCTGCTCGCTCAGATACTTGCTGAGATCCAGGTCCGGCAGAACACCGTGACGAATCAGAATATCGTTGAGTTCTTTGTACAGAGGTCCCAGCTGCTGCAACACGGTCTGCTCAAAGACCCGCAGACAGACTTTCTCCACCTCCCGGGTCGCCTTGAGCTGGCTGAGGCCATTATGGAAGGCTTCGCAGACCAGGGAGGGCCCGAGGGGATTGTGGTGTCCCGTGGCGTTCGCGATGCCAAGTTTGTCCAGGCGAAGCTTGAGCTGCAGCAGATCGCCCCGATACTGGGTATCCGCCTTGGTTACCATCACCCGGATCGTCAACCAGTCCTCGAATTCGCCCTTGTCGACCACGGACAGCTCGGACCCCGGAAACCCCTTGGGGGCGGGCTTCAGTGGTGATTCCAGGCTGCGAGCCATCTGATGCCAGATGACCCGTTGCCGGGCCTGAATCTGGCCCGAAGCATCCATGTATTCATTGGCCTGCTGATCATTTACGGCTCTCTGGGCCGCCAGTTTGAGACCCTCCACCATTTGCACGAAACAGGCGTCCATCAACGGCTCGATAAACTGGGTCACCGCCTTGGCGGACTGGTGCAGGACAAACTGTACGCGATCACTGGGTGCGCGGAGCGAGGAGCGATCCTGACTTCGGGAGCCCCCGCATTGCTGCAGCATGGCATCCACGGCTACCGGGTTGGGCCTGCTGAAATTGACCCCCATGGCGCCATCGATGCGACGGACAATACTGACATGAAGCTCGTGGCGGCGCGCGCCATCCAGCCCCCGAAAACGTATCACCAGTTCTGGGGGTATGCCGGAAGCAAACGCCCGATCCAGCTTCTTCGAGGTTTCACCCGAATAGCGGACGAACAGACCCTCCGCACAGAAATCGGCGATCTGACACGGCCAGGCTTCACCGGTTCCCAGATCAATCTGGGCGGCAAGCTTGATTGGTTGGCGGGGGCTGCTACGACGTTCTCTCGGATCCATGAACTACCTGATATCTCGCAAAGCCGGAACGATCACCGAACACAGCGCCCGGTACCGGCTCACGTCCCTGAAACGATGGCGGATGCCACCGGCTGCTACTATAGAGACCATGATTGTACTATAGCGGCCTGGCCCCCACAGGCAAACCAATCCACTATAACATCCTGACCCATGAAACAGCTTAGTCAGATCTATCTACTTTTGCTACTGGTAACAATGCTTAACGGCTGTTCGACCATTGGCTACTATTCGCAGGCTGTCAGTGGCCATCTCTCCCTGATGATGTCGGCGGAACCGGTCGACGACATTCTCTCCGACACCTCAACGCCGGTGGACCTGCGGGGCAAACTCACGGTAGCGCAACAGGCCCGGGAATTCGCCGGTCAACGACTGGCCCTGCCGGTGGGAGAAGCCTTCAGCGACTACGTGGATCTCGACAGACCCTGGGTAGTGGTGAACCTGGTGGCTGTGCCGGAGTTCTCCCTGGAACCGCACCGCTGGTGCTATCCGGTGCTCGGCTGTCAGGCCTACCGGGGATACTACAGCCTGGCGGATGCGCGTGCCGAGGAGTCGCAGTTTCGCAACAAGGGCTTCGACACGTTTATTGGCGGCGTGACGGCCTATTCCACCCTCGGCTGGTTCGATGATCCCCTGCACACCGGCTTTACCCGACTGGCGGAGGATCGCATGGTCGCCCTGATGTTCCATGAGCTGGCACACCGGGTGGTCTACATCGCCGATGACACGGCATTTAACGAAAGCTTTGCCACCGCGGTGGAGCTGGAAGGGCTCAGGCTCTGGCTATCGGACCAGGGCAAACCCGGCCAGTTCGAGGAGGCACTGGACCGCCTGGCTCGCCGAAACCAGACGCTCTCCCTGGTCGAAGACTTCAGTGCCCGGCTGGACGTTCTTTATGCTCAGCAGGACGTCTTGCAAGACCAGCAACTGCGGAATCGCAAGGCGGCCATTTACCAAGAGCTGGCTCTTGCCTATCAGGAACTTTCCGCAGAGTGGTCCGAACCCGGCCCGTTCGGACCGGTACCAGTCAGCCTGAACAATGCCAACCTGGCGCTGTTTCGTCAGTACAACCAGCACGTACCGGCGTTCCGTCAGATGCTTCGGAATGCAGGCTACGACTTTGCGGACTTTTACAAGGCCGTCGAGACGCTGTCAGAGCAACCGGAACCCCAGAGGACTGAACATCTGGCCGCCCTGTCAGAGCGGTTTGAAGAACACCTTTGAGTTCCGCTGGGTGTTATAGGCAGCCAGCTTCGGCCCGGGCAGGGCCTGCACTGTCGAAGGCTGGAAGCCCCGCTCCCGGAACCAGTGCTCCGTCTGGGTGGTGAGCACGAACAGCTTCTGGATACCCTGCCCCCTGGCCAGCTTCTCCACCATTGCCAGAATCTCATCACCCCGTCCGGCCCGGCGATAGGTCGGGTCTACCGCGAAGCAGGACAACTCGCCGGCGCCTTCTTCAGGGTAGCTGTACAGAGCGGCACAGCCCACGATAGTGCCGTCGCGCTCCGCCACAACAAAGCGGTCAATCTCGGTTTCCAGCATCTCCCGGGAGCGGCGAACCAGAATGCCCTGCTCCTCCAGCGGCTGGATCAGCTCCAGAATCCCGCCGATGTCCTCGACCCGGGCCTGGCGGAACTGCTCGTAGTGATCACCACTGACCAACGTGCCGGCGCCATCCCGCGTGAAGAGCTCCTTCAGCAGGGCGCCGTCATCCACATAGCTGATGATGTGGGCGCGACGTACGCCCTTCACACAGGCATCACAGGCAGCTCGCAGCAAGTCGGCATCGTGACCGGTCACCGCACCGGCCGCCAGACGCTCGGACGCCTGGCGCGCCGACAGCTCCCGGATCAAAGTACCGTCCTCTTCCTGTAACCCGGGATCATCAATAAACACCATCAGCTTCTCGGCCTGCAGTGCCGCTGCCACCTGGCTGCCAACATCCTCGTAGGAGAGGTTGAAGGCATCCCCGGTGGGCGAATAGCCCATGGGCGGCAACAGGACAATGTGACCAAGCTCCAGCAGTTTCTCGATCCCGGCCACATCCACCCGGCGCACCTTGCCGGTATGGCCAAAATCAATACCGTCGAGCACACCCACGGGCTTGGCAGCCACATAATTGCCGCCACTCACCCGGATACGGGCATTGTGCATCGGCGAATTGACCAACCCCATGGACAGGTGGCTTTCCAGGTAGGCTCTCAGGCCACCGACAGCCTCCATCACCATACTGAGGTGCTCTTGCGGCGTAATCCGCAGACCTTTTGAAAACGACGATTCGATTCCTGCGGCATCCAGCCGCGTCTGGATTTGCGGGCGGGCACCAAAGGCAACGACCAGCCGCACACCAAGGCTGCTCAGCAGCGCGATGTCATGGATGATGTTGATGAAATTCCCGTGTTCAATCGCATCCCCCGGAATGGTCAATACCACCGTCCGCCCGCGATGGGCGTTGATGTAAGGGGATGAATGGCGGAATCCATGCAGCCAGTCGTTTGATTTCAAACCTTTCTCCTGGTCTCTCGTTATCTTCTAAAGGCAGGTACTTTATCTTGAGGAGTTTGCCGAGTCCTGTCGAGGAGGGTGTGCCAAAACACGCCCGTAAATACGTCCCTGTAGGGCTCGGTCGCGCCATCCCTGGCGCTCCACGGTTTTGGCACACCCTCCCCGCCAGGACTCTCCGCAGGCGTCGGAAGTGCCTGCGCCACACTCAGAGACAGAACTGTCGGATCAGCCCTCGCAGTACTTTAACGGTTGGATCAATCTGGGACAGCTCTATAAATTCATCGGGCTGGTGCGCCTGATCGATGGATCCGGGACCCATAACAAGAGTCTCCAGGCCAAGCTTCTGGAGCCAGGGCGCTTCCGTGGCGAAAGCAACCGCGTGGGCGGTATGGCCCGTCAGTTTCTCACAGGCTTTGACCAGAGCGGCATCGGCCGGAGTTTCGAACGGTGGCACGCCGTCAAAGAGCGGCTCGAATTCCAGGGACAGTTCCCGGCGGTCCGCGATCGGCTGAACCTTGCTCAGGATGGCCTGGCGCAGGGTTTCCATGTTCATGCCCGGCAACGGGCGCAGATCAAAGTGCAGCTCGCACTGGGCACAGATACGGTTTGGATTGTCACCACCGTGGATGCAGCCAAGGTTCAGGGTTGGAAACTGTACCTCGAAGTTCGGGTTCCGGTACTTTTCCTGCCAGCCTGACCGGAGTGCCAGCAACTCGGTAAGCGCTTCGTGCATTCCTTCCATGGCGTTGCGGCCGAGGGCAGGGTTGGAGGAATGACCTGACTGGCCCTCGAATTTCAGGCGCTCCATCATGATGCCCTTGTGCATGCGCACCGGTTTCAGGCTGGTCGGCTCGCCGATGACCGCGTAGCGGGCCTTGGGCTTGCCAGCTTCTGCCAGGGCCCGGGCGCCATCCATGGAGCTCTCTTCGTCGGCGGTGGCCAGTATGATCAGGGGCTGTTTGAGATCTTCGTCCACAAAGGCCCTGGCTGCTTCAATGGCCAGCGGGAAAAAGCCTTTCATGTCGCAGGTACCCAGCCCGTACCAGCGATTGTCCCGCTCGGTCAGGGTAAAGGGGTCGCTCTGCCAGCGTTTGTCATCAAAGGGCACCGTATCGGTATGGCCGGACAACACAAGACCGCCCGGGCCGCTGCCAAGGGTTCCGATCAGGTTGAATTTTCCGGGCATGCCTGGCACTTCCAGGATTTCCACGGAAAACCCGAGGGCTTCGAGCCATTCTGCCAGGGTTCGCACCACGGGCTCGTTACTATGATCCCATTTTGCCGACGCGCTGCTGATTGAGGGCAGAGATATCAGGCGGGCAAGCATGTCACGAATGCCCGGCACCACTGCGGATTTGCTATCGGACTGCGACATAGTTTCCTCTCAGATTCCCATTGGAATCATTGTGCACGGCCACGCCGCCAGACTTCAAAGTTGGTAATCGCCCGGATCAACATCGGGTAGGCGACTTCACCGCCAGCGATAACCCGGGCCACTTCCAGCTCGCGTTCGCTGACGCTCACCAGACGCCCTTCCACCACGTTCTCGTTGGAAAGCGTTACCCGGACCTGCCGATCAACCCATTGTTCGGCGGTTTCAAGACTCGCCGGATACCAGGTTTCGGTCTCAGGATCCTCCCGTGGCACCACCGGCTCGACGGCCACCTCTGGTGTTTCCTGAACAACCGGCTCAGCCTCGGCCAGATAGACGTCCGGCACGCCTGCACCGTTGTAACGAACTGGCCAGCTCATGCCCGCACCCTCGTTTTCAGCCGTTCTTACAGGCACCCCGAGCAGAGGCTGGGCCGGCTGCACATCTACCGTGAGCTCACCGCCCTCCAGCAGCCACTGCCGGTACAACGCTTTCAGCTGGTCACTGGCGGCCAGGCCCCGGGCTTCAAGCCCGGCAGACAGCGCCTGCACTGCGCGCCCGGCCCATTCTCCGGTTTCGATACCGGCTTCGCGGGCGCAATAGGCGGCGATGCGACGCATCAGGCCACCATCACGCAAGGTCAGCGTCATCGGCTCGGCGCCACCGGAAACGGTCAGCTCGGCATCCTGGATTCGGATTCGAGCATCACGCCAATCCAGCTCCAGACTGCCAGTGCTGACGGTATTCAACTCAGCATGGAGATTGCCCGGAGTCTGTCGCACGAAGCCATCCCCGGCGAGTGCTGTGATGCCCATGCGGATCAGGTCACCGCTACCCAGCTGTTGGCGCGGATCTGGCGCGCAGGAAAGCGCAAACAAGGCCGGATCGCCCTCGCTGTTGGCGCCTTCTGCGGTGACCCAGTTACGAAGCATGGTCGGGTCGAGGGTCAGGCCAAGGCCGTCGAGTCGCAAGGTCCATTGTTCCGGCATGCCAGCCGGGTCGAACAGAACAGAGAGCAAGCTGACGGGGGAGCCGGTATCAAGCTCCACCCTCGCCATGTCCAGAGGCTGGGTGAGCTCGAAATCCTGCCAGCTGGCGTCGTTGAGAACCAACCGGCCCTCGACGCCGGAACTGATGCTGCCCCTGTGCAGAACACCGTGGGGCTCCAGCGCCTGTCTCACCTCGGCCATGCGCTGATCCGCCAGCCACCAGACCCCCGCCTTGAATGCGGCAAAGCCGACCAGAACCAGTATTACCAGCGTCGCAAGCAGGCGCTTCATCCGGAGACTCCTTGTCGGGTGCCGTCAGTTACGGGAAATCAGGGTGCCGACACCCTCATCAGTGAAGATCTCCAACAGACACGCATGAGCGACCCTGCCGTCGATAATATGGGACGTGCGCACGCCGTTTTCGACGGCACTCAGTGCACAACGGATCTTGGGGAGCATGCCACCATGAATGGTGCCGTCCTCGATGAGATCATTGACCTGCTTGGCCGTGAGCCCGGTAAGCACCTTGTCTTCCTTGCTCTTGAGGCCGGAGACGTTGGTCAGCAGCATCAGCTTCTCGGCCTTCATGGCCTCGGCCACCTTACCCGCCACCAGATCCGCATTGATGTTGTAGGAGGCGCCATCCGGTCCCACGCCAATCGGTGCAATTACGGGAATCAGGTTGCTGCGGGTAAGCATCTCAATCACATCCACGTTGACACTGGCGACCTCGCCCACATGGCCGATGTCGATAATCTCCGGGCGTTCCAGTTCGGGAGAGCGGTCGACCACCTCCAGCTTGCGGGCTCGTATCAGATTGGCGTCTTTGCCGGTGAGCCCCACCGCCATGCCGCCGTGAGAGTTGATCAGGGAGACAATTTCCTTGTTCACCTGGCCACCAAGCACCATCTCCACCACGTCCATGGTTTCGGAATCGGTTACCCGCATGCCGTTGACAAATCGGGACTGGATGTTCAAACGCTCCAGCAGCTCGCCGATCTGCGGGCCACCGCCATGGACAACGATCGGGTTGATGCCTACAAGTTTCATCAGCACCACATCGCGGGCAAAACTGCTCTTCAGGTCTTCGTTTTCCATGGCGTTACCGCCGTACTTGATGACCACGGTCTTGCCGGTAAATCTCTGAATATAAGGCAGGCCCCGGCTAAGTACCGAAGCCACCTGCATTGCTGTTTCACGATCCAGCGCCATGTTTTTGCCTTGTTGATCCTGTATTGAAACTTGCCTGTGAAACTCGGTGACTGCGAATCAGAAATCCGCCACCAGATCCGGCGCTGCCTTCTGCAGCTGGTCACGGAACACAGACTTGATACGCTCCAGTGCCTCGTCGGTCTCCGCTTCAAAGCGTAAGACCAGCACTGGTGTGGTGTTTGATGCCCGGCACAGCCCCCAGCCGTCGGCGTAGTCCACCCGGATGCCGTCGATGGTGCTGATATTGCCGTCACCGAAATCCCCGGACTCGCCGAGGCGTTTGATAATGTCGAACTTGGAACTTTCAGTCACTTGGACATTCAGCTCTGGCGTACTGATGTCATCCGGGAAATCCTCGAAAACTTCATCGCTGTGACGATCCTCAATGCCCAGAATTTCCAGCAGGCGGGCCGCAGAATACAGACCGTCATCAAACCCGTACCAGCGCTCGCCAAAGAAAATATGACCACTCATTTCCCCGGCCAGCAAGGCGCCAGTCTCTTTCATTTTTGCCTTCATCAGGGAATGACCGGTTTTCCACATGATCGGTCGGCCCCCGGCTTCTGAAATCACCCCGGCCAGCCTGCGGCTGCACTTCACATCGTAAAGGACATCGGCCCCCGGATTCCGTGAAACCACATCCCGGGCAAACAGCATCATCAGCCGGTCCGGCCAGATAATCTTGCCGGAATTGGTTACTACACCGAGACGGTCACCATCGCCGTCGAAGGCCAAACCGATGTCGGCCCCTTCCGATTCAACCCGGGCAATCAGATCCGCCAGATTCGCCGGCTTACCTGGGTCGGGATGGTGATTCGGGAAGTCACCGTCCACCTCGCAGTAGAGCGGAATGACTTCGCAACCCAGCTCTTCGATCAGCATGGGTGCCAGCTCACCGGCAATGCCATTGCCGGCGTCGACGACCACCTTGAGCGGTGCCGCTACCGCAATATCGCCAACAATCCGGTCCAGGTAAGCACGGCGCACATCCTCGGTGCTCTGGCTGCCCCGACCGCTGGCAAAATCTCCGGTCTGGATGCGCTGATACAGTTTCTGGATGGCCTCACCTGAAAGGGTTTCGCCACCCAACATGATTTTCAGGCCGTTATAGTTGGCCGGGTTGTGACTGCCGGTCACCATAACGCCAGAGCCAGTCTGGAGTTCGTGGGTGGCAAAATAGAGGACCGGTGTGGGCACGGCCCCCACGTGAATCACGTTGCACCCGGCTGCCATGACACCGCGTGCCAGGGCATCTGCCAGATCCGGGCTGGAATGGCGGCCGTCATAACCAATGCAAAGGCTGTCGACACCGCGCTCCCGGGCCTCCGAACCGATGGCCCGACCGATGACTTCAACGCCCTCAGCGGTCAGGGTTTCGCCGACAATACCCCGAATGTCATAGGCCCGGAAAATATCCTGGGGAAGCTCCACCTGAGGCAGGGTCACCTCTTCCACGTCCGGAGTGTCGCCGGAACCAAAGACGGTATCATCGCCGCTGCCGAAGCCCAGAACGTCCTCATCGCCATCAAGCATGTCGATATCGGGCATGTCCTTGTCCTGGAACAAAGGCTCATCGCCGCCCTTGGCGGCACCACCGCCAGCCTTTCCGGAACCGGCGGGCCTGGGTTTGGCGGTTTCTCCAGCCTTGGCGACCCGTTTATCAACCACCTGGGACAAACGGTAGAGCACCTCACCGGTTGAGGCCACCATGTCCCAACGGAAGGTCGGCAGCTTTACCCGCTCTCCGCCGAACACCTTGTGCGCCCACTGGATCAGGGCCGTCACATCCTGACGTAAGCCCTTCTGGGCCCCGCCCAACAGTACCCAGACGATGATGGCAGCGATCAACGCGGGCACGCCGACCAGAAGCGCGATCATTACCGTATCAACCGGCGCTGCGGACGATTTTGCAGGGGTATAGGCTACGGTCCAGTCCGGATTGGAAAGCCGGCGGGATTCCGCGTTTCCGGAGCCGCTGCCGTTACTGACCACGGTGCGGGGTGAACCGGACACGGTCTGCACCAGCGCGAGCTGACCACCGAGGCTGGAGTTGACCACTTGCAGCAACGGCTGGATCTGGCCGGAGTCGAAGATAATCAGCAGGCTGCCGATGACCGCATTGCTGGTCGGATTGCGAACCGGGGTTGCCATCTGGACAAACCACCGGTTATCCCGTGGAAACGCGTCGGGAAACAGTCGCTGGCCGGTTTCAGCGCGCCGGGCCAGCTCAAGCCCGGAGAAGCCTAGCAGGCCCTCACTGCTGGAGGTGCGTGGAATGTCACGGTAGGGAAACAGATGAACCGCCTCGATGCCGGGCAGTGAATCCGCCAGCTGCACCTCGGTCGTCGGAATCTCGTTCCGGCTGTTCAGCGCCTGAACGACATGGGGCTGGGTAGCCAGACCATTGACGCTTTTCTGGACCTGGTCAAAATACTGGTTCAGTCGAAGGGCGGCGGCATCCGCTTCCAGAACTTTCAATGACTCGAAGCGTTCCTTTGCCGACGGCTGAACCACCAGAAAATGAAGCAAGGCAACGGCAATCACCCCCGCAAGGACCACGACCAGCGACTGGTTCACCGCCACGGAATTGAGTCTCTTCAGTTTGGGTCCCGAAGAACTGGTTTTTTCCTTCTTCACCGCCTTCTTCGCCGGCTTTTCATCAACGGACGCGTCGGCATCTTTCTTTTTACCCAGCTTCATAGTCCATCCTGCAGTTGTAATTTTATCGTCCTGGACAAGCAGTTATCCGCAAAGTATAGACGCCGGCACAATGTTCTGCGTGGCCGGCTTCCCGGTCACCTTGTGCCGGTGGAGCCAAAGCCGCCGTCACCGCGGGCGCTGGCGTCGAATTCCGAAACCACCTCAAAATCAGCTTGCACAACGGGTACCAGCACCAACTGTGCCAGACGCTCCCCCACATCCACGGTAAAGCTGGTGCGCCCCCGGTTCCAGCAGGACACCATTAACTCGCCCTGGTAATCCGAATCAATCAAGCCCACCAGGTTGCCAAGCACAATACCGTGCTTGTGGCCGAGCCCGCTTCGGGGCAGGATCATGGCCGCCAGCGATGGATCGGCAATGTGGATCGACAACCCTGTCCTGATCAGTTGGGTATCGCCCGGCTCGAGGGTCAGCGGCTCGTCCAGACAGGCCCGAAGATCAAGGCCTGCGGAGCCTTCGGTGGCATACTCGGGAAAGGGAATCTGGCTGCCAATGCGATCATCCAGAATACGTACCTGAAGATTTTTCCTGCTCATGAGGGGTCCTGTCGATTGTAGTGCAGGTGCGCTTCGCTGAGTCAGCGGGCGGCCTGACCAAGATGTTCACCTATCATCGCCACAAGCTGTCGGGCAATGTTCGTTTTGCTGTCGGGACCGATCGACGTCTGGCCACCCGGCCAGAATACGGTCACCGCATTGTTGTCGCTGTTAAAGCCCAGCCCGGGCGCAGACACATCGTTGGCCACGATCATGTTCAGTTTCTTGCGTTGCATTTTGTCGGTGGCGTAGCTCGCCACATCGGTGGTTTCGGCCGCGAAACCTACGCTAAAAGGCGCATCGTCGCGGCCGGCTATGGTAGCCAGGGTGTCGGGATTGCGCACCAGCGAGAGCGCCATGGCGTCACTGGACTTCTTGATCTTGTCTCCGGCACAGGTTTCCGGACGGTAATCGGCGACCGCAGCTGTCGCAATAAACAGGTCACAGCCCTCATCCACTGCGCTTGAGGCTTCCTGCAACATGTCCTCGGCCGTTAACACCGGACGAACCTCGACACCGATAGGCGCAGAAAGTGCTACTGGACCACTGACCAGAATCACCCGGGCACCTGCCTTCTGCGCCTCGCTGGCCAGGGCATAACCCATTTTCCCGGAGCTGTGATTGCTTATATAGCGCACCGGGTCGATAGGCTCTCGGGTCGGGCCTGCAGTAATCACGACCGTCTTGCCAGCGAGCACGCCTGTGCGACCGTGATCGACAAGCGCAACAATGTCCTCCGGCTCCAACATTCTCCCTGGCCCGGTATCACCACAGGCCTGCGCTCCCTGAGCCGGCCCCCATAATTCGATCTGGGGATCCTCTTCAAGCAGCCGGATATTTCTCTGGGTACGGCCATTGCTCCACATTGCCTGATTCATCGCAGGCACCACGGCAATGGGCGCCTCGGTTGCACAACAAACGGTGGTTAACAGATCGTCGGCCATCCCCTGGGCAAGGCGGGCGATAAAATCGGCCGACGCCGGCGCAACGACCAACTGATCAGCCCACTTGGCCAGTTCAATATGCCCCATACCAGCTTCCGCCTCAGGGTCCAGCAAGGACGTCCTCACGGGCTCGCCACTGAGGGCCTGAAAGGTCAGTGGTGCCACGAACGCTTCCGCCCCGCGGGTCATAACAACCCTCACCTCATGGCCCGCTTTCTTTAACTGGCGAACCAGCTCGGCACTTTTATAGGCAGCGATACCACCGGTTACTCCCAGGAGGATTCGTCTGGCGGCCATAGGGGCTCCGTTTCCGCATAAAATGAAAGGCTTATAAGATAGCATGCTCAGGCCGCAGCGACAGCCCGCCAGACCCGGCATACGTTTACCGATTGTTAGTTTTTAAAGTAACCTTTGTAACCCTGAGATGCCCGTCGCGGTGCAGGAAGCACCAGGGCAGGAGACAACCAATGCAAGGAAGCCACGATGTCAGACCCCGCCTGGCCCACGGACGAACGTCCACGGGAACGCCTGCTCGCCCACGGACCGCAAACCCTCTCCGACGCCGAACTGCTCGCCCTGTTTTTACGCACCGGCACCACCGGCATGCCGGTCATGGCATTGGCTCGCCACCTGATTGAGGAGTTTTCCGGGCTTCGGGGGTTGCTGACGGCTTCCCGTCGCCAGTTCTGCGATGTCAAAGGTCTGGGAACCGCCAAATACGCCCAGGTTCAGGCGGCCATGGAAATGGCGCGCCGGGTCATGGATGAACCATTGCGCCAGGGTGATCCCCTGCGCTCTCCCGAAGATACCCGCCGCTTTCTTACCAGTCGGCTCGGCACCTACCCGCACGAGGTTTTCGCAGGCCTGTTTCTGGACAATCGCCATCGCGTCATCCAATACCGTGAGTTGTTCCGGGGCACCATCGATGGCGCGGCCGTCTATCCGCGGGAAGTGGTGCGACAGGCTCTGGAGGATAATGCAGCTGCGGTGATTTTCGCTCACAACCACCCCTCCGGCGTCGCCGAACCGAGCCAGGCCGACATTTCCCTGACCCGCCGCTTGAAAGAGGCCCTCGGACTGGTGGATATCAGGGTTCTTGACCATATGGTTGTTGGCCATGGTGAGGTAGTATCTCTTGCTGAACGGGGTCTGCTGTAAAGCCCGATGGTTAACCGTGCACGTCAATGCCGGAAAACTGGCCAAATTCCCAACAATTTTTTGCGTTGGGGGGTGAGTTCTGGTATAAAAGCGTCCCTTTCTGGCGGCGTCTGGCGAGCAGCGTTCAGTTTAGAGGCGCGAATGGGGGCGTAATAGCTCCTTAGCAACCAGAGACGCATTAAAAACGAATTCGTATTATTGAGACCATTGCTCAGGTCGGAGGCAAGTATGTCCAGAGTTTGTCAGGTTACCGGTAAGCGTCCGGTATCCGGTAACAACGTTTCCCACGCGATGAACCACACTCGTCGTCGTTTTCTGCCGAATCTGCAGAACCATCGTTTCTGGGTTGAGTCCGAGAAGCGTTTCGTAAAGCTGCGCGTATCCACCAAGGGCATGCGCATCATCGACAAAAAAGGCATTGACGCTGTGCTGGCCGATCTTCGTGCCCGCGGCGAGAAATTTTAAGGAGCCGCATCATGCGCGAGAAAATCAAGCTGGTTTCATCAGCAGGTACTGGTCACTTCTACACGACCAAGAAGAACAAGCGTAACACTCCGGAAAAAATCGAGATCAAAAAGTACGATCCGGTTGTCCGCAAGCACGTTGCGTACAAGGAAGCCAAGATCAAGTAATTCCTGATCCGGCATCCAAAAAAGCCCGGCCAATGCGCCGGGCTTTTTTTTGACTTGATGCTATTCAGAACTTCTCCAGGTAGCCCTCCGGCAACGCCACATCCATGGCGATGGGCAGGTGATCCGACATCGGATAACTCACCACCTCGGACCGGCGGATCTCGAGTGAAGGACTTACCAGGATATGATCCAAAGCTTTCTCCGGCCGCCAGCTGGGGAAGCTATGGGCGGTATCCGGTAGCGGTACCAGATCGGTTTCCCTGAGGGGCGTCTGAGTCAGTAGCTGTTCGGCATGGGCGTTCATATCTCCCATCAGAACCACATGCCGGTAGTCGGCAATCAGCTCCCGGATGTAACCCAGCTGGCGTTGCTGAGCCGTCTTGCTGAGGGAAAGGTGCATCAGCACCAGCACCAGTGGATCATGCTCGGTTCCGTATCGGGCGATGATGGCGCCCCGGCCCGGAATCAGGCCCGGCAACTTGTGTTCGGTAACGTCCAGGGGACGGTACCGGCTCAGCAGGCCATTGCTGTGCTGGGCGATCTGACCGAGATTCCGGTTCAATTGCTGGTACCAGTAGGGAATGCCGGCCGCTTCGGCCAGATATTGCACCTGATTGATATAGCCGCTGCGCAGACTGCCCCCATCGCACTCCTGCAAAGCCACCACGTCGTACCCGCGCAGCAGGGAGGCAATCCGATCCAGATTTTCGATACGGTTACGGTGAGGCAGTATGTGCTGCCAGCTTCGTGTGAGGTAATGACGGTAGGACGAGGTGTTGATTCCCACCTGAATATTGAAGGTGAGCAGGCGAATATGTCGTTGCGGCTCGAACTCGGGCACATGCTCGGTCCCGGAGCAGGCACCCCTTGGCCCGCCGACCGGCTTCAGGATGCCATTCAACTGTTTTCGGATATGCTTGTACATAATGGGCGGTCTCGACCCGGCCGGCGGCTTGTCTTACTCGGCTCTTGCGTCCCTGGCCGGGCTCCTTACTCCACGTCGCCCCGCTCTTTGGCAACCAGGTAGTCCACCACGTCAAGAACGGCCTCATGACTGCCGGCCATAGATGCACTAACGGTGTACTTGCCATTAACCAGCATAGTCGGAGTTCCGGTAATCCGCGCACCGCGGATTTTCGACTGGGCTTTTTGCATGCGGGCGTTCACACCAAAGCTTTTATAGGTGCTCACAAACTCATCCGGATCAACCCCATACTCCGCGACGAAATCCGCAAGGGCTTCCGGTGTATTCAACGGACGACGCTCGCCGGCAAGCGCATCAAACAGGGCATCGTGCACCTTGTCCAGCTCCCCCATCGCTTCAAGCGCATAGAAGGCGTAAGCATGGGGTTCCCAGTTTCTCCCCAGGGCAGCGGGAATCTTCACGTAATTGACGTAGTCAGGCGCGTTGGCCGCCCATTCTTCAACCAGAGGCTTGAACCGGTAGCAGTGGGGGCAGCCATACCAGAAGACTTCCGCTACCTCGACTCCGGAATCGCTGTCGGTACGTACCGGGTTGTCCAACCGGTTGTAATGAACCCCTTCTTTCCACTCTGCGGCGTTGGCCAGGCCGGTGACAGACAGCGCCAAAAGAAGCAGGAAGGCCGTTCTGAAGGATCGAAACATGAAAAATCTCCGGTTATCTCTATGTCGTTTTGGGAGGATTATGACCCAGCGTACCCGAAAAGTTCCACCGGTCGGCAGTTACAGAAACGAAAGGCAACAAAAAACCCCGCACAGGGCGGGGTTTTCAACAGAATCCGGCAGCTTCAGTTCAGGCCGGAAATGTAGCTGGAGACCGCTTCGATTTCGGCATCCGTCAGCTTGGCAGCCACGTCCATCATGATCGCAGCATTGGAGCCATTATTACGATCACCATCGCGATAGGCTTTCAATTGCTTGATCAGGTACTCTGCGTTCTGACCGCCCAAGGCCGGATAGCCTGCCGGTGCATTACCGTTACCCTGCGGGTTGTGGCAGCCGGCACAGGCCGGAACGCCAGTTGCCATGTTGCCCCCACGGTACAATGCCGAACCCTGATCAACCAGATCGGGATCTGCCTGACTGACAACCATTTCCTGAGAATCAAAGTAGGCTGCAAGATCCTGCAGATCCTGATCCGACATGTTGTCCAGAATGCCAGTCATCTCCGGAATGTTTCTTTCTTTGCTTTTGATCGCCACCAACTGGCGATACAGGTACTTCTCACCAAGGCCAGACAACTTCGGGTATACGCCCATCACCGGCTTGGCACCGCCTTGACCGTGACAACCAGCACATACCGCTGCGTTCTGTTCGCCTGCTTGAGGATCTCCCGCCCCGTGCGCCATCGCTGTGAGGCCAACACCGAGAACTACTCCTGCGATCAGTTTTTTCATGCTCGCTCCGCTTCTCTCATCTTTTAAGGGTATTCTTCGCTACGCAGCCGGCAGGCACTGACCAGTCAGGCTCAAAACCGGGGCTGACAGCGGTCGCGCACAGCGCGCCGCCCGGAATTGGTGTAGCATTATACATTAATCCCTGATAACTGAAATCCAAAGGAAAGCCAACCGCTGTGGACCCTGATCTGACTCAAAAAAGCCTCTCATTTAACAGCGCCCGATTCCTCATCAGCGCATCCCGTCTGGACGAGTGCCCGCCCGATTTCGGAGCGGAAGTTGCCTTCGCCGGCCGATCCAATGCCGGAAAGTCCAGCGCACTGAACGCGATCACCGCCAACGGCAAGCTGGCGCGAACCAGTAAAACTCCGGGGCGCACCCGACTGATCAACTTCTTCTCTCTGAACCGCGAGAACTGCCGAATGGTCGACCTGCCCGGATACGGCTATGCCAAAGTATCCCGGGACATGAAAGACGATTGGCAAAAGCACCTGGGCCACTATCTGAATGACCGGCGCTGTTTACGCGGCCTGGTTCTGGTGATGGACATTCGCCACCCACTGACCGATTTCGACCAAATGATGGTGGAATGGTGCGAACATAACAACCTGCCGCTGATGATTCTGGCCACCAAAGCCGACAAATTGAAATACGGCCAGGCCAAGACCGCCATGCTGGGCATTGCCAAAAACCTGAAATCGTATTCCTGCGTCGAACATCTGATCATGTTCTCTGCAACATCAAAACGGGGCGTGGACGAATGCCGGGAGGCCTTGATCGAGTGGCTGGAGGGCGATGCTGGAGAAGCAGAGACAACGGCTTGAAGGCATAAAAAAACCGGCCTGCCAGAAAGCAGACCGGTGAAACGTCAGGGTTTGCGACGTGCTAAAACCTGAGATCGCACTCAGGAGACGCAAGGAATGTCCGAATTCCCAACGTCACTCCATATGACTGTAGTGTTCGACAAAAGTTCCGGAATAGATCGTTTTTTGACCACATTTTCGGGTTTCACTGACAAACCCCGGTGCCGGTGTCGCCCAGTTCATGAAGCGACGGCCGGTATTTTTCTCTCAACGCCATAACACGCTCGCGATACGCCGGGGTGAGATAGGGAATTTCCAGAGTGAGCACCTGGTAAATGCCCTGCTTCAGCTCCGTTAGCGTCAGGCAGGCGGATGCCTCGGCCGCATGTGCTGTCTTCAGGAAAGCCATCCAGTTGGTTATAACCAGCCACACGTTCAGCGACATGGCCGATCGGAGATCCTCTTCCTGGGGTTCAATAATGCCCGCTTCCGCCAGCTTCTCGAAGATACGACTGATGGACGCCAGACAGCGGTTGGTGAAATCCCGATAGTCCTGACGCAGCCTCTGATCACTATCGAGAAGGTATTCCAGATCCCGGTGGAAGAACCGATAACTCCAGAGACCGTCGAAGACCGACTCCAGGTAGAAGGTCATGTCGTCCAGGGTCATCGCCCGGTCTTCCGGAATATCCAGGTAGAAATCCACCAGTTTTTCGTATTCCAGAAAGATCTCGTAAATGATGTCCGACTTGTTGCGGAAGTGGTAATACAGGTTGCCCGGCGAGATGGCCAGGTGCGCCGCAATATGGTTGGTCGTGACGTTGCGCTCGCCACGTTCGTTAAAAAGCTCCAGGCTGGAGAGCAGAATTTTGTCTCTTGTCTTCATAGACCCGTCGGCGTTTGTTGTTGTGTCGCTCACAGATGGCCCGATTCGCCATCCGCCTCCGCTTGACTCACTAGAGTATATACTCTAATAATACCCCCAGACGCAAATTGAGTATTTTTTCGCCAGCCTTTCAATATCTGGAATAACAGGTCGCCGACGGACTCTGATCGGCACCAATGAGGAGAAAGCATCATGGGAGCCACTGTCGTCCAGCTCACCGAGAGCAAGAAACAGATCCAGCACACCCACCGCGTGTTTGAGGATCAGAAAAAGGCGTTCCGCAACAATCCGATGCCCTCCCTTGCCGAGCGGCAGGAGAACCTGAAACGCCTCAAGCGGGTTCTGCTCAACAACCAGGACCGGCTTCTGGATGCCATCGACCGGGATTTCAGCTGCCGCTCGAAGGACGAATCCCTGATTGCCGAGGTCATGCCGTCGATCCAGGGCATCAACTACACCCTGAAAAGCCTCAGCGGCTGGATGAAGCCGTCCAGGCGCCACGTCTCCGTGCTGTTCCAGCCCGCCAGCAACAAGGTCCACTACCAGCCCAAGGGTGTGGTTGGCGTGATCGTGCCCTGGAACTACCCTCTGTACCTGGCGGTGGGCCCACTGGTCGCATCCCTGGCAGCGGGCAACCGCACCATGATCAAGATGTCGGAGTACACGCCACACACCTCGGCCCTGTTCAAGGAGCTGATCGAAGCCAGCTTCCCGGAGGACCTGGTCTCGGTTATTAATGGCGAGGCCGACGTGGCTGCAGACTTCTCGTCACGTCCGTTTGATCATCTGCTGTTCACAGGCTCCACGTCGGTGGGCAAGCTGGTCATGAAGGCCGCAGCGGAAAACCTGACACCGGTCACCCTGGAGCTGGGAGGCAAATCCCCGGCCGTGGTCTCTCCGGATGTGCCCATGGAAGACGCGGCCCAGAGAATCGCCTTTGGCAAGGCTTTCAATGCCGGCCAGACCTGCGTGGCGCCCGATTACGTCCTTTGCCCCGCTGACCGGGTGCAGTCGTTTGTCGACGAGTTCCGTGCCCGTTTTTCCGAGATGTATCCCAGCCTGCGGGACAATGACGATTTCACTGCCATCATCAATGAGCGGCAGTACGATCGACTGCAAGGCTACCTTGAGGACGCCCGGGAGAAAGGCGCCGAGCTGGTGGAGATCAACCCTGCCCGGGAGAATCTGAAGGACGGCACCCGAAAGCTGCCCCTGACGCTGGTGCTGAACACCACTCCGGATATGAAGCTGATGCAGGACGAGATCTTCGGCCCGATTCTGCCGATCGTCAGTTACGGCGGCCTGGATGAAGCCATTCATTACATCAATGATCGTCCGCGGCCTCTGGCGCTGTATTTCTTCGGGTACGACAAGACCCAGCAGCAGCATGTGGTGGATAACACCCACTCTGGAGGCATGTGCATCAACGATTCCCTGATGCACGTAGCCCAAGATGATCTGCCGTTCGGGGGCATCGGTGATTCCGGCATGGGGCACTATCACGGCCGCGAGGGGTTCCTGACCTTCTCCCATCACCGGGCCATTTTCACCAAGCAGAAATTCAACAGCGGCAAGTTTGTCTATGCGCCCCATGGGACAACTGCGCACAAATTGGTTTACAAGTTCTTTATCCGCTGAGAACTCGGAGTCTGTCGCGGGCTGGAAGCCCCTTCCAAAACACGCCGTGAATACGTCCGTGTAGGCTTGAGCAAAACATCCCTGTTTTGCACAGTTTTGGAAGGGGCTACCAGCCCGCGACGATTCAGCATTTTCCCCGCTATCCAAAAACAATAACGAGAACACATCCATGCAGAAACAGATCCCTGATTCGTCAGGACACCCTCAATTTGCCGATCTCAACCGCCGAAGCTTTCTAAAAACCGGACTTGGCGGTGCCTTGTTTCTGGGCACCGTCAGCGTCACCGCCGGGCTTAGCGGATGCGCCACGCAGCCGGCGGGCCGGCTGAGTGCCGTTGGCACCCGGATGGACGCCAGCTACCAGTTCCAGTTTTTAAACGAGGATGACATTGCGCTGTTCGAGGCCTTGTTGCCCGCCATGATTGGGCCGGGCTTGCCAGAGCAGCCACAGGCCAGAAACCTGGCAATTGCCGGAACGATCGAACGAATTGATGCCGGTATCCACAAGTTCGGTCCGGCCAACCAAAAGGAACTGCGGCAACTGTTTGATCTGCTGAACTTCGGGCTCACCCGGGTGACCGTTGCCCGGGTCTGGTCCAGCTGGCCGAATGTGACAACGGCGGAAGCCGACGCGTTTCTGGAGCGTTGGCGTACCAGCCGCATCGGGCTTTTCAACAATGGCTACATTGCGCTGACCAAGATCAGCAACGTGGCGTTTTATGGCTATCGGGATTTCTGGCACCTGTCCGGCTACCCCGGACCACCGCAATACGCGGTCGACGCATTGCCACAATTCCAAAACGCCTGATTGCCAGCTGATCTGACGGAGCACAAACATGTCATTGACCGATCGTATTGCCCAGGGCCTGGAATCAGGCTGGAACGTCACCGATAGCGCCCTCCTGACGCAAAACCTGACCGCAGAAGCGGACGTTGTTGTTATCGGAACCGGTGCTGGTGGCGGTACCACTGCCGAGATTCTGGCCCGCAGCGGGTTGTCCGTGATACTCATGGAGGAGGGCCGGCTTTACTATCAGAAAGACTTTAAGATGGACGAGCAGACCTCCTATGCGAACCTTTATCAGGAAGGCATGAGCCGGGTAACCCGGGACGGGGCAATCGCCATTTTGCAGGGCCGCTGCGTGGGCGGTTCCACCACGGTAAACTGGACTTCCAGCTTCCGGACACCGGCGCCCACGCTGAATTACTGGGCCGAGCAGTTTGGCCTGGACGAACTCCGGCCGGACGCCATGGCGCCCTGGTTCGATGGCCGGGAAGAACGCCATTCCATGGCCCCGTGGCAGGTCGACCCGAACGTTAATAACGACATCTTGCGCCAGGGTTGCGAGAAACTGGGCTACAGCTGGCAGATCATTCCCCGCAATGTGAAAGGCTGCTGGAACCTGGGCTACTGCGGCGTCGGCTGCCCGACCAACGCCAAACAGGGCGCCCTGATGACCACCATTCCGGGGGCGCTCGATAACAACGCCCGGCTATTCCACAGCCTGCGCGCCGACCGCCTGGTCATGAACCAGGACCAGATCGACCATCTGGAAGCTTCTGCATTTGCCGACGATGGCGTCACCCCGACCGGCATCAAGGTCAATCTCAAAGCCAGACACTTCGTGGTCGCCGCCAGTGCCATCGGCAGCCCCGGACTGCTACTTCGCTCCAACATCCCGGACCCGCACCAGCGGATCGGCAAGCGTTCGTTCATCCATCCGGTCAACGCCACCGTCGCCCAGATGCCTCAGCGCGTTGATCCGTTCTATGGCGCGCCCCAGTCCATCTACTCTGACGAATTCAACTTCCGCAACGGCGTCGACGGCCCGGTTGGTTACAAACTCGAGGTACCACCGCTGCACCCGGGCATGTCCAGCGGCGTCATACCCGGCCACGGCGAAACCCAGATCAACAACATGGCCGGCCTGCCCCACATGCAGTCCGTCATCGCCCTGCTCCGGGACGGCTTCCACCCCGAAAGCCCCGGCGGCACGGTCTCCCTCCGCGACGACGGCAGCCCGGTACTGGACTACCCCGTCAACGACTACCTCTGGAAGGGCATCCGCGAAGCCTTCCACACCATGGCCGAAATCCAGTTTGCCGCCGGTGCCGAGAAAGTCCGCCTGATGCACCTGGATTCCGACTGGTACACCAACTGGACCGACGCCAAAGCCGCCATCGACCAGCTCCCCATGGCACCCCACCGCGTCCGCCTGTTCACCGCCCACCAGATGGGCGGCTGCGCCATGGGAAGCAATCCGCAAAACTCGGTCGTCAACGGCTTTGGTGAACACCACCACGTTGGCAACCTCAGCGTCCACGATGCTTCGATCTTCCCGACCAGCATCGGGGCAAACCCGCAGCTGTCGGTTTACGCTTTGGCCGCAAGAAACAGCACGAGACTGGCGCAAAGACTGTCCTGATCAGCCGGCAAACGCTGCACGCCGGGGAGACTGGCACTGGGATGACAGGGCCAGTTGGAAGGGCTGATCCGGGAATGTGAGAAGCCAGGGATGGCTTCGCTCAAGCGCACATGGATGTGCTCGTAGCGTTTCCCGGATCAGCCCTTCCAACTGGCACCACCCGCACAGCAAACATGCATTTACCAATGCCCCGGCCGCCAACTACAGGTGGCCAAAAAATGCTGCTATCCTAGGCCCTTGCAAAGAAAGGAGCTGCGCATGTCCAAAGTCATCTACCCGGGCACCTTCGATCCCATCACCAACGGCCACACCGACCTGATCGAACGGGCCGGCCGAATGTTTGATGAAATCGTCGTCGCCATTGCCTACAACCCCAAGAAACAGCCACTTCTCGACCTCGAAGAACGCTGCGAACTGGTCCGCCAGGCAACCGCGCACCTCCCCAATGTCACCGTCACCGGCTTCAGCAACCTGCTCGCCGACTTTGTCCGTGAACAGGGCGCCACCGTGATTCTTCGCGGGCTCCGGGCAGTCTCCGATTTCGAGTACGAATTCCAGCTGGCCGACATGAACCGCCGGCTCGCGCCGGAAGTCGAAAGCGTTTTCCTGACGCCGGCCAACCACCTGTCCTACATCTCCTCCACGCTGATCCGGGAAATTGCATCCCTGGGTGGCGATGTCTCGGAGTTTGTTGATCCGGCGGTAGAAGCTGCCCTGAAAAAGAAGTTCAACTGAAGCTGAACTCACAAAAAAGCCCCGACCAGCGGGGCTTTTTTTGGCAATGAACCAGCGGCGTCAAAGCAACGGCGGCAAAGGAATTTCCACACCGTTCACGTCCAGCACAAGATCCTTCATACTGGCATCAAGCACCAGCCGGTCGCCTTGCTCGACCAGCAGCCCCTGCTTAATCAGCGGTGCCAGCTGTAACCGGAATTCCGGGTATTCCTCCGCGAGCGCGACGGGCAGACTGAGATCCATTTTGCCGGTCAACTGCTGCATCACCATCAGCATTTCTGCTTTCTGATCCGCCGTCAACTCCGGATGGGCGATCCGGGCGCTGCCTTCAATCACACCCTCCGGGGTGGTCACGGTCAGCTCTGGAAAACCAACCGAGAACCCCGCTGCTGCCAAATCCCGAACGGCGGCATTCACCTGCTGCATAGCGGCCATCTGCTGCTCAAACTGCTGGGGACCGCCAGAGGCCTGTGTGATAGCCAGCGCCTGCATGGATGAAAGGCTCTCGGTCAGGTTGCTCCAGGCCGCCACATCCAGCCCGGACAATGCCAACACCAGTCTCTGGGGACCATAACGCTCATCGGCCGTTGAAACGCCAGCGACCTCGAACGTCATTCGTGAATCCAGGCGTTCACCATCGTTGACCGGCTCACTGCTGCTAAGAACCGAAATCCCCTGAAGCATGAACGGGGCTTCCGATGCCGGGGTCACAGCAACCGATTCCACCGCAATCTCGCCGGAGCCGGTCCAGACCTCACCGGTCAGATGACTCATGGTTTGCTCGAGGCGGAAGTCGCTGACCTGGATATCCAGGTCCGGACCGGACAGGGTTACTCCCGGCCAGACCATCAAGGCATCGGCCTGAGAACCGGCGTCACTGACCTCAATTCTTGCCAAGCCGCCACTTGAGGCCAGGGTCTCCCCGGTATCCGGGTCCGTCAGGGTCATCTGGGGCGCTTCGAGTTCGAGAACAGCAGTACCCCAGAGACGGGTTTCCAGGGTCAGCCTCGGCTCCTCACCGGAGAACCAGTCGGTATCGCCGGCGGCCCAGCCATCCTCAGGCTGGAAATCCATCAGGCTGCCGGTCACGCCATGGGTTACATTGGCCCGATAGGCAAGCTTCTGGGATTCACCGGTTTCCGGATTGATCAGGTTCACCGAACCTCTGAAACGGGCCCCGAGAATACCTCTCTCATAGTTATCCGTTTCCATGCGAAGGAAGGGTTGTGCATCGTTCACCTCCGCTGTTGCCTGGTGCCACTGCTGCTCAGTTACGTATCCCACGACCCAGGGCAGGCCGCCCGCTACAGCCAGCACACCAGCGCCGGCAATCATCCATTTGGTGTTCAAACACTTTCTCCAGTTCGGGAATCAGGTTTTTCCGGTCAGCCGTTCAAGCAACACCAATTGTGAGGCAAGGCGCTCTTCACCTTCTGCAGGCTGGTTCTGAATATAACTACCGTCCGGTTGCAGTACCCAAGACTGGCAATTGTCGGCCAGGTAGGTATCCAGATCTTCTCTGACCCGGGCAGCGAGATCAGGATCGTCCAGGGGGAAAGCGGTTTCCACCCGGCTGAGCAGGTTCCGTTCCATACCATCGGCACTGGAACAGTACACATCCGGGCGGCCATTGTTGCCAAAGTAGTAGACACGGGTGTGCTCCAGGAAGCGGCCAATGATCGACCTCACCCGAATATTCTCCGAGAGGCCCGGCACTTCCGGACGCAGACAACAGATGCCGCGGATGATCAGATCGATTTTTACACCGGCCTGTGAAGCCCGGTAAAGCGCCTTGATCAGCTGGATTTCCGTCAATGCATTGAACTTGAGAATAATCCGGCCTTTCTCGCCAAAGCCTGCTTCCCGATCAATCAGGCTCAAGAGCCGGGCATGCAGGGTGAAGGGCGCATGGAACAGCTTCTTGATCTTCAGGGCCTTACCCATGCCGGTAAGCTGCTGGAACAGCTTGTTGACGTCGTCGCTGATGGATTCATCGCAGGTCATGAAGCTGTAGTCGGTATACAGACGGGCGTTACCGGCATGGTAGTTACCGGTGCCCAGGTGCACATAGCGGCGCAGCCGTCCCTCCTCACGCCTCACAATCAGAATCATCTTGGCGTGGGTTTTGTAACCAACCACGCCGTATACCACGATCACGCCCGCTTCCTGCAGCCGACTGGCCAGCTCGAGGTTCTCGGCCTCACTGAACCGCGCCCGTAACTCGATAACCGCGGTAACCTCCTTGCCGCGGCGGGCCGCATCCGCCAGCGCCTCGACAATCTCCGAGTCTGCCCCCGTCCGATATAGGGTCTGGCGAATCGCCAGAACCTGAGGATCCTTGGCGGCCTGGCGCAACAGATCAACGACCGGGCTGAAATTTTCGTAAGGGTGCAACAATAGAATCGGGCGCTTGCGAATGGCATCGAACATCGATTCCTTGCTGCGTATCAGCTTGGGAATCGACGGCGAAAAACCGGAATAGGTGAGGTCCGGACGGTCCACCAGCCCTCCGACCGCCATCAATCGGGTCAGGTTCACCGGGCCATGGACCTGGTAAAGATCGCGCTCGGTCAGACCGAATTCCTTCAGCAGGAACTGAACCAGCTCTTCCGGGCAGTTGTCGGCAACTTCAAGGCGCACGCCGTCGCCAAACCGGCGGCTGAGCAGCTCACCACGCAGGGCCGAGGCCAGATCTTCCAGATCGTCTTCAAGCTCAAGGTCGGCGTTACGGGTCAGCCGGAACTGATAGCAGCCTTTCACCTCCATGCCGGGGAAGAGCTCGTCGGCATGGGCGTGGATCATGGACGACAGGAACACAAGGTTTTCGCCACCATTGCAGACATCATCAGGCAGACGGACCAGGCGGGGCAGCGAACGCGGAGCCGGCACAATCGCCATGCCGGTTTCCCGCCCGAAGGCGTCCTTGCCGTCAAGCTCAACAATGAAGTTCAGGCTTTTGTTGACCAGACGCGGGAACGGGTGCGAAGGATCCAACCCGATGGGGCTGACCACCGGCAGGATCTCCTCCTCGAAATAAGTGCGCACCCACTCCGCCTGCTCCGGCGTCCACTCCCGGCGCCGGACAAAGTGAATGTTCTGCTCTTCCATCTCGGGAATCAGCACATTGTTCAGTATGTCGTACTGCTCGCGAATGTACTCGTGAGCAACACGGCTGATCTCCGCCAGGGCCTGGTCCGGCATCATGCCATCGGCACCAACGGTCTCACGGCCGTACTTCATCTGCTGCCGCAGACCGGCCACACGGATCTCGAAGAACTCGTCCATGTTGCTGCTGAAAATGCAGCAGAAAATCAGACGATTGATCAACGGGTGCGTCGTATCCAGGGCCTGCTTGAGCACGCGGTAATTAAACTGGAGCTGGCTCAGTTCCCGGTTAAAGTAATTTTCATTGGCATCCAGGTTGATCTCCTCACCAACCGGGGGCACATCCACCGGCGCAGGCACACTCCGGTCATCCCCTGCCGTCTGATTCTTCGCCGTTTCCGTTGTCATGATTCCTCGATTCCAGTGTGTTCGCCACTGCTGGCGAATGATTTTGGCCTTATCCGCGCTGACGATCCCGCAGCAGTCGGGCCGCGCGCACGGCAAAGTAGGTCAGGATTCCGTCGGCCCCGGCTCTGCGCATGGCCATCAGGCTTTCCATCATCACCGCATCCCCGTCGAGCCAGCCGTTCTGGGCCGCGGCCATATGCATGGCGTATTCGCCGCTGACCTGGTAAACGAATGTCGGTACCCGTAATTCCGTCTTCACCCGGTGCACGATATCGAGATACGGCATACCGGGCTTGATCATCACCATGTCCGCGCCTTCGGCCAGGTCCATCGAGACCTCATGCAATGCCTCGTCACCGTTGGCCGGATCCATCTGGTAGGTCGCCTTGTTACCCTTGCCGAGATTGGCGGCCGAGCCTACCGCATCACGGAAAGGCCCGTAATAGCTTGATGCGTACTTGGCAGAATAGGCCAGGATCCGTGTGTTCACATGGCCGCCGTTTTCCAGGGCTTCGCGAATGGCACCAATACGGCCATCCATCATGTCAGACGGTGCGACCACATCGGCGCCCGCATCGGCATGGGAGAGCGCCTGATTGACCAGTGCCTCGACCGTCACGTCATTGAGGACATAACCGTCGTTATCGATGATGCCGTCCTGGCCATGGGTGGTGAACGGGTCCAGCGCCACGTCTGTAATCACTCCGAGTTCCGGGTGGGCCGACTTGAGGGCGCGAACCGCTCTCTGCGCCAGGCCATCGGAATCCCAGGCTCCGGAGCCGGAAAGATTTTTCTTCTCGGCCGGAACTACCGGAAACAGGGCAATTGCCGGGATACCCAATTCCACCAGCTCCGCCGCCTGTTCAACCAGCAGATCAATGCTCAGGCGCTCCACTCCCGGCATTGAGGGCACCTGTTCCCGCTGGCCCTCACCCTCCAGCACGAATACCGGATAGATCAGGTTGTCCGGCGTGAGCTGGTTTTCCCGAACCAGGCGACGCGAGAAATCGCCGGCCCGGTTACGGCGTAAGCGGGTGGCAGGAAAAGTACGGGGAGTCGGAATCGGCACTGACAACCTCCTGAATGGCTGAACAAAAAGTCTGATGGACCGTCTCGGCATCCGCCGGGCGCCCTTTGCGCCATCATACACGGCCGGCGCCGCTGGTTGCAGACTCCCCTGGCAGGATAGGGCGATTAAATGACAGGTTAATTACCGTATCGAATCCAGCGCCTCGGCTCGAACCTGTTCGGCTTCATTGAAGTGGCTGGCCCTGAGGCGCTCCAGCGCCTGTTGACGTTCCGGCTCGGCAAGCCCGGAGGACAATAGCCGGTCCCGCTCCTGTGAATAGACTTGCCAGCGGCGGTCCCAGCTCTTTTGTTCCTCCTCAAGGCGAGCCAGCCTGTCCGCCGCGGCTTCCCCAAAGGCCTCCTGACGCCACGCATCGAGTGCACGGGGATCATCCGCCAACTCCCGGCGCACCTGTTCATAGTCTGCAAACCGTCGGGTCTCCTCCCTGGCCTTGCGGAGCGGCTCCGGCAAGGCAGACTCGGCCTGGCGAAGAGCCTCTGCTTTCTGCTCATCGGTCAGGCTGTCATCGCTTGCGATCCTGAGTTTTTCGATCTGGAAGCGGTCGACTGCCTCATCGTCAGCAAAGAAAGCGGCGGCGGTATCGGCATCAAGCCAGGTCCGCCGCAGTGCCTGGATCTCTGACATCCTTCGCTGCATCTCACCCGCGCCAAGCCCGGACACCTCACCATAGCTTTGTTCCAGCTCAGAAACCGCAAGTTTGTATTCCAGGTAGTTTCCAAGGGTTACCAGGGCCTGGGATCTAGCTGGCTCTTCCAGGCCCGACAGCGCCGCTTCGATGCGCGCCACCAAAGCTTGCAGCGATTCCTCTCCCAGGGCTGACAGGAAATACTCGAACAGCTGTCGCAGATGCGGGGTCGGGACAAGGTTGCCGAACCTGTCCGTTCGGGCCCAACCATCCGGGACCGAGGTGCCGGCCAGCGACGCTGGCAACTGCTCGGGAACACGGACCGTGGAAACGTTGTTTACCAGGTCGGAGGGCGCAGAAACGGCCGCCCCCTTGTTCAGTGATTTCAGAGACTCATCAACAGGCGCCGATACGACCGGCTCACCCTCGGCAGCCGGATCTGTCGTCATCAGCCAGAAGCTGGCAACAGCTGCTATGATCAGTAGCAAAACAAGGAAAAGATGGATTCGGCGCTTCATTACCACACAGGAGTCCGGATTACGGGTGACTGGCGATTTGCCCGGGCTAACGGCGCAAAATGATAATGAACGAGGATAAACGACGCTGACAGGTCATACCGAGACAGGGATCAAAAACGGAGCCGGGGCGAAGCGCCCCGGACTGCCGTCTGAGCGTTCAGAGGGAGCGGTTGTTAAAACCCACTTCCACCTTGCGAGGCGTATCAGAACGGAAGGAGGTATCTACTTCCTGGATCCTTCCGCCCTGGCTCAGGAACGCTTCGATGTCTGCCTGCAACTGTGCTCTAACGCGGGCACGGCCGGCGATGGAATGGTTGTCGTCACTGTCGCTGGTCCAGCTTCCGGACTGCTCCAGGTTGCTTTCGTCGAATTCACTCATGATCTTTTCTCCATCAACGAAAACAGAAGGTCGAGTGCTGCGACCCCGCAGGGAACCTCACTCCGTATCGACGAAAGACCGCCTGCGGCTTCGTCTTGGCGTCTTTATAATCTGCTTTTCGTGACCACGCTATTTATTGGCAACGACTTTTTTGTAAATTTTTGTAAACCACAACAAACAATTGAATTAAATGCGAAAATTTTATATTCGTCTGTAGATCAAAAAATTGACAGAAAGAATGAATAGTGATTCACTACTTATAGGGAGCCTGAATGGCCTATCGAGAAACGGAAAAAATGCGCCAGCGCAAGGCGGAGGCGCGCAAACGGATTGTGGACTGCACCTATCAGTGCGTGGCCGAAGGCGGTTTTCGAAGCGCGCGGATTACCCGGATCGCCGGGCTGGCCGGCGTTGCCACAGGAACTATCTACCGGCATTTCGAGTCCAGAGAGGACCTGTTCGCCGAGATTTTCCGGCTGGCAACCCAGCGGGAAGTCGACAAGGTCGCCGAAGCTCTGGCCTCCGATGGCAACGCCGCCGAGCGGCTTGAGCGGGCACTCAGACAATTTGCCGAGCGGGCACTGAAAGGCCCGCAAATGGCCTGGTCACTGATCGCCGAGCCGGTGGACCCGAAAGTGGAAGAAGAACGACTGGCATACCGCAAGGCGTACGCCAACCTGTTCGAAAAAGCGATCCGCGAAGGCATTGAAGAAGGGTGCATCCCGGATCAGGACGCTCGCCAAAGCAGCACCTGCCTGGTGGGCGCCATAGCGGAAAGCCTGGTTGGCCCCCTGTCACCGACACAAACCAGCCAGGCTACCAGCACAACAGAAGACAACAATGACCCGCTGGTCAATTCCATCATCTGCTTTTGTATGCAGGGGTTGACCGGCACCAGGAGGTAGCTATGAACGCGCGGCAGCCCCGTCCAGAGACGCCATCAAACGACCAGGAAGATCGCTACCTGGCCAGCACCCACGAGGTCTTCAACCAGCCACCGGCCCTGGAGAACTACAACCTGTTCGAACAGGACATTGCCCTGCAGGAAGCTGCCCTCCGGGAGGGCGCCGGTAAAGCTGCCGAGGACCTCAAGGCATTCGGAGCCCTTGCCGGGGCCGCGCAGACCATTGACCTGGGGTTTCGCGCCAACGCCAACAAACCGGTCTTCAACACCCATGACCGTTTTGGCCACCGCATCGACGAAGTGGACTTCCATCCGGCCTACCATGAGCTGATGCGGATTGCCTTCGACAATGGTCTCCACAGCAGCCCCTGGAGCCATCCAGGCCAGGGCGCGCATGTTGCCCGCGCAGCCAAGTACTACATGCACTCCCAGGTGGAGGCAGCCCACTGCTGCCCTGTAACCATGACCTTTGCCGCCATCCCATCGATTCGCAAGCAGCCGGAACTCGCGGCCGACTGGGAAGCCAGGATCCTGGCCGACAGCTACGATCCCCGCAACCTGCCGGACAGCCAGAAAAGTTCCGTGACCATTGGCATGGCCATGACCGAGAAACAGGGTGGCAGCGACGTTCGCGCCAACAGCACCAGGGCTTACCCGATCGGCGCGGGAGGCCCGGGCCAGGCCTATGAGCTGGTGGGTCACAAATGGTTTGTCTCTGCTCCCATGTGCGACGCTTTCCTGGTACTGGCGCAGACACAGTCAGGACTGTCGTGCTTCCTGATGCCCCGCTGGCGCCCGGACGGCACCAAGAACCCCTGGCAGGTCCAGCGCCTCAAGAACAAAATGGGCAACGTTGCCAACGCCTCCAGCGAAGCCGAACTGCGTGGCGCCCTAGCCTGGATGGTTGGCGAGGAAGGCCGCGGTGTGCCCACCATCATTGAAATGGTGGCCATGACCCGCTTCGACTGCATGATCGGCAGCTCCGCCGGCATGCGTCAGGCCATCGCCCAGGCCAGCCACCACTGCCGCCACCGCAGCGCCTTCGGTGCCCGCCTGATCGATCAGCCTCTGATGCAGAATGTCCTGGCCGACCTGGCCCTGGAAAGCGAAGCGGCACTGGCCTATACCATGCGAATCGCCCGCGCCCTGGATAACCAGGACAAAGAACACGAACGACTGTTGGCACGCCTCGCGACACCGGTCGGCAAATACTGGATCTGCAAACGCACCCCGAACCATGCCTATGAGGCCATGGAATGCATCGGCGGCAGCGGCGTGATGGAAGACTGCATCATGCCCCGGCTGTTCCGGGAATCTCCCGTCAACGCCATCTGGGAAGGCAGTGGCAACGTCCAGTGCCTGGACACCCTCCGCGCCCTGCAAAAAGAGCCTGAAACCCTCGACGCCTTCTTCAACGAAGCCGCTGAAGCGAAAGGCGCCGATCGCCGCTTCGACCAGTTCCTGGCGCAGCTGCAACACGACTTCGCCGACATCAGCGATTTCCAGTACCGCGCCCGCAACCTGGTCGATCGCATGGCCCTGGCCCTGCAAGGCTCCCTGCTGCTCCGTCACTCGGATGCCGCCGTCGCCGACGCCTTCTGCGCCTCGAGACTCGAGGCCAGTGGCGGCATGAACTACGGCAACCTGCCCTCGGGCACCGATCCGGCAGCCATTATCAAACGGGCAACGCCTGTAGTAGGCTAGAAACAACAGAATCCAACTGAGAGATCGAGAACCGGCGGGGAACTCCTTTCCAAAACCTTGCGGAGCCATGGATGGCGGAGCAGAGCGTACAAGGACGTATTCACAGCGTGTTTTGGAAAGGAGTTCCCCGCCGGTTCCTGCACCCAAGTCTATGTCTGAAGCACTCAGAAAACTCCTGCGGGAAGGCCACGCTCCCCAGCAGCCGGTTATCACGCCCCATGTGGGCGTACTGACCCTGCACTTCCAACTCTACGGCTGCGACGACCTCAAAGCCAAACGCAAAGTCTTCACCGCCCTGAAGGCCGTCTGGGGTAAAGAACCCGACCTCGCCGTCGCCGAAACCGCCGACCAGGAGGCTCTCGACTGCGCCACCTGGACCATCGCGGCCCTGGGCACCTCCTCACAGCAGATTACCCAGCGTCTGGACCAAATCGAAAAAGCCATCGAAGAACGCGTGGATGCTGCCATACTGGATATACACCGGGAAATACTCTGACCGTATAACCCCGAGGGCCGCGTGTGGCGTAACCCGTCGCCAGGCCGTATACTACGCCCCCTCAGGGATGCCAGTGCGCCTGCCAGCGGCAGGCGACCAGACATTAATGCCGGACAGCAATGCCGGCCGTATCCGCAGGGCATCCGGAACCGGCCCTTCGGATGACCACTGATTGTGAGTGGCGCCTATGACCGGAAAGAAAAAATCCGCCCAGGCCTCGGTAGAGGCCATGTATCGCGTATTCACGGTGCCCGAGGCGCCGGAATCGACGCTGAGCCGGATTGACCAGAACATCTCCCGCAATCTTGCAGGCTTTCTGCAGGAGCACATCGTTGCGGTAGAACGGGACCTCTCGGATGTGGAGAAAGACTTCTCCGACTACAGCATTCCCGAGAAGCCTGTCTTTGTGTCTGAACAGGCCCAGTTCCTGCTCGACAAACTGGTGGCCAACTCCGTTCACACCGCCTCACCAGCCTTTATCGGGCACATGACCTCAGCGCTGCCGTATTTCATGCTGCCGCTGTCGAAAATCATGATTGCCCTGAACCAGAACCTGGTCAAAACCGAAACCTCCAAGGCGTTTACACCCATGGAGCGCCAGGTGCTGGGCATGATTCACCGGCTGGTATACCAGGAAGACGGCGCTTTCTACCGCAAGTGGATGCACGACCCCCGTTACGCCCTGGGTGCCATGTGCTCTGGTGGCACAGTCGCCAACCTCACCGCCCTGTGGGTCGCCCGCAACCGGGCCTTCCCGGCCGAGGGCAGCTTCCGCGGACTCCACCAGGAAGGCCTGTTCCGGGCTCTGAAATACTACGGCTACGAAGGCGCCGCCATCGTCGTCTCGCGCCGCGGCCATTATTCCCTACGCAAAGCCGCCGACGTACTCGGCCTGGGCCGGGAATCCCTGATTCCCGTGGATACCGACGACGAAAACCGCATCAACACCGATGCCCTGCGGGACAAGTGCCTGGAACTGCAGCGCCAGAAAATCAAAGTCATGGCCATCTGCGGCGTGGCCGGCACCACCGAAACCGGCAACGTCGACCCTCTGGACGCCATGGCCGACATCGCCCGCGAATTCGGCGCCCACTTCCACGTGGACGCCGCCTGGGGCGGGCCCACGCTTTTCTCCCGCACCTACAAACACCTGCTGCGCGGTATCGAGAAGGCAGATTCCGTCACTTTCGACGCCCACAAACAGCTCTACGTCCCCATGGGCGTCGGCCTGGTGGTATTCCGCGACCCGAGCCTCGCCAGCGCCGTGGAACACCACGCCCAGTACATCATCCGTAAAGGCTCACGGGACCTGGGCAGCACCACCCTCGAGGGCTCACGGCCCGGCATGTCCATGCTGATCCACTCCGGCCTGAAAATCCTGGCCCGGGAAGGCTACGAGATCCTGATCGACCAGGGCATCGACAAGGCCAAGACCTTCGCGGAAATGATCGAGGCAGAACCGGATTTCGAGCTGGTTACCAGGCCCGAACTGAACATCCTGACCTACCGCTACTGCCCGGAAAACGTTCAGGAAGCCCTGGCCTGCGCCGACCCGCTGCAGGCGGAAAAGCTCAACACCTGCCTCAACCGGATCACCAAGTTTATCCAGAAAACCCAGCGGGAACGGGGTAAGGCGTTCGTGTCACGGACCCGGTTGGAGCCGGCCCGTTACTACAACTTCCCGTGCATCGTGTTCCGGGTGGTACTGGCCAACCCTCTGACCACCAAAGAAATCCTGGCCGACATCCTTTCGGAACAGAGAGAGTTGTCACGGGATGAGGGCATAGAGGATGAGATCAGCATCCTGCACCAGATGGCGGATGCGGTATTGAAACAAGCCGCACCAAACGCGAGACAGGCCTGAAGGCGATTCGACAACGCTGGTGAGCCGGCAGGGTGGGTGTTTCGAAAACTGTGCGGAGCCATGGATGGCGGAGCCCAAGCGTCACAGGGACGTGCCGCAAGGAGCGTGTTTTCGAAACACCCACCCTGCTGGCTCCTCCCCCCAGGTTTTAGGCCCGGTAGCCTAAGGGAATCTCAGTAAAGCGCCTCTTCGTCATCCAGAACATCATGGATGATATCCAGGAACATCTTGTCTGCCTCACTCCAGTTCTCCGGAATCCGGATATTGGTGCTGGCACTGATTTCCTGCGCAATCAGCTCCTCGGCATTCGGCTGACCCCGGTGCTTGCGAGCAATCTCCATGGACTTGACCGCAATGGTCGGGTCGCTCAAAACCTTCTTGATGAAGGTCCTCAGCTCATTAATCATCTTCGCCTGACGGCCTTCAACGGATGAACTCATACTTCACTCCACGGACAAATAGGCTTGAGGGGTGAAACACCCCTTTTTACAGATAGTATGACCAAACTCGGTTTATACAACCAGCCCGGTCAGATCAACAAGCCTCGCAGGGTGAAGAACAGAATCGCTGCCATAATGGCCGATGCCGGTACGGTGATGATCCAGGCTGCGGCAATGCGCACCAGATGCGAACGCTTCACCAGCTCTTCCCGGTAGATCTTCTTCAGGCGTTTACGCTCGGACTTGGACAGAGGGACCTGCTTTTTCTTCTTGGCCCGCTTGAGCAGATTCTCCATTTCCTCAACCGACGCGTTGCGGAAATCATCCAGGAACGGCTTCAGACGCTCCTGCTCGGCAGGATCATGGTGCTCCATGATCTTGTGCAGCTGGGTTGCGTAGTTGGACTTCAGGTACTCCCGAAGGAAGCCAACGCCGAACACGCCACCAATTGCGATATGTGTGGAGCTGACAGGCAGGCCAAGCTGAGACGCAAGGATCACCGTGAGCGCTGCCGAAAGCGCGATGCAGAACGCCCTGGTCTTATCCAGTTCGGTGATTTCGCTGCCGACGGTCTTGATCAGGCGTGGGCCGAACAGCATCAGGCCAACGGCCAGACCCAGGGCACCCACCATCATGACCCACAGGGGAATATTCGCTGACATAACCACCGAATCAGCCGAGAGGGCATCGTTAATGGCAGCGAGCGGACCAATGGCGTTCGCCACGTCGTTGGCGCCGTGGGCGAAACTCAGCAGCGCCGCGGCAAAGATCAGCGGCCAGGTGAACAGGGTGTTTACCCCGGCGGAGCTGTTTTCCATGGTCGAGGCCATGCGACCCACCAGGGTACGCATGACAAAGAACACCACGGCGGCGGCAGCGAGGCCGATCAGAGTCGCTTCCATAAAATCGACTTTGACGATTTTCTTGACGCCCTTGATCATCAGATAGGTGCCGAAAGCCCAGGCCATAATTGCGACCAGCCAGGGCACGAACGTGCGGGCGGCCGGAATGACCTCCTTGCGATAAAGCACGGTCTTCTTGATCGCGAACAGGAACAGGGCCGCCAGCGCACCACCAAGAACCGGGGAGATCACCCAGCTGGCGGCAATCTTGCCCATCACCGCCCAGTCAGCGATACCCCAGCCGCCGGCAGCGATACCGGCGCCGAGAACACCACCAACGATGGAATGCGTCGTGGAGACAGGGGCTCCCATCCAGGTGGCCAGGTTCAACCAGAGCGCACCCGCCAGCAAGGCTGCGGTCATCAACCAGACAAAAGCCCGGCCTTCTTCAAGGCTCGAGGGATCGATGATGCCGCCCTTGATGGTGGAAACCACGTCACCGCCGGCAATGATTGCGCCGCTTGCTTCAAAAATGGCGGCAATCATCACGGCCGCACCGAGGGACAGGGCCCCGGAACCAACAGCAGGCCCTACGTTGTTGGCAACGTCGTTGGCGCCGATATTTATCGCCATGTAACCGCCAATGACCGCAGCGGCCATCAGCAGCATGTTGTTAGGCATTCCCTGACTGAAAGATCCGACAGTCAGCCACACGCCAAGTAGGAAAAGCAGGCTGATGCCGACCCTGTATCGTTCCGTGGTAGGGCTGGTGAGAAGGGTATCCAGTAATCCGCTCGAACGGGCCATAACAGCTCAGGTCTCGTTTAGTCTGTGGGGATTGGGAGCGAGCTCTGTCGCGCGGCAACTATAAAATTTTTGACATGAAAATGAAATAAAACGGTCACATTTCACACAAAGTAAACACATCACAGACGGAACTGCAAAAATTCACTAAATTGACCCATAATTCCGGCGAATAGCGTCAAAATTATAAAAATAGCAAACAAGGTCTCCATGCCCCATCCAACTTCCTCCGGGCAGCTCGCTGCCGGCGAACGGGAAGATGCCCAGGTCTCGCGACTTCTGACCTGGCTGTCTGCAACCGCCATTGGTTTCCTGATTGGCATCGGCGCCAAGGCCTGGTTCGCCGGGCACTCGACCCATGCCTGGGTGCTCTGGTCCTTTATCGGCCTGATTGCCCTGAACATGCTTTACTTCGCCAGCACCGGAAACCGTGCCCGCCAGAAAGCGGGGATGATCGTGATTGTAGGGCTGCTTTTCACCTACCTGATCGCCTCCGGCGGCGAGAGCAACACCGGGCCACTCTGGTTTTATGTCTTCCCCCCTCTCCTGTTTTATCTGACCGATCTCAAAACCGGCACGGCGGTTCTGCTTTTCTGCTACCTCGTTGCCGTCGTGGTGTTCCAGTTTCCCGGCCTTCCTCTCGTCTCCGCGGAATACAGCATGGATTTCAAGATCCGGTTTTTCGCAGCCCTGACCTTCGAATCCATTTTCTGTTTCGTGCTTGAAGCCAGCCGCCTGAAGGCACGCAATGAACTTCTCACCCTCGCCGAAACCCATGAGCATGCAGCACGAACCGACGAACTCACCGGGCTGGCCAACCGGCGCGACATGCAGAATCGCCTGGCGATGGAGTTTTCCCGTTACCAGCGTTCCGGCCACCATTTCTCCATTGCCCTGATCGATCTGGACCTGTTTAAACAGATCAACGACCAGTTCGGCCACGATGCCGGTGATGACGTCCTGCGCGAGTTCGCCGGACTGATAAGAACGGTGATCCGGCAGGCGGATGTCGCAGCCCGGTGGGGCGGTGAGGAATTTCTGGTGTTGTTGCCGGATACCTCCCTGTTGCAGGCGCTGACCCTGGCAGAGCGGTTGCGTTCTGACGTGTCCAGGCATGCGTTCCGGTTCAGGGATCAGGCATTGCCGGTGACCATCAGTGCCGGCGTCTGCTCCATTGCCAAGGCCCGCTCACTGGACGATCTGCTCAAGCAGGCCGACCTGCATCTCTACAATGCCAAGGAATCCGGACGTAACCGGATAGCGCCCCGGGTCCGAAGCCAGGAAACCGAATCTTCGCCCTCGCCGTCTCCTTGAGGCGGCAAAGCACTCCCGCTATGATCGTGCGCCACCGAACGACCGTATGGTCATTCCTCAGGCGACGAATGGATAACCTATGACATCAATCAGAATCCTGGTGGGCAGCGTCTATGGCGGCGCCCTCCTGACGGCCAGAACGCTCAAGAAAGAGCTTGAGGGGGAAGGTCACCACGTGACCGTGTTGGAAAATCCGGTACTGGATGACATCACGTCGAACAACGATGCGCTACTGGTATGCACATCGACAACCGGACAGGGCGAGCTTCCGGCCAATCTGCTGCCCTTCTACCTGGACCTGAGGGACCAGTTGCCACAACAACCCGGCCGGCCCTTTGGCATCATCGTCCTGGGTGACAGCTCCTACGGAGATACTTTCTGTGGCGCTGGCGACCTCATGGAGGAAGCGCTTTACGAAACCGCTGCCCGTAAGGTTGGGGACACGCTTCGGATTGATGCCCTGGAAACCATGGAACCGGAGGCCGAAGCGCTGCCCTGGGTCCGGGGGTGGCTAGAGCAGGTCTGAGACACGGCTACAAAAATTTGCCAATCAGGCTCTGCCAGCGACTTGAGCCGCCAAAGACGACACGCCATACTCCCAGAGACAATGACAATTAAGCGGTACGACGTGGCATCCACCCTCTGGCTTCGTTTACTGATAACACTTTTGCTGTTATCCGGCCTGTCCGCCCCATCCTTCGGGGCCGAGGATTCCTATGTTCCGCAAATCGAGTACCTGCGCGTTGCCCCCGACAACAAGCTGACGGTCAGTGAAGCCCTGGCCTCCGACAGCTGGCAAACTCTCGAGGAAAAAAGTCCGAATTTTGGCTATATCCGCGATACCGTCTGGCTTCGGTTTCCGGTATCGCAGCCGGCGACCATCAACCTTCTTGAAGTTCGCTACTCGCAATTGGATAAAGTGACCTTCCACCTGATTGAGAACGGCCGAATCGCACGGCGGGTGGAGACCGGAGACCACGTTCCGTTTGAACAGCGCCCGATACTGCACCGCCATTTCCTGTTCCCCTTCGAACAAAGCATAGCCAGCGAGTACCAGATTCTGCTGGAGGTGCGCACCGAGGGGGCCATGCAGATTCCGGTTCGTCTCTGGAACGCCCAGGCGTTCTTCGAGCATTCTTCCACCGAAGACCAGATGCACGCGCTTTACTACGGCATCCTGATCACGGTGATTTTCTTCAACCTGTTTATTTTTGCCGCGCTACGAGAGCCGGTATACCTGCTCTACGTGCTCTCGACACTCGGCTATCTATTACTTATCGGAAGCCTGAATGGCTCAACGTATCAGTTTCTCTGGCCTGACAGCCCTGCCCTACAGAATCAGATCATGTTGCTGGCTGTGCCTTTCTCTCTTTTCTTCACCCTGGTGTTCTCCCGCTCATTCCTGAAACTTGAACACACCGGGCCTGTTCTGAACCGGCTCGTATTGTTCATGATCTCACTGAATGCAGTGGTTGGTCTGATGACATTCTTTCTGGACTACAGCACGGGCAGCCGACTGACCGTGGCCCTGGCAATACCCAGCTGCCTTTTGCTCACTGTTCTGGGGCCCGTGCAATGGTGGAAGGGGAACCCGCAAGCCGGTTATTACACGGTGGCCTGGGCGGCACTGACACTGGGCAGCGCAATAACCGCGGCCAACAAATACGGTTTGCTGCCAAACAATTTTGTGACCACCTACGGTATGCAGATTGGGTCGGCACTGGAGGCCATTCTGCTCACGCTGGCCCTCGCGGCGCGAATTTATCAGGAACGCCAGGACAAGGTTGACGCCCGGGAAGCCGAACTGAATGCTCTGGCAGCACGACGGTCAGCAGAGCTGAAACTGATGGATCATGCGCTGCATAATCCCCTTACCGGCCTCCCCAATCGGAGCAGCCTGGAAATGATGCTGAACGACCTGATGCTGCGCAGCCCCGAGCGACGCTATGGCGTCGCCGTCATCCACCTGAATAACCTGCAGTCGGTCACGAAGACGCTGGGGCATCGCAACAGCGACCGCATTCTGGCGCTGGCATCCAAGCACTACAATGCCGTGGCGAGGGAGCTCCCGGGCGCCTTGCCGATTGAGCAGAGTGATCAGCGCAATTTCTACCTGGCGTCACTGGACCCACAGACATTCGCCTTTGTTGTCGACGCCGATGCAACCGGCCACGTTCCCAGAGCCATTCTGAAGGCGCTGGAGGGCATACGCTACCCGATCGACTATCTGGGCATGCAGATACCTCTGGACCCCGCCCTGGGAGTGGCAATTTTTCCCGAGCACGGCACCGATGCCAATACCCTGATACGCCGGGCAGTGATCGCTGAAGGATCCGACTCTGCGCGGGAACGTGGCATTGCCTATTACAAATCCAAAAAGGACTCCTACAGCGCCGACCGATTGACCCTGGTGTCGGAGCTACGGCATGCGCTCAATACCAACGAGCTCGCTCTGTTCATGCAACCCAAGCAGAGCCTGAAAACCGGTCGAATCGTCGGAATTGAGGTTCTGATCCGTTGGCCCGGCCGGGCAACCCCCCTCCGCGCCGACGAGATCGTCAGCCTGGCCGAACAGACGGGGCTGATCAAACCAATGACCCGATGGGTTCTCGAACAATCGCTTGAGCTACGGTCGCGATTGTTGGAGCGCGGCTGGCCCCTGAACATATCCATCAACATTTCACCCAACAACCTGCGCGAACCGGATTTTCCCATTTTTGTGCAGCGCCTGATGAGCAGCTACCACAGCCACCGGGGCGCAATCATTTTCGAAGTAACGGAAACGTCCATGATGCAGGACCCGGCCAACTCCCTGCGGGCGCTGAACTCGCTGAGTGCCACGGGAATCCCCGTGTCGATCGATGACTTCGGTTCCGGCTATTCCTCACTGTCCTACATCAAGCAATTACCTGCGAGCGAGGTCAAGATCGATCGGTCGCTGGTCACCGAGCTGAACACCGAAGCGGAGGACCGCGTGATCGTCCAGACCACGATAGACATGTGCCATAGCCTCGGCTACCAGGTGGTGGCCGAAGGCGTCGAGGATGAGGTCACCGCCAATCTGCTCAGGGACATGGGTTGCGACATGATCCAGGGCTACCTGCTGACACCACCACTGCCCTTCGACGAAATGATGGATTGGCTTGATAAGAATCACCAGCAGCCGGACCATCGCAAACTGGGCTAGCCGGCTAGGACCTCTGACGAATCAGTGCTTCCTGGGTAGTGGATGCCACCAGCACACCGTCCTGATTGAAGAAATTACCCCGATTGAATCCCCGTCCGGCCGAAGCGCTGGGGCTGTCCTTGTCGTACAACAGCCATTCGTCCATGCGGAAATCCCGGTGGAACCAGATCGAGTGATCAAGGCTGGCCACCTGCAGCCCTTTGCTCATGAATGTCAGGCCGTGCGGGTTCAGGGAAGTCCCGAGGAACTGGAAATCCGATGCGTAAGTGAGCAGGCAACGGTGAAGCACGGGATCGTCTGGCAGATGCCCCTGGGCCCGGAACCAGCTCTGCTTGTGGGGCGGCCGCTTCTCTGGCTTCAGGGGGTTGACCGGGTTCACCGGGCGGATCTCGATCGGGCGGTCCCGGGTCAGAATCGGGCGCATCTTATCGGGTACCTGGGGTGCCAGCAGTTCGCCCCATTCCTGTTCCGAGCGAAGTGTTTCCGGGTCCGGCGCATCCGGCATGGTCAGCTGATGTTCGAATCCTTCCTCGGCTACCTGGAACGACATGGAACCGGTCAGGATTTCCTTGCCGTCCTGGCGGGCAATCACCCGACGTACCGAGAAACTGCCACCATCACGGACCCGCTGGACCTCGTAGTCGATGGGCATGTCCTGATTGCCGGGGCGCAAAAAGTAGGCATGAAGGGAGTGGCTAAGGCGACCTTCAACAGTTCGGCTGGCCGCCATCAGCGCCTGGCCAAGAACCTGCCCGCCAAACACGTTTGGAAAGCCCAGATCCTCGCTGTCCCCCTGGAAATGGTCGTCACCGATGGGCGAGAGATCCAGCAACTCCACCAGTTTCTTGGTTACCTCAAGCATGCCTGCTCCTGTGATTTCGTTAGCACACGAAGGAGTTTTCTACCGCAAGCGGCGAAATTTCGCAATGAAAAGCCGTCGCCGGCCAAGAGAAAGCAGCCCCGTGGTATCGGGACTGCGGATTGGAGTCCGGCTAATCAGCCGTGTATCGGAGGCACTTCCTTGGACAGGGCCTGTTTCTCCATGGCATAGCTGCCGGTTACCGCAAACCCCAGTACATCGCCCCCGGCGCTCTTGAACAGCGCCTTGACGCTGGTGCCATCCTGCTCAATTTCCCAGTTGCCCTCGGCTTCCGACGGTGGTGGACAGACGGCGGTCGGGCAGCAGGGGGTCTTGATCATCACCGGCATGGTGCCATAGCTCACTTCGGTGCGCTCACCGAGCAAGGTTTTTGCAAGCGCCCGGGAACAGGCCATCAGCGGCAGGACATAAAGCAGCACGTGGCCGTCGACTTCGGCGCAATCACCGAGTGCGTAGACATCCGGCGCAGAAGTCTCGAGCGCGCGATTCACTACGATGCCCCTGGCCGTCTCCAGCCCGGCAGCCCGGGCCAGATCGGTCCTCGGGCGCAGGCCCACAGCGGACAGTACCAGATCAGCGTCCAGAGTCTCACCATTGGCCAGGGTCAGACTGACCCCGTCACCCCTGCGGTCGATCCGATCAACCACGGTTCCGAGGTGAAACCCGACCCCCAGATTCTCGAGCTCCTGCTGGACAGCATGGGCGGCCGCCTCCGGCAGCAGCCCCGGCATCACCTCCTCGGAAGGAGCAATCACGTCAACCTCGTAACCGCCATTGCGCAGGTCGTTGGCAAACTCACAACCAATCAGACCGGCTCCCATGATCGCCACCCGCTTGCCGTCGCCCAGGGCGTCCCGGAAGGCACGGTAATCCATCAGGTCATTGATCGAAAACACATGCTCCTGGCCATCACCGTCCAGGCCAAGCCGGATCACATCGGCGCCCCAGGCCAGAACCAGCTTGCTGTAGGCAAGTCGCTCATCACCGAGAATCAGTTCGTGGGCCTCGGTATCAATGCCGGTGACCGTGACAAATGTGCGAATCCGGACATTCAGCTGATCCGCCATGGCGTCGGTACCGCCCTGGGCCAGGCCATCGGCGTCCTTGCCCTTGGTAAAGCCGGTGGACAACATGGGCTTGGAGTAGCTCACGCCATCGTCGGCGGTAACGATCAGAACCGGGGTCTCCTTGTCCTGCTTCCGGATTTCCCGCGCCAGGGAATAACCGGACAAACCGGTACCGACAATAATGATGGGGGCCTGTTCAGTCATAACCGTGTTCCTGTATTTAACTCACCTGGGCGGGTTTTACCGGCCGTGCCGGGTGCTATCAACCGATCTCGATCATTTCAAAATCTTCCTTGCCGACACCGCAATCCGGGCATACCCAGTCTTCCGGTACGTCTTCCCACTTGGTGCCCGGCTCAATGCCGTCCTCGGGCCAGCCTTCGGCTTCATCGTAAATCAAACCACACACCACACACTGCCACTTCTTCATAACGTTCTCCCAACATCAGACGGGCGCAATAATAATTGTCAGACAATATTACACGCAAGTGTTTTATTCAGTTAACAGATACGAACAACTGTCGAATCAGGCCATCATACCCATCGCCCCGGTATTGACCAATGCCAATGCCGACGGTCCGGTCAGGGGATTTCTGCCAATAGCCACAAATACAGATCTGACAACCGGGGTGGCCCCTCCCTTCTGCAGGCCCTGTCCGGTATAATCGCCCGTTTTACGACAGGACCGACCGATATGACCGATACCGTCGCCGAAATGAACCAGGTTATGGCCGAAGCCGACTGCCTGGTGGATGAACAGCAGGTACAGACTGCAATCGGCAACCTGGCCGACGATATTACCGCCCGCCTGAAAGACAGTAACCCCCTGTTGTTCTGCGTGATGAACGGCGGGCTGATCCTGACCGGACAACTGCTACCCCGGCTCCGGTTTCCGGTCCAGGCCGAATACCTGCATGCCACCCGCTACCGTCAGGAAACTACCGGCGGCATTCTCGAGTGGAAACTGCAACCTGAAGCCGATATGCACGGCCGTACCATCCTGATTATCGATGACATTCTGGATGAGGGGACGACCCTGTGCGCCATCGCCGACTACTGCCGCGCTCACGGTGCCAGTGAGGTACTGACGGCCGTTCTGGTCGACAAGCAACATGACCGGAAAGCCCGTCCGGATCTGAAGGCCGATTTCACCGGCCTGAAAGTGGAAGACCGCTTCCTGTTCGGTTACGGCATGGACTACAAGGGCTACTGGCGCAATGCCCCCGGCATCTATGCAGTCAAGGGTCTCTGACATCGACAGTCGCCTGACCATACCCCCGACGGACTGGTACCAATCGCTGACGGCCGCCGGCCTCCTGAACCCGGAGGTTCACGGGCCTGCCCGCTATTGGTTGCAGGTTGAGGGTTCGTTTACACGGGCCCTGCAGAAACAGTGCAGCAATTCCTTTCACGTTGAGGTCCGCCGGGAGGGCTTTGCAACGCCGACACAGGAAGAGGCCCGGCGCCTGCGCATTCCCCACCGTCAACACGCCTGGATACGGGAAGTCAGCCTGTGCGGCGACAACCAGCCCTGGGTATTGGCCAGGACGGTCATTCCCCTGAAGTGTCTGGAGGGCGAGGGGCGCCGGCTGCTTCACCTGGGCAATCGACCTTTGGGCGCCTACCTGTTCACCAGCCCCCACTGGCAACGGGGCCCTCTGGAAACCGGCCTCTGCAGACCGGTAATCCCGGGACAGCCGGAACTGGCAAGGCGCTCCCTGTTCAGTGGCCACAACAGCTCTCTGCTGGTTGGTGAATACCTGCTACCGGCGCTGTTTCAGCGGAACACGCTTTAACCGGCCTCCTGCGACTGGCTATAATCCCAGCACTCATTCAATTCGAAGAACACCAGACGGACGCGCGCCATGCTGCCTGACGCTGTGCCAGAACCTATCCAGCGCCGGTTGGCCGACTACGCCAGCCTGCTCAGAATCGACCGCCCGATCGGAACCCTGCTCTTGCTGTGGCCGACCTACTGGGCCCTGTGGCTGGCCGGAGACGGCAGCCCCGCATTGGCTAATGTCATCATTTTCACCCTGGGCGTGTTCTTCATGCGGGCGGCTGGCTGCGCCATCAACGATTTCGCTGACCGGGACTGGGACAAGCATGTCAAACGCACCAAGGACCGGCCACTGACCGCGGGCCGGGTAAAACCCTGGGAAGCGGTGGCGCTGTTCGCGGGACTGTGCCTGGTTTCCTTCCTGATGGTGGTTCTGTTCACCAACCCGCTGACCCTGTATCTGTCGTTCGGCGGTGCCCTGCTGGCGTTTATTTACCCGTTCATGAAGCGTTACACCCATTTGCCGCAGCTGTTTCTGGGCGCGGCCTTTTCCTGGGCCATTCCCATGGCCTGGGCGGCGGAGGCCGGCGAACTGAGCCAGCTCACGTGGCTACTGTTCACGGCCAACGTGCTCTGGACCGTGGCCTACGACACCCTGTATGCCATGGTGGACCGGGACGACGATCTGAAAGTGGGCATCAAGTCCACGGCAATCCTGTTCGGAGAAGCCGACAAGGCGATCATTGGCATGCTGCAGGCCATGGTTGTACTGATCCTGATCATGGTGGGCCATCGTGCCGAACTGGGCACCTTCTACTATTTGGGCGTCGTGGCCATGGCCTGCCTGTTCATTTACCACCAGTACCTGGCGCGGGAACGTGAACGGGACGGCTGCTTCAAGGCGTTTCTGAACAACAACTGGGCCGGCTTTGCCGTTTTTGCCGGTCTTGTAATTGATCTCATGGTCAGCTGAACCTGTCATATACTTGTAACACTTGAGCGTTGTAATGAGGCAGCAACAAATCAAGGTCTGACACAGGTTAAAAGCTCATGACTGGAAAAACTGTCCTGATCGTCGATGACGAGGCCCCGATCCGAGAGATGATCGCGGTGGCCCTCGAAATGGCGGATTATGACTATCTGGAGGCAGCGGACGCCCGGGAAGCCCATGCCCTGATTGTCGACAAACACCCGGATCTCGTACTCCTCGACTGGATGCTGCCCGGCACCAGCGGCGTGGAACTGGCGCGTCGCCTCAAGAAAGAAGAATCGACCGCCGACATTCCCATCATCATGCTCACCGCCAAGGTCGAGGAAGACAACAAGATCCAGGGCCTGGAAGTTGGTGCCGATGATTACATCACCAAACCGTTCAGCCCCCGGGAACTGGTCGCCCGCCTGAAAGCCGTGCTTCGGCGTGCGACGCCGCCGGGCGTAGACAGCCCGATTGAAGTGGAAGGCCTGACGCTGGATCCGGTCGGGCATCGGGTCACCACCCAGGATGGCGCCCTTACCATGGGCCCGACAGAATACCGACTGCTTCAGTTCTTCATGACGCACCAGGAACGGGTATATACTCGCTCCCAACTCCTGGACCAGGTATGGGGTGGCAATGTCTATGTTGAGGAACGGACCGTGGATGTGCATATCCGCAGGCTCCGCAAGGCGCTTGGCGACCAGTACGACCATCTGATCCAGACCGTACGCGGAACCGGTTACCGCTTCTCGACCAGAGCCGCGTAAGTAACTCCGGCCAGCTGAGCATCAGCCCCGGAACGGACACAAGGCAGTTTTTGATGCAGCACAACTGGTCACGATACCTGCGCTACATTATCGGTGGCCTGATTGGCTCCACCCTGGTTGGCCTCTATTTCGGTGAGCCCGTCTACGGCCTTACCCTCGGGCTGATCGTCTATCTCTGGTGGACGCTGCTTCAGGCCAGGCGCCTCTACCAGTGGCTGTCCAACCCCAGCGCCACCGACGAAGCCCCCCAGAGCATCGGCCTGTGGGGCGATATTTTCGACAACCTTCACAAACTGCATCAGACCCACCTGAGAACCCAGGACCGGTTGAGGGCCCAGATCAATCGGGTTCAGGAATCCACCAACGCCATGCGCGATGGCGTGATCATGACCGATTCCCGCGGCGCCATGGAATGGTGGAACGGCTCCGCCGAGTATCTGCTGGGTTTCCGGCGCAACACCGATCAGGGCCAGTACATCCATAACCTGATCCGCACGCCGGCCTTCAAGACCTATTTCGATTCACGGGATTACCGCGAACCCTTAGAGATACATTCTCCGGCCAGGCCTCATATTCACCTTCAGATCCAGATCAGCCTGTTTGGTGACGACGACCGTCTGATTGTCGCCAAGGACGTAACACGGCTGTACCAGCTCGAACAGATGCGCCGTGACTTTGTCGGCAATGTGTCCCACGAGATGCGCACGCCCCTCACGGTCATCAGCGGCTACCTCGAAACCCTGGTGGACAACGCTGCCGACCTGCCGCCTAAGTGGCGCCGGGCCATTAACACCATGGCTGCCCAGTCATCCCGGATGGAAGCCCTGATAACCGATCTGATCCTGCTCTCACGTATTGAAACCGGGGAGCAAACGGTCAACGACACCCTCACGGACGTGGACCAGTTGCTGACCCAGATCTGTCATGATGCCCGGGCGCTCAGTGGCGAAAAACAGCACGAGATTACCGTGCATATCGGCGACCACCGCCTGCTGAAAGGCGATGAAAGCCAGCTGCGCAGCGCTTTCTCGAACCTGATATTCAATGCGGTGAAGTACACCCCTGCAAATGGCCAGATTATCGTGTCCTGGTCCACCAATCGGGAAGGCGCACACCTGTCAGTCAGAGATACCGGCATCGGTATCGACCCGGTCCATATTCCCCGTTTGACAGAACGTTTCTATCGGGCCGATCCCAGCCGCCACAAGGACACCGGCGGCACCGGCCTTGGCCTGGCAATCGTCAAACACGTGTTGCTCAACCACGATGGCAATCTGGAGATTCGCAGCCGGATTGGCGAGGGCAGTGAATTTATCTGTCATTTCCCACGGGAGCGACTGGTCGAGCGGATCCCCGAGAAGGCAGAGAGCTAGCGCATACCCGCGCGGAAGCGGGCGACAAACCTCGACAGGTCCTCCAGCTTTTTCGGGTCTTCATCGACAAAACGAATGGTAACGCTGACAAAGTCCGTGTCCTGGCGCTTGTCCACCGCCTGCAACTGGTGCACGTAGCCGTTCAACCTCGCCATCTGGCCATCGGCGATCTCGATGTCCACCACCGCCTGGTCGAGAATCCCCGGGAATACCTGGTCCCGCTTCGCGATCACCCGCACCTCCGTCAGATTGATATCCTTGACCACCGATTTCAGGGTGCTCTCGGCGAAGCGTACCGAGGCCAGGCTCATGGGCGTCCGGGCCGAGGTCGGCCTTGTCGGTGCCAAAGGCTCCGGCCGGGGGGAAGAGGGCGGTGACTCGGCGGAAACCTCCGCCGCGGCTTCGGGCTTGCGGGTCAGCAGGTTGGCCGACTCTTTGAAGGCATCGGCAGGGCTGGCCATGGATTTCCCGCTCAGGTCCATGGCATCTTTCAGTTTGCGGCCCATCACCTTGATGATTTTCTTGCTCAACCCCTCGGGGCTGAACGGTTTGCCAAGGTATTCGGAAACGCCGCCTTTGACCGCTTCGATCACGTGATCCTTGTCGCCCCGGCTGGTGATCATGATAAAAGGCACGTTTTCGTACTGGGGCTGCTGGCGCATCCATTGCAACAATTCCAGCCCGGACATTTCTGGCATCTCCCAGTCGCACAGAATCAGGTCAAACGCGGTCCTCGACATCAATGACTGCGCTCGCCGGCCGTTCTGGGCGTCGGTAGTCTCGATGACCGGAAAACGCTGGCGCACGGTTCGCTTGACCAGATCACGTACAAAGCTGGCGTCATCCACCACCAGCGCTTTCAGCATTGCCATAGCTCAGACCTTCCCCTATCCACAACCCGGTTCTATGGTGCAACTATAGAACAAACACCCACGCCAGAAACCTGTCGGCAACAAAAAGACCACAATCGCCGTTTTTCGGGAACCGTCAGGTTAAAGAATTGTCACTCCACGGGAGCCAGGACAGTGTTTCTCCGGCTGGAAAACGCGCTAACATGGGCTCAGGATACTCCACGATCATCAGCCTGATAGAGGTTTTGTGTGCTGACCAAACCTGCAAGGATTCTTCGCCAGGGCGGCGTTACTCGCGGCTTATTGTTTTCCGGTTTTCTGTCATGTCTGTCACTGCCCGCCATTGCCCAGGACAGCGCTGAAGTTGAGCCGGCGGGATTTGCCGAATGCAAGGCCCGGCTTCAGGAGCAGGCCATTGCCGCCGGGGTCAGCAGCAAGACCGCCAGCGAGGTGATGTCCGGGGTCCAGCATCTGGCACGGGTGATCGAATTGGACCGGCGGCAACCGGAGTTCACCACTACCTTTGCCGATTACCTGAACCGGCGGGTTAACGATGCCCGGGTCAACACCGGCCGCGAACTGTTGCAGGAACATCAGGAGCTGCTGGCCAGAGTCACCCGGGAAACCGGCGTGCCCGCGCCTTATTTGGTGGCCTTCTGGGGCCTGGAAACCAATTTTGGCAGCTATTTCGGCAAGATGCCGGTACCCAGCTCCCTGACAACACTGGCCTGCGATCCTCGCCGCAGCACTTTCTTTACCGAGCAGTTGATCGCGGCCCTGCGCATTATTGACGAGGGCGCCATACCGGCAGACCAGATGGAAGGTTCCTGGGCCGGCGCCATGGGCCACGTTCAGTTCATGCCGACGGTTTTCCTGAAACACGCGGTGGATGCCGATGGTGATGGCCGCAGGGATCTGTGGAACAGCCTTCCGGATGCCATGATGTCTGCGGGCCGGTTTCTCGAATCCATGAACTGGGACGGCGACTACCGTTGGGGCCGCGAGGTCCTGTTACCCGAGAATTTCGACTATTCCCTTGCGGACGGGCGTCGTCTGCCACTCGAGCAGTGGCGCAAAATGGGCATCACGGATGCCTTCGGCAAGCCACTGGCCCGCGAACCGATTAATGCCGCCCTGGTGGTGCCGGCAGGACACCGCGGGCCTGCGTTTCTTGCCTATCACAATTTCCGCGTGATCATGGGCTGGAACCGCTCCGAGTTCTACGCCATTGCGGTTGGTCATCTGGCTGACCGGATTGCCGGCGCGGGTAAACTGCAAAATCCGCCGCCCGAAGACGCCCCCGTGCTGTCCCGCGCCAACATCATCAACCTCCAGAAAGCCCTGCAGCAAAGGGGGTATGAGCCAGGCAACCCCGATGGCATCATGGGCCCGGCAACGCGGTCTGCCATCCGTCAGTTCCAGGCTGCCAACAACCTGGTGGCTGATGGCTACCCCGGTGAATCGGTGCTGGCGGCGCTGGAAATACCTGCAGGACAGTGATCCACCGGGGAGTCGGTGGCCTACTACTGCAGGACACCGTTTTGATGCGAGACTGATCTGACATGGATTCACTCACCCAGGCCGCCCTGGGCGCCTCCCTGGCCGGCGCCGTAGCCGGCAAGACTCTTGGCCGCTCGGTTTTGCTGACAGGCGCAGTTCTGGGCACCCTCCCGGATCTGGATGTCGTCATCGATTACGGCACCGCAGTGGCCAATTTCACCCAACACCGTGGATTCAGCCATTCGTTGTTCGTTCTGGCCCCTCTGGCAGTGGCCCTTGCCTGGCTGCTCTGGCGCTGGAAACCACAACTGAGTTTTCAGCGGTGGCTCGCCCTGACGGGGCTGATCCTGATTACCCATCCTTTGCTGGATGCCTTCACAACCTATGGCACCCAGTTGTTCTGGCCCATCGGGCCACCCGTAGCCGTCAGCAGCATTTTTATCATCGACCCGCTATACACCCTGCCCCTGCTGGCCGGCTGCCTGTTTTTTCTCGCCCGGCCGCCCGCCAAAACAGCGATAGTTGCAGGCCTGGCAGTGTCCACCCTGTACCTGGGCTGGAGTGTTCTAGCCCAGCAAGTGATGACACAGCGAGTGCAACCCGCGCTTGCGGCCGCCGGCCTGGAAAACCCGGACCTGCTGGTTCAGCCCATGCCATTCAGCACACTGTTGTGGCGGGCAACGGCTCTGCAGGGTGATCAGCGGGTAGAAATTGTCACCGGCTTTCTGGATGGCGACACGCCGCTGAATCTTGAATACTTTCCACGCCGCCCGGAGCTGGCGAGCGAAGTCTCGGACCTGCCCGAGGCCCGGCGACTTGAATGGTTCACCCGGGGCTTCCTGGATTACGACCAGGCCGGCGACCGCATCACGGCCACCGACATCCGGCTGGGCATTCCAGGCGCGCACCCGTTTACCTTTGTTCTGGCGACCCGCAATGGCAGCGGCATCGACCCCACGGCGAGCTTTCGGACTCCACGCCCACCAGTAAGCTCCGAAGCCCTCGGGCTGCTCTGGTCCCGGATGATTGCCGAAACGCCGGTGCTCTGTCTGGCCAGTCTGAGCTCCCCGGCACCCGGACAAAGCTGCTGAATACCATGCGACTGGACCAGTTTATTGCCAACAGCACCGAGCTCTCCCGAAAAGAGGCCAAGCGGGCCATCGGCCGCGGAGAAGTAACGATCAATGAGCAAATCTGCAAGGGCGCCAACACCCGGTTGGCCGGGGATGAACGGGTGGCCTTGTCAGGCACCCCTCTGAGCCTCCCGGGCGAGCGCTATCTGATGATGAACAAGCCAGCAGGCGTGGTGAGCGCGACGACCGACAGCGACCATCCAACAGCGCTGGACCTGTTGCCAGCAGAGATCACCCGACATCTCCATATTGCCGGGCGCCTCGATGCAGATACAACCGGCCTGCTGTTACTGACCACCGATGGCCAGTGGTCTCACCGGGTCACCTCACCGCGAACCGACTGCCCCAAGACTTACCGGGTAACCCTGAACGAACCTCTGAGCGACGCTGCGGCACAGCAACTGGAACGTGGTGTGGACCTGCATAATGATCCCAGGCCGACGCGACCGGCCCGGGTGCATTTTCTGGAAGACAGGATCATTGAGCTGACGATTTCGGAGGGGCGCTATCATCAGGTCAAGCGCATGATGGCAGCCGTTGGCAACCACGTGGAAGCCCTTCATCGTGTCCGCATTGGACAGGTCGAACTGGACGATGCGCTGATGCCCGGCGAATACCGGGAACTGACCGCCGAGGAAAGAGACAGCCTGGCGTGATACTCAGGTGCGCTCGAAACGTTGCGCCTTGAGATTCTTGCGCACTGCACCGGCCTCGAACACTTCACCATTCATCGCGATATACACACCCGGCGGCAGAAGCTGCACCGCAGCCCAGGCAAACCCGACATTGAATACCGCATCGGTTCGGCGCATACGGGCCGGCTGCATCGCGCCGGTCAATACGATGGTCTTGTCCTTCAGGCCGGACAGCACCGCCGCAGTATCGGCCATGGTGTCCGTGCCGTGGGTGATAATGATTCGGCCACAATCGCATTCAGTGGCCGCCGCCAGTACCTGCTGGCGATCATCATCGGTCATCTCCAGGCTGTCCTTGCGCAGCAGTTCCCGCAGGCGATAGCCCTCGTGGATGTTGGATTCAGACAGCAGCTCCGGCAGCAGGCTGTGCCCTACCTCGAACTCGCTGTTGGCATCGAAGTAGACCTTGTCGATGGTGCCACCGGTCGTGAATATCTGGATCATAACGGGATTCCTTTCAGTGTCAGTTCACACTGACCGTACTGTTACCAGCGGTCGCGTATGACGCGTTCTTTTCCTGTTCGTAACGCCGGGCGGCAGCGGCCACCGAGCCCCTGGCTCCGGTATCAAGCCAGCGCTTTATCCGTCCGGCATCGCCCATCGGCGAGCGGGTACCGAGGGAATCAAGCAGCACGGTCACCACCTCTTTGCCGTTCATCTTCGAAATCATCACCAGGCAGCGCCCGGCCTCGGAGAGATAGCCGGTCTTGCTGAGGGCCACCCCCCAGCTATCCCGATGCACCAGGGCATTGGTATTCCCGAACGACAGGCTGTAACGGGGCTGCCGGAATTGCCCACGGAAATAACCGGTGGTGGAGTACTCCCGGATTTCCGGGTAATCAGCCGCAGCGTTTACCAGCTTTACAAGATCCGCGGCGGTTGAAAGGTTCTCCGACGACAGCCCGGTCGGATCAACAAACCGGGTACCGGTCATTCCCAGGGCCGCGGCCTTGGCGTTCATCGCCTCGATAAAGGCATCGAACCCGCCCGGGTGGTTACGGGCAAGGGTGTAGGCGGCAAAATTTTCGGAGGACATCAGTGCAATGCGCAGCACATCTTTACGCCGCATCTCCGAGTCGATGCGAATCCGACTGTAGGCGTTGGCGGCGGCGGGCGTATGCCGCTCATGAAAAGTCAGCCACTCATCCAGCGGCTCGCCGGATTCCAGCACGACCAGCGCGGTCATGACCTTGGTAACAGAGGCAATGGGTACGGACCGGTCGGCATTCTTGCCGAAAATCAGCTTGTTATCACCAGCCACGGCAACCGCGGCATTCACCGAAGCGAGCCTGGGTCCACTGTCTGTTTCTGCCTCCCGCTTTTGGGATTCACCCCCCGTTTGATGGGCCAAAAGCGATCCTGGCAGCCAGAGCAACATCAAGATCACGAAAGGGGAAAAGCCGGCGAGTCTCATTTGTACAGATCCTGTGGTTTATTCATGCATCGCGCAACCGGTCCGGAAACAGGCTTCTACAGATAGGATGGTCAGGGTTAACTATACCAGCGAATGTCTTGTTTGATCAGGTGAAAAGTTTCTTGCGCCAATTTCACCTGGCAAATGCAAGTGAGCTGAAAAACCATTAAAATTCGAGCTGATTCTTCGAGTCAGAAAACACCACTTAGCGGGACCGTCGCTTCATATGGATGACAGCACACATCAGACCGAAAAAGCCGTGCTGTCACAACTCCGAGCCCAGTCCGGGCTGACACCTTTTCGACGCTGGATGCCATTCCTGTTCCTGATGGCTGCCATGGCATACGGTCTGCTCGCAAGCCTCCTTCAAGCGCCTGAAAATCCGCTTTCCGCGCTGTCGCAGGTCGACTCTCCCGAGCCAGCGTCCCAGTCCTCCCGCATTGTGCAGATCGACTATCTGGTTGCGCCTCTGGAGCAGGTTATAGAGGACGAAAACTGGCGGCAGAAAAACTGGCAGGCGGCCCCGTCAGAGAACTCCGGCATTGGCTATTACAACGGACCTGTCACCTTCAAGGTGACGGTGGAAAACCCCGGAGCCACAAACGCCGAACAGTGGGTCCTTGTATCCGCCCCCTACATCGACCGGCTCAGACCCGCCATTCTCGATGAAAATGGCGCTTTCCAGCGGCTTCGTGACATGGGAGACCTTTACCCATTCGGTAACCGGCTGATTTCGCTACCACCGTGGATCTGGCCAGTTTCATTACCGGCGGGTACGACCACGCTGTTGTTCGAGGTTCAGAATGCCGGCCCCACACTACTGCCCATTAGCATTCTGGAACCTGACAAGGTTGTAAGCGACATTGCAGGAACCATGACCTGGAAGGCATTCATCACTGGCCTCCTCGTTTTTGCGCTGTTGCTGAACCTCAGCTTCATGATGAAATTCAGGCTCCCGGGGCTGGCCTGGTTGGGCGTTCTCACGCTATCCGTTATTCACGTGCAACTTGTCATGGAGGGCTTCGGGCTCTGGCTGATTTGGCCAGACTTCCCGGAAATAAACGCATTACTGAACATCAGCCTCTGCCTTTGCCTCATCTCACTTTGCCAAATCACGCCAAACTTTATCCAGGTCTCCAGACTCCCGAGACTGCTACTGAATGCAGCGAGTGTTCTTGGCCTTTTACATCTGCTGGCCATGCCACTGCGGCTACCGTTGCTCGGTCAGGACTCCTTCCTGATACTGGCCCTGACCGGTGGTTCAATGATTCTGGCCCTGACGCTCAAACAGGCCCGACACAAGGTGTATGCCCGCTATTTTGCGTTATCACTGCTCTTCATTCTCCTGGGTACAGTTATCTCGGCGGCGCGGACTGTCGGCTGGGTCCCGGTGAACAGCTTTACCGATTCCGCCTTCTTTATCGGTGCAGCAGCCGCATCTCTGATCCTGACCAGCGGCATTGGCCGTCAGATATTGGAAGAGCGCAAAAAAAGGCTGGCTTCTGATATTCGGGCTCGCCAGGAACAAACACTGCGATCTCACGTTGAGCAAAATTACAAGCAACTCCTCAAAACCCACAGTGTTACCGGCAAACCCAATCGGGCCATGCTGGAGGAGTCATTGGATCAACTTGATAGCCACCAACAGCCCTACACCGTCGCCATGATTCAGTTGAGCCGGTTTAACGAAATCGAGCAGGCTCTCGGCTATCGGACGGCAGAGGATCTGCTCAGAAGTTATCTGTGGGAGCTCGACGGATTCCTGAAACGGATCATGGGTGATCAGTTGATCATGATTGACGGCTATGCCCTCGCCAGCATTGATACCAGCAATCATGCCTTTGCCTTTTTCCATAGTGACGCCCCGGACACTTACCCGGAAAAACTGAAAACACTCATGAGCTGGCTGGGAGAGAACTTCCGCGAGGGCCGGTTCTCGCTATCGTGGAGTTCATCGGTGGGTATCGCCCATGCTCCGGAGCATGGGGTCGACGCGTCAGATATCCTTTCATCAGCTGGCTTTGCTGCCCTGGATACGCATCAGCCCCTGACGGTTTACGACCCGGCTATCGCGGACTGGCAGTACCAGCAGCAAATGCTGATGTTGGATATCGAAGAGGCACTGGGTAATGGCTGCATATGGCTGGAATACCAACCAACCGTGCGAATACAGGACGCACATATCGCTTCATTGGAAGCCCTGATCCGCTGGCAACACCCGGACTTCGGCACGGTTGCTCCGGATCGGTGGATCCCATTAGCCGAACAGGTCGGGATGATTCACCACGTTACGCTCTGGGTGGTGGACCGCGTCTGTGAAGATATGAGCGCGCTGAAGGCCCGTCACGGGGACCACATTGCCGTTGCGGTCAATATTTCTGCAAACGATCTCACCCACCCGGACTTTGTGGAAAAGGTGAAGGCAATTGTGCAGCACCATGGGGCACAACCTTCCGATCTTATTCTGGAGATTACCGAAACAGCGATGATGGCTGACACAGCCTTGGCAAAAGTCGTTATTCGGACCCTGAGCCAAAGCGGGTTCCGAATTGCCGTCGATGATTTTGGAACCGGGCACTCGTCGTTGGGAACCCTTGCCACATTCGAGCTGGACGAGTTAAAAATCGACCGGAGTTTTCTCAGCGACATACTCACCCAACCCGCCCGACAGCGAATATTCCGAGCGGCGCTTGACCTCGGTGAGGCTCTCGACCTGGATGTTGTGGTCGAAGGTGTGGAGGAGGAAGCTATCGCCGCCTGGCTACAGCAGTTCCCCGGCCTGTATGGCCAGGGATACTACTGGGGCAGGCCAGAACAGCTGAAGACCTGAGCTCCGATCAGATCAGGGCAAATCGGTCACAGCCCCTTTCGAGGCAGAACTTACGGTTCGCGAATACTTCGCCAGCGTGCCTCGGGTGAAACGGGGTGGTGGAGCCTGCCAGGCCTGCCGACGACGTTCCAGTTCCTGATCCGAGACATCCAGCTCAATCCGATTACTGACGGCATCAATGGTAATGGTGTCGCCATCCTCGACCAGCGCAATCGGGCCGCCCTCGGCCGCTTCCGGTGTGATATGACCAACCACGAAACCGTGGCTGCCCCCTGAGAACCGGCCATCGGTAATCAACGCGACATCGCTGCCCAGGCCCTTGCCCATGATCGCGGAGGTGGGGCTCAGCATCTCCCGCATGCCCGGTCCGCCTTTGGGGCCTTCGTAGCGGATGACCAGCACATCGCCGGCCACCACTGTGCCGTCGAGAATCCGCTCCTGGGCTTCTTCTTCCGAATGGAATACCCGGGCACGGCCGGTAAAATGCGTGCCTTCCTTGCCGGTGATCTTCGCCACCGCTCCCGTTGGTGCGAGATTGCCAAACAGGATCCGCAGATGGCTGTCAGCCTTGATCGGGTTGTCGAAGGCGTGAATGATGTCCTGCCCTTCCGGATAGGGGTCAACATCAGCCAGGTTCTCGGCCAGCGTCTGCCCGGTTACGGTCAGACAGTCGCCATGCAGCAGACCGCGATCCAGCAGCATTTTCATCAGCGGCTGGATACCGCCGATGGCCACCAGCTCCGACATCATGTAGTGGCCGCTCGGGCGCAGATCCGCCAGCACCGGCACCCGCTTGCCAATCTCGACAAAGTCTTCCAGCTCCAGATCGACACCGACGGTGCTGGCCATGGCCAGCAGGTGCAGTACCGCATTGGTGGAACCGCCCAGGGCGATGACGACCGTAATGGCGTTTTCGAAGGCTTTCCGGGTCATGATGTCGCTGGGCTTGATGTCTTTCTCCAGCAGGTTCAGCACTGCAGCCCCGGCACCCCGACAATCCTCCGCCTTGGTCTCCGACACAGCGTTCTGGGCGGAGCTGCCCGGCAGGCTCATGCCCATGGCCTCGATAGCCGACGCCATGGTATTGGCGGTATACATGCCACCACAGGACCCTGGCCCCGGAATCGCGGTTTCCTCTATCTGCTTCACCTCAATCAGATCCAGATCACCACGGGCGTGGGCACCCACGGCTTCAAACACGGAAATAATATCGGTGTGGTTCTCGCCAGGCATGATGGTGCCGCCATACACGAACACAGATGGCCGGTTCAGACGCGCCAGGCCCATCATGCAACCGGGCATGTTCTTGTCGCAGCCACCGATCGCCACCAGGCCATCGAACCCTTCACAACCGGCCACGGTCTCGATGGAATCGGCGATCACCTCCCGGGACACCAGGGAATACTTCATGCCCTCGGTACCATTGGCAATGCCGTCCGATATGGTAATGGTATTAAAAATCAGCGACTTGCCGCCTGCCTCATCGGCTCCGGCAGCCGACTCCTCGGCCAGTTGGTTGATGTGCATGTTGCACGGCGTGAGGTTACTCCATGTGGACGCAATGCCGATCTGGGGCTTTTTGAAATCCTCATCGGTAAACCCGACGGCCCGAAGCATGGCACGGCTGGCGGATTTGCCAATGCCATCAACAACGGGGGCCGAATATTTCCGGCGCTTATCCTGATTCTTGTCTTGCGTCATGGGAGTCTCCTTATCAGGTGGCTTATTCGAACAGACTCTCAGAAACCATGGCTTTCGGCAACGGGCAGGCGAGCAAGCCTGCATGCGGGCGGGTGGAACGCTTGGCTTGGGGCAGTCTGTAGAAAGATGCAGTTTCGACTGACCTGCATCAATGGCAGTTCACAGCGGTGGTTTTAAAATTCGCGGACACACTGACGCCATGGAGGCATCTCATGCCATTTCCCATTCAAACAGCAGCGGTGAATCACGCCGCTTCAGACTGCCCGGATTTCCGGCGCTGGTGCGATGGTTATGGCGTCATCCAGCACAGTGAAGCCACGCAACATCAGGTCAGCCTACTGGCAGAGCACCTGGTTGCTGCCGGCCACCAGCCCGATGCTGCCACGGTCTATCGTAAACTCGCCGACCTGGACAGACTCACCAGTGCCGGTCTCTGGCTGGTAGTCCACATGACCTACGCCCGCCGGGTTGATGTCTCCGGCCAGCCGCTGGCGCCTCAGGACTTCAAGACCAATCCGGAAGGCCACACCGGCGGGGCACTGAACATGGTGCCGGCCTATGCCGGCTATCTGGCTCTGAACAATCTGACCGGACGCACACGGAGCTGGCTGATGGGCCAGGGGCACTGCGTGGCAGCCGTGGACGCCCTGAACGTCCTCACCGGAAACCTTCATCCGGAACAGGCGGAACGTTATCGAGGGCCGGACGGGCTCTCAACTCTGGTTTCCGATTTCTACAGCTACCGCCAGAAGCCGGACGGTACCATGGCCGCGCCCCTTGGCAGCCACGTCAATCCGCACACCGCCGGTGGTATTCTCGAAGGGGGCTACCTCGGGTTTGCCGAGCTGCAATACGCCCATATGCCCCTGCCGGGTGAGTCTCTGGTGGCCTTTCTGTCTGATGGGGCCGCCGAGGAGCAGCGCGGCAGCGACTGGATCCCCCGCTGGTGGCGCGCCGAGGACTGCGGCGCAGTGATGCCGGTTATGATTGCCAATGGACGGCGCATTGAACAGCGAACCGAGCTGGGCACCCGCGAGGGTCTCGAACGTTTTGAAGCGCATCTCGAACACAGGGGCTTTGTGCCCTTCCGTTTTGATGGCCGCGATCCTGCCGCCTTTGTCTGTGCTCTCTATGAAATGGAGCAGGCACTCGCCACCAATGGCGAGGCGGCGCTACGGGGAGAGAGCGGCTATCCCGTTCGGGTACCCTATGGCATTGCGGAGACCACCAAGGGGTATGGTTTTTATGGCGCCAGCAGCAATGCAGCCCACAACCTGCCACTGCCCGGAAACCCGCGAATGGATGCCCGGGCCAGGGAGCTGTTTAACGAGCATGCCGCCAGATTGTGGGTGGCTCCGGATCAGCTTCAAAACGCTATCACTCATCTTAACCAGCACACCGGGCAATCTCGCCCACTTGAGCGTGATCATGCTCTCGCGACCCGCAATCCACCGGACCCGATAATCCCCCGGCTTCCAGCCTGTCGGGAATGCACCTCGCCGATGAAGGCTGTGGATGATTTTTTCCGGGCGCTGGTAGCCCAGAACCCGGACCTCAGGGCCAGAGTGGGCAATCCGGACGAGCTGGCAAGCAATCGTCTTGGCGGAGTACTGGATGATCTGAAGCACCGGGTGAACGATCCCGAGAACGATCAGGAGTCGGTGCACGGCAAGATCATCACGGCACTGAACGAAGAATCTGTGGTATCGGCTTGTCTGGCCAATAAGGCGGGGCTGAATCTGGTCGCCAGCTATGAGGCCTTCTGCGTAAAAATGCTTGGCGCCATCCGCCAGGAGCTGATTTTTGCCCGGCACCAGAAAGAAATCGGGCGGCCTGCCCGCTGGCTCGGCTTGCCGGTTATTGCCACCTCACACACCTGGGAAAATGGCAAGAACGAGCAGTCCCATCAGGACACCACCTTCTGCGAAAGCATGCTCGCGGAGATGAACGACGTCTCCCGGGTGGTGTTTCCGGCCGACTACAACAGCACCCTGGCAACATTGCCATCGGTATTCCGTGAAAGGGGCACGATCAGTTGCATGGTGATCCCGAAACGGGAACGCCCCTGCGTCTTCGACACCCGGGAAGCGGAACTGCTGGCGAGGCACGGGGCCCTGGTGGTGGATGAAGATACCTCGTCCGGTGAACCATTGCTGCTCATCGCCAATGGCGCCTACCAGTTATCCGAGTCAATCAGAGCCTGCGAACGCCTGAGGGAGACCGGCACCCCCTTTCGCCTGGTCTATATCCAGGAACCCGGCAGATTCCGCCAACCGAGGGACACCATGGAAGCCCAGGTATGCCTGTCCGAATTCGAGCGGGAGCGCCTGTTCCCCCACCGCATTCGCCGGCGGGTTGCTCTCACGCACATGCGCCCGGAGGTCTTCCGGGGCCATCTCCATCCGCTGTTCCCGGAGCCGTCACAGGCCCGGGTTCTTGGCTACATCAACCGCGGCGGGACATTGAATGAGGCCGGCATGCTGTTTGCCAACGGCTGTTCCTGGGGCCATGCCCTGGCTGCCTGTGCCAGCGTGATGGACAAGCCCCCGGGCGAATGGCTCTCCAGTGCGGAGCTGGCAGCGGTTGAAGGCCGGGGCGACCCGGCGGTGATTACCCGGGGCCTGCCCTGAGCAAACGCCTTCTGACAACCGTTTCGATTTCGAGGATCACCAGAACCACCACACCCGAAGCCGCTGCAAACGCGAGCATTTCAACGCTCAGCGCCTGCGTGCCAAAGGTCTCGTTGAACCAGGGCGTATAGGTAAACAGCAGTTGCAATGCAATAACCGCGGCGACTGCCAACAGGACGATCGGCGTACCCAACACCCCGCGCAGGGTAATTGACGCTGAATCCAGGTATCGCACCGCAAACAGGTAAAACATTTCCATTGCCACAAGCGTGTTAACCGCAAGGGTCCGGGCAGTGCTCTCATCACCATGATGATGCATGGCCCAGTACCACGCAGCAAAAATGCCACCAAGGAACAGAAGTGAAACGAAGACCACGCGCCAGACCACGAATCCCCGAAGCAGGGACTCATTCCGCCCCCTTGGCGGATGCTTCATAACATCGGGTTCCGTGGGTTCAAACGCCAGTGTCATGGCCAGAACCACAGAGCTGACCATATTGACCCAGAGAATCTGCAGTGCCGAAATGGGCAGGGTCAGCCCAAGCAACAGGGCGGTAACGAGACTGATAGACTCCCCACCGTTAATGGGCAGCATAAAGGCAATGCCTTTTTTGAGATTGGTATAAACAGTTCGCCCCTCGCGCACGGCTGCCGCAATACTGGCGAAATTGTCGTCCAGCAACACCACCGAAGACGCTTCCCTCGCAGCCTCCGAGCCCTTCACCCCCATGGCAATACCCACATCCGCCCGCTTGAGGGCCGGTGCGTCATTGACCCCGTCGCCGGTCATGGCGACAACTCCATGCAGGGCCTGCAGCGCAGTGACCAGCCTCAATTTGTGTTCGGGACTGGTCCGGGCAAAGACATCCACTTCACCAACAAGATCCCGAAGTTGATCATCATCCAGCTGGTCCAATTCCTTACCAGTCAGAACCCGCCAGGTATTTTTCAGGCCCAGCTTGCGGGCAATAGCGCCTGCCGTGATCCCGTGATCACCGGTAATCATCTTCACCCGGATTCCGGCATCGTGGCACTCGGCAATGGCCCGAATGGCTTCCTGCCTTGGCGGATCCAGCAAACCAACCAGTCCAAGCAGTTCTGCACCCTGTTCAAGATCTTCAATGGCCAGTTCGCCAATGCCACGTTCTGCGGGCGTCCGGGCAAGGGCCAGCACTCTGAGACCATCGGATGCCATTTCGGTGATAACCCGCTCCCAGAAATCCCGGCGCAGTTCGCTGGTTTCCCCGGATTCGGCAACCTCGCTGTTACACATATCCAGGATCCGCTCCGGCGCGCCTTTCAGGTAGATCACGCTGTGGCCGTGGTGGTCATGATTCAGCGTGGCCATGAAGCGATTCTCGGTATCGAAAGGAATCTCATCTTTCCGGGGCCAGTCGGCGGCGCTGCCATCAACATCAAACCCGGCTTTGCGGGCAAACACGGAGAGCGCGGCCTCCATTGGATCGCCGGCGATTCGGATTCTGCCTGAGTCATGGTGAACATGGGCGTCGTTACAAAGGGCGGCGGCCCGGGCAAGTTCGTCCAGCAGAGTGGAGTCCGACGGGTGACCATTTTCGGCGTTTACCGCACCATCAAGATCGTAGCCTTCGCCAGTCACCTCGAGCTGAACCCCGGATAACACCGCCCGAGTGACCATCATTTCGTTCCGGGTGAGCGTTCCGGTTTTATCCGAACAGATTACCGACACCGCGCCCAGGGTTTCGATAACCGGCATTCGGCGAACCACGGCCTGCCGGCGTGCCATCTGGCGCACACCGATGGCCAGGGTAATGGTGAGAATTGCTGGTAAGCCCTCGGGTATCGCGGCAACGGTGAGGCCAACCACTGCCATAAACAGTTCCCGGAATGGCAGACCGCTGAATGCAGCTCCGCCAACAAAAATCGCAATGCCGGCGGCAATCACGATGATGGAAAGGATTCGGGCGAACCTGTCCATTTGCTCCAATAAGGGGGTTTTCAGAGTTGTGGTCTGAGCGAGGAGTCCGGAAATGCGACCGATCTCAGTGCGCGCGCCGGTTCGAACCACAACGCCACGGCCGGTCCCGGTCGCAACCATGGTGCCGGAGAAGGCCATCCCGGACTGATCCCCCAACGGAGCATCTGGAGCCACCGACCCTGTTGATTTATCAACAGCCTCGGACTCACCAGTGAGAATGGCCTCATCGATTTTCAGGTTGTGGGACTTTTCCAGACGCAGATCGGCGGGCACCCGGTCTCCGGGCTCCAACAGTACCGTATCGCCCGGAACCAGATTGGCAGCATCTATCTGATGCTGGCCATCAGACCGCACGACCCGTGCTTTGGGCGCAAGCATGTGGCGAATGGCCGACAGGGCCTGCTCGGCCTTGCCCTCCTGAACGAAGCCCACCAGCGTCTGGATAACAACAACGGCGAGAATGACGCCGGCATCCACCCAGTGGCCCAGGCTCGCCGTGATTACGGCGGCCCCTGCCAGTACGTAAATCAGGAAATTCTTGAGTTGCCGTCCCAGTCTCGCCCAAGGCCCCTTTGCACGAGCCTCCGGCAAAGCATTTGGGCCATGGCGGGCCAGGCGCTGGCGAATCTCATCCTCAGACAGGGGCTCCTTAGCTTTGAGCTCCTGCCTTGCTTCCGCGGGCTGAAGCACATGCCACTCCGGCTCCCGCTGCTCGCACTCGCCGTTTTTCAAGACCACCGATTCCGACATCCCCTGAGAGCTCCCTGCCATTGCAACACCCCATTAAACCCCGGAAAGCACCCGGGGTGGTTTGCGCTGCATCAAAGACAGAATAGTCAGGGGACCGGTCGGACTTCTTATCCTATGCTTGTGTCCTGCACCGTACGATTTCCGGGACCGGGCAATACCCGCCGGGAAGCGGTGCGGCTCGCGTCGATCTGATAATCCTTTGACTTGATGGTGTCCACGAAATACCAGTCGGCCCGGGCTTCTTCGGGCGTAAAGGTCACCAGCATGTAGCCACGCTGATTCACGTTCAGGTAATCCAGGTCATCCACCAGCAGACCAATGGCCTGTTCCGCGCCCTGAATCATGTCATCAGGAATGCCCAGATACTCCTCCAGGCCGGGTGATGTAACCGACGCTGTAGCGAACTCCACGCCAATCTGGTCGCCCTGGATGTCTTTCAGGTTATTGGCCCAGGCGTTATGGGTATCCCCCGCCAGTACCACCAGGTTCTTGTTCAGCGCCTTGGCCGTTCCCAGAACCACTTCCCGTTCATATTGGTAGCCATCCCAGGCGTCGAGATTGTAGGGGGCAACTGTATTGATGCGAGCCAATTCCTCTGGTGTCAGGGACGGATCCCCCTGGAGCTCCCGGCCTTTGAGCTGGGCCAGTTCCGCCAGTTTTTCCGGCAGACCGTCAAACTGCTCAGTAGCAATGGCCACCAGCAGCTCCGCAGGCAGATTCATTCGGCCCATGAGGACTTGTTGCCCCAACACCTGCCACGTTGCGGTGGAGTAGTTCAGGGAAGACTGCAGCCAGAGCAGTTGCTCCGCACCCAGCAGGGTACGATTCGGACTGCCGACATCCGCAGTGAAGCGGGCGGCATCCAATCCTTCTCCCGTAAAGTAGTCCATATAGTCCAGTTGCTGGTCGCGACCGATAATTCGGGTGTCGAGCATGTGCAGGTCCACCAGGTCGCCGAACCGGAAGGTCCGGAAGATGGCCTCGTCGCTGCCCTCGATAACAGGGCGGATCGGCATCCATTCGAAATAGGCCTTCAGGGCATTGAGCTTACGCTGGGTGAAATCGCCCTCGCCCTCGTTATGGTTTTCAGCTCCCTCTTCCCAGGCGTCGTTCGCCACCTCGTGGTCGTCCCACACCACAATGAACGGCACTCTCGCATGCAGGGACTGAAGATCCGGGTCCGCACGATACGCAGCGTAACGTCTGCGATAGTCCACCAGTTCAATCAGCTCAAGATTGTTGTCCTCAGAAAAGGTCCTCCCCAGCGCCTGGGCATCCTGTGCCGCATAACTGCCGCTGTCGGAGCTGTATTCGTAGATGTAGTCGCCCAGATGGACCACGGCATCCAGGTCATTCTGTTTACTGATTTCCCCGTAGACGTTGAAATAACCGGCCGGATAATTCGCGCAGGAGACCACGGCCAGGCGCACTGAGTCGATACTGCCTTCCGGTAAGGTCCGGGTTACGCCCACCGGTGACTGCCGATCGGTCGTCTGAAAGCGGTAATAGTAGCTCTGCCCCGGTGCCAGGCCGCGAACGTCCACCTTGACGGTGAAGTCATGGGCCTCAGTGGCCTCTGCCGTGCCGGAGTGCACAAGGTTCTCGAAACCCTCATCCGTCGATACCTCCCAGGCGACACCGACAGGTGCCGAACCGGTCGCCGGTGCAGCCCTGGTCCAGAGCATGACACCATCGGCAAGCGGGTCGCCGCTGGCCACTCCATGGGTAAAGCTGATTGTTCGCTTGTCGGAGCTGTCCAGTACACAGCCTGCGAGGCCGGTCGAAATCACCACGGCGCCCATACCCATGGCTGATGCCTTCAGAAAATCCCGTCGTGTCAGTCGTTTCATTGTTATATCTTCCCCTGCGTTCGTCCCTTGTAGTCTCGGCGTTCTGCACCTTTCGCCGTTTCTACTCCAAATGAAGAAGCTAATCGGGCTTGGTTAAGAACGCATTGCCAATTTGCGACAGGGGGATGGCAAATCACGACAAGTCTTTTGCAAGAAACAGAAACCATAAAAAAGGGGAGCCAGTGGCTCCCCTTTTACGGTTCGTTTAAACCCGGTCTATCCGCTGATAAATACCGGACCGACTCCGAAGTTCCAGAGAATGACGGAACCCACTCGAGTGGATACCAGGATGACCAGGGCGACGGTCAGCAACGCTCCGGCGTACATGACCGCCCGCTCCTTTTCGATGCCCATGACAATCGGCAGTCCGTCATACATGAGATAGGCGCCATAGCAGGCGGCGGCCAGGAAGACGATGGCGTTGAACCAGGGCACTGGATACAACAGGGCAAATCCTGCCAGGAACAGAGGAGTGCAGGAGTAGGCTGCCAGGGCAATACCGTTCGAGGGTACGTGTTCTTCCTTGGCGCCGTAGGTTCTTGCCATCCAGTTGATGGCATAACCCAGCGCAAAAACGCCGACCAGCATTGCCAGATAGGTCAACACGCTGAGCTGCATTGCACTGATCTCGGTTAACTTGATCAGCCGCTCATTGCCAACCGTCCAGCCGAAATAGGCAGTCGATATGTAGGCACAAATGGGAGCTATCGCCGCCAGAATCAGAACATAGGCAACATAGACCCGGCGCGGAGTTTCATGTTCTTTTCGTATGGAAGCCCACTCTTCATCAGGATGGGTAAAGAGACCGAACGCATGTGACAGGAGCATGGATGACCCCCTCTCTCTTCTATTGTTGGTATTTATACGTACGGAACGCGGTAACCGGCAGATCAGACGCTGTTCCTTAATCTTAACTATAGTCAAGAACAGCGATTGCGAAAGCAAAATGACGCAGGATGATCGGGCAAGTTTTTTTCAGCCTTGGCTGGAGGCGGCGGCCGGCGATTGCCGGCCGCGCGGAGTCAGGAATTGCGCGGATCGGTCTCGGCAACCCAGGGGTAAACCCGGTGGCTGTCGCGGAAGGATAACAGGCTCTCCACACCGGAAAAGTCCACAAGGTCCCTGAAATCCAGCCAGTCTACCAGGCAATAAAGACAGATGGCCGGGTAATTCCATTCCTCGAACTGGCCCTCTTCCGCCATTGCCGACAGCGTGCGCAAGGTTGTCATGATGCGTTCACGTTGAAGGTTGTAGAACATCAGGTCGGCGCCGGTATCGATTCCGGACTTCTCCGAGAGCAGCAAGGTGACCGCGGAGTCATTGGCGCCATCAATCATGGTCAGCTGGTTTTCCTGATCCCAGGTCAGCGGATCGCGGCCCTGTTTGGCACTGATGTAACGGGCGATAATCCGGGAATCATAGATTTCCTTGCCACCGTCTTCGAGTACCGGAATTTTCAGGGTCGGATTGTTTCGCCGCAGCTCGTCCCGGCCTTCACCATAGATATTGAGATTGAGGAATTCATAGGGCTCTTCGTCCAGCAGGATACGAATGCGCCGAACGTAAGGTGAAGTAGTGGATCCGATCAGTTTCATGGTTTCTCCGAGGATTTCACACTCAGGATCCCAACAGGGATTCAGGGTTGGTGTATGGGTGCCCGGTCGCTTCTGCCACTTCCCTGTAGGTCACCTTGCCCGCGGCCACGTTCAGCCCGGCCCTGAGGTGTTGATCTTCCTTCATCGCCCGATCCGGACCCTTATTGGCCAGGGCCGCCACAAAAGGCAAGGTGACGTTATTCAACGCCAGAGTCGACGTGCGCGCAACGGCACCCGGCATATTCGCCACGCAGTAATGTACCACACCATCAACAATATACGTGGGATCGTCGTGCGTCGTGGCCCGGGAGGTTTCGGCACAGCCACCCTGATCAATGGCAACGTCCACGATAACGCTTCCCTCCGGCATCCGGCGGATCATATCGCGGGTGATCAGCTTTGGCGCAGAGGCCCCTGGAATGAGCACACTGCCGATGACAAGATCGGATTCCGTCACCGCCTGATCCAGAGTCTGGGCCGTTGAAAACAGGGTTGTGATGCGGTTGCCGTAGAGATGGTCCAGGTTTCTGAGTACGTCCATGTTGCGGTCCAGAACCGTGACCTGGGCACTCAACCCGACCGCCATGGCAATCGCATTCTGGCCGACAACTCCGCCACCAACGACCGCTACCCGCGCCGGACTGACACCGGGTACGCCGCCCAATAGCACGCCGCGACCGCCCATGGCTTTCTCCAGGCAATGGGCACCGGCCTGGATCGACATGCGCCCGGCGACTTCCGACATAGGCGCCAGCAGGGGCAAATGTCCTCCATGGTCGGTCACTGTCTCATAGGCAATGCAGGTAGCGCCGGACTTCACCAGGTCGTCCGTCTGCGCTTTGTCCGGGGCCAGATGCAGATAGGTGAAAAGCGTGTGTTCCGGCTTCAGCATGGCCCGCTCTTCGGCCTGGGGCTCCTTGACCTTGACGATCAACTCTGCGGTATCGAAAACCTCCCCGGCCGTCTCAAGAATTCGCGCTCCGGCCTGCCGATAATCCTCGTCAGAAAAACCGATGGCGAGGCCAGCTCCGGTTTCCACAAACACCTCATGATTGTGGCCGCACAGCTCATGAACGGCAGCGGGTGTCATGCCTACACGGTATTCACGGTTCTTGATTTCCCTGGGTACACCGATCCTCATACACAACCTCCAGATCATTCGGGATTTGCGGGTGTCTGACTGTAGTGTAGTCAAAAGGTCCTATACTGGATTGGCAACTGATTGCATCGGTTTACCGGTTCCGGGCGTAGATTTCCGGACAAAAAGACAATCCGACCCAAAAGGAGTAGGACAGATCATGACACCCCTAAAAGCAACAGCGGCAGCCGCAACCTTCTCAATAGCGCTGGCAAGCACGCAGGTACTGGCAGAAATGCAAACCAAGACTGTTGAATACAAGGTCGGTGAAACCACCTTCACCGGTTACATGGCCTGGGATAATGAGTTCGAAGAGAAGCGCCCGGGTGTTCTGGTGGTGCATGAGTGGTGGGGCCACAATGACTTCGCCCGGGATCAGGCAGAGCGGCTTGCCGCCGCCGGCTATACCGCCTTTGCCCTGGATATGTATGGCTCCGGCAAGCAGGCGGACCACCCTGATACCGCCCAGAAGTTCATGCAGGAAGCGACCAAGGACATGGATCAGGTGAAGGCGCGCTTCATGAAGGCGACGGAGATCCTGCAAAACCATGAAAGCGTTGATGCGTCCCGCATCGCTGCACAAGGCTACTGTTTCGGCGGCGCGGTGGTCCTGAATATGGCACGTATGGGCGTGGATCTGGACGGCGTCGTCAGCTACCACGGTGCGCTTGGCAGCCCCATAACCGCCGAAGCCGGAACAGTGAAGGCCAGGGTTCAGGTGTACACCGGTGGTGCCGACAAGATGGTTCCCTCGGACCAGGTCGCCGGCCTGGTGAAGGAGATGCAGGATGCAGAAGTCGATCTCACCCTGGTGAGCTTTCCCGGCGTGCTGCACTCATTCACCAATCCTGGCGCTGACAAGGTCGCCGAGGAGTTCGGCATGCCGCTAGGTTATGACGAAGAGGCCGCCACCCGTTCCTGGGAGGGAACCATGCGTTTCTACGAGGCTATTTTCGCCCGGTAACACCTTGCGCTGAACACCGGAACCCGGCCGGACGGCCGGGTTCTTCTGCTTCAGAGGGACGACGCAATACTGTTGCGAACGTCTGTCATCAGATCATCCAGCGGCAAAGCCCCGGACGCCATCGGGGGATGAATGACGATTTCAATGTCACCTCTGCTGAAGGCAGCACTTCCCTTGGGCAATCGCTGGTGGGACCCACAGATGGTGACGGGAAGAATCGGAAGCTCGCCATCCTGTGCAATGACGAAACCACCCTTCTTGAAGGGTAGTAATTTGCCATCCCACGAACGGGTTCCTTCCGGGAAAATCAGAATGCCGGTGCCGTCCGGGAGCTGGCCGACACCCCGCTTGATGCTCTCCAGTGCATCACTGCCTTTCGAACGATCGATAAACAAATTCCGCGAGGCTTCCAGTGCCAATCCGAACAGGGGCACCTTGCGCAACTCTTTCTTGATCACCCACCGATATTGCAGACCAAGGGCGAGCACCAGCGCCGGGGGATCAAGATAGGAGGCATGGTTGCTCAGAATGACATATCGCTGACCGGGCTCGATGTTTTCCCTGCCACGAACCTTGAGGCGGATACCGCAGACTTTCAGGATAATCCATGCATAGATCTGGGTGCCGTGGAACGCCGCATCCCCTCGCTTCCCCAAAAGGGCTGCAATAACAATCGGGAAGAACAGAATCAGGGTGAGCAGTATGGCCCAGAACAGGATCCAGGCGGCCTTGAGCAGTCGGAGCATGTAATGATTCCTGGAGATCTCGACTTCCGGTTAAACGAGCAGCAGGTCGGTAAAGATTACACAATGATGGGAAAATGACAAAAGCGTGCCACCTTGCCAGGCGTTTTTCAGCCATTAAAAAAGGCAGCCGAAGCTGCCTTTTTGGCGGTTATTGCCGAATCCATCAGGGATTACAGGGCAACAACGTTCTCCGCCTGAGGACCTTTCTGGCCCTGGGTAACGGTGAACTCAACCTGCTGGCCTTCTGCCAGAGTTTTGAAACCGCTGCCCTGAATAGCGCTGTAGTGAACAAAAACGTCCGGGCCGCCTTCACGAGTGATAAAGCCAAAGCCTTTTGCTTCGTTGAAGAACTTAACAGTACCGGTAGTAGTAGACATACTTAAACTTCCTGAAATCAATCATATTATCTGCCGCCTCGCACCTTCATGGTGTCAGGTCAGCGTTTTGCGGAAATACAGAACTCGCGGAATCAAAAACAGGACGGTCACTACTAACTGCGGAGGTACGTCTTATTCATGAAATGCTTTACTGAATCTTTCCTACGCCCTTCACTCTACTCCTGAATCCGAAGCTTGCCAAGGGTATTTTCGAGAATTTGTGTAGGTAGTGGTACCCATCATCCCTTCACCAGGCCAAAGGTGTAAATTCCCAGTGCAGTCATGAGGATGGAGCCGACAACGTGGGCCAGAATACCGGTGATGGCCATGGCCCATTTGCCGTCCTGGATTGCAGCAAACATCTCGAGTGAAAACGTCGAAAAGGTGGTCAGCGCACCGCACAATCCGGTTATGGCAAAGAGCCGCCACTCCGGTGCCAGCGTGGTGCCATGGCTGAAGTAACCGATCAGCAGCCCGATCAGCCAACCACCACTGAGATTGGCAACCAGCGTTCCGTAAGGAACGGCATGGTATGTCGTGTTCAACCACAATCCCAGAACCCAACGAAGGTTGGCGCCGATGACGGCGCCAACACTCACAGCAACGAACGACAACCACATGTCAGGGCTGTCTCCTGTCAGGCAGGGTTGTGATCAATCACTGTCTCCTTGTTGCGCGCAAACTCATCAAACGGGAAGTCATCGACCGTTAGCATCTCGAGTACCACCGTCTCATACTGGCGCATGAAATCGGCCTCTTCCTTGGTATAGATACCAGCCTTCAGGGCCGCCTCAAACCGCTCTTCCGGATGCAAGGCGGTCATCGGCAATTCACCTTTGGCGTAGGCCTTGGTCGCTTTCCGGTATAGCTGTTCTGCCTTGTCATAGTCCTTGAGCAGACCGTTGTAGCGAGCCACCGGATTCTCCACGGTGCCCTCGCCATTGGTATGCCAGATGCTGGCAATCAGCTTATTGCGGATAGGCGTGTCTGTGGATATTGCACGAGCCAGTTTGCGCGCAAGGTCGTCTTGCGGACTGCCCCAGCGACGGCCAAGCGGCATCGTGACGCCCCGCAGAACCAGCGCCACGGCGCGATTCGGCAGGTTCTGGAGGAACTCATCCAGGGCGTTTTCAGTGCGATGCAGCAGCATGCCCAGGCTGTACTCCATTACTTCCTTCTCACCCTCTACCGGCTGGGTCTCGTGCCAGTTCTTGAGGACCATGGAAGCCAGGTACAGGTTGGACAGCATATCCCCCAGCCGTGCAGAGATAAGCTCCCGCATTTTCAGTTCGCTGCCAAGCGTGGTCATCGCGGCATCCGAGCACAGACCAAAGGCTGCGCTGAAGCGGGCCACGGCCTGCGCGTACTTGCGACTGGCACTGTCAAACGGCACATCTGCCCGTCCAAGACCAAGAGCCTGGGTGAAGGCGCGGGCGGCATTGCCGAAAATCAGCCCGGCGTGGCCGAAGAACGCATCGTCAAACGCGTTGATATCATCGTTGTCCTTGGCCGCCAGCTCCTTGAGCACATAGGGATGGCAGCGAATGGCGCCCTGGCCGAAGATCATCAGGCTGCGGGTCATGATGTTGGCACCCTCAACAGTGATCGAGACAGCGGCACCGCTGTAGCCTATGCCCAGGTAGTTACGCGGGCCAAGCGTGACGGTCTTGCCACCGTGAACGTCCATGGCATCGGTCAATACACCGCGCTGGAACTCGGTAAGGTGGTATTTAAGGATGGCAGACGGCACTGCCGGCTTCTCACCTTTATCAATCATATTGGCAGTGTGGTTTACAGCTGCCTGAGAGATATAGGTCTTGGCGGCGATTCGGGCCAGAGGCTCCTGCACACCCTCCATATCAGCAACCGGCGTATTGAACTGACGGCGGATACGGGTGAAACCACCAGCGGTGCCAACGGCCGACGCAGCCGCACCGGCCGCACCGGACGGCAGGGTGATGCAGCGACCCACCGACAGGCACTCAACCAGCATACGCCAGCCCTGACCGGCCATATCCACGCCACCGATGATGTAGTCCAGCGGAATGAAGACATCTTTACCCTTGATCGGGCCATTCAGGAACGGGCTGCCAATCGGGCAATGACGACGGCCGATCTCCATGCCTTTGGTGTCCCTGGGGATCAGTGCGCAGGTAATACCATAGTCTTCGGTTTCGCCCAGGAGCCCGTCCGGATCGAACATGCGGAAGGCAAGGCCAACAACCGTGGCGATGGGCGCCAGGGTGATCCAGCGCTTCTCGAAATTCAGCCGGATACCGACAACTTCCTTGCCATCGACTTTCTTTTTGCAAACGATACCGGTGTCCGGAAGCGACGTCGCATCTGAACCAGCCCTTGGGCCCGTCAGACCAAAGCAAGGAATTTCACGACCGTCTGCAAGCCTTGGCAGGTAATGGTTTTTCTGCTCCTCGGTGCCGTACTTGACGAGCAGCTCGCCAGGACCAAGGGAATTGGGTACGCCCACAGACACCATGAGCGTCTCGTTGGATGCCAGTTTTTGCAGAACTGCAGACTGCGCCTTGGCAGAGAATTCGAGGCCACCGTATTCCTTGGGAATGATCATCCCGAAGAAACCTTCCTTCTTGAGGAAGTCCCACAGCTCTTTGGGCAGATCAGCCCGCTCGACCGCCACGTCCCAGGTGTTACACATGGAAATTGCCTGGACACACTGATTGTCGACGAAGGCCTGTTCTTCCTCGCTCAGGCCGGTATTGCGGTTGATCAGCAGGTTGTGCCAGTCAGGCCGACCAGTGAACAGTTCACCGTCCCAGCCGACCGTACCGGCTTCGAGAGCCACTTTCTCAGTCTCGGAAACCTTCGGTGCGACCTTCTTGAACATCGCGAAAATGCGGGGTGTCAGCCAGCTTTGGCGAAACCCGGGGAGGCCGGCAGCAGCTGTTAGGGCGGCACCAATAAACAAAACCAGGGCCAGCAAACCAGAGGCAAAAATCAGCGACAGCAGGCCGGTAACGGCCATTACGCCAATCGCGGACGTTGCACCAGACTCGCGCCGCATCACAATCAGCAGGCCAGCCAGTGCCACTACAAACAGTATGAAAGTCATCATAGGTTCTCTCTGTCATCCATGGTTCGGGAATGTCGAAGACTATAAACCGTTACGTTTACGGTACCGCATCAGATGAGGGCTGACCAGCAAATGCCGCACAGTCAGCCAGTTACGGAGATCACACCTGGCATTATGCGGTCACGATCACACGAATGCCTTCCAATGCCAGACTGGCGTGCCCTATCGCCTCTTTTGCCGCTTCGAACTGATCGCGGAAAAAGTCGATTTCCTCCTCACGAATCGCCGGATTCACCTTTTGCAATGCTTCCAGCCGACGGATTTCCGGTCCGAAACTGGCCTCCAACTGCTCAAGCGCCTGAGACTTCAGGGGCTCCAGATGAGGCTCCGACAACCGCTCCACGTGGTCCACCATGGTTTCCACCTGGGGCCGGATCTGCGGAACGATGGCCTGGGCCGTGCGCCGCCGGATATTCGAGCACATCTCGTTGAGCCGGTCGTGAGGCAACGCGCCCGAAAGCTCCTTGCCATTTACATCCACCAGCAGCCGAAGTGGCGAGACCGGCAGGTAGCGGGTCAGTTGGAGCGCTTCCGGTGCCGGGCAGTGCACAGTAAACAGGGCCTCCATCAACAGCGTTCCGGGCGGCAGCGCCTTTACGGAAAGACTGGCGAGGGCGGCCTTGCCAAGGCCGGAGCTGGTCACCGAGTCCATCACCCCCGTGACCATCGGGTGCTCCCAGCTCATGAAAGCCAGGTCTTCCCGCTCCAAGGCATTCTGTCGGTCCCAGGTCACGGTAATCCCGTCTTCCGGTAATTCGGCGACATGGCCGGCCTGATATTGCTCGCCGGGTCGCAGAATGTCGGAGTGATCGGCATGGTCTTCGACATCCACGCCGAGGATGTCAAAAGCCTCCATCATGTAATCCCGAACCCGGGCCTCGGATTCTTCGTCTTCGATGGCGGCGATCAGATCCTCTGCCACCTCAGGGCGACAGGAATTCAGCTCGATCAAGGCATCACGGCCAGCCTGCAAGAGCGTTTTCAGGCGCGTTGCTTCGTCCGCAGAGGCCTCGACCAGCCCATCAGCCACATCAAGGTCGCCATCAATAGCCTGCTGCCACTGGGCCTGCAACGCTTCCTGAACGGCAACGCCCACCGCGCAGCTCTCGGCAAAGGCGTTCAGGCCCTCGTGGAACCAGCGGAACTGCACCTCCTGACTGGTGCCACTGAGGTAGGGCACGTGAATATCAATCGCTTCTGTCTGACCGATCCGGTCCAGCCGCCCGATGCGCTGCTCGAGCAAGTCCGGGTTTGCAGGCAGATCGAAGAGCACCAGATGATGGGCAAACTGGAAATTGCGGCCTTCGCTGCCGATTTCAGAGCAGATCAGCGCCTGGGCACCCTGCTCCGTGTCAGCGAAATAGGCGGCGGCTCGATCACGCTCGATCAGGCTCAGGTGTTCATGGAAGGCAGCACTGCGGATACCCGCTCGCAGCTGGAGATAATGCTCCAGGGCCATGGCAGTCTGGGCACTGGCACAGATCACCACCACTTTGGCGGGGCGCAGGCCGATCAGCTTTTTCTCAAGCCATTCAACCCGGGGATCGTCCGCCAGCCACTGCTCCTCGGGCACCAGTTGCTCCGGGGTCAACCCCTGAATACCTGAGGCCTGCCCTTCGTACATGGCCGGACAAGGCAACGGTTCAGGATCGGGTCGACGCTCGGGAAATCCCTGGATGGCCGCCCGGGTGTTCCGGAACAGCACGCGACCGGTACCATGCCGGTCCAGCAGGGCATCGATCACCGATTGCCTCGGATTGTCACCGGCAAACAGCTGGTCCAGCTCTTCACCCAACCATTCCCGCAGCAGCTTCTGATCGCCCTCGCTGATATCGGAGCTTTCGTCCTGAAGCCGTCGAACAACACTGTTGATGGCTTCATACTGCTGCTCTTCTCTGCGGAAGGTTTCCAGATCATGGAAACGGGCCGGGTCGAGAAGCCGCAGGCGGGCAAAGTGACTGGCGATACCCACCTGCTCGGGCGTTGCTGTCAGCAAGAGCAGGCCGCGGCTGACCGCCGACAGTTCCTCAACAATCCGGTATTCCGGGCTAACCTCTTCAGGGCTCCACGCAAGATGATGGGCCTCATCAACAATCATCAGGTCCCAGTGAGCCTTGAGGGCATCGTCCTGCGCCTTCTGGCTTTTCTTCAGGAAGTCGAGACTGCAGAGCACCAGCTGTTCGCTCTCGAACGGATTCACCGCATCTTCATCGCCAAAAATATGGTTAACCAGCGCATCCACGTCGCTTTCCTGCTCTTTCAGAGCGTCGTAGCGACCCTGATCCACTATGGAAAATCGCAGATTAAAGCGGCGGAGCATTTCCACCAGCCATTGATGGGTGAGGGAATCCGGTACCACGATCAAGGCACGCTTTGCCCGGCCAGTGTGCAGCTGATAGTGGAGGATCAGCCCCGCCTCGATGGTTTTGCCAAGACCGACCTCATCTGCCAGAAGAACCCGTGGCGCATGGCGCCGGGCAACTTCATGGGCAATGTATATCTGGTGTGGCAGATGCTGCGTGCGGGCGCCGATCAACCCCTGGGCTGACGATGCCCGCAGGCGGTTCATGTGCTGAAGCGTGGCAAACCTCAGGCGAAAGGCGCCGTTGCGATCGAACTGGCCCGCAAACAGCCGCTGGTGCGGCGCAGAAAAATTCACGGATCCGGCGAGTTTCACCTCGGATATTTCTTGCAGATCGGTGCCGTCGTCCCCGTGATACAGGAGCACCCCGCCCCGGTCCTCAACTGCGCGGACGGTGTACCGTTCGCCATCGAAGGTCTCAATCTCTTCCCCCAACTGATAGATGATGCGGGACAGCGGGGCGTTATCAATCGCGTAGGTGCGCTCCTCATCGGCGGCAGGAAACCCCAGGGTCACCCGGCGCCCGGAGATATCCGTGACGATCCCGAGCCCCAGGCCGGTATCACTGTGGCTGACCCAACGCTGACCAATAACAAATTCCGATGTATCCAAGAAACCTCCAGACCAATTAAGTTCTTGTGGCGCCGTTCTCACGCACCCAGTAAGCCGTCGCCCCACATACCGCCGCCGGCACCACAAACAGATTCAGCACCGGCACCATGGCAGCCAGCGCCACCGGCAGGCCAAAGCCAAAGGCAGACAGGCGTGTGTCGCCGAGCAACCGTCGCAGGGCAGGGAAACTCACCTTGTGGTTGTCTGCCGGGTAGTCCACGTATTGCAGCGCCATCATCCAGCTGTTGAACAGGAACCAGAGAACAGCAGCCACCAGATTAACAACCGGTATAAGACCGATGATCAGCAAACCGATAGCCCGCGGCAGGTAATACAGGATCTTCTGAACCTCGCGCCAGAGTGCGCGGGGAATATCCTTGATGATCGATGCCCAACTGTCATCGGTATTCACCTCCTGGCCGGTCAGGTGCTTTTCTGTCAGTTCGGCAAGATAGCCATAGAAAGGGGCACCAATCAGATTGGCAACGATCACAAAGCCGTAGGCGAGCATCAGTACGATGACCGCCCCGTACAGAATCCAGAACAGCCAATCCAGTGCCTGAAGCCACGCCCAGTCCGGCAACCACGACATCGCGGTGGCAATCAGGCCTGCAAACAGCTCTCCCATGAAGAAGAACAGCAATCCGAAGAGCAGAATATTGATAACCAGTGGAATGATGACGAACAGCCGAAGACCGGGCTGACGAATCAGGCGGAAACCCTCACCCAGGTAGCCCAGTCCACGAAAAAAATTACCCTTGAGCATAGCTGGCAGGACCTCCGCTTCAATGACAATGACGGGGCGCAAAGCATATCATGTTGGCAACATTCCCACAGCCCGAGAACGCTCAGTGACTTCCCCGATGGATACATTGAAACAACAACTGACCAGCCTGCTGCAATTCCGCCCCCTCTGGCAGGCAGCCTTTGTGGTTTCCGTTCTGGCCATCGGGTTTCTGGCGACAACCGACAGCCCTCATGCCATACCTTCATCGTCGAACGACAAGGTGAACCATCTGATCGCCTTCCTCGAGCTCACCATCCTCACCCGGCTGGCCTGGCCGGAGCTCCGGCCCATCTGGTTTGCGCCGGCCCTACTGGGCTTTGGCCTTGGCATTGAGCTTATCCAGGCAACCCTGCCCTATCGGGAATTTTCCCTGGCCGATCTGGCTGCGGACGGCGCCGGCATTGCCATCGGACTTCTTCCCTGGCCCGGCATCCGAAACACCGGAAAACCGGATTTGCGAAATTCGCCAGAATCGCTGTGAGATATCTCTTACAAAGGCGTGAGATCTTGCAGTGACGTTGTGTACGCGGCAGTGCCAGAAACTCTTCAGGGAAAAGCTAACTCACTGATAAATTTGTTTTATTGTAGACACCCACGCTGACATCTCCTGCGATGCGTGCACAGTTCACACGTTTGTCAGAATCCAGTTGGTATATTGTTGTTGTCAAGGATGACAGGGAAATGGACGACGCACTGGATGCACCCCGGCAAGGACCGCGGGGAGAGGTAGGGACACAAGGACGCCTCGCTTAAGGGATAACTATTCGGATAGCCGGCTCGGATGCCGGCACCACGGAGTGGCTCAAGGATCTCGCAACACGGCTGTTGCCAAATGCGCAAGGATGCGCCGACCTGTTCCGAGAAAGGGTAACCGTTTGGTTGCCCTTTATTTTTTTATACCTTCTTTTTTCTCACCTCTGATCCATCACTGGTTGTTCTCGGCCAGGTAGATACGAACCCTATTGAACTCCTCGAATTCGTTAAGATCCGGCCAGGTCCGGGCCTCAAGCGTTGTCTGCTTGCGGTAGGCATCGTCACCCAACACTTTCATCCGCGAATCCGCCAGCAGCACCCGAGGAGCCGCCTCGCGTAAAACGCCGAGCAACGGCCGGTTTTCCGGATCGTAGAGCACATCCGCCGCGGTCACGACATCTATTTCGTCCGGTCGGGCTGCCCAGTCAGGGCAAAGGCCAACGGAAACACCATTGAGAGCCGCATTCGCATTAGCCGCGTCCAGCGCAGCCGGATCAATGTCACAGGCGATGGCTTCCTTCGCTCCGGCCATTGCCGCCGCGACAGCCACGATTCCGGATCCCGAGCCGAAATCCAGGACGCGCTTGCCCTCAACCCAATGGGGATTGTCCAGAATCCAGTTGGCGAGCACCTGGCCGCTGGCCCAGCAGAACGACCAGTAGGCGGGTTCGGCAACGACCGCCTGGGCCTCTTCGTGCGATAACGGCCCCTCAAGCACCCTCGGGTCAAAGAGGTACAGGGCAATGCGCTCACAACCGGCAGGACGGGAAACGGCCACCCGGCCTCGGGAGAGGGTTTTGCGCAGGTGCTGATTCAGACTGTCCACTGACATGGGGTACCCAACCTCAATTTTCCGGAAGGCGTCATTGTACCCGTGACCAGTCCGGGAAACAGGCGGCGACAAGCAGAAAAACCCCATTTCCGCTATACTGCCGCCTCCATCTGACAACTGGTTTACCGCTGAAATGGCAAGCAGACCCGACACCGACGACTACCTTTCCCTGTTCCTGAATGATGTGCCGCTGATGGACGTCCGGGCACCGGTAGAGTTCAGCCGTGGCAGCTTTCCGAATACCGAAAACGCGCCCCTGATGAACGATGAGGAGCGCCATCGGGTTGGCATCTGTTACAAGGAGAAAGGTCAGGACAAGGCGATTGAATTGGGGCACCAGCTTGTGTCCGGTGACATCAAGGCCCAGCGCATTGAAGCCTGGAAACGTTTTGTCGCCCGCCACCCGAACGGCTACCTGTTCTGTTTTCGGGGCGGCCTGCGCTCCCGGCTCACACAGCAGTGGATCCGGGAGGCCGGCATTGACTACCCGCTGGTCAAAGGCGGCTACAAGGCATTGCGCCGATTCCTGATCGACAGCCTGGAAGCGCAGATCGAATCCGGCGAGTTCCGCATTCTCAGCGGGCGCACTGGAACCGGCAAAACGCGGGTTCTGCAACAGTTACCCAATCCGGTGGATCTTGAAGGCCTGGCCAATCACCGGGGCTCCAGTTTCGGGCGTCAGGTAACACCGCAGCCTTCACAGATCGATTTCGAGAACCGGCTGGCGGTAGCCATGCTCAAGGCCCGCCACCTGAACAGTGGTCCGGTCTATCTGGAAGATGAAAGCCGCCTGGTGGGCCGTTGCGCCCTGCCCGAATCCCTCAAGGAGCGCATGGCCAGGTCGCCGTTGCTGATCCTCGAGCAACCGATGGAAGAGCGTATTGGCATCATTCGCGAAGATTATGTTGAGGGAATGTACTCGGATTACGTGGATCGCGACGGGGCCGAAGCAGGGTGGCTGAATTTCCGGGACTATCTGCTTAGCGCCATTGACCGCATCCGCAAGCGCCTGGGCGGGGAGCGACACCAGCAGCTGCGCGGCCTGATGGAACAGGCACTCGTGCAGCAGGAAGCCACTGGAGAGACAGCGGCCCACAACGCCTGGATCCAGTCACTGCTCCAAGATTATTACGACCCCATGTACGACTACCAACTGGGCAAGAAAGAAGGCCGGATTCTTGTCCGCGGAGGCCCCGAGACCATTCTCGACTGGGCCAACAAGAGCTCGGTTGCGTAAGGCCCTGACTGAATATTACGCCTGCAGTACACAGCCCTGACATTTGTCTGCTATATAAGGAAATAGACGAATCAGGTTTTTGCAGTAATTTGTCCGTTAATCCGACACTTATGAAAAATACCAACGAACAAGGAGTCCTTTATGGAAGACCTATTTGGCGCTGAAGGCGGTGCCTCGGAACTCATGAATCAGGCCATGTCTCTGGTCATGACATACGCACCCAAGGTCGTGCTGGCGATTGTCACTCTGATTGTGGGCATGTGGCTGATCAACCGGTTTGTCGGCGTTCTAGATAACAAGCTGGGCAAAAAAGACCCCACCCTGAACAAGTTTCTCTGCGGCCTGATCGGAGCAATCCTCAAGATTCTGCTGCTGATCTCTGTCGCCTCCATGGTCGGCATTGCCACCACCTCCTTCATTGCCATTATCGGTGCTGCCGGCCTGGCCGTGGGTCTTGCTCTTCAGGGCAGCCTCGCCAACTTCGCCGGCGGCGTGCTGATCCTGATCTTCAAACCGTTCAAGGTTGGTGACACGATTGATGCCCAGGGCTATCTCGGCTCCGTCCGCGAAATCTCCATCCTGTACACCATCGTCGACACCTTCGATAACCGCCGGATTGTGATCCCGAATGGTCAACTGGCCAACGCCAGCCTGACCAACCTGAGCGCCTATGAAACCCGTCGCTGCGACATGAGCTTCGGTATCGGCTACGGTGATGACATCGACAAGGCCAAGGCCGTCTGCAAGCGCCTTATTGAAGAAGACGAGCGCGCACTGAAGGACCCCGAACCACTGATCGTTGTTGGTGCCCTGGGTGAAAGCTCCGTCGATCTGACCGTTCGGGCCTGGACCAAATCAGGTGACCTCTGGCCCTTCTACTGGGACATGCATGAGAAAGTGAAGAAAGCATTCGACGCCGAGGGCATCAGCATTCCGTTCCCCCAGCGCGATGTTCATATGATTAAAACCGACTGAGATTCGCGATCGGTTTCTCATTGATACATCCGGTTACTCGCAAACTGCGTAACCTCGACTAAGCTGACCATTAATGGCGGGGTTGACCAACCCCGCCAGGCCATCGGGGCCAGGCAATTAGATCAACACAGGCTCCGGAACGCTGTCATTGCTGGTAGGAGGTTGTCACTATGCCGGTACAGCAGTTGAAGGAATTCCTCGATGAGGCAGGTGTGGAATACATGTGCCTCTCCCACCCTCCTGCATTTACCGCCCAGGAACTCGCCCACCACGTCAAGATTGCCGGCGACCGTGTCGTCAAAACGGTGATCATCGAACTGGATGGCAAAATGGCAATGCTGGTGATGCCGGCCACCTGGCGAATCCGCTGGGACAGGTTATCCCGCATCCTAGACACCGACTTTCTTGACCTCGCTGACGAACAGGAATTCCAGGACCGCTTCCCGGATTGCGAGGTAGGCGCCATGCCCCCCTTTGGCAACCTGTTCGGAATGACCGTCTATTGCGCCGAAGCGCTGACCGAGCAGCCCGAACTGGCGTTCGCCGCAGGCAGCCACAGTGAATCGGTACATATGAAAACCTCGGATTTCCTGACCCTCGTGCAACCCATGGTCCTGAACCAGGGATTCAACAAACCGGGTGCACAGAAGCCCGCCTGGCTGATCAAGAACCGTCGCAGGCCTGACGACACTGCCGAGCCGCGGGTGTCAGGTATGGCAGGCTATTGAGGGTTTTCATTCCGGCTTGATCCCGGTCTCTTGTCTGGCTGCCGTCATCGCGTAAACTGAGGGCATCAGACAGGAAACCGATATGACTCAAGTCTTTGATATTGTCGTAGTTGGTGCCGGCATGGTCGGCGCTGCTCTCGCCACTGGCCTCGGCCAGAATGGCTTCCGCGTTGCCCTTGTCGACCGGGCTCAGCCCCCCGACTTTGACCCGGAAAGCGCCCCGGACATCCGGGTTTCTGCCCTGAGCGCCGGCAGTGAGCGCTATCTCCAGAGCCTGGGCGCCTGGGACCACATCCTCGGGATGCGCTCAACGCCCTATAGGCGACTGGCCGTGTGGGATGAAACCCGCTATCCACTGCAGAACCTGGTGCCCCGAAAACTGGCTGAGGTCCAATTCGACGCCACCGAGCTGGGCGCCCACCACCTGGGACACATCGTCGAAAACTCAGTAACCCAACAGGCGCTCTGGCAAACCGCCGAGGCCTGCCCCCAGGTATCCCTGTTCCACGGTCAGGGTGTCGCCTCACTGGCGCAGTCCGGTGATACAGCCACGGTCACCCTGGATGACGACCGCGAGCTGCTAGCAAGCCTGGTAGTCGGTTGCGATGGCGCCCAATCCCGGATCCGGGACCTGGCCGGCATCGGCGTAACCCGTAACCAGTATGACCAGCAGGCAATGGTCATTTCGGTACGCTATCAGGGGCCTGTTGAAGACATTACCTGGCAGGGCTTTCACCCCTCGGGGCCCCGAGCCTTCCTGCCCTTGCACAGTGCCGGTCCGGAACATCCCGGCGAAAGCTGGGGCTCCCTGGTCTGGTACGATTCGCCCGAGGAGCTTGCTCGCCTGAAAGCAATGGACGACAGCACCCTGATGAACGAGATTCAGTCGTCGTTTCCCGCGAGCCTGCCGCTGCTGACACACATCGACAGCAAGGCCTCGTTTCCCATCGCGCGCCAACATGCCAAACACTATCACTCCGGACGGGTCGTCCTGGCTGGCGACTCGGCCCACACCATCAACCCGCTGGCCGGACAGGGCGTAAACCTGGGCTTCCAGGATGCGCAGGCGTTACAGTCGGCTCTGAAAGAAGCCAAGCGCGCTGGAGATGATCTGGCAAATCCGAAGTGGCTGAACCTCTACGAACAACAGCGCCGGCCGGCGAACCGCAGAATGATGCTGACCATGGATGTGTTCTACCATCTTTTCAGCAACCGGATTCCACCGGTCCACCTGCTACGCAACCTCGGCCTCGGCGCCGCCCGCGCCCTGCCCTTCGCCCGCAACCGGGTTGCCCGCTACGCCATGGGCATCGACGAGGAACTGCCGGCCGTGGTCAGGCAGATAACTGCCCGGATTCCCGGCCTTAGTCAGATTTGAAGCCAAACAACAATCCCAAGGACACGCGAAAAGGAGCCACCATGTCAGAGACGATTTTCACCAAGATCATCAACCGGGAAATTCCCGCGGACATCCTGTACGAGGACGACATCGCCCTCGCCTTCAGCGACATCAACCCCCAGGCGCCGGTTCATTTCCTGGTCATCCCGAAAAAGGCCATCGCCACCATTAACGACATCACCGAGGAAGATCGGGAACTGGTGGGGCATCTGTATCTGGTGGCAGCGAAGATTGCCCAAGAGAAAGGCTTTGCCGACGACGGCTATCGCGTCGTCATGAACTGCGGGGAAAATTCGGGGCAGACGGTGTTCCACATCCACTTGCACGTTCTTGCCGGCAAACCTTTGGGCTGGCCGCCTTATACCGACAAGATGAAGCAGGCCTGATTTTCTAGGCTTGGGTGGAGGGACGGCATGTGGGCTGGTAGTGCTGTTTGGGACTATCTTTCGCCAAGGATGGCGAAAGCTAAGCGCGCATGGATGCCTTGAGCGTGTCCCAAACAGCACTACCAGCCCGCTTGCTCCCTCCAAAGCAAAAATCAGCGTCCGACCACCTTCTCAGCTTCTTCCACCGGCGTATGACGAACGTCCTCGCCTTTGACCATGAAGATCACGTTCTCAGCAATGTTACATGCGTGGTCACCCACCCGCTCCAGGGCACGGAGCACCCACATTACGGACATGCACCGTGAGATGTTGCGGGTGTCTTCCATCATGAACGTCAGCAAGGTACGGGCCGCAGCCTGATATTCCTCATCGACACGCTTGTCTTCCTTCATGATCCGCAACGCCTGCTCGGAATCCAGCCGGGCAAAGGCATCCAGGGCATCGTGAAGCATGCTGAGCACGTGGGTGCCAATGTGGCGTACTTCCACATAGCCCCGCGGGGCCTGGCCCTCTTCCTGCAGCTTGATCGCCAGCTTGGCGATTTTCTTGGCCTCGTCGCCAACCCGCTCAAGGTCGGCCACCATCTTGATGACCGAGATCACCAGACGCAGATCCCGGGCCGTCGGCTGGCGACGGGCGATGATCAGGGTGGCTTCCTCGTCGATTTCCACTTCCATCCGGTCAACTTTCTTGTCGTTGGCACGGATTTCGTCAGCCAGATGACCATCGCCATCCACCAGGGCCAGGATGGCATTATCGACCTGGGCCTCAACCATGCCGCCCATTTTGAGGAACTCGGTCTTGAGTTCCATCAGTTCGTCATTGAACTTGTGGGAGATGTGATCCCCGTAAACGTCGTCCTTCTTTGTAGGCATACTGTTCTTCTCCAAAATTCCTCAGGTCCGGAATCAGCCAAAACGGCCGGTGATGTAGGACTCGGTCAGTTCATGTTCCGGCGAGGTGAATACCTTGTTGGTCTCGTTCACTTCAACCAGGTGTCCCAGGTGGAAGTAGGCCGTACGGTGAGATACCCGGGCCGCCTGCTGCATCGAGTGGGTCACGATAACGATCGTGTAGCTTTCGGACAGCTCGGCAATCAGCTCTTCCACTTTGGCGGTCGCAATAGGGTCCAGGGCCGAGCAGGGCTCATCCATCAGCACCACTTCCGGGCTGACGGCAATGGCACGGGCAATACACAGACGCTGTTGCTGGCCGCCGGACATGCCGGTTGCGTTGGCGTCCAGGCGATCCTTTACTTCTTCCCAGAGGCCGGCCTTGCGCAGGCTGTTTTCCACTATCTCGTCCAGATCCGACTTGCGGTTGGCCAGCCCGTGAATCCGGGGGCCGTAAGCCACGTTGTCATAGATGGACTTGGGAAAGGGGTTCGGCTTCTGGAATACCATACCGACCCTGGCCCGCAGTTCGACCACATCCCGCTTGGGGTCGTAAATGTCGTGGTCGTCCAGTTGCAGGGAACCCTTCACACGACAGATATCGATACTGTCGTTCATGCGATTCAGGCAGCGCAGGAAGGTGGATTTGCCGCAACCGGATGGGCCGATGAAGGCAATGACTTCGTTACGGCCAATATCCAGGCTGATCTTCTTGATCGCGGGGGCATCCCCGTAGAATACCTCGACATCCCGAAGCTTGAACTTGGGGTCGTCCGAGTATGGCTTACCAACGGTCTTGCCTTCCTCGATGATGGTTTCAGCGGGCTTCGATTCCTGAACTGGCACGGCAACCTCGTCCGGTTGGGTAACTTCACTGGTAATGGTTGTATTCACACTATTCATCTTGATTCTCCTTACCACCGGCGCTCGAGACGTTTGCGCATCCAGATGGCCAATGCGTTCATACTGATCAGGAAGGCCAGCAGCACCATGATGGCTGCCGACGCTCGCTCAATAAAGGCCAGCTCCGGGCTGCCCGCCCACAGGAACACCTGCACAGGCAGCACCGTCGCCGAATCGAAGAACCCGTCGGGTACGTCCACAATGAACGCCACCATACCGATCAGCAGCAGCGGTGCGGTTTCACCGAGTGCCTGCGCCATTCCGATGATGGAACCGGTGAGCATGCCAGGCATGGCCAGCGGCAGCACATGGTGCAGAACTACCTGCATCTTGGATGCACCGATACCTTCAGCGGCCTCGCGGATCGAGGGCGGAACGCTTTTGATCGCGGCCCGGCTGGAAATGATGATGGTCGGCAGCGTCATCAATGTCAGAACCAGACCACCAACCACAGGAACCGAACGTGGCATCCCGAACAGGTTGATAAACACCGCGAGGCCAAGCAGACCAAAGATGATGGACGGCACCGCCGCCAGGTTGTTGATATTTACCTCGATGAAATCGGTGAATTTGTTCTGGGGCGCAAACTCTTCCAGATAGATCGCGGCCGCGACACCGATCGGGAACGACAATATCAGGGTGACGAACATCGTCAGCAGCGAACCGACAATCGCCCCGAGAATACCTGCCTTGGACGGATCACGGGAATCGCCGCCACTGAAGAACACATCATTGAACGATGTCTCGATAATGCCCCGCTCCAGAAGATCATCTACCCAGGCTTTTTGCTGGTCGTTCAGCTTGATCGAGTAGGCATCATCCCCTGCATGCTTGACGTAGACATCCACATCAGTGTGCGTGAGAAACGTCATGGTCTGGGTGGTACCCAACCACTCGGGATTTGCCTTCAGGGCATCCCGGAGCGTCACCGAGGCGTAAGGGTTGATCAGCTCGCGAACCTGTTTCCGGTCGTCCTCCGTTGCTCCGGGGATCTCCTTGATCAGCGCCTGAACCAGAGGCTCGACAAAATCGGCCATCTTGATCTGGCGCTCGTCCGTGGGATCATCCAGGTACATCATCTCACCATCCAACTGCACATCCATGGTGATGGTGGTCTTCACGAAGCCGGTATAACCCTTGCCGATGATATCGGTGAACAGGATTAACAGAGCCCCCAGGGCAATGGCGATGGCCAAGATGCCGTAGGCGCGGAAACGGCGTTCCTTACGGTAGCGGCGCTTGAGCGACTGGCGGACAATCTCCGCCTGTGAACGTTGGTCAGTCATACTGTTCCCGATATTTGCGTACGATTTTCAGTGCAATGACGTTGAGCAACAGGGTTGCCAGGAAGAGCATGGCGCCCAATGCAAAAGCGGCCAGCGTCTTGGCGCTGTCGAATTCCTGGTCACCGGTAAGCAGGGTCACGATTTGCACGGTCACGGTGGTAACGGTTTCCAGCGGGTTGGCCGTCAGGTTGGCCGCCAGCCCTGCGGCCATGACCACGATCATGGTCTCGCCGATCGCCCGGGAGACCGCCAGCAGAATACCGCCCATGATGCCGGGCAGCGCAGCCGGGAAAATTACCTTCTTCATGGTCTCGGACTGAGTGGCGCCAAGTGCCAGAGAGCCATCACGCATAGCCTGTGGCACGGCATTGATCACGTCATCCGACAAGGAAGACACAAACGGAATGATCATGATGCCCATAACGGCACCGGCGGCCAGGGCACTCTGGGATGACGCCTCGATACCCATGGAGGCGGCCACATCGCTGATAAATGGCGCTACGGTCAGGGCGGCGAAGAAGCCGTAAACCACGGTGGGAATACCCGCCAGCATTTCCAGCAACGGCTTGACCACACCGCGCACTTTTCTACCCGCGTATTCCGACAGGTAAATAGCCGACAGCAAGCCGACCGGCACGGCCACAACCATGGCAATGGCAGAAATCAGCAGAGTGCCGGTAAACAGGGGGATCATGCCAAAGGCACCCTGGGAAGCTACCTGATCAGCACGAAGGGCGGTCTGAGGACTCCAGTGACTACCAAAGATAAATTCGGTGAACGGGACCTTGCCAAAGAAACGAAAAGTCTCGAACGCCACCGAGAAAATGATTCCGACGGTCGTCAATATAGCCAGGGCTGCACAGGCGAAAAATACCCACTTGAGAATGGACTCAACCTGGGAACGGGCATTCAGCCGCGGACGGATTCTCAACCAGCCAAGGAAACCGGCGAGCACGGCAACCGAGATAACAAGGCCAGACATCAGGAACCGACTCTGCGTGCGCAGCGTCTGTAAACGCTCGGCGGCCTCGGCTATCGGGGCTTCAACAAAGCCCGGAGGCAAGGCTCCGCTGGCCACATTGCTGATTTTGCTCAACAGCAGGCTCGCTTCACCGTCGGTCGCCGGAATCATGCCGTCCGGCAAACCACCAATAACAATCAGCTGAATGACTTTGCCCTGAAATGCGGCCCATAAACCGAGCACGATGAGGGCCGGGATACCACTCCACAATGCCGCTCTGGCTCCGTAGTAGAAAGGGAGGGATTTGAGATGACGGATCCCACCCAGCGGCATCGCCAACGACCGGGAGCGAGCGTAACCGAGCCAATAGGCTACGATCGCCAGCACCAGAGTCAGTAATAAAAGATTAGCCGGTTGCATGAAAATTCCTGTATTCGACTTCGGATTGGCGCACAGTTTACAGATTCAGGTCCGCACTGGCACCGGATCGTCCAAACGTGCAAAAGGTGCGGGCCTCCAACGAGACCCGCACCTCCATTCTTGACCGGACGACGGTGTTACTTGAGCTCGTCCAGGGTCAGGTTCGGCATGCTTTCTGCCTTATCCATCAGGTCCATCAGCGCAGCACGGGGCGGCACGATCAGGCCTACATCTTTCAGGTAGCCGTTCTGGCCCATGGCAGCGTTACTGATGAACTCGCCAATGTATTCCTGGATTCCCGGGACCACACCAACGTGGGCCTTCTTCACGTAGAAGAACAGTGAACGGGCCACCGGATACTCATCCGCAGCAATGGCTTCGGCAGTCGGGATCATACCGTTCAGGGTGGCAGCCTGCAGACGGTCTGCGTTTTCTTCCAGGAAGCTGTAACCGAACACGCCGTACATGCCGGTATCACCGATAAGCTTCTGCACGATCAGGTTGTCGTTCTCACCCGCTTCGATAAAGGCGCCGTCTTCACGAACGCTTTCGCAGATGGAGGCGTGCTCGTCCTTACCCAGATTGGCGGCTTCAGGCAGCTGGTCACAACCTGCGGCCAGGGCCAGCTCGTTGAAGGAGTCACGGGTACCGGAAGTCGGGGGCGGACCCATTACACGAATCGGCTTGTTCGGCAGGCTGGAGTCAACATCGCTCCAGTTTTTGTTCGGGTTGGCTACCCACTCGCCGTTAACAGGCACTTTGGAGCCCAGGGCCAGGAACAGCTGCTCGAGGGTGATATCCAGGTTCTCGGCTTCTTTGGAGCTGGCGATCACAATGCCGTCAGAACCGATACGGAACTCGGTAATGTCTGTAACGCCGTTGCTCTGGCAGAGCTCAAGCTCGGAGGTCTTCATACGGCGTGAAGCGTTGGTGATATCCGGGTGCTGGGTACCAATACCCTGACAGAACAACTTGAGACCGCCGCCAGAACCGGTGGATTCCAGCTTCGGAGTGCTGAAGTCGGTCTTGGTGCCAAAACGCTCGGCAACAACCGTGGCGAACGGATAAACGGTAGAGGAACCCACGATGCTGATGGTGTCACGGGCCATGGCCGGTGCAGACATGGCGGCAACGGAGCCAGCCAGTGCTACAGTCGCGAGTGCTTTGTTCAGTTTCATCACGTCAAGTCTCCATTATTCGGTTTGGACGTTGTGTCGGATGTGTTTTACCGATGTGTGCAGACTAATGGCACTCTGTGACAACTTTGTTACAGCTTCTGAAATATAGTCCGGAATGTTCAAATTTGCTTGCAGCGGTGCCTCAGCCCGCTACCATGCGTGTTAAAACAATTCCAGGCTCGCAAGAAGGCAGTACTATGACAGCGTTAGATGATGACAAACCCACGCCCCGTGGCGAACTCACCCTGCAGATTATCCCGCTCCCCTCAGACACCAATGCCAATGGCGACGTCTTCGCAGGCTGGCTGGTAAAACAGATGGATCTCGCCGCTGCGACCATGGCCGGACGGATTTCCCAGGGCCGTAACGCCACCGTGGCCATGGACCGGATGGAGTTCCTGTCACCGTTGCGAGTAGGTTCTCAGGTAGGTTGCTACTGCGAACTCGTCGATATCGGCCGCAGTTCCATGAAAATCAGCGTGGAAGTGTGGACCCTTGACCGCACTGCCAAGAATCCACGTAAGGTCACCGAGGGTCTGTTCGTCTACGTTGCCATTGATGAGCACGGTCGGATCCGCGAGGTGCCGGAGCAGGTTCTCTGACCCTGATCCGCTCTAGTTCCAGCCGTGCAGAAGGCGGGCGTAGTTGAGACGCTCCCAGGTTCGGGCATTGGGGGCGTTCGCCATTGACAGAACGCCCCGGGCTTCCGCCAGCGAGCGGTATCCCATTCCGGAGAGCCGAGCCGTCATTTCCCGGGTAATCCTCGACAGGGCGCCAGCACCCTCCGACAACACGGCCGAGACCACCTGCACAGCGGAAGCGCCCGAAAGGATGGCTTTTGCCGCATCGTCACCACTGTGAACGCCGCCCGAAACTGCCATCTCCAGTGTTGTCTGGCCATACAACATGGCGGCTGCGTGTAACCGCAACGGCAGCTCCGCACTGGTCGACAGCACCACCTCCCGGCTTAACTCCAGCTCGTCCAGATCCATATCCGGCTGATAGAACCGGTTGAACAAAACCACGCCCCGTGCTCCTGACTCTTCGATACCGGCGACGAACGCAGGCAAGGCCGAGTAGAAAGGCGACAGCTTGACGCTGACCGGAATGCTCACCTGCTCAGTCACTGACCTCACAACCGAGAGTTGCCTCTGTTCCAGTGCCTCCGCAGTTTCCTCCGGATCCGAGGCCAGGTCGTAGAGATTCAGTTCGATGGCATGGGCGCCCGCCGCTTCCAGCTCACGTGCATGCCGGGTCCAGCCACCCGCTGAAATACCGTTGAGCGAGGCAACCACCGGCACACCCAGTGAATGTCGCAACAGCTCCAACCGCTGCAGGTAGCTGTCCGATCCCATCTCGAAGAGTTCGGATTCGGGAAAAAACGATCGGGCCTCGGCGTCCATGTTGATCCGCGAATCAATAAACCGGTGAGCCGCCAGCTGCTCCTCCACAAGCTGCTCCTCGAAGAGGGAATGCATCACCACGGCACCGGCGCCAGCGTCAACACAGGCCTTCAGCGCGTCCAGGTCATCGGTCAGGGGGCTGGCGCCGACCACAAGGGGCGAGCGAAGCTCCAACCCCAGCCAACGGGTTGCCAATTCAGTCATGACGTTCACCCTTTTCGTTGTCAGCGTCAGAAGTTTCATGGGGCTCGAAGTGGATCCCCGCCAGCTGCTTGTAGAGCTCACGCTGCTCAGTTGCAGCCTCAGAAGCTGCCGCCACCAGCTGTTCGTAACGTTGGGGATCCCGCAGCTCCAGCATCCGGAACCGGGCCTCTTCCTGCATGTAGGCTTTCATGGTGACTTTCTGGCGCAGGGAGTCCAGCTGCAGGGGCGGCAGCCCTTCGTGGATGCGCCGGGGATCAAACCGGTACAGCGGCCAGGCCCAGCTGTCTACCGCCCGCTTCTGCTGTGCGGGCGAGTGCACCAGGTCGTAACCGTGGGCAATGCAGGGGCTGTGGGCGATGATCAGTGCCGGGCCGTCGAAGCTCTCAGCTTCCTGCAGGGCCTTGGTGGTGTGATTGCTGTGGGATTGCATGGCAATCTGGGCCACGTAGACGTGACCATAACTCATGGCCAGCAGACCCAGATCCTTCTTGCGAGTAGCCTTGCCGGCGGCGGCGAACTTGGCAATTGCACCCATGGGGGTGGCCTTAGACTGCTGCCCACCGGTGTTGGAATAGACTTCGGTATCGAGTACCAGCAGTTTCACATTCTGACCCGAGGCCAGGGCGTGGTCGAGACCGCCATAACCAATATCGTAGGCCCAGCCGTCGCCCCCTACTACCCAGACACTCTTCGGGCAGAGTTCATCGGCCAGGCTGTCCAGCTCCCGGGCCTCTGGCGTCTGCTTGTCCGCCAGCCAGTTCCGCAGTTGCTCAATCGCTGTGCGTCTGGCTGCCATTGCCGATTCATCAACGGTGGTGCAGGCGCTGGTCAGCTCCGGGTAGAGTCCGTCAGGCAGTTCTTCCCGGAACCCTTCCAGTAACTGCCGGGCCCGACCGACAAGCTTGTCCAGCCCCAGACGCATGCCCAGGCCCAGTTCCGCCGCGTCCTCAAACAACGAGTTGTTCCAGGTAGGACCACGGCCGTCGGCGTTCACTGTGTAAGGCGTGGTGGGCAGATTGCCACCATAGATCGAGGAACATCCGGTGGCGTTGGCAATCAGCAACCGATCGCCCACCAGCTGGGTCAGCAGACGGATATAGGGTGTTTCACCGCAGCCGGAGCAGGCGCCGGAATATTCAAACAGGGGAATCAGCAGCGGCAGCGATTTGAAGTCCCGGGGGATACGATCCCGGGGCACATCCGGCAATTGCCGGAAAAACGCCAGGTTCTCTGCCTCCACCTCACGGTACGCTTCGATCGGCTGCATATTGATGGCTTTGCGTTTGGGCTGGGTGCGGTCCTTTGCCGGGCAGACCTCGACACACAAGCCACAGCCGGTGCAGTCATCCGGCGCCACCTGAATCCGGTAATCCAGGCCCTCCAGTTCAGACGTCTGGGTTTCCGGCACCACCTCGAACGCCTCCGGCGCCCCTTTGACCGACTCGGGCTCAAACACCTTGCTGGTGATCGCGGTGTGCGGGCAAATCATCGCGCAGAAGTTGCACTGCACGCAGAGGTCGGATTCCCAGATCGGGATTTCCAGGGCGATGGTTCGCTTCTCGTACTGGCTGGTTCCCGTTGGCCAGGTACCGTCCGGCGGGAACGCGCTGACCGGCAGTTTGTCCCCCTGCCCCTCCAGTAACAGGCGAGTGACTTTCTGCACAAAGTCCGGCGCATTCTCGGGCACCCTTGGCGGTCGGGTGCGGGTGGCCGTCACCTTGTGCGGGACCGGCACCTCATGCAGGTCGTCCAGGGCCGAGTCCACAGCTTCCACGTTGCGGCGCACCACCTCCGGCCCACGGCGACCCCAGGTTTTGCGAATGGATTCCTTGATATGGGCAATGGCCTCTTCCCGGGGCAGGATATCTGCCAGGGCGAAGAAGCAGACCTGCATCACGGTGTTGATCCGCCGCTCCAGACCCGCCTTTTCCGCCACCTCGGCGGCATCAATCACGAACAGCCGGGCCTTGCGCTCGACCAATACCCGCTGGACTTCGACCGAGAGCCGATCCCAGATCTCGTCCTTTGACCAGGGCACATTGAGCAGCACCGTGGCACCCTCGGCAGCGTGTTCGAGCACATCAAACCGCTCCAGAAACTGGGGCGCGTGAATGGCGACGAACTGGGCCCTGTTGATCTGGTAACTGGAGCGGATCGGCAGCGGCCCGAACCTCAGATGGGAGACAGTGGTAGCGCCGGATTTCTTGGAGTCATAGACAAAATGGCCCTGGGCGAACAGCTCCGTGCCCTCACCCAGGATCTTGATGCTGGCCTTGTTGCTGCTGACAGTGCCATCGGCACCGAGACCGAAGAACAGCGCCCGGCGGGTTTTCGGGGATTCAATATCCAGTTCGCTATCCACCTCCAGCGAAAGGTGGCTGACATCGTCCCGCACGCCCACGGTAAAGCGGGTTTTCGGCGCTTCGGCTTTCAGCTCGTCGAAAATAGCGCAGACCATGGCCGGGGTAAATTCACGGGAAGACAGACCATAACGGCCCCCGATCACCCGTGGCAGTACCTTCCGATCGCCCCGACTGTAGGCCTCCATCAAGGCACCACTCACCTCCAACAACAACGGCTCGCCCTGGGCCCCCGGTTCCTTGGTGCGATCCAACACCGCGAGATGTTCGACGGTGTCGGGCAAAGCGTCCAGAAAACGCGCCGTGGCAAAGGGTCGGAACAGGCGGACCTTGAGAACCCCGACCTTCTCACCCTGCTCCAGCAGCCACTCCACCGTTTCATGGGCGCATTCGGCCCCGGAACCCATCAGGATGACCACTCTGTCGGCCTCAGGGTGCCCAACATAATCAAACAGACGGTATTGCCGACCGGTAATACCGGCGAAACGGTCCATCACGGCTGCCAGCTTCTCCGGAAAGGCCTCGTAGAAAGGATTAATCGCTTCCCGGGCCTGGAAGAAGGCGTCCGGATTCTGGGAGGTGCCCCGAACCACCGGTCGGTCCGGCGTCATCCGGCGACTACGATGCGCCTCCACCCCTTCGTGAGATACCAGCGCCTGCAAATCTTCGTTACTCAGCGCTGCGATCTTGGAAATCTCATGGGAAGTCCGGAAGCCGTCGAAGAAATGCATCACCGGCACCCGGCTTTCCAGGGTGACGGCGTGGCCGATGGCCGCAAGGTCCTGGGCCTCCTGTACCGACCCCGAAGCCAGCAGGGCGAATCCGGTACCGCGGGCACTCATTACATCGGAATGGTCACAGAAGATCGACAAGGCATGGGTGGCGATGCTGCGCGCAGCAATATGCATGCAGAAGGGCGACAGCTCACCGGCAATCTTGTACAGATTGGGCAACATCAGCAGCAGCCCTTGGGACGCGGTAAAGGTGGTCACCAGTGAACCGGCCTGCAGTGCCCCGTGCATGGCACCGGCGGCACCAGCCTCGGACTGCATTTCGACCACACTGGGCACCTGCCCCCAGAGATTGGGTTTGCCCAGGGCCGCCCAGTCATCGGCATGCTCGCCCATGACCGAGGCAGGGGTAATGGGATAGATGGCAATGGTCTCGCTCAGGCGATAAGCCACCGAAGACACCGCTTCATTGCCATCGAGGGTATGAAACTCCATGGCCACGACTCCTTGTGGTGAGGCCGAAAGACAGTTCTGAGTCTAGTATCGGCCGGGCCAACCGCAAAGGATCGGGATTGATCTGAGACAGATTTGAAGAAGAAACAGGTTCAGGAACTGGCTGATCCTGCCTGAATCAAATCCTGGAACAGGGAATGATAATCGCCGGCCAGGCTGGATGCCCGCCAACCCTCCGGCGGGCAGGCCAGAAGCTGTCCTTCCAGCAGCTGTTCAAGCGTGTCGGCAGCCACTTCAGCCTCCAGCGCCGCATCTTCCTGATGACTCTCATAGCGACACAGATCCGGCACGTACTCGCGATAGGCCAGGCGATCCGGCGCCAGTGGCACGCAACCTGAAGCCATGGCTTCCAGCATCGACAGCCCCTGGAAATCGTGCAGTGCCGTGGAGATCACAATATCGGCCTGACGCAGCAACTGATCATAGTCTTCACGATTCTCGAGAAACCCCCAGTGTTCGATGCAAGGACCAAACTGTTCCCGGATCCGGTCAAATGCCTTCGGATAGCTGCGAAATCGCTCACCCACCACACTCAACCTGAACGGCATCGAACGCTGGTCCAGCACCTGCAGGAACTTCAGCAGACGATCAGGCCCCTTGTCGTATTCCCAGCGATGGTTCCAGAGCAGATGGGGGCAGGCCCGGTTCATAAGTGACCGGCGATCAGCAAACAACCGGTCCTCGATCGGCACCGGTATCACGCGGGACTTGTCACGCAGCGTTTCGATCAGTCCTTCGGGCACTTCATCGGGCAACTTCTTGAGGAAAGAGTCGGCGCCTGCCAGGAAACTGTTCCGGTTCCAGCCACTGTTGAATACCACACAGTCGGCAGAAAGCGCGCTATAGAGGTTCACCATCTGCGGATCGGCACTGGCGTTCTGGCCACTGGATACCGGGAAGGCGAACTGGTTTTCATGCATGTACAGCAGGCAGGGGGTATTGGCTAGGCGCGGATGTAGCCCCCGCAAGGTTGCCAGGTCCACCATGGAGGTGGCGATGATCAAATCCCAGGATTCCTGCAGGAGTGGCTCGTTCAGCCAGCTCAGTGGATTGCCACGGATACGCCAGCGGAAGAACCTGGGCGGCAGAACAAGACTCTGCCATTCATAACGCGGAAACATGGCGCCTAACTGCTCCCGCCAGCGCCTGTGACTGGCGGCATCGTAGCCAGACAGAAGGAGTATTCTCGGCGTGGTTCCAGAGGTCGTCATACGATGTCTCACTAACCAGCCTGAACCTCAGGCCGAGCCCGGGAGAGCGCGCAAAGCCCGAGCACCGGACCGGGGAACAGCAAGAGAACCACCCAGACATTCAACTGGCCCCAGAGCCCACTGGTCAGCCAGATGGCAGGCAGCGTCAGACCAAACCCGACCGCATTCATCACCGCCAGAGAGGAGCCTACCGACTCCCTCGGTGCCGTTGCCGATGCCAGCGCCGAGAATTGAGGTGAATCGGCAACCACAGCAATGCCCCAGACTATCAGCAAAACGATCAGCAAGGCCGGCGATAGTCCGTTCAGCCAAGGGTAAACCAGGCAGAAGGCTCCGGACACCATCAGGGCTCGCCGGGCCACCCATTCACTACCCCGTGTTCGGCTGAGCCGGCCACCACCGACGCAACCTGCCGCACCAATGCCAATGACAGCAAACGACAACCAGGGAATAAGTGAGTCACTCTGCCCCATCCGCTGCAGCTCCCGGCCGATGAGCAGGGGGGTTAATGTCCAGAACGCGTAGAGTTCCCACATATGGCCGAAGTAACCACCGGCCACTGCCCGGAATCTCGGAATGCGCAGAGCCGCCAGCCCCTGGCTGAGGGGCAATCGCCCGCTGCTTTTAGGCAGGTGCGGGCCGTCACCCAGCAGAAACACCAGCAGCCCTCCGGCCACGGCAAGACAGGACGCTGCCATCAGAGGCCACTCCCAGGGCATGCCCAGGGTTGCTCCGCGCATCAGGTGTGGCAGCGCCGTTCCCAGTGTCAGCATGCCCACCAGCCAGGCCAGGGCAGCCCCGGCGTACTTTGGCGTCCAGGCGATTACCATTTTCATGCCCAGGGGATAGATGCCGGCCAGACACAGCCCGGTGGCAAAGCGCAGGAGGAAATCGAGCGGCGGCGCACCGGCAGCGAAAATAAATCCACCGTTAACCAGAGCCCCCAACAGGCTCGACAGCGCAAAGATCCGACTCGCGCCAAAGCGGTCGGCCAGGCCGGTCACCGCAATGGTCAGGGTGCCCGCGATAAACCCGGCCTGCACCGCCAATGTCAGCCGCCCGAGATCACTCTCGGTCAGGCCCAGCTCGCCGGCCAGCGACAACCAGACACCGTTGATACTGAACCAGAGCGAGGTGCCGAAAAGCTGGGCCAGAACGATCACAGGGAGGGGGTAACGTCGTAGCAGGTCGATCATTGTTTCACCAGTCGGTCCAGTCGCAGGCGCTCCCGGTCGTCGAACAGTCTTCGCCCGCCCCAGGAAACTGCCATCAGGGCACCGAATCCGGTGCCGACGGTGATGATCAGCATCACCAGAATCTGGTATTTCACCGCCACTGCCGGCGGGCTGCCTGCGAGAATCTGGCCGGTCATCATACCGGGCAGGCTGACGATACCGGCAGCGGCCATGGCGTTGATGGAAGGCATCATACCACTGCGCATGGCGTCCCTCCGGATATCCTCCAGTGCCTGCTTCCAGGTCTGGCCCAGCATCAGGCGGTTTTCGATGACGGCCCGCTGCCGCCAGACCGATTCGTTCAAACGATCCAGCGCCAGGCTGACGCCTGTCATGGTGTTTCCGAGCATCATGCCCAGAAGGGGAATGGCGTACTGTGGGGTGTACCAGGGGTCTGGGCCGATCACTACCGAGAGCGCCAGTACCGTCACCGAGAAGGACGATACGAACATCGATCCGGTGCCGATACCGAACGCCCACCAGCCCTGGAGTCTTCGGCCCTGACGCGCAACAACCTCCCGGCCGGCAACCAGAAGCATGACCAGGGCCATCAGGGCGATCCAGTAGAACCCGGACGACGCAAACAGTGCCTCCAGAACCAGCCCGATCAGCGCCAGCTGAATCACTGTTCGAAGTGCAGCGATCAACAGGTTTCGGGTAATGCCCAGTCGGGCCAGATACCCCGTCCCAGCCAGGGCGAGCACCAGCAGCGCCGCCAGCCCCAACTTCCACCAGGCCAGATCAATCACTTCCATCGGCGCGCTCCAGACTGGTGCCAATAATCCGGTAATGGGCATCGGCCACCCGATGAATCTGGCCAACATCATGGGCGACCCAGAGCACTGCGATCTGCCGCCTCCGGATTTCCTCAAGCAACCAGGTTTCAATCGCTTCTGTGCTGTCGTTGTCGAGGTTGGCGGTGGGTTCGTCCAGTAAGAGAACCTCAGGCTCAAGCAGCAGGGCCCGCCAGAGCGCCAGCCGCTGCCGCTCACCGGAAGACAACCGGCTTACCGACCACTCCATAACCTCGGGCGGGAAGCCCAGCGCTGACGGCAAATCTGCCTTCACATGATCCGGGAAGTGACCTCCAACCTCATCAAACCACCACTGGCTGTCTGCCGGCACCATCACCACCCGGCTTCGCCATTGGTGGGCGGGCAAATCCTCCTGGCAGGTATCAGCCACAGACACGGTGCCCCCATGGGGCTCCAGGTCCGCCACGGCTCTCAGCAGCCGACTCTTGCCACTGCCTGACGGACCGGACAGACAGACAACCTGTCCACCAGGTACCGTCAAAGACACGTTACTGAGAGTGCCAACACAGAGATTTTTCAGGACCAAATCTGTCAAGATAGCCTCATCAGGGCTCGCCAATGTTCATAACGGATATACCATTGCACAGTGTCCTGCCAACAACCAGCCACACAGGCCAGGGATGTATGAAGCTTCGATCTCTTGTTACGTTCACACTGGCAGCTGCACTGATTGCCCCGCCGTTGGCAGCAGAAGTCAGTCTGGCACCGTTTGCCGGTTTTCGCATGAGCAGTTCGGTGGATATCGAGACCGCTGGCGCCAGCACCTCAGACCAGATCGACTTCCGGGATTCCGCCAGCCAGGGACTGGTGTTCAATTTTGATCTGGCAGAGCCCGGCAAACAGGGAGAGATTTATTTCGGCCAGCAGAGCACCTCGGCCCGACTGGACAATGGTCTGTTTGCACCGGGCCTGGATTCCATCGACCTGACCATCTACCAGCTCCAGTTCGGCGGGCTGTATTTCCCGGGTGGCCAGAATCACGGCGGGTTTGTCTCTGGTGTGTTCGGCGTTACCCGCCTAGAGCCGGACGATTCACGGTATGAAACCCACCACCGGGCCGCCCTGTCCATTGGCGGCGGGTACCAGTTTTTCCTGACGGAACAGCTGCGCCTGAGGCTTGATCTGCGTGGCGTTTACACAGCCCTGAACTCGGGCGGCTCCGCGTTTTGCTCCGGCGGCTGCGAACTCAGATTCGACAGCAGCGGCTACCTGCAGGTGGAAGCCGCCGCAGGGCTGGCCATTCGGTTCTGAAGCCCGGTCAGGCCGTCACTGGCCGACGCTCCGGCAACAAAACCGACAGCAACGCGGCCATGGCCACCAGACCCGACGATATCCACAAGCAGGCCTCCAGCCCCCAGGCCTGGTAGACCCAGCCGGACAGAATCGTTCCCAGCAATCGCCCGGCCGCATTCGACATATAATAGAAACCCACATCCAGCGACACCCCATCCCCACGGGCGTAGCTAACGATGAGATAGCTGTGCAGGGAAGAGTTGACGGCAAACAGCACGCCAAACAGCAGCAGACCACCAACAATCACGATTTGGGGTGACCAGCCCGCCATCAGGCCAATGGCAATCGCCGCCGGAATCAGCGCCAGCGCTGCTGCCCAGAGCACAGCAGGCTGTTTGCCTTCCATGTTGCCGGTGATGCGCGGGGCAATGGTCTGGATAAAGCCATAGCCGATAATCCAGCTCGCCATAAAGCCGCCTACTTTCCAGAAATCCCAGCCAAAGACCGTGTGCAGGTATACTGGCAAGGCCACCACAAACCAGACATCCCGGGCGCCGAACAGAAACATCCGGGCTGCGGACAAAACGTTGATGGCCCGGCTTTTGGAGAGGATCTCGCTGAACTTCGGTTTGGCTTTGCTCTTGCCCAGATCCTGTCCCAGCAGGAACAGGCTGGACAGCCAGACCAGTCCCAAAGCCACCGCCATGATAATCACGGCACCCTTGAAGCCGGCCGCCATCAGCAGGAGCCCACCGAGGAAAAAGCCCACACCTTTGAGGGTATTCTTGGAGCCCGTCAGAATGGCCACCCACTTGTACAGGGTGCCCTGCTGCTCATCCGGCACCAGCAGCTTGATGCCGCTCTTGGCGGACATCTTGTTCAGATCCTTGGCAATGCCTGAGAGCGCCTGCGCCGCCATTACCCAGGGCACGGTCAGCATCGCCGCCGGTACCGCCAGCATGGCCAGCGCCACAATCTGCAGGAACAACCCGATGTTCATGGTGCGGTTCAGCCCCATGCGGGCGCCCAGGTAACCACCCACCAGATTGGTGACCACCCCGAAGAACTCGTAAAAGACGAACAGCAGGGCGATTTCCAGGGGCGAGTAGCCCAACTGGTGAAAATGCAGCACTACCAGCATCCGCAGGGCGCCATCGGTAAGGGTGAAAGCCCAGTAGTTGCCGGTGATTACCAGATACTGTCGGATGGCAGCCGTCATATCAGGCCAGACCCACCCTGCGCGCCAGTTCCGCGGTGCGGTTGGCGTAGCCCCATTCGTTGTCGTACCAGGCGTAGATTTTCACCTGGGTGCCATTCACCACCATGGTGGACAGGGCATCGACGATGGAGGAACGCGGGTCGGTCTTGTAATCGATCGACACCAGCGGTCGCTCTTCGTAACCCAGGATGCCTTTGAGCTCGCCTTCCGCGGCTTCTTTCAAGAGCTGGTTTACTGTATCCCTGTCCGTGGCCGTTTCAACTTCAAACACGCAATCGGTGAGCGACGCATTGGTCAGCGGAACGCGCACTGCGTGGCCATCCAGACGCCCTTTCAGCTCGGGGAATATTTCGATAATCGCCGTTGCCGAACCGGTGCTGGTAGGAATCAGTGAACTCCCGCAGGCCCGCGCCCGGCGCAGGTCCTTGTGGGGCGCATCAATAATGGTCTGGGTGTTGGTCAGGCTGTGAATGGTGGTGATAGAGCCGTGCTTGATGCCCAGCTTCTCGTGAATCACCTTTACCACCGGTGCCAGGCAGTTGGTGGTGCAGGAAGCAGCGGTCACAATGCGGTCGCTGGCCGGCTCGAAAATATCGTCGTTCACACCAACCACAATGTTCTTGGCGCCCGCCTCCTTCACCGGTGCGGTGACCACGACGCGTTTCACGCCCTGATCCAGATACGCCTGCAGGGCACTGACCTTCTTGTTGACGCCACTGGCCTCGATCACCAGATCGCAGCCGGACCAGTCAGTTTCGCCAATGGTGCGGTTATGGGTCACGCGGATGCGCTTCCCTTCGATCTCGATCTCCGTTCCATCGGCTGTTGCGTCATGGCTCCAACGACCATGGATGCTGTCAAAGTTGAGCAGATGCGCCAGCGTAGCTGCGTCGGCACCCGGATCGTTGATGGCTACAAACTCCATGTCTGGCCAGCCCCAGGCGGCCCGCAAGGCCAGACGACCGATACGGCCGAATCCATTAATGCCTACTTTGATTTTGCTCATAATCTGCTCCTGATGGACCTGTTCCCTGAATTTAACCGCGCGGGCACTACAGGCATTGGACAGCCGGGCGGTCTGCCATGGCCAGCAATCGCGCCAGCGGGCTCTCTATCAATTGTTCGTTATGGCTGGCGGTTTCATCGAGCACCCGGGCCAACCACTGTGGAATTCCCGGGCTGAGGGAATAGTAGATCCACTGGCCCCGACGCTCCGTGGCCAGCAGGCCTGCATCCCTCAGAGTGGCCAGATGCCGGCTGACCTTTGGCTGGGGCGCCTCAAAGGCTTCCGTAAGCTCGCAGACGCAGAGTTGTTCCTGGCTTCGAATCAGCAGCAGGGCTGCCAGGCGTAAGTCGTCAGCCATGGCCTTGAATACTGTAACCGGGTCATAGCTGGCGGGTTTTGGTCCGGTTTTTTTCTCATGCACCATTGCGAACAGCGCAATGCGCTCTTTGATTTCCTTGAGAGTGAGGGCGAAGGTGGAGTGGCGGTTTGCCGGTACCGGATCGGCAAAATCCCAGGCAATCTGCTGGGCCGGCTGGCAGACCGTGCCGCACTCGCTGGAGGCTTTCTCGCAGAGGGTAATCACGTAATCCCAATACTGTTCCTTCAGATCTGCCAGCTGCTTGCTGTGTAAGCCTTGGGTGGAGATGCCGGCTTCCTCCAGCACCTGCAGTGCTATGGGGTGGGGCCTGGTTGGCTCGGTACCGGCGCTGGCGACTTCAAACCGGTCCCCCGCCATGTCGCGAAGCAAGGCTTCTGCCATCAGGGAACGGGCACTGTTGGCGGTACAGACAAATAGAACGCGGCGCTTCATATCTGGAGTTCCGTATATTCGGTTTTATGAATATCTAATTTTGTGCATAATAGATTCAGCGTCCCTACGAGTAAAGGAATCATCAAACAGGATGAGCACCAACACAGAAATAACCCGGGCTGAAGACGCCGACGGCGGCATGGATTTGTTCGGCAAGTTCCTGTCGGTATGGGTGGCCCTGGCCATCATCGCCGGCGTGGCGCTCGGTCAGCTCGCACCAGTGGTACCCGAAACCCTGTCCCGTTTCGAGTACGCGCAGGTCTCCATCCCCATCGCCATTCTGATCTGGGCAATGATTTTCCCGATGATGGCGCAGATTGATTTCAGTGCAGTGGTCGGCGTCAGAAAAGAACCGAAAGGCCTGGCGATCACCACCATCGTCAACTGGCTGATCAAGCCTTTCACCATGTTTGCCATTGCCTGGTTTTTTCTGATGGTGGTGTTCGAGCCATGGATCGCTCCGGGACTGGCCAGCGAATACCTGGCTGGCGCAATCCTGCTAGGCGCGGCGCCCTGCACCGCCATGGTGTTCGTCTGGAGTTACCTGACGAAAGGCGATGCCGCCTACACCCTGGTCCAGGTATCTCTCAACGACATCATCATGCTGTTCGCCTTCGCGCCAATTGTTGTTTTCCTGCTGGGCATTTCGGACATACAGGTGCCCTGGGATACCGTGCTGCTGTCCGTAGTCCTGTACATCGTGATTCCGCTAGCGGCCGGGTACCTGACCCGCCGCGCCCTGATCTCGCGGCACGGTCAGCAATGGTACGACGACGTTTTCATGAAGCGCCTCAGCCCGGTCACCCCGGCGGCGCTGATCGTCACTCTGGTGTTGCTGTTCGCCTTCCAGGGTGAAGTGATCCTGAACAATCCCCTGCACATTGCACTGATCGCCGTGCCGCTGATTGTTCAGACTTTCCTGATTTTCTTCCTGGCCTACGGCTGGGCGAGGCTGTGGAAAGTCCGCCATTGCATCGCGGCGCCAGGCGCCATGATTGGTGCCAGCAACTTCTTCGAACTGGCCGTGGCCGCCGCCATCGCACTGTTCGGCCTGCAATCCGGCGCAGCGCTGGCAACCGTCGTCGGGGTTTTGGTGGAGGTACCTCTGATGCTGGTGCTCGTTCGCATCGCCAACAAGACCCGGGATAGGTTCCCGGCATAAATCGCGGCGGCCACCGCCGGGCTTTTGGTCACGGCGCTGGCCTCACTCGCATTACCTGTTCAGCTCACCGTCACCCTGCTAATATCGCGGCCACATTTCTGACGTACTGAATCTGACGGAATCCACGCAATGGACGTTTTCCAGGCCCTTTTCCTTGGCCTTCTCCAGGGACTGACCGAATTCCTACCCATCTCCAGCTCCGCTCACCTGATCCTCACCCCGGCGCTGTTCGGCTGGACCGATCAGGGCGTAGGCTTCGACCTGTCGGTGCACGTCGGGACCTTGCTGGCGGTTGTGCTCTATTTCCGGAGGGATGTTTTTGGTATTGCCCGGGACGGAATGATTTCCGTCAGCCGCCGCAAAATCGTTGGCCAGGGCGCCCTGGCCTGGTACCTCGTCATCGGCACCATCCCTGCGGGCCTGGCCGGCCTGGCGTTGCTCGATATGATCGACAACGAACTGCGGGCGGTGGAAGTCATCTTCTTCACCACCCTGTTCTTCGGCCTGCTGCTCGGTCTCGCCGACTGGCTGCCCAAACGTCAGCGCACGCTCGACAAACTGAACTGGAAAGACGCCGTCCTGGTAGGCATTGCCCAGGCCATGGCTTTGGTCCCCGGGACGTCTCGCTCTGGCGTTACCATCACCGCCGGTCTGTTCCTGGGCATGACCCGCGAAACCGCCTCCAGGTTCTCATTCCTGTTGGCAATCCCGATCATCGTGCTGGCATCGGCAGTGAAACTGCTGGAAGTGGCAACTTCGGATGTGATCGTCGACTGGAGTGGTTTTCTGATTGGCGGAGTGACCTCATTCCTGATGGCCATTACCGCAATCCACTTCTTCCTGAAGTGGCTCAACAAGGTAGGCATGTGGCCGTACGTTATCTATCGGATTGTTCTGGCGGGCGTGATTTACGCAGTTCTTATGTAAACGCGGCGCCCAGCAAAGAGTCTGAAGCGCAGGGTTGGGGTGGCCTTTCCAAAACTGTGCGGAGCCAAGGATGGCGGAGCCCAAGCGCCACATGGGTGAGGCCGAGCGCTTATGAAGCGAAGCTTCATGCGACAGCCGAACGACTGCAATCTGTGATTGCAGGCTGGACCCCGGAGGGGTGCCGCAAGGAGCGTGTTTTGGAAAGGCCACCCCAACCCTGTGCACGCACCCAAACTAGCAGGCCTCCAACGGCGCATACGCCAGAACCAGCCACTTGGCGCCCTCATCAAAGTTCACCTGCACCCGAGTATGGTGCCCGGTACCCTCCGAATTCATCACGATGCCCTCGCCAAACTTGGGATGGCGTACGCGCTGACCCAGGCTAAAGCCTGACTGCTGCGCCGAATCCTGGCTGAACATGCTCTCATTCGGACGCTCGACCATGGCCGGACGGGTGACGGTATTTCGCAGCCGTACTTCCTGTAGACAGTCGCCCGGAATCTCCCGCACAAACCGGGACAACGCGTTGAACTTTTCCTGACCGTACAAACGCCGGGATTCGGCGTAAGTGAGTACCAGCTTCTTCATTGCCCGGGTTATGCCTACGTAGGCCAGTCGGCGCTCCTCTTCCATGCGACCCGGCTCTTCCAGGGACATGCCGTGGGGAAACAGCCCCTCTTCCACACCGGCCAGGAACACCAGGGGAAACTCCAGGCCCTTGGCAGAGTGCAGGGTCATCAGCTGAACGCTGTCTTCATGATCCCCGGCCTGGGACTCACCCGCATCCAGAGCCGCCTGGGCGATGAATTCCGACAGCGCGTCGACCCCATCCTCCACTTCGTAATCAGACAGGGCATTCACCAGTTCCTCCAGGTTTTCCACCCGGGCCTGGCCTTTCTCGCCTTTTTCGCTGGCGTGATAATCCTTCAAGCCGCTGTTTTCGATGGTCTGTTTCATCAGGCCATGCAATGACGCATCGCCGACCATTTCGGAGAGGCCTTCGATGATCGCAATGAAAGACTGCAGGCCGGTTTTGGCCCGGCCTTTCACCTGCCCGGCGTCCAGCAGCCGCTCGGCGGATTCCCACAAGGAGATGCTTTGCTCGGTGGCGTATTCCCGAAGTTCAGCGAGACTTTTTGCGCCTATGCCACGGGGCGGCACATTCACCACTCGCTCAAATGCTGCATCGTCGCGGCGATACTGGACCAGCCTCAGGTACGCCAGGGCGTTTCGGATTTCCTGGCGGTCGTAGAAACGCAGACCTCCATAGACCCGATAAGGGATCCCCTGGCGCATCAGGGATTCTTCCAGAACCCGGGACTGGGCGTTGGAGCGATAGAGAATCGCGGATTCACTGCGCAGATTGCCGTCCTGCACCCAGGCGGAAATGCTGTCGGCAATGTAGTTGGCTTCGTCCTGCTCGTTGAACGCCGCGTACAGGCTGATCGGTTCACCTTCAGGACCGTCGGTCCAGAGCTCCTTGCCCAGCCGGCCCTGGTTGTTGGCGATCACCGCGTTGGCCGCCTTCAGGATCATCTGGGTGGAGCGGTAGTTCTGCTCCAGACGCACCAACCGGGCATTGGGGAAATCCCGCTGGTACTGCTGGATGTTTTCGACCTTGGCGCCCCGCCAGCCGTAGATAGACTGATCGTCGTCCCCCACCACCGTCATTGGCACGCGATTGCTGGCCAGCACCTGCAGCCAGGCGTATTGAATGGTGTTGGTGTCCTGAAACTCGTCCACCAGGATATGCTGGAACCGGCTCTGGTAATGGGCCAGCAGCTCCGGGCGATGCAGCCACAGTTCATGGGATCGGAGCAACAACTCGCCAAAATCCACCAGACCACCCTGCTGGCAGAGTTTTTCGTACTGGCGATAGATCTTCAGCATGATCGACAGGAAATGGTCGCCCGGATTCTCCTGGATATGATCCACCCGCAGCCCTTCGTCTTTCTGGCTACTGATAAACCACTGGGCCTGCTTCGGCGGCCACTTGCTCTCATCAATCTGGTTTTCCCGCATCACCCGCTTGATCAGCCGCAGCTGGTCGTCACTGTCCAGCACCTGGAAGTTCTCCGGCAAGCCAGCGTCTTTCCAGTGCGAGCGCAGCAGACGGTGCGCGATGCCGTGAAAGGTGCCGAACCAGAGGCCGCGAGCCGGAATGTCCATCATCTGCTCAATGCGGTAACGCATCTCCTTGGCGGCCTTGTTGGTAAACGTAACCGCCAGGATGCCAGTGGGCGGTACCCGATCCACGGTCATCAACCACGCAATCCGATGGACCAAAACGCGGGTTTTGCCGCTACCTGCGCCGGCCAGAACCAAGAGGTGATCGTTCTGAGCGGTAACAGCTTCACGCTGGGCATCGTTCAACGGATCGATGATGTGGGAGACGTCCATAAAGAATCGGTTCGCTACTGGTTAAATAAACAGGTCTGAGAGTATAACAGGAGAAATGCGGGATTTCTTTTGGGCTTGGGTTAGCCCTTTTCTTGAGGGGAAAAGCACGAGGGCGGGGCTCTGTTCAGGACACGCTACGAGCACATCCATGTGCGCTTGGCTGTGGCCATCCCTGGCCACAGACAGTCCTGAACAGAGCCCCGCCCCCGCGCTTATCTCGCTTTGGAGATGGCTTCTCTGTTAAAAACCCCTTGGTACAGTCTGCGCTTCAACAAACTCGAACAGACCTTCCAGGCCGCCTTCACGACCAATACCAGAGGCTTTCATGCCACCAAACGGCGCTTCCGGTGTCGGGCCGGTGCCGGTGTTCCAGCCGCAGTGGCCGAAACGAAGGCCAGCAGCCACGCGCTGGGCGCGTTCGGCATCGTTGGTGAACACGTAGGAGGCGAGACCGAACTCGGTGTCGTTACCAGCTTCGATGACTTCCTCTTCCGTGCGGAACAGGGCCATGGGCACCAGCGGACCGAAGGTTTCTTCCTGGTAGCAGCACATATCCCGGTTTACGCCGTGCACGACGGTCGGCGGGAAGAACAGGTCGTTACCCAGATCTTCCGGTTTCTTGCCGGCAACCAGGGTAGCGCCTTTTTCGAGGGCATCCTGTACGTGACGCTTGACCTTGTCGTAGCCGGCCTGGTTGATCAGGGGGCCAAGGTCCACGTCGCCGTTGATGCCGTCGCCGACGGTCATCTTGTTGACCCGCTCGGCCAGTTTTTCACCGAAGGCATCGGCCACTTTCTCGTGCACAAAAATCCGGTTAGCACAGACACAAGTCTGACCGCCACCCCGGAATTTGTTGGCGATGAGGTTATCCGCCGCCGCATCCAGATCGGCATCATCAAAGACAATGAACGGCGCGTTGCCGCCCAGCTCCAGGGCCAGTTTCTTGACCTGATCCGCCGTATCGACAATGAGCTTGCGGCCCACTTCGGTGGAACCGGTAAAGCTGAGCATGGGCACGTCGGGGCTCTCGCAGAGAACCTTGCCGATCACGCTGGCTTTACCCATCACCAGGTTCACCATGCCGTCGGGTATGTCGGTGTGCTTATCCATCAGGCTGAAGAGGGCAATCATGGTCAGCGGGGTTTCACTGGCCGGTTTGATCACCGAGGGGCAGCCTGCCGCCAGCGCAGCGGAGAGCTTCTTCGCGATCATGCCAATGGGGAAGTTCCAGGGCGTGATCAGGCCGGTGACACCAATGGGCCGGTAATGGACCGTCCAGGTGCAGTCTTTCGGCTTTTCCGGAATGGTATGGGCATCCAGGGCCTGGATGTGCTTGGAGCAGTAATCGAAGAACCCGGCGGCGTAATCCACTTCACCCTGGGCCTCCTGCAGCGGCTTGCCGTGCTCCATGCACAGGATCCGACCGACTTCCTCCTTGTTGGCCTTGAGCGCGTCCCGGATGTCTTCCAGCCACTTGCGGCGGGTCTCGATGCTGTAGGGACTGGTCAGTCGCAGTGCCGACTTGCCGGAGGCAACGGCGGCGTTCACTTCGTCTTCAGACATGGATGCGACCTGGGCGATCACCTTACCCGTTGCCGGGTTATAGACATCGAAGGTGTTGCCATGTTCATTGTCAGTCCAGCGACCACCGATATAGCCGGTCAGCTTTTCCAGCAGGGGTGACTCGATCATCTCGGCTCCTCTTCTGTGATTGGCTCCGCCCCGAGTGGGGCGCAGTAAGGGTAATCTGGTTGCGTCAGTGTTTTATGTCTTTCATAGTGGATGTTGTATCCCAACCTGTAAAGTCAAGGGCAGGCTTTTGATCATCGCCTGAGTGTGCCTATACTCGGGGGATCAGCCACCCAGGAGACCGAACAATGAAGGCATTTTTCCATCCCGCACAGGATGAGCATGTTCCACAGACCTACTTTACCCGGGGACAGATGCGCCAGCCCCAGGAAATTCCTGCCCGCACTGGTGAAATGCTGGGCGGACTCAGGGAACTGGGCATCTCTGTGCTGCAGCCAGCAGACCAGGGCGCGGGGCCGATTTCAAAAGTCCACGATCTGGGCTACCTGCGCTTTCTAGAATCTGCGCATCGGCGCTGGAAGCAGATGGATGACTGGGGCGATGAGGTTATTTCGAATATCTTCGTCCGCTCCCCGAATCACCTGACTGGCATTCTCGCCGAGGCGGCCCGCTATCAGGCCGATGGCAGCTGCCCGATTGGCGAACACACTTGGCATGCCGCGTACTGGTCTGCCCAGAGCGCGCTGGGTGCGGCTGATGCACTGATCGCCGGCGACAGAACGTCGTACGCCGTGTGCCGTCCGCCTGGGCACCATGCCCGCCGGGATGCCGCCGGTGGTTTCTGTTACCTGAACAACGCCGCAATTGCTGCCGAGCATATGAAGGCCCGGTTCCCGAAAATCGTTATCCTGGATACCGACATGCACCACGGCCAGGGTATCCAGGAGATTTTCTACGATCGCAGCGATGTGCTGTACATCTCCATCCACGGCGATACCACCAACTTCTACCCGGTAGTCAGCGGCTTCGAGAACGAACGTGGCGAAGGGGAAGGGTTTGGCTACAACATCAACATGCCGATGCCCCATGGTTCCACGGAAGATGACTTCTTCGCGAAACTGGACGACGCCCTTGCAGCGATCAAGCTGTTCCAGCCGGACGCCATCATTCTGGCCCTCGGGTTCGACATCTACAAGAACGATCCCCAGGCCAAAGTATCGGTATCATCGGAAGGTTTCTGCAGGCTCAGCACCCATGTGCGCCAGCTGGGACTGCCTACTCTGGTGGTGCAGGAAGGCGGATATGACCTGGACGCCCTGAGCGAGAACGTCCAGCAGTTCTTCAAAGGCCTGGCCGGCTGATATTTCAGGCAGCGGGCGCGTAAACCTTTACGTTTTCGTGCCCCTCGGCCCTGAGGTGCCCCGCATGCATGCGGCTCATGGTGCCGCGATCGCAATACAGGAGATACTGCCGGTTGGCCGGCAACTCCGGCAGCTGTTGATTCAGCTCGTAGAACGGAATCTGCAGAATTTCGTTGTTAGTCAGTTTCAGCGGTGACTGCTCCCCCTCGGAAGGGTGGCGGACATCAATGATCACGTCGTCCACGGAGGGCGTCTGCACCATTTCCACTTCCTCGGGGGTCACGGTCGTTTCCAGCAACCGATTGACCGGCGTTTCTTCCCGGGCCTCGATTGCGCTTGCAAGCACGGAAAAATCCATCCGGGATTCATCTTCCTCTACCCGGTGTAACTTGGCACGAGTGGCCGGCTTCTGGGAAATCACACCACAGTATTCCGGCATGTTGCGGGCATAGACTTCGGTACCAATCTCCCTGGCGATGCGGATAATGGATTCCTTGTCCATGGACACCAATGGGCGCAGGACCACTTCGTCACTGGCCCGATCCACCACATTGAGGTTACTCAGGGTCTGGCTGGACACCTGGGCCACGGCATCTCCTGTCACCACCCCCGAGGCGTTGTTTTTGCGGGCAATCTCTGCTGCCGCCATCAGCATCTGACGCTTGAGCACCACGCCCCAGTGACGGTGACTCACCGAACGCATGATTTCAGCGACAACACCCTCGAAGGGCACCGAGATAAACTTGGCACTGTGGGAGGCACCGTAGCGATCCCACAGGTAGTGCACCACCTGGCGCACACCAACCTCGTGAGCCGTGCCTCCGAGGTTGAAAAACAGGAAGTGATTGCGCAAACCCCGACGCATCATCAGGTAAGCCGCCACCGACGAATCATAGCCCCCGGAAATCAGGGTCAGCACATTTTCGACACTGCCCAGCGGATAGCCGCCCAACCCCCGGTGCTTGCGATGGGCAATATGGAACTGGTCGTCCTGGACTTCAATCCGCACCTCAACCTGTGGGGATTTCAGGTCAACCCCACTGGCACCCGATGCCTGCATAAGCGCGGCACCCACGGTGCGCTCCAGATCAATAGAGCGGAAACTGTGTTCACCGTGACGTCGGGCCCTGACGGCAAAGGTTTTGCCAGTCAACCTGTCCGCAAAGGCCTCAACAGCCTTCTTGGCAACGTCTTCCAGACTGACAAATGGAAACGCTCCGATTTCCTGGATCGTGGAAATGCCCGGTATGCGCAAAAGCAGCTCAAGGGCCGGCCCGGACAACCCGCGACCGTCTGGCACCTCCACGTCTACCCTGTCCCAGCTGCCTTCAACCCGAATCTCCGGATCAAGCCGCGCCAGCAGCTTTCGGATGTTCTGGCGCAGATGACGCATCTGCTGGCGACGGACGGGTTTACTCTTGATAGCAACTTCCGGAGCGGGACGAATAAGCAGTTTCATAAATCGGAATTTTGTCGGGTGGCGTATTGTACTGAAAGGCCTTAGTCTACCCTTTTGACTGCGCGCCTCAAAATCGGGCATTTCCGCAACATCCAGGAGTTTCACCGTTAATGCAGGAAACCACCATCAATGCCCTCGTCTCACCAGAGGGCAGCCTTGAAATTCTCTCCAATCATGAGGTCAACCGCCTCAAGGACCGCAGCGAAGGCGGGCTTTACCGGCTGTTTCGCCAATGCGCGCTGGCGGTTCTCAATACGGGCATCGAGACTGACGACTGCAAGGCATTGATGGAATCTCATGCCGACTTTGATGTCCGCCTGGTACCGCAGCCCCGGGGCCTCAAACTGGAACTGATCAATGCGCCCGGCCATGCCTTTGTTGATGGCGAAATGCTGAGGGCGATCCGCGAGCACCTGTTCTCGGTTTTACGAGACATTATCTACTCGCATTCAATCCCTCAGACAGCCGCCGGTTTTCGCCGGGATGATCCGGAGGACCTGACCAATTACGTATTCCACATTCTCCGCAACGCCCGGGTGCTGCAGGCGGGAAGACAACCAGACCTCGTGGTCTGCTGGGGTGGCCACTCCATCGGGCATGAAGAATACCAGTACAGCAAGGATGTCGGTCATCAGTTGGGGCTCAGGGCCCTGAGCATCTGCACCGGATGTGGCCCGGGTGCCATGAAAGGTCCCATGAAAGGTGCCACCATTGGCCACGCCAAGCAGCGGGTAAAGAACGGTCGCTACATCGGTATTACAGAACCCGGCATCATTGGCGCCGAAGCCCCAAACCCGATCGTCAATGAACTGGTCATCATGCCGGACATTGAAAAGCGCCTGGAAGCGTTCGTCCGCTGTGGTCACGGCGTGATTGTATTCCCAGGCGGTGTCGGCACCGCCGAGGAAATTCTCTACCTGCTCGGGATCCTGCTGCATCCGGACAATGCAGATCTGCCCTTCCCGGTGGTATTTACCGGCCGGCAGGAAAACGCGGAATACTTCGAGATGATCGATAAGTTTATCCGGAACGCCCTCGGGGATGAGGCTGCGAGCAAATACGAGATCATCATCGACGATCCGGTGCGCGTGGCCCAGACCATGAAAAAAGGAATGAAGGAGGTCGAGACGTTCCGGCGCGCCATGCAGGATGCCTATTATTTCAACTGGATGCTGAAGATCGACCCGGTGTTCCAGCTGCCGTTCGAGCCCAATCACGACAACATGCGGGCGCTGGAGCTGCATCGGGACCAGCCTGTGCACCTGATCGCTGCGAATTTGCGCAAGGCCTTCAGTGGCATTGTTGCCGGTAACGTCAAGGAGGGTGGTATACGACAGGTTCAGGAGAAGGGGCCGTTCGAAATCGCAGGCGACCCGACTCTGATAAAACCGCTCGAAGCCATGCTCGAGCAGTTTGTGACCCAGAACCGGATGAAACTACCGGGTTCTTCGGCCTACAGACCGAGCTATCGCATCGTCAGCGGAGCGGCCTGAGCCGCTTCGCTGACAGGGTAAGGCTTACTTGCCGCCGTCTGCCGGCAGGCTCGCGAAGTAGGCCGCCAGATTGGCAATGTCGGCGTCACTTAGGGCAGCAGCCTGCCCCTGCATAATCGCGGCCTGGCCGCCAGAGCGTTGCTTGTTCTTGTACGCCTTCAGGGCCGATACCAGGTACTGCTCGTTCTGGCCCGCCAGGTTGGGGTATGTCGGGATTTGCGCAAGACCATTCTGGCCATGGCACGCAGCACAGACAGCCGCCTTGGCCTTGCCGGCTTCGGCATCTGCGGCAGAAACTACTGCAGGCACAGCAGCGCCAAGCGCAAAAATTCCCGCAACAGCGTAGTGTTTCAGATTCATTGTTATTACCCTCTCATCGTCATTTTCCAGATTTTAAGGCCGGTTCGGAGGCCGGGCGCTAAACTGACTTGCACTTATAGCACAGAGCGGGGCAACCTCAAATGCGATAGGTCAAGGACATCTTTTCGACGTTAGTCCTCTTTCCTGTTCTGGCTATTAGGGTGAAAGTACGTTCGATTCCGTATCCAAGATTGATTTAATTCTCCGGAGAAAACGCCAATGTCTGTAGAGGCCGAGGAACTTGCATGCCGCGAAGGGCACATGGGTGTTCTTACACTGAACTCCCCGGGCACTCTCAACGCGCTTTCCGAACACATGATCGAGCAGATCCAGGACATCCTGGACCGCTGGGCCAATGATGACCGAATCTGCATCGTGGTCATTCAGGGCGCCGGTGAGAGAGCCTTTTGCGCCGGCGGTGATATCCGCGAACTCTATGATGCAATTCTCGACGGGCAAGAGCCGGAGAAACCGGTACGGTTTTTCAGCCGGGAATACCGGATGGATTACAACATCCATCGCTTCCCAAAGCCCGTGCTGGGTATAGCCCACGGCGTGGTGATGGGCGGCGGTCTTGGTGTGTTCTCAGGCTGCCGGTATCGGCTGGTTACGCCGGATGTCACGCTGGCAATGCCCGAGATCACGATCGGGCTGTTTCCGGATGTGGGTGCCAGCTGGTTTTTGAAACGGCTGCCAGGAAGGCTGGGGCTGTTCATGGGGTTGACCGGCGCCCGTTTGAACGTCAGCGATACGCTGCGGGTTGGTCTCGCCGACATGGCCATCCTGCCGGAGGACCGGGATCGCCTGCTTGACCGACTGGCCTCGGAACGCTGGACCGGCCAAACCGCCGCCGATGACAATCGACTGTTCAGGTTACTCAACCAGATCCAGACACCGGATTACCGGACACTGCCACCCAGTCACCTCGCCCGGCACGAACAGCGGATTGCCAGGCTGAGCGCCGGCGATGAACTTCCGGACATCGTTGATCAACTGCTGGCAGCGGAGGTTGACTGCGACTGGTGGCATGCCTGTATGAACACGCTCAGAAACGGATGCCCGGTCTCTGCATGGCTGGTCTGGACCCAGTTACAGAAAGCGCAGCAAATGTCCCTGAAGGACGCCTTCCGCATGGAACTGGCGATGGTTTCCGAATGCATCCGCCGGCCTGATCTGACAGAGGGAATCCGGGCTCTGGCTATCGACAAGGACCGCCAGCCAAAATGGAGTTACCCGAGCGTGGCCGATGTGCCGGAAGACGTGGTTGCGGCTCATTTCACCCCGGAGTGGGATGACGAGACGGATCCGATGGGCCTGGAGTAAGCCGGTCGGCGCTAGAATTCGGCGCCCGCCTGCACCAGCAACATTTCCAGATCCCGATTGTTGGTGGCGCGGGCAACGTCCAGTGCCGTTTGTCCGTCGCTCGCCTCGTAATTGACGTCGGCTCCGGCCGCCACCAGCCTCTCCGCCGTCAGCAAATCCCCGTTGGCCACGATTTTCATCAGCAAAGATTCGCCTCCCTGACTCACGTTGACGTTGGCACCGGCTGCCACCAATACCTTCACCACCGACAGATGGCCGTTTTCCGCCGCCCGCATCACGGGGGTATACCCGTACGGGTCACTGGTGTTCACATCGGCGCCGGCCGATAACAACAGCTGCACGCGCCGCTTTTCACCATTCCCGGCGGCTGAAACCAGCAGTGCATCCGCCTCGGCCAGGGCCTCGGGGCTCAGGGCAACCGGTTGGTTCGGGGAGGCGCAGGCGGACAGGAAAACAACAAGCGGAAGCAATATGAGCAAAACACGGAAGGCGCCGGTTCCCTTGGCCATAACAAACAGTCTCTGTGGATCTCGTTGAAAGGATACGAGGGCCCATTCTGGGCAGACACCGGCGGAAATTAAATCGAGCGAGTCACAAACCCGGGCCATCCTTCAAAAGATCACGCACCACCTGTCGCAGACGATCTTCGCCTTCTCTCTGGCCCAGGCAAAGCCTGTCCGCCTGCAGCGCGGACCAGGGCCGCCCCTGAAGAACACCCTGGCACCAGACCGCAAGCGCCTCATGGCTTTTCAGCCACGCCATGATCCCCGGTGCCTGACTCAGCTTCCGCAATACCGGGACCGTGACCTGAAAGCCACGATGCCCATTGGCGAAATTGCGGAGATCCCGCAAATCATCCCTGTCCAGCGTCGGCCCGGGGGGCAGATCGGCGGTTATCCCGGCCAGCAATGTCGGCTCCAGCCCCTGCCAGTTGCCGGGCAAGAGAGTAAGCCAATGGTCGGCCAGGCGGTTGCGGATGCGTTCTTCCAGATCGCGACCAGCCTGCGAAAAGCCGGCCACCATCTGCAGTGGATATTCGCCACTGGATGCTTCCTGCTGCCAGCCAACCCTGACAACATGCAGACCGCAGGTCTGCCAAAACGCGAGCAGGTCAGCGCTGCCACCGAAGCTGGTTCCGAGGTAATCAACATCCTGCTCGGCGGCATACGCCCTGGCAGCCTGCACCATGCTTTGGCCAATGCCCGCGCGTCTGACCTCGTCTGATACTGCAATGCGGACAACCCTCAGACCCCGCAGGACCGCGGCCTCGGGATAGCCGCTGTGGCTGGCCAACGATTGCGGCAGCAGATGGCCCCGTATTCGCCGGGTGCCCAGACTGACCTGTTCTGCCAGCTCAGCCGGAAGGCCACCCTCAAGCGCGCACCAGAGCACACCAACCGTCTGATCGCCAATTCGCGCGCGCCAGCTACGGGCGGCCGGGTCATCCAGCCACTGCCTCAGATCAGCGGGGCTGGTCCGGTAATGGGCATCCACCAGCAACCCAAAGGCACGGGACAGGGCTCCGTCACTTGCCTCTGCCGGCTCCCAGGGTTCGATGACCAGCTCCCCGGCGCTGTATTCAGTTTTCCCGGGCAAGCGACCACCGTCGGCAGCCAGCAGAAAGAGTCGGGTGATCAGGGCTTCCAGCGGATCGTTCAGGGTCCAGCGTACCGGCTCGCTCAACGTTACCGACTGCCACTGGGGCGTTGATTGATCAAGGACCTGCCGAAAACGAATGGCAAAGCCCCGGCCGGCCCCTTCGTAACCATGGACCGTGGTGGCGAACGCCACTCTCGGCCAGCCGAGCAGAACCGATTTCAGCAGCGGCGCCGGAATCGCTGCTGCCTCATCCACCAGGACCACTTCGGCTTCCGGCCGCAAAGTCAGCAATTCACGTACCGGCATAAACCTCAGGCGGCCACCGGCTCGGGAGCTGAGTATCCCTGGGCTGGCTTCGGCCAACTGGTCTCCGAGAGTCTCACAGGCGTGGCGAAAGAGGGTCTCCACATTCTGCTCCGAGGGCGCGGTAACCACGATGTCCTGCCTGCCTTGGCGCAACAATTCGGCTGCAGCCATACCCATCGCCGCAGATTTGCCACGGCCCCGGTCCGCCGTCACTACCAGCGGCCTGCGCCGGCGGCCTAGGCCAAAACGGACGAGGCGCTGAACCAATTGTTCCTGATCCCGGGTGGCGGCGATTCGAAAGCGTTTCTCAGGCAGGGGCGGAACCGGCGGCCGTGATTCCGGACGGTCGGGTGACACCCGGATGACCGCATCATCGTCGGCAAGCAGGTCGGCCATACGGGCAGCAAACGGATGGTTCGGACCATGCTCCAGACCGGTTCTCGAGTAATCGGGATCCGCAAAGCGGGACCACTCTGCCAGCGGCGGCATCAGCCAGAACAGCAGGCCACCAGCGGTGAGCGCACCCGAGAGCGCGGCAAAGGCATCCGGAGGATTGCCGTGCCAGCCATCCCAGACGATAAGCGAGACTTCACACCCGAGCCACTTTCGAGCCCCGGGAGGCGTGACCCGGGTCAGCCGGGTATCGGGGCTATGATCCGCTGGTCCCGTCCATAGGCCGCTCTGTATTTCCAACCCGGGTAACAGACCGGAAAGCCACCTGAGGTTCTGTTCCCGATCACCCTCAAGCAGAACCAGTCGGCGTTCACCGTTGGCGGTGAGGCTGTCCTGCAGGGCACGCCATGCGGACGGATCCGCTTTGGCATCGGGTCCGGAATGGCTCATCAGCTAAGGTCGGCACCATGAGACTTGAGGTCGTCCAGGGCGCATTTTTCAAGGGCAGCCCGATGGGTAGCCCGCAGTCGGACCCTGGGGGCGCAGCCGGCTTCAAAGGCTTCCTGCCACCGGCCGGCACACAGGCACCAGCTATCGCCCGCTTTCAGGCCTTCGAAGCCGAATTCAGGCCTGGGGGTGCTGAGGTCGTTGCCCTGGGCTTTGGAGAATTCGAGGAATTCGTCGGTTACCACGGCGCAGACGGCGTGCAGGCCAAAATCATCCGGGCCGACGTTGCAGCAGCCATCGCGGTAAAAGCCGGTGATCGGGTCTTTGCCGCAGGTTTCGAGTTTTTCGCCAAGTACGTTTACCGATTCGGACATTTCCATGTTTAAGACCCTTTCGCTCTCATGTTTTGATCGCAATTATGCGGGAGCGGTATCCGCTCTACCAGCAGGCCGTTACAATACCGGCCATGCCGACCGAACCCCAAATTCCTGAGACCACCAACCTCCCGGATTTCCTCACCGATGAGCAGCGGGCGATTATCACCGCGGGCTATGAGAATTCGGTGATTACCGCCGTAGCCGGCAGTGGCAAGACGTCGACGCTGGCCTGGCGAATCCGGTATCTGCTGGAACAGGGCCACGATCCGGACCGGATGCTGGTGTTGATGTTCAACCGCAGCGCCCGGGTGGATTTCGAGCGCAAGCTGCAGGAGGTGTGCGCCCGGAGCGGGCTGGCGCTGCCGGAGATACGGACGTATCACGCCATGGGCTTGAGGTTGTACAAGAGGTTTGTTCGGGAGGGCTATCTGCCGGGGTTTTCGGACAAAATCCTGACCGAGCAGGAGATCAGCTTCCAGGCCTGGCAGTTGACCCGACGGCTGGCGCCGGAGGATCTGGCGGATGAAATCCGGCGCAACAAGAAAGATTTTGTCGAGACGGCGACGGGGTTTATTGATCTGGTGAAAACAACGCTGTCGCCGGCGGAGATCGTGTTTGAGGAGCTGGGGTACTCGGACAAGCACAAATACCTCATTGACCTGTTCCACAGCTTTGAACAGTGGCGTAAGAGCCAGGGGCGGATCAGCTACGCCGACATGCTGTACGAGCCGGTGATGGCGATTCACCAGAATCCGCCTTTGCAGCGGCTGGTAGGCAACAAGATGGATCTGATTCTGGTAGATGAGTACCAGGACACCAATGAAATCCAGCACCTGCTGCTGCGCTACGTGGCTGGAGACCGGGCCCGGGTGACGGTTGTTGGCGACCCGGACCAGACGATCTACGAGTTCCGGGGCGCAAAGCCCGAGTTCATTCTCAAGCGGTTCAGCGATGAGTTCGAAAGCCCGCTGGAGCAGACGCTCAGCTATACCTTCCGGTACGGCCATCGCGTCGCTTTGCTCGCCAACCATCTGATCTGTCACAACACCGGTCGCAAAGATGTGCTTTGCCATTCCCACGCTTCCACGCCCGGCACGGAGATCACCCTGCATCGGTCGGAAAGCGATGCCGATACCGTGCTGCAGATTCTTCAGGGCCAATCGGAACCGGCTCTGGCAGGCACGGCCATACTGTTCCGGGTCTGGAGTCAGAGTGTCCCTATCGAGCTGAAGTTGCTGGCTCGTCAGATTCCCTACCGGATTGATGCCGGCAAAGGCGCGCTGTTCAGCCGGGAAGTTCAGGCGATCACTGCCCTTCTGATGGTGGTGACCGGGAAACTGGAAAACCTGCCGGACGAGGATCGCCTGGAGCTGGCACGACAGCTGTTGCGCTTTCCTCATGTGGGTCTGAAAGAGCCGGAGCTGGAGCAGTTGGCGCGTTTCCTGGCAGGATTTTCCAGTGGCTGGCACGAGCGTCTGCTGGCGATGGACTTCGACGCGCTTGCGCCCATGGCCGCCCGCAAGCTCAGGAAACTCGGCGAAGTGCTTGCCCAACTGCACAGCTACGGAGGTCCGGTTGCAGGACTGATCAGTGTCTATGCCGAGCACACTGATCTTTACGAGGGCATCCGCAGCCTGGCGCTGACGCATGAGAGTGCCGAGGAACGGATCGATACGATACAAGGATTCCGGCAGTACCTTAAAAGCCTTGATGTCACAGCTGAAGGCGCCCTGGAGCACCTGAAAACCCTCAAGCAACAGGCGGGTGAAAAACAGCAGGGTGGGGTGCTGCTCTCAACGATTCACCGCACCAAGGGTCTGGAATGGCCAACAGTTATCATTCCCGGACTGCAGGAGAAATACCTGCCGTACAGCCCCCGCCCCCAGGACAATGCCAGAGCATTTCTGGAAAGCGAGCGACGGCTGCTGTATGTGGCCATGACACGCACACGCCAGCAGCTTCACCTGATCACCCGACCGGCCAGCAAGCAACCGCACCTGGACGGCGATCTGGGCCCAAGCCGTTTCGTGGAAGAGTGCTGCTTTGAGCTTGCCGAGGAATTCGGTCGCTGGCTGGATGAGCGATCTCCGGCAGAATCATCAACCACTCGGTTAACTGCCCCCCTGACACCGGTCAGCCAGCGTTACGCCGACCGGGAGAGCGTCACCCTTGAGGGCCAGGCGGCAACATTCGAAAACTCAACGGAACCACTCTGGCATCAAAAACGTCTTGGCCACGCGATCTTTGGTCCCGGCTCGGTGGTCGCCGAAGATGAGAATTCTTTCGAGGTACATTTCGACAACGGCGAGGTGCTTAACTTCAGTAAAAAAAGCGCGCATCTGTATTTTTCCGCTCTGGCCTGAAACGACCTCGGGGTCGTAAAGGTCAACTGGGTACAATTGCGGACGTAACAATCCGTATCATTTTTTTGTTTTTTTTGGCCTACTGGCCTAAATTCCGGGTATACAAGCACTTTTCATGTGGAAGTGCGGTACCACAACGACAATGAACAGGAGGTTCTGCATGAACGTCATGCGTCCGATTTCCGCGGCTGTACTGGCCGCTACCCTGGCAACCCCGGCCATGGCCGATCGTCAGGAAACCGTTTACATCAACCCGTTTGCCGGTTTTCAGCTGTTTGACGACAAGCGCGATCTGAGCGAAACCGGCACCTTCGGCGTTGGTGTGGAATACCGCTTCCGTCCCCACTGGTCGGTAGAGGCGCTTTACTCACGTGCCGATGCAGACCGCAAATACGTGCCGGGCGAATCGGAATTTGATGAAGTCCGGGTTGACGGTACCTACTACTTTGCAGGCCCGGACGAAGCCTGGAACCCATACGTGTCTCTGGGCGCAGGCCATGCAGACTTTGGTTCGGACAACAGTGGCGTTCGCACCGCGGGCAGCAATCATGACGAAACCCGAGTGAACGTGGGTACCGGCTTCCGCTACAACATCAACGACGCCGTATCACTGCGCGGCGACCTCCGTGAATTCCACGGCATCGATGAGAGCACCTTCGACACTCAGGTCTCTCTGGGCATCAGTTTTGCGTTTACCCGCACCGTGGCACAAGCGGCTCCGGCGCCTGCGCGCCCGGCAGATGCAGATGGTGATGGCGTGCCGGATTCACGGGACCAGTGCCCCGGCACCCCGGCAGGCGCAACCGTTGACAGCAATGGCTGCGAGCCGGATTCGGATCGCGACGGCGTGGCCGACAGTCGTGACCAGTGCCCGGACACACCGCGCGGTGCGGAAGTAAACAGCCGTGGATGTGAGCTGGACAGCGATAATGACGGCGTGGTCAACAGCAAAGACCAGTGCCCGGATACCACCGCTGGCGCGGACGTGGATGCATCCGGCTGTGAAGGTGTAACTGAAACCATCCAGACCTTCACCATCGAAGTCCAGTTCCCGACCAACAGCTCGGTCATCGGCAATGCCTACGATGAGGAAATTCGTCGCGTCGCAGACTTTATGCAGGAAAACCCGGAAACCATCGTGGAAATTGCCGGCCACTCTGACAGCCGCGGTGACGCGGACTACAACCAGTTCCTGTCCCAGCGTCGCGCTGAAGCAGTTGCCGGCCGTCTGACCGGGCCTCTGGGTGTTGATCCGGCACGAGTGGAAGCCGTAGGTTACGGTGAGGAGCAGCCGATCGCGTCCAACAACACAGCGGACGGCCGAGCTGCCAACCGCCGGGTTGAAGCGCGCATTCAGGTTCGCCGTTAATTTAAGGTTTTACCTGAGTGGTTTGAAAAGGCGCCTTCGGGCGCCTTTTTTGTTTCTGAAAAAATGCGAGGAACCGATGCTCAGAGCCATGGCACTGATCTTCACGCTCTCTGTTCTGGCAGTGCCGGCGCAGTCCCAGGTTTTTCGCTGCGAAAAAGACGGCAATACGGTGTTCTCGGACCAGCCCTGCGGCGAGGATGCTGAATCGCTTGAGCTACGGGATAACCGCATTGGCGGCAGTTTCAATCAGAACCTCCCGGTGCAGGAGTCCCCTGATCCAGAAGAACAGACAGAAGAGTCAGAACAAGAAAAAGAGGCCGGCACATGCCGTTTTATCAACTCCACCGATTTGCGTCGTTATCTGGTTCGCGAGCAGGTGGTGCGGGGCATGACCCGGGACAACGTGCGCCGTGCTTTCGGCAACCCTCCTGAAACCTACACCAGCCCCCAGGAAGTCTGGATCTACCAGACCCGCTATTATGGCGCGCTCTATGAGCTGACCTATGTGTATTTCAGGGATGGCTGTGTTGAACGGGTTGAGTACCGGAAACCCTGACCGCATCGAGCAGGAGGTTGCGGGGTGTCAGTGAACGATCGCAGAAATGCCCCAGCCTGACCCTGTACCCCTGCTCTTCCAGAAAGAGCGCGTAATCCAAGACCATCCAGAGCTCCAGAGGACGCCGGAACAGATGCCTGACCAGCTCATGGCGGCGAACCTCGGCCAGCCGTTGCACGCCAAACGCCTGCCAGTGATCAAAGTCCACCGTATCGGGTAATCGGAGCTGCTTTTTTGCCGCCGCCCAACGGCAAAAGGCGGGAAAGCCTTCGTTCAAAAGGCGGGGCGGATTCGAAGGAACCGGCAGATACTCATCACACCCACGAAGTTGCCGCTGCAGACCATCAAATCCCAGGCGCCACTGGCTGACAAGGCGGGTCTGTTCCCTCACCCGGGCCGGTGCCGTCACGGTTTCCTGAACCGCAAGCCGAAGATCGTTACGGCTCGGCTGCAGCGCTTTTGGGTGATCCGCCGCCCGCTGTGAAAGCGGCCGGTAGTGTTCCATCTCAGTGAGGTGGTAGCAGCAGGGCGAGACACTCAATCTTGGCAACCCGGCTTCACTGCCTCGCTTCAGCAACTGTCGGTGCAGATCGCCACAAGCATGCAGTGCAACACCGTGGTGACGGCTGGGAAGCGACAAATCCTCTGCCATGACATCCTGGCAGCGGATCGACACGGGATCTCCGAACTGTTGTGCCAGTCGGTTGCCATCGCGCACCAGCTCCGGATTCCACTCGAAACCCTGTATCTCACCGGGGCAAAACGGCGCCAGTGTCCGGGACAGATGGCCCTTACCACAACACCAGTCCAGGGCGGGGTGTTCCAGCGGTATCAGTGCCGCCGTAAAGGCGCCCGACTGCAGGCGTTTCCGACCGGGCATATCCGTGGCCCGGATTTCCGGGAGCGTCGCCTCTGATGCCTTTTCGGGTGCCGGCAACAGCTCCGGCAGTTGAACCATGTCGGCGTAACGGTCGAGGGACGGCAACCATGAGGCAACCCGAGCCGCCAACTCAACCGGGCTGCCATCCAGTTGCTGGCATTCCCCATCGGTTAGTTCCGCCAGCATGGTGCCCAGTTCCGGATAAAGACGCGCCCAGGCAGGCTCCGGCGTCATGAACGGCGCCGGTTGCCAGAACTCGGAATGCTGTACCAGCCAGTCGTTCAGCTGCTGCCAATGCTGGTAAAAAGATTCCGCGCCGTGGTGTAAACTCGCCGCCGGAGGTAACGTCATGCAACTGGCCTTTGTACTTGTTGAACCCAAGGTTCCGGAAAACGTCGGTGCAGCCGCCCGTGCGCTGTGCACCATGGGTTTCGGCGAACTGTGGTTGGTCAATTCCGATCTGCACACCCGCCCGGAAGCCCACTGGCTGGCCCATGGCAGCGACCATATCCTGGACAATGCGCGCATTTTCCCCGATCTGGCTGCGGTAAGAAACTCCGTAGACCTGCTGATGGGGACCTCCGCCAAGACCCGGCATCAGCGCCAGGATTGGCACGGCCCCTCAGATCTGCGGAAGGTTCTGGCCACGAAGGGTGCGTCCGTGGCAACCGCAGCACTGGTGTTTGGCCGGGAAGATCGCGGGCTGTCCAATGAAGAGCTGGCTCTCTGCGATCTGTTAACCGGCATCCCCATGAAGGTCACCTACCCCTCCCTGAACCTTGCCCAGTCGGTGATGCTCTACGCCTGGGAAATGTCCGGGCTTTCGGATGCCATGGATATCCGGCATGAACCTGCCGATGACAATCGTCTTGGCGCGCTCCGCGGCCGGCTCGAAACCTTACTACCGGAGCTGGACACTCCGCCGGAAGGGAAACTGTCCCAGTGGGTCTTTGAGCGGCTGCCGTTATTGTCTGATCGGGATATCGGGTTTGTTCATACGCTGTGCTCGAACATTGAGCGCGCTGTGGATTGCAGATCTCAGTCGCGCTCGAATTCCAAGGCGGAGCAGGACGGATAGCCCCTCCCGGGATACGCTGTGAATACGTCCATGTACGCTCGACGAAAACATCCATGTTTTCGACGCTCCCGGGAGGGGCTATCCGCCCTGCTCTCGGGCCTTTTGCGCGCACCGGGGTATTGAGCCTACTCCCGGAATCTTCCTGGGCGGAAGGCATCCAGGCAAACGGACGGTTCCTCGCCTTCAATTACCTGGGCGATGACATCGGCACTGCCGGCAGAGAGAGTCCAGCCGAAGGTGCCGTGGCCGGTATTCAAATAGAGGTTCTCTCTGGGGCCTCGCCCGATAATCGCAGGGCCATCCGGGGTCATGGGGCGGAAGCCGGTCCAGGTTTCGGCGGCGTCGAGATCGGCGCAGCCGGGGAACCGGGACTCCACCGATTTTCGGATCGTGGCCAGCCTCGCCTCCGGAATGTCTCTATTGAAATCCGCCAGCTCGACAAACCCTGTGGCGCGTAATCGATCGCCCAGACGAGTAGAAACCACTTTGAAGTTGTCATCGTGAATGGTGGAAGCGGGGCCTTGTTCCGGGTCCTTCATGGGGACCGTCAGGCTGTAACCTTTTACCGGATAGATGGGCAGTTCGAGGCCGAGGGGCTGAACCAGGTGGTTGGACCAACACCCGGCGCTGATCACCACGGCATCCACTTCCAGGGCTTCCATGACTCCATCGCTGTTTCTGACTGAAATTGCGCTGACCCTCTGGTCATCGGCAATCAGCTTTTCCGCTTCCACGTTGTAACGAACCACTATCCCCTTTGCCTCGCAGACTTTAGCGAGTTCCCGGGAAAATTTGTGGCAATCGCCGGTTCCGTCGGTGTCATAGCTCAGGGCGCCATAAAGCGGACCATTGCCAACCATGCCGGGCTCGGCGTCGCGCACCTGTTCGGGTGTGAGCAAACGGGAAGGGATGCCCAGTTCGTTCAGCAGTTCATGGGTCGTCCGGTAGCCTTCCAGCGCTTCCGGTGTGCTCGCCAGGTGCAGCAGACCCTGGTGGTCGCCATCGAAGGACAGATCAAGCTCCTTCTCAAGCGCCATGAATCGCTCCCGGCTGTGGATACCGAGGCGCAACATGGCGCGGCGATTCAACCCGAACAGCCCTGGCGACCAGGCGTAACGGAGCGTAGCAAACATGAACTTGAGTGTTTCCACAGACGGCGGGAAGCGAAGTTTCAGGGGGCCATCCTGCTTGAGGATCCAGGGGATGGCCTTGAACACAATCGCGGGATCGGCCCAGGGGTACACCACCCCATAGGATCGCTGGGCCGCGTTGGCCTTGCTGGTCTCGTTGCCGGCCATTGAATGACGTTCCAGCACAGTCACCTGGTGGCCCCGGCGATTCAGTTCATAGGCGGTGGTCATTCCCACCACGCCGCCACCAACAACAGCAATGTGCATGCATTCCTCCCTCATGTTTACTCCACGCCGGTCTTCGCCAGAAGACGCCGGTACTCTTTTAAAACGCTTTCATCTTCTTTCGGATATTCCGGCGCCAGTTTCTGCAATTGCTCAGCCAGTATGGCTGCGACAATCGGGCGCGCCTGGGGCTTCCGATCGCCCGGCACGATAAACCAGGGTGCCTGCTCTGTATGGGTCGCGGCAATGGCTTCCTCGGCAAACGCTTCGTACTCCCTGCGTTTTTCCCAGCCATCGATATCGGACCGATCAAACTTCCAGCGCTTGCGCGGCTTGTCCAGACGCTTGAGAAGCCTCTGGCGATGCTCATCCTCAGACAGGTTGAGCCAGATCTTGATCACCGTGGTGCCCTCTTCCACGAGATGATTCTCGAAGTTCCGGATGGAGCGGTAACGGTTTTCCCAGTTATAGCTGTCTGCTTCATGAACCGGCCAGACCCGTTCTGCGATCACAGCCTCATGATGGCTGCGATTGAAGGCGACCATCTCACCAAAGCCGGGCAGAAACGGCGTGACCCGCCAGAGAAAGTCATGGCGGGTTTCGGCCCCCCTCGGCCGGCTGAACGACCAGGCATGGAAACCAGCGGGGTCGGCGTAGGTTGCCAGAGTACGGATCAGGCTGTCTTTTCCACTGGTGTCCGGGCCGTGGGTAACCAATAGAACCGCCCTGGACTGGTTGGCCCAGAGCCGGCGCTGGTATTCACCGATCTGATCCAGACTGGCTTCCAACCCTGGCAGGGTGGTGTCATCGCCATCCAGAAAAGTCGGGTAATCCCGGAATCTGGGTTTTCCAGGGTCGTAGAGAAAAGAACTGGCAAACGCCGACAATTTCATCCAATGCTCCGTGCAAGTCCCTATGAATGTAATACAGGTCAACAATCGTACAAACTGGTAAACTTGTAAGATTGAATTCACAGAATAGCAGCCCGAATACAGGTTGCGATGGAGTGTAGTACCCGGCAATGAGTAAAAAACGTCGCGAGATTCCCGTATTCGATCAGCCGATCATCGAAACCCACTGTCACCTGGATTACCTCACGGACCGCCCGCTTGAGGAAACCCTGGAGCAGGCAAAAGGGGTCAATATCGAGAAAGTGATCACCATTGCGGTGTCCCCGGACAACCTTGCCAGAGTACGCGAACTCAGCCAGGTTGCGCCTTGGGTTTATGGTACTCAGGGGATCCACCCCCACGATGCTGAAAGCTATTCTGATGACGTGGAAGCCGAAATCCGTGCCCACGCCCGGGACGAGAAGATCGTTGCGGTGGGCGAGATCGGGCTGGACTATTTTTACGACAACGCCGACCGGGACGTGCAGCGCGAGGTGTTCCGGCGCCAGCTCCAGATCGCCTGTGACACAGACAGACCCGTGGTGATTCATAGCCGGGAAGCCGACGAGGATACCATCGAGATCCTGGGCGAGTTTGAGACCACCCTCAAGCGCCGTGGCGTCATTCACAGCTTCACGTCCGGCCCCGGGCTTGCACGCTATGCCCTGGATCAGGGCTGGTGCCTGGGCTTCAACGGTATCACCACGTTCAACAAGGCGGAGAATGTACGGGACATCGTGCGCATGGCGCCGATCGAGCAGATCCTGCTGGAAACCGATTCCCCCTTCCTGACCCCGGTGCCCTACCGCGGGAAGGAAAATGCACCGTTTTACCTGCCTTTTGTCGCCGAGAAAATCGCCGAGGTGAAAGAACTGCCTCTGGACGAGGTGATTGGTAAGACTTACGCAAACAGCCTGAGGACGTTTTTCCCCGGCGAATGATCAAACGCGTCCCCATTTCAGCACTCAAGGTCGGCATGTACATAACCGACCTGAACAACGACTGGATTCCCCACAACACCCAGCGCAAGCGCGGTGTGATCAAAAAAGAGGAAACCATCGAGAAAATCCGCCGTATGGGCGTGGAGTTTGTCTATATCGATGCCTCGAAGGGGCTCGACACCCAGGACTCGGAAACCGCCGCCGAGGTGGATCGCCGGAATGAGTCGGCCCTGCAAAAGGCGGGTGAACTGACGCCCGGCCTGCGGCCCTATGTACCACTTGCCGAAGAAATGGTCATCGCCCAGCAGATCCATAGCCAGGCCCAGGGGCTGGTGGGCGAGTTCATGAATCACGCCAAGGTGGGCGGCGCCATTGATGTGGCCCCCATCCATCAGTTGGCAGACGAACTACAGCATTCTGTGCTCCGAAATGCCAACGCCCTGAGCTGTCTGGGACGCATCCGGGAAAAGGACAATTACCTGCTGGAACACTCGGTCAATCTGAGTGTGCTGATGTCCCTTTTCGGAAACTACCGGGGCCTGTCGTCTGACGTCCTGCACCAGACCATCGTTGGCGCCCTGCTCCACGACCTTGGCAAGATCCTTACACCCGACGAGATACTGCACAAACCCGGCCGCCTGACTGCCGAAGAGTTCGAGGTGATGAAACTCCACGCCCGCCATTCACGGGACATTCTGGCTACCACAGAGGGCATTGGCGAGCTCACCGTCATCACGGCGGCCCAGCACCACGAACGCCTCGACGGCACAGGCTATCCAGAGGGTCTGAAGGGTGATGAGATCTCGGAATACGGTCGCATGGTGGCGATCAGCGATGTATACGATGCCATCACCGCAGACCGGGTCTATCACAAGGGCATGACACCAACACAGGGTCTGAAGAAGCTTCTGGAGTGGAGCGGCACTCACCTCGATCCCAGTCTGGTCAAACAGTTTATCCGGTGCCTGGGCCTTTACCCGGTGGGCTCGCTGGTGCTTCTGGAAAGTGGTCGCCTTGGCGTCGTGGTTGAAGCCAATGAAAGTGACCAGAGGCTGCCGACTGTGCGCATTATGTACCACACCAAATTCCGAATGCCGATCACGCTAGAAACCCTCGATCTCGCGAAACCGGGCACACAGGACCGGATTCTGCGAGCCGTTGATCCGGAAACCTACAAGATTGATGTCCGGAAATTCCTCGCCTGAGAACGCTGACAGCCGCGGACAGCTCGGAATGGAGTGGTTCAACGGCTGCTATCAGGAAGATGGATCAGAGAATCGGACATAGCGATTGCGGCCCCGGTGCTTGGCCTGATACATGGCCTGGTCGGCCTGGCGCAGGAGCTGGTCGCCGTCCAGATCCTCTGCCTGCGGGAACAGCGTGTAGCCGATACTGGCTGAAACTTCGACGCTGTGGTCCGCTACCCAGACCGGTTCGGCCACCCGGGCCAGCAAACGCATCAAGAGGCTTTCCAGGGCCGGATCGTCCTGAACATTCATGACAATGGCCGCGAACTCATCACCTCCGATCCGCGCCAGGGTGTCCTCTTCCCGGAGTTCCGAACGCATTCGGTGTGCGATCTCGACCAGCAACTGGTCACCCGCCTCATGGCCGAAGGCATCGTTTACCGGCTTGAACTCGTCCAGATCAATATAAACCACAGCCAGTTTGCCGCTCTGTCGGCGTGTCAGGGCCATGGCCTGCTGCAACCGGTCGGCAAACAGAACCCGGTTAGGCATTCCGGTCAGGGCATCGTAATGGGCCATGATCCGGAGCTTTCTTTCCTGCTCTTTAAGCCGACTGATGTCACTGAAAATACCGACAAAATGCGAGACTTCGCCATGATCGCCACGAACACTGCTGAGTGTTACCGACAAGGTAATCGGCTCGCCATCATTGCGCCTGCTGGCGAACTCTCCGGACCAGAAGCCCTGAGACCGGGCACTGGCGAAAATACCACTGCCTTCCTCCACCGGTAAGGGTGGCAGTCTTCCTATTGCCCGATTGCGGGGCCGGCCGGTTATCGCCAGATACGCATCGTTGGCATCAATCACGATGCCGTGATTATCAGTAATGAAAATAGCCTCGCGGGCGTATTCGAAGACGCTCGCCGCCAGCCGCTGCCGCTGTTCCGCGTGTTTCCGGAGAGTGATCTCATACAGGGAGCAAAGAATCAGAGCCTCCGGTTCGTCCTCGGTGTGGACGGGCGCCATGGTAAGCTCCACCCAGATCTCCGTGCCGTCAGAGCGATTCAGAACCCATTCGCACTGTTCCACCTGACCCGCCGAAACCCGGGCCAGCATGGGCGCCATTTTCTGTCGGGAAATCTGCCCGTCTGGCTGGAATTCCGGCGAAAAGACCGCCAGATCCTTGCCGACCAGTGATTCACTGGAGGTGTACCTCAGCAGGTCGACAGAAGCCCGGTTGGTGTCGATGAAAAGTCCACCCCGGATCAGCAATGCAGCTTGTGGCCAACCCCGGATAAGCTGGCGCAGACGCCTCTGTTCCGCGGCCAGCTGCCGCTTGCTCTTGCCCAGCCAGAGCGACGATGCCACCAGCAACATGAGCAACACCAGAATGGTAAAGACCCAGAGGCGATACTGGTGCAACGCATCCACCCAGGTAAGTTGGGGCGCCTGGTCGTAGGGCGGCACCCGCAGAGTGCGCGCCAGGTACTCAACCGACTGGTAGTCTGCAGGCGGCGAAAAACCCGAAATGCCGACTGACAGCGCCACCTCGTCTTCCGGCTCAATGGCAAAAAGCGCCGACGCGATACGACGGACAGCCCGCTCGTTTACATGGGGCAGCGCCACCAGGGGCCATTCCGGGTATAGACGGGTTGAAACAACGTAGGGGAAACCCGCCAGCCGCTGACGGTTCAGAACCTTTACCTTGGTAAACAGATCAGGGTCTTCCTGCGCCATCTGCTCCAGAATGCTGGTTCGGATAAAGCCTACATCGGCATCTCCGGAGAGAACCGATCGAACCACTCGGTCGTGGGTGCCCATAAACCGGATCAGATTCACTCTCCGGATATCAATACCGGCATCCAGGAGCTCGAGAACCTGCGTCTGGTAGCCCCCCAGGAAATGGACACCGGGCGAGGCAATGGTCTTATCACGGATATCAGCGAGCTGTTCAATGTCGTCGCGCTCGGCCCTGGTAAAGATCACGCCACCAAGACTGCCAGTCGAAGACTGGCCGGAGCGCCTGACCAGAGTCGCCAGAACGCCGGTCAGACTGCGTTCGCTTCGGATCAGTAGAAAATGGCTGGGATTGGTAAGAAAAAAATCGAGCCGGTTGGCGGCGATCGCCCGGCTCATATTCTCCTGATTGAGAACCTCCAGCCTTACGGATATGCCGGTTTCCCTGGACAAGTAGTCCGTCAGAGGCTGGTAACGTTCCTGAAGCACACTGTCCGGCCGATAGGCGAATACACCCATAGTCAGTGTTTCATCGGCACTGGCTGATGCCATCGCCACAAATTCCGTGGCAAACAGAAAACAAAGACAGGCAGCAAACCGGCGAATATTCAAGAGACCCTCGCTGGCAGAAACGAAGGATCTGACATGCGCTGGATGCCAGGATTCTGATCAATCATACCCTCTGCCAGCATAAGGCGAGACAGGGATCCGGCCATGGTTTCGATGGGTCCGGCTGCTCTGAGATAACGCTGGTTCGCGGCCAGATCCGGCAGCATAACGCTGGCCAGTGCCGTGCGGACCTCGTCCGGACTGATCCCCTGACGGGTGGCAATCCGGTACATTGAGTCGTGCATGCTCCGCACGAGATGCTGCAGGCCGGAAAAATGTCCGGTCAAAAGGTCGCGAACCGCTCTGGAATTGCTCTCTGCCACTTTCCGGGTCACCACCAGCACATCGAAGATGGTTTCCGGAATGGCACTACTATCGAAGAGTCTGACGCCTCCGGCGTTCTCTATGAGTGACGCTGTTGGCTCGTAGCACACGGAAGCATCCACTTCACCGCGGGACCAGGCTTGTGCATGCTGGCTTACCGGCAAATCCACTTTTATCACGTCGCTGCGATCGAGCCCCGCTACCTCAAGGATTTTAAACAGCATAACGCCCGAGACACCGTCCAGCTCCACCGCAATTCGCTGCCCCTTGAGGGCTGCCAATTCCGTGATCGATGGCTTGACCATCAGTACATCGGCGCCGGCGGACACATCAGCGACGGCGACCACAACCAGTTCCAGCCCTCTCGACCATACGCGTATGGTTTCATCGAGAGTCAGCGCCGCCCCATCAAGCGCCCCTGAAAGAAGGCCCTCCATGGAGTCTTTGGCAGACGTGCCCGGCACCAGCGCAACCGTATCCGGCAACCAGTTGAAATCACGGGCAAGGTACAGTGGCTCGTAGCCGATCCAGGGGTGGATACCGAACCTCAGCGGGCCGGGATCGCTGCAACCCGGCAATCCCGCCACGGACAGTCCGGCTGCTATCGATAGACCAAGGAATTCACGGCGTTGCATCAGGCTCCGGACCGGGCGAAGACATTAACATTTGTCAATAAACGACAGTTTACTGCTTCACATACTACCCGTAAAACCGCAACTTGCCTTGCACCGCGTCAATTTATCCCAAAGACAGGAACACCCCCATCAGCACCGGCGAGAGAAAAGACAGCAAGAAACCGGAGGCGATCGCCACCGGAACACAGGTCAGCCCGCCACTGCTGCGGATTACCGGCAGGGTGAAGTCCATGGCGGTAGCGCCACCATAACCAATAGCCATGGCCGGCCTGTTGGCAATCAACAAGGGGATGATTGCCAGTGCAACGATCTCCCTGAGCACATCATTGAGGAAGGCCACGCCGCCCCACGCAGGGCCAAGGGCTTCGCCGATGACAATGCCGGACAGCGAGTACCAGCCAAACCCGGAGGCAACCGCCAGGGCGTCGTGCCAGGGCAAACCAAGCCAGGGTATCAACAGGGCACCGGCCACCAGGGAACTGAGCGTCAGAGCCAGCGCGATACCGAGCCCCTGACGATTCATCAGAAGTTTGCGCAGCGAAAGCCCGGCATTGCGCAGCTGCAGGCCGATCAGAAACAGCAGCAACATCAGGGACCAGGTCGCCAGCTGTTCCGCCATGGGCATGTCCGGCAACAGGTAGTAGCCGGCAAGCAGCCCGGCAATAACCGCCACCAGCGGTTTCAGGCCAGCCAGAAAAAGCCGGCGGTATCCGGGGCTGACACTGCCCTCGACCCGCTCGATGGACATTGGCTGCCAGCGGTGGAACATCCAGAGCCCAAACATGTTGGCGACGAAAAGCACCAGCACCAGTGCCAGTACCTGGGTCGCCATGCCACCCAGTTGCGCCGCCAGGCCCTCCATCTGGCCAAGCCCCAGACCCAGCAGCAACAGGATGAAGTAAACCAGTGCCTCCACCGTGTAATGGATCACCGTCATGGCCCGGCGGTTTTCCAGGGCGATGGCAAAACCCAGGAACAGGGGAGCAAGAATGAGCAAGGCTCCAGTCAGCATGGCGTCCTCGAAACAAAAAGGGGGTTATCAGGTCAGGGGTTTGAACTGGTCGGGGTCGGCATCCGGGCTGGCCTGTTCACCCTGCGGAACGCCGATGGTGCGGGCAAGACGTTGGGCGGTAACGGACCAGACCGCATAATCTCCGGGCTTCGGTTCGTAGCCTTTTCCCATCATGGTGCCGGCGACGCTCCTGAGAACCGATTCAGCCCGGGCCTGGGTTGGCCAGGGCCCACGGCAGAACTGTCCATCCGGGCGCCCCTGATCAGGGCCAGAGAGAGCGACCAGGCCCCAATGGCCGCCGCCTGCTGGCCGGATGTGTAGCTCGATGCGTTGGCCGTCTTTCACCATGACAAGATCCCGGAGCGGGCTACGGCCGTGGAAATAGTGGAGCTTCATGGCGTTATGCTGTCAGTGCAGAACATGCCCTGACCTGTCCTGAACGAGAACCCAGGGTGCGATGACGACCGCCCAGAGTTCCGCATTGCGATCATACCAATCCTGCGCGGTGTCCGGCGCAACCTCACCAACGCGTCCATCGTTCATCCACTGTTCGAAACGGGCTTTGTTATCCGCCGCCAACTCAGTCGCCACTTCAAGCAGATCCAGGTCCGGCGACACCCTGACGACCTGTCCCCTCGCAAAGTAGGTCTGCAGTTCGTGCCAGTGGATGCGAGAAGTCTCAAGATTCAGCTTGGCTTTCAATTCGTCCCGGGATGGGGAGGATGACATGACTACCTCATCAGTCTAAACAGGGGTCAGGCTGGCCAGACTACCGGAAATTGCATCTTTCCGCACCTGCCGGAGGACTCTGCCGATCTGCCGGTTTTACCCTCGGGAGTCTTGCAGAATGCGTGAAATCTGATCCGAAAGGGTCATGGGGTCGAAGGGCTTCGGGATCACGCCCAACGCACCTAACTCACGGTACTCGCGTATTTCCGAATTCTGCAGTCGTGCCGTCATGAAAATAACCGGCACATCCGCCATCCCGTCAAGCTCGCGCAGGGCCTTGAGCGTTGCTGGGCCGTCCATACCCGGCATCATGACATCCAACAGAATAAGCTCGGGATCGAAGCCTGGAGCCGCTGCCAAAGCGGCAACGCCGGATTCGCACACAGCTGCCTCAAAACCACCGACATCTTGCAGCGCGATTTCAGCAATTGCCCGAATGTCCGGGTCGTCCTCGACGTAAAGAACTCGTGATATGGAGCTGGTATTGCCTGGTTTCATTGCGTCAATCCCTGATTGGTTCTTCTGTGTCCATTCCAAGGCGACGAAGAAGTCGCTGACACTCCTCGGACTCCTTCTGGCCACCGGCCAGCATTGCAGCGGCACGCATGATAATCCGGTCCTCCTGCGTGCAATCGACAGGCAAAAAATGCACGGCGCCGATCAACTCCCTCACCCTCAATGGCAATCGCCACTGAACTTTCAGGCGATTGCCATAGGGTTGAGCCCAGGTGCGCACCAATTGCTCCGCCTCGGACGCATCAAGTGCCCCACCAAGGGCTATATAATCGTTGAGTACCTTGACTACCGCGAGCTCACCCAGGCGACTGAGCAACGCGGCCTTTTGCAAAGAAACGGGCTGCTTCTTAAGTTTGATCGCCAGCCCCTGCGCCTCTTTGGAGACCTGCAGTGCACCCTCGTAGTGACTCTTCGCAAGCCCTTTGAGAACCTCGTGTTTGAGCTTGCCAGACACATCCAGAGACAAAGCCAACACCTGATTCAAGGCAAGACCTACACCCATCGAGGAGATAGAATCCCGCAGGCTTTCTACTGGCTTACCGGTACGCCGAAAAGACGTGCTGTTGGCGACATCCATCAATCGAGCAGTAATGCTTGCCTCTTCGCGCCAACGTTCTGCCAACTGAGACGGCGATAATTCATCCTGACGTCTGATCAGTTCCAGAACGTCTGCCGGATCGACATCCGTTGGCAGCTGGATAATCCCCTCAAGCGAACTTTTCAGCAATGCCGCCACTTCTGGAACCGTGTCTTGCGAAGGTTGAAGGAGTTTGACAAGACGTTGGTGCAACTGTTGCACATCGAATGGTTTGGTCATATACCCATCGATACCGTAATAGGCGGCCTTCAGCACGGAATCGCGATCTGACCGGGCTGACACCATGACGATGGGTACATCACTATCTGATTTCCGGACTTTCTTGACGAGCTCCAGTCCGGCACCGTCAGGCAGATTCCAGTCAGCAATAAAGAGATCAAATGTATTTCCGCTCACCAGCTCGAGCGCCTCGCCCAGGCTGCCCGCCACTTTGACCAATGCACCGGGATAGATTCCCGCAACGACCGTCTCGAGCAGTTCAGAAACCAGATCGTCATCTTCGAGGATTAGCGCTTTCAAAAAACCACCACCTGACAACAGAAAACACCGTCATTTGTTCGCGGAATAAATCGCGACCCCGTTACGCCCTTCATGTTTGCATTGGTAGAGTGCCTGATCTGCAGCTTCCAGTGCCTCCGCCCCGCTCGGGAATTCGTTGACGCCGGCAATGCCCGCGCTGAGCGTAACCTGGAAATTCTTTTCACCTACCGCAAAAACAAGCTCGGAAAAGCTCTCCCCAATGCTTTTCAGCAAATCTGCCGCTGCCTGCACCGAGCAATCAGGCAAAACAACCATGAACTCTTCCCCACCGTAGCGGCCGATCATATCCGTTTCCCGAAGCCGGTTCCGTAATAAATTTGCAAGCGCTCGTATCACGATATCGCCGTACCGATGCCCCCAGGTATCATTGACCTGCTTGAAATAATCGAGGTCAATCATGGCGACGCTGGAAAGGTGGCCGAAGCGACGGCATCGCGCGAGCTCTTTTTCAAGCTCCTGTTTGATCAACGAATGCTTGAGAAGCCCGGTCAGACTGTCACGGTTCATCAGGTCGGAAAGCTGACGCGCTCGGTAGCAACGAATGCGCGCCGACCGAACCAGATAATCATCTGAGACCGGCTTTACGAGAAACTCATCTGCGCCTTTGGAAAGAGCTTCAAGCTGATCATCGCGGTCATCTTCTGAAGATAGGTAAATAATGGGCAAACTTAACCAGCGAGACTCGAAACGTATCAGTCGGGCGAGAGTAACGCCCGAGTAATCTCCAATCTGAACATCCATGAGCACGATGTCCGGCTGAAACGAATATAGTTCGGCCATCAAACGCCTTGGGTCGGTGAGAGACTTCGCTTCTATTCCTGCTGCGCTCAGTACCAGACAGTAATGCTCGGCCAGCTCAGCATCATCTTCAACAATAAGCACCCGGCCGTTGACGCCAGAACTCCGCTCAATCGCCAGCAATTCAACACGCTCGGCCAACTCTGGCACGCTCACGGGAGCGGAAAAAAACGCCGATGCGCCAGCCTTTGCAATCCGATATTCATTATCAAAGGAGTCATTGGCACCAATGACAACAACAGGGGGCCTGCGACGAGAGCCCTCGTTTTCCTGCTTCCTTGCGTGCTGCATAACAACAGGCATTGCCGAATCTCGGCAAAGAATAGAAGAAGCCCCTGTAATGCCAGAGAAAATACCCTCCAGAGCGGTTTCGTCACGCTGGTCCACGAATTGACAAATAAAACCGTAACGCCCTAACTCGGTGGCCAATGAGGCGACCTGCCCCCCAGCATCATCGTCAACGAGAAGAATCCGGATCTGCATGCCATGGCTGCCCTCAAACCGGTTCTGATCCGGTGACGTTAGATTTCCAGACTCCGCGCTTGAAAGATTCTCAGAGCTTTCCTCGATGAGACTGGCGAGAGCGTCAATGCTGTCCGCAAAGCCGTCGGAAACCTCCACAGATTGCCTCTGCGCCTCCGACGTTTCTCCGAGGGCTTCGGCCTGACTCTTTAACTGTTTTTCAATCAAGCGCGCCTGCTCACCCAGCCGAGGAAGGCCAAAGGTACCTGCCGAACCGGCAAGGCGATGCAACGACTGATAACAGCGAATGAGTCCCTCGGCAGACAATGTTCCAGACCGGGTCTGCTCGGCATAGCCGCTCAATTCCCTGATATCTGATCTGGCCCTGGTGAGAAACTTTTCCCTGAGGACTTTCAGCTTTTCGGAAACGTCATTGTCTGACTGCAAAGCCACTCTCTTTCTCCCGGCAAAAGCAGTTTGCCGCAATGATTAAATCCACTATTCTCGTGTCCAATGAAATCACGTTGCGGCCAGCAAGGCTATTCTTCCAAGGAAGTACTTTGAAACGTCTGTCCCTCGGCACCCGAATTGCACTTATAACCCTCCTGACAAGCGCTATTACCGTTCTGATCCTGCTGGGAACTGCCTACAACGAGTTGCTGAAGGACTTCGAACGCGTTCTCAGCCAGAAACAGCTGATTGAAACGCGGGGCGTTGCAGACGAAGTCAACCGTTCGCTCGAGATCCGGTTGACGGCCTTGCAGGCCTTTGCCGCAACGCTGACAGATGGCAAAAACCTCATCCCTCTTGACCGCATTAAAAACCTGATGGGGCGTCAACCCACTCTGAGCACTTATTTCAAGGAAGGCCTTACCGTGATGGATGCAAATGCCGTAGCCATCGCGGAAAACACTTTTGTGCCGGGCCGCATTGGCACCTCTTACGCAGACAGAAGTCACTTCCGGCGAGCAATGACAAGCAGGCAACCGGTTATCAGCAGCCCAATCATCGGCCGAAAGACGGGCCTCCCACTGCTGTCGTTTGTGGCCCCGATTGAAACCGATGATGGCGATCTGGTCGGGTTTGCCGGCGGCATTGTGAATCTCGAGGAATCCCGGATAGTGCCTCAAACCACCCTGGGTGATTCGCAGACCATATTTCAGGTACTGGACACTGAAAGATTCATTCAGGTCGATTCGCTGTCATCAAACGCGCCGATTCCTGAACTACCGGCCCCGGGCGAAAACCTCATCGTCGACGCGGCCCTCTCTGGTGTGACCTCCGGCGTTGTCACCGATAACGAAGGCAAGAAATGGATCTATGCCACCGAACACCTCGAGAGAGTCGGCTGGATGTTTTTGCGCGCCGTGCCCTACGAGAAAGCCACCAACCCGGCCTGGGCCTCGTTTCGGGAGTTTCTCGTGGTAAGCGTTCTGGCTACCGTGTTGTTAGCGGTCACAGCCCTGATTCTTACTCGCGCAGCAACCCGTCCTCTGGAAATAATGTCGAAGAAAATACGAGCCATTAGCCGTGATGGTTCTGCCACCGGTCGCGTCTCGGAGTCCGGCCCCCCGGAAATCCGTAATCTTGCCCAGGCGTTCAACACTCTCATGCGGGAACGGGAGGGACTCGACCGCCTGAAAGATGAGTTCGTCTCCACCGTCAGCCATGAATTGAGAACCCCACTCACATCCGTTAACGGTTCCCTGAAGTTGTTGCAGGCGGGCGCAGCGGGCGAGTTGCCCCCAAAAGCACGGGCGATGGTCGATGTTGCGTTCCGCAACAGCGAACAGCTTCAGCACCTGATCTCAGACCTGCTGGATTTCAACAAGGCACTGGCTGGCCGGATGCCCATTCATCTCGGGCAGATCGAGGTGCAGCGGGCAGTCCATGAGGCCTGTCAAGGCAACGACAGCATGGCACGGCATTATCGGATCCCACTGAAGCCCGAGGACTGCGAACAGCACTGGCTCATGGCTGATCCACTGCGGTTACGCCAGATACTGGATAATTTTATCAGCAACGCAATCAAGTTCTCGCCGGTGGATGGAACTGTTCGCATCTGGTCCAGTTATGCTCCGGATAACCAGATCAGGATCACGGTCGCAGATGAGGGCGCTGGCGTCCCGGAAACCTTTTCTGACAGATTGTTCCAACGCTTTGCCCAAGCTGAATCAGGTACTGAAAGGTCGAAGGCGGGAACCGGCCTGGGCCTTGCAATCACCCGGGAGCTGGCGGGCTTGATGGGCGGCGAAGTTGGTTACTATTATGACAACGGGGCGCGTTTCTGGGTACAGCTGCCAGCGTGCAAACCCGATAACTCGGAGAAAGGGAGCGACCGTGAAGGCACCTGACGTTCCACCAGACGAACCCTTCCGATTGTCTGCCCTGGAGGAGCTGGCTCTCCTTGACACACCCCCTGAGGAAAGATTCGACCGGCTGACCCGGCTTGCCGCCCGAACCCTGAACGTCCCCATCGCGCTCGTATCCCTGATTGACACGGACAGACAGTGGTTCAAGTCGCGCCGGGGGTTGGATGCCAGAGAGACCGGTCGGGATATCTCGTTCTGCGGACATGCTGTGCTGCGCGAGGAAACACTTGTCATTGAGAACGCACTCAACGACGAACGCTTCTTTGATAATCCTTTGGTAACTGGCGATCCCCATATCCGGTTTTATGCGGGCGCTCCGCTCCACGACCCTCAGGGACAGAGGGTTGGAACGCTCTGCATCATCGATCGCAAGCCCCGATCCTTTTCAGAAGAAGACAAAACAATCTTGAGGGATCTGGCAGATCTGGTGGAACGGGAATTCTCGATCGGTGCCATCCGGGACCACTCCGAGGATCGCACCCGAGCGCTGAACGTGCTGACCGAGATCGTCCTGGATTCTGCCGGTGACACCAATGAGCGAGCGGCGAGAGCCCTGAGGATCGCCTGCGACTATCTTGGTCTTGAAACCGGCATTGTCAGCCGGGTCACCGACACGGTGTATACCATCCACTGGCATTTCACCCGTGGCACTAACCCAATCGAAAACGGCACGACCTTACCCCTCGAACAAACCTATTGCGCCCTGCTCCTCGAATCCAGCCATAAATTGTTTGCCATTCAAAACATGGCCGAATCCGGATTCACCAACCGCCCGTGTTACGAGGTCTTCGGGCTGGAGACGTATCTGGCAGCGCCTATCTGGATCGACGGCGAGATCTTTGGAACCGTAAATTTTTCGTCGCACTCGCCCAGACATCGCCCGTTCAGTGCCACAGAAGAAATGTTCGTCACTCTCTTTGCAGACTGGGTGGCCGATACCCTTTATCGCGTCCAGCGCACAGAAACCCTGAACAAACTGGTAACCCAGGCGCCCGGTATGCTTTACCAATACCGCCTGTGGCCTGACGGACACAGCAGTTTTCCTTACACCAGCCCAGGCATTAAAGAGATCTATGGGATTGACGTTGAAGAAGCGGCTATCGACGCCAACAAAGCCATAGCCCGGGTACACCCTGATGACCTTCCCGAGCTGCTCAAGTCGATCGAGGAATCTGCACAGACTCTTTCTCAATGGCAGCTCCGGTACCGAGTGCGTCTGGATACCGGCGGCTGGAGCTGGGTTGAGGGACTGGCACAACCGGAGGCTCTGCCCGATGAAAGCATCCTGTGGCACGGTTACATCACCAATGTTGATGAACGCCAGAGAATCGATGAGATGAAGAACCAGTTCATCTCCACCGTCAGCCATGAATTACGAACACCTTTAACCTCAATATCCGGTTCTCTGGGGCTGATCCTTGGCGGCGCAACCGGTCCAGTCAACGAGAAAACCGCTCAGATGCTCACTATTGCCCAACGCAACAGTAAACAACTGCGGCATCTTATCGACGATCTTCTTGATATAGAGAAGCTGGTCAGCGGCAACGTGACGTTCGACGCGTCTGTCCAGAGACTGGATGAAGCAGCCGAGGCAGCCATCGAAGAGATCCAGCCGATGGCCAGAAAGCGGGGCGTCGAGGTGCAACTGAATGTCCTGGAACGAGACCTGTATGCCAACTATGACATTGTTCGGCTTACCCAGGCCATAACAAATCTTCTGTCAAACGCAATCAAGTTTTCCCCGGCCGGTGCTGCCGTTAGGGTGGATTTGTCCAAATCTGGGGATGAGGCAAAGCTTGAAGTCAGGGATCAGGGCCCTGGTGTGCCTGAGAGTTTCCGGGACAGGATTTTTCAGAAGTTTGCCCAGGCGAACTCAACCTCTTCAAGGACAAAGGAAGGAACCGGGTTGGGCCTCGCGATTACGCGGGAATTGATGCAGGCAATGGGCGGTGAGGTCGATTTCGAATCCGAAGAGGGATCTGGCGCCTGCTTCTGGATCACCTTGCCGCTCGCGGAGCCGGGGACTCAATAAGGCCCCCGGTTCGCAAACGGTATGCTGAAAGCACGATGAATCAGCTGTCCAGCCCTTCCAGCAGACCGGCCATATCGTCGGCGTGCTCCTCTTCCTGAGCCAGGATTTCCTCGATAATCCGCCGTGAGGTCGGGTCCTGATCTCCCAGATAACGGGCAATTTCGCGGTAGCTGTCGATGGCAATCCGCTCCGCCACCAAATCTTCCACTACCATTTCCCGCAATGTATCGCCCTCAACGAACTCGGCGTGGGACCTCGTTAAAAGACCTTCGGGCGAGAAGTTCGGTTTCCCACCCAACTGCACGATACGTTCGGCCAGCCAATCGGCGTGCTGCTGCTCCTGGTCTGCATGCTCCAGGAACTCCTGGGCAGCGACATTGGCGTTGATGCCATCGGCACGGAAGTAATGGCTCTTGTAACGCAGGGTGCAGACAATTTCGGTTGCCAGCGCCTCATTCAGGATTTTCACGACATTGTCGCGGTTGGCACCGTAGCCCTCGGTAAGCGCTCCTTCTTCGATGTGCTTGCGGGCCCGCTCTCTGAGGGTTTTCACGTCGGTCAGAAACGGTTGATCGGTCATAATGTCTCTCTCGTTTCTCTCATTGATCTCTTGAATTCGGCATAGCGGCCGCCCGCTATGCCATTTCACCCTGTCCACTCAGGCAGTGCGCAACATTTCCCGCACCACGTAATGGAGGATGCCGCCATGCTTGAAGTAGACGGCCTCGTTGGCGGTGTCGATGCGAGATTTCAGCTCGCAGGTCTCCGTGGATCCGTCCTTGTACTTCACCGTCATCTTGAGGGTCTGTCCCGGCTTGATCTCACCAGACAGGCCTTCGATGCTGATGGTTTCCTCACCGGTGAGTTTGAGGCTCTTGCGGTCCGTGCCTTCCGGGAACTGAAGTGGCATTACGCCCATACCGATCAGGTTGGAGCGGTGGATGCGCTCGTAGGATTCGGCCACCACAGCTTTTACACCCAGCAGACGGGTACCCTTGGCCGCCCAGTCACGGCTGGAGCCGGTACCGTATTCCTTGCCGGCAATGACCACCAACGGCGTTCCTTTCTCCTGATACTTCATGGCGGCATCGTAAATCGCCATCTGTTCGCCCGTGGGCACGAATTTGGTGTAACCGCCTTCCACACCGTCGAGCATTTCGTTCCTGATACGCACATTGGCAAAGGTGCCACGCATCATGACTTCGTGGTTACCCCGGCGAGAGCCATAGGAGTTGAAGTCTTTCGGCTCGACACCGTGCTCCTGCAGGTATTTACCGGCAGGGGTGTCCGGCTTGAAGGAACCGGCCGGTGAGATGTGGTCGGTAGTCACCGAATCGCCCAGCAGTGCCAGTATGTTGGCATCCTTGATATCGTCGATCGCGTCCGGTTCTTCCTTGAGCCCTTCGAAGAACGGCGGATGCTGGATGTAGGTGGATTTATCAGACCACTCGTACACCTTGCTTTCTGGCACCTTGATGGACTTCCAGGTGGCGTCGCCATCGAAGACTTCCGCGTATTCCTTACGGAACATATCGGTCTTCACTTTCTCCACCGCTTCAGCGATCTCCTGCTGGCTCGGCCAGAGGTCCTTCAGGTACACCGGGTTTCCATCCTTGTCGTTGCCCAACGGATCTTGTGAGAGATCCAGGCGCACGTTGCCCGCCAGCGCATAGGCAACCACCAGGGGCGGCGATGCCAGCCAGTTGGTTTTCACCAGCGGATGCACCCGGCCTTCAAAGTTCCGGTTGCCGGAGAGCACAGAGGCCACGGTCAGGTCACCATCACTGATGGCTTTCTCTACCGCGTCCGGCAGAGGCCCGGAGTTGCCGATGCAGGTTGTGCAGCCATAGCCGACGAGGTTGAAGCCGAGCTTGTCCAGATCGTCCTGGAAGCCACCCACTTTCAGATAGTCAGTGACGACCTTGGAACCCGGCGCCAGCGATGTCTTGACCCAGGGCTTGGTGCTCAGTCCCTTCTGGACCGCTTTCTGGGCGATCAGGCCTGCGGCCATCATAACGCTCGGATTCGACGTATTGGTGCAGGAAGTGATCGCCGCAATGACGACCGCACCCGGATCCAGCCGGCTTTTCTCGCCATTCATCTCAAGGGGCTGGCTGGCATGATGCTTGTAGCTGTCGTCCACGCCCACCGCGGTCTGGCCACCCTCGGATTCCAGGTTGGCCTCACGGTTCTCGGCAGGCCCCTCGGCAGTTTCCATCAACAGCTCAAAGGAGGACTTCATGTTCTTCAGGGCGACACGATCCTGCGGGCGTTTGGGGCCGGCAAGGCTGGCCTCAACTTCGCCCATGTCGAGTTCCAGGTTGTCGGTGTACACCGGTTCATGGCCGGGCTCACGCCACAAGCCCTGGGCCTTGGCGTAGGCTTCCACCAGCTCCAGCTGTTCTTCCTCACGGCCGGTCAGGCGCATGTACTTGATGGTCTGCTCGTCTACCGGGAAGAAACCACAGGTGGCGCCGTATTCCGGGGCCATGTTGGCGATGGTGGCCCGATCTGCCACCGGCATGTCCTTCAGGCCGTCGCCGTAGAACTCCACGAATTTGCCAACCACGCCTTTCTTGCGCAGCATTTCGGTGACGGTAAGCACCAGATCTGTTGCGGTGATGCCTTCCCGAAGCTTTCCGGTGATCTTGAAGCCCACCACTTCCGGAATCAGCATGGAGACCGGCTGGCCCAGCATGGCGGCTTCCGCTTCGATGCCGCCAACGCCCCAGCCAAGAATGCCCAGGCCGTTGATCATTGTGGTATGGGAGTCTGTGCCCACGAGGGTGTCCGGGTAGGCGATGGTCTTGCCGTCCTGGTCCTTCTGCCAGACGGTCTTGCCGAGGTATTCCAGGTTCACCTGGTGACAGATACCCGTGCCCGGCGGCACCACACGGAAATTGTCGAACGCCTGCTGGCCCCAGCGCAGGAACTCATAGCGTTCCTGGTTGCGTTCCATTTCGATGGCTACGTTGTCCTTGAACGAGGACGCGTCGCCGAATTTGTCCACCATTACCGAGTGGTCGATCACCAGGTCGACCGGCGACAGCGGGTTGATCATCGCCGGATCCTTACCGGCTGCCTGGACCGCCTCACGCATGGCAGCCAGGTCGACGACGCCGGGCACGCCGGTGAAATCCTGCATCAACACACGGGCAGGCCGGAACTGGATTTCAGTGTCGGAATGACGATCCTTCATCCACTGCACCATGGCATCAATGTGGCTTCTGTCCACGGTGGTGCCATCCTCATTGCGCAGAAGGTTTTCCATCAGCACTTTGAGCGAAAACGGCAGGCGATTCAGGTCGCCGAGAGTGTCCGCAGCCTTGGGCAGGCTGTAGTAATGAAAGGTTTTACCGCCAGCATCCAGGCTGGAAAGGGTATTCAGACTGTCTTTACTGAGACTTTCGTTCGACATGTGGTGCCTCCTTTTTCGTCGTTATCCGCGTATTCCGGAAGGCTCTTTCGAAGCCCTTTCAGCAACGCATCGACCGGGAAAGCAATCCCATACCGGGCAATAGCCTGATGAAAGGACTCCACAGCGTGAAGTCACCTTTAACTATTGCAGCAATTAACGAGAGTTCAACCGCGGGCCGATGAATGTTCGGCATCAGCGCGGTGAATATCAGACCAATGTAGGAGAGCCGGACGACTCTCCGACATCAGTTCCTGGAAGGTTTAGATGCGATACAGCTTCACCAGTTCATTCAGTTTTTCGGTGACCGCCTCAAGGTCTGAAGCCATGGTTCTGACCCGCTCCGCCTCGGATACCACATCGTTGTTCCGGTTGGCGATGGAATGAATGTTCTCATTGATCTGAAGCGACGTGGCTGCCTGCTCTTCCGAGGCCGATGCGATCTGGCAATTCATTCGCGAAACCTCGCCGATGGCTGCTTCAACTTCGCGAATTGCCTCGCCAGTTTCTCGCATGGCCCGTGTTGACTCGGCAGAACGGGTCCGGCCCATCTCCATCGAAGCCTTGGTGGCTTCTGATATGTCGCTCAGTTCGCCGACGGTAGCCCGAATCTGGTCAGTAAATTCCTGGGTTCTCAGGGAAAGCGCCCTGACCTCATCCGCCACCACGGAGAATCCACGGCCATGCTCTCCGGCTCTTACCGCCTCGATGGCGGCGTTCAGGGCCAGCAGGTTGGTCTGTTCGGAGATCGCATTGATAGAGCCGACGACAGAGGAAATGGATTCGATTTTTTCGCTCAGCTCATCAACCCGATTAGCACTGCTTTCAAGAGCTTCATCGGTAGACTCCGTGAGTTTCGACGCGTTAGCCATGGCCTCACCACCTCTGGTGGCTGCGGCGGAAGCATTGCTGGCCGCGTCCGACGCCAGCTGCGCGTTACTGGCGACTTCCTGGATACTGGCGGACATTTCATTGGTTGCCGTGGCCGCCTGATCAGTCTGAACCTGCTGCTCGTTGGCAATCTGCGTGGTTGTGTCACTGACACTGGTCATGTCATCAGCGTTCGAACGCAGTTGACCAGAAAGCTCTTTCAGCCGGGCGATGAGTTCGACAAACCTGTCGAGCATGTTATTGAAGGAGCTGGCCGTGACGGACTTGTCTGCGCCATCGAGACGTGAGGTAAGATCATTATCCGCATCGAACGTCCGTATAATGTCAATAATCTGAAACGACTGCCTTTGCTCTGCCCCCATTTGGATCGCAAAAAAGACGAGAATTGCAGACTCAAAAACCACGAATGCAGCATGCAGGAAGGTAATGGACCAATTGCAATCATAGTTGAAGATCATGATCGGCATCTCGCCCAATGTGGCACCCGCCAGTTCAAGCGCTGTAAATGCGACATGATGCAACGCTATCGTTGCAGCACCGACCACCACGGGCAGCCAGTCCCGATAGATGATCACCAGGGCAAGCGCAGCAAAAATGTGGAAATGCATTTCAATACGACCCAACTGCGCCTGGATCATGATGGCCGAGAACAGCATCAGGCAGATTGCGAACAGTGACGACAAGGCCCTTGTTCCACGCATCGTAAAGAAGCCGGCAGTTGCAAGACCTCCCACCAGCAAAGACGCAATCAGAGCGAACATAGTGGTGCCATAGCCCATCGGCACCAGCAAGCCGACCACCGGAATATGCGCCAGAAGGATCAACAACATCTGGCGATCGGTGCGCTCCCGGATTTCAACTTCGTAAGACTGACTGTTTACTGCGGTCGTCATATGGAACTCTCGCTATTTTTGTCTTTTAGTAAGCGGCGAAGATCCTGTTCAACCAGCTTGAGATTCAGATCTGGTGTTGTGTAAACCAGCCTTCTGCGGAACTCTCCCGTCACTACATGCAGATGTGCGCTGTGAGCGATGAGATCATCCTCGGAACTACGCTGTTTAACGGCAAAATCGTTGTAAGTTGAAGCCAGTTTTTGAGCGGCCCGGTGAGTTTCCGGCCGGTAGAATCTGAACGCCTTCCCAAGACTTTCCATGGTTTGACCAAGCACTTCCGGCGTGTCGTTTTCCGGGTCAAGGGTGACAAACAGGAACTCGACCTCAGCCCCATCCAAAAGCTGGCTCAGCTCCATCAGATTGACCAATTGAACCGGGCAAACGGTTCCGCACTGGCGATAACCAAAGAAAATAACGGAAAGTCCATTCTGCGGAGGCTGGTAGCCAGTCAGGTTCTCTCCCGGCTCATCAATCGCCATCCCGTAAAAGCCGCTGTTGTTGAGCAGCGACGGCATCACCGGGAGCGCAAGTGCCAAAAAGAAAGCTGTGGCGAAAAGCAGAATACTTGTCGTTTTCCTGTTCACTTTTCCTGTCCGTGAAAGATCGGCGCAAGTTTGCAGAGAAGTTTGAAACCGGGCTATAGGTGCATTGCGCAACGTTCAGCCCCTAGAACTTGCATTTGCAATCTTTTACGGACGCAAAAAGCGACAGATCTTTTTTTGTTGTAATGAGAAGTAAACTTTAGGAACAGGACTACATCTGGCGCTCGCCATAAAGTTGGGCGTACAGCCCTTCCCTGGCAATGAGCTCGTCGTGGTGACCCTCTTCGATAATCCGGCCATCTTCGAAAACACAGGCACGATCTGCCTGTTTAACGGCGCTGAGGCGATGGGCAATGATCAGGGTGGTGCGCTGTTTGAGGAAAGCTTCGAGATCCCGATGGAGCTGAAACTCGGTTTCCGCATCCAGCGCGGAGGTGGCCTCATCCAGGATCACCACTGAAGGCTCTGACAGTATCATCCGGGCAATGGCCAGGCGTTGACGCTGTCCGCCCGACAGGCGCACCCCCTGTCGGCCGATAACGGTATCAAGCTGGTCGTGCATTGCCGCAACCGTGCCGTCCAATTGGGCGATTCGCAGGGCATCCCAGAGCGCGGCATCGGGCTTGTCCCGGCCAAGGGTCAGGTTCTGGCGAACGGTATCGTTGAACAGCGCCGGGTGCTGAAGCACGGTCGCGACATGTTCACGAAGGCAGGGCAAGCCAATGCGCTCAACAGGCACTCCATCAATCAACACCTCGCCCTGCTGCGGTGTGTACATGCCGAGGATGACCTGAATCAGAGTCGACTTGCCGCCACCGCTGGCGCCCACCAGGGCCACTTTTTCGCCGGGCGCCAACTCCAGATTGATGCCCCGGAGCACCTGCTCCTCGCCATAAGCGAAATGGATATTGCGCAGGGTAAGCCCCACGGTATGACGGTCGCGGAACGGGTTCTCCAGCGCCGGATAGCGGGGCTCTTCTTTCAGATCCAGCAACCGGTTGATACGCCCGAGCGCCGCATTGGCGGCGAACCAGGCGTACTGCATGTTGAGCATTTCCTGAACCGGCGTCAGCATGAACCAGAGGTAGCCGAAAATGGCGAACATCATGCCGATGCTCAGGTCGCTGAACAGCACGGTTACCATCGCGGCGGCCCGGAACGCGTCGACGCCGAACTGGAACAGGGCAAAACTGGCCCGGCTGGCTGCATCGCTGCGCCATTCGAACTGGATCGCGTGGTCCCGCACGTTGCGGGCGCGGTCGATCAGCTGGCGAAGGTAATGCTTTTCCCGATTAGCCGCCCGCAGTTGGTGAATCGCATCCAGGGTTTCGGTCAGGTCGCCCTGGAAGTCTTCGTAAGCGCTGTTCTCCCGGCGCTTCAACTCCTTGACCCGCTTGCCGATCAGAATCGTGGCGAAGATGACCAGCGGATTGAACAGCAGAATGAGTAGGCCCAGCTCCCAGTGCACCCAGAGCAGGACCCCAGCGGTACCCAGCACTGTCAGGCTCGCCACCAGAAAACGGCTGATGGTGGTACCCAGAAACTGGTCTACGGTATCCAGATCGGTAATAAAGTGACTGCTGATTCCGCCCGAGCCGCGAGTTTCGTACTCGGACATGGCCACCCGTTGCAAACGCCCGAGCAGGCGGGACCGGATGCGGAACACCACATCCTTGGAAACCTTGGAAAATTCCCGGGACTGCAAAACGTTGAACGACAGTGCCGCCACACGAAGCAGAAATGCCACCACAACCATCAGGCCGATATAGACCACCGGTGTTTCCCAGCTCCCCGGCAGGAAGGAATCCATTACCGGTAACACAGGGCCAGGCTCGTCCAGCAGCACTTCGTCCACCAGAACCGGCAGCAGCAGTGGCACCGGCACACTCATCACGGTGGCCATGATAGCCAGCAGATTGGCACGCACCAGTCTTGGCTTGTGCTTGAGCGCAAGCCCAAAGATGTCCCGCCAGGTGTACTGCTGCCGGGTTTCGCGAGTATCGATACCGGTTACGCTGTTTTGCGGGTGTTCCAAGCAACCTCCGGAGAATCAGATGTGCCCGGTTGGATACGCCCGGGAACTGACAATAGTCTACCTGTTAACTGGTTTGCTGCGATCAAAACCGACATCTGTCATCATGAGCCAACGATTTTCTGATGGACCAGGACACAAGCACCTGTGAAACACGATTGCCACTATCACCCCGGCGACCCTGCCAAATGGCACTGCGGGGAGTGCCAGATTCACTACTGCAGCCGCTGCATGCCCGACGCCGATACCCGACAGCGTCGGGCCCTGTGTCCGCACTGCAGCAAGGCCATGCGATACCTGGGCGCCGCCACCGAAGTGGTCCCGTTCTGGCAGCGACTCGGCGCGTTCTTCCGCTACCCGTTCCATACCGATCCGCTGATCGTGATCGCCATCTGTACCCTGGTGCCGGTAGTCGCCCCCGCCAACCTGATCGGCATTCTGATCTGGCTGGTGCTGGCGCTTGCGCTCTTCAAGTACACCTATGCGGTGATCAACCACACCGCTGAAGGCCACCTGAAACCGCCCGCCGTGTCCGTCGCCTTCACCGGCAGCGGGTTTGATATTGTCATCCTGCAGTTGCTGGTCTTCGTGCTGATGGGCGGGCTGGTTGGCGCGGCTGCCATGCTCGGCGGCCCCATCCTGATGCTGCTGGCGCTGGCGTTTGTCATCCTGGCATTGCCGGCCAGCATCATGGTGCTTGCCATGGAGCGCTCGGTGGGCGCGGCGGTGAATCCGATGAATCTGGCGGTGCTGATCTCCCGAATCGGCACCCCCTATTTCCTGCTCTACGGCTACCTGATCCTGCTGACCCTCGCCTCGGGCGCGGCCCAGGACTTCGCGGTTAATCACTTTCCGTTCTGGGTGGCCCAGCCCCTGGCCGGCTTCCTGAACAGTACTTTCACACTGATTCTGTTCCACATGCTGGGCTACCTGCTATTCCAGTATCAGGAAGAGCTGGGATTCGCCTCGGATATCCAGGATGAAACCGCCGGGCAGGACACCCACCAGCGCGACCGAAGCGCCCGTTTTGATGCCGATATCGACATGAACCTGAAAGACGGCAACTACGACCGGGTGCAAAGCATGCTGAAGGAAGCACTGAAGCGGGACCGGGACAACGCCCTGAGAATCGGCCAGCTGTACCAGCTACTCACAGCCCGCCAGGACACCGACGAGCTCTACCGTTACCACCCACGAATCCTGGGCTGGTTGGCCGATCGCAACGACGGAGAAGGCATCGCGGGTGTGCTGAATACGATCCAGAAAGCAGAACCCGGCTTCAAACTGGAGGATCCGGACCTTTCAGTGCGCTGCGCCCGGGCCCTGTATCACCGGGGCCAGTTCAAACCGGCCTTGCGAGTGCTTCAGGATTTCCACAAGCGCTTTCCGGACAGCGAGCAGCTGGCGCCGGCCTATCTGCTGGTGGCCCAGACCCTGGCCAACGGATTGTCCCAGTGGGAAAAAGCGACGGCCTTCCTGACGTTTATCCAGAAAAAATGCGTGAATCATCCGCTGCATGAGCAGATTACGGTTTATCTGCAGCAGGCGCAGAATAAAGAGCCATTGAAGGGTCCCAAGGCGTCTTTTTCGGTTCAGGAGTAAGGCAGCGTATGGGGGCGGCTTCCCAAAACTGTGCGGAGCCAGGGATGGCGGAGCCAAGCGTACACGGATGTATTTACAGCGTGTTTTGGGAAGCCGCCCCCATACCCTGCCCCGAACTGTGTCAATTGGCCTGCAATAATTGGCGATAATGGCGTGCTTTGGGTGCCATCTGACGCTTCTCAAACTCTTCCACCAGCAACCGACAGGCCTCGGTTGTCAGCATGTCATCGCCGGTGCTTTTCAATCGCTCAAAGGCTTTCTCGGCAGCTTTCAGATCATGCTGTTTCAGGCTGGTAAACAACACCCGGTTATGGTCCTGCGCCGATAACGGCTGATAGCTTTCCCCTTTACCCAGGTATTCCTGCCAGATAGCAATCATCTGCTCTGGCTGGCGCCGGCTGAGGGCATCGTTCATAAGCTCTATGGCGCGATCACGATATTCAGGCAAGTCCGGGCGGAGTTTGGCCAACTGGTAAAGGTGTTCCAGCAGAATATGGCGTTCCGGATAGTGCTCACGAAGAGCCTCGAATTGCCGCCGGGCCAAATCGAACTCCATTCGGCCGAGGCTGGCCATGGCCTGGGCGTAACCGGTGGTAAACCGGGCATCCTGCTCTTCCTCTTCCGGTTCGAAAAATTCCTCTCGCACCTGCAGCCAGCTTTTGCCAAGCAGCCAGACCAGACCGGCACCTGCGATCAGACCGCCAGCGTGGGCCATGTAGGCGATACCGGTGGCACCGGCATACCAGTAATCGTAGATTTCCTTGCCCACCCATACCGGTAACAGAGCAATAGCCGGAGCACGGAAATAGTTGAAGTAAACGCCGAGAAAGTAGAAGAAACGGATCTTCTGCAGGCCATAAATGGCTACGTACATGCCCATCAGGCCGGAGATCGAGCCCGAGGCACCCACCAGGGGTACATAGCTACCCGCCGAAACCGCGGTAAACATCAGACCGGACAAGGCACCGCAAACCAGATAGGCAATCAGGTACCGACCCGGCCCCAGGGCTTTCTCAACGGTGAATCCCAGCAGGAACAGGAAGATCAGGTTACCGATGATGTGGCCCCAGCCGCCGTGCAGAAACTGGTAGGTGATCAGGGTATACAGTGACAGATCGGCAGGAACCAGTCCCAACTGGTTGGCACTCAGCTTCTGGATGTACTGCTGCTCTATCGCAGTGCGCTGCTCCTGCCAACGGGCCCTTTCTGTCGGCGCCCAGATCACATCACGGTTCTGCAGCAGATACTGGTAGAACTCCCGGTCCATCATCAGATTGATGGCCAGCCAGAAGGTTTCGTTCTCTTCCCGGAGTTGCTGAAACTGCTGTAGTTCGTATACCCGGCCTTCTTCACCCTGGAACTGGATTTGCCGTTGCAGGTAATCCTCGTAGGCCGGCGCCTCCAGCTCATGTAGGTCGGCGGCCAGGTACTGTTCAACGGCCTGCTCGAGTTTCCGGCTGTCGTCCCCCTGATAAAACAGGAAAACCAGCAGGCAGGCCATGATCAGGCCCAGGGTGACCCAGGGCGGGCGTTTCCAGTTGATGGCGTTCTCGGCGGGGATAATCAGCATGGGCGGTCACAATTCATCATAATCTGTCCCTGAAAGTCTGCTTTTTACCACAGCCACGCCTTCTTTTCGCGCTCAAATGGAATCCAGCGCAAAGGTCGCTATGGGTCAATCCCGGAAATGTGGCACACCCCACAGAGTCGGAAAAGCCCGGACTACCGGTGAGACTGTCATTGGCGCGTCACACAAATGACATTAAATCATTTCCAGCGACGGACTGTGCCGGGACATGTATCGACTTTTCGCCAATTGCCGTTATTCCTGCTCCGGCCAATAGTGAACAGGAATAACAAGAAAAACCGGATACCGAACCAAGGATTTTCAGATGACCGTACTTGTATTGGATAACCCGGGCCTGATCGCCAATGCTGCGATGGCCGCAGGCTTCACCGCTGCCACTTACGATGCCGGGACCAGACGCCCGCACCGCATGAAGTTCCATTACGGCTTCAACAAGCACTCACTGGACAAGGATGACATTGCCTTCCTGCAACAGCACGCCGCCTACCTGAAGGAGCATCCTTCCGTGAGCGTGCGGATTCATGGCCATTCCGACAACTTCGGTTCGGAGGATTACAACCAGTTTCTGTCACGATTGCGGGCCAATGCAGTGGCGCGAAGTCTCATTCAGGAAGGCGTGGAGGAATCCCGGATTCTAATGCGGCACTGGGGCTCAGCGCGCCCTCTGGCAACGCCGGAAGACAGGGCTGCCAACCGCCGAGTAGAACTGGAATACATGGACATGGATGTCGCCCAGGCACTCTGAGCGGCAATCCGGGATAACGGTTCCACAAAAAAAGGGGGCCTGGCCCCCTCTTTCTCCGTACCCCAGGTTTCAAGAACCCTGTTCAGCCATAGACCTGCCAGACGTTCCACAACAGCAATAAGGCTGTCACCAGAATCGCCAGCCAGGTCAGCAGAATGCCGATCATACGGGCCCAATGGGTGCCACCGCGACCGTTGATCATGCCGAAGGCATGAAGAATGCGGCCAACCACCAGCGCCATACCGGTCCAGTAAATCAGAGTACTGGAAACGCCGTTGAGCTCAGCGATAGCCAGCATGAGCAGACCGAGTGGCGCATACTCCACCAGGTTGGCGTGGGCCCGGACCGCGGCCTCGAAATCCCGATCATCGGTGACGCCCAGGCCCTTTTTGTACTTCAGACGAAATTTGACGACCTGCGCCGACAACACCAGCAAAAGAATGCCGATAACTGCGGCAAACACTCCGGTTACGGGTACGATCATGCTCAGGCCTTCTTGATTGCACTAACAATAGCGAGAAGCAACACAGCGCCTACCGTTGCGGTGACCAGCTCACCAACAGCACCCTGGGCCGCCAGACCGAGAAGGCGGAACACAAAACCGCCGAGAAACGAGCCGACAATACCGATACCGATGTTGGCCAGAATGCCAAAACCACGGCCCTTCATGATCAAACCAGCCAGCCAACCGGCCACACCACCTATAATCAAAAACAGAATCAGATTCATCTCTTGCCTCTCCCTGAGGGTCGTTGAACGAAACGATCAGTCCCGCAAGACTGCCCTGTTTACCGAAGTGCTTCAAGCACTTCCAGACGAGGCGATTACAATGTGGCAATCGTCTCCGACATTTTTTTGTGGCAACGCTCGATCAGCTCCGGAATATCATCAGCCGTGAGACCCTCGGTTTCGATGGGCGGTAAAACCCGAATGGCCACTGACTCACGCCGGCCGGTCCAGCCGACGGCCTCATCGGCGTACTCCTGAACACAGACCATGGTGATGGGCGCGCCCGATGCTACCGCTGCGTGAAACGCGCCTTTCTTGAATTTCTGCAGTCCCCGGCCTCTGCTGCGAGTGCCTTCGGGGAACACCCAGAGGCTCTTTCGATCCCGTGCGATGGCACTGCTGGTAGCCTTCATGACCGCGATAGCCTTGTGGGAGCGTCCGCGATTAAGGATAACGTTACCGCCCAGCCAGAAGACCTGACCAAAGAAAGGCACCCAGACCAGTGACGATTTACCAACCGTGACGGTGCGCGGCGGCAACAAGTCGCCCACAACAAACAGATCGTCATTGTGCTGGTGATTGGCAATGACGACGGTAGGCCGGTCCTGCGGCATGTTTTCCCAGCCTTCAAGAGGGCGCTCCATACCCAGAACCGCCCGCCCGAAACGAGCGACGACGCGCGCCAGGATACGGTTGTTGTCCGGATTGAACGGCCTCGCCGCGTAGAACACGAGCGCGAACAGGCAAATGATCGGTACGCTCAGCCACGCCAGCAGTTTTCTGATAATACCCATGCAACCAAACTCTGCAGCGAAATTTTGGCGCACAAGTGTACGCCAACTTTATATTCCGGCAACAGTGTCAATTTGTTCCCTTTGTTTACCCTTTGCCGAGGCTCTGACGACGTATCGCAGTGGCCCACCGGCGTCGACACTGTCGAACGGGTAACAGGTCACCAGCAGAAGCGTCCCCTCTGGCAGACGCTGGGTATCGATCAGCTCTGAACGGCTGTCCACCACCCGAACACCCTCCACCAGGTAACTCTGCCAACGGCCATCCCTGCCCTGCAGACGCACCTCATTGCCGGTCTCCAGTGCCTTCAGGCTCCGGAAATGTGTATCCCGGTGCCCGGCAATGATCACGGCTCCCCCGACATCTGCGCCTCCGGTTAATCGGCCCGGCCCAAAGGCCAGGCTCTCACCATGGGTATCGGCCAGAACAATCATCGAGTCGTTCAGTTCCGGAATAGCCAGCCGGGCTACCGGCCAGGTGTCCGCCCAGGGCCAGGGGCGCGATTCCGTCTGCCGGGCCTGGCTTTCAGCCCAGGCGATCGCCAGTAATTCCTGGGCGATAACCGCCTTGAGCGGAATCCATAACCCGAATACCAACAAGGTAGCAGAGCTGGTCAATAACAGAAGCAGAAGCCGGGTCATGCGAACGCCCTCCTCTGCAGCAGCACAATCGCCAGTGAAAACATCAACCCCACCAAACCGAGCGCGATAAGCAATGGTGCCGATGTTGCCGTCTGTGGATAGCGCAGCATGCCCGCCTGGCTGCCCGCCGGTAGAAGAGTGGGCAAATTATCCGATTCCATGGGCGCCTCTGAACTTCGGGCGGGTGTGGAATCCACGGCCACAAAACTGGTGTAGGCAGACATCAGGCCGTGCTGAACCGCCAGCTCGGTCAGGCCGGCCTCATCCGGCTCCCGGCCTGTGACCTTAGCCTCATCCTCCAAACTGTCGATTTTCTCCCTCGCCCAATGCCGATGCAGCCCCGTTGCGGGAGCGGCCTGCTGCAGATCGAGCGTTCTGGTCCAGTCCCTGCCACCCGGCAGGCGCCCCGACACCTCCAGCTGCCCCATGGCCGGGACGCCACGAACCACATGAATCAGCGGCTCGCCCTGGAACAAATCGCCCGGGCGTCTCGGAAACGATTCCTGACCGGCTTTCTGGCCGGGCCAGTTGACCCCGATATCGGTCAGAACCGGTGACTCCATGGCTGAGAACAGGGCCTGCAGAGGTCCATCCACATCGGAAGGCGAGTGAATCGCCGTGTAGGTACCCCGCCCCCAGCGGGCGGCTTCGCGCATGAAGTGCCGGTTCGGCGCAGAGCCAATAGCCACCGTAAACAGCCTCTGGTTTCCAAGCTGCTGGCGGATCTGCCGGAACAGCGCAGCTTCATTTCCCACCGCGCCATCGGTAATGAAAATGACCTGGCGCACCCGTGCGCCGTCTTCAGTCTCGCCTCCGCCTTCCAGGGCTCTGGAAAGGGCCGGTGCCATCTCGGTGCCACCGTCGGCACGAAGGCGATCCACATATTGGCGCGCCCGGGCAAGGTTGTTACCGGTGGCCACTTCAGGCTGCATGAACAGGGAATGCGTCTGGCTGTTGAACTGGATGACATTGAACCTATCCCTTGGTGTCAGTGTGCCCAGACCGGCCTGAAGAGCATCTCGGGCCTGGCGGATCGATTCGCCCGCCATGGAACCGGAGGTGTCGATCACGAACACCAGATCCCGGGGCAACGCCATGGCACCGCTTTCTCCAGGCACCAGCATGGCCATGAGGTAGTCCTCTCCTTCCCAGGACTGATGGAACACCGCTGCCGAGGGCTCTTGCCCGGCAACCGGGCGCCAGCGCACCACAAAGTCCCGGTCCATAAGGATTTCGCCCCCATCGGGACGAACGCTGAACGTCTGGCCGTCCTGACTGGTCGCAAGTCGGTGCGACGGGCTGGAGACGCTCTGAAGGGGGAGCCCGGAATCAATCACCAGATTGATCACCGCCCGATGGCTATCGTCCGCCACATCACCCGGATTGACCGTAAAGGGACTGATGGCAACGGCGTCCGGCACTTCGGTCGTCGGCACTGCCCAACCACCCTGCCACTGATCCGGCGCTGCACTGAGCGCCTTTCCCGGCATGTAACGGGGCGTCAGCGTGGTTGGCACAGTGAGTTCGAACACGCCGGCCTGATACTGCACCGGTTGTTGATACTTCAGCTCCACCGATACCGTCTCCCCCGGGGGAATGTTGGCCACCCGTGCGGTAAACAGATTCGGCCGCTGCTTCTCGACATTCGCCGCGTGCTGCCCGGCCTGTTTTGCTTTCTCATAGGTCCGGCGCGCCGTCTCCTTCGGCTGCACCTTGCCTTCGATCGTCCGCTCGCCCACTTTCATGGTCAGTCCATACACACTGGCCTTTTCCGGCAGCGGGAACACAAACACGCCCTCCCGCCACCGGTCGCTGGTGTTTCGAAAACGCCTCAGCAGCCGGGAGTCGGCAATCAAACCGCTGATGCGCACATCGAAATCGCTCTCCAGAACCAGGGCCGGCTCCTGCCACTGACCCTGGCCGTCAACGAAATGAAACTGGCCAACGTTGTCGGTCTCATTCGCCTCGGCATAGAGTGGGTGGACAAACAGCATCAACATCACGGCGAGCCAGAGGCTGATGCCCTCCAGGCAGCGCTTTAACCGGATTCGCTGGCCGCTGTTAGCGGAGGGACGTGAATAAAGCTTTAGAAGGGAACTGGAAATAATCATGAGGGAATCCTTGTGACTGCATGACTGTGCGAAACACCGCCATTTCAGCAATCCGGAAAGGAACTCCCATGGCAGATTGCGACAAACCGCCCTCGAAAAATGATGAATTGTGGCAACAACGCCCTTCGAACTTGTTATCAACACCTGCCGTGGTTAAATAGGCACACACCGGCAAGGGGAAGCAGCCGCCACCATGAAGAAACACGTTGTACTGATCGAAGACGAACCCGCCATCCGCGACAACTATCGCGCTGCGTTCGAGCGCCGTGGCTATCGTGTGAGCGCCCACGGCGACCGGGCTTCCGCCTGGCAGGTGCTGCGTCAGTCGTTACCCGACCTGGCCATTATCGACGTCGGGCTGGGCGATGAACCGGAAGGCGGTTTTGCCCTGTGTCAGGACCTGAGATCACTTTCCCAGACCCTGCCGATTATCTTCCTGACCGCCCGCGACAGCGACATCGATTCCGTCCACGGTTTGCGCCTTGGGGCCGATGATTACGTCACCAAGGACATGAGCCTGGACCACCTGCTGGCCCGGGTTACCGCCCTGCTCAGGCGGGCCGACGCCTGGGCTGAAGCCCTGCAGAAACCGGACGAGGTGCTCGAGCGGGGCAAACTCTCCCTCAATGTGGATCGCATGACAGTGGCCTGGGATGAAACGCCCATCGACCTGACCGTCACTGAATTCTGGATGCTGCACTCACTGGTTCAGCACCCCGGCCATGTCCGCAGCCGGGAACAATTGATGGAAGCCGCAAGCACGGTGCTGGATGACAATACGGTCACCTCCCACATCAAGCGTATCCGCCGCAAGTTCCAGCAGATTGACGCAACCTTTGACGGCATACAGACCGCCTACGGCATGGGCTACCGGTGGAACGCCCGTGAGGTTTGAGCCTTGAATCTCAAGCGCCAGCTGTTCGTTGCCAGCCTTCTGATGCTGCTGATCCCCTGGGCGGGCCTTCAGTTTGTTCTGGAGCTGGACGATGCCCTGCGCCAACAGGCCCGGCAGCAACTCCAGGCCCAGGCCGAACGACTGGCCGCGACCGCCGGCGATCAGATCATCGGCACGCCGGTGGTCCGGCCCGGTGAGCCTGCCATCTACGTGGAACCTTTTGCCGGCAACCTGAACCTGGATGGTTACGCTGACGATTGGCCAGGATATGACGAGGCAAACCAGACCAGAAACTGGCAAAGAGTCGCCAGCGGCAAAGCCGGGGAAACGGCTCTGCAATGGCAGGCCGCTACCGATAGACGGAACCTGTATCTGCTGATTCGCGTTAGCCATCGGCAACCCGTGTTCTTTAATCCCGGCAGCCCGGAACAGGCCCATGACCGGCTGAGGCTCTGGCTGGAGCCCTCTGGCGGCAACCTGGCCCAGGAATCCGGCCGGCAGTCCTGGTTACTGCGCACACCGGCTCCCGGCCAGCTCTATGGCCTTGAAGAGAAAGGCGGCCAGCCTGACTATCGCCTCTCCGGCTTTTTGCAGGGCGCCGGCGATGGCTGGCAGCTGGAACTGAAACTGCCCATGCCAGTCGACCGCAGCCGCCTGGGTTTTGCGGCCTTATGGAGCAGTGATCAGGTAACCGGCGTCTCCACGTCGGTTGATCCATTGCCGGTGCTGGTCAGTCGAAATCTCGCCCTGGAGCGACAGCTGGAACCACAACTTAACCCCGGCCAGCAGGCCCGACTGGTTGAACCGGCCGGATGGGTCATCGCGAGACAACAGGCTGACTCAGCCGTCACAGCGCCAGAGTTCGACAGTCTCAGCCCGGTGCAGGTGATCGAAAAGATCAGTCTCAATGCACTCAGAGGCCTGGTGCGCCTGTACCAGCCAGAACCCACCTCAATCGAAACCGACACCAACCGTGTGGACGTTGAGGCGCTACCGGAAACGAGCCTGGTCCGTCATGAAGATGACAGCGTCTGGCTGCTGACCACCCGGGAGGTTTTCGGTGGCCGCACGCTGATTCTGGAGCAATCGCTGGATCAGCTTCTTACCCTCTCCGGCTCTGCCCTCGGCTCGGTCATTGCCCGCAGCACCCTCATCATTGTTGCTCTCACCCTGGTTCTGCTTGGCTATGCCAGCTGGCTCTCCTGGCGGATTACACGACTGCAGCGTGCTGTCAGCGCCAGTATTGATGAAGACGGCCGGATCACGGGCAGAGTGCCGGATGCCCGAAGCAAGGACGAACTGGGCCAGTTGCAACGGCACTTCAGCCAGATGGTAGATCGTCTCCACGGGTACAACCGCTACCTGGAAAGCTTCTCCCGGCGACTCTCTCACGAGCTTAAAACACCTGTCGCCGTGGTTCGCTCCTCGCTGGAAAACCTCAACCACAGCGATTCGGAGGAAGAGCGCAGGCAATACATCGAAAGGGCCGCTTCCGCCACCGAACGCCTCCGGCAGATACTCCACGGCATGAGCGAAGCGGCGCGCCTGGAACAGAGCTTGGACCATGCGGATAAAGAACAGTTCGATCTGGCGGAGGTGGCCGCAGAAGCAACCGCTGCGTATCAGGCCCTCGACAGCAGCCATCAGATCCGCTACTCGGGGCCGCAGGCAGGCTGCAAGATCACGGGTTCGCCAGAACTGATGGTGCAACTGCTCGACAAGCTGGTGGACAACGCCCGTGATTTCACACCACAGGATGGCCTGATTGAGGTGGGCCTGGAGACAACTTCGGAAGGTCTGTGTCTATCGGTCTTCAACGAGGGTTCAACGCTGCCCGAAGACACAACAACAGACATCTTCAGCCCCTTCGTTTCAATGCGGGACGGCCAGGAACAGGGCCACCTGGGACAGGGGCTACTCATTGTCAACCTGATTGCCGACTACCATGGTGCCCATGTGGAAGCCCGGAACCGCGCCCAAGGTGGCATTGACGGTGTGTGCTTCCGGGTTATGATCCCAGCTATCCACTCTTGACCACAGGACCACCATGCCGTGAGCGCACGCCTGGAATCCCTCGACATTCACCCGCTTCGGAACGATCTCTACAACGAGCTGCACTCAAGGCCGTTCCAGGTGCTACCGACACCGGCGCGGGTTACCCAGATGGCGGTTCTGACAACACCTGAGCAACGGCAGGAACAATTCCGGCACCTGCAGGAACTCCATCGGCTGATGGGGCATCCGGTACCGGAGAACGAGGTGGGCTGCTTTGAACATACCTTCGGTGCCCTGCGGGTGCGTCGCGAGATGCACATGGAATTCGCGTCCTACACCTTTATCAACCTGGCTGCGGGTGAGGAAACACCCTTTAGCGAGACCGGCATTACACCGTTGCCCGAGGGGTGGCTGGAACAGCTGACCGGCACAGTGATTGCGGCATTCCACCTGGAAGTACGGCCCGCCGCTGACGGAACCGAAGGCGACCTGGACTATGTACGCAAGCACTTCGAAGGCATGCGACTGGTCGGGAGCAGTCCCCAGGAGGGTGCCGCCAGGGTATGGGGCACCTTCCGGCTACACAGTGACGGCTTTGGCCGGTTCATGGTGATGAACCACCACATGTCGGACAGCCAGCTGGGCCGTCTGACCCAGCGCCTGATGGAAATCGAAACCTACCGCCTGATGTCACTGCTGGCACTCCCCGTTGCCCGGGAAATCACACCGTCACTGAACGATATGGATGAAAAACTGGCCGTGATCACCCGGTCACTGGCGGAAAATGAGGATGTGGACGAAGAAAAACTGCTGGCCCAACTGACCAACATTGCGGCCCGTATCGAGGCCTTCCGGGCCCACTCCACGTTCCGTTTCTCTGCCACCCGCGCCTATCACCGGCTGGTACTGACCCGCCTGGAAGAATTGCGGGAAGACGAACTCTCCGGCCACCTGACCCTGACCGAATTCATGACCCGCCGACTGACTCCGGCAGTGAAAACCTGCGAAGCGGTGAGCGAACGGCTGGAAGACCTTTCCCGACGGGTCGACCGTGCCTCGGACATGATGCGCACCCGGGTGGAACTGGCCATTCAGAGCCAGAACCAGCAACTACTCAGCTCCATGGACCGGCGCTCCAAGATCCAGTTGATGATGCAGCATACGGTGGAAGGCTTCTCGGTGGTGGCCATCACCTATTACCTGATCGGCCTGCTCAAATTCGGGCTGGATTCGGTTTACGAAGCCGGTGTTGCCTTTAACAAGACCCTGGTTCTGGGCATCGCCATTCCGGTGGTGATGACCCTGGTGTTTCTCGGGGTTCGGGTGGTCCACCATCACTTCATCAAGATGGCAAAACGGCAGTAGCTACTTCAGCCTGCCGAGATCCTGCTCGCCGGCAAACTGCCGGTAAAACTGCTGGGCCGTGCGACCATTGCGTACGCCCTTGGCAGTGGCGAAGCGGATCGCCTCCCGATGCAGGCCTTCCCGATCATCAAAGTCGGGGAACAGCGCGTCCACCGCCTGCAGGTAAACAGCCTGCGAAAACGCATAAAATGAAAGCTGAAGACCGAACCGGTCCGCCAGGGACACCTGCTCTTCGATGGCCTCGGCCGGGTGCAGCTCACCGTCGCGCATCTCGCTCTTGAGGTTATCGGACATAAATTCCGGCATCAGATGGCGGCGGTTGGAGGTGGCATACACCCTCACATTTTCCGGGGGCAGTTCCAGGGAACCTTCCAGCACACTTTTCAGTGCCTTGTAGCTGGACTCACCAACGTCAAACGACAGGTCGTCGCAGAAGATCACAAACCGGAACGGCAGCTCGCAGATCTCATCGACAATTTCCGGCAAGTTGACCAGATCATCCTTGTCCACCTCGATCATCCGCAGCCCTCGCTCCTGGTAGCGGTTCAACAGCGCCTTGATCAGCGACGACTTGCCGGTGCCGCGTGAGCCCCAGAGCAACGCGTTGTTGGAGGGCTCACCGGCCAGAAACCGCTCGGTATTGCGGGCCAGAGCCTGCTGCTGTCGGTCGATGCCCTTCAGATCCTGCCATTGCACCGGATCGAGCCGTCGGATGGCGCGCAGCCCCGACCGATGCCGACGCCAGACAGCCGCCGGTGTGGATTGCCAGTCAAACGATGTTGTCGCGGACATAAACCTCTTTCCTATTCCGAACCGGGCCAGCCTGTGAAACACTGGCACCGTAAAAACCTTGATAACAGGAGACTTTACCCCAAATGGCCGTAAAATCCGTCGCTTTGGTGGCACACGACAACAAGAAAAAAGAACTGGTGGACTGGGTTGCCGAGAACCGCACCCGATTCGCTCCGCTGAAACTCTACGCCACCGGCACCACCGGCCGGCTGCTCCGGGATAACCTGGAGCGGGACGATATCCATTGCCTGCTAAGCGGTCCCCTGGGCGGCGACCAGCAAATTGGCGCCAAGATCGCCGAGGGCGAAATCGACCTGCTGGTGTTCTTCTGGGACCCCCTGGAACCTCAACCCCATGACCCGGACATCAAGGCCCTGCTGCGCATTGCCGCGCTCTGGAACATTCCAGTAGCCTGCAACCGCGCAACTGCCGAATTCATTCTTACCTCGGCGTACATGACAGACGACCAGCATCATCCGAAAAAGCCGGACTTCTCCGATTACACCGGCCGCCCAGTGAGCACCTGAGTAATGTTCAATCGAGTCGGTTAAGGCTACACTTAAGTCGAAGCTGTAAAGGATCGCCGGCTCGCCGATGAAGACTTCCGATACTCACAAAGAAACTCGATACCGGAGCGTGGCCGCGACAGTCCTCTGGGCCCTTTGCCTTTTGCTCGCATCCCCACTGGCGATGTCCGAACAGGCCGACGACACCGTGACTGTCGGCATCGTGGGCGACAACAAACCCTTCTCGTTCGACGATGGTCCCGGCGCCTCCGGTTTTTCTGTTGATGTGCTTCGCGAGGTCGCCCGAAATGCCGATCTGAACTTCCGATTTCGCGCTGGCAGTTGGCCGGAGATCTACGATGCATTTGTTCGGGGTGATCTGGATGTCATTGACGGCATCTCGTTCAGTGACGAGCGGGCAGGAAACATCCTGTTCACCAAGCCCTACCACCTACGCCAGACCTATCTGATGCAAAACACCCAGAGGCCACTGGGAGACATCAATACTCTCTCAGATCTCAAGGGACTTCGGGTAGGCATTGTGCGCGACGTGTACTATCGCGACGCCCTCCAGGCAGAAGGTGTCTCCCTCACAAGCTATGATTCCGTTCACAGCCTCATTCGGGCCCTCGCGTTCGGCTGGGTGGATGTGATTGTGGGCCCCAGGCTCATACTTCAATACTATGCGAACCAGGCCGGATTCGGTTTTCTCGAAATTGTCGGCGCTGCGCCACTCGGGGAACTGGCGACCGAGGATTTTCGCATTGGCGTGCTGAAAACCAATGAAGACCTGTACCAGAAGATCGCCTTCGGGCTGGAACAGATTCCGAAAGAGCGAATCAGCGAACTGCTCAAGCGTTGGCAGGATCTTGGAGGTAACAGTCTCGTAGGCGGAACCAGTTTCTCCCTGTCGCCAGAACAGCGCAGGTTCATTGCTGAAACGGGCCCGGTTCGCGTTGGCCTGATGCGGGATTACGCACCCTACAGTTTCGAAAGCGGCACACGAATTCACGGCTTGAGCGTCGATATCCTCAATCGGATATCGGACCTGACGGGATTACAGGTGATACCAGTTGAGGGGCAATGGGTAGAACTGTTGCCATTATTCCGGGATGGCGAGATCGACGTCCTGGCCAACATGTCTTTCAGACCGGAACGGGAGGCTTTCACTCGTTTTACCAAGCCCTATCACACCATCCCGAATGTCGCTTTTACCCGGGACCCAACCCTGAGAACCGAGACTCTGGCTGATCTCAAAGATCAGCGTGTTGCCCTGGGTTCCGGTATTTACTACGAAGAGCCTGTCAGAGAGGCCCTGGGCGAAAATGCCCGAATATTCACGACCCAGGAGGCCATGTTCCAGGCGCTATCCCGAGACGAGGTGGATGTTGTTCTGGCCGCCCTGCCCAATGGCAACTTCTGGATTCGAGAGTTGGGCATCCCGGGTGTCCGGATCGCCGGCGAGCTGGTTCTGGACGAACAGACGGGAGAAGATCTGCGGTTCGGTGTGAGGCCGGGGCTCGCGCCGCTCGCGGACATCCTTGACGATGCATTGGCAGCAATCACGCCGGAAGAAATGCACACCATCGAGAGCCGATGGTTGGGCGCCAGTGTTGATATGGAAGTCCAGGAAACTGGCGAGGTTTCTCTGAACGCCGTTGAGCTCGCCTGGCTCGGGACGCATAACAATCAACTCAGCTACTGTATTGATCCGGACTGGTTCCCGTTGGAAGGCCTGGACGAGGAAGGCAGGCATGCCGGATTATCCGCAGAGGTTGCCCGACTCTTCTCCAAACGATCGCCCGTGGACTTCGAACTGGTTGCCACGGACAGCTGGACCGAGTCCATTGCCTCGATCAAACAGGGTAAATGTCAGATTTTTACCATGGCGATGCAAACGCCGGAGCGGTTGGAGTTCCTCAACTTTACTGAACCCTATCTTGAAGTGCCTACCGTTGTGCTGGGCAGGATCGAAGCTCCCTTTATCGAGCGAGTGGGCGATCTTCGTGGCCAAAAAATTGGCGTTGTCGAGGACTATGCGTTCGCAGAGCTGCTCCAAAGCCGCTATCCCTCCTTGAACCTGGTCGAAGTTCCCAATGAACAAGCTGGCCTGAGGCAACTGCAGAACAACGAACTGGATGGTTACATCACCACTCTGGCAACCGCCAGTTACTATATGCAGGAACTCGGCCTCGCTGATTTGAAGGTCATCGGGCGGATTCCAGCAGACTGGTCGCTGTCTATTGCAGTCAGGAAAGACGAGCCTGTTGTTCTGGGCATCATGCAGAAACTGGTATCCAGTCTTACCACCCAGGAACGCAAAGACCTCGAAAGGCAATGGCGCAACATCCGCCTCAAAGAGCCTGTGGATTACACCCTGATCTGGCAACTGTCGATCGCCGCCATTGTGATCGCTTTCCTACTGGTTTACTGGAATAGAAAGCTGAATCGCCTCAACCATGATCTGACCGAGGCCAACGAGACGCTCGCGAAACTCAGCGTTACTGACGACCTGACAAAGTTGGGCAACCGAAGCTACTTTGACCAGGAATTCCGGAAGAGCTTCCAGTGGTGCCAGCGCCACCATTCTGGCTTTGCAGTGGCCATGGTCGACGCCGACCACTTCAAAAGGATCAACGACAATTACGGCCATGAAGCGGGCGACATCTGCCTGCAAACACTGGCAGAGCTTATGCGCAAACATTTCCGGCGGGAAACCGACCGGCTCTCGCGCTTCGGTGGCGAAGAGTTCGTCATTTTCGCCAGCTATGAGGACAACAGCGAAATTCGCAACCGGCTGGAATCCTTCCGCAAACACGTCGAAAAAAGCTGCTCGGTATGCGGAGAACACGACGTTCACCTCACCATCAGCATTGGTCTTGCCACTGGCATACCGGGCCCCGACGACTCGCCAGCAGAGTTTCTCAGACAGGCAGACCAGGCGCTCTACCAGGCCAAGCAGAACGGTCGCAACCGGCTGGAAGCGCGTTCAGTGGGTTCCTGAGTGGTGCTAGACTGAACAAAAACAAAGTAACAAGGAGAACGCCATGGCTCGCATCTACGAGGACAATTCCCTGTCCATCGGCAACACCCCACTGGTCAGACTGAACCGCGTGAACGACGGCGCCACGATCTGGGCCAAGATTGAGGGCCGAAACCCGGCCTATTCCGTTAAGTGCCGGATCGGCTCTGCCATGATCTGGGACGCCGAGAAGCGCGGCACCCTGAAGGCGGGCATGACCATTGTGGAACCCACCAGCGGCAATACCGGTATCGCCCTGGCCTACGTGGCAGCCGCCCGGGGCTACAAACTGATCCTGACCATGCCCGCCTCCATGAGCCTTGAGCGTCGCAAAGTCTTGAAGGCACTGGGAGCCGAACTGGTGCTGACCGAACCTGCCAAAGGGATGCCGGGTGCCATCGCCAAGGCCGAAGAGATCTTCTCGTCAGACCCGGATAACTATTTCCTGCCCCAGCAGTTCCAGAACCCGGCCAACCCCCGAATCCACGAGGACACCACCGGCCCGGAAATCTGGGAAGACACTGATGGTGAAATCGATATCTTCGTGGCGGGCGTAGGCACCGGTGGCACGCTGACCGGCGTTTCCCGCTACATCAAAGGCACCAAGGGCAAACAGATCGCCACCATTGCCGTCGAGCCTACCGACTCACCGGTGATCACCCAGATGATGAACGGCGAAGACATCAAGCCGGCGCCCCACAAGATTCAGGGCATCGGTGCGGGCTTCGTGCCCAAGAATCTGGATCTGGAAATGGTTGACCAGGTGGAGACGGTCAGCAACGAAGAGGCCATGGACATGGCCCATCGGCTGATGCAGGAAGAGGGCATTCTCTGCGGTATTTCCTGCGGCGCAGCGGTGGCGGCTGCGGTACGCATCAGCAAACAGCCGGAGTACCAGGGCAAGAACATTGTGGTGGTGCTGCCGGATACCGCCGAGCGTTATCTTTCCACCGCGTTATTCGCCGGCCAGTTTGGCGAGCAGGAAAACGTTCAGTAAACGGGAAAAGGCGCAGCCTCGCGCTGCGCCCTGCACTCATCAGAACTGATATTTCAGGCCGACCCGACCGGTATCAAACTCCGGACCGCTGTTGGTTACCTGGCCGTTGAAGTCCTCTTTATCAATGTCGACGTTGTAGCGATTGTATTCCGCGAATGCCGTCAGCGCGGGCGTTACCCGGAAATCCACACCGGCGCCGACAAAGGGCGATACTTCATCGTAGGTTTCACTTTCGTTGAATGCATCAACATCGAACGCGGACGCAAACGCGCCGGCCTTACCATAGACGCCGAAGCTGTCGGTCAGAGGCAGACGGCCAACAGCGCTCAGGCCAAAGCCTTTCAGCTTGCCTTCAACGTCGTCCTCGCCAAAGTTGCCGAAATCAATGTACTCCGCCTCCAGGGCAAAAAACGGATTGAACTGGTAGCCGACAGCGGCGCCAAGCAGATCGTTTTCGTCCTCGAACTCGCCGCCGTGTGATTTGTAGCCACCGTAGCTGCCGCTGACATACGGGCCTGACTGGTCCCTCTCCACGTTGCTCTGAGCTAATGCCACGGGCGCAGTAACAAACGAGGCTGTGAACAGTGCGGCGCTGGTAAAACGGATTGCGGAATTCATAGGGCGTTCCTCCTAATGAGTTCAAATATCCTTTCATTCCATGGAAATCGAAAGTTGCCTTTCAATTACCTGAACTCACCCTACTAGGAATTCCTGCCCTACCGGGTTAAACCCGGACTAAGATCCCGTAATCCGCAATTAACCTCGAAAAAACAACTAGTTTAATTCAGCGACTTCCTCACCAACCCCATGCAGTTGGCATAGAACGTTGTGGTGGCTGGCCAGTCCGAGAAGATACCGATGACACCTACCTCTCGGGCCAGAACATCGATCACGGTAAGCACGTCGCCGTCGTTGTTAATGGCGTCTGTCACTGTCTGGTAGTACCAGCCGCCGCCATTCTCCAGCGGGCCGCTGCGCTCGACGGTCCAGGCAATCAGGTTCAGGCCGGCTTCGCGCGCATTCTCCGCGTACCGGGACGGAACGATCTGCCCCTGGCTGTCCAGAGTCAGAAGCTTCCACAGCGCCGGCGCCAGAATGTTCACCCCCCTGCTTTTAAGGTAAGCCATATAGGTTGCGGACGCGTTCACAAGGGTAGACTCAGACTGGTCGAGGAAGACTGCTTGCCGACCAAATTCCGGCATTTCGTCTACCCAGAAAAGCACGTCCTGCAGGTTGAAGGACTGAGGCCATACCTCCTCCGGATTTACTCCGGCATCAATGTAATCCTGGATCATCTGGCGGGCATAGTCTTGCTGGCTGTATTTCCCTTCAAAGGGCATGGCAACCACCGGTGATTTCAATTCTGGAGTGAACTTCGCGCCTAGAGCCCTGAACAACTCAATGCTCTCACGGTGGGTCATCAAGGTGCCCCGGCTGGCGTAGAGGTCGGTTCGCCAGTCTGCGGTGCCAGCCAGGTATTCCTCGGGCGTGGTCGCCATTGGGTTGTAGGCATCCATCTTGCCCTCCAGTGACTTGAACTCGGCCAGAGTGATATCGCTCGTGCGACACTCGGCCTGAGCCGGCGTGCCCGTGGCAGGATCGGCAGGTACAAACGGCTGGGTACACTTGGCGTTCAGCGCTGGAACGGCAACGATATTGGTGGTGGTATGAAGGTCGTCCTGGGCATGTCGGCAAACCAGTTCCCGATCCCTGGTGAAGGCGACATCACACTCCAGAATACCCGCGCCCATGCGCGCTGCCGCAATGTAGGATTCACGAGTATGTTCGGGAAACTGCAGGGGTGCGCCCCGGTGGCCGATGGAGAAATCCGTTTTCTCGACAGTGTCGGTATTGCAGGCTTGCAGACGCTCTTTGAGCGGACTGTCGTCCATTGCACCAACCAGCCAGAAAGGCCGCGGCCCCAGATGGACCGAGGGCTCCGACTGTTCAGGCGCCAGCGCAATTGATTGCTGGGAGAGCTCTTCAACGGTCGCCGCTTGTGCCAGGGAAAGTACCGAGCACAGCACCAGCCCCGAAAGGATCCGTAACGTCATAACCTCCTCCTTGTGAGACCAATGATACCTTATCAACAGTCTCCCCAAGGAGGATTACGGCCAATTGACAGCCGATGCTGGATTATCTGGCAGGTTGCCCTCAGCTAGCCGCCGAAGCCTCATACTCGCGAATCATGGCAAACAACTGGTCCTTCAGATTCAGCCGCTTCTTTTTAAGGTTTTCCAGATACTCATCGGAGGTGTTTTCAGCGCCCGTTTCAATGCGATGAACGGCGTGGTCCACTTCATGATATTCATCAAACAACTTGGCGAAGTGAGTGCTGTTGGTCTTCAGCAGGTGAATAGCTTCTTTGGATTCCGGCAGTTCGTGAATCAGATCGTGTTTTTCCAGGGACATTTACGCAGTCTCCATGACTGTGGGGGATGAGATGTATTTGACTCATTCCAGTGTATGGTTAGCTGCGCTTGCCAGTCTTGACCCCCGTCAAGCGCCAGTGAGCCTGTGCGCTCAATTACCGCGCAGGTTCATCATTCCGGATACGGAGAAAGCTGGCAAAGCGAGGCAGCCCCGTGGCTGTGAGGCCATAGTGCTTGAATGTGATCGTGGTTCCGGGTCTCGGAGGAGACGCTCGCTCGGAATCGCTGAACCCCGTACCAATCCGGAATCGCCTGCCATCGTCCAACTCCACCAGCAGTGACCCCATCAGCCCCTCGTATTTGCCCTTTCCCGGCAGATGATGAACAACCACCGCTTCGGCATCCTGATACTGTTTTACTTTCAGTAGATCATCGGAGCGCCCACTGCGGTAATGACTGGCCCCCAGCTTCAACATCAAACCCTCTGCGCCGCCGTCGACCATCTTATCCAGACGCTGCATCAGTTTCTCATGGGTGCTCGCCCGTTGCTGATCGACAAGCGCCATGTAGGGCGATTCAACCTCTTGGATTAATACACGCAGCCGGGCCAAACGTTGGTCGAAGGTTGCCTCCTTATCCGGAAGATCAAACACCATGAACCGAATCCGCCGCCAATCGTTGTCATCGGGCACCACCTGACGCACCGCCCCTGACAATTCCGCAAAACGGCCCCGCCCCATCCAGAGCTCACCGTCCAGGGGACGTGCCGGAAACCCTCTGGTGAACCAACCGGGTGCCCGATACTCATGACCGCCACGGGAAAGAAATCGCTCGCCAGTCCAGTATGCTCGCACCCCGTCGAGCTTTTCACTGACCCAGTAGCCGTCCAGCGGCATGCCCTTTTGATACACGTTGGCGAGTGTCAGCTCGGGCTGTTTCGCTACCGCCACGGAGGAAAACAGAAGGGAAATCAGCACCGGCAGCGCGGCGCTGAACAATCGAAACGGCATGGCAATTCCTTTGCTCTCAGTTGCTTTTTCCTACAGAGGTCAGACTTTCCTTTCCGCCCCTGGTCATCAACAGCGTATTAGTCGTTTCCGCAGGTGTTCCTCACCTTTTCCCGGAAATCCTCACGAATACGGGTATTCTCGGCCTCATTGACATAAACCCGCTCGCCCTGATCGTTGATGTTGTAGAACGTCGAAACGCTGGCAAGAAACTTGAGGCGCGCCCGAAGCTTTCTGCACAGTTCGGCTTGCTTCTCCGCCTTCTCCTCGGCTTTGGCATTGGCTGCCTGACGCACCTCACGCTCTTCCTGCTGCTGCTCTAGAAACTCGGTCATCTTCTGATGCCGCTCCCGGGCTCCCGCATCCACGCTGGCCGGGGCGGCCTTTACCGTAACTTCACTTGATGCTGCCTGAGCTGGTGGACGGTCCCCGAAATGGGTCTGACCGTTGGCATCGACCCATTTGTAGACGCCGGCGTTTGTGGAGAGGGGAATAAGGCAGAGGAGCATTAGAGCGATTTTTACAGACACTGCGAATTCCTTTTCAATGACTAGTAGTAGTTGGCTTTACCGAAAATGGCTTCAATTTCCTTCGGCCATTTGTACTTTAAGGGTGTATACTTCGACCATATAATGGTCGGCATAAAGAAGAAAAATAATACATTCCCAAAAATACGACGACCCATTTGGCCAGCCACGTGCTGATTATATGAGTCATAATTTGCTCCATAGAGATTCTCCTTATCCTCTTCAATAACTCCCTCGTTGTAATACCTGACAATAAAGTTCCATTTCCGATACATATTCTCTTCTTTAAACCCAGAATAGATCTTCTTGCGCTGCAGGGGCATCTTAGGGGGCTTCCCGCAAAAGTAATGCTTCTCCCGCATGAACATGTGGGCGTAGTACTGCCGCTCCCACACTACACCAGAGCCCAGATACTGCCAGTTGTAGGAAAAGGTCACTTCCAGCTCGTCCCAGGGAATCCGGTAGAAGGTACCGCGGTGCCCTATGTAGACGACCCCCTCCTTACGGTCGATCCGGACCGGCAGCGTGTACGGAAAGAAGATCTCGAACATGTAGACGGCTACCCATACAGGACCAAAAGCAATCAATACTCCAAGCAACGCCTTTGAGTAGAACAAGCTAACAACCCAACCCAACGCCAGGACAATTATCATGAACATACTTACGATGACTGGCATGGCCCTTCGAAGAGACAAGAAGGCCGTTCTAATGTCTATGAACCGTTCACTAATGTAAGCAACGCCCTGATCCATATCTTCCGAGGAATCGGACACTCCCGACACCTTCCTGGCCGGCGGGCTGGCAAGCCGCGCACCATGAGTACGGTACAGCTTCTTTTCCAACTGTTGCTCCAGGCCCGTCTCCGGAAAATCACACTTCATAGGCGAGTCTTTCATCGACACCCAATTCCTCCACATCGTTACCGTCCAGGATGATACGAAGCCCGTTTTCACCCGTGACTTTCCGGCCGTCCTTCTCGTACTCAATCAGCATTTCAAGCTGATCACACTTGTTGTGGTTGTAGTGGTCAAACCGAAATAAAACACCCCCAGTAGAAGCGTCTAACTGCTTCCTCCTATGAAACAAGTCTGAGATATCCTTCGGCTCATCTTTCTCAAACCAGTTGGTGTCCACCTCAAACAGCCTGATGGAATACGTGCAGCTCCCATCACTGTAACCCGGCAAATACACCACAAATGAGGTCATTTCCGACATGACCTGATGCTCACCCCGGTTTATATCCCAATGTCGACCGATGTGCTCGGTTATCCGAACAATGGGAGAAAACAGCATGTAATAAAACGCATCCAATTCCGCTTCAAAATAACGCCTGACATCGACGCCTTCATCCTGAGAAAGAACGGCTCGGCTTTCCTCCAGCAGTTCCGCGCTCGATGGCCTAGACTGCTCATCCCAGTAACGCAACGTGGGCGCATTGCCCCAGAATGACATAGAAAGGAAATCCTCGATCCGGGACCGGGCGATGTATAGCTGTACCATGCTGATAACGAAGGAGATGGCAATCAGAACCGCGCCTACCACGAGCACAACGGCCACGCCTACCCCGGTAGTAACCGCACCCGCCACCGCCAGAGTAGCCAGGTAGGTGATACCGATGCTCAGCCCTATCTGGCCCCCGGACAGGGCCACCATAGCGTGATGGCCTGTGTCCAAGGCCTTGAGGCCCCGCCTTCCTTCCAGACCTATCGACAGTAAAACACCCACGTAGGGAAGGGTCTTTGTGGTGATTGTCACGAAGCTCTTTGCAGCAACAGACAAAATCTTCACATCCTTTAAGATACGTAGAGCCACCGACACCCTCGCGCCAGCTGCCGACAGGTTTGCTCCGAGAGCTTTCGCGTACTCCTCCTTGACCAGCAACCCGCTGAGGTTAACCACACCTTCGCCGATGCTCCACAGGCCAGATACAAAATACCCCCACCGGTCGATGACGGATCGATCGCCCAGCATTACATCCTGCTGGGTCTTGTCCAGGCCGGAGAAAAGGCTTGCCACATTGATCGCGTGAAAGAAGGTCACAGCCCCAATGAACTTGCCCCGGTTCTGTTTAATGCTTTCAACCACCGGGTCCAACCGGGTATGAAGCCAGCCAAAGGGGTTGTCCTTGAAGTCCGGGGTCAAGTGGAAAACGTCGATCATGGTGCCTCGCAGGTAATTCCTGATCCTGGCATCCGCCATGCCGGCAGCCAGCGGCGTCATTGTCAGCTCAGACAGGTTATGGCCAGCGGCTTCCAGTGAGTTGCGGTGGACCGCCGTGAGCAGGTCCGTCGCGGTATTCAGAGTTATTCCCTGCCGATGAACATCTATGCCATAGCGCTTCTGGACGGCCTTGGTCCACTTTTTCCACTGCGGCCAGGTTTGAGGGTCTTTCGCCCAGGTTCCCATCTTTGCGGCGGGGGCGGCAAATTCCAGCATCAAGACGTCGGTGGCGGTGCTCACGCGCACATACGCTGGCATGTCGAAGATTTTGTTCACAATCTTCAGGCGACCATAATCAAAACCGGGGAGGTCTTTCAGTTTCTGGGCAATACCGTTGGTGGCAGATGCCAGAAACAACACGGTGTTGAGCATGTTACCGACAGTGCCGGCTTCGCCTTCGTCTGCTTCCAACCACCGCTCGGCGTCTTCCTTGCCCTTTTCCGCACCGACATATCCGTCCAGTATATCCGCCAGTTCCTGCTCAACCGCCTCGAACCCTTCCGCGCAATAACAGTCGTTGAACTCCAGCTTCCCGGCCAACTGGTCGGAGTCGATCCACCGCTTCCAGTCATCGAACACCAGTGCACGGGCCTGGTCATACTCTTCAATCTGTGTGTGGTAGCTTTCAACGAACGCGTCTTTTTCCCCTGAACGAATTCTTTCTTTCAGTTCCTCGGTCACTGCTTGCCGGTCGTCTTCCGTTTCCTTCTTGCTGGCCTCACGGGCAATGAGCGCATCCACCATCTGGGAGGTGGTGTAGGCGTAGGCGTTCTCCTCCGCATAATTCGTAATCAGGTTTACATGAAGGGCATGGAGTTGGCCCAGCTCAGAGGCGATACCTATTTCATCGGCAAGGGCGACGCAGTAAGAGAATTCAGTTTCTTTTTTGCACTGACCCTGCAAATCCGACTCACTGATTCCTTGTGCAAAATCCGTCAAGCTCCACTCGAAATCCACTGGCTCTGGCCGAAAATCTTCAACCACTTCGTTTATGGCTTCGGTTTCACTGACATTTATGTCTTCCCGATTTTCCGGAAGCCCGCTCAGGTCGAACGACTGCATGTGCTCTTCACGAACTTGTGCGTCCGTTCGTACTAGTTCCTGCAAACGCACAGTCCACCGATGCTGCACGAATTTCAGAAGCACCTTGCCTTCTGCAGGGTGGTGTATGGCGGGCAAAGCCCTTTGTGCGTCGGCACCTGGAAGCAGTACCGAGTTCACACCGGACTGTACTTCGGTTATCAGGCCCTGCTCATTGACCCGGTATTCATGCAGCGCTCCGAAAACTTCGGAGAACATGTAGACCCAACCAGGTGTCAGTTTTCGAACACAGTAATGAGTAGTTCCAAGCGCCACGGAAGGTGGACGGAAGTTGGAGGGTAAAGCAACCTCTTCCTGACTGATCGCCCAACGTACCGGATACAACGCAACGGTTTTGAACTGGAGCGGGCACATCTGTGCCGCTGAGTCTATGTCATCAGCACCCTGTATAAACGCTGAGCTGTTAGCGCTACCCATAAACCAGTCCCTCCGTTGACTTTTTCTCGGCGAATTCTGCAATTCGCGCTATGGCTTTGCCTGGCGCTGCGGAATTCTCTTTCCACAGAAGCTGTACTTCACTGTCGTCGAATGCCTGGTGTCCAAGCCAGCCAATCGTATTGATAAACAGCGCAATATCTCGGGTACTACAGAGTCCCCGCGCTTTCGCCGCATCGACTAAAGCAGAGACCATCCCCCAATCCTTCCCATCTGTATCCGTTTTCTGAAGCAAATGGGGAAAGTAGTTTGCAACGTGAAGTTCGAGTTTCCTGAGGGCCGTCCGTTCCGCCGCTCTTTCCATGGCAACCTGGTGTTCCTCACGAATGCTTAACCTCTCAGCCTGCCGCTCACTACTGGGCTGATCATTATGAAAATAGTCCCACCCACCAGTGCGGCGATCCTGAATGGCGAACAGGCTACAAGGCCCCATCAATCGCCTCACACTTTCACCTGATGAATCCAGCTTCAACAGGTGCCGCGCGATTTCAGGATCATAAAACCGGAAAACAACCTCATCTCCCGTGACCAACCTCGCCATAAGCAATCCACGCAAGTGGTGCATGACCTCTTCGAAGTGGCATTCAGCCCGCAATAAGATGGCAACACCCTGATGTTTCCAATCATTGAAGCATTTAAGTGTCAGCGAGCTATCTATTCCCGTTTCAACCAGCCACGGTGAAATTTCCAATAGGTCGGCAAGCTCCGTTTGCCTGTAGAGCGCATCACAATGAGGTGTTTCGATCTCACGATAAATAACTTGGGGCAGATTATTTACTTTGGCGCCATCAATAAGAATGAACGTCTTCCCCTCACCGGGAAGTTCAGCCAGATGCCCCATCAGATCGCACCTTGTGATTCTGATGAGCAGACCTGGCAAATTCCCTTACCCTGATTCGCGGCATTCTTGATGGCGCGCATCTGGTCGGACTTGGCCATCGGTCTTTGCTGTGTCTCCGGCAGGGCCACCGGCGCAACAGCCTCCCCATTCTTCTCCACCAACCCCGGCATATCCGGCACCTGCACCCTCTGCCCACTCCCCTTACCCGGGGCCCCTCCAGCATTAAGTTTGATCGTCGCCCCAGCCATAGCCACACCGCTGGGGTCGATCTTCACGAAGCTGCCACCGGCATTGAGGGTGATTTCCGCACCGGCTTCAATAACGGCTTTCTGGCCGGCCTTGATATGCAATTCGGTGCCAGAGTCGGTTAGCCAGGCCGTGCCGGCTTTCAGGTGCAACGTACCAGTGACGTTGAAACTGCGGTCTTTGCTGTTTTTCTCCCGTTTTTCACCGTTCACCGTGGCGTGGCCACTGCCTTTTATGTGGGCCTTGCGGTCGTTGCCCACGGTCAGGTGGCAATCGTTCCTGATGACTTCAGTGCGGTTGTTCTCCGTGATCAGAGCTAGGTCTTTCTGGGCGTGAACGTAGATCTGTTCTCCGCCGGCTTCGTCTTCAAACCGAAGCTCGTTACTGCCCTCGCCCTTGTGGGTTTTGGTTTTCAGGGTGGTGCGGGTTTTGTGTTCCGGCAGCGAATACGGCGGTGTGTTGGTGGCGTGCCAGGTCCGGCCGGTGATGATCGGCTGGTCCGGGTCGCCGTCCAGGAAGGAAACGATCACTTCATGGCCGATCCTCGGCAGTGCGGTGAAACCATACTGGCCGCCGGCCCAACCCTGGCTGACTCGGAGCCAGGCACTGCTGTGTTGATCATTTAACGCATAGCGATCCCAGGGAAAGCGCACTTTCACCCGGCCGTATTGGTCGCAATGAATTTCTTCGCCTTCCGGGCCGGTCACCATGGCCATCTGGGGTCCGTCCATCAATGGTTTGTGCTCACACACGGGCCGCCAGCTACGGTCTGCGGGGATGGCGGTAAAGTGGTTGCCGTAGCGTGTCGGTTCGCTGCCACCCTCTTCTTCCACGGCCTGGGGTTGTGAGCCGGTGTGGGTGATCGCCGTGAGCAGCCAGTCGCGATTCATGGCTTCGTTGTCGTGGTCGGTCAGGGGCACCCTGGCCCCAGGTGCAAACTCCGGGCGATTGCTCTCGCCAAAGGCTGTGCTGGCATCGCTGCGCAGCGCCGCAAGCCTGGCTTCAGTGAACGGCCGACCACTGGCATCCTGTTTGAATCGGCCGGGGTAGTCGTAGTGCTGGTAATCCTCCCGGTGGACGAGCTTATCGCCAGACTGCTCATGCATCAGGGCATAGGCCGGGTTTTTGAAGGTGTAATCCTTCATGGCGACCGAAGCAGGGCGCACCCGTTTCCGGTACGCGAACCGGAACACACAGGGCGTTCGGGTGCTGCCCCCTGCTTTGCCGTTGTAAGGGACGGCTTCGAGCCGTGGCGAATCGCGATGATGATCGGCAAAAACCAGGGCCGGTGGCTCCTGACCATCGAGGCTGCCGTGCTGGTAGCGGTAGTGCCAGCCTTCTTCGGCAGCCAGACGTTCAACAAAGGCCAGATCACTTTCCCGATGCTGGACGCAGTATTCCCGCTCCTCGGGGCGGCGTTCAAGGTCGAAGACGGTATCGACAATCCCCCGCTCCTCCAGCAGGGTACGCACAATCTCATCCGTGCCGCGGTTCTGGAAAATACGGCTGTTGTGCATCAGCGCCAGGCGCCAGAGCGGTGGTTGGAAAACCAGTTGGTAGCGGGTACGCCGATGGCCGGATTCGCCGCGGGCAAATTCGCTGACGACGCCGGTAAAACAGCGCAGCGGGGTCCCGTCTCGCCAGATCACGAGATCTATCGGTTGCTCCAGAACGCTGGAGGCGCCAACAGACGAGTCAGTGCTGGCGAGGTCAAGACGTCCATGCAACAGCTCCGACAGTCGCTCTGTCAGCGCGAAGCCAACAACGGAAAAGTGATCAGAGGAGAATTCGCCAATGGTGGCGGTGAATTGCAGTCCGCTTGCCTGGGGCATGTCTTCGGTCCCTGAAGAAAAATAAAGTCCGGGCTTTCGCACCATCCTGTGCGAAGGCCCAGCCCTGATAAGAACATCCTGCTCTCATCAGGGCGGCCCTGTTTGAGTGGCAGAGTTTAATACAAGCTGCGGGGTATGCGGTACCCCGCCAGTAGTTGCTGTGTGAACGGGTTGGTATTGCTGGCCGCATGGAGGCGATAACGCATCTCCCCGTCGTCGACCCGGAACCGCACATCCACCGCGCTACTGCTCACGCCGGTAATCTCGGCGCTATCGAGCAGTCGGAACAGCGCCCAGGGGCCGCTTTCCGAGAGGCTGCGCGGCGAACGATTAACCTGGACCGGCACCAGGGTAATACGGCTCTCCACAGAGTCCCGAAGGGTATTCGGCCAGACCAGCGGAATGCTTTGGCGCGGGCCGTGGCTGAACTCCACCAGCTGGCCGTCCACGTTAACCACGCTGCGGCGTTTGTTGGCTGAGAGATTGAGCGGTTCCAGGGCAAACTCCACATCCAGGGAACCACCCCGGGTAAAGTAGGCCCTGCGGATTCGGTCGGCATTTTCCAGGGAAGTCAGTACCGCTCCGCGCACCAGGCCGGCACGTCGAGCATCGCCCACCTGTTCCGGGTGATCCTCGAGGAACAGTTTCAGGTTGTCCTGATAGAAGGCGTCCAAAATCCCGCCCGGGGAAAAGAAGCGTTCGAAGTCCTGCAGTGCAACATCCCGCCCTGAATCCGGATTAAACGGGTAGTGTCGGGCCAGATTCTGCTGGAAAGGCTGATATACCTCGCGATACCACTCACGCTCCAGCTGCGCCACTGCCTGGTCCAGAACTACTCGCCAGCTTTCCATGGCCAACCGGGTCAGAAGCCGGTTTAGAGGCTCCGGCTGATTATCGGCCATGCGCTGCAGGGTGAAGATCGGGTCGGCACCCTGCAGGCCCATGCGGGCCCGGGCAGCAGCCAACGCAGCCTTGCCCTTGTCTGGCGCTTCCTGGATGTTGCGCATGTACTCGTGAAGTTCCCCGACCACCAGCATGATCTGCTCAAGCCCGGTTGCCTGATCTCCATTTTCCCGAGTCAACTGGTTGAGCTCCGCAAACTGGCGTTCAATATCCTGCAGCATGCGGAAATGGGGTGACTGCTCCAGAAGCTCACGAGCTGCGGCACTCTCCCCTTCTTCCGAAGGCACAAGAAGCGTGTTATGGCGAACATGCCCGAGCAAGCTTGCCAAGGGCTCGTGGCCGCTGGTCAGGCTCTCGAGAATGCGCACGCCGTGGTTCAGGTCCTCAAACCGCTGAATATCGATGCGGCTCAAGGCAGAACGCCAGGCCTCGGCGTAGTGCTCGGCATAAAGGGTCTGCAAACTGGCCAACAGCCTGGCTTCATCCGCCTTGCTAAAATCGACGTTGTCCCGGCGGCCCAACACCCAGGCGTCTACCAGGGCCAGCTCCGTTACCGAGCCGGACTTGCGCAGGAACCACTTCTCAAGCCCCTCCCGGGTCAGCAACGCGGGGATAGTCAATGGGTCTTCCTCGACCGCTGCCTCAGATTGGGACGGCTCGCCATACCCATCCACCCGAGTGAACACCGTGCTGAATGCCGGCCCGGATGCCCTGGCCAGTTCCAAAGGTGCCCGAAATTCCTGTTCTGCTTCAATTTCCAGATCCTTATAGACCCGGTCTGGCGTAGCAATCCGACCAAGCTCATGTTGTGCCCACTCGACGCTGCTACGAAACGGCGCCAGAGTCATATCGGCAACTGCATCGCCTTGGCGAGTGAGCTGTGCTAGATCGGTATGCGCCATGGCATAGTCCAGATGACCCAGTAGCCGCTGCTGCAGTTCACTCTGGCCGGGGAACGCCTCCTGCCAGTGGTGCTGCATGTAGCGGGTAACAATATCGTCGCGACGACCACTGGCGTCATACAACATACGCAACACCCGCAGGTGCTCCAGACGCTCAGTGCTGTTGTCCGGCGCCTGGCCCATCTCGGCCATCACACCGAACATCAGGGCTGGCAAATACTGGTATGCCAGCATATCCAGATAGGATTCTTCTACTTCCGGGCCAACCTCATGGCCACGGTACAGGCCCATATCACTGAACAACGGCCAGTTCCGGCGATAATCGCCAAAGGCCAGGGTCGCCTCACGAAGTTCATCCAGCGGGCCGAGCAAATTCCGTCCGGTGTTATCCGGTTCAAAGCCCACCGGCTGCCAGTGATCGATGAACCCCTTAACACGGGTTTCGACGGCGGTCGCGGCCTCTGCATTCTTGATAAAAAAATGCTGCCAGCCGGCGGTCATACCCGCACCGGCACAAATGGCCACCACGGCGGCCACGGCCAGCCGCCGTTGCCGGGACTGAATCACCCGTCGGTTATCACCGGCCAGGCCCGCCTCCGGATAGATGATCTGGGAGAACAGTGCCCGGGTAAACAGGGCAGCGGACTGCCCTGTCCGTTGAGCAGGCTGAATGGGCCCGGCAATCTGATAGTTGGCGGCGGCTGCCGAGACAAAGGCATCCTCCGGAACGCCCTCCTGCAACACCGAGGTGAAGTAGGTGCCGCGAACCATCGCAGGTGTCGAGAACACATCCGCAGACAGCAAATCGGTCAGGAAATGCTCCAGAACAGGCTTGAGGCCAGCAAGCTGGCGAGTAAAAGAGTAGGCTGCTGCCCGCTCCTCGGCGTCCCGGGTATTGGCCAGAACATCCGGCAAGCGATCGGTAAGCCGCTCAACCATGGCGGTGTATCGGTCCGCGAACTGGTGCAGCCAATCGTCGTTATCCATCTGGCCTTCGAGGCTGAAGGTAAAGCCAAGGGCCTGTTCCGTCTCCTGCTTGCTCAGGGTCCGCACGAGCGGGCCAAAACCGTAGAGCAGGTCCATCTTGGTGAAAGTGACATAAACGGGCAGGCGGGAGCCGATTTGCTCCATCAATTCTCTCAGGCGCGTCCGTAACAGGATGGCACGGTCCCGCCTCTGGCCGGGGTCTGCCACGCTGAGACTGGCCACATCAATGGCCAGCACCACACCATTGAGGGGGCGTTGCGGGCGATTTCGCTCAAGCCAGGCAATGAAATGATTCCAAAGACGCTGCTGGATCTCCGCACCGGCACCCTCACCCTGACTCTGGCTCAGCAGTTCACCATCCGGATCGATAAGGACACCCTCATCGCCGATCCACCAGTCAAAACCGAAGGCATTGCGATCCACCCGATTGTTGCGGGTTACGTTGGTGAGCGTGTAGGTCTGCCCGGAGCGTTGAATCAGGCTGGTCTTGCCAGCATCCTCCAGGCCCATCACCAGGTACCAGGGCAGCCGGTAAATGCCTTTGCGGCCGGGGAGGTTGCTTTTCAGGGCCGCCAGCTGACGATCCAGCAGGCGCTGCTGCTTGCGCTCCATCGGCAGAATCGGATCTTCCTGTTCTTTCTGCACTTCGGCCTGCTGGACATTCATCTTGCGCAGGCGGCGCGCCAGCACCATGCCCCACATCATCGCGACCACTAGGACAACGCCCAGGGTTACGAGGGCCCGCATCTGCCAGGCCGCCAATGGAAACTCACCACTCAGCTCCCAGCGGGGCCCCAGCCACCAGGTGGCCACCAGCAAGGCGATAACGCCCAGTGTCAGCGTGACCGGGGCTGCATTTTTGAGGTATGGCAAAAGCCAGCGACCGATGAGTAAAGCTTTTCTCCACATGGTTTCCATTCCTGCTGTGATTCCTTGGTGTGCTCCGGGGATCAGCCCAGCTTTTCAAGCTGCCTGATCAGGGCTGGCTCCCAGTCCTCGAGAGCCAGCCCGCGAACCTGCGTTTGCAGATCCTGGACCTGCTGCGCGGCCAACGATTTAAGGCCTGCGTCTTTCATTAAACGGGCGCTGGCAAGACGCCAGTAAAAGCGGTCTCTTGGTTCTCTCACTTCCGCCAGCCCGTCCTCCAGAAGTTGCATCCCGGCAGCCAGTTCCTTTTGTGAAACCAGATCCCGAGCTTTGTCATAAGCCTGCTCCCAGGCATTGGCGCTGCCGGCGGAACCACTGGTCGCCGGCGCGGACCAGAGCCACTCTTCCGCCTCGCAGGAGAGGAACGGCGTGCCATCGTTGAAGGTGAGCTCCGGCAACTGGGTAAGCCGCTCAACAAACTCCTTTGCAGACACACGGATGGCTTCAGCACAAGCATGATGGCCCAGGGCTGTCGCTACCCGGGCACTCAACCAATGGCCGTCGAGCCAGAACGGACTGACGGACAAGCTCTGCTCGATTTTCTGCCACAACGTCAGGTCGGCGGACTTTTCCAGGGCTTCCCGATAGTCGGCCACACGATCGGCACTCACGGCGGCAAGATCGGTACGCTTTCCATCCCGTGTCGGCGGTACCGTGGTGATGTTCTGCCAGATGGCGTAACGGCGAATCTGATAACCCAGAGGCTGGTCCGGCCCGGTTTCGGTGAGCATGTCCGCGACTTTCAGAAGACTCTGCCGGGTTGCTCGCTCATCGCCCGGGTCCAGGGTGAGTGCCCCCAGGGAAGGTTTCGACGATGCGGGTTTCTGCTCTGGTGTTTCCGTTCCCGAATCCTGGCTGACCGATCCTGCCGGCGAACGGGGTTCGGGGGCTGCCGTGGCGTCGTTAACCCTGGGAAGCTTTTCAACCGCCCGTTTAAGATCCTGCAGTGACTCCTCGGGTAACTCGCGGCCAGCGGCCTGGTCCATCAATCTGGCCAGGAGTTCAAGGCAGAACGCCCGACCGTCGCCAACGCTGCCATCGAACGCCAGGGCGTCTACGCCTTTGCTGGCGCGCTGGAGCATCTGAGTGAACATCATTTTGCGGGCCCGCTTGCCCTTGTCCCCGGGATACGGCCAGGCCTGCTCCCACCACTCATCCAGGACCCGGTGCAGCAGGTAAAGAGACAGGGCGAACCGTTCACCGTCGCCGCCACGCTGCAGAGCGATCAGCAAAAAGCCGAGAACTTTCAGGTCCTTGCTGCGGTCCGAGAGAATCGTCAGGGCATCGCTTTCAACCCTGTTCCAATCAATATCGGTATGGGCCAGAGAGCCCACCTTCATGATCTCGTTTTCCAGAAACTCGAGCGTTGCATCGTCTCCGAGTGCCTCGCCGACAACTGAATCGCCGGGCAATGGTGAGACAACCTGTTCAACGTAGGGATGTTGCTCAATGATCTGCATGTTGCTGTCCTGAATCACTGTATTTCGCCGGCATTTACCAGCCACAGGTCTCGCGAAGCGGTTCGATTGCCCTGCGGTATCCCGAGAGATCAAACAGAAGGCCGTCAATGCGGCTGTTGGGCGAGTCGATGCGCGCTTCCGTACCAGTGATCATGGCTTTCACGGTACGAATGGCTGGCAGTCCCCGGCCGCCACTGAGCACGAAACCGTTGTCCCGCACCCGCCAGACGGTTTGTCCCCGGCCAAACCCAATCCGAACCCGCTCTTCGTCCATCGCCTTTGGCAGCATCAGAGTGAGCTCCGTAATGTTGTTGTGGCACTGAAGGGCCAGCAGAGGTCTGGGAGGTTGAGCCCCCAAAGCCGGAACCGTCACTAGTTGGCCAGCTGCTTGCCCGGTATTCCGGTAAAGTACGCTCGCACCGGTATTTTCTGAATCGAGGCTGGCGTAGGCCTGTCGCCATCGCTCGGATCGCCGGGCATCCGGGGTCGAGAGTTCCTCGCCGGGTGCCGCCACGGGGGTACCAAAGACCTCGTCAAAGCAGGCCAGCCGTTCAAGTCGCTGGGACTCACTGGTACAGAGTCGAGCATCTTCAAGCTGGTCAGCGCAGGCATTGGAGACCAGTGAAACCAGCGCCAATGCCGCGGCAACACCACCGGTTAATCGCACTCTTCGGGGAATCATGACTCTGCCACCTGATACTTGAGGCACTTATGGGCAAGGGTCCGTTTTGGCAGGCCGAGGCTTTCTGCCGCCTGGGCCCGGTTGCCACCATACTGGCGCAATCGCTCGCGAATAATTGCCGCTTCAAATGCCTGTGCTGCGGCTTTAAGATCCCGAATCTCTTCCACAGCAGGTAGATCGATCGGATGTCTGTCTCTGACATCCCAGGGTGGGCTGGTCCAGCCATCGGACTCTTCGAACAGGTCATTAATCCTCAGAACCTCCGGCTGGATATCGTCACCGCATGGAGTTTGCAGGCAGGCCAGTTCAATGATGTTGCGCAGCTCACGGACATTTCCCGGGAAGTCGTATCCGGCCAGCAGGTGCAAGGCGTGGCTGGAAATGCCCATGGGTCCACTGCCCTCACGCTCGGTATATAGTCGGATAAAGTGACGGCAAAGAGCTTCGAGGTCGTCGGGCCGCTCCCGCAAGGGCGTCACCCGCAGCGGAAACTGGCTCAGGCGGTAAAAAAGGTCCCGCCGGAAGCTGCCGTCTTCGATACCTGCCTGCAGCGGCTGGTGGGTGGCCGCTACCAGCCGAAAATCCGAATGCTGTTCCTCGCGGGCCCCCAACGGGCGGAACTGACGACTTTCCAACACCCGGAGCAGTTTCGACTGCAGCGCCATGGGCATGTCACCGATTTCATCCAGGAACAGAGTGCCGCCGTTGGCCTGCGCCAGAAGCCCCTGCTTGTCCTGATCGGCGCCTGAAAACGCTCCCCTGGTATGCCCGAAAAGTTCGCTTTCCAGAAGGGTATCGGGGATGGCGGCGCAGTTGACCACTACCATCGGGCCTTCGGCCCGGTCGGACAGTTCATGGATACCCCGTGCGACGACATCCTTGCCACAGCCGGTCTCACCCTGAACCAAAACGGACAGCTGGCTGCCGGCGGCCCGGACGATCTGGGCCCGGAGGCTGGTCATGGCTTGGGAGTTGCCCACCAGTGTTAGGGCCAATTGTTCGCAACGGGTGCGAACGGTTTCCGCGTCGTGCAGATGATCCAGTGACCGCTTGAGCAGGCGGCGTTGCCAGACCTGATCGCGGCTCTGAAGTTGGGTAATCCATTGATGAACAAGCAGTTGCCGTAGACCACAGTACAGAGGCTGGCCGGTAATGCCGTCCCAGTCGGCTTCGTCCCGACACAGGACGAGCATGCCAAGGGTTCGGCCATCATTACCGGTGAGGGGCTCGAGCCACAGGGAACGCGGCCGGTCGCTAGCCTCGAACAAGGCCTGGAAGCCAACGTGGTCCAGGCGGTAGCTGGCGGCACGTGTGAGTTCCCGGGCTTTGCCAGTCTGCAGAACGTGAGCAAAGGGGTGGCTGAAGTCGCCGCAGTCGAATTCGCCCTGTTCGGCGAGGTCGCTGCAGTGCAGAGTTCGGCCACTGAGGTCGAGTTCGAGTGCCCAGCAGCGGGTCAGGCCGAAGGCGTTTTCCAGCTGTCTCGTGGCGGTTCTCAGCAGGTCCGGCAGGTTGTCCTGCTGGATCAGGGCCACCGCCAGGTCGATGCCGGTGTGCAGTTCCATCTGCATCCGTCCCATGGTTCTCTTTCCTAAGATTTTTATGCTTTCGTGTTCGCCGACCGCGCAGGCTACGCTACGCTTCAGTTGCCCTAGGCAACAGTTCCTACGAATCGATGCTCTTCGACCGCCAGTGTCACCTTTTTCACCGGCTCCCTCGCCGCCAGTTTCTCCAGCAACGCGAGTGAAACAGGCGGCAACAACTCACCCTCTATGATCGACTCAAGCATCCTTGCGCCATTTTCACTTCTTGTCGCACGGTTTCGAATAGCCTCGATAAGTCCTTCTTCCAATTCCACCTCGGTGTGGTAGCGGGCCTTGATCTGGTCTGCCAGGCGCTGGAGTTTGTCGCCAACGATTCGGTTGAGGGTTTCCTCGCCAAGAGGCAGGTAGGGCACCACTTCCATTCTTGCCAGCAAGGCCGGCTTGAAGAAGCTGGCCAGTTCCGGGTAGAGAGCTTCGTCCAGGCTGGCCGGCGACTCGGCGTGGTTGACGATGGTCTGGTATCCGAGGTTTGAGGTGAGGAAGAAGACCACGTTCTTGCAGTCGATCAGACGGCCTTCGCCATCGGCCAGTTCGCCTTTGTCAAATGCCTGGTAGAACAGATTGAGGACTTCCGGATGGGCTTTTTCGACTTCGTCGAGCAAGACCACGGAGTAGGGTTTCTGGCGGATGGCTTCGGTGAGGATGCCGCCTTCACCAAAACCCACATAGCCGGGGGGCGAGCCGATCAGACGGGAGACGGTGTGTTTTTCCTGGTATTCGGACATGTTGATGGTAGTAAGGAACTGACGACCGCCGTAGAGGAGTTCAGCCAGCTGTACCACGGTTTCGGTTTTGCCAACGCCGCTGGGTCCCACCAGCAGGAAGGCGCCCATGGGGCGGCCGGGCCGGCGCAGGTCGGCGCGGGCGGTAAGCAGGTGTTGGTGCAGGCAGTCGATGGCGGTGTCCTGGCCTTTGATGTGCTCCTGCAGATACGCCGGCAAATGGGTGATTTTTTCCAGTTCGTCGGTGGTCATGCGATTGACCGGAATACCAGTCCAGTCGGCAATGACTTCGGCCACCTGTCTGGCGTCAACCCGGGTGTGAACCAACGGCTCGTCGGCCTGGAGTTCCGTCAGTTCCTGCTCGATGGCGGCGGCTTCGCTTTTCAGGTCCGGGCGTTCTTCTGTTATCCCATCGGTCAATTCAGGGGTATTCGCTTCAGCCTGCGATTCGCCGGTAAGCAACTTTTCCCGGATCTCCACCAGTCGTGCCACCAGTTCGCGCTGGTCGCTCCAGCGTTGTTCCAGGGCTGCAGATTCAACAGTGATCCCGGCAACGCGCTGTTCCAGTTCCCGTTCCCGTTCGGCATCCACGGTCTGTCCCAAGGTGTGTTCCCGGCACAGCAGGTTCTGTTCCATGGCCAGCTGATACAGCTCGCTTCGGACGCGGCTCAGGCGTCTGGGCGGCGCGCTCAGATTCAGGCTAACGCGGGCGCAGGCGGTATCCAGCACGTCGATGGCTTTGTCCGGTAGCTGACGGCCGGCAAGGTAACGGGCAGACATTTCGGCGGCGGCTTTCAGGGCGCTGTCGGCGATAAGTACCTGATGGGCTTTTTCATAGACGGTGCGCAAGCCACGGAGGATGTGGACCGCTTCCCCGGGAGTGGGCTCATCCAGCGCCACAGGCTGGAAACGGCGGCTCAGGGCTGGGTCTTTTTCGAAGTATTTCTTGTATTCGCGCCAGGTGGTCGCTGCGATGGTACGCAGCTCGCCCCTGGCAAGGGCAGGTTTGAGCAGGTTGGCAGCATCAGAGCCGCCTTCGCTGTTGCCTGCGCCAATCAGGGTATGGGCTTCGTCAATGAACAGGATGATCGGGGTAGCCGAGCCTTTGACCGCCTCGATCACGCCTTTGAGGCGTTTCTCGAACTCGCCCTTCACGGAGGCGCCCGCCTGCAGGGCACCCATGTCCAGGGTCCATAGCTCAACGCTCTTCAAACGGTCAGGCACGTCGCCGTTGACGATGCGCAGAGCCAGGCCCTCCACCACGGCGCTTTTGCCCACACCGGCATCGCCCACCACAATCGGGTTGTTCTTGCGGCGGCGGCAGAGGATGTCGATCATCTGGTCGATCTCGGCGTCACGGCAAACCACGGGGTCCAGTTTGTCCTCCCGGGCCAGTCTGGTGAAGTCGGTGGCGTAGCGTTTGAGCGGGTCCAGATCCACGCTGGCCACTGGTTGCCCGGGTTCCTGCTCGCTTGGTTCCAGTCTCTCCGCGGAGCCCTCGGTGAACCGGTCAAATTGCTTGCGCAGCTGCTCACGATTGATGTCCACCATTGCCTTTGCCACCCGGGGCATCAGGTATCGATCGGCATTCATCAGCAGGGCAAGGAATACCGCGCCGGAACGCAATTCGGTGTGCCCCAGTTCGGTGGAAGCCAGCAGCCAGGCATCCTGCATCAGCTCCACCAACAGCGGAGAGAACGATGGGTAGGGCTCAGCGCTTTGCGACTCTCCGTTCAGGCTATCGCCTACCAGCGGTTGCAGTTGCTGATGCTCAAGGCCGGTGTGCTCCAGAATCTGGCGCACGTCGGAAAACGGCGTTTCAAGCAGTTTGAACAGCAAATGGGCCGGAGTGATTTCCGCGCCCTGACGGCTGATGCACAAAGCGGCCGAGGCTTCCAGTGCCTGGCGTGACATGTCGTTGAGGCGCCCGATCAGCGCCGGCAGTTCTACCCGAATCACGTTGATGTCCTTATTTCGGTAGTTGGTCGAGTACGCGCAATACGTCCGTGATGCGCTCGTTCAGTGCGATGTTATACAGGGAGTAGATGCCGGCCATGGCCGCCACAAACAGACCAGCAATGCCCCAGACAGGTATGCCGCTGCGCAACCGGTTCCGGGTTGGCGTTACATTCGCCCGGGCATCCGCAAGAGGCGCCGGTTCCTGCTCCTCCTGCAACGCTTTCAGTTGCTCGTGCAGGCCACGGACAATCTGGTCGTATTCATCGCGGCCGTTTTCCATCACCTTGTATCGCCCCTCGAAACCCAGACAGAGACACAGATAGATAAACGACAGCATGTCGCGATAACGGGCCGGCTCCTGCTCCATCCGGGCAAGAATGGCAAAGACCTTTTCTCCACCCCATGTCTCGTTGTGGAAGCGGGACAGCAGGGAGTGCTGTGACCAGATGCTATGGGCGCCCCAGTCGGTTCCCAGCACGGCCTCGTCGATGAAGGCGCAGAGGACGTAACGATAGGCGACTACAACCGGCCGGTCGTAACCCTGTTCCACCAATTCCCGGTCGATGGCCGAGATATCATCCACCACCTGCTGGTAGAGGATTTCCACTGCGCGATAGTCTGCCAACCTGCGTATCCTGATCACCAGGCCCAGCAATGGTGTGGCGGCGTCAATCAGGCGGTTATGTTCCAACCCTCTGAGCTGAAAATGCTCGTCGACCTGGCCTTCCCTGTTGCCCTCAGCTGCTCCCCGGCTGTCGGCAAAAATCAGATCACTGAACGCACTGCTGCCGGAATTTCTGCTGCCATTGGGTAAGTCCATTACCTGTGCATCTGCCATGATTTAGCTCCTGATTGCCCAGAACTGCATTTCCATGCCCGGGAAACTGCCGGCCACGTGGAATGCGAAGCCGCTGGCGTTGTCGAGCATTTGCCAGGCCTGGCTCTGGTCGTCCAGGCGGAAGTACACGAAGCCGGCGTGGTACGGCAACTGCCGGGGTGCAACCGGCAATGCAGCAAGCGGAATCCCCGGCAGCTGCAGGCTGATCAGATCCCGGATTTTTTCCACAGAGGCCACCTTGCACTGCTGAGTGAACTGCTTGCGCAGATCGTCCAGTGGCATGTCGGCTTTGACCGCCAGAATGAATTCCGCATCCCGGACCAACTGGGCATCCTGAACCGGGGCCACAGTCAGGCCGTACTGGCGCTGCTGGAGCTGGATAGCCAGGGCCCTCGGTTCCAGCACTGTGCTCAGGGACTGCCGCAGAACCTGCATGAGCGGGGTAAAAGCATCCTCCGGGAGATCGTGGTCATAGGCCGGATACTCCCTCGGCAAACGCCCTTCATCGGTGAAGGTCACCAGCTCACCACAAAGTTCAAGCAGGGCTTCGAACAGCCTTTCAGGATGCAACTGGCGAAGGCGAGCCAGATGCATGAACCTGGGGTGGGCGCGATTCAGCATCTGCAGCAACATGAAATCCGCCACGTCTGCAACGCCGCCCTGCCCAGGGGCACCGACACGTTCGGCAATATTGCGCGCCCGTTCCCGCATCAGTCCCGCCATTTCACCGACAAATCGCTGCAGCCTGGGTGCAGCTCGCACACTCAGCATGGTGGGTAGGAAGTTCGGATCCATCACCAGGCTTCCGTCCGGGCGCTTTTCAAGAATCCGGCCGATAGCCAGGGCCGCATAGGCGCTGCGATCTTCCCTCTCCAGCATCAGGCGGGGTGCCACGCGACCCACATCAATGGCGTGGGCATCGCCGTCAATCGAATGCAGATCCCGGATTTCCCGGGAGTCGGCACGGAACCGGCCGGCCACCGGGGCGTCCGGCCATTCCACTTCAGCCAGGCTTTCACTGCCCAACGGCAACGCCAGGTAGACGACCTGATTGGCCACCGAGGCATCGGCAATTTCCAACGGTTCAGGCATCACATCGTCCTGGGGCAGGCTGAAGCGGGTTCCGTCCGGGAACAGTCCGGATGCCCTAACCAGGCCAACCCGGCCGAAACTCAGATACTCCGCATTCAGCTCCAGGTCGCTGAAGCCATACAGATAATCAGAGATCGCGAGCGCCCGTTCATTGATCTGATGTTCCAGATATCGCTGCTGTTGCTGGAAATGTTGAGGCTTGATAAACAGGCCATCACTCCAGACGACTCGATTGATTACCGCCATCAGGTGTCATCCGAATGCTTGAGTTGAACTTCCCGCTCCCGCAGGTTCACCAGCAGGTTGTAGCGGCCGCCGATTGGATCCACCTTCACCACCTTCTTCCACTGGGACAGGTTGGGGTAGGCGTAAAACGCGATCACGCCGATAAATCGGGTGTCCTCGCCAATCTCGAAGGGTTCGATGAACTTGAACTGGCCTGGCACCAGGGAGTAATCGCTGTGGTCCACATAGTTCTGGCCCAGTGACGACTCGAGGTCACTCAGTAGCTGGTCGAAATCCCCGGCCATCAATAGTGAGCTGTCGCGCATCTCGATGATCTGAAACGCAATGGGCGTGGGTGCCAGGGATTCATTCGGGTTTACATCCGGTTCGGCCACCATGGTCAGACCTACCCGGCTAGGCAGATCCTCCGGGTACCCCACCGGGATATCCGGGTCCCAGAGCACTTTTGCGGTTTTGGTGACGGCGTTATAGGGCGTGCTGCATCCGGCAAGCACGAATACGACGGCCAGCAAACTCCATTTGCAGGTCTTCACAACGGGTTCTCCCTCTGTAGTTGGCGCAGGTTCTGGTCGTAAGCCTGTTCGAACACTTCCTGGAACAGACGCTCGAATCCCTGCTGACGACTGGATTTCAACTCTCGGTAATAATGCTGGTACATATCCCATGCCCAGCGTCCCTCGTCCTCGTTCTGGCGCAGTCCCCGGCGGTAACCATGGAAACGACGCAGCAAGGCCTCGGGCGAAAAGGCATGCAGGATGGCCTCCAATGCCTCGCTGATGGCCTCACGGGTTGCCTGCTGGTGATGATTCAGGCTCTGCAGACTCTCCCGCACCGCCGCCGGCGCCGACAGGTGAACCGGGCTACGATGGCTGGCGAACAGGGTCTGCACCGTATCCTCATAACCCTCACCCAACCGCAGTGGATTATCCTCGATGGGTTGCAGGCGGGTTCGCAGCGCCTGATGCCTGCTGTCTTCTCCCTGATGCAGGGCCAACAGGCCTTCCACGGTCGACTTCAGTGTTTGCCCTACTTCCTCCAGGAACAGACGCATCTCGTCGCTGTCGGCAAAGTCCAGCCCGACTTCCATACCCCGCAACAGGGGGGCACCACTGATGTGCTTGCTGCTCTGATCGGAAACCTCCCTGCGATCAGCGCTCTCTGAAATCTCAGACATCCTGTCTTTCTCTCCTTTGCGAACTGGCAGGCCCATCGCTACGTCGCGGTTTTCACGGTACTCATCCGAAACCTGCCTTTCGGCGGCGCGCCAGGAGGTCTCGCTGACCATCAGCGCGTCAGCATCCGACTTCTGTTGGTCCGGCTGTAGGTTCCAGGGTGCCAATGGGTCATCACTGACTGCCTCCCCGGCTACCGCGCCAAAATTCTGCAGCGGCTCTGGGTTCTCAGTCTGGCTGGTTAAGTACTCGGCCCGCATCAGCGGCCCTTCATCGACATCAATCAGTTGCCGGGCCTGATCTGCTTCACCTCTCTCAAGCAACGGTTCACTTACAACCTCGGCCAACTCCGCACGAAGTTGATAGCGACCAATACTGATGGTATCGCCATGATTCAGTCGTGCCCGACGGCCCCGACCCACCGGCTGACTTGCGCTATTGATGTAGGTCCGGCCACTGCGATCAATCAGGCAGAAGCCGCCGTCCAGAAAACGGATCTCCGCGTGGCCGGGAACCGCACCCGTTCGGTGGGACGATAACCGCCAGGTATCACTGGCTGCTGTACCGATAGAGCCGCCACGAACACTGAAGCAGTGGTCGATGGTTGCCCCGCCGCCAGCAACAGTCGGATTGGTGACTGTCAGTTTGAGTCCCACAGCCTGTTGTCCATCCATGAATATCTTCCCTGCCGGATTCACCGGCGAATCTGGATCCGGACCGCCGGTCGGCGCCTGGCCTTTTCCGGGGTCACGAAGGAATTCCAGCCCAGCCGCACATCTTCTCCCAGCTCCATGGGACGGATGTCTTTTGGACGCATTTGAAGCTCCAGGTCGTACGCCAGCTGCTCCCGTGTGGTGAACTCAACGAGCTTGACCAGGCGTTGGTGGTCCTGGCCATTAGGCAGGAAATCCGCAAAGCGCTGTCGGCTGAGATTTCGCAACCGGAGCACGAATTTACCACTGCGATCCCGAATGGCCGATCCCACCAGTGTGTCGCTGCCCAGACAGGCGTTAGCCTGGCCCAGTCGGGTCTGCTGATCATCGGCGATGGCCACCTTGCGCAGGACCCACTGTTCAATACTGACATCATCCAGATCGAAGCAATGGGCAACGATGCCGCTCACCACCTCAGGCGACCGGCTACGACCGGCCATCAGGCCGGAATAGGCCAGCATCTTGGACCAGTTCACCGGTGTCGCCTCCCGCAACCGGCTGTCGCCCAGACCTATCAGGGCAAAGATCAGCTCTGAAAAGCCGTCCGAGGCACCGGGTTGAAACCGAACGTAGTAGCGATACTTGCGCCATGCCCGGTGGAACAGCGTGACCAGGCGATGATTGAAAAAATCAAGAAAATGCCGCCGGATGCCCAGATTCTGCCCCGCTTCCCAGGCCAGGTCTTCAAGGTAATAGCCCGGCAACGGCGACTGTGAGCCGTGCAATCCCAGAAAGCTGACTTCCATCTGATACGGGGCGTGCTCGTGCTCCGGCGACAGCGCCGAAACCACATCGCTACCGGGAAACCCCAGCCCCGCAGAGGCAGAAAACCGGATCCTTTCCTGGCGGGGTTGATCGTCGCTGTTTCGCTCCAGGTCATCCCCGTGGTGCCGGTGAATAAGGTCCACCAGCTGGAAAAAACTGTATCGCCGCGCATTGCCCAGAACGGGTTGCAGCTCGGCTACATCAGCGGCTGCTGACCTTGCTGTAACGTCCATGTGTACCGTTCCTGGTTATCGGTGTTCACCACTTCCAGTTGGTGAAATGCGTTGATACTGGCGTAAAGAGCAAAGAACTGGCTGAGTACCGTGCCGAACAGGTAAAGATCACCCTCCGATGCAAAGGCCTGCTGCTCCAGTTTCAATACCGAGCGAATCCCCCGCACCGGCAGGCCTTTGACCATCCGGTCAACCGGAGCCGTCTCGATACAGGTAATACCAGCAAGACGCTTCTGTGATACCCGCTCCGCCTGACGGTCCACCAGAGCCCGGAAATCATAAACTCGAAGCACCGTGCGCAGAGCATCCACGTCCAGCATGGACAGGTAATTGAGTGACAGATTCGAGATCAGCGTCCACAAAAGGCTGCCATCCAGGGTTGGCCGCAGGGTCGCCGTGGGCCGGGTAATGTTGCTGAAGGCGGCAAACGCCGGCGTGCTCTCGGTCGCCATGCAGATTTCGCCTACCGCCAGTTGGCTGGGCAAGTGGCGGTTGGTGCAGGTGAGGGTCAGGGAAACCGCTTCCTGCCGGCTCAGGCACTCCGACTCGTCGCCCCGGACAAACGACATATAATGATCAAAGCCGTCCCCGCGCACGCTATCCCGGGCCCGGACCCGATAGTACAGGGCGGTCCGTCCTCGATCCCGCTCCACCTCATGCTGGAAACTCTCAAAGGGCGTGTAGATGCGGGGCTCACCGCGCCCGGACCGTCCCTCCAGCCAGCCTTCCACCTGCTCAATGCTGAACACCTCGTAGTGATCCGGCGAGCGGCTGGAAGGCGAAATCCGGTATTCGGTCTGGCGACCGTTCAGGTCCACCGGCTCACCTTCGTGGGTAAACAGGTTCACCGCCGGGGTACAATAGAGCTGGAAATTGTCCTCCCGCACTTTTGCATCCGGTGGCAATATCCGGCTGAAATGGAAACGCAGGCTGATTTCGTCGGCCTGCAGCGCTGGCAGCCGACGCCCGAGTCCGAGAATATCCACAAAACGGAAGGCCTCCGGGAAACTGAGATACTCCTGCAGAATGCGGTAACCGGGGTAGGCGTTCTTGGGATACGGCAACAGGGCCTCTTCGTTGCCAAAACCGACCGGCCGCAAAAGCGAGGCAGGCAGGCGGTAAACAGCGTCGCCCACCACCAGATCGATGCGTTTCAGATAGTGGTTCAACCAGAGAAAAAGGGTTTCGGCGACATGGCTCTCGCCGCCCAGATAAAAGCGCAGGCTGTCCATGCCCAGTGACGACAGGGGCTGATCGGTGTGCAGTGCCAGGTCCACGGTCACTGAGGACACTTCCCGTGAGTGCTCTGCATGGGCCGCGGCAACGCTCACAGGAAATACATCCACCGCCCGGCAAGTGCGGAACCGACACTGGGTCTGGCGATTCGCATCGCCCAGGGGACGGCTCTTGATCTCGGTATGACGCTCTACTCTCTGGCGTTCACTGATTGCATGCAACTGCGGATCGAAGCGCATGATCGTGCAACTGGGTACCGGCCGCAGATAATTCGGCCACAACATGTTCAGCAGCGAGTGCGTGATCTCCGGAAACTCGTCCTCAACCTTTTCCCGCAGTTTGCCGGTCAGGAAAGCGAAGCCTTCCAGCAGCCGCTCCACATCCGGATCGGTACTCTGCTCTGAGAGGAACCGCGTCAGCTGTGGATGGGCATCTGCGAATTCCCGGCCCTGAAGCCTGAGAAAACTTAACTCGTCTCTGTAGAACCGATTTAACCTCATACTGCTACCGCATCCTTGGGAGTATGAGACGGTCGGTACACTTTTCTTCCGGGAAAAAACAAGTCGCTACGCTCAGACATTTTTTTCCCTGCAGAAAAGCATCCCCACCGTCTCCTGCCATCCTTGGTGTTTGCTTATCCGTTTCGTTACACCACCTGGTAGTAACGTTTGTCATCCAATACCAAATCTATGGTTGTTTTGTCGTCTTTCGAACCGACGTTCAGATAGACCGTCACCTGAAACCGCAGCTGTAACGGATCAGGGCCCTGGGGCAAATTAACGACATCCACCCGCTTCACCCTGGGCTCGAACTTCTCGATGCACTGCCGGATCGCGCCACGAATCTGGACGCTCAGATCGTGGGTGCCGAGCGTGGCGTCGTTGAAGTCCAGCAGGCCCAGATCCGGTACGCTGGCACTGTTGCCCGGGTGGGCATTCAGCAGCCGAACCAGGTGGCGCTTGATCGATTCAACAACGCGGGTCACGTCTCCCGTACTCTGGCCAGCCGGTTCAGCAGCCTGCTCGAGTCTCTCGAACAGGCTGCCGCTGCTGGCCTGCGATCCGTCGCTGGCCGGGTGCTGGAACACGGATTAATCCTTGTCCAGCCGGCCAACCAGTGACAGTTCGAAGTTAGCACCCATGTACTTGAAGTGGGGCCGAACCGCCAGGGACACCTGGTACCAGCCCGGATCACCTTCCACGTCAGAAACGGTGACCTGTGCCGCGCGCAGGGGGCGACGGCTGCGGACTTCGGCGGGCGGGTTTTCCTGGTCGGCCACGTACTGACGTATCCAGGTGTTCAGCTCCCGCTCCAGATCCTGACGTTCCTTCCAGGAGCCGATCTGCTCCCGCTGCAGGACCTTGATGTAGTGGGCCAGGCGGTTCACGATCATCATGTAGGGCAGCTGGGTACCCAGTTTGTAGTTGGTTTCCGCTTCCTTCCCTTCCTTGGTGTTAGGGAACTGCTTGGGTTTCTGCACCGAGTTGGCGGAGAAAAACGCAGCGTTATCGCTGCCTTTACGCATGGTCAGGGCAATGAAGCCTTCGTCGGCCATTTCGTATTCACGACGATCGGTGATCAGCACTTCGGTCGGGATCTTGGCTTCCAGTTGACCAAAGGATTCGAACAGGTGCACTGGCAGGTCCTCGACTGCACCACCGCTTTGGGGACCGATGATGTTCGGGCACCAGCGGTACTTGGCGAAGCTTTCCGTCAGGCGGGTGGCCAGCAGGTAGGCGGTATTGCCCCACAGGTAGTGCTCATGGTCACCCGACACATCTTCTTTGTAGTTGAAGCTGCGCACCGGGTTTTCGGTGGGGTCGTAAGGCACCCGCAGCAGGAAGCGCGGCGAAGTCAGGCCCAGGTAGCGGGCATCTTCGGATTCCCGCAGGGAGCGCCACTTGGCGTATTTCGGGCCTTCGAAAACGGCCTTCAGTTCCTTGATGGCAGGTAGTTCCTGGTAGCTGTCGACGCCAAAGAACGACGGTGCCACCGAGGACAGAAACGGAGCATGGGCCATCGCTCCGACGGACGATACGTACTGCAGCAACTTCATGTCGGGTGTGGACGGGGTAAAGGCGTAGTTGCCAACAACCGCGCCGACCGGTTCACCACCGAACTGGCCATATTCCGTGGAATAGATGTGCTTGTAGAAACCGGTCTGGGTAACGTCCGGCGCGAACTCGAAGTCTTCCAGCAGCTCGGTCTTGGTGGCGTGGAGGATATCCACCTTGATGTTCTCACGGAAATCGGTGCGGTCCACCATGAGCTTCAGGCCGCGCCAGGAAGATTCCAGCTCCTGCAGCTTGGGCGCGTGCAGGATTTCATCCATCTGGGCGCTGATCTTTCGATCCAGCTCCACCACCATCTGGTCCACCAGGGCCTTATTCACCGGCTGACCTTTTTCATCGCTTTTCAGCAGATTGGCTATAAATGTTGCCACGCCCTTGCGAGCGACATCGTAACCCTCATCCGCCGGCGCCATGCGGCTGTTGGCCATGACCTGGTCGAGGAGAGAGCCTTCAGTGACGGATTCGGAGGCAGCAGATTGCTGCACAGCAGTATCAGACATACCACATCCTTTTAGTACGTTTTGAATTCAGTCGGAAGTTATGAGCGGGTGTTCCCTTACTCGTTGCTGTCTGTGGCCAATTCCAGTTCGGCCAGCAGCTTGTCCCGGGCGTCGTCGTTGTCCAGCAGTTCCTGAAGCTTGGAACGGAACGACGGTACGTTACCCAATGGGCCTTTCAGGGCCACCAGGGCTTCCCGCAGTTCAATCAGCTTGTTCAGCTCCGGAACCTGACGGGCAACGCTGTCGGGAGAGAAGTCATCAAGGGTCTGGAATTCCAGGTTTACCGGCAGTTCGTCGGCTTCCTCATCCAGCTTGTTGGTCACGGTGGTGGAAAGGGTCAGGCCGGCTTCCTTCATGACCGAACGGAAGTTGTTCTTGTCGACGGAAATGGCCTTGCGGTCTTCGATGGGGGTTTCTTCTGCGTGTCCCTTGAAATCACCAACCACGAACATCTTCAGCGGCAACTCGGTTTCTGCCTGCTGATCTCCGGTGGCGGGGACGTACTTGATATTGATGCGCTCTTTAGGCGCGACGGAACCGTCTTTTGAAGACATGCGCTTGCTCCCTGTGCAAATCATTTGCAATTGTTCAATCCCTTGTACGCACCCTCCTGGCGCGCAACGACCAAAACTCTACACAGATCACTTGCCATTCTCAAGCAAAAACTGGCCAGCTTTCTTCGCGAATGTGCGGCCGGGCAAGCTTTTGCCAGAATACGCGGGATCTCCGATCTGTCATCACTCATAAGAAACTTCAGTCAATGACGGCATTGTTGGCTGTGGCTATACTCGCCCAACGAGCAGGATCAACACGAAACCATAAGGAGATCAACATGAGTGACCTGAAAACCCGCTTCGACGAAGCCGTGAATTACATCCAGACTGCCGAGGGCGACTTCAAACCGTCCAACGAGATGAAACTGGAGTTCTACGCGCTCTATAAGCAGGCCACCGAGGGCGATGTATCCGGCAAGCGCCCGGGCATGATGGATTTTGTCGGCCGCGCCAAGTTTGATGCCTGGGAAAAGGCCAAGGGCATGTCCAGCGATGAGGCCATGCAGAAGTACATCGACAAGCTTGAAGCCCTGAAATAACTGGTGTTCCAGCCCAGACTCTGGTCGAAAAATGACCAGAGTCAATCTTCCTGAATAAAGCTTTGCGCTCGTAAATGAGCTGTCATAAGATGCGCGCAAAATAACAATACCAATTCACCAGGAAGAGTTATTTATGGACATCACGGAAGCGCTGGAACAGTCCCAGCCAGGCTTGGTGGCACGGGTCAAGGACGCCATCCACGAACAAAAGCTCAATCAACGCTCTGAGCAAACCTACCTGCACTGGATCACCCGGTTCGTGCTGTTTAGCGACATGAAAGATCCGGATGCGCTGGCCAACGAAGACCGCCGGCTGTTTCTGGAATACCTGAACGATCGCATGCGGGTATCCCGGGCGCGTTTCAATCAGGCTAGCCAGGCCCTGGCATTTTTCTATGAAGATGTACTTGGTAAGACGCCCGCCGGAGACAACGGCTGCGCCGCAGCCTGATAGCCTGTCTCAACGCTCATTCATATTGATGTTAAGCGCATCGTAAGTGCGGTTCTCGGGTGGGCGGATCACGTAGTTGTTGCTGTGGGTCTGTCCGGGAATGGATTTCGGATTGCTGAACCGGAACTCCACCGGAATCTGTGATCGGCCGAGGTCCGTGCGGCTATCTCCGGGTCGAAGCCCGAGGGGATCCAGGTAGAAGTCGTCTTCAACCCGGGGTTTGAGCGGTACACCCGCAGCCGGTGCCGCAAGGCCACCCTCGATAACGGTATTGGCCAGCGTCTCTTCCTCCATGGAATTCAGCTGGATGGTGTGGATGGTTGAGCGTTCTTCGTACTGGAAAGCACTGTCCTGCGCGTCGCTCTGCGCAAGGGCCGTACCGGCAGAAAATGCCGCAGCCAAGACAAGCACCGTGATTACCCTGCTCTGAACGTTCCCCGCTTCTCCACGCATACCCATGGCATTTACCCCGGCAGACGATCCTGTCTGCGACCAGTTGTGACAAATTTTGATCAGTTTATCTACAAATCACACAACCTGCCCGGGCACTCGCCAATTTTGTGACATCATTCACTTGTCGTCGGATGGCGCCTCGTAGCGAATTCCTACGACAAAGACCGACTTCCAACCTTCCGGGGTGCGAACGCTCACTTCGTCGTCAAGGCGTTTGCCGATCAGGGCCCGGGCGAGCGGTGAGTTGATGCTGAGATAGCCTTTGTTCAAATCAAACTCGTCGGCGCCGACCAGGCGATAGGTCTGTTCGTCACCCTCTTCGTCTTCCACCGTTACCCAGGCACCAAAAAACACCTTGTCCCGGTCATCCGGCAATCGGTCCACAACGGTCAGCTCTTCCAGGCGCTTGCCCAGAAAGCGCACCCGACGGTCGATTTCCCGCAGCTGCTTCTTGCCGTAGATGTACTCGGCGTTCTCGGATCGATCACCAAGAGCGGCAGCTTCCCGCACGGCCTGAGTCACTTCCGGGCGCTTTACCTTCCAGAGATACTGCAGTTCATCACGCAAGGCCCGCTCGCCTTCCGGAGTGATGTATCTGGGGCGTGGGCCGCCATTACCGGGAACCTGGGTCATTGGTCTCGCAACGTCCTCTGCCAGTTGGGAATCATAAATTGGAAGGGCATAAAAAAACCCCGTAAAAACGGGGTAAGGCTAGCGCTGTGCTGGAGGGAGAAGCAAGCAACAAATCTGCAGGCTTCCAAAGCTACAGTTTCAATTATGCACAGCATGGATTACACCGGCGTGGCCGAGGAATTACGTTTTGGTCAGGGAAACTACGAACGCCGGCCCCGGGAATTAGGTTGCAGACTCTAGGTTCGGAGCATAGCGTAGCGCTTATATTCTTTTCGAACGTTTCCATTCTCGGAGAAAACAACATGAATACACAGAAGCTGCTGAACATGGCACTTAATGGCGTGGATGCTATTGGTTACCGGCTCGACCAGTACGGAATTACTGGCAAGGTCAATCGGCACAACATTGCGGCTTTTCTCGCGGCCGAGCAGAGGCATCTGGAAGGTGAGTGGGACAGCATTCAGGTGCGGGTAAACCGTCGCCGCTCCCAGGTGGAAAAGATTACCCACGAGATTGAGTCCCGAAGGGACGCGCTGATTGGCCCCGTGATGTCACGCATCAACCGTTTCCGCGCCAGTCAGTAAGTATTTACGCCGGCGGATCAAGAGGCGGTTCGGGTTTCCCCGGCCGCTGAATCCGTCGGCTGCTCGGCCTGGGCCGCGCGAATGCGTTTGCGGGCTTCAGTGTAGGCGGGAATCTTCACCGCCACGGTAAGCCCCGGCGATTCCTCCCCGGGATGCGTATCACTGAGGACAATCCGGCCCTGGTGAATCTCAGCAACAGCGCTCACCAGGCTCAGACCCAAACCATTCCCCGGTAGCGAACGGCTCTTGCCTACCCGGTAAAACCGCTGGAAGACCTGATCTTTCTCGGCATCGGGAATACCGATTCCACTATCCCGAACTTCAAACACCGCATCGGCACCCTCGCGCCGAACAGATACGCCTATAACGCCATGCTCCGGCGTATATTTGATAGCGTTATCAATCAGGTTGCTGACCATCTGAAACAGCAGGTCGCGGTCGCCCTCGATCATTACTCCGCTTTCCAGGCCCTGCTCGAACGACTGGTCCTTGTCCTCAGCCAGGGCCTCATAGAGCTCACAGGCATCGGTGACCAACTCATCCAGCGGCACAGGTTTCATGTCGGCGGTATTACCCCGGGTTTCCAGCCGGGCGATGCGCAACAACGCGTTGAAGGTGGCCAGCAGCTGATCGGCCTCCGCCACGGCGCGGCCGGCCTGCTCCCTCGCCTCGTCGTTATCCACCGACATCAGCGTGTTTTCAAGCTGGTTGCGGAGTCGGGTCAGGGGCGTACGCAAATCGTGGGCAATACTGTCGGAAACGTGCCGGATGCCCTCCATCAGATACACAATCCGGTCCAGCATCTGATTCAGGTTTTCCGCCAGCTGGTCGAAATCATCGTCGGTGCCACGGGTTGGTATCCGCAGGGAAAGGTGGCCGTTCATAATCCGACGTGAGGTGTTGTTGATAACCTCGATACGCCGGGTCGTACTGCGGCTCATCAGGAAGCCACCAAGCAGCGCAAGGGCAAGGGTGATCCCCATACCCCAGTTGATGGCGGTTTCAATTACCCGCTTGAGGTTAGTGAGTTCGTCGACATCCCGCCCGACCAGCAGGCGCAAGCCACCCTGAACCTCAAAGATCCGGGCACGGGCGAGGCGTTCGGGCCCGGTCCAGCCGACGGATTCGTTCAGGGTGAAGTTGATCCAGCCGCTCTCTGAACGGCTGCCTTCCGGCCAGGTCTCTATGTTGCCGGCCAGCTTCAGAAAGTCGTCGGTGGTCAGCAGATAGATGGATTTGGCGTTGGGGTCGCGGGCAACACGTTCACGGATGATGGTGATGAGGCCATTTACGCCACGGCCACGATACTGCTCCGCCAGACCGGCGATTTCCGCTTCAATGGTTTCGTCGGTCTGGGCGGTCATGAAGCCCGCCGTACGCCAGTAGATAAAGGCCAGTAACAGAAATACCGAGGTGGCGAACACCACCATGTACAGCAGGGCTAGCTGGAAGGACGAGGTCCTGAGCTGGCTAAGCAGTTTCACGTAACATGTACCCTGCACCCCGGATGGTCTGCAGTAAGGGTGTATCGAATTCCTTATCGATCTTGGCTCGCAGCCGGCTGATGTGTACGTCGATAACGTTGGTCTGGGGATCGAAATGGTAATCCCAGACTTTCTCCAGCAACATGGTCCGGGTGACCACCTGGCCGGCATTACGCATCAGGTACTCCAGCAGACGGAACTCCCGCGGCTGGACATCAATATTCTGGCCGGCCCGCTTTACCGTGCGTGCAAGCAGATCCATTTCGAGATCGGCGACCCGCAGTACGGTCTCGGTTTCCGCCGACTGCCGATTTCTGCGCACCAGGGATTCGATACGGGCCAACAATTCGGTGAATGAAAACGGCTTGGTGAGGTAGTCATCGCCGCCGCCACGCAAACCTTCCACGCGGTCGTCCACATCACCCAGGGCGCTGAGAATCAGAACCGGCACCTGGTTTCCGGTCGCACGCACGGTTTTGATAATGGACAGACCGTCCATTCCCGGCAGCATGCGATCTACAATCATGATGTCGTAATCCTCGCTGGCCGCCATCATCATGCCTTCCTTGCCATCGGCTGCATGGTCGACCACGAAGTCGGATTCCTTCAGCCCTTTGACAAGATAATTTGCAACGTCCTGATCGTCTTCGATTACCAGCGCTTTCACCGGCTCTCCTCCCGATAGCGGATTACAGTAACGACAAGGGTACGAAGAAGTTGGCAACCCGGCCAGTTACGATCTTGTAAGAGGGTGTCGCCAATGGCGACGGTCAGGCTTTCCCCGGAAACCAGCCTAGACTGTCACCGGTTGCCCCGGTAGGCCGGTATTCCGCGCTTACCCAGCCGTCATATCCCATGGCATCGATGGCCGCAAAAACATTCGAAAAGTTAATCTCCCCCGTGCCGGGTTCATGTCGCCCCGGGTTGTCCGCAAACTGAATGTGGCCGATCCAGGGCAAAAGACACTCCATGGAGCGCACCAGATCCCCTTCCATGATTTGCATATGGTAAAGGTCGTACTGCAGGCGCACGTTGTCCGCGTCGATTTCCTCGATCAGTGCGAGCACCTTGCCGGAGGTATCCAGTACGAAGCCTGGCATATCCACGCGCGAGTTAATGGCTTCCAGGCACAGGGTGATACCCTCGTCAGCCAGCCTGCCCGCTGCCCAGGCGACATTACTCACCAACGTCTGCCAGGCAATGTCATCGGAAACGTTCGCCGGCTTCAGCCCCGCAAGGCAGTTCAGCTGCCGGCAGCCAAGGGCTTTGGCATAGTCGATCGCCTGATCCACGCCGGCCTGGAACTCCTCAACCCGGTCCGGCAGGCAGGCGATGCCCCGTTCACCGGCGTCCCAGTTACCGGGCGGCAGATTGAACAGCACCTGAGTCAGCTGATTATCGCTCAGCATCTGGCCGAGTCGCTCTTTGGGGTAGGCATAGGGGAACAGGTATTCCACGCCCTCAAAACCCGCGGCCCGGGCCATGGCGAAGCGCTCGGGAAAGTCCACTTCCGTGAACAGCATGGACAGATTGGCAGCAAAACGGGGCATGGCGTGTTTACTCCTTCGGTCCGCGGCCAAGGGAGCCAAGCAGGGCACCGTTCAGATGCTCCAGCTCCAGCAACAGGCCACTGTGGTCGACATCACTGTGGCCATTGGCCACCAGCGACAGGTATTCGTTATGGGTCTGCTGGGCCAGGGGCAGGGTCAACCCTTCCGCACGGGCCTCATCCAGAATCATCCGCATGTCCTTTAGCTGGATCCGAGCCGGCGCGCCGGGTGCAAACTCCCGGTCGATCATCCGCTGGCCGTGCAGCTCCAGAATCCGGCTACCGGCAAACCCGCCCAGCAACGCTTCCCGCACAGCCGCAGGATCGGCACCGCCTTTCGCCGCCAGCAAAAGCGCCTCGGACACAGCACCAATGGTGATACCAACAATAGCCTGATTGGCCAGCTTCGCCAGTTGCCCCGCGCCAACAGGACCAATCCGCGTGCACTTGCCGAGCGCCTCGAACACCGGCCGGGCGCGATCCACATCCGCTTCCGAGCCACCCGCCATGATACTCAGGCGGGCTTCAGCCGCGCCCACAGTACCCCCGGACACCGGCGCATCCACATACCCAGCGCCCTGCTCTGCAACCAACTCGCCATGCCGCCGGGCCACGGAAGGTTGAATTGAACTCATATCAATAACCAGCGCGCCCGGCTTCAGGGCATCAATCGCGCCCTGGGCGACCAGCACCTGCTCCACCACATCGCTGTTCTCCAGCATGGTGATCACCACATCGGCATTGGCAACGGCCTCCGCCGGGGATTCGGCGATCACCGCCTCAGAGGCAAACGGCTCGCACTTGCTGGACGTGCGGTTCCACAGAGTCATTGGAAAACCCGCGTTCAGGAGGTTACGGGTCATGGGCGTACCCATCAGGCCGATGCCAAGAAATGCAATATGGGGTTTAGTCGAGGTCATGGTTAGCTGGCCTTACTCAGAGGTTCGGGGCGTGGTTGGGTGGCGTCTTCCACAAAAGTTAGATAGCCGATTATACAAACAAAAACGCCACCAACCGGAACCGGTGGTGGCGTTTTTTACGACTCAGATACTCAGTGGCTAGCCAATAACTCAGGCCACCTCTGACATCTGTATGCGAATCTTCTTCATCGCATTCTTCTCTAGCTGTCGGATGCGCTCGGCCGAGACGCCGTACCTGTCGGCCAGCTCGTGCAGGGTCGACTTGCTTTCAGACAACCAGCGCTCCCGGAGAATATCCTGGCTGCGCTCATCCAGTTGCCCCAGAGCCTGCATCAGCCGGCCATTGGAATCGTCCGACCAATCCGCGTTCTCAAGCTGGGTCGCCGGGTTGCTGCGAGCGTCTTCCAGATAGTACGCAGGCGCCTGATAGGCGTTGTCGTCATCGTCGTCCTGGGGACCGTCAAAGGCGGTATCCTGAGACGCCAGCCGGCCTTCCATTTCGCGGACAACCCTGGGCTCGACACCCAGATCCTCGGCAACTGCGTTCAGCTCATCGTGGCTAAGCCACGCAAGCTTCTTCTTCTGGCTGCGAAGGTTAAAGAACAGCTTACGCTGGGCCTTGGTGGTGGCCACTTTAACAATCCGCCAGTTACGCAGGATAAACTCGTGAATCTCTGCCTTGATCCAGTGCACCGCAAAAGACACCAGCCGCACACCGTACTCAGGATTGAAGCGCTTGACCGCCTTCATAAGGCCAACGTTGCCTTCCTGGATCAAATCCGCCTGAGCGAGGCCATAGCCGGAATAGCTCCGGGCAATGTGAATCACAAAGCGCAGGTGGGACATAACCAGCTGACGGGCGGCTTCCACATCGCCCTCGTAATGGAGGCGTTCAGCCAGCTCCCGCTCTTCGTCAACTGTGAGCACCGGGATGCGGCTCGCAGCCTGAATATAAGACTCGAGATTCTGACCCGGAACCAGTCTGTCAACCAGTTGTAAACTCGTACCCATGCTCTACCTCCGAACCCAACGGCCCTAAATATATCAATTACCCTTTAGACCGCCAAGAACCCTGAAAGTTCCCGAAATTCCCAGTAAAACGTTATAAAACAACTATCTGGAAAATTCACCGTGGCTTTACTATTTATCAACCTACTCTAATAGAAGCTGTCTCTTCAATACGGTTTTCCCGTTATTCGGATCATGCTCCTCCGGCAATATCACCCGGCTCCATGTCATCCAGATGACGCTTCACGGCCACCCAAGCGCCTAGCCAGCCTAGCAGCATCGAAACAATTATCAACGCCAGGGCGCCATCAATGTGCAGCCCATCCAGGGAAAAGTCGCTCCTGTACAGGCCTGCCAGCCGCTCTATGGGCCCGCTGAGCCACCAAAGTGACAATTGCAGTAATATCAGGGCAACAATCCCACCACCGAGCCCGAACCAGGCGCCGGTGTACAGAAAGGGCCTGCGAACAAAGCTGTCTGTTCCGCCCACCAGCTTCGCAACCAGAATCTCGTCCCGACGGCTCTCGATTGAAAGCCGTACGGTATTGCCGATCACCAGCACAACCGCCGCCGCAAGCAGGATCGCCAGCGCCCATACAGCACGGGCAAGCAGATCCGTCATGGCGTTCAGCCTCTGCAACCAGCCCAGGTCTACCTGAACCCGCTCTATGCCTTCCATGCCCTCGATAAACCGCACCAAACCCTCAACACCCTCAGTGGACCGGGCGCCCTCTTCCGGGGTAATCAGCAGGGTATGTGGCAGCGGGTTATCCTCGAGATAGTCCAGAGCATCTTCCAGGCCCGATGAAGCGCGGAACTCCGCAAGCGCCTGGTCGCGATCCACCAGCTCAACACCTGCCACCCGGCCGTCTCCGGAAATCTCATTACCCAGCACTCGGGCTCGTTCGAGAGGCACATCCAACTGGATATAGGCGGTCACCCGGGCGCTGCTCTCCCAGCCTGCGCTGACTCCCTGAAGACTGGTCAGCAGCAACAGCAATGCCACTGGCAACGCCAGGGCAACCCCCATGACCGTCCACGTCATCAGACTCGCCACCGGTGTATGCAAAAGGCGGTTGGCACTGTCCCTGGCGACCTTGCGGTGATGGATGAAATAACTTTCTGCCTGCTCACGCCAGGGCGCGCGAGCCTGGTTGGCGCCGCGGGTAGGCTGTGCTTTCTTACGGGGATCAGCGGCCATGGACACCTCCCCCGAGAACCGGCGTGCCGCCGACCACCAGACGGCCATGATCCAGTTTCAGCGTTCGACGCCCCATCTCGTTGATCAGGGCGATGTCGTGGGTTGCGATCAACACGGTCACACCCACCTGGCTGAACTGCCCGAACAGATTCATGATGTCCGCAGACAGAGCCGGGTCCAGGTTACCCGTGGGCTCATCCGCCAGCAGCACCGGGGGTTTGTTCACCACCGCCCGGGCAATACCCACGCGCTGCTGCTCCCCGCCAGAGAGCTGCATCGGGTTCATTTTTTCCTTCTGCAGCAAACCCACCTTGTCCAGGGCCGCGCGCACGCGGCGACCCGTATCTCTGGGGGAGGCGCCCATGACCTCCAGTGGCATGGCGACGTTGTCGAACACCGTGCGGTCAAACAACAGTTGGTGGTTCTGGAAGACCACGCCAATGTGGCGACGAATGTAGGGAATCTGGCGTCGGGGCAAACGGTTGAGAACCTGCCCCCCAACCACCACTTCACCGGCACTGGGACGCTCCATCACCATGATCAGCTTCAGCAAGGTACTCTTGCCGGCGCCGGAATGACCGGTCAGGAACGCCAGCTCGCCGCGTTCCAGGCCAAAATTGACCTGTCGCAGAGCGGTGTGATCACTGTCGTAACGCTTGGTGACCTGGCGAAACTCAATCATGGGCGGCTTCCGCGCGGCTGGGTTCCGGGCTATTCGTCAAACAGGGCGTCCACAAAGGTTTCGGCATCAAAACTGCGCAGGTCGTCCACCTGCTCACCAACACCAATAAACCGGATGGGCAACTGCAACTGACGGGCGATGGCAAACACGATACCGCCTTTGGCCGTGCCGTCCAGTTTCGTTAACGTAATGCCACTGACGCCTACGGCCTGCTGGAACACCTGCGCCTGGCTCAGGGCGTTCTGGCCGGTGCCTGCATCCAGCACCAGCATGACCTCGTGGGGTGCGGATTCGTCCAGCTTCTTCATAACCCGGACCACCTTTTCCAGCTCCTGCATCAGGTTGTCCTTGTTCTGCAGGCGGCCGGCGGTATCGGCAATCACCACATCAACACCACGGGACTTGGCCGACTGGATGGCATCGAAAATCACCGAGGCACTGTCAGCGCCGGTGTGTTGCGCCACCACCGGAACCTTGTTGCGCTCACCCCAGACCTGCAACTGCTCAACCGCAGCGGCACGGAAGGTATCGCCGGCGGCCAGCATGACCGACTTTCCTTCGTTCTGGAATTTCTTGGTGAGCTTGCCGATGGTGGTGGTCTTGCCCACCCCATTTACGCCCACCATGAGAATCACATAAGGCGTCTTGCCGGAGTCGATCTGCAGTGGCTTGGTGACATCCTTCAGCAGACCATGCAGTTCATCCCTCAGAGCCTTACGCAGGGCCTCGCCGTCTTTGAGCTGATTGCGCTCAAGCTTGTCAGTGAGTGAATCGATGATTTCAGAAGTGGCGGTTACGCCAACGTCTGCCATCAGCAGCGTGGTCTCGATTTCCTCCAGCAGTTCCTCATCGATTTTCTTGCCAAGCGAGAACATGTCGGACAAGCCACCGGTCAGGCTTGCCCGGGTTTTGCCCAACCCCTTTTTGATGCGCTCGAAAACGCTGACCTGCGGCTCCGGTTCCGGTGCTTTCTGCGGTTCTTCCGCGGGCTCGGGCTCTGGAGTCGGTTCCGGCTCAGCCACCGGCTCTGGTTGTGGCTCTGCGGCGGCAGGCGCTTCAATCTCGCCCTCTTCCGGCTCTGGTGCCGGCCCTTTGGAAACCTCGGGCTTGCGCTGCGGCACCGGCTTGGGGCGTGGTGCCCGGCTACGGTTGCCGACGATATCCAGGACAAATACGAGCACAAGAAGGGCCAGGAGGCCGATTGAAATCCACTCTGCCGTCATAAAAATCAATCCATCAGTCTGAATGGGCGGGACAAAGAAAGCCGGTATTCTAGCAGACTGTCCCGGTGAAGTGAGGGTCGCTCCGATTATCGCGACCGTAAACGTTTCCGGTAAGATGCAGGCACATATCCTGAACCGAATATTTCCGTGGAGCGGCGGCTATGGCGCGCAGACAATCCGCAAGCAGGTCTCACCAGACGAGATCCCCAGCCGGTCGCGAGGCGGCTCCGGCTGGCAAAGGCAGCGGCACCGGTGAGCTGCGAATCATTGGCGGCGACTGGCGCAGCCGCAAACTGCGCTTTCCGGACGCCGGTGGCGTTCGACCCACCCCCGCGCGCACCCGCGAAACCCTGTTCAACTGGCTTGCCTTCCACCTTGCCGGCAGTGACTGCCTCGATTTGTTCGCCGGCTCCGGCGCCCTCGGGCTCGAGGCTCTTTCCCGGGGTGCCGGGCAGGCCACCCTCGTGGACCACACGCCAGCCCTGGCCAGAGCACTGCGGGACAACCTCCGGTTGTTGAAATCCGACAACGGCGAAGTGGTGTGTTCGGACGTCGAAAGCTATCTGGCCCAGAGAAACCGGCCGCCATTCGATATCGTGTTCATGGATCCGCCGTTTCGCCAGGGCTGGCTCGAAAAGCTGTTTCCGTTGCTGGAACAACAGGCGTGGATCAAACCCGGCGGCTGGGTTTACATGGAACACGAGAGCGAGCTGCCACCCCCTTCTGTGCCCGTTTCCTGGCAGCTGCACCGGCAAAAAAGTGCGGGACAGGTCACCTACTCCCTGTTCCGGGTTATTTCCAGACCAGAATAAAAAAGGGCCAGATGAACGCTTTCATCTGGCCCCGGATTCCCCGCCGAAGCAGGTTTACGTCGATTCTCTACCCGGCATCAGGCCGAGGGGCGCAGCGAGTAGGCCCGGAGGTGCTCGGCGAACTCTTCCAGATAGCGGATACCGCTGGCTTCCGCCTCACGGCACCACTCCATCAGCGCGTTCAGCTTGTCCTGGGGTTTGAGCCCACGCTGACGCCAGAGCGCCTGCAGCTCGTGGCTCTTCTCATAGATCTGGCGCAGCACCGCATTGCGCTCCAGCACAGACTCGAGGGTTTCCTTCTCCTTCGGCTGAATCAGTGTGATCTCACGGGAGAGCAGTTGCTTGAGCTTCCGGTAACGGGGACGGATCTCATCGTCCATCAGCGACTTCTGCTGGCGCAGGACCGGCTCCATGACACGTTTACGGTACTGGCGCATGATATCGAACCGGTTATTGGCTATGGCCTGAACCGTTTCCACATCCACCTCCAGTTTACCCGGCACATGGTGGGCAATGGGTCGATAACCCTTGGGCTTGGCCAGTCCGAACAACTGGAACAGGCGGATGTAGCCCCAGCCGATATCCACCTCGAACCAGCGGCGAGACAGCTTGGAGGAGTTGGGATAGGTATGGTGGTTGTTGTGCAACTCTTCACCGCCAATCAGAAAACCCAGTGGGCTGATATTGCGGGCGTTATCGGCACATTCGTAGTTCCGGTAACCCATCCAGTGGCCGATACCGTTGACCACTCCGGCAGCCCAGACTGGAATCCACATCATCTGCACCGCCCAGATCCAGATACCGTGAACGCCAAACAGGGCCAGGTTGATTACCGCCATCAACGCGATGCCGAGCATCTTGTAGCGGCTGTAAACATTGCGCTCCACCCAGTCTTCCGGGGTGCGCTGACCATAGCGCTCGAGGGTTTCGGGCGTCGCCGACTCGGCATAGAGCTCGGCGCCCTGGAACAGCACCTTGCGAATACCCAAGACGACCGGGCTGTGGGGATCTTCCTCGGTTTCGCACTTGGCGTGGTGTTTACGATGGATGGCGGTCCATTCCTTGGTGTTCTGCGCAGTGGTTAACCAGAGCCAGAACCGGAAGAAGTGTTTCAGGGCCGGATGCAGGTCCAGAGAGTTATGCGCCGAATGGCGATGCAGGTAGAGCGTTACACTGACAATCGTGACGTGTGTCATTCCGAGGGTGACCAGAATGAGCTGCATCACCGACAGGTCAAGAAGACCATTAAACCACATAGCAAATCCTCAAAATCAATATCTTTGGCGCGAGGCCAACCTTCACACTTTAGCGTACAGCTGTAAGCCACAACAACAGTATTTGGATGCAAAATTGTTACTGATTACACTTAGTCGTTTTCCACCGGAGATTCCCGCCCGTGCCTGAACTGCCCGAAGTAGAAACGACCCGACGGGGTATAGCACCCCACTGCGAAGGCGAGACAATAACCCGAGTGACAGTCCGCAACGGCAGTCTGCGCTGGCCTGTTCCGGCCGATCTGGGCGAGAAACTGGAAGGTCAGGTGATTAAAAGTGTAGACCGCCGGGCCAAGTATTTGTTCCTGAACATGGACCGGGGCACGGTGATTGTTCACCTTGGCATGTCCGGCAGCCTGCGCATCATCACTGACAATACCCCTCCCCTGACCCATGATCATATCGACGTGGCATTACAGTCTGGCGTCATCCTTCGATTCAACGACCCACGCCGGTTCGGCTGCTGGCTGTGGGCTGATTCCGCCGAAGAGCACCCGCTGATCACCCACCTGGGTCCGGAACCCCTGGCCCCGGAATTCAATGGCGCGCACCTGTTCCGGCTCTCCCGCGGCAAAAACACACCGGTGAAATCGTTCATCATGGACAATCAGGTGGTCGTGGGTGCCGGTAACATCTATGCCAATGAAGCGCTGTTCAAATCGGGCATTCATCCCCGGCGCAAGGCCGGGAGAATCAGCCTCGACCGCTATCACAGGCTGGCCGAAGCCATCCGGGAAACGCTCAGCGCCGCCATTCTGATGGGCGGAACCACCCTTCGGGACTTCGTGAACAGCGATGGCAAGCCCGGCTATTTTGCCCAGTCCCTGCTGGTGTACGGCCGGGGCGGCCAGCCCTGCAAGGAATGCGGGGCACCACTGAAGGAAATCCGGATGAACAATCGCTCAACGGTTTACTGTCCCCGTTGCCAGCGCTGAACGCTTACCAGATCGCACATTCTGCAACGAAAAATCGTTTGAAAATGCGCAAATATGATTCATAGTTAACAGAGGATTAACGCCCACGGTTTACAATAGGATGGTATCCGGTTGATACGATCCGGGTTTGCTTTTTTTTAAAGCACTACCCTTTCAGGGCCACTAAAGCTCAGGAGACAGTAAGATGACCCGCAAGATTTCCCGCACCCTGGTAGCCACTGTGGCGGCCTGCCTGTTGGCATTCTCATCCCTCGGGCACGCTCAGGCCGTGGACGAAACCCCGTCGGCACTGGCAATGACCGGTGATGCGATTTTTGTTCGCCCGGCCTTGCTGGCTACCACCATCGTGGGCAGCGCTGTCTACCTGGTCTCCCTGCCCTTCTCCCTGCTGGGCGGAAACGCTGATGAAGCAGGGGAAGTTCTGGTAATGGGCCCGGCCAAGGCGACCTTCGTGCGCTGCCTGGGCTGCACCCGTACCGGCAAGAAACCCGAGACGGTCCAGACCAGCAACTGATCCGGCTCCATCGGGCGCGCCTCCGTACTATCACGGCTTGCCCCGACGAGCGAACTCCGGCAGCCTGAAGAAAATTCTTTAGGCTGTTTCTCTCTATGGTTGACTGGTCCTCGCTTAACACGGTGTTCCTGGATATGGACGGGACACTGCTGGATCTGCATTTCGATAACCACTTCTGGCTCGAGCATCTGCCGGCAAGGTACGCCGAGCACTACGACCTCCACCCCCAGGAAGCGAAAGACCGCCTGATTCCGATGATCATGGCCGAGCGCGGCTCACTGAACTGGTATTGCACCGATTACTGGAGCGAGCGGCTGTCCCTCGACATCACGGGGCTGAAAGCAGAGGTAGGTGACCGGATCGGTTACCGCCCCCACGTCACGGATTTTCTCGATGCCCTCCGACAAGCCGGGCTTCACTCGGTGATTGTCACCAACTGTCACCCCGACCCCCTGGCCCTGAAGCTGAAACGAACCGGCCTTGATACACGGGTGGATGCCATTGTTTCCAGCCACCAGTTGGGCAAGCCCAAGGAAGATCCCTCGTTCTGGCAGGACCTCCAGCGAGTAACGCCTTACCAGGCCGAAAGCACCCTGATGGTCGACGACAGTTTTCCGGTGCTGGAAAGTGCGTTGGCGGCCGGCATTGCCCAATGTCTGGCCGTATTGGCGCCGGACAGCCAGCAAGAAGCCCGGGAGCAGCACCCGGAAATACCCTGTATTCATCACTTCGATGAAATTCTCCCCGCGCTTCGCCAGCGGTCGCCCCTGCCATCCGGCCGATGACAGGGTTATAATTGGGCTACAAGCCCATCAGGTGAGGAGACATGACGGCATCAACCGCTGACGACCAACGTGTAAGACTCGATAAATGGCTCTGGGCCGCCCGATTCTACAAGACCCGCTCCCTGGCCAAGGAAGCGATCGAGGGTGGCAAGGTCCACTACAACAGCCAGAGATGCAAACCCGGCAGGCTGGTGGAAGCCGGCGCAAAGCTGACGTTGCGCCTGGGCTGGCAGGAAAAAATCATTATTGTTGATGACATCAGCGACCGGCGCCGTGGTGCACCCGAAGCCCAGAAGCTCTACCACGAAACCGAAGACAGCGTTAAGAAACGCGAGGAAATGGCCTGGCAGCGTAAAACCATGCAGGCAGCGCAGCTTCCTCCGGCCAGACGCCCCTCAAAGAAAGACCGAAGGGACATTCAGCGCTTTCGCGAACAGAACGGCCTCTGAACCCTTTATTACATCCCCGCCCTCAGTCAAACGTGCAACGACCGGCATTCAGCATTCAGGAGACACAACATGGCAGCCCGCGACCAGTTCCAGCGCTTTATCTTTGAACACAGCCAGGTGCGGGGAGCCTGGGTTCAGCTAGCGGACAGCTATCAGGAAATCGGCAGCCAGGCGCCCTACCCGGACACGGTCCGGGAACTCCTCGGAGAAGCACTGGTGGCGAGCATCCTGATGAGCAGCACCCTGAAGTTTGAGGGTACATTGTCGGTACAGGCCCAGGGGGAAGGGCCTCTGCGCACATTAATGGCCGAGTGCAGCCACGACAGACACATCCGCGGCCTGGCCCGCTTTGATGAGCATGCGGTCAGCGAAGACAGCTTCCACGATCTGCTCGGCGAGGGTCGGATGGCTATTACCATCACGCCCAACCGCGGCAACCGTTATCAGGGCGTTGTACCCCGGGATCAGGAGACACTCGCCGGCTGCCTTGAGGAATACTTTGATCGCTCGGAGCAGATTCCCACCAGCCTGTTCCTGTTTGCCGACGAAAACGGCGCCGCCGGCTTGATGCTACAGCGCCTGCCGGGCGCCACAGAGGAGGATGAAGACCTCTGGGACCGGGTAAACCATCTGGCCCGAACCGTGGAAGCCTCCGAATTACTGGAGCTGGACAGCGAAACCCTGCTTCACCGCCTGTTCCATGAGGAGACCGTACGCCTGTTTGACTCCGAACCGGTCGCCTTCCAGTGCAGCTGCTCACGGGAGCGTACCCTCGGCGCCCTGGAAGCCATCGGCCGCGAGGAGTGTTACAGCATCCTCGAGGAAGAGGGCTCTATCGAAATGGACTGCCAGTTCTGTCATGCTCACTATCGCTTCGATAGAAATGATATTGATCATCTTTTCACCGGTCATACGCTACACTAGAAACACGTTCGATTAGCCGGGAACCCGCTGATAGCAAGGCTTCCCGGGCAGTCGTTTTTTACCGGCGTCTCTGGCATAATAGCGCGCCTGAATTGACCCGATTGCTCAGATTTCCGTCAATTTTAGGAAGCGGCCTGAGCAATCACTAAGACATCCCGAGGGCGAGGTCGAAGTGAGCAACACTTATAGTGATCTGAGTACAGCACGACTGGTTGAGGTGGCACTGGCGCGTGAAGAAGGCCAGCTGGCATCCAACGGTTCCCTGGTCGTAAAAACCGGTGAGCGCACGGGCCGGTCTCCCAAGGACCGTTATATTGTCGAGGAGCCCAGCACCTCGGACGATATCCACTGGGGTCCGATCAACCGTCCTTTCGACGCTGAAAAATTCGACGCCCTCTGGGATCGTGTTGAAGCCTACATCGCCGAGAAAGACCAGTTCGTGTCTCACGTTCATGTTGGTTCCGACCCGGAACACTACCTGCCGGTCAAAATGACGACCGAGACCGCCTGGCAGAATCTGTTCGGCCGCAACCTGTTTATCCGTCCGGACAGCTATAACCCGGCCGACAAGCAGGAATGGCAGATCCTGAACGCCGCCAACTTCGAGTGCGATCCCGAGCGCGATGGCACCAACAGCAACGGCTGCGTGATGATCAACTTTGCCAAGCGCAAGGTTCTGCTGGCTGGCATGCACTACGCCGGCGAGATGAAAAAGGCCATGTTCTCCGTGCAGAATTTCCTGCTGCCGGAGAAAGACGTTCTGCCCATGCACTGCTCGGCCAACGTCGGTGAAGACGGCGAAACCTGCCTGTTCTTCGGTCTGTCCGGCACTGGCAAGACTACCCTATCCGCCGATCCGCACCGCTTCCTCATCGGTGACGACGAGCACGGTTGGGGCCCGGGCACCGTATTCAACATCGAAGGCGGTTGCTACGCGAAGTGCATCGACCTGACCCGGAAAAATGAACCGATCATCTGGGACGCCATCCGTTTCGGTGCCATTGTCGAGAACGTGACCATCGACCCTGAGACCCGTGAGCCGGATTACACCGACGTATCCCTCACCGAAAATTCCCGCTGCGCCTACCCGCTTGAGCACGTTGAAAAGCGCGTGATCGAGAACCGCGCCGGTGAGCCATCTCACATCGTGTTCCTGACCTGCGACATGACCGGCGTCCTGCCGCCCGTGTCCATCTTGAGCCGCGAAGGCGCCGCTTACCACTTCCTGAGTGGCTATACCGCTCTGGTTGGCTCCACCGAGATGGGTTCCTCCTCGAAGCTGAAGTCCACCTTCTCAACCTGCTTCGGTGCGCCCTTCTTCCCCCGTCCGGCCGGCGTTTACGCCGAGCTTCTGATGAAGCGGATGGACGAGTTTGGCAGCAAGGTCTTCCTGGTCAACACCGGCTGGACCGGCGGTCCTTACGGTGAAGGCCAGCGATTCAGCATTCCGACCACCCGTGCCATCATCGCCTCAATCCAGAATGGCGACCTGGACGACGTGGAAACCGAACACCTGCCGACCCTGAACCTGGACGTGCCCAAACATGTTCCGGGCGTGGACACCGAGCTGCTGAACCCGCGCAACACATGGGTAAGCCCGGACTACTACGATGGCAAGGCCCAGGAACTGATCGCCCAGTTCGTCGAGAACTTCAAGAAGTTTGACGTGGCAGATTCGATCGTCGAAGCCGGTCCGAAGCTGAGCTGAGTCGATTACGGCAAGTAAGGAAAGCGCCCTGCGAAAGCACGGCGCTTTTTTTGTATGATAGCCCAACACACTCTAGGAAACGGCTTCATGAAACAGCGTCTACGCCAGCTCTTTTCGTTTATTCTCAAACCACTGGAATCCGGAAAGGTTGGGCCCAGCTACAAAGATTCGCACCGCACCGTGCTGAATGTGGTGGGCGTCCTGTTCCTCGTTCTGGCGACGGTGTCAGCGGCCATGCTCGTTTACACCGGCAAGGCAGGCGCCTTGATCCCCGTGCTTGTTTTCTTCGGTATTGGTGGCGTGTCCCTGGTCGTCGGGACGTTGGGCTCGGATGCCGCGGTGTCGAAGATGTGGGGCAATCGGTGAGCTGAACCAGTTCCAACAAGGAGGTTATTCATGGGGAAGCATTCATGGAACTGAAGCGCAGTCTTCTCGATCAAGCCGCAGGCAAAGAGATCATAACGGACGAACAGGCTGACCAACTCTGGACGTTCCTCTCAGAACAGCAGCAACAAACACCCTCTTTCCGTTTCACCCACATCCTTTATTACTTCGGCGGGCTGATTGCAATCGGGGCCATGAGCCTGTTCATGACCCTCTCGTGGGAAAGCCTTGGTGGATGGGGTCTGCTACTGATTGCCCTGATCTACGCCGGCGCAGGCCTTTGGCTCACCGAGTTTTTCCTGAAGCGGCTGGACCTGAAAATTCCTGCCGGGATCACTGCCACTTTTGTCGTTGTCCTTACTCCACTCGCGGTTTTCGGGTTTCAGGCCGGCATGGGCTGGTGGTCGGGCGGCCATGAATACCGGGACTACCACCGCTACATCGACTGGAGCTGGTTATTCATGGAACTGGCTACACTGGCCTCAGGCGCAGTCATGCTGTGGCGCTACCGATTGCCCTTCCTGGTCATGCCGGTGGCCGTGACGCTCTGGTACATGAGTATGGATCTGGCTCCCTTCCTGTTCGGTGAGGAGTTCGTTGCCTGGGAACTCAGGAAATGGGTCTCCCTGTGGTTCGGACTCCTGATCGCCCTGTTGGCTTTCTGGGTGGATATCCGAAATCAGAGCAGCCGCGACTTTGCGTTCTGGTTATACATATTCGGTGTCACGGCTTTCTGGAGCGGACTTTCCCTGATGGAGTCTGAGAGCGAATGGAGCAAGCTTCTCTACTGCATGGTGAATATTGGCATGATTTTCACCGGGGCCATTCTGGGCCGGCGGGTATTCGTGGTCTTCGGCGGTCTGGGAGTCGCCGGGTACCTTGGCTATCTTGCCTACGAGGTTTTCGAGAACAGCCTTCTGTTTCCAATTGCGCTTACGTTGATTGGTCTGGCGATCGTGTGGTTGGGCATTCTGTGGCAACGGCACGAACAGCCCGTTTCAAACCGGTTGCGACGCCTTCTTCCCGCACCGCTCAGGGAACTGATCGAGCGTCGCCATTAGACAGAGAGCCAACACCACAACCTCAGGCGTAAAAGATAAGGGGTATGAAGGCCACCAGAACCAGCGAAATCCCCATGGCAATCAGCGGCATAATGATACGCTCATGGCGCTGATAAAAAGTCCCCGTTTCCTGTTGCGCCGCCAGCACTTCCGCCTCTCCAACCACCTGCCGGGTCAGCAGATGGTTCAGGGCTACCGGCGGGCTCAGGTAGCCGAGTTCAAATGCCACCAGGGTCACCATCCAGAAATGGATCGGATGAATTCCGCTGGAATAGGCAATCGTGGCAACCGTGGCGGTCACCAGGATCACGGCACCGAATGCGTCCATGATCATGCCCAGGATCACCAGGATTACCACCATCAGCAGCATGGCCGACCAGGCACTGTCGAACGACTGCGGGAACGCCTCCATCAGGTGGGCCCGCTCGATCACACCACCGATGCTGACCGACAGCCCCAGCAACAGCAGCAGCGCGCCAATTTCCGCCGTCGTATCGTTTGTGGCGCCGCGGAGACTTCGCTCCAGGCCCTGATGATTGATCTCTCCCGAGGCTTTTCCTGACCGGTTTTTCAGGCTGACATGCTCGTACACAAGGATTGCCAGCATGATCACCGGCAGCAGCCTTGGCGCCGAGAATTCATCCATGCTCACGTCCAGCGCCAGCCGGTAAAACAGCACCACGGCAGCGATGACCAGAACGTAGGGAATCAGGGGTTTGAGCGCCTGCGTCATGGCCGGGAAGGCTTCAGCAGAGGGCGCCAGGTTGAATTCACTCTGTCGGTTCACACTGAGGGCCACGATCGCGAACATGGTGGCGGTCAGCACGAACACCCAGATGCCCCAGCCAAACAGCTCATCAGTGGTGACTTCCCGGTTCAGGTAAGCAATGACAACCACCAGCAGGCAGGGGCGCAAAACCACGCCCAGGGAACCGGACATAGCGGTCGCCGCCAGGGCCAGATGCCGCCGGGCACCGGCGGCACGCAGCTCACTGTATATCACTGCGCCGGCCGCGATCACGAAAATGCCGGAAGCGCCGGTGTAGGCCGTTGGCACGGCCGCCACCAGAACCGCTACAACCGCCAGCATTTCCGGTGGCATGCGCCAGGGCCGGAAGACATTGAACACCAGGGTGGCCAGGCGGGTCTGCTTGAGCATCATGCCCACCCACACATACAGACCGACATTCAAAAACATGTCGGACAGCTCCATCATCTTGCCGAGATAGATACCGATCCCCGACGCGTGTCCGATCAGCGCAAAATAGGTGCCGGAGATCAGACACATCACGGTATAGAGCGGAACGGCCAGGAAGGCCTTGTTCAGGCTGCCGCCCTCCTCAAGATCATCAGGCACCCGGAACAGCCGGTAGAGGCTGGCCAGCGTGAGGCAGGCGAAACCGATAATCCAGAAATTGTGCAGCAACAACTCTTCGGACGAGACCGCCGTGTCTGAACCCAGGCTGGACTGGCGAAAGATTGCGCTCGACCCCAACAGCATGGCATTGGCGATGGTTTGAAGAGTATGGGAGACCGTGTAATCCAGCCGTGTTTCCATGGCACGCATGGCGATATGATGACGAGTGAGGGTCGCCGTGACCGCACACAGCATGACAAGGATCACGAGGATGAAACGCTGTGACTCCAGGCCAAAGGCGATCAGGTCAGCAATAAAAAGTTCGATGGCCCGATAGGCTTTCACCCCTGGTGTCAGCTGTTCACTGAGATTTTCGAAATTCTGGTGGGCCTCGCGGCAGTCAGCAACCGCTCGTTCGATGGCAAGCCGGACGTCAGCCGGGTCTTTTTCCTCGGCCCCCAGCAACGCGGCCATCGGGTCATCCGTCTCGGCATCCGCCGCCATTTCTTCAGCAACCGCCGCGTCGATATCCCGAGTCGGGTCGCAGGTGGGCTGAACCGGATCCATCCGCAACTTGTAATAGCCACTCCAGAGCTGTTCACCGCCCCGAAGCATCTGGTTGTGGATGTCGCTGCTCGTGGAGAAAATGACCACTGCAAGCAATAACAGACAGGCGGGCAGCGATGAAAACCACTCCAGCCCGCTACGATGAAAACCGCCCTTCGACATAACTGATTTCTCTGGATAGGGAGTGGTTACAGCAGATCGTCCAGATCCATGGTTTCAACGGCTTCCGCCTGGTCATCCCAGAAGCTGCCCAGCTGCCCCATGGGTGTACGGTGCCCGGTGTTCTCAACCCAGAGACGGTCAGAAACCGCGACGATCATATCGGTGGCCATGGCGTCCACGAACCGCCACTGCTCATTGGCCGGCGTAGTCTCGATCGATTCGGCATGATCCCGGATCACCGAACGGACCATGGCTTCGTCTCCCTTGTTCAGGGCCGCGATGGCGTGGAACACGTGGGGCAAACGCACACCCGCAACCTCGCCCTGATCGTCGGCGATGGCCAGCCGTTCAAACGCGTTCTCACCCTCGGGCTGGGCACCCGGAATCATCGCCCACACCGTTGCCCGCAATGCCATGGGCGCACCCCACCATTTTTCATTATCGAGGCAGCTTGTGGCCCGGGCGGCAATGGAGCCAACGTTCGCCGGTACGCCAATGGACGAGGTGGACTGAATCTGGGCATTAAGCGCCTGGAGGCCGGAAAGAAGACCCGCCATGTAGATGAACTCGTCCATGTCGTCATCAAAATCCGGGCATTCGCCATCGGCAGGATTGCCGTAATGGGCATTGTGGTGCTGCCAGGCCTTGTAATAGCGCCGGGCAGCAACGCTATGCGCGCGCTTCTGCCGGATCATGGCATCCTCGGCCTCATTGCCGTTCATGGCATTCAGGGCGGCAAGTGCGGCCAGCTCGTGCTCCCTGGCCTCTTCTTCGGCGCAGCCGCCGGCACTGAGGTAGAGCATCACCGCCAACTGGTCCGGCTCATTGGTAACGCGGCCGAAGGACATCAGCAGTGGCGCAGTCGCCTCGCTCATGGCGCACCCCATGGCCACATCATTGCTTTCCATCAGAAAAGGCACCGTGTGATCCCTGGAGAAGCCCTGCATCACATCCCCGGTAGTCTTGTACATCACGTGATTCACCGCGCTGCAGCCGCCAAGGACCAAACTGGCCGTGAAAGCCGCCACAAGGTTACGTACTCGACGCGTGGAAAATGGCGACTTGCGGGAGGGATTCCAGAAATGGGTCATACCTTCTTCACCTTTTGCGTTTTTTGTTCTGATGCAGCCCTGCTGCAATCGCACGCCCCGGACTCTGGCGGAGAAACCGGTTTGTTACAGTCTGTAACCAGGCACGCATTATGGCGCAGGAGGCCCCGTTTTTATGCGACCGATGCCGCAAATGACGCCAATTTACACACACCTATGCCACCCCTTGGTTTGCACAATGGGCCGCGAGCCACTATAGATTGGAGCAACCGAGAGTCGTTGTGATTCCGGCCAGTACAGACCGAACCCGCAGAAATACAATAAAAGGAGTATCCGATGCGCAAACCTGAACTCGCCGCGGCCATTGCCGACCGCACCGGGCTGACCCGGGAAAAGGCCAGCGAAGTGATTACCGCATTTACCGACCAGGTATCGGCCGCCGCCTCCCGTGGCGAGGATGTCACCCTGATCGGCTTTGGCACTTTCAACATCCGCAGCCGCGAAGCGCGTGATGGACGAAACCCGCAAACCGGCGAGACCATTCGCATCCCTGCCAGCAAAACCGTAGGCTTCAAGGCCGGCAAGGCTCTCAAAGACGAAATCCGCTAGTCAGGCACAGGCCCGCAGCTGCGGGCCTGCTTTACCCCTGGTTCAGGTTCCGGCGACGGAAGCACACTCAGAGCGAGTGGCATCTACCCGGCACCGAATCGCTTTCATCAACTTGATAGCCCGCTCATCGTATACACCGTCCTCCAGCAACGAGAGACGCACCTTGCGCAGCATCTTGTCGTATTCAGCGGTGTCTTCCTGGGGCAGCTGCATCCAGACGTCTTCCGGAATTTCAGCCTCTGCCTGGGCAATAATCTCGTAGGCCTCGTCTATGCGTTTGATGGCCTGGTCACGCACCATCTGGCCGGCGGAATCCGGGAACCGGTCACGATGGATGATTACCTGGAAATTCATATACCCGAGGGCATATTTGACCACCGCACCGTTGGGCTGAACGCCCTTGTAAAGTTCCAGTGGTGTGTAGGCGACGGCCGGAGCATAGGCCAGGTCCACGCTACCGTTGTTGAACTTGCCGGCAAAGTTGGCGGAATTGGACCCCACCACAGATGCCCCCACATGGCGAACCATCCGCACGGATGCCTGATCGTAATCGAGGGTTGCAATCCGTTTGCCCTGCAGTTTCTCAACAGAATCGATGTTGCGGTCCCGGGTGTGTAGGTAAATGGCGCCCCCGGGGAATACACCGGCAACCTCGTAGGGACCATCAATCAGGAACCGCCGGGCTTTGGGCTGGCTGAGGGTGTTGTACAGCAGCCGCATTTCCTCTTCGCCGGGCACTGCGCCCATGGCTTCAAGACTGCCCGTGAACTTGTTGAATTCCCGGGCCCGGGTGCCGGTGAGCAGCACTGCGTCGCACTGGCCCGCCTTGAAGTCCTCGGCGGCCACCTTCTCATCGGTGTAGGCGCGAAGGTCCAGCTTGATGCCGTTTTTCAGAGCAACCGGCTGGAAGGTTTTGGTGATGGCAAACAGGGGACCATTGGCACCAACCGGGTCAAAAACGCAAAAGCTGCGTTCCAGAGGCTCGTTCTGCGCCTGTGCCTGCCCCATCGAGGGGAATACCAGACTGGCACAGAGGGCAGCTGCCAAAGCTACCCGCTGGGGGAGGTTTGCTGATTTCACGGGATGACTCCTGATTATTATTGTCGGGCGCCGGTCTGTGAAAATGAACCGGTCAGGCCACGCTTTCCTTGGTCGACCATAGGGCGACGGCTACAAGAATACGTTGGCACAGGTGCCTGCCATCAAGGGTTTTTCAGCAAAAAGGGGGGATTCTGTGATGGTGTCGACAGAGGTTCCGCAACCCCTGCCGCACTTTGTCGCCTGAGCCGGATTCAGATTGCCGGCTTTGGCCAGGCCTTTCGACCTTCACTGAGGGTGAGCCGGACGACACCCGGCAGTTCGCGATCGGTCACCGGCGCATGGCGACCGGCTGAAACCAGTGTTTTCGAGTTCGGTGTCCAGAAGGCATCAGGATCAAACACACAGACATCAGCGATTTCGCCCTCGGCAAGACGGGCTGTTCTGCCCAGCGCGGAAGCCGGACCGTTGGTCAGCGCGCGAATCAGATCAGGCAGTGCCAGCTCATTCATCTCCACCAGTTCCAGCCCCAGCGACAGCACACTCTCAATGCTCGACAGTCCCGGCTCGGTGGCTGCCATGGGCGCCTGCTTGGCGGCGGTATCGTGAGGTTGATGCTGACTGACAATGGCATCAATCACGCCGTCCCGAACACCGGCTATCAACGCCTTCCGATCACCCTCGCCGCGCAGAGGAGGCCGAACATGGAAGCGGCTGTCGAAACCGGCCAGGGCCTCCTCGGTGAACACAAGCTGGTGCATGGCCACATCGGCGGTTACCGCTATGCCGCGGCGGCGGGCTTCAGCCAGCATTTCAACACTGCGGCCACAGGAGAGCTGGCTCAGATGCAACCGTACTCCGGTCTCCTCCGCCAGCAACAGCATTTCCATCACCGCTGCGGTTTCCGCCACTTCCGGAATACCGAGCAGGCCCAGGCGAGATGTTACCAGGCCATCGTGGGCGTAGCCGTCGGCAGCCAGGGCCTGGTTCTCGGGACTGAACATCACCGTCAAACCAAAGGTCTGGGCGTAGGCCATGCAGCGGCGCAAGATGCGGGCGTTGCGCACGCCCCGGGAGCCATTACCCACAGCGACACAACCCGCCGAGGCCAGGCCCGCCATGTCGCTGAGCAAATCACCCTCCAGACCCCGGGTGATGGCACCAATGGGCAACACCCGGATCGGCGACCTGCTGGCGGCGCCGTCCCGGATCAGGTGGGTGACGGCACTGGAATCGTTCACCGGCGAGGTTTCCGGCGAAGCGCAGACCGTCGTGAAACCGCCATGAGCCGCTGCGAGCGTTTCCGAGGCAATATTGCCTTTCTGACCATTGCCCGGCTCACGGAGGTTACAGCAAAGATCGACAAACCCCGGCGTTATGACAGCGTTCTCGGCGCTGATTGTCTCGTCGGCCTGTGCCCGGGCGGCAGCTTCGCCCATTGCGGCAATACGGCCATCCCGAATCAGCAGCGCGGTATTCTGCTGCTCCGGGCCCTGACCATCGAACAGTCGGCCTCCGGTAATCTTCAGGCTGGTTCCGGATGTGTTGACACTGCTCATGCCTGGCCCCTCTCACTCAATTTCTGCTGCCGTTCTGAAACCTGGCCACCCATGGCCATGGACATGACCGCCATCCGGATGGCGATGCCGTTGGTCACCTGGTTCAGAATGACCGACTGTGGTCCGTCGGCAACCGCCGATTCGATTTCAACGCCCCGGTTGATCGGCCCCGGGTGCATAACGATGCATTCCGGATGGGCCAACGCCAGTTTTTGCTGGTTCAGGCCGTAGAGCCGGTAGAACTCGCGCTCGCTGGGCAGCAATGCGCCTTCCATCCGCTCTTTCTGCAGTCGCAGCATGATGACCACATCCAGATCCTTCATCCCGCGGGTCATGTCGTATTCCACCGTGCAGCCGAGGCTTTCCACGTCTTTGGGAAGCAGGGTTCCCGGGGCAATGACGCGAACTTCCTCGGCACCCAGCTCGTTGAGAGCCCGGATCTGGGAGCGGGCCACTCGGGAGTGCAGCACGTCGCCAACGATAGCGACTTTGAGGCCCTCGAAACGCCCCTTGTGCTGGCGAATCGTCAGCATATCCAGCATGGCCTGCGTCGGGTGAGCGTGGCGACCATCACCGGCGTTGATGATGGCGACGCCGGGCGTCACGCTCTCGGCAATAAAATGCGGCGCACCACTCTGGGAGTGCCGGACCACGAACATGTCGCTGGCCATGGCTTCCAGGTTCAGCAGCGTGTCAGACAGGGATTCGCCTTTGGAGGTGGCCGAGGTGCTGATATCCAGGTTGAGCACATCCGCAGAGAGGCGCTTGGCCGCCAGCTCAAAGGTACTGCGGGTTCGGGTGCTGGACTCGAAAAACAGGTTTACCACGGTTCGCCCGCGAAGCAGTGGCACTTTCTTGATGGTTCGCTCACCGACCTCGATAAAGGAGTCCGCCGTGTCCAGGATGTCGGTCAGCAGCGCCCGATCCAGACCGTCGAGAGTGAGGAAATGCCGCAACTGACCATCCCGGGTCAGCTGCAAGTGGTGCGGGGAAGAGTCGTTCGCGGTCATGGGTCGCCTGTTATCCGATTCGGAGGTTTATTGTCCGGCTTCCTGAAGCTCGATACGGAGCGGGTCGGGGCCACGCAGTTTGACGCGTTGATGGGATTCCAACGCCATTGTCTTGCCAGCCACATCCGGCTGGATGGGCAACTCCCGGGCACCGAGGTCAATCAGGGTGGCCAGTATGATACTGGCTGGACGGCCATAATCGAAGATCTCATTCATGGCGGCGCGGATCGTCCGGCCGCTCATGATGACATCGTCAATCAGAATGATGTCACGGCCTTCGGTATCGAAGGGCAGACTCGAGGGTTTCACCCGGGGATTCAGGCCGATGCGGCTGAAATCATCGCGGTAGAAGGAGATGTCCAGTTCGCCGAACGGCTCTTCGATGCCAAGGCGTTTGCTCAGCACGTCGGCCAGCCAGACGCCTCCGGTCCGTATACCGATCAGGACCGGGGATTGCACGCCCCGTTGCTCGAGCGCCTGACGCAGCCCGGTTTCCATCTGGTCAAGCAACTGATCAATATCAAGCAATGCCGTCATTCGGTCCTCACTGTTGAAAAAAGGTTTCCAGGATCAGCACCGCGGCCCGGTCATCCACTCCGTGGCGACCAAAATCACGACTGCCTCCGGCGGCCATCACTTCACCCTTGGCCTCGAAGCTGGTGAGCCGCTCGTCCACCATCTCGACCGGCACGTGGTAGCGCCCATGCAGGCGCTTGCCGAATTTGCGCGCCCGGGCACACATATCGTTTTCAGTGTCGTCCATGTTGAGGGGCAAACCGACCACGACCAGGTCCGGACGCCACTCCTCGAGCAGGGATTCAATCTGTTGCCAATCGGGGATACCGTCTCGGGCAGGAATCAGAGCCACCGGTTGGCCGGATCCAAGCAACTCCTGACCAACCGCTACGCCAATACGGCGGGTGCCAAAATCGAACGCCATGACGCGACGGCTGGCCGGTTCAGGCATGACCGACCGATTCGCTGAGCTGATTGAGATCAATGCCGATCAGCTGCAGCACCGCCTTGTAGCGTTCTTCCCAGGGAGTACGGAACAGGATGTCGGTGTTGGCCGGACAGGTGAGCCAGGCGTTGCTGCCCAGTTCCTCTTCCAGCTGCCCTTCGCTCCAGCCGGAATAGCCCAATGCCACCAGGTACTCGTCGGGACCTTCGCCACGACCAATGCCTGCCAATACATCGCGGGATGTGGTCAGCAGAACATCGTCGGTGACCTTCGCCGTGTTCTGCCAGCTGGTGCCTGGGGGATGCAGCACAAAGCCGCGTTCCGGCTGCACCGGACCACCGCTGAATACCGGCAGATCCAGCTCGCCGCCTGGCAGGTCCAGTTGTTCCAGAATTTCACCAAGGTGGATGTCCAGCGGCTGATTGATCATTAACCCCAGGGCACCGTCGTCAGAATGCTCGCAAATGTAGATCACGCCGCCATGGAAACGGGGATCAGCGAGATAGGGCGATGCCACCAGGAACTGGTGGCGCAAGCTATGGGGAGAGTGTTTTGATGCTGTCATCCGGATGTCAGCCCCCGACGCTGGAAGGACCAGGTACGTATGATTTCGAGTTCATCCACCTCTTTCCGCATTTCGTCCGGAAATGGTGCAAAAGGTGAGGCCATCCTGACTATACGGATGGCAGCATCATCCAGGACGGTGCTGCCGGAAGACTGCAGGATCGCCACCTCTTTAATGGTGCCGTCTTTCTTGAGTGACACCAGCATTCGCAGTGTGCCATAGATTCCGGCATTGCGCGCCTCGGTCGGGTAGTTGATATTCCCCACCCGCGTTACCTTGCTCACCCAGTTCTGAACGTACCAGGCGTTGGTGGACTTGAGCGTAGAGGCGGCGGTTACCCGCATCACCCTGGGTTTGCGGGCATAGGCCTGCTGCTGGGCATCGAATCGGGCCTCAAGGCTGGCAATTTCCAGGCTGCGCTCCATCAGGCTCTTTTTCTCGCGAACCGGCAGAGGCTCCTCTTCCGGCCTGGTGCGCTCTTCAGGCTGGCGAACCTTCTGACTGGAAGAACTTTCGGTCTGAACGACCTGCTTTTCCTGACGCGGCTGCGGCTCGGTTTGCGCAGGAGGCTCGGGTTGAACCTGTGCCACCTGCGGCTGGCTCACCTCCGCCGGCTGCGGGGTGGTCATTTCCCGAACCTCTTCCTCGGTACCACTGCCCTTCTGACTGGTCTGGGCCAGGAAATCCGCCTTCTCCGGAGCTTCCTCATCGTCAAACTGGGACAGGGTGATTTCCATGGTCTGGGCAGAGGAACGGGGCGGTTCAGGCGCAAAGGTGATTCCCAGCACCACGATGGCGTGCACCGCCAGCGCCATAAACAGGGTGAAGGAAAACCGGTCGAAGTCGCTTACCTGAACTGCCATTCCTGATATGGATCCTGTCGTTATACCTGCCCGGCCGCCATCACCGGATTATGCCTGGCCCAAACGCTTCGCAATCGCGTCCATCAATAAGCCACCAATATCGATCCCGAAGGCCGCATCGAGTTCCCGGATACAGGTCGGGCTGGTGACATTGATTTCGGTAAGGTAGTCACCGATGACATCCAGGCCCACAAAAATGAGGCCCTTCTCTTTGATCACCGGGGCAACGCGTTCGCAGATCTCACGATCCCGCGCGGTCAGTTCACGACCTTCACCCCGGCCGCCGGCGGCCAGATTGCCCCGATTCTCGCCATGGGAGGGTATTCTCGCAAGTGAATAGGGTACCGGTTCACCGTCGATCAGCAGGATGCGCTTGTCGCCATCGCTGATTTCGGGGATGTATTTCTGGGCCATGGCCTGGTGCGTGCCATAGTTGGTGAGGGTTTCGATGATGACACCGAGATTGAAATCGTTTTCCCTGATACGGAAGATCGAATGACCGCCCATGCCGTCCACCGGCTTCATGATGACATCGCCGTGTTCGGCGTAGAACTCGCGGAAGCGACTCGCCGAACGGCTGACAAGTAGTGGCGGCGTCAGGTCAGTAAACTGCGTGGCGAACAGCTTCTCATTGCAGTCGCGCAGCGTGGACGCCGGATTGACCACCAGAGCGCCCTGCTGCTCGGCCGCCTCCAGTATATAGGTGGCCATCAGGAACTCCCGGTCTACCGGCGGGTCCTTGCGCATGAGGATGACATCAAGATCTCCCAGCGCCCGGTCCTGGGACGGCCCGAAGCCGTACCAGTTCTCCGGATCCATGTGCACAGTCAGGTCACGGGTGTGCGCCATGGCACGGCCACCGTCCAGGTACAGGTCGGGGAGCTCCATGTACTCGATTTCCCAACCGCGTTTCTGGGCAGCCAGCAACATGGCCAGTGAGCTGTCTTTCTTGAAGTGGATATCTTCAATCGGATCCATCACGATCCCGAGTCTGACGGTCATGGGCGTTCCTGCACTCCTGAGGGTTAAAAACACGAACCGGTCTGCAGAGCGGACCAGACATTAAGTGCTATGCTTTGAAATCAGATGGTATTGTACCCGAACTGCAAATGCATCCGGAGAAATCCTCAGTCAGTTACGTGACGTTGCGGGCAGTAGTACATTTGGTCACAAACTAATACTTTTTATCCGGCCATTGATAATCTATAAATGAGCGGGGTTTATAGAAGAACCTTAAGGTTTGTGTTAAAACCCCCGTTTTAAAATAACGACAGTCGCTGAGCGCAAGGCAGTTGGACAATGGATGACAACTTCGAGAACTTGAAGATCATGGTGATCGACGACAGTAAAACCATACGTCGCACCGCAGAAACCCTTCTGAAAAAGGTCGGCTGTGAGGTCATCACCGCGACTGACGGCTTTGACGCTCTTGCCAAGATTGCCGATTCACAGCCGGACATCATTTTTGTCGATATCATGATGCCCCGCCTGGACGGCTACCAGACCTGCGCACTTATCAAGAACAATTCCTCCTTCAAAAAGACGCCGGTTATCATGCTCTCCAGCAAGGACGGTCTGTTCGACAAGGCCAAGGGCCGTATCGTCGGCTCGGACCAGTATCTGACCAAACCGTTCAGTAAGGATGAGCTGCTTAATACCATCCGCCAGTATGTTCCACAGGCGGAACAGTAAACCTGCTGACCCCAAGAACTATCGAGGAAACCATGGCCCGCATTCTTATTGTTGACGATTCCCCTACCGAGGTTAAGAAAATCTCCACGATCCTGGAAAAGCATAAGCACGAGGTGCTTACAGCTGACAACGGCGCAGACGGCGTTGCCAAGGCTCGTGCAGAGACCCCGGACCTGGTTCTGATGGATGTGGTTATGCCGGGCCTGAACGGCTTTCAGGCAACCCGCCAACTGACCCGCGCCCCGGAAACCGCGTCCATCCCGGTCGTCATCGTAACCACCAAGGATCAGGAAACTGACCGCGTTTGGGGCACCCGACAGGGCGCCAAGGGTTACCTGGTCAAGCCGGTTAACGAAGACGACCTGATCAAAACAATCAACAGTCTGATTGCCTGATCCCCAACCGTGGAGTAAGCATGTCCGCCCAGGCCGCCCCTTTTGCCGTTCTGACGGATATCGCCGCGCGCAGCCGGTCGCTGGCTGCCGGCCTGCCGGAACAACAGCAAGCCGTTGAACTGTGGAACGGCATCGGCTTCGTTCTCGCAGGCGAACGGTATGTTGCCCCCATGGGCGAAGTCACTGAAATCCTCCACGTCCCCCGGTTTACCCATATACCGGGGGTTCGCCCGTTTTTGCTTGGCGCGGCCAATGTTCGCGGCCGCCTCCTGCCCCTGGTTGATCTTGCCGGCTTTTTCGATATTCCCCGCTCTTCCCGTAGCCAGCGGGAACGGCGCGTGCTGGTGGTAGAGCAGGGTGACATTTTCAGCGGGCTGGTAGTCGATAGTGTGCTGGGCATGCAGTATTTCGCAACTGACAGTTTCAAGGATTCGCCCGAGGGCGTGCCTGAAAACGTTCGACCGTTTGTCTCAGGCGGTTATGAACGCAACGAGGAAGTCTGGAAAGTGTTTTCGGCCGTCGACCTGCTCGAGGACGAACGATTTCTTGACGTCGCACAGTGGTAAGGGTGGTGACAATGGCAGGAACATCACCCTGACCGCCTGAAACCCGAAAAAACAAACTTGCCAATTTCTTGAAGAGGCCGGGAGCCAGAAAATGAAGAACAGAGCCGGAAGACTCAGTATGGGACAGGGAGGCAACAAGCTGGTTGCCGGCCTGATCGCCGCGCTGATCGCACTCACTATCCTGCTCGTTGTGGTGCTGTTCATTATCAATACAGACAGCCAGAACGATCAGGAATACATCGCCAACACCGCCGAACTGAGGGTGCTCTCTCAGGAGATTGCGAAGAACGCGACCGAGGCTGCCGGCGGTACCGCCGAGGCCTTCAACCAGCTGCGCCGCTCCCGTGACGAATTCCAGCAGCTCTGGACCAACGTAACCGAGGGTAATCCGGAAACCGGTCTGCCGCCGAGTGAACTGGCCCAGCAGAGTGGCGTTCAGGAAAACTGGAACACCGTGCGGGAAAACGCCGACAGCATCCTCTCCACCCAGGATGCGGTGCTCGGTCTACACGAGGTTGCCCGGACTCTGAACGAAACCATTCCGCAGCTGCAGGTTGAGTACGACGATATCGTACAAATCCTGCTCGACAACGACGCACCCGCCGAACAGATCGCACTGGCCCAGCGTCAGTCACTCCTGGCGGAGCGGATTGTTCGCTCGGTTAACAACGTACTCTCCGGTGACGAAGACGCGGTTATCGCCGCGGACCGTTTCGGTCGTGACGCAAGCCTGTTCGGCCGAGTGCTTGAAGGCCAGCTGAACGGCAACCCGGCCATGGGGATCTCCCAGGTAAATGACGAAGACGCCATCTACGGCCTTGAAGCTGTCGATGAACTGTTCCAGTTCGTTTCCCAGAACGTAGACGCGATCCTTGAAGCCTCTCCCGACCTCTTCAAGGTTCGTACTGCTGCCAGCGACATCTTCCAGAATTCCGAGATCCTGCTTTCCGAACTGTCTGTACTGGCCGAGAACTTCCGGACCCAGTCCGGCTCACGTCTGGTCAGCCCGACCCTGGCCTTCGCGATCCTCGCCGCCATGGTTGCCATTGTTGTCTTTATCGGTCTGGCCCTGTACCGCGAAGCCCAGGCCCGACTGGCTACTACGCAAGAGCAGAACGAGCAGAACCAGAACGCGATCCTGCGACTGCTGGACGAACTGGCCGACCTGGCTGATGGTGACTTGACCACCGAGGCCACGGTAACCGAGGACTTCACCGGTGCCATCGCCGACTCCATCAACTACGCGATCGACCAGATGCGCGGACTGGTACAGGCGATTCGTGGTACTGCCGTACGAGTAGCGTCAGCGGCTCAGGAAACCCAGGCCACTGCGATGCATCTTGCCGATGCTTCCGAGCACCAGGCCCAGGAAATCGCCGGCGCCTCCGCCGCGGTGAACGAGATGGCCGTGTCCATCGACCAGGTATCCTCGAACGCTGCCGAGTCCTCCGCGGTTGCGGAGCGGTCGGTTGCGATCGCGAAGAAAGGCGCGGAAGTGGTACAGAACACCATCCGCGGCATGGACAACATCCGTGAGCAGATCCAGGAAACTTCCAAACGGATCAAGCGTCTGGGTGAATCTTCCCAGGAAATCGGTGACATCGTATCCCTGATCAACGACATCGCCGACCAGACCAACATCCTGTCCCTGAACGCGGCGATCCAGGCCTCCATGGCCGGTGACGCTGGCCGGGGCTTCGCGGTTGTTGCGGACGAAGTACAGCGACTGGCGGAACGCTCCTCTGCAGCGACCAAGCAGATTGAAGCGCTGGTTAAGACGATCCAGTCGGACACCAACGAAGCCGTTATCTCCATGGAACACACCACCGCCGAGGTGGTCCGTGGTGCCCGTCTGGCCCAGGACGCGGGTATCGCCCTCGAGGAAATCGAGAACGTATCCATGTCTCTGGCGGAACTGATCCAGAACATCTCCAACGCTGCACGTCAGCAGTCTTCGTCGGCGGCGCACATTTCCAACACCATGAACGTTATCCAGGAAATCACGTCCCAGACGTCTTCCGGTACCAACGCGACTGCGAAGTCTATCGGTAACCTGGCAGAAATGGCGTCCGAGCTTCGGTCCTCCGTTGCCGGCTTTACTCTGCCGGAAGAAGACGTGGCTGATCACGAGGAAGAGGAAGACAGCGACGTTCCGGTGGTGGGCTGATTTCCGTTCCAGGGCTGTTGACGGTTTATGGCGCAAATGCATGACAACCTGTCACCTGCCGAGGGCATCTGGTCACTGCGTCGACTCCCGGATATGGACGAGGCGCAGTTCAGCCAGTGGCAAACCCTGCTGGAACACCGAACCGGGATCACCCTGTCGTCCGAGCGCCGTTCGTTTCTGGAAACGAACCTTGGCATCCGGATGCGGGAAATCGGCTGCAGCAGCTATCAGGCCTATTACGAAAAGATCGTATCCGGGCCGGATGCAATCAGGGAATGGTCAACGCTGGTGGACCGGCTCACTGTCCAGGAAACCCGGTTCTTCCGGGATCCCGACGCTTTCCGGCTGGTATCCGACTATGTCCTGACACGGCCGCGGGAACAGCTGAAAAAGCGCCCCCTTGAGGCCTGGAGTGTCGGATGTTCCACCGGGGAAGAGCCCTACACCCTGGCCATGGTGCTGAATGAATGCATGGAGCAACTGGCATTGCAGCCTCTGTTCGGTGTCACCGGCTCTGATATCAGCAAGCCGGTGATCGAGAAGGCCCGGAACGGTCAGTTCAATCCCCGCAAACTGCTGGGAATGGACGAGGAAATGAAAGCACGGTATTTCCGCCCGGCCGAGCGGAACACCGTAGAAATCGTAAACAGCATCCGCGACAGGGTGTGCTTTACCAGACTGAATGTTCTGGACCTGGATAAAGCACCCATGCACGGGATGAACATTATCTTCTGCCAGAATCTGCTGATTTATTTCCGCCGCTGGCGCCGGCGGGAAATTGTCAAGCGACTTGCAGAGCGGCTGGCGCCCGGGGGGTTGCTGGTACTGGGCCAGGGAGAGCTGACCGACTGGCAGCCTCCAGGGTTACAGAGAGTCCCCTCGGAACATGTGCTGGCGTGGATCAAACGCCAGACTGACGAAGAATAACCGGAGTGGTTATGGGCAATCACCATGACAGCATCGCCCTCGACTGGGTTCGGGGAGAGATACAGGACACGCTGACCCAGGGTCAGCATGCACTGGAAGCGTATGTCGAGAATCGTGACGACACCGCGCGCCTGCGCTTCTGCCTGAATTATCTCCATCAGGTACATGGCACCCTGCAAATGGTCGAGCTCTATGGTGCAGCCCTGCTCACCGAGGAGATGGAAAAGCTCACCCAGGCCGTACTCAACGAAACCGTTGCCAATACCGACGAAGCCGTTGAAGTCCTGATGCAGGCCATCCTGCAGTTGCCCCAGTACCTCGAGCATCTGGCCAGCAGCCAGGACGATTTCCCGATGGTGCTGCTGCCACTGCTTAACGACCTCCGGGCCGCCCGTGGCGAATCCCTGCTGTCTGATACCTCTTTGTTCAAACCAGACCTGGCCCCCTCGCGAATGACCGTGTCCGGGAAGGTCTCCCAGCGCCTGCAGGACCCCACGGTCCTGGGCCACATCCGCAAACTGCGCCAGATGTACCAGTTCGCGCTGGCCGGTGTTATCCGGGAAGCGGATCTCGATGCTCATTTCGAGTACATGCAGAAGGTTATTCAACGGTTGGTCCGTTTATGCCAGAAAACGCCCCGGGGCGAGCTCTGGAAAGCGGCCAGTGCGTTTGTGGAAACACTTCAGGCACACGTAAACCCGGTGAATGCGGCGGTGAAATCCCTGCTCAGGGAGCTGGACAGTGAAATACGCCGACTGACCGATGAGCACGCCGATATCCTTCAGCAACCGGCACCGGAAGCGCTGCTCAAACACCTGCTCTACTACGTTGCCCGTGCGCGGGATCTGGATTCACCCCAGGTCAGTGCCCTGCGGGATGCCTACCAGTTGAACCAGGCACTGCCGTCAGAAGACGATGTTGATGCCGCCCGAACCCGTGTCTCCGGCCCCGGCCGGGACGCCATCCATTCCGTTGTCGGCGCGCTCAATGAAGAGCTGGCGAAACTGAAGGATCAGCTGGATCTGTTTGTCCGCTCGGAGCTCCGCCAGAACAGTGAGCTTGACGACCTGTTGCCGGGTCTGCGCCAGGTAGCCAATACCCTGGCCGTGCTGGGTCTGGGCATACCGCGGAAAGTGATCACCGAGCAGGTCGAACTGGTTGAGAAACTCAGCGCCCAGGCCGAGCTGGTTGACGATGGCACGCTGATGGATATCGCCGGCGCACTGCTTTACGTCGAAGCCAGTCTCGCCGGTCTGGACAGCGAAGGTCAGCAGGAGTCGTCCGCTGAAGAAACCTCCGATACACCGATTAACCTTGGCTCCCGGGAACTGGGTGAGGCCAGCGGCGCGTTGCTGCGGGAATCGCGGAACACTCTGGAGCAGGTGAAATCCGCCATCGTCAATTTCATTGCGTCGCAATGGGATACCCGGGAAATCGAGCATGTCCCCGGCCTGCTGCACAGCATTCGCGGCGGCCTCAGCCTGATTCCGCTGGACCGGGTTGCAAGCATGCTGGCCTCGGCAGAGCGCTACATCAGCGATGTGCTGCTGGACGGCAAGCAGGTTCCTGACTGGAAGCAGCTCGACATCCTGGCCGATGCGGTTACCAGCATCGAGTATTACCTGGAGCGCCTCGCTGAAGGGATTGGTGAAAACGATTCAATTCTGCGGGTTGCCGAGGACAGTCTCGCTTCCCTCGGCTTCCCGGTCGGGGCTGAGCCCACCTGGACGGAAACCACGGCCCAGGAAGAGCCCGTCGCTGAACCGTCTTACGAGCAGGATGAAGCCAGCGTTTCGACCGCCCCGGAAGAAGCCAAAAGCTCGGATTCGGAGCTCCTGGACGACGAGATTCTCGGCATTTTCGTTGAGGAAGCCGAAGAGGTTCTCGAGACCATTCATGAATTCTATCCGCGTCTGCGCCAGAATCACGACGACCGTGAGGCTCTGACCGAAGTTCGTCGTGCTTTCCATACGCTCAAGGGCAGCGGACGACTTGTGGGCGCGACCAGTATCGGCGAATTGGCATGGTCTGTGGAAAACCTGCTGAACCGGGTGATCGATCAGACCATTCGCCCCACCGAAGACATGTTTACCCTGGTGGACGAGGTCAATGCCCGCATTCCGTCACTGATTCGTGAATTCAAGGACGGCCAGACCGCAGGCGACGTGGAGGAGCTCATCAACCGGGCCGAAGCCATGGCAACCACCCGTCGCACCGACGACGATGCCGTGACGGCGCCAGACACTCCCGAGGTCGAAGACACCGTCGCCGACTCGGGAGAAGAAGAGCAGGAAACCCCGGAATCCATCGTTGAAGAAGCCACCGTTGAGGCCGTGTCGGATGAGTCCGCCGATGACGATGACCTGATTGACGATGAAATACTTGAAATATTCGTCGAAGAAGCCGGTGAGGTGCTGGACACCATTCGCGAATACCTGCCAATGCTTTTGCGCCAGCACGATGACCGCAGCGCTTTGTCAGAAGTTCGCCGTGCCTTCCACACGCTGAAAGGCAGTGGCCGCATGGTCGGCGCGCTGGTTGTTGGCGAATTGGCCTGGTCCGTGGAAAACATGCTGAACCGCGTTATCGACGGCAGCATCTTCATGAACGATGACATCGCCAGTCTTCTGGAGGATGTCACTGCCAGCCTGCCGGCCCTGGTCGACGATTTCGAGAAGCGCCGTGCGGCTTCCTTCGATACCGCCAACCTCGAAGCCCGCGCCAACGCCCTGGCCAGCGGTGAGATTCCCGATGCCAGCATGATGCCGGCGGCCGAATCGGACGGCTCCGAAACCGTAGCGGAAGATGAGATCACCGCTGCAGGCGCAGAGATCGAGACGGCTGAAGAAGATGCGGTCGACCCGGTATTGCTGGATATTTTTGAAAGTGAAACCGAGACCCATCTGCAGACGCTGAAGGATTTCCTGTCAGCAGCCGGAGACAAGACCACGGTTACCTATACCGATGATCTTTCCCGGGCCCTGCATACCCTCAAAGGCAGCGCCCATACCGCCGGCATCGCACCCATTGCTGCTGTAATCACACCACTGGAACGCTTCGTCAAGGAATCCCGGGCGCAGAACAAGCGGGCCAACCGCGACGTGCTCTCGCTGATCGAATCCGCCTGCGATTTCCTGACCCAGGGCCTGGCCCAGATCCGTGAAAATCCACAGGCCTCGCTGCCTGGCACCGAAGCCTTCCTCGAGAAGCTGGACCAACTGACCGAAGAGACACTCCGCGGCCACAGCGAGGAAGCTCCGCGCCAGCATCCGCAGCAGGCTCCGTCACGGCTGGTTCAGCTGTTCCTGAACGAAGGCCTCGACATTGTTCTGGATGCTGACCAGATTCTCGACCACTGGGCGGACAACCCCGGCGAGATGGAGTCGTTGAACCCGTTGCGTTCTGAGCTGGAGCAGTTGACCTCCGGGGCCTCCGAAGCCGGGCTCAGCGACGTCGCCGCGCTCTCAAGCGCGTTGAAAGACACCTACGAAGAAGCCGCCAGACACGATGAAGCGCCAGACGAAACCTTTTTCGAGACCGTTCGGGCAGCTCACGAACAGCTGATCAACATGATGGATCAAGTGGCTGCCGGGCTTGCCACGGAATCCAGCGACGACATGGTTACCGCGCTCGAAAACCTGAAACGGGCCCCAAGCACAAAAAACGAGGAACCCGACGCCTTCGAGCAGGAATTCACCGGTGAACTCGAGGAAATCGATCTCAGCTTTGAGATGGATGAAACCGAAGTACCGGCAAATGAAGAACCAGCGGCGGCCGAACAACCGCCGCTGCCGGAAATGTCCGAATCCGATGATGAGATGGACGAGGAGCTTGCGGAGATCTTCCTGGAAGAGGCCCGCGACCTCATCGACAGCACCGCCGAAGCGCTGCAGAGCTGGAGCGAAAATACCGGAAACCTGGATATCCTTCGGTTGCTGCAGCGGGATCTGCATACCCTTAAGGGAGGTGCACGCCTGGCCGACATTCCTGCCGTGGGCGATCTCTCCCACGAGCTGGAAAACCTGTTTGAGGGACTGACCGAGCAGCGGCTATCGATCAATGATGAACTCTCAGATCTGCTGTTCCGCTGCCACGATCGGCTTGCGGGCATGGTCGAGAACCTGGAAGCCAAGGAGCCACCGCGCCCTGCGCCGGATCTGATTGGCGAAATCCAGGCGTACATGGACAGCGCCACCGGAACACGCCCGGTCACCAATGTTGCGAGCCCTGAAGAAGAAGCGGAACCGGATTTCAACGACGAAGAGCAGGCCCCGCTCCCGGAAGTCGACGAACCCGTCGATTCCGATTCAGAAACCGCGGAAACCGGCGAGGCGGAAGACGGCGTTGCCGATCTCTCGCACCTGGATCCGGAGCTGGTCGGCATTTTCCTGGAAGAAGCCTACGACCTGATCAACTCTACCGGCAGCGCCCTGCACACCTGGACCGAAGACCCGTCGGACCGGAGCATTGCCGCGGAACTGCAGAGGGATGTCCACACGCTCAAGGGTGGCGCCCGGATGGCTGGCGTTGAGGCCATTGGCGACCTGACCCACGTGCTCGAAGACCTGTTCGAAAAGGTTGCCGAGGGTCAGCTGGAAGCCAGCGACGCCATGAACGACCTCTTGTTCGCCTGCCATGACCGGCTGGCGCAAATGGTTGAGCAGGTGGCGACGCAGAAGCCTTGCCCACCGGCGGAGGAGCTGGTCGCTCGCGTCCAGTCCATCCTTCGGGGCGAGTCGGCGCCGTCCGATGATCGTGAGCAAGAGCCGGAACAGCCGGCAGGGGCCGAAATTGCCGAGGCGCCCACCGAGGAGTCAGCAGATGCCCCCGACCTCAGCGAGACTCTGACACAGGCCAGCGATGATGACCTGATCGGCATCTTCCTGGACGAAGGCCTGGAAATCTACGGCGCCATCAGTGAGTGTCTTGACCAGTGGCGCGAGGAGCCGGAGGAACTGACCGGACTGACCCAGCTGCAGCAGGAACTGCATACCCTCAAGGGTGGTGCACGACTTTCTGACGTCGATCCGATTGCCAACCTGGCAGAAGCCTGGTCCGACGCTCTGGATCCCCTCATCTCCGGGTCCAATAACCAGAAGACGTTGCTGAAGCTCAGCGACCGGGCATTGGGCAGCCTGAAGACCATGCTCAACAGCCTGGAACAGGGCAGCAAGCCCGAGCCGGATGCGGACCTGATCGAGGACTTCCGGGTGGCCCACGAAGTGGCCGCCGAAGAGACCGCTGCTCCCCGAGAAGAGTCCCAACAGGAAGCGATCGATCCGGAAGTACTGGAAATCTTCCTGGAGGAAGCCGGTGAAATCATGGATCAGCTGGAGCAGCTGCTCGATGACTGGCGCAAGGAGCCGGCAAACCACACCTTCAACCAGGAAGCCCAGCGTGCATTGCATACGTTGAAAGGCGGCGCTCGCCTCTCCCAGCTGACCCAGCTTGGGGACAGCGCCCACGCCTTTGAGACACGTCTGATCGACCTTGGCGGCAATGCCCCGGATGAGTCCCAGTGGCAGGCCATTACCGAAGATCACGACGCCATCATCGCCCTGGTTGCCGACATCCGTAAGGGCTATGAGTCCGGCATGGGTGTGCCTTCGGCAAAGGCCGAACAGCCTGCGCCAGCCCCGGCCGCGCCGGAACCGAAAAAGCCTGAAGAGCCAACGCCTCCCGCCCAGGCAGAAAAACCGGTAGCACCGGCACCGAAGCCCGGGAAATCACCGGCCAAGGTTCGCAAACAGGCGGCCGAGGCACAGCGGGCGGCCCAGGAGACCATTCGGGTGTCCGCACCGCTGCTGGATGAGCTGGTCAACCTGGCGGGTGAAACCAGTATTACCCGTGGCCGGCTTGAGCAGCAGACTAGTGATTTTGGCCATACCCTGGAGGAAATGGCCGCCACCATCGAGCGTCTGCGTGAGCAGCTGCGCCGGATGGAAATCGAGACTGAAGCCCAGATCCTGTTCAGTGCCGAGAAAGAACACGGGCCGGATTACGGCGACGACTTCGACCCGCTGGAGATGGACCGTTACTCCTCCATTCAGCAGCTGTCCCGCGCTCTGACCGAGTCCTCTTCGGACCTTGCAGACCTGCGGGAAACCCTGTCTGACCGGGTACGGGACACCGAAACCCTGCTTGTGCAGCAGTCCCGGATCAACACGGAACTCCAGGAGGGTCTGATGAAGACCCGGATGATTCCGTTCGCCTCCATGGTGCCGCGTCTGCGGCGCATCGTTCGCCAGATCAGCGGCGAACTGGGCAAGAAAGTCGACTTTGATGTCCGCAACGCCGAAGGCGAAATGGACAGGAGCATCCTGGAGCGCATGATCGCACCCCTGGAACACATGCTCCGGAACGCCCTGGACCACGGCATCGAAAGCCCGGCGGACCGTAAGCAAGCCGGCAAGCCGGAGACCGGCGAAGTCACACTGTCACTGACCCGCGAAGGCGGCGACGTTGTCCTGAGGATGATCGACGATGGCGCCGGCATTCCCTCTTCGGTCATTCGCGACAAGGCGATCCGTCAGGGCATGCTGCGGGAAGACGAGGATCTGTCCGAGCGGGAAATCCTGCAGTTTATCCTGCAGCCCGGCTTCTCTACCGCCCAACAAGTAACCCAGATTTCCGGCCGCGGCGTGGGCATGGACGTGGTTGCCAGCGAGATCAAACAGCTCGGTGGCAGCCTGGACATCGATTCCGCCGTTGGCCGCGGAACCACCTTCACGGTTCGCCTGCCGTTCACGGTTTCCGTCAACCGGGCGCTGATGGTGTCCACCGGCGAGGATTTCTACGCGATCCCGCTGAACACCATCGAGGGTATTGTCCGGGTCAGCACCTACGAGCTTGAGGAATACTACAAGCCGGACGCGCCGATGTACGAATACGCCGGCCAGGAATACCGGCTCCAGTATCTGGGCAGCCTGCTGAACAGCGATCACCATCCGAAGCTGCAGGGACAAGCCCTGCCGCTGCCAGTGATCCTGGTACGCGGCGCCGAGCAGCCCATGGCCCTGCAGGTGGACAACCTGATGGGCAGCCGGGAGATCGTTGTTAAATCCCTTGGCCCGCAATTCAGTTCGGTGCGCGGTGTGTCCGGTGCCACCATCCTGGGTGACGGCAACGTGGTCGTAATCCTCGACCTGCCTGCGATGATCCGTTCCGACATCCTGTCCGAGCGCCAGCGTCTGGCCAACCTCGAGAAGGCTCGCGAGTCCGCCCGTTATGAGGAACAGGCCACCGTGGTCATGGTGGTGGACGACTCGGTTACCGTACGGAAGGTTACCTCACGACTGCTGGAGCGCAATGGCATGGAAGTCATCACTGCCAAAGACGGCCTGGACGCGGTCGCACAGCTGCAGGATCACAAACCGGACATCATCCTGCTGGATATCGAAATGCCGCGGATGGATGGTTTCGAGGTTGCCAGCTTTGTGCGCCACGACGATAGCCTGCGGGAAATTCCGATCTGCATGATCACCTCACGGACCGGCGAGAAACACCGCGAACGTGCGCTGGCCATTGGTGTGAACGAGTACCTCGGCAAGCCGTTCCAGGAAACCGAGTTGCTTGAGACTATTGAGCGGCTGACCGGACGTCAGTGATGGCCGGCCAGACTGGCCGGCCGCGGGTCGGGATCGTCTCGGATGTGGTTCTGCAGCGACACCGACTGCAGGCCGCAACATCCAAGTTCGGTCTGGAGGTGCGTTTTGCCGGGGATCCCGAGCGTTTGCTGGGCTACCCGGAGTTCCCGGATGCCAGCCTCTGGCTGGTTACCCTCGAAGACGAGGCCGATCACCCATTACTGTTCGATCACCTGCTTGAAAATACCGATGCACCGGTACTGTTCGGATTGGATGAAGCACCCAAGCCGGGAAGTACCGAGTATTTTCGCTGGGAACGACGTTTACTGGGCAAACTTGAGCAGCAACTGGGGCACCTGGAAGAGCTGGACTCAGAAGCGACTCTGGCAGAACTGGAGCAGGAAACGCCGGCACCAGCACCATCGCCGGGACTGCCTCACTGGATAACGCCTGCCGTGCCCGGTTCGGTAGCCGAGGAAGTCTGGATTCTGGGCGCTTCACTGGGAGGGCCGGCGGCGGTTAAGACGTTTCTGGACCACCTGCCGCCGAATCTGCCCGTGGGCTTCATCTACGCCCAACACATAGATGGGAACTTCACAGAGGTTCTTACGCGGGTACTGGGTCGTCACGCCCATTACCAGCTCAAGCGGGCCGAGGAAGGCTATCGGGTCAAGAATGGTGATGTCGTGCTGATGCCGGTGGAGCACGAGTGGAAGCTGAGCGAGCAGGGAGCCCTGACGGAAACCAGCAATGCCTGGCCGGGCCCCTATGGCCCCTCCATTGATCAGGTCCTGCTTAACGTCGCGGACCATTACGGCCAGCGCTGCCATGCTATTCTTTTTTCCGGCATGGGTAATGATGGCGCTATTGCAGCGCCTTTACTGAAAGCCTACGGTAGCCGGATCTGGGTCCAGGAGAGCACAAGCTGCGGCAACAGCTCTATGCCCGAATCCGTCGCCGCCACCGGTTGCAGCGGTTTCTGTGGCACCCCGGAGCAGCTGGCACGGGAACTGGTAAAAACCATCGAAGAATCCTGCCTGCTCAAGAGCCGGCAGAAACGGGACTCCGCCTGAGGTAACACGCAATGAATGACAACAGCCAATCCCTCTCCTGCGTCATGATTCCCATGAGCGGACGGCAACTCTTGCTGCCCAACGTCTCGATTGCGGAAGTGGTCGACTATGCCAGCGCTGATGCCGGCGCGAACACGCCGGAATGGCTGGTTGGCTACCTTGACTGGCGGGGCCTGCAGCTTCCGGTGATTTCATACGACGCGGCCAACGGCGGCGCCCTCACCGTTCCAGGTGACAATCGCGGTCGCATCGTGGTCCTCAACACCATCGGCGATCATCACAAGGAAGTCCCGTTTATGGCACTGGTTACCCAGGGCATCCCCAGCCAGGCCCGTTTGGCGGAAGACCAGGTCAAGAAGCTGGAGGGTGAACCGGGGCCGGCGGATCTGATGCAGGTCGAGGTTGAAGGTGAGCATGCCTGGATCCCGAATCTGGAATTTCTGGAATCCCTGGTTGTAAAGTCCCGACACTGACCCGTGCCACTGCCAGACATGGCAGACAGCCCTGCAAATGTTATAATGTTTCAAATTTTGCAGGATTGCGACCATGTCTGCCCGTGCTATTCCCTACCGGCCTCACAACCACGATGCCTGTGTCAGTCAGGCCCTGACTGACGCCCGGACCATTTGCCAGCGGCAGAATGCCCGACTGACGCCCATTCGGGAACGGGTTCTGGAGCTGATCTGGCAATCCCACAAGCCGCTGGGCGCCTACGATGTGCTAGCGGAGCTGTCGTCCGATGGTCATAACGCTGCGCCGCCCACCGTTTACCGCGCACTGGATTTCCTTCAGCAGCATGGGCTGGTGCACCGCATCGCGTCGCTCAACGCCTTTATCGGCTGTACCCACGCGGGTGAAAGCCACACCGGCATGTTTTTGATCTGTCGCGCCTGCGGCAATGTGCTCGAACTGACCGCTCCAGAGGTGTCAACAGAGGTTCGTAAAGCCGCATCCGGCGAAGGCTTCCGGGCCGAGACCACGACGCTTGAAATTGCCGGCCTTTGCCCCCGATGCCAGTCGGAGCCCGGCCATGACTGATCCTCTGGTCAATCTGGAGAACCTCACTGTCCGGTTTGACGAACGCCCCGTGGTTGATCAGGTCAACCTGAAGATTCACCGTGGCGACATCATCACCATCATTGGTCCAAACGGGGCAGGCAAGACGACACTGATCAAGGCCGTACTCGGCATCCAGAAAGTGTCTGAGGGCCAGGTGTCCCTGAAAAAGAACCTGGTGATCGGGTACGTCCCGCAACATCTTACGCTGGAGGCCACACTGCCCCTGAGCGTCAAACGGTTCATGCTGCTCAGCGGCCGGTCGCTCTCGGAATGTGAGTCTGCCCTTACCCGCACCGGCGTCGGACACCTGCTGCATGCCTCCGTGCACCACCTCTCCGGGGGAGAGAAGCAGAGGCTGTTGCTGGCCCGGGCCCTGGCCCGCAAACCGGACCTTCTGGTCCTTGATGAGCCCGCCCAGGGCGTCGACATCAATGGCCAGGCGTCATTGTACGATCTGATACGCCAGCTGAGGGATGACCTGAACTGCGGTGTTATCATGATCTCCCACGACCTGCACCTGGTCATGGCAGCAACCGACAAGGTTATCTGCCTGAACCAGCATGTCTGCTGCAGCGGTTACCCTGAGGACATCTCCCACGACCCGGCTTTCATCGAAACATTCGGTCGCCCCGTGGCAGAGTCCCTCGCGGTCTATCACCATCACCACAACCACAGCCACGATCTGCACGGGGATGTTGTCGAGGGCAGACACACGGAATGTGACCATGCCCATCATTGACGCGATTCTGGACGATTTCTTCTGGCGCGCCCTGATCGGCGGACTCGGCGTGGCCCTGGTAGCCGGGCCATTGGGCTGTTTCGTGGTCTGGCGACGAATGGCCTATTTTGGCGATACCCTGGCACACTCGGCCTTGCTCGGCATCGCCCTGAGCTTCCTGATCAGCGTACCGCTGAACCTTGGTGTGATCATCACCTGTGTGGTGCTGGCCATGGCACTGGTACTCCTGTCACGGACCCGGACTCTGGCAACCGATACCCTGCTGGGCATACTGGCCCACAGCGCCCTGGCCATAGGGCTGGTAACCCTGAGCTTCATGCCGGATGTCCGTGTCGATCTGACCGGCCTTCTGTTCGGGGATCTGCTGGCCATGAGCCGTGAAGACCTGCTGTGGATCTACGGCGGCGCGGCACTGATCATTATCCTCCTTGCCGTGCTCTGGCAGGGGTTGCTGATGAGCACGATTCACGAAGAACTCGCCCGGGTGGAGGGTGTTGCCGTAGAGCGGCTTCGCCTGGTTCTGATGCTGATGTTCTCACTGGTCATCGCGGTAGCCATGAAAATCGTCGGCGTGCTGCTGATTACCGCACTGCTGATCATTCCTGCGGCAACCGCCAGGCGCCTGGCCCACAATCCGGAAATCATGGCAGCCATGGCCGTCGGATTCGGGTTTGTCGCGGTGAGCGGCGGTCTGAGTCTGTCCTGGCACCTGGACACACCGGCCGGCCCTTCCGTTGTTGTCACGGCTTTTGCCGTATTCCTGCTGGTCTACGGCGCAGCTGGCAAAGTCCGGACCTGAGCATTTCCCTCTCTTCACGAGCTGGACTAGAGTATAGGAGTAACGTCGGTCTGTTCTGAGGGTACAGACCCAGCCGCAAAGGACGCCCGGCATGGAAAGCTCGACTCCAGCCCGTTTCCGCAGACCGGTCTTATGGCCAGGAATCTGGATTCCCCTGCTTCTGGTCGCCGCCGGTCTGCTGGTAACCGGAATTACTGCAAACATTGAAGCGCGTCGGGCCATGGCGCTTGCCGAAGCGCGATATCACGCCCAGCATCAGGCCCTGGTGAATCATCTGCTGGCCAACGTTCCGGACCAGTCGATGGTGGGCGACCACAACCAACCCGTGTCGGCCTGGCTCCAGGCCTTGTTCAGTGACACCCTGCCGGATTCTCTCGGACTGCGCATCGACACCCTCGAACGACATACCAAGATGCCGCTGTTGGAACTGGGCACCAACGGTTCGGTGGACCCGACACGGGCGCTGCGTACCGAAGTTTCGCCAATGGATCAGAACTGGATACTCACGACCGTACCGTCGCCAGAGGGACTTGAAGCGGTCGCCCAAGCCTCCCGACGAACCGTCTGGATCGCCGGTGCAGCCCTGTCGGTGTTCGCGGCCGCCCTCACCCTGGTGCTGAACCGACGGCTACACCGGCAAACACTTCACATTCGTGGTCTGGAACAGAGAGAAATTGGTGCTGACCATCAGATCGCCAACTTTCAGGTCGAAAAATCGATACTTCGGCGGGCACTGAACGATAGTGAGCAACGGAGCCGGGATCTGGTGGCCCTGTCCGGTGCGGTCATATGGGAACTGGACGAAAGAGGCAGGATCGGTTTTGTTTCACCGCAAATCGCCGAACTTCTGGACCAGGCACCCGCTGACCTGGTCAACCAGCCCCTGGAGGAACTTGTTGCACCGGCGTCCCGGGACAATTTCCGGCGAGCTCTCGCGGCCGCCCGCAGTGACAGTTCCATTGAACGCGTTGACCTTTCCCTGGTCCATCGTGACCAGGAGACGGAGATTCCAGTAGTACTCAGGGTTCGGGCACTGAAAGACCCGGTTCACGGCCTCTCGGGCTTCAGGGTGAGCACCCTGCAGCGAATGGCGCTCTACTCGAGCGCTTTGTGACTGCCATCGCAGAGAGGGGCGTTACCGGTTTGCTTGCACCCGCAGAACCACACCCACTCTTTCTTCTCCGCCTCGTATTTGATCGGGGTTATCCCGGTCCCCTTGTGGGAACCGTCACAGAATGGCTGGCTACCACTGCGGCCACAGGCACACCAGAAGTAGTTCTTGCCCGCCTCAACCATCACAGAGAACGGTGTCTTGCTGGCGACCACCGGTTTTTCATTCGACATAACATATCCCCCGATTCGTGACTTTACTGCACCAGTATAGTCACTCTTTCGGAAGCCCTGTGTTCAGAGCGGCCTGATGACATCGGGCAGGCGCCGGGTTTCGGTGAGTTCCATAAACTCATCGCCAAGGCGATCACTCTCGGCAATCGCCGAACGCCAGGCCCGTTCCCGGCCGGCATCGTCACCGGCATAGCGTTCGAAATCCTTCCGGTCCGGGAGCTTGCGGTCAGGCAGGGACTCCAGATAGCTTCTTGATGGCGCAACCAGCAGCACGTCCTGCAACCGGGAGGCGTCGCCCCGCCGCCAGGGCAGGGACTTGTCGAACCAGCCGGGAACCACCTTATCGGTGAAATGCGGGTAGAGCACCACGCCAGGCTGCTGGTAAGGCAGATCCAGGTGGTAGTCCAGCAAACCACCGTCTCGATAGACACCCTCGGGCGCGCCGGGGATATTGCGGACACCGGACATCACCAGGGGGATAGATGCGGAAGCCAGGAGAGCAGGCAACAGGTTATCCCGGTTAAACGCAACCTCGTGGCTGGGAAAATCCACCAGTTTGGACACAGGCGCTTTCAGGCGGGCGTCATGGATGATGCCCCGCTCCATGAACCTGCCCAGATGACGACGACTGACCATGTTGGCGCTGATCGCGCCCATAAGGCCGAGCCCCAGCCGGCCCCGGGCGTCTTCCGCCAGCATGCCAAGGCTGCGAACGACCACAACGTTCAGTCGGTACCATGGGTGGTTCAGAATGGCTTCTTCCCGCCCACCGAGCAGCTCTTCCAGAAACAACACGCTCTTGCGGCTCACTTCCGCAGCGCTGACACCCTTGGCAAAGCGTTGTGCGGTATAAAGTTCCGCCAGCCGGGCAAGCTGGGCTTTCGGGTCATCGGAGGAAGCCACGGCGGCAAAACGCCAGCTGCCGATCGACGAGCCGATCAATGATCGCTCCTGCGGAACCCTTGGCAACCAGTCACCGAAAATGGCTTTATCCAGGCCACTTATTCCCAGAGCCTTGGGGCCACCGGCAGCACCCGGAATGACATGCACATCCTCGGGCGACAGCGGCGTTTCCCTGAGGCGCTGCATAGCGCGCCGGCCTGCCCGGATCGTCAGAGCCGGTTCTCGGATGTGAATAGCAGTCATAGGATGGTCCCTGGGCGTGTCCCTGAATCAGTCCCGCGGAGTTTAACGAAGTGGACAAGGCGCGGCCAACTGAACAAAACTAATGGTGGTCATAAACGGCGCTATCTGCTTCATTAAATGAACGGCCATGCTAGACTTCAAGACTGTCCCGGCACCGGACGCGGGCGGATACGACTCAAACAGCGGGAGTATGCTGTGAATTTTTCGGTACCACCCTCCACCCTTGCCACCAACCCGACACTCGCGGTGCTGGGGTTCAAGCGCCAGTTGGTCTATCACCTGCATTTCTGGGCATTTATCGCCGTAGCGCCCCTGGTTCTGGTGCAATGGCAGCAATCCCATTATCTGCTTTCCGCGGTACTGGTCCTGTTCTGCACGAACGCCCTTCTGGTTATCGCATTCCTGAGGTTCCGGGGCACCTACTTCCTCAAAGGCCGTCTGTTTCCACTGCTCGCCGTGGTCAGTGCCGCCTACTCGACACACATCAATGGCCATGCCGGCCTGTACTGGGCCTACCCGGCTGCCACGGCCCTGTTCTTTTTACTTCCGCTCAGGGAGGCGATTGGAAGCAACATTGTTTTCGTTGTTGTTATGGCCGTCGTGTCCTTTTTACGATTTCCCGAGGCCGACTTCTGGCGGATAACCTTTTCGCTGGGTCTCACGTGCCTGTTTGCCATGATTTTCGCCTGGCTGGTGGGCAAGCTTCAGCAGGAACTCACGCGACTGGCAACCACCGATCCCCTGACCGGCTGTCTGAACCGTTCGCAACTGGCTGACATCCTCAACGGTCAGATTCAGATGCGGGAGCGGTATGAGCGGGTCTCCAGCCTGATTCTGCTGGACCTTGACTACTTCAAGACGATCAACGATCAGTGGGGTCATCTGGCCGGCGACAAGGTGCTCACGGAAATGGCACTGCGCCTGAGATCCCGCCTGCGCGAGAGCGATCAGCTGTTCCGGATTGGTGGTGAGGAGTTCATGATCGTTCTGCCGGAAACCCGCCAGAAAGATGCCGATGTGCTGGCGAATCAGCTTTTGACCAGCATCAGCGCACGGCCATTCCTGGAAGATATCAAGGTAACCGCCAGTGCCAGTGTCGCCGAGGTCAGCAAGGGTGAGACCTGGTCAGTCTGGCTGAACCGGGCAGACCAGGCGCTTTACGAAGCAAAATCCCGGGGTCGCAACCAGGTCGTCAACGCGGCCCGGCCGCTACCGGTTGTAGGCCGGGGTGCCGAGGATATGCCCGATTCCGCATCGGGCTAAGGAAAGCCCGCCCCGGGGGTTATCCCTCGCAGCGCTTGCGAAACTCCCGATAGGCACTGAAAACTTCCCAGGGGCACTCCAGATGGGGGTAGTGCCCGATATTCCTGAGGGTGACCACATCACCATCGGGCATCAGTTCCCTGTAGCGTCTGGCCATGCCGGCACCCGAGACCGGATCGGCGGTACCCGAAATCAATCGCATCGGCTGCGTTGCCTTCTGCAGCGCGCCAACCCACCGGTTGCGGTGACAGCGTCGTTCTTCCATGAACTGGATCAGATGATGCAGGATGCCCCGGCCGTTGTTATAGGTCAGCAGGTGCCAGAAATCCTCCATATCCTGTCGATCGGGCGGATTCTGGCTTCCGAATAACCGGCGGAAGTTTCGCTCGAAACTGCGTCGGGTCAGGCCTCGGCTGATCAGCCCGCCAAAGGGGCTCCCCAGCAGCTTCTGAATAAGCAGGGGATTGTGGACCTCGGGGAAAAGGGCGCCGTTGAGGAAACACACACTCGCAATCCGGAATGGCAGCAGGTCCTCTTGCTCCCTCGCCAGAAGCTCCTGGGCAACACTGCACCCGTAGTCATGAACCAGAAGGTGTACGGACGGCAGACCCAGACCCTCAATCCAGCCCTGAAACAGATCCGCCTGGTCTTCAATGCTGTAATCGTAATCGGCGGGTTTATCGGAAAAGCCAAAGCCCAGCATGTCCAGGGCCAGCACGTTGTGCTGCTGAATCAGCATCGGCCAGAGTCGATTCCAGTCCCAGCTGGCAGTGGGAAATCCATGGATCAGCACCAGCGGTTCTCCCGAGCCTGCCATCCGGCTGAAGATGGCATGTCCCTCGAAACTGAACCACTTACCTCCATGTTGCCACCCTTCTAGGGTGCCTTCCTCGCGCCCCGCGGCGGAAACCCCACCAACGGTCGGCATCACCTCATCCATGCATTGTCCCCGACGAACATTGATAGCCTGAAACTGTAGAACAAACCGGCCGTCACTGCCATAGCCCCACCGCCCATACCACTGGGCGTGGCGGCCAAAGTGGTCTTTTCCGACGATGCCTGCGTAAAGCGTAGAGATGGCGGGCAAATTGCCTTAAGCTTTGGCCCTCGTAAGACACTGCTAACCGGAAAAGACTATGAGTAAACTCCTTGACGACCTCTCAGGGCACTTCCGTGCCATCATCGATGGCCTGGGCGAAGACCCGGATCGCGAGGGTCTGCAAGACACTCCAATGCGCGCGGCCAAGGCCATGCAGTTCCTCACGTGCGGGTACCAGCAGGACCTTGGCGACCTGGTGAACAATGCGGTATTCGAATCGGCCATGGATGAAATGGTCGTGGTTCAGGATATCGAACTCTACAGCATGTGCGAGCACCATATGCTGCCGTTCATCGGCAAGTGCCACATTGCCTACCTGCCCGCAGGCAAGGTACTGGGCTTGTCCAAGTTTGCCCGCATCGTCGACATGTACGCCCGCCGTCTGCAGATCCAGGAAAACCTGACCCGACAGATTGCCGAAGCCGTTGAGAGCGTCACGGGCGCCAAGGGCGTGGCCGTTGTCATCGAAGCCCAGCACATGTGCATGATGATGCGGGGCGTGGAGAAACAGAATTCCCGCATGAAAACCTCGATGATGCTGGGGCAGTTCCGCAAATCCCAGGCGACCCGCACAGAGTTTCTGACGCTGATCAGTAACAATCGCTGAACTATCTGACCCGAGGGAGGGCGCATGACAGACGTCAACGGGAATCACCTGGCAAAAGTCCGCATCAAGGACCTTCTTCTCAGGGCCTACATCGGCATCAAGGAAGAAGAAATCAATAATCAGCAGGACGTGTTGATCAACGTTGCGCTGACTTATGATGCGACGGAAGCCGTAAACCAGAATGAAATCTCCGCTGCCCTCAACTATCGAACCATCACGAAGCAGATCATTCACCATGTGGATGGCAATCGCTTCGCTCTGCTCGAGCGTCTGACCCACGAGGTCCTGACCATCGTCATGGAGCATGAAGCGGTAAAGTGGGCCGAGGTGGAAATCGACAAGCCTCACGCGCTACGCTACGCGGAGTCCGTGTCTGTCTGTCTGCAGGCACACCGTTAATCCAGCGAGGTTTCGCCAGCATCATGCCCAGTACCAGCCCGGAACAGTTGCGTGACATCCTGACCACTGTTAGGACCATCGCCCTTGTCGGCGCGAGTGAAAAGACCAGCCGGCCTTCCCATGAGGTCATGGAGTACCTGCAGTCCCAGGGCTACCGAATCCTGCCGGTCAATCCCCGCCTGGCCGGTCAGACCGTGCTCGGTGAAACGGTATACGCCGACCTCCGAAGCCTTCCCGAACCGGTGGACATGGTTGACCTGTTCCTGGCGCCGGAGCGCACCGATGCAATTATCGACCAGGCCATCGATCTGAAAATCCCCGTGGTCTGGCTCCAGATTGGCGTCATCAACCATGAAGGGGCGGCGCGAGCGGAAGCCTCGGGGCTGACCGTGGTGATGGACCGTTGCCCCAAGCAGGAAATTCCCCGGCTGGGGATTACCAGAGTTTCCGGACACGCCTGAAACCTGACCTGAATCAGGAACTGCGTCACACTTCCAGCACTCTTCTGTAACCGGTCTGTCAGGTCTGACATAATCACCGGACATAAAACAGAAGACTGGTAGAGCCATGTGGTTCCGACGTAAATCCAGCAAACAGCACCGACATTCCGTCTCGGCGCCGTCGGCGCTCGCAACTCATTCGGACTCCCCTGTTTCGACTCTCCAGCGGGTGCGCTTACCGGTGGACCTTCTCCAGCCTGGCATGCGCGTCGTGAGCCTGGACCGGCCCTGGACCCAGGTGCCGGTTCTGTTTCAGGGCTTCACCCTGACTGATGACAACCAGGCGCAGATTCTGCGGCAGTACTGTGAGTGGGTTCTGGTGGAAGATGAAGAATCACACCTGAACCCGGTGCTCGATCAGATCTCGCTACTCAAGCGTCGCACCAGCGAACCGCTGCCGGAAACCTGCTCTCTCCAGCAGGAACTCCCAAGGGCACACGCAACCTGGAGCCGGACCCAGGCCTTTGTGGAAGAAGTCACCCGACAGATTGAAGCCGGCAATGACCTCAACCTCCAGAGCGCCCGCCCCATCATCCGGGAGTGCGTGGACAGCGTGAAAGCCAACGCAAGCGCCATGTTCTGGATGAGCCGGATAAAGTCCCGGGATGCCTACACCGCAGAGCATTGCCTCAGGGTGGCTATATTCTGTGTCGCCTTTGCCCGCTTCCTGGGCATGCCGGACGACGACCTGGAGACCGTGGGCATGTGCGGTCTGCTGCACGACCTTGGCAAACTCAGGGTTCCCGACGAGATCCTCAATAAACCCGGCGCGTTGACGCCGGAAGAGCACAGCATCATGCGCCAGCACACAACGCTGGGTTACGAGTTGCTTCGTGCTGATGCCAATCTGGATCCGATTATCAGCGATGTCTCCCGTCACCACCATGAACGCATGGATGGTCGCGGCTATCCTGAACAGCTGGCGGAATGGCAGATCAGCCGTTTCGCCCGTCTGGTTTCCATCGTCGACGCCTTCGATGCCATCACCAGCGACCGGTGTTACCGGGATGGGCTACCGGCCTCCGAAGCCATTCGCATCCTGTTCCGTAACCGCGGCCAACAGTTCGACGCTTCCATGGTGGAAGCCTTCATACGGATGATTGGCGTGTATCCGCCCGGAAGCCTGGTCGAGCTGTCGACGGGAGAAGTGGCCATCGTCCTGGCGACCCACCCCCGGCGCAAGCTGAAACCAAAGGTGGAGGTGCTGCTCAATGGCGACAAGCAGCCAGTCACCCCGCGTATCATCGACCTGGGAGGCACGGGCTCGGAACCTGACGAGGGTTCTCCGGAAATTGCACGGCCAGTGTCCGACGGCGCCTTTGGGGTCTCGCTTCGGGACCGAATCAAGCAACTGATGGCGGTGGCCGATAGAAATGCTTCATAATTGCGCTGGCGCTGCCGACTGCCCGGCACCACCGTTTCAAGTCACGGAGTAACCTGTGGAACAACCTGTATCACCCCCCAAAGCTGTTGTCTCGGGCATGCTGAACCCGCTGTTTCCGGTGGTGATCTTTCTGGTTTTCCTGGGTCTGGCAGCCGGCCTGCGCTACGGGCTGGTACAGCAGGACAAACGTCAGATAGAAGCAAACCTGGCCAATGAAGCCCGGGCCATGGCCAACCACCTCGAGCGGGAATTTCTGATTCATGCCGAAGCAATCCGGCGCATGGCTGAAAGACTCGAGACAGCTCCGGACATCACCGAACAGGAGTGGCGCCAGGACGCCCGCAACTATCTGGACGATTTCGGGGTTTACCAGGCTATTGAATGGATTGATTCTGATTTCGTTATCCGCTGGCTGGAGCCATTCACCGATAACGAGGAGGTCATTGGATACAACGTTGCCTTCAACGAGGAACGACGCCAGGCGCTGGAGCTGGCGAAGCAGACCGGCACCTGGGATCTCTCCGGTGTCATCAATTTGCGCCAGGGCGGCAAGGGCATGGTGATCTACGCGCCCGTCGGAGCAGGCCCTGAAAACAATGGTTTCATGGCCGGCGTGTTCAGGATGGAAGTACTGGCCCGCCAACTCCTCACCGAACGGGTTCTGGAATCGTTCCGGATCGAGATCCGCGAAGCCGGCGAAGTGAGCTACCAACTGAACGTGTCAGAGCCTGTCAGCAGCGAATTTTCGCAACGCCAGTCCGTGAATCTGCCAACGCTGGACTGGACCCTGACACTTCGCCCGTCTGTCGAGTGGGTGGAGAACCAATACAGCGACTGGCCGGCCCTGACCTTTACCACGTTCCTGTTGATGGGCCTTCTCACCAGCCTGACCACGTTACTGGTACAGCTGATTCTGAAACGCAATCAGGCCCTGCTGAAGACCCGCCGGGAACTGGATCAGGAAATCGAACAGCGCACTGCGATCCAGAAGGATCTGGCGCGGCTGGAATCCACCGACACCCTCACTGGTCTGGCCAACCGTCGGTTCTTCATGGAAGACCTGTCTCACACCCTGAACATTGCGGATCGCCAGATGCGCCAGGTTGCCCTGGTTATGCTCGACCTCGACCGGTTCCAGACGCTGAATGACTCGCTTGGCCACCAGTTCGGGGATGAGCTGCTGATCAAGGTGTCCGAGCGGCTCAACCGTTTGAGTAACGAACGTCTGCTGGTGGCCTACTCCGGAGGCGATGAGTTCATGTTCTGCCAGCAGCAGGTAGACGACATTGACGACATCATTCACCTGCTGGGCCAGATCAAACAGTGCTTTGACCAGCCCTACGAGGTTCAGGGCCAGTCCCACAGCATTACCGGCACCATGGGCGTGGCGGTGTATCCCCAGAGCGGTCTGGACGCAGATACGCTGTTGCGCAATGCCGACATTGCCCTGTATCGCGCCAAGGAGCAGGGCCGGAATACCTACCAGTTCTATACCGAAGGCATGCAGGAACGGGAAGTCATGCGCCTGGAGCTGGACAAAGATCTCAGCCAGGCCCTGGCCAACAACGAATTCGTGCTCTTCTACCAGCCTCAATTGAATCTGGACACCGGTGAAATCCAGAGTGTTGAAGCGCTGATACGCTGGCGCCATCCCCGCCGGGGGCTGCTGCCTCCCGTGGAATTCATCCCTCTGGCTGAGGAGAGCGGCCGGATCACCGATATCGGGCGCTGGGTAGTGATGGCCGCCTGTCGGCAGCTGGCAGCATGGAAAGGGACGCCACAGGATGGCCTGCGCATTGCGGTCAATCTCTCGGGCCGGGAGCTGGACGACGAGGATCTGGTGGATCATATCCGGGAAGCGCTGGCCGCAGAGAATGTCCCGGCGGATCGTCTGGAGGTTGAGCTGACCGAGGAGATCTTCATCCAGAATATCGAGCACAATCGCAATCAGCTCTCCCGTCTGCATCAGCTGGGAGTGAACCTGGCGATCGATGACTTTGGTGTCGGTTATTCGTCTCTCGGCTACCTGCGGGATTTCCCGGTCGACCTGCTGAAGATCGACCGCTCGTTCATCACGGAGGTCACCGAACGCCACGACGATGCCGTCATTACCCGGGCGGTAATCAATCTGGCGCATAATCTGGGTATTCAGGTGGTTGCCGAGGGCGTGGAAACCGAGGAGCAACTGAGCTTCCTTAAGAACCAACGCTGCAACTTCGCCCAGGGTTACCTGATCAGCCGGCCGATCCCGGTCGATGATCTTGAGAAGGCGCTGGCCTCCGGCGTTCTGGTGGCAGGTATCACCGCCGATTCCGGATTGTAATTCCCCCCGGCCGTCCCCAAGATACGGGTAAATCCTCCAGGTGAGATTCTATGGCTGCGCAATACCTGACACCGGAACAGGACGACAAGATTCGCCAGTGGGAACGCTGGAACCGGAACTATTTTATTTTTGCCTTTGTGGCGCTGACCATCATTCTGGTGTTCAGCAGCCAGCTGGGCTTGTCCAGCGATGAAAGCTGGGGCCCCCTGGGTGTTCTGATCGCCGCCCTGATTACGCCGATCATAGTTCTGCAGCTCAAGCTGGCGTGCCCGGCCTGTGGCCACAAGATTGGCTGGCAGGCAAAGCTTATGGCGCCGGATCAATGCAAGACCTGCGGTACGTTTTTGCGTTCCCGGGATTAATAGGCCTTCTGTGAACCCCATCACTCTGAAAAAGGAGCAAGGCTTGACGGATGACTGGCTTCGCAGAGTGACTGGGGAAAACCCTCCGCTCTAGTCCTAATTCAGAATCTCAGGCCCGTTGCTCAGGACTTTACGATACGAGTTCTCGGAATCTGCTGGAGTCCACGTCCCGGTTAGATGCTTTGCTATATACTTTTTGCTACAGCAGCGTAGCTAGCCAATGCATTAGCTCTTGATACAGAAGGCGGCGATGTAAAGAAAAGCTCACCATTCTCAAAAGAACGTTTCATTTCCCCATCTTCCATAGAAGAAGTCATATCCTCATATTCCCTATGAAACCAGTCAGGCACTTTTTGAGAGTTGATCATGATTTGATGTTTGTTCAATGTGACACTGCTGCCTGCAAATGAAGCACCGCTGTCTTCAGCAGCTTGCGAAAAAGCTTCTTGGAACGCCTTTCCGGCGGCCACTACACTATCATCTGAAATCAAAAGGCCCTTTGCCGACCATTCTTGCATCGTGTCTATGCCAAGAGCCATTCTACCCAGCGTATAGGTCCCAATCTCCCCAGTTACGCTTATTAACCCGCCATTTAGTGGCTTTCCCGAGGTAAGGGATTTAGCCTCTTTGCTGATTCGCACAGTGCCCTCAGGAGGCTCCTCTTTCGGCAAATTATTGCCGCCTGTTGCGGCAGGCTTTGTACTATTTCCCGTAAAACCAGTCTGATTTATCGCAGACAAATAACCTGTATTGTTCGATATCATGTTTATTGCTCCTCCCATTTCTCGGGGTAGCAATATCAATGCCGCTTTCCCGCTGAATCACAGCAGTCCTCGCCTGCAATACAATAATCACCGGTGGCGACACCGCCTGGTAGAAACGCCTTTGGATTTCAGATGGTTATAACGCGATCAATGAGTTCGATTTTCAACGGACAGATTGAAGAGGCCGTGCGACATGAGAAGCCATGGGCCGATGTTCATGCGAAGAGAGTTTCGCGGGGTCTGCTTAATCACGCAGTAAGAGCTTTTCTGCACCGCGTCTGGCAAGAGTCTCGTTTAAGGTGCCCTCATAATTAGGAAGGGAATTTGCGATCAGGTCGCGCCCCCGCCCCTGTTCATCCAATGCGATAACTGTGCTTTAGCCCGCCAATCGACCAAAACAATAAACGCAGCCAAACACCATTAGTTGACTATTGCATTCAGTAACCATTTAAACCAAAATATTAACACGTCGGGCGTTTGTGTCCCCTCGTTTCACTGGCAGTCCCGTGGCAGAGGTTTTTCAACAAGGTCGAGCGGAGCAGAACACATTGAAGCCATTGCATCTATCGAGGATCGAGAATGATTTCGTCAAATTCATCACGACCCAAAACTGCGTTTCCAGTACCGAAGTCGGAAACTGAGCTTGTGGAAGAAATGAAAGAGGGCAGACCAGAGGCTTTTGCGGAGGCGTATAAACGCTACCAACCCTCAATGGCTCGCATAGCCAGAAGGCTGTTGGATCGCAGCCTTGCAGAAGATGTCGCCCATGAAGCCTGGTTGGCGGCACTCCAGAGGATTAAAGGGTTTGAGGGTCGGTCGACGCTTCAAACGTGGCTGTGCCGAATTACCTTAAACGTGGCATTCAATGCGCTCCGCAAAAGTAAACTAGAGGTCCAGTTAACACCACATTCTCATGATTTGATGGAAGAGCAAAACCTTGATCTGGCACCCGCCCAGTCTTTGCCATTAAGTGAGCCGGAGATGGCAACTCATTTAGCAAGGGTCCGAAGCCGTGTAGACGTGCAGCTAAAAAAGATGAGTCGTACTAAGGCCAATGCTCTATACCTCACAGGTACGTCCTCAATGAATGGCAATCAAATCTCCGAGATTTTCTCTATTTCGCACTCAAATTTGAGGGTTATCCTGCATAGAGCAAGGGCAGATTTGAGCAAGACTATTAGCGTTAACTAGAAAGACAAACCTCTTTAACACAATAGAGTGATATCACTACGCTCGATCACGGTGACCTGCTCGGGACGGTCTGTGCTGAGACGAACACACCGCTCCAACTCCACACTCTCCAGAACTCCACCGGAGTGACTAACCTGTCACTCGGTGGAGAGCCCCGCCGAACCGCCCATTCGATACCAAGACCTTTTCTTCAAAAAAACGCAAGTTGTTGTACCAGCTGTTTTCCGGATTCTTAAAGGACATTCGTTTCTCGCAAGACCCAAAAATGATTTCGTGAGCACATCCCGCTTTTGGTTCCGGTCAAAACCTAATACGTAAAATAGACACCTTTTGACTATTGGTCACTTTAGTCGTTTTACTGGTATTATCCCGTTAGTTATGACACTAACTAGTGATGACAGTCACCGGTTACCACCCGGTGAATTAGGTTTGCCAACGGATCCCATCAGGTTTAAGAAACAATGAAACGAATTTCCGATCTGAAAGTCAGCACCAAGATAACCTTGTCGGTCGCCTTACCTTTGCTAATTCTCTCAGGACTACTCACCTACATAGGCGTGACTCGGCTCATCGAATACAGCGAGGAGGGGTTGGATTCTCTCGAAATCGAGCTTGTAGAGGCTAGAAAGGCAGGTCTCCAGCAGCTTGTTGAAGCTGTCACAAGCGCAGCAATGGAGCTAAAGAATGAAAGCCCTGGATCTGTCGAAGAGCAGCAAAGACGTGTTATTGATTTTCTGAAATCAGTTAGCTTTGGTGATCAGAACTACGTCTTTGCGTACAACCGCAAACTGGAGTACATGACGGTGCATGGAGACCCGTCGAAAGATGGCGTCACCGAGGATAGGCAAGTCAAACAGCTTCTTAAAGACCTCTTTAAAGCCGCCGAAGACAGCGGTTTTCACTACTTCGAATGGGGAAATCCCGCCACCGGAAACATTGAGCCTAAAGTCGCCTACGTGAGGCTCATTCCCGGATGGGATTGGATGCTCGGAGCAGGCGTCTATATGAAAGATATTTCTGAGCAGGTAGAGACATCCGCGCAGAAAAGCCAAGCGACTATCGAATCAGTGATCTGGAACATGATTGCGATCTCCTTGGTGGCTTTCGCCGGGTTCGCAATTCTCGGCTATATCGTTTCAAGGACAGTAACAAAGCCCTTGCATCAGACAGTAAAGCTTATGGAAGAAATTGCTGTTGGGGACGGGGATCTGGGTTCTCGTCTCCCCGATACCCGTCAAGATGAGTTGGGAGAAATGGCCCACTGGTTCAATCTGTTTGTAGATAAAATAAAAAACGTCGTCATCGATGTCTCCGAGACATCCCGATTGCTCAAAGATGACACGGACCTGCTTGATGAAAACGTCCATGAAACCCGGCGCTCCATAAATATCCAAGAACAGGATACAGACCAGGTTGCGGTTTCTCTGAGCGAGCTAGCAACGACGACCCAGCAGATTGCTGAGAACTGCAATTTCGCCAACTCCGGCTCGGCGGATGCTGAGAACCTTGTCAAAAATGGAGTGTCGCTTACGTCGTCTTCCATGGAACAAATGGCGGAGCTGAATACCAGCATTTCAGAAAGCGCAAGAAAGATAACGGGTCTCTCAGAGCGCTCCAAAGACATATCTCAAATCTTGGACGTTATTCATTCAGTGAGTGAGCAGACGAATCTTCTCGCCTTGAATGCTGCAATTGAAGCTGCCCGAGCGGGAGAACACGGCAGAGGCTTTGCGGTTGTGGCAGATGAGGTTCGCCAATTGGCCAGCAGGAGTGCCGAATCTGCCGACAGCATTCAGGAGCTATTGGAGCAATTCATTGAAGAGACGAAAGACGCTGCGGTTCAAATGGAACTCATTGAGCAAAAGACAAACCGAACAAATGGCTCAATAAAGAATGCAGAAGAATCGCTCAAAGGCATAGCCGTTTCGGTCGAGAGCATGCATGAGCAAATTACTCAAGTTGCGACAGCTACCGAAGAACAGAGCAGTGTCGCTGAGGAAGTAGCTCAGAACCTGGACCGAATCGTTAACACAACCAAAAACAACAGGGCCAGTATGGAGTCAATCTCGTCAACGAGCGAGAGCGTCAAGGAATTGTCTGAGCGATTGAGAAATCTAGTAGAACAGTTCAAGTTCTGAGTTATCGGTAGAGGCTACAAACACTCCATGTTTGCAGCCTTTACCATCCAACCCTCAACGGGCCTTAACGAACCCTGAAATAGAGGTCATAGATCTCTCTATCGTCACCGTTAACCGGTGTGATGTCCTGAGGGCAAGCAGACATCGCAATGATCAGATCCTCTAATGCCTCAAATTCGATTACATCTTCCGGCTTTGAAATCGGTGCGAGAAACTCGATGGCCCCATCATCATCAAGCCCAACATTCATCCATAAGTTCAGAGGCGATGGAAGATGCGTAGCGGTCTCACCAATCGCAGCAAGCGCCATCCTCAGGTTATCAGTACAGTTATCGTGATAGCCATCAACGCCCAGCCCCTTGTACCGATTGAGATCACAGGAAGCGATTAGCATGTCATGAACACCCGGAGAGGTGTCACTAAGCACCTTCAACACGGGACGCCGCCAGTTCGTGACCAATTCGTCCTGTTCCCTGATCGAGTTCCTTCCCAGATGAGTCCTGCAATGCTCCATCGATAACGATTCATGCAGGTTATCTTCCTTAAACGCCCAGAAATCACAGACCTGGCTCCCGCTTTCATTCCTCAATTCGAGCGTGTTGCCTTTTTTCAGGCGCACGGCCACACCGCAACGAGCCGGAACTCTGTACCATTTTCGCAGGTTGGGAATCCCATCTGGGGAGACTGCGCTAGTCAGAGAATCGTTACTGCCTTCGGCGATCCCCGGAGCAAAACTGAGAAAGTTCTCGTTCATGGTGATTTTTACGCCTCTGCTGATTTCGGAATGGCCCTTTTCGCCACCTTTTCAAGGGCGGCGGTCAGAACTGCATAGCTAACGATGGTCGCTACGATGGCATTCAAAGGTGCGACACTGAAAACGCCCGTGTCTGGCGATGCCACCGAGACGCCAATGGCAATTAACCAGGCGACAATCGCAACGCCGTTGAACATTTGTGGCTTAAAGCTCTCAACGGATGGATAATTTGTTCTGGCACGGAAGAAGAAATCGGCAATGATGATCCCACCGATCGGTGGCAGGGACACGCTCAGGAAACTGAGCCATCCTATGAAGTTGTTGTACAAAAAGTCCGATGCGACCGTACCGAATATGCCAGCAGCCCATACCAGGTGGGATCGCTTCAGGCCGGTAATATTCACCAACCCAAGACCTGACGCGTAGAGTGCGTTGTCGTTGGTTGTCCAGATATTGAGGACGAGCAAAATAATCCCAGCGCCTAACAGGCCTTGTAGAGCCAGAACCTCAGCAATGTCCGAAACCCCTGTGGCGATTGCGCCGACAGCGCCAAAAATGAACATCAGGCTGTTACCGAACACGAAACCGATTGCAGTAGAAAAGACACCGATTCGCTTATTCTTTGAGAAACGCACAAAGTCCGGAGTAAGCGTCGCCCCACTGATGAACGAACCGACGGCGAGTGACATCCCGACCGCAATGGTCATAGACCCGCTGGGCTCCGAGAAAAGGATCGTATCGATGCCTTCGGGCGCGTCAAATATGGCCTTGAAAACGGAAGTGAATCCGAGAATCAGTATGGCAGGAACCGCAATCATGCTGAGCAATTCAATGGCCTTGAAACCTACCGCTACGGTATAGGTCATTGCCAGACCGCCGACCAAGAGAAGAGGAACATAAGGGATGCCCACATACTTGGTAATGGGGGCAGACAACATCGCTATCCCTACACCGAACCATCCGATTTGCGTTATGGCCAGCATGAAGGAGGGAAGCTTCGACCCTTTAACGCCGAAGGAATGCCACAATAAAACGTGCGTTGAGAGGTTGGTTTTAGACGCAGCGAACGCCAGGAGGGAACCGTATATCCCGAGTAGCAGGTTGCCACCAAGAATAACCAGGAGAAGATCGGGCCAAAGACTGAAGTTCTGGCCTAACGTGCCGCCGGTCCACATGCTCGACGCAAAGAATGTGAATCCCAGCATTACCGCTGTCATAGAAATAAAGCCCCTTCTTGCATTGAGAGGGACCGCTGTTAATGCGTAGTCACCATGACTCTCCAGCTCGTCTTTGCTAGTTTGACTGTTCATAGCCTTATCCTTGTAGTTTGATCAAACTTCATTCTTGAACGTCCAACCATCGTCTTGAGAGATAGTTGTGTTCGTCCATCACCGAATTCCAAATTGCTATATTTGATCTACGCTCGAGATAGTTTCCGCCTTCGTGCACCTCCCCTGGGTCAATGATTTTGTTGCCAAACGGATCTTTAAGAGATTTTTTGGTCTCGCGACCTTCGTACCAATAATTCCATTCATCCTTTTCCAGAAACTTCTTGGTGCTTTTCGGGTTTGCGACATATGCACCGTTTCTTGTCATCGAAGCGCCGGCAAATCCGTCAAGCCACCAATTCAGGTACCGATATGCCATATCAAGTTTTTTACCTTGCGCTTCACTGGATATTGAGAGCCCACCAAACCAGCCTCGATATCCCTCTTTTGGTGTGCACATATTGATGTTTATTCCGAGACGGCGAAGATAAACAAATCCTTGCCACCACATACTTGATATTTGAACTCGTTGAGCATTGATTGCATTAGCCACTTCGGATTCTTCTTTCCAGAACTGTGCAAAATGCTTTTTCTTTTTTAATCCCAAAAGAAAATCGATCAATTCGTCTATTTCAGGGATTTCAAAGTTTCCCGCATCCTTAAAACTTTTTCCGGAATACGATTGGTAGGCGAGATAACAGTCGATCACACCGATTGCCGCATCATTCTGGATGCTTACCTGACCGGAAAATTCAGGATCAAATAAGGCTGCCCAACTATTGGCGTAGTCCGTTTTCTTGCCGACCATGGCAAAAGTGTCGGCGTTGTAGACCGTTGGCAACATGCTCAGCTTTTCGGTGCAATCTCCGGTTAAACGGTCCCCTGAATCGATAAACAGTCTTGAAAATGGACTTCCTCCGGGAGTTCCCTTGGAGTCACAAGAAACTTTTAGACTATTGAGGGACTCAGATATGTCATCCCAATGGGCAACCCTGTTGATGTCTATCGCTTGTAAGCTTTTAGTCGGCCAAATCAAATCCAGGTCGTGAAACCACTGGTCATATACATCAAACTTTTGAGGACTTAGCGCAGCAACCCGCTGCGCCTCAGTACCGTCCAATGTGATGTACTTAATTGGAAACCCAAGATCTGACTCAGCCTTTTTCTTTATTACTTCCAGGTGCGTTACTGATGTTCCCAAGACTGTTAATTCTTCTGTGTTGCTATTTTTTATAGTCTTCATCACATACTCCATTTCACATATAGGACGGTGCTTGTTCCATAATTTCTTTAAAAGTACAGAACTCAACACCCTCGTGGCTTAACATGTAATCAATTAACCTTTCGTGCATAAGAAGGACTTGAGGCCTTCCCGAAACATCTGGATGGATCGTCATTGGAAAAACCGCGAAATCGTATTCTCGATAAACCCAATCAAACTGGTCCTTCCACAATTCTTCAATTTGCCGTGGTGTGACAAACCCATGACTGTTTGCCTGGTTTTTCACAAACATCATTGGGACTTCATCATCCAGGTACCAATTTGCAGGGATCTCAAGAAGGTCAGTCACCTGCCCTCTTTCGATCGGTTTCATCCACTCTGCGGCATCCTTTGAGTAGTCGATCTTCGTCCAACGATCATTCTTTCTCAGGTAATAGGGCTGGAAGTCGTGGTGCATCAGACTGTGGTCGTACTTGATGCCGCGAGAAAGCAAAAGATCGGCGGTGTTTTTACTGAACTCCCACCATGGCGCGACGTATCCAACTGGCCGCTGTCCACTGAAGCGCTCCACCAGTTCAATGGATTTGTCCAGGACGTCACGCTCTTGCTCGTACGTCATTGAAATCGGGTTTTCATGGCTATAGCCATGCAGCCCTACCTCATGCCCTGCCTCGACTATTTCCATGAATTGATTCGGAAAGCTTTCAATCGAGTGACCAGGAACAAACCAGGAGGCTTTGATCCCGAACCGATCAAACAGATCAATCAGTCGCGGAGTACCGACTTCGCCCGCAAAAACGCCTCTGGAGATATCGCTGGGTGAATCCTCGCCTCCATAGGAGCCAAGCCAGCCGGCGACGGCGTCAAGATCTACTCCATAAGCAACCATTATTTTTTTCATCGGTATCACCTCAATGAGACACTGTGTCTGGTGTGTAAATGTTTTGTTTTGATAGCGCTGCTTCCAGGAAGAGCGCGGTTTTGAGAAGGAAATCGTCCTTGCCGGACGCCGCAGACAACTGAATAGACGTCGAAAACCCATTGGGGGCGTGGCCAATCGGAATGGCTATCGCTGGCATCCCAAGGTAATTCGCGTACATCGTGTTGCCGAGGATGAGTTTGTTGAACGCCTTGAATTCCTCGACGCCCTTTAGCACCGATTCAATAGCAGGCGGTAGAATTTTTACTGTCGGCTGGAGAAGGATCTTGTTACCAATACTGGAAGACAGCTCCGCTCGCAGGTTTCTTCTTATCTTCTGCAAGAGTGCATAGCTCTTCCGATTGAGTAACGTTCCCTCTTTCAGTCTCTGCAAAATCTTCGGGTCGATATATGAGGTCAGTCCATTCTCAAATAATGCTTCGTACTGCTGGGCGGCCTCATGGGCGACCAGGCTTCCATGTATCTCGAAGAGCCGGTCAACTTCGGCGTAGGGTGAAAAATCAACCTCGTGAATCTCGAACCCAAGGTTGGACAACAGATCCAGGGTTTTATCGAAATTGTCTTTGATGTGCGGATCACGTGGCTGGATCGATTTATTTCGAGGCACCAGAAACTCGGTTTGCTCGGAGAGCATTCGAAACTTCGGTATGGGGGCCAGACCTCTCAGGGCCTGATCCAGAATGACGCAGTCCTGTACTGTAAGAGCATTTATGCCCAAATGATCCAGGGAGGGGGCGAGAGGGGCCACTCCCCTTAGGGGATACCTATCGAACGATGGCTTGAATCCGACGACGCCACAAAACGCAGCGGGGATCCGGGACGATCCCGAGGTATCCGTACCCAGTGACACGGGCCACAGTCCGGAGGCGACACCTGCGGCACTTCCCGAAGACGAACCGCCTGTGATGTATTTCCCGGTAGTTGCTCGTGGATTAATGGGACTGCCAAACAAGTCGTTTGTCCCAACTCCAGAAAACGCCAACTCGGACAGATTTGTCTTCCCGCCGAAGACCATTCCCTGAAAACCAAGTCTTTCGACGGCCTCGGCATTTCTTTTTGCTGGCGGCGCGTTCCTGTATAGAAGAGAACCGCGAGAGGTAGTGCACCCTTCAACATCGATAAGATCTTTTACTCCAAAAGGAATGCCGTCGAGCAATCCAAATTGCTCATCATTCAGATACCTTTTTTCACTGGAGCGAGCTTGGGCCAAAGAAGTTTCGCCCAGAGGCTCCACCAGGATCCCCTGGTTCTTGGAATACCCCTGTTTAAACCGAGTTTCCCTAAAGACATCGACCGGACTTAATCGACCTGATCTCATCCCAAAGCTAAGAGCCTCAATTCGACTTCTTAGGGCCCCCTCACGAAGAATTTCGCTAATTCTCATCACAATTGCCTTCCAGGTATTGTTCTATTTTCGAAAGATAGCTGAAAATGACTATTGGATACAATACCTATTTGTGATTAGCAAGGCTCTGTTAGGTCCAATTTGCATTACAGTGCAAAGTCGCTATGCTCCGACAAGCGTTTCGGGAGGAAAAAGGCATTGGCAAAACAAAGGGCTAGTGGGAAAAAACCGAATTTTGAGGTCATCAAGGACGCACTGGCGGCGGCGCTTGAAAGGAGAGCTTTTCCGGAAGGACAGGTTATTCTCGAGAGACCAATCGCTGAGATCTTCAAAACAAGTCGAGCCCCAGTAAGGCGCGCCCTGGCCGAGCTGCATGAAGAAGGCAAGCTGTTTAAATTCGAAGGCAGAGGCTACAAAACCGACAACTCTGACATCATCCTGAGGGAGGAGATTCGCCCAGAGACGCTTGGTTTGGACGACGAAGCCCAGACTAGCGCTCCCGCAGAGGCTAGTATTATTGACGATGTCTACAGAGCGACTAAAAGGTCCACCTCAATCGCTATGACGTTTGGCCAATTCAGGATCCGCTCTGAAAAACATTCCCAGCATTTTGGAGTCAGCAGGACAATCTCCAGAGAAATTCTCGGCAAACTGATGGACGAAGGGCTTGTTGGAAAAGACAGTACCGGACACTGGATTACCGGGCCGCTCACGGCTCGGGATGTAAAGCAGGATTTTGAAACAAGACGGCTGTTAGAGCCTTACTCCCTTGAAACCTGCGGACCCTTGATTCCGGTGGAACTTCTTGAGCAGATGAAACTTCGCCTCCAGGAAGCACTTGCGCGAACCCCTGAGGACAAGAATCCGAGTCTTTTGGAGACCATTGAAGCTGACCTTCATCAGCGATGCCACTCATTCAACCCGAATAAAAAAATCGCCAAATTTATCAACCAAAGCTTAACGCCTCTGGTTGTCGGGCTGGTTTTTAGCGACGCAGTAAGGGCGTCAGTTGAAAAACCTGGCCTTCGCGAGCACCTTACTATTATCGAGTCGCTGATCGCCGGGAAGCACTCTGAAGCTTCAGAGCATCTTCATGATCATTTGCTCAACGCAGAAACCAGGACTTTGGAAAGGATGAAGTCCCTATCCGTTATCCCAGAGCCTTCTTTGCCAAACTACCTGATAAAAATTTCCTAAAAAAAAGCCGGGCGAACTTCCGCCCGGCAAAGGGCTGACACTGTGCTAAGCCCAAACCTCCTGACAGAAAAACTACATTTAAAAACTCCGCACCCAGCTGGCGAGAGCCCTCTCTGATTGCTCTCCATCTGCGTACCCCAATACCTCATTTCCCTGTAATAGCACCAATGTCGGAACCGATTTGATGAAGAACTTAAAAGCAAGCTCTATCGACGCTTCGACATCTATTTCGACGACCTGATCGACCAACCCACTGTTCTGGAGCGCTGCCAATACAGAATTCTGTTGATCACGTTGCTGACCACAAGCAACATAAAATCTCAGCAAAACAAGCTGATTTCGAAAAACAATATCACCCAAATCAGCCAGCGATTGAATCTGAGAAATTGCCACAGCAGCCTCCACCCAAAACAACATGCACGCGCTTTCCAACTCACGGCATATCCAAGCAAGCCCCACCTCTCCAGCCGAGCCATTCATCAAAGAAAGATACTGACTTTCTGTTTTCCGACCGCTGAACAGGCGCATAACAACAAAGCGCTTACCGTGAGGTTTTGCATGGACGTACAAGTCGAACGGTCGTACTCAGTATCGAGCTACCAAGTGCATCTCCATGGTAGAGAGTGAGCTGGGAGCATATTTGTTACGAAAAACAAAAGATAAATCTGGTTAGAAACAGAAGAAGGGAAGAATTCTCTGCCATGCCGGTAAGATCACCCGGAATTCTGACGACGCCAAACCGTTAATTTCTTTAAACCACCGATACAAAATGCCAAGCAAAGGGGTTGGCTTCGATTTGTTCGTGGACACATCCAACAGCGCTTTGCAGTTTAAACTTGCCCCGAAATGCCCGAAGCCACTTTGAAAGGATGCGCCGAATGTTCTCTCGTTGAAATCGAGGACGAGCGGCTTTGAATCACACCTCAGCTTGGCAAGCTCCACTTAAGCCGCTTCCAGAAGCGGATATAAAGATTATTAATGCGTCAGTTTACAGGTCCCGAACGTCACGAGATCTGGGATCAGACTCAAATTGGACTGACACCCTCTCATTCTCTATTACCCCAAAAAACCTTTGACCTGTGAGTTGCTCACAGGTTTTAGTCTATCGTTAATATTTTGGAGTTCGCCGTATCGGTGCGGGGCGGGCTTCCGAAAACCACTGCAAGTACATCCGTGTACGCTTGCTCTGAGCCGTCCATGGCTCAGAGCATTTTCGGAAGCCCGCCCCGCACCGACACTCCTCCAACTGTAGTGATATGTTCCCGACAATCTCCTACTGGGGAGTTGAGGCAAATGAAAGTAAAAGAAATTGCACAAGCCGCTGGTGTTAATCCGGATACGGTGCGTTTCTACACCCGGGAAGAACTGCTCAAACCTACCCGTAACCCGGACAACAACTACCAGCAATACGATACCGAGGATCTTCGACGGCTTCGCTTTGCCCGTAAGGCCCGTCAGCTGGGGTTTTCGTTGCCTGAAATTCGGCAGATTCTGGATCAGGCGGACGACCATCATTCGCCGTGTCCGATGGTTCGGGACGTGTTTCAACACCGGCTGGCAGAAGTTGAGCGGGAGATTCGGGAATTGCAGCAGCTTCGCAAGCGAATGACCGCTGCACTGGCGGCCTGGCAGGACATGCCGGATGGTACGCCGGATGGTCATACCATTTGCCGGCTGATCGAACACTGGGATGATCCGGCGCCCTGTTGCAGGGCAAACGAACAGAACGAGGGGTGATTCTGGATGACTGATACACCTGTTCTACAAACAACCCTCAGCATTTCCGGAGCTTCGTGCCAGGGCTGTGCGAAGAAGATTCGTAACGCCCTGGAGCCGTTGACCGGTGATACCGGGCTGGTTGACGTCGATCTGGAAAAACAGACCGTGGCCTTGCCGGAGGGAGTGGATGCCTCTGAGGCCGCGCGTATTGTTACCGAGACTGGTTACCCGGCTGAGCCTTTTGAAGAAGACGCCAAGCCGGGCAGTTGCTGTTCTCCAGCCCATCAGGATAAGGGTCACTCCAACGACAGCGCCGAAGACCGGGCAACCGGTGAACGTTCGGCACCTGCCAGCTCTGACGCGACAACCGGAGCGGATGAGCAGATTCATCTTTCGGTGACAGGTGCGACCTGTGCCTCTTGTGTCAATACGATTGAAAAGGCCCTGATGTCGGTTTCCGGGATCAGCCATGCGCATATGAACCTGGCAGACAACACCGCCACCGCCACGGGGGATGCCGATCCCGAGTCACTTGTGAAGGCGGTTGAGAGTGCTGGTTATGGCGCCAGCGTGATTGCGGACGAGGACGAAGCCGATGACCGCAAGCAGGAGGAAGACCGGAAACAGTACAAGACCCTACTGGTGAAGATGGCAGTGAGTCTGGGCCTGGGGCTTGGGTTGATGGTCTGGGGTATGGGCTTCGGAACCATGATGGTGACGGACGCCAACCAGGGCACCTGGCTCGGACTGGGTCTGTTGACGCTGACCGTGATGGCCGCCACCGGCGGGCATTTCTACACCGGTGCCTGGAAGGCGTTCCGTCACCACAACGCCAACATGGACACCCTGATTGCCCTGGGTACCGGCACCGCCTGGCTCTATTCCATTGTCGTGGCGAGTATTCCCGGTGCGCTCCCGGAAATGGCGCGCCATGTCTACTTTGAGGCCTCGGCGATGATTATCGGCCTTATCAATCTGGGTCAGGCGCTGGAGCTTCGGGCTAAAGGCAAGACATCAGAGGCGGTTCGCAGATTGCTGGACCTGCGGGCAAAAACGGCGCGGGTGATTCGCGATGGTGAAGAGCAGGATCTTCCGGTCGAGGAGGTTCGCAAGGGCGACCATATTCGGGTAAGGCCCGGGGAGAAATTGCCGGTCGATGGTGTCATCGCCGAAGGCTCCACCCGCATGGATGAGAGCATGCTCACGGGTGAGCCCATGCCGGTGAGCAAATCCGAAGGCGATGAGGTTTCTGCCGGTACCCTGAATACCCACGGTTCGATTGTCTATGAGGCTACCCGGGTAGGCAGTGAAACCGCGCTGGCGCAGATCATCAAGCTGGTGAAAAAAGCCCAGGGCTCCAAACCGGCTATCGGGCGGCTTGCCGACAAGATTTCATCGGTGTTTGTGCCCACCGTGATGCTGATTGCGGTAGTCGCGGCGCTGGTCTGGTACAACGTTGGGCCGGAACCGGCCGTGGTTCACATGATGGTGGCAGCCACCACGGTGCTGATTATCGCCTGCCCCTGTGCCCTGGGCCTGGCGACCCCGATGTCGGTGATGGTCGGAGTTGGCAAGGCTGCGGAGTACGGCGCGCTGATTCGTCAGGGCGATGCCCTGCAAACCGCCGGCAAGCTGGACCTGGTCATACTGGATAAAACCGGCACCATCACCGAAGGCCATCCTGCTGTCACCCGGGTTCATGCCATCGACGGAGATGAGCAGCGGCTGCTGGTCCTGGCGGCCGGGCTGGAACAACACTCCGAGCATCCCCTGGCCGAGGCCGTTCTGGAGAAAGCGAAAGCTCAAAGTGTGCAGCCCGCGAAGGTGACCGGTTTTGAAGCACTGAACGGCAAAGGGGTGCAAGGTAAACTCGACGGAGAGCCCCTGCGTCTGGGCAACCGCCGCTGGCTGGAAGACCAGGGCATTGGACTGGACGGACTGGCTGAGGCCGCCCGCGCAATAACCGAGGAGGCCGGCACGCCCCTGTTCCTGGCATTGGGCAACGAGGCCCTCGGCGTCATTGGGGTAGCCGATGCGATCAAACCGGACTCCAAGGCCGCTATCCGACGACTCCACGAAGCTGGTATCAAGGTGATGATGGTCACCGGCGATGTCGACGCCACTGCAAGGGCAATCGCCAAAAAAGCCGGTATCGATGACTATCGCGCGGAAGTTCTTCCTGAAGACAAGGCCGAGGTAGTCAGCGAAATGCGCGGCAAAGGCCACGTTGTTGCTATGGTCGGCGATGGCATCAACGACGCCCCGGCCCTGGCGGCGGCGGACGTCGGCTTTGCCATTGGCACCGGAACGGATGTTGCCATTGAGAGCGCAGGCATCACCCTGATGCGCGGTTCGCTACACGGCGTGCCCGATGCCATCGAGATCTCCCGGGCCACCGTAAAAAACATTCACCAGAACCTGTTCGGTGCGTTCGTATACAACACCATGGGTATTCCGGTGGCCGCCGGCCTGCTCTACCCGGTCTGGGGAATACTGATGAGCCCGATTCTGGCCGGCGCTGCCATGTCGCTGTCTTCGGTGACGGTGGTTTCGAACGCCAACCGTTTGAGGTTGTTCCGAACCAGTCACCGTCCGGAACGGAGCGACAGCAAGAGTGATCCGAAAGAGCAACAGGAGCGGAACTGATGGAAACACTACTGGTCAACGTCGGAGGTCTTGCCCTGATGGCAGCCATCGTCTGGTGGTTCTGGCTTTCCGGTTCTGACGACACAGGCTCCAATGAGCATGAACATCACCACTGAGGTATTCGCCATGAAAAAACACACCCTGGCTTTTGGCCTGATGGCAGCCCTGGGATTCAGCACCACGGCGCTGGCAGCCGGTGCAGCCCAGAGCATACACGTCTACAAATCCCCAACCTGCGGCTGCTGCGGTGACTGGATTGATCACCTGGAAGAAAATGGCTTCGAGGTGGAGGCGACCAACACCAACGACATGGGCAGGATCAAGGCCGATGCCGGTCTGATCGCCGGTCTGGGTAGCTGCCACACCGCCTTTATCGGCGACTACGTCATTGAAGGCCACGTTCCGGCCGACGACATCAAGCGCCTGATCAGCGAAGCGCCCCGGGCCAAAGGCCTCAGTGTGCCGGGTATGCCCATCGGATCTCCGGGCATGGAGATGGGCGACCGGAAAGACCATTACAAGGTCATCCTGTTCAACGAGTCAGGACAGACACGGATTTTTTCCGAACATAACTAGTATTGATCGCCAGGCAGGGGTCGTTGCATCAGCGGCCCTTGCGACACTGATTCCCTACCGAAACGTTCCCTGCCCTGTCTGTTTTTTCTACACTCTGATTAACCAGTGTTCTATCATTGGCGCCCAGAAACCCAGAAAAACCGAGAGGGACCCTCGTTGAGCATTAAAACCCGAATCCTTGGTCTGGCCGCCAGCCTGATAGTCGTGGCTTCACTGGCATCGTGGCTGGCCTATCGGGAGCTATCCGAAAATATCATCGAACGCTGGGGCCAACAGGTGGCGGAAATACAGGTGCGCTACGACAGCGCCCGACTGCTGCAGTCCCTGGAGCGGGAGATTGGGCTGGCCAAACAGATGGCGAGCTCCTCCACACTGATCAACTGGGCCGCCAGTCCCGATGACGAAACGCTCAAGTCTGAAGCCATTCGCCAGATGGAGAGTTTTCGTTCCAACTTCCGGGACAATAATTACTTTGTCGCGCTGGTCGGGAACGGCCACTATTACTACAACAACGCAGAGAATGAGTACGCAGGCAGCCAGTTCCGGTACGTTCTCGACGAGGAGAAGCCCGACGACGCCTGGTTTTTCCAGCTGATAGAAGAAGGCCGCGACTTCCATCTCAACGTGAATCCGGATACCGAACTGGGGGTCACCAAGCTCTGGATCGATGTATTGATGCGGGACGAGGCCGGCGAGATTGTCGGCATGGTCGGTACCGGCCTCAGCCTCGATGCTTTTCTGCAGGATATTGTCGACATCGATCAGGAGGGCATCACCACGCTGTTTGTCGATTACAACGGCGCCATACAGCTGTACCGCGACCGCAACTACATCGATTTCGCCAGTATCATCAAACCTGAAGGACAGAAGAACACGGTCGACCTGCTGTTCGAGGATCCCCAGGACAAACAGCAGATCCTCGGTATGCTGCAGCTGCTGAAGAAGCGCGGAGACCAGGCCGGTCAGGTGGAAAGCGGCTTTGTGACGGTGGATGGTCGCAAGCATCTGGCCGGGGTTGCCTTTCTACCTGCCATTGGCTGGTTTGAAATTACTCTTCTGGATCTGCACACCCTCCTACCCCAAAGCTATCTCTGGCCACTCGTAGCCGTATTCCTGGTGACCTTGCTTGTGAGCCTGTTGCTGTTCCATTTCATCATCCAGTCACGGATTCTGAAGCCCATCATGAGCCTCGAACGCGCGGTGGAAAAAGTCCGTGAGGGTAGCTTCGACCTGCCACGTCTCGAAAAACCGAATAATGAGGTCGGCTGGCTTGCCGACCATTTCGAGAAAATGGCCCAAAAGCTGGGCCAGTCCACGCGGGAGCTAGAGACAAAAGTGGCTCAACGAACGGATGAGCTGAACCGGCTGGCCCGAATTGATCCGCTGACTGGTCTCAAGAACCGTCGTGGACTGGACGAGATACTGGAAGAAGAGATTCAGCGGGCTCGTCGGCAGGACAGCGGGTTTGGCGTTATCTGGCTGGATATTGATCATTTCAAGACGATCAACGACAACCTCGGCCATCAGGCGGGCGACCAGATTCTCTGCCGTGTCGCACTCTGGCTCAAAGCCGGCGTTCGGCCTTACGACCATCCGGGAAGGTGGGGCGGCGATGAGTTCGTGGTTCTGCTATCACCCTGTGACCCTGACACTCTGGAACAGATTGCCCGGCGCATTCGGGAACTGGTGGAACAGGAGAGTCGAAAGACCGGCGCAGCGGTAACGGTCAGCGTCGGCGGATTTTTTGCTCGACCCGGCGACACCAGCGATACCATTCTCAGACATGCAGACCGCGCACTTTACCGTGCGAAAGCCGGCGGCCGTAACCAGGTCTGCATCGACACGCGGGATGACGAAACAGCGCTTTCCGAAAACTGACAGACAAGCCGGAACCCCGAATCGGAGGCTCCGGCGGTATCAATAATCAGTACAGGAACGGCGCAAGGGCCAGCTCCAGCCGGGCTTGGGCCGAGTAGACATTAGCCACGGGAACGGCTGGCTGCTCGGGCGGCACGGCTGAGGGCCAGGCTTTTTGGAGCTCGTCCAGTGCCTTCACAGCATCACGCCAGGCTTCCCTGTTCTGCTTTTTCAGTGTCGCCTGATGGCTATCCAGATAGTCACGCGCGGAACTCACAAAGCCGCGACCGTCCTGATATTCGTGCACGGCAACAAAGCGCCCTTCTTCCAGGGCCTCGTCATACTCAAGCACGGCCTGCTTGGTCAAGGAGAGGACCACTCTCGAGACGGTTCCGGCGCTCTGTGCGTTCTTGCTATCGACAGCATTGACCGCTTTCTCGAGAGCCACCCAAGCCGCCTGGAACTCCTTGTTGATGTCGCTCCAGCGCTCAACCCCGCCGGCCTGATTCGCCAGCAACTCCAGACGTTCACTCACGTCGTTTTGACCCCGGCTCTCAAGGCCGGGTTCAACCATGCCGTAAAGCTCAACCCAGGGATGGGTCAGATGTGGACGCCCGTCAGCGACCTTGCCCGCCTTGATCAATTCCCGAGCCGCCATCAAATGACCCTGCATCATCTGCAACATGGCAACATAGGCGCCGTCAGAGGCGACAGGAGAAACAGCGGACGATCCGCCTTCGCCACCTTCTCCGCCTTCTCCGCCTTCGCCACCGGCGGCAAAGTAACTGAACGCCGCTCCTGCCCCGGCTTCACCACCTTCACCTCCATGGTGTTCACCGCCTTCACCTCCGTGATGTTCTCCGCCCTCGCCGCCTTCTGCTGAGCCCGAGGTCATCATATCGTCGTGATGCTTCTCTTTATGCTCGCTGGCGACAACTCCGGAACTGGCAATCAGCGTAGCCATGCCGATGCCGGTCCAGAGCTTCAGCTTTTCATTCTTCATTCCGTTCTTTCTCCTGTTAAAAACCGCCTGCTGCTCTTCGTCAACAACGGTAGAATTGATGGCATGTCCATAGTGGTGCATGATGCGCCACAGCAAATACTGATTGCAAATTATTCGTATTAAGAGTTGAGCTAACCATGATTATCTGTATCGACCAGATCCTGACCCCCGAACAGCTCGAGCGAATCCGCAACACTCTGGACGGCGGCGAGTTTCAGGACGGGCGGAGCACAGCTGGGTGGCATGCAAAGCTGGTCAAGAACAACGAGCAACTGAAGGTATCCGGGGGCCAGGCGGAAGGTCTTCGGGCCGAGGTGGAAAAAGCCCTGACGGAACACCCCCTGTTCCAGATGGCGGTGCGGCCCGCCAAGGTCACGCCTCTCATTTTCAGTCGCTACCGGGATGGTATGACCTACGGCAATCATGTAGACGATCCCGTGATGGGCCGGGGGGCCGGCAGGTTGCGGACCGATGTTTCCTTCACGCTGTTCCTGGACGACCCTGACAGCTACGACGGGGGCGAACTGGTTACCGAGACCACGGCGGGTGAGCAATCCTACAAATTACCGGCCGGCGCGGCAGTGGTCTATCCGTCGTCAACCCTGCACCGGGTTGATCCGGTCACACGGGGCCAGCGCCGTGTCGCTATCGGTTGGGCTCAGAGCACCATTCGGGAACCAGCCCAGCGGGAAGTGCTCTTTGATCTGGACACAGCCCGGCGACAACTGTTTGAACGTGAGGGCAAAACGACCGAATTCGATCTGCTCACCAAATCACTGGCCAACCTCCAGAGATTCTGGACAGAAATCTGATTTGCGTATTCTGCTATCTGACGCATAGAGCCATAACCGTTATACTCCGCCCCATCATTCATTATTTACCAGCCAGGTTACTTCATGCTCAATGCCGACGCCCTCAGCCAGTTGCGCCAGCTGAAATCGGATATCAAGGACAACAAGGTGGTTTTTCCAGGTACCGTCAAAGCCACCAATGGCCGTTTCGGGTTCGTTGCGCTCGACGAGGGTCGGGATGTTTTCCTGCCACCCGAGGAAATGCAGAAGGTGTTGCCCGGGGACCGGGTGAATGTCACCGAGCAGGAAGTTGAGAAAGGCAAAACCCAGGGCGTAGTGGACGAACTCCTGGAAACCCGCCTGAACACCTTTGTGGGTCGTTACCTGGTAAAAGGTAAAGGGCATTTCGTGGTGCCCGAGACGCCGGGGATCAACCGATGGATCTTCATTCCCCCCAAGGAGCGGATGAACGCCCAGCAGGACGATTACATCTACTGCCAGATTCACAAACATCCGATCAAGGACGGCAAGGGCCAGGCCAAGGTACTGCGGGTAATCGGTAAGGCCGGGGAACCCGGTATCGAACGCTCTTTCACCCTCGCCACCTTTGATCTGGCTGACACCTGGCCGGACGCTGTGCGCGCTCAGGCCGACAGCCTCGGTGAAGGCGATATCGAATCCAGGGAAACCGGACGGGAGGACCGCACGGACCGCCCGTACGTGACCATCGACAGCCCGGGCACGCAGGACATGGACGACGCCCTGCTGGCCGAACCCAACGCCACCGGCTGGACCCTCTCGATTGCTATTGCCGATCCGACCGCCGTAATCGACACCGACAGCCCGGCGGAACAGGAAGCGTTCAATCGGGCCACCGCTATCTATTTCCCGGGCGAGCCCCTGCCCATGCTGCCAGACAGCATCAGCACCCGCCTGTGCTCGTTGATGCCGGAAGCCAAGCGCCTGTCCCTGGTCTGCGATCTTCAGGTTAACAATGATGGCAGTCTTGGCGACTACAGTTTTCATCAGGCCGTTATCCAGTCCAAGGGCAAGCTCAGTTACGAGCTCGTTTCCAACCTGATCGAAGGACGGGAAGACGATGACATCAAGGCACTGCCGGAAGCAGTTGCCAACAGCCTCGATCAACTGCATCAGGCAGCGACAGCCCTCCGGAAATGGCGCAACGAACATGCGCTGCTGAGCGGCGACCGTCCCGAATTCCGCCTCCGGCTGGATGAAAACAAACGTATCCGGCTGATCGAACCGTCCATCCAGAATGAAGCCCATCGGCTGGTGGAAGAATGCATGGTTGCCGCCAACCGCTGCGCCGCGGATTTCCTCAGCAACCACACGGCCGGCCTGTTCATCCAGCATCCAGGATTACGGGATGATCGCGCCGACAACATCCGGTCACTGATCGACAGCCACGCACCGCATCTCTCAGGCGTAGACGCCCATCAGGCCGAGGGTTTCAGGAAGCTGATGAAGGAGACGGACTCTCTGGAGGCCGAGGTACCGGTCAAGGCCATCCTGTCCCGCCAGCTGGCCCGGGCCGAGCTGAGCTTCAAGCCGGCTCCTCATCAGGGCATGGGCCTCGATGCCTACACCACCTTTACCTCGCCACTGCGCAAGTTCTCGGATTTTTACGTGCATCGGCTGATCAAGGCGGCTCTGTGGGACACCCCCATGAAAGCGCTGACAGAGGATCAGCTGGAAGCCCTGCAAGCTGCCCAGATCCGCGCCCGACAGGCGGCGAACAGCCTGGAATCCTGGCTCAAAAGCGATTTTGCCAAAACTCTCGGCGAAGAACCCATGGCCGGCGTTATCAGCCGCACAGTGCCCGCCGGCTTCTTCGTTCGCCTGGATGCCAACGGGCTGGAAGGCTTCGTCAGCTGCAAGGATCTTGACGGAAAGTACAGCTTTGATCCGGTTACCATGCGCCTTATCCACAACAAGAACGGACGCATCTTCCAGCTGGAACAACCGGTAACGGTCAGCTTTTCCGGGGTGGATGACGAGCGCAGGCAGATTAATTTCAAGCTTGTGGAAGCCCAGGAAATTGCCAGCCAGAGCAGCACTGACGGCGGTTGAAAAACCACAATGGCAGGCGCATCGTATTCATCAGGACATGTTCCCCTGATGGAGGTGCGCCATGCCCATCACGCCCGATGAATTTCTGAAAAAGTACGGCTTCGACAAGGAAGACGAGGAGCGGGACCACAGCCTCCGCAACAACGCCATGGAGCATGCCAAACACTTGCGCAGGCCCCATGCTGGCACGCCCCACGACTGGGAAGAATGGGAGCGCTACAAGCGGGAGCATCCGGATGAAGTGGAGGATGATGATCACTGAGCATCAACTCCTTCCTCCACCTTGTTTTCGGGTTGGTTAACAAATTTTTGCATTGTTTTTCATTTCTCTATATTCCATAGAGCCGCCTGATAACTCTTTTCATTTCATTTAGTTAGAAAAAACACCTTCCTCATCTTCCTGATTCTATTGGGTCAATGCCTCACGCTGGTGCACCAGAGGCGAGACGCGCTCATTAAAAATTGTTTATACATTTACCCAAATTCCGGAGTGTCGCTGTCCCGGACTCATTTCAACCAGTGGAATTTGGGTAGCAAAATGAAGTTCAGTTGTTCTCAAAGCGTGGAAACAAAAGGCGCTGCGTTTGCAGCAGCCGGAAGGGCTCTTGTCAGTCTTGTCATGGTCTTTTTACTGGCCGGATGTCAGGTTTATCAGTTCGACCCGAATAGCGTGAGCGCCGAAAACCCGGGTTCGTATACAACAGGGACGGTCCCGTTCACCATTGTTGGAGAGGAGCGTCCTGACTGGCTGGTTCCGGAG